>ENA-OWZT01000006-OWZT01000006.1-human-gut-metagenome-genome-assembly--contig:-NODE-6-length-204216-cov-10.1795_pt1 | contig 204216 bp, 162 predicted proteins | sample MGYA00249265_ERZ652125 | MGnify/ENA primary metagenome ERZ652125 (study PRJEB26925, sample SAMN05827236) | human gut metagenome | biome: ENVO:2100002; feature: ENVO:00000062; material: ENVO:00002003... | reverse complement strand
ATAATGCATATATTAGCTTAACTGCCTGAATTATAGAATTTTTAAGCAGCCACTATATATCATTTACCGCTATTATTCTTGGCGTTATCGTGGCAGTGCCTCTAGGAATCTTACTGAGCTCCTTTAAAAAAAGAAGCAATTTCATCATGGCGGTTGTCGGAATGTTGCAGACAATACCGGCCTTAGCATTATTGACGTTAATGATTCCAATTTTTGGTATCGGTAGAACACCAACGATTATTGCTTTATTTCTTTATTCTCTATTACCTATACTGAGAAATACTTACGCTGGACTCGAGACTGTTGGCGAAAACTATATAGATTCGGCTAAGGGGATGGGAATGTCATGGGGGCAGAGACTTATATTTATCCGTTTGCCTATGTCAATGAGCGCCATTATAGCAGGAATTCGGACTTCCTCAGTTTATGTCATATCATGGGCTACTTTAGCTGCTTATATCGGTGCGGGGGGTCTCGGCGATTATGTGTTTAGTGGATTAAATCTTTATAGGATGGATTTGGTAATGTTGGGGACAATTCCGATAACCATACTAGCGCTGACCGTGGATTCTTTGCTTAGAATTGTTGAGAATCATTTTTCCTTACAAAAGGGGTGATACTGTGAAGAGAATAGTTGCCGTTATATTAATGTTGCTTATTCTTATTATATCTTTTGTAAGCAACATTCAAAGTGCAGGTAACACTATTACAGTTTCTGGCGGTGTCACCTCGGAATCTCAAATTCTTGGGAGCTTAGTTTCAGAGATGATTGAACATTATACAGATAATAAAGTAGAGTTTCTGAACAACTTAGGAACAGCTACGATAGATCAGCAGGCAATGCAAAGAGGAGACTTAGATATATCAGCCACAAGGTATACGGGAACTGATTTAGTAACCACACTCGGAGAAAAGACAGAAAAAGATCCAACGAAGACGTTGAGAACAGTTCAGACTCAGTTCGAAAGAAGATTTGGATATTATTGGTCAGACGGATACGGCTTTTCAAACCAATTCACATTTTTAGTAACAAAAGAAACTGCAAAAAAATACCATCTAAAAACAGTCAGCGATCTAAGGAGAGTTGCTAGTAGACTATCTTTGGGGACTGATCAGGCATGGTACAAACGAGCAGGCGACGGATATCTGGCTTTCAGCAAATATTATGGCATGAAGTTTCGAGATGTTTATCCAATGCAGGTGGGAATTTTGTACGATGCTCTCGTTAATAAGGAACTTGATGTCATTTTGGGATATTCAACTGATGGTAGAATCGGAAGCTATGATCTAGTTATGCTGAAGGACGATAAAAAGTTCTTCCCGCCATACGCCGCGAGCTTTGTTCTTTCAAAAGACACACTGCAAAGATATCCTAAATTAAAGGGTATCTTAAATAAATTATCAGGAACTATTGATACAAAAACTATGCAAAAATTAAATTTTCAGGCTGATGATGAAATGCTTGAGCCGCAAAAGGTAGCTAAAGAGTTTTTAGAAAAGCATAAGTAGTGGCTGTTGAACTAGGCCACCATATCTTCGACCCTTGTAGTAAATTTGTAGCGAATTTGATAGGCCTCACCCTCGAATTTAGCCAAAATCAAAATTGGTATAGCAAATACCCTTAACAGGGTCAGCACATTGCTCAAGACGATGGCCGCGTCAATCTTGACGGCCAGTGATTCAGCTGTCCGAGTGTTCACCAAGCCAAGCCCCAGCGTGCCCTTCATAAAAGCAAACCGGCGTTCAATGGTACCTCTTCGATTCTCGGCATCAGTATCCTCACGCCGTTTCGCTGCATCAACGTGTTTTGGATGCCGGCCAAGCTTCGGACCGCAGATTCGGATACCCAAATCCTTACACAGCTTTAGGTTCTCCCGATTACGGTACAGCGTATCGGCCAGTACTTCATCCGGATAATGTCCATGAAGGTCGTAATAGTGGTCTAAAGTTTCCGCGAAGTCTTGGCCCTCAGAGAATGCGGTGAAATCAAAACGTTCAATGTCGACTACGCCTTCACTTAACGAACAGTCAATCTTCGCCCCAAATTCAACTTTAGCATTGGCCTTACCACGTTGAATTGGGCGAATGTACGGCTGTTGGAGACTAACAATTCGGTCTTCAACGTGGTGAGTCTTGTGGGTATACATGTACCATTGCTGGTCAAATAGAATTCGAATCACGCCTAAGCGAATCGCTTGTTCATCTGGTAGAGTCGCACCCTGATCGATGAATTCGTTGATGTACCGCAAATCACGGCGCACATATTGAAGTTGGGCCTTGACCTGTTTATGAAAGCCACCACGCTGTTGCTTTGGATGTCGTGAAAATGAGGTCCAACAATGCTTCGCCTCGCGTTTGTACATGCGTGGGTTTGGCACACCAAGTTGGTGTGCCATATCGATCGCCATCGCCTCAAGATTCAGCCTTGCTTGGTTGAGGAGGACGGTGTCTTGAGGATACTTGATTTTGACTGGCACTGCGGTTGCGTCCGTGATGACGGTGTCCACTTTGAATGGGACCAACGCTTCGATCTTGGCGCGTACTGTATCATTCATGATATTCGTAATCAGCTCGGAGATATCGGCAATTCGTTTGCGAAAGTGTGCCAGGCTGGAATAATTGAACGGCTCAACCGCTTTGTATTCGGACAACCCGATGAAATATTGAAGTGCGGGTGTATCACGAATTGCCGCAACCACCCCACGATCAGTTAAACCCATCCGTTGTTGGATCAGGATTGCCCCATAGAGTAAACGAAATGGTTTTGCCGCACGTCCCGCATTTTTGGTGAACTCCAATTGGTATGCCTCATCGAGAGCTTTCCAGGGCATGACCTCCGCCAACTGGACCCACTCATTGTTAGAGCTAAGTGGGGTACTTAAACCGGCACCAAAGGATTCAAATGACAATTGAAGCGGGCTGTGACGATAGACCATACGATAACCTCCGAGTAGGTTCCCAAAAAATGCAAGGAAAATGCAGGAAAACAGCTAATTCCAATGGATTTATTATACCGCAATAATGCATATATTAGCTTAACTGCCTGAATTATAGAATTTTTAAGCAGCCACTAAGTACTTTGAAGAGGGGGAGAAAAAATGATACAGGAATCTCTGGATTATTTATCTACCAATTTCTCATATATCTTGAATCAAATTGGCATCCATCTCTACATTTCAACGCTTGGGGTTGTGATAACTTTCTTTATCGGGTTTCCCCTTGGAATATTTCTTTCAAATCATCAGAAAAGTGAATTCTTTGTTACGAATTTGATCAATATTTTTCAAACAGTTCCTTCAATCGCGCTTCTAACAATTCTTTTGATGTTTATGGGATTAGGCCAACGGACAGTGTTAGCCGCTGTTGTCGTTTATTCATTGCTACCGATTGTGAAAAATACAACAGTTGGCTTAAAAAATGTTGATCCAATTTACATTGAAAACGCTCGAAGTATTGGTATGAGCAAGTTTCAAACTTTGTGGATAGTTATGATACCATTGGCTGCTCCAATAATTTTGGCAGGTGTCCGAACTGCCCTTGTGATGGCTGTGGGTGTTACCGCCATTGGATCTTTTGTCGGTGCCGGTGGATTGGGGGATATAATTCTCAGAGGAGTTAATATTACAAATGGTTCTCCAGTTATCATAATTGGTTCTGGACTTTGTGTGCTTATTGTAATCGGGGTAGATGTACTCTTTAAGTGGATTATTGGTACTAGTGAAGAATGAGCGCTGAGTTGTGCGACAGCTTGAAATCAAAAACCTAAACTTTAAGCAGGTCTATTAATCTGCTCTGGAAAAGAGAGTTAGATTACTTTATTGACTAAATTTCTGCAAAGGCTTACAATAACCGTGTAAATTAAATATACAGAAAACAGTATATTCAGCTAGGAGTGTCACAAATGCAGGCTTATCAATATCAAAAAAAAGGATTAGCACTCATCTTCTTAGCAAAGAAATTCTTTGTTCTGAAGGTTGGCGATCGTGTGCCCACAGTTACTGAAATGATCAACGAGTCCGAATTGTCGCGTGGCACTATTCAAGCGGGACTTGAATTGATGAAGGCTGATGGCGCTATTTCAACGATTTCTAAGGGTCATCTCGGGTCCTTTTTAGTAGCTCAGGACCAAGATAAGCTTCTGTCCTATTTGGATTATCGGAATGTTGTGTGTGCGATGCCACTTCCGTATACCAAACATTATGAAGGCTTAGGGACAGGCCTCTATAAGGCGTTCAAGAATCAGAAGCTAGGTCTAAATGTTGCGTACGTCAATGGATCTGTGAATCGTTTAGAAGGGTTGCAGCGCAATCGTTACGATTTCATTATCGTGTCAGCACTTACTGCTGATTACTTGGCTGAACACCATGACGTTGATGTCGTTGGGATTATGCCTGAAGGTTCCTACGTATCTCAACACGTCATTGTTTATAAGGGGGATCAGGATTTCAAAATGCGCGATGGCCTGCGTATCGGGATTGATTCGCATTCACTCGATTATAAGTTGATGACGAACAAAATCTTAGAGAAGCACAAAGTTGAGTTGGTCGAGTCTCCCTATAATCAAATTGTCCAGCGAATAGTTGCAGGTGAAATTGACGCAGCTATTTGGAATCTTGACGAGGTGAAGTCAAAAAATTATCCACTGAGTTATCAGATGATCAAAGACCCAATGGTTAAGCGTGCATCTCGAGCTGCCATTCTTTGTGCCAAGGGAAATGGATTTGTTAAAAGAGTAATTGGTGATTACGTGGACTTTAAGGAAGTGACAGCCATTCAAAAACAAGTGATTTCAGGAGAAGTTTTACCAGAATACTAATTGAGAGATATACCCCATTTTAGGAGGTGAGACAATGTGAGCGACGAAACCGCTAAAAAATTGCAGATCTTATATGATGTGGGCAAGTTGAGTGATGAGGATCTTGCATTCATTCGTTTAGTTGATCAATATTTGGTTCGAACAGTGGGCGAGCGAGACTCCGAGATGTTCTTGATTCATTTATCAGTTGCATTAGAACGCAGTCATAAGCAAGAACCTGTGGATGCGTTGCCAGATAATCTTTGGGAAGAAGTGACAGCCGATCCAGCATACCAGAAAGCTTTAAGTATCTGGCAACATGTCGCGGCATCTCGGCCAGTTGAATTTTCGGATTTTGAAACACGCTACATTATCATGCATTTGGTTAATATTTTGAGGAGGGGTTAATATGACAAGAATCGTCATTGGTGGTCAGATGGGTAAGGATGAGTTGAGGCAGTCACTTGAGAAACTGACCGCGGGGAAAGATGTTGAGATTAGTGTCAAGAGCGATCTTGATGCAGCCATGGCAGTCAAAGATAACAAGGCAGACTTTTATATTGGTGCTTGCGAGACCGGTGCTGGCGGCGCCTTAGCAATGGCGACCGCGTTATTAGGCTCAAGTAAGACACTGACAGTTGCATCACCCTCGAAAGTTTTATCTGAAGCGGACATCAAAGAGGGCATCGACAATGGGAAGATTGCATTTGGCTTTACGATTAACACGAAGGACACGATTTTACCAATTCTTGCAAAATATCTGACGAAGTAAACTTTTATGTCATAAGTCAATATACGGTATTTTGTATATTGAGAAGAGGAAGGTGTCAAAATGAATATTTCGGTCTTAGTAGACTACGTGTTAATCGCGTTAGTCGGAGGCGTGGGTTCGATTTTAGCCAATCGCGGCATTGCGGTCTTTAATGATGGCTTGCGACCAATTATGCCAGAGTATCTGGAAGGCAAGATTGATCGCAAAGAATTGGCTGCTACCAGTTTTGCCGTTAGTTTTGGCTTAATTATCGGCTTTGGAATTCCGGTATCTATTGGCTCAACAATCTTGGTAGCGCATAGTATTCTACTTGCTGCTGATATTATCGGCACATGGACCCCAGCCAACAAATGGGGCACTGCACTGGCTGGTGTTGTTGGTGCCGTGTATGGTGTTGGGCTTCTGTTTGGCCTTTCATTTATTGTTTCAGCGTTCAAAATGCTTCCCGTTAACTTCCTAGGAGCGTTGTCACTGCTAGGCGGGCCGATTTTGTTAGCTTTCTGTGCATTCCCAGCACTTGCAGTTGCCAGTCAGCATGGGGCAAAGAAAGGCATGATCACATTTGGGGCGACATTTGTTGCTTACCTTCTTGCCACAAAATTTGGGGTTTTCTCAGTTGGCAATGGGATAAAAATCACGTTAAACCCAATTGGAATGTCACTCTTAGTCGCAATGTTATTCATGCTTTACTTTGCCGCTCAAATTAAAGGCGAAGGCACATCAAATGCAAGTCTGGTAAACGTCTTTTCGGCCCGAGTTTCTCGGATTAAAAAGAATTGGATTTGGTTGTCCATCATGGGTGGCTTAATTACTGCCGCATCAAGTGTCTTGATTATTGCGGTTGATGTTTTGCCGCAACAGTTATTGGTTAAAGGCCAAGTCATGGAAGCCGCCATTGCAACATTGGCTCGTGCGATTGGATTTATTCCGCTTGTCTTCTCTACTGCCATTGTAACTGGTGTCTATGGCATGGCCGGCACCACGATCATCTTTGCAATTGGCCTTTTATTGAAAGGCAATCCGATTGTTGCGTTTATTGCCGGATTTGTTTGGATGTGGATTGAAGTCCAAGCACTTGCTGGTACTGCTAAAGGTTTGGATAAATTCCCTGGGTTGCGTGATATGGGTGAACATATTCGAACTTCTCTAACGGATACGATTGCGATCGCCTTGCTGATTGGTGCTGCGTTGGCCTGCAATAAGATGGCGCCAAACCTTGGTTACTTCTGGGTGATCGGAGTCTGGCTGCTGAACAAGAAGCTGAAAAAGCCTCTTGTTGATATGGCAGTGGGACCCATTGCTGCTATCGCGCTTGGAATTTTGCTGAATCTGTTACGAATCGTACATCTGTTTTAGTCGATGGCGAGCGCATTAAGGGGAGGAAACATGTTATTACCAGGTAAGGTTTATGCTCATGAACACATTCCAATTGATTTATCTGAAGTCAAGCAAAACGAGGATTGTCATCTTGATGCCATTGATCAAGTGATTGCAGAATTCAAGGATCTTTATCAAAAAGGTGTTCGTAATGTTATTAGCATGACGAACAAAGGTATGGGTCGAAATATTCCATATGCTAATAGAGTAGCAAAAGAATCTGGCATCAACATTGTGCAATGTACTGGGTTCTATCAAGACGCCTTTTTACCAATTGAAGTCTTTCGGTTGTCTGTTAGTCAGTTAGCTGAACAGATGATTAAAGATATTCAAGTCGGTATTAAAGGAACAGATATTAAGGCTGGTGTAATTGGCGAAATTGCAACATCGAAAGGTCAGTGGACGGCAGCTGAAGAAAAAGTTTTCCAGGCAGCGGTCATTGCCCAGCAGGAAACTGGTTGTCCGATAAGCACGCATACCTCAATTGGAACGCTGGGTCGTGAACAGGTTGATTTCTTTAAACGACAGCATGCGGATCTTAAACACATTGTTATTGGACATGTTGATCTGACAGGCAGTGCCGACTACGTCTTAGATATGTTGAAAACTGGTATTAATGTGGAGTTTGACACAATTGGCAAAAATAATTATATGCCTGATGCAACGCGCGTTGAGATGTTAAAAGCGATTGACGCCGCCGGTTTTACGGATCAAGTCGTTTTGTCCATGGATATTACGCGTAAATCACATCTGAAGGCTAATGGGGGGAATGGTTATGCTTATTTACTTGATTCATTTATTCCTCAGCTGCAGGATGCGGGCATTTCTGAGACTTTCATCAACAAAATGATAGAAGCAAATCCTCAAAGAATCTACGGTGATATCAATGCCTAGTTTTAAAACTTATCCATTAGAAAGCATCGGATATGACGAAGCGCTGCGGAAGCAATTTCGTTTAGTTGATGAGATTACCCAGCATTTTAAGGGGTCTGAATTTCTCAGTCGTGGTGATTTAGGCGTTGTGCCGGGGCTTAATCAACCGCGCTATACCAAAAAAGTAGAGGAAATTCTTGCCGCATATTTTCACGCTGAAGCTGCCATGTTAGTTCGAGGTGCAGGAACAGCGGCAATTCGGATGGCTTTGCACAGTTATCTGAGGGCTGGTCAGACTTTACTCGTTCACGATGCACCCATTTATCCGACCACACAAACATCAATTGAGATGATGTCATTACGAACGATTCGAGCTGACTTTAATGATCTGAATCATCAACAACTGCCTGAGTCGCCGGACGGTATTCTTGTTCAATATACGCGACAAAAGCCAGATGATTCGTATGATATGGCAAAGGTCCTGGCATTCTTTAAGCAACGATATCCGTCAGTTCCGATTGTGACGGATGATAATTATGCTGTCATGAAAGTTCACAAGATTGGCGTTGAACTTGGCGCTAATCTAAGTTGCTTTTCAACATTTAAATTGCTAGGGCCGGAAGGTATTGGTTGTATTGTTGGTGCCAAATCTGCCATCCAAAAATTGCGATCCGAGAATTATTCAGGCGGCTCACAAGTACAAGGACACGAAGCAATTGATGTTTTACGTGGACTGACTTATGCACCGGTTGCATTGGCTGCTCAAGCGAATGTTGTCACTGAATTAGTTGAGCGATTGAATGGGAACGAGATTCCTGGCATTTCCGAGGCGTATGTGGCAAATGCTCAGTCAAAAGTTTTGTTGGTTGAATTTAACCAACCGATTGCGGAAAAAGTTTTGAAATATACAAATGACCTTGGTGCAGCACCAAATCCTGTGGGTGCCGAGTCGAAGTATGAGATTGTGCCAATGTTCTACCGTGTATCGGGTACCTTTAAAAAGTTTGATCCAAATCTATTAAAAACAACGATTCGAATCAATCCATATCGTTGCGGTGCTGACACCATCATGAGGATCTTAGCGGAAAGTGTCGAGAAGGTGATGGCGTAATGTTCTTAAAACAATTGGAAAAACTAAATCCAGAATTAATTCAATATGCCTTTGAATTGCATCATTCGGGGAAAATTTTACCGGATACGTATGTGATTGATTTGGATATGATTCATCAAAACACAACTCATATGGTTGCTGAAGCTAAAAAAAACCATGTTGAGTTACTTTATATGACGAAACAAGTTGGTCGTAATCCTGTGATTGCGCAGGAAGTTGTTAACGCTGGCATCCCAGAGGCTGTGGTGGTTGATTTTCGTGAGGCTGAAACTTTTATGGAAAACGGACTGGCCTTAGGCAATGTCGGGCATTTGGTCCAACCGCCAAAGCATTTTCTCACTCGTCTTCTGAAGTATGGAACAAAATACGTCACGATGTATTCACTCGAAAACACCCAAGCGTTGAATGAAGCAGCAAAGGAAGTCGGTATCAAGCAAAAGGTGCTACTTAAAGTTATGGGCAATGGTGATGATATTTATCCAGGCCAAACTGGAGGTTTTACCTTAGCGGAACTAGACAAGCAGCTTGAGCAGCTTAAAACACTGTCGAATATCGCGCTTGTTGGCATAACGACATTTCCGGCGATTCTATATAACGAGTCACAAGAAGATTTTGCAGCGACAGCAAATGTCAAAACAATTGACGAAGCTAAAAGTATTTTTAGCAAACATGGTCTAAAGGCACAGGTCGTGAGCTTGCCGTCAGCGACCTCAACTACCTCATTGCCATTGATTAAGCAACTTGGCGGTAACGAAGGCGAACCTGGGCATGCGCTGACAGGGACGACACCGCTGCATGCGGTTAAGGAACAACCTGAGAAGCCTGCCTACTGTTACGTGAGCGAAGTTTCTCATACATTTGGCCCTCACAGTTACATTTTCGGAGGCGGCTGGTACCGGCGTGGTCACTTAAAGAATGCCTTAATTCAAGATGGTGATCAATACACACATGCACATGTGTTACCACTTGAAAATTCGAATATCGACTATTACTTGGAACTAGATCAGCAGTTTAAGTCAGGCTTGCCAGTGATCATGGCTTTTCGTACGCAAATTTTTGTCACCCGAAGCACAGTCGCTTTGGTTCGAGGATTACACACCGCTGACAAAACACCTGAATTAGTTGGTTTATATGATAGTCAAGGGAAAAAATTACCAGAAGGGATGCAATAGCATGGGCAAATACGGTGTCATTGTTTTAGATAGTTTTGGTGTTGGTGCCATGGATGATGTTCCTAAAGTTCGCCCAGATGACATCGGGGCAAACACAGCTTTAAATATCATTAAGGCAGTACCACAGATTAAAATTCCTAATTTGGAAAAGCTAGGTTTGATGAACGCTATTGGCCAAGAACGAGGTGATCACAAGTTTTCGCCGACAGCAAATTGGGGGACCTCCTTACTGATGCACCATGGCGCTGATTCTTATCTTGCGCATCAAGAAATCATGGGTACAAAGCCTAAGATGCCACTGCTTCAGCCGTTCAATGAAGTGATCGATACAGTTGAGGCACAGGTTAAGAAAGATGGATTCAATGTCGAACGTTACGGTGATCCCGGCTACCAATTATTACTCGTTAATCATTGTGCGACAATTGGTGACAATCTCGAAGCAGATCCTGGGCAGGTCTATAACGTAACTGCAGCACTTGATGAAATGCCATTTGATGAAATTACGCGTTTAGGAGAATCAGTTCGCAGCGTGGTCAAAGTCTCGCGGGTCATTGCTTTTGGTGGACGAGGCGTTGATTTGAAGAACATTTTGGCAGCTCGGAAAATTGAACACGAGAAGTATGTCGGTGTTTCAGCGCCGGAATCAGGCGTCTATAATACAGATTATCATGTCATTCATTTAGGTTATGGTATTAATCCTAAGGTGCAGCTGCCGTCAATTTTGCACGCAAATGGTATTGATGTTGCTTTGGTTGGTAAGACGGCAGATATCATTAATGTTGATACACCACGGAAGTTCCCAGGTGTTGATACGGACTATCTTTTTGATAAGTTTGTTGAACAGTCGAAGGATATGAAAGATGGCCTGCTGTTTATGAACATTCAAGAAACTGATTTAGCAGGTCACGCCGAAGATCCTGTTCGATACGCTGAAGTACTTGAAACAGCAGACAAGCAGTTAGCCGATGTCTTACCACTTTATACAGGCGACGATATTTTAATTGTCATGGCTGACCATGGCGATGATCCAACGATCGGATTTAGTCTGCACACGCGGGAACGGACACCTTTGTTGATTTACAAGGAAGGTACTCACAATAAGTATGTGGGCGAACGTTCGACACTTTCTGATGTCGGTGCGACGGGTTCGGATTTCTTTAAGGTACCATTCCCCGAGAATGGTAAGAGTTTCTTGCATCGAATTATCGATGGGACAGACTTAGACGCATGATGTCGCGATGAATGGTAGTGGCGGATGATGACAGTGAAGGGTCGTCATCCGTCACTATTTTTGTACAATCATACTCATCGCTTAAGCTGAATTCATCGATAAAATCGGTTTGTCAGCGGGCTGAGTGACTATTGTTAGTTTTCAGGCTGATCAAACATGTTCATATAAAGCTCAATCAAAATATCTGCTTGCACCATCAAAGAAGCCCTTGAAGTGATGTCATAATTTTCAAAGTGGTTGGTGGGGACGGAGGAACTAAGGTTAGCGTCCATCATCTTAGCAAGCGAACTATCGCCATTGTTTGTGATTGAAAATAATAAGTTGTGATCAACATACCTGAATTTTTTGACGGCTTGAATAATTGACTGGGTTTCACCGCTCATAGAGAGGAAGAGGATGACATCTTGTGGGCGTGTGAGTTTGGGGATCAAGTCAATGATGTGTGATTCATAGCTGTAGATGGTAGGTTTATTCAGTTGGATGAAGCGCTTGGCAACATATTCCGCGATTGGTTTGGTCAGACCAACGCCTGCAATGTAAAGGGTTTTAGCTTCATGAATTTTAGTTGCCATGTAGCGTAAACGTTCAAAGTTAACGTTGTCGAGCAGGCTTGTGAACAGATGGCGGTATTGGCCGATTAAATCCTTTTGATCAGGTAGGGTATTCTCTTTAACTGCGGCCATCGCGCGATATTTGAACTCCGAATAGCCAGCTAGATCTAATTTTTTAGCCATACGAATAATCGTTGTGTTCGAGGTGGCGAGGCGTTCAGCAAGTTGCGTTAAGGTGAGTTGTCGAATGATATACGGGTGCGCATCAATAAAGTAAAACGCATACTTTTCGGTTTCAGATAAGTTGCTGAGATGTTCAGCGAATTCTTTTTCAATTAATCCCATATTGACCTCCAGTTGCGTATAATTATACGCTTTGAGAACGGTTTCGTCAGTTTACCTATGCTATAACCAAAGTGGAGTGGAAAAGGTGTTAGAAACTTTTGATGAGGTGAACTATGTTTGCAGATAAGATCGAGACACATTTGCGGCAGATTTATCAAGATGATAGGCAATATCGACAGGCAACTCAAATTTTTTCTGATCTGTTGAAGTCGGAGCAGCTGGCGGACTTCAGACCCGTTATGCCATTGTCTCAGAAAAGTGCTTATTTGATCACTTATGGCGATGCATTTACGGAACAGCATGAGCGTGGCCTGTCAGTTTTGAAGCAAGTCGTTGACCAGTATTTATCCGAGACAATTACGGATGTCCATCTGTTGCCAATGTTCCCATATACATCAGATGATGGGTTTTCCGTCACAGATTACATGGCCATTAATCCGGATCTTGGTGATTGGCAGGACGTCTATGCGCTGCGACAGTCAAAGCGGCTGATGTTCGATTTTGTTGCTAATCACATGTCTGCAAACAGTCTTTGGTTTAAGCGTTTTATGAACCATGATGCTGGTTTTGAAAAGGCGTATATCGAATTTGATCCAACTTTTGATACATCAAAGGTGATTCGGCCGAGAGTTTCGCCACTTTTTCATACTTATCAAAATGATCGTGGTGAAACTAAGACGGTTTGGACAACCTTCAGTGAAGATCAAGTTGATATTAATTTTGGCGATCCACTCATGTTAGCTCGTCAGACAAAGGTGTTGCTTGAATATGCAAAGCGGGGCGCGGCCTCGATTCGCTTGGACGCCATTGGTTTTATTTGGAAAGAAAGCGGCACTACTTGCATGCATCGCCCGGAGACCCATGAAATTGTCCGACTGTGGCGAACACTGCTTGACCATTTTGCGCCGAATACTCAGATCATTACTGAAACAAATGTGCCAAATAAGGAAAACATCAGCTATTTTGGCCAGGGTGATGACGAAGCGCACCAAGTCTATCAATTTCCGCTACCGCCATTGGTTCTTTATAGTTTTATTTCCGGGGATGCTGATCATCTTCAAGAGTGGGCTAAAACTGTGCAGGCACCATCTAGTAAAGCCACTTTCTTCAACTTTCTTGCTTCACATGATGGTATTGGGTTGCGACCAGTTGAAGGCATTTTAAGTGCGGACGAAAGGCAACGCATCATTGACCGGGTTTTAACCAACCATGGGCAAGTGTCGTACAAAGATAACCCAGACGGCACCAAGTCTGTTTATGAGTTGAATATAAACTATGGCGATGCTTTAAGAATAAGCACTGATACGGATGCAGAAGCGGCCAATAAGATGATCGCGGCACACAATATCCTAGTCTCAATGGTCGGCGTACCAGCGATCTACTACCACTCAATGTTTGGCTCTAAAGGTGACCTTAAGGCGGTTAAAGAAACTGGTATGAATCGCCGCATTAATCGCGAAAGAGTTGACTATGATCGGTTGAAGAATGAGCTACGGACAGATCAGTATCGTCAAAAAGTTTACGCAGGAATCAGTCATTTACTCAAAGTTCGTCAAAAGAACATCGCCTTTAATCCGTTTGGCAAACAAGAAGTATTAGAACTTGGAAAGCAGATTTTTGCCGTGAAGCGGTTTAGTGATGATGGCTCAGCGATTATTTCATTTACAAATGTTTCAAGTCAGCCAGCAACTATCCACAACATTGAGGGTCGAGAGCTGCTATCAGAGAAGCTTGTCAGGAATGATTTGCGACTGAAGCCATACGGTATTGCGTGGTTGAAGATGGAGGCATCAAAGTGAAGGTTGTTGTCGGAATAGATAGCTTTAAAGGAAGTGCTAGTTCAGCTGAATTGAATCAAGCTGTGGCAAGCTCAATTAAAGAGGTTGCTGGTGTAACCGCGGTATGGCCAGTGAGTGTTTCAGACGGCGGAGAAGGCGCTGTTGCTTCACTTCAACAGCGCCTTGATGGTCAAATGAAGACGGTCACGACAATTGATTTACTTGGTCGGAGAATTCAAGCCCCGTACTTTACTTTTGTTTTTGAGAATGAAAACTATGCCGCTATCGAATCAGCTAGTGTTGTTGGACTGGATAAGGTTGTACCCAGCCCAGAAACCATTCGTCAAGCCAGTTCATATGGTTTAGGAATTGCATTGAGGAAACTTGATCAACAACATTTTGACCATATTCTTATCTTCCTTGGTGGCACTGGGGTTTCGGATGGTGGCTTGGGCGTTCTGCGCGCCTTTGATGGCGCCATTAAAGACAACAAAGGGCAACTTCTTGAAGAAGGCAATCTGCTATTACAAGCAGCGTCAATCAATTTATCGAAGCTGAGCCGATTACACAGTGATTTGATGATCGCCACCGACGTGACAAATCCGTATTCAGGTGAGAGCGGCGCAGCGAAGGTTTATGCACGACAAAAAGGTGCCACTCTCGAGCAAGTCAACCAACTGGATACAAATGCACATCAGATCGCCAGTCATATCCATGAGTCAGGTGGTCCTGATTTAGACAAGTCTGCAGGAGCAGGAGCAGCCGGCGGTCTTGGCGGAGCTTTACAACTAATTGGTGGTCAAATATGTCAGGGATTTCCAACAATGGCAAAGTTTCTGCGGTTGGATGATCTGTTTGAAAAAACTGATCTTGTGATTACTGGAGAAGGCAAACTTGATCGACAGTCAACGTTTGGCAAGGTGCCTTTCGGTATGGCGAAATTGGCCGAAAAGTATGCGGTGCCAACCGTTGTCCTATGTGGTTCCAAACAAATCGCCACTTGTCCAAAAATCTTTGCTGGCATCTTTTCCATTCAACCTGGTCCTATCAGTCTCACTGATGCGATGAACAAAGAAAACACATTGGCTAATATCGGGAATACGGCTTACAACATTTTGTCGACTATTCAGCACGTATTCGCACAAAGACCTCAGGAGGGGTAATTATTATGGACATGACGCTCATTACGGATCCGTCGTTAATCTTTTTACATCAAGATTGGCAGAGTAAAGAAGAGGTATTAGATCACCTGATTAATGCATTCGCATCAGAAGGTGTTGTTAATGACAAAGCGGTTTACAAGCAGGCTGTTTTAGATCGTGAAAAGATTTCTGAAACCGGATTCGAGAACGGGTTCGCCATTCCTCACGGCAAATCCGAGGCGGTTACGAAGCCCGCAGTTGCTATCGTCACTTTGAAGAAGCCGCTGGCATCTGCTGCGTGGCCATCAACTGATCCAACGAATCAAGTTGAGTTGATTTTCTTACTAGCGATTCCTGAATCGCAAAAAGGCGATGCTTATCTCAAGATTCTTTCTGATTTAGCCGTTCGCTTAATGGATGAGAAGCTTGTCGATCAACTTAAACATGCCAATACCGCTGATCAAGTTATTCAGTTACTTGGCAAAAAGAATCAAGAAGCCACAACAACGATTAAAGAAACCAAGCAGCGACCTAAACAAATTTTAGCGATTACTGCATGCGCAACGGGCATCGCCCATACCTATATGGCCGCAGAGGCTTTACAAAAAGCGGCCGCGGCTAAGGGCGTTCAGATTCACGTTGAAAAGCAAGGCGCTAACGGTATTGAAGATGGCATCACACCAGAAATGCTGAAGGATGCGGACGGTGTTATCTTCGCAACTGATATTGCAGCAAAAGGCAAGGAGCGTTTTAAGGGCATTCCATTTGTTCAAACAAAGGTAGCTGAGCCATTAAAACATGGTGAAGCCATGATTGACCAAGTCTTAAATCATCCTGATGGCGTGGTGCAAGGAGAAGCGGCTGCATCAGAAGTTGCGACAACCGGTAAGAAGCAGTCTTGGCAAAGTACGTTGATGCAATCTGTTATGACCGGGATTTCTTATATGATTCCGATTTTGGTTGCTGCCGGGGTGATGATCGGGCTTTCGCAAATAGGTGCGAGTTTCTTCGGCCTGAATAAGGTGATTGGTGATCCTAAGATGGCCACCAATGCGAACCAGATGATTGTCTTACTTTATTACATGGGTCAATGTGGCAACATGGCAATGAAGTTCATGTATCCAATCTTCACAGCTTTCATGGCTTATTCAATTGCTGATCGACCAGCGATTGCGCCCGGATTTGTCGGTGGTGCCTTTGCTGCTGGCTTCCAGTTCATTTTACTGGGAAATGCGAAAGGGATTCCATCAGGTTTCTTCGGTGCTCTGTTCCTTGGCGCATTAGTGGGCTTCCTTGTGAAATATATGAATGAACATATTCATTTAAATAAGAACTTCTCGGCAATGAAGCCGATGCTAATTTTACCTGGTGTTTCAATCTTGGTTGTCTTCCTGGCTAACTTCTTTATTGTCGATCCTGTGTTCGGCGGATTGAACGCTTGGTTGCAACAAATGGTTTTAACTTATAAGGACTCTAGTGAAGTTTTACTCTCTTCGATTATTGCTTGTTTAACTGCTTTTGACTTAGGCGGCCCGGTTAACAAGGCGGCAGGTGCCGTTGCAATTGGGATGGCAGCTGATAAAGTCTTTCCATTAACGCCGCGGGTTTTGTCTATCGTGATTCCCCCAATCGGGATTGGGCTTGCAACGCTGATTGACAAATATGTTGTTGGGCGCCATGTCTTTGATGAAGATCTGCGGGTTTCAGGCAAAACATCATTGTTATTAGGCTTCCTAGCCATTGGTGAAGGGGCGATTCCATTTGCCTTAGCCAATCCGCTCATCACGATCCCAATTAACATGCTTGGGGCAACACTAGGGTCTGTCACCGCTGTTTTGCTCGGCGCAGTTCAGTGGTATCCACTGCCGGCCGTATGGGGATGGCCATTGGTTCAAAACTTCCCGGCATACGCTGTTGGTATTCTTGTTGGGGTCTTGTTTATTGCTTTGACTAATATCTTTATTCGCTTTCATATAATTCGTAAGAAAGAAAAGACAACCACTGCTGTGAAATGATTGGAGCTTTTATAAATGACTAAATCTGTTTTTGCTGTTGCCCATTCACATTGGGACCATGAATGGTATTTTACTCAAGAAGATGCTGACATGATCCTGATTGAAAATTTGGATTACTTGATTGAGACATTAGAAGAGAATCCTGAATTTCCTTCCTATACTTTCGATGGGCAATCCTCTGTTATTGATAAGTATTTGAAAATCCGACCTGAAAACAAAAAGAGGATTGAAAAGTTAATCGCTGATCGACGTTTATTCGTGGGACCTTGGTATACACAAACCGATGCTCTGTTGGGCAAGACTGAGTCAGTCATTCGTAATTTGCTCTACGGTGTGAAGCAAACGCAAGCGCTTGGACACACCATGGCAATTGGCTATGCACCGGATATTTTCGGTATGCACGCCTACTTTCCGTCAATTTATAAACGCTTCGGCCTGAAATGGGCAATTTTCCAACGAGGGGTTTATAACGACCAGGTGTCTTCTAATTTGAATTTTAACTGGCAGGCACCAAACGGCGAAGTGATTCCTGCTAATAATATCTTTTTTGGCTATGGTCCTGGTAAATTTTTAAGTGCTGATGACGCCTATATTAAGACACGTTTGAAACCGATCTTAGATGAACTGAGTCGTCGTAATCAACATACGGACAATCTGTTATTGCCAGCGGGTGGCGATCAAGTGCTGATTAATCGCCACTTTCCAAAGACAATCGCTGAATTGAATCGTCTGTTGCCGGACTACGATATTAAACTCACCGACTATGAGACCTTTATGCAGGCCACATGGCAGCATCACCATTTTCCAAAAACGATTGAAGGGGAATTAGTTGCTGGGCAAAAATCGCGTATTCACAATACGTGTCGCTCAACGCGGTATGACATCAAGAACCTGAATTTTCAGGTAGAAGATTTGTTGTTAAACGAGCTGGAGCCGTTATGCACTATTGGCAGTCAAATTGGCATCAAGTTTCCGCAAAACTGGTTGGATCAAATCTGGCGCAAAGTCTTTGAGAGCCAGGCTCATAATGGCATCGGTGCCTCGAACTCAGATGACGCTAATCATGACATTGTGGTTCGTTTAACGAGTGCACTGCGGCAAATTAAAGATTTAATCAACATGGTTAAGCGGCAGCTGACAGCGGCAATTAGCAAACAAACACAGTTGGAAGATATTGTGGTGTTGTTCAACACTAACATTCGAGAAGAACACTATCAGCGCAGCATCGTTTTATTTACCCATCACAAAGACTTCACACTAAAGACGATGAATGATGAGCCACTGGCATACAGCATTTTGCATCAAGATGAGCTCGACGGTGGCAAGGTGATTGTTGTGACAGCAGGTGGTGAACAGGAAAAATCCGTGCCCCCGTATTATCGAACAGAAATTTTAGTTGAGGACATCAAGCTACCAGCGATGGGGTTCACAACTCTTCAGGTTCAGGATGGTGTGGCAGGACAGTGCGACCATCAGAGCGCAATAAAGGCCCAGGTCATTGAGAATGAGTTTTATAAAGTGAGCTTCGACGATGACCAGCACCTTCGTCTGCAAAACAAGCAAACTCGACAAGCCATTGACGATCCCTTTTACTTCGATGATCAGGCTGACGGCGGTGATTCGTTTGACTATTCACCAATTTCAGGAGATCAAGCAAAACTCATCAATGAACCGGTTCTGATTGATGTGACGAAGAGTGCTCGTCGACAAGTGATGCGACTCGAATTCAAAGCGCAACTGCCGGCTTCGTTAAATCAAACGGCTGATGCTCGCTCAGAGGCTGTTAAGGATTTTGTGATTAAGACGACCCTAGTGCTTGATCAAGGAGAGCGTCATTTAAAAGTTGAACACGATGTTGACAATCACATTAAAGATCATCGTGTACGCGTTCACTGGCACACAGGTGTTAAGAACATGAGCGAAAACTATGCGGATCAGGGATTCAGTTTGCTAACCCGCAAGAGTACCAATTCTCATGAGGCGACCTGGCAAACTGAGGGATTTGTCGAAAAACCTAAATCGATTTTCGTTTTTGAATCTATGATTGCTTTGTTCGATGATGAGTCTCACTTTAGTTTGCATAGTGGCATGCTTAAGGAATACCAACCATATCCTGATACACACACGTTGGCGTTGACCTTGTTCCGGAGTAATGGACTCTTAGGTCGAGATGATCTGGCTTGGCGGCCTGGCAGAGCCTCAGGAATCAACAACATGGTCGTGCCAACACCAGATGGACAAATGCTTCAGCAAATGCATTTTGCCTATACGGTTGAGTTTGGCTTGAAATCAATCGATTCTCAGCAGGCCTTTAAGCAGTCGGATGCAATTTATACAAAGACCGACTTTTATCAAAATCAGTCGTTGAACTCTTATCTTAATCGAATTGATCGCTTTCAAATCCCGAAATTGAAAGCCGACGTACCAGCTCACTTTTCACTATTGCATAGTCAAAATGAAAATCTGTTCTTCGCTGCTTTGAAGCAAGGATGGAATGGCGGGGTAGTTTTACGTCTCTTCAATCCAACGAATGATGCCCAACCGATTAACTTGAAAACCTCAGAGGCGATTCAAAGAACTCGAGTCGTTGACCTGAAGGAAGATCCGGTTGGTGAATTCAAAGAAGGGCAATTGTTAGCTGCAAAAGACTATATCACCTTGAAATTCAATTAACTTGTTGATGAAAGGAGTTCATCATGACGTATGAATTACGGCCAAAGATTGAGGCTAAAGACTATCAGATAGCGGCTCAGAACGATAAAATTGGCAACTTTATTCGGCAACAATTGAGTCAAGCTGATCCTGAAACTCAAACCGTTTTAGTCTTTGAAGCCTACCCGGGGGTTGATCAGGATAAACTGTTAGCTTTGGCAAAGTCGTTACAGCCGAAGCTCATCATAAATGCGCTCGATCAGACACTGCCGCAATCGGAAGTTAATGCAAAGTTAAAAACGACCTTAACGGATGATCGTGTCCTTGGGTTGATGACGCATGCCAACATGGCAGACTTCTTTGACTCAGAGAAGATGAACCGAGTCCGAGATCGAATTGCGCATGCCGAAGGGTTAGTTATTGTGTACGGTGTGGGAGCGTCTTTAGTTGCAGGAGAGTGGGATCATTTAGCCTACTTCGATTTAACGCGCTGGGAGATTCAACTGCGTTTTCGAAAGGGGATGAACAATTGGTTAGCTGCCCCTGATCCTGATATACTCAAGCAATTCAAACGTGGGTATTTCTTTGAATGGCGGATTGCAGATCGTCGTAAGGAGGCGTTGTCCTCCATGATGGATTTTGTCGTTGATACCACGACAAACGATCATTGGACGATGATAACCGGCGATACTTTTCAGCATATCCAACAATTGGCTGTCCGGCGTCCCTTCCGACTGGTGCCTTACTTTGATGCAAGTGTTTGGGGTGGGCAGTGGATGAAAGAAACATTTCAGCTCAATCCGGGAAAAGAAAACTATGGCTGGGCATTTGATGGTGTTCCCGAAGAAAATAGCGTTTTGTTTCAACTCGGTAATGGTGAGTTCGAAATGCCAGCCATTAATTTGGTTCATAACTTTCCGCTTCAGTTACTTGGAGAGCGGGTAACAGCCTTATTTGGACCAGAGTTTCCGATTCGATTTGATTATTTAGATACGATGGGTGGAGGAAACCTCAGTCTTCAAGTTCACCCTAAAGTTGAGTATATCCAGCAACAGTTCGGCATGAATTACACGCAAAACGAGAGCTATTACATTCTGCAAGCAACTTCACGATCCACTATCTATTTAGGCGTGAAAAATGGTACGAATAAAAAAGAGCTTTTCGAGGCCTTGAAAGAGGCTCAGACTGGTCAGGCTAACTTTGATGATGACAGGTTCATTAACGTCTTTCCGGTAAATAAGCATGATCACTATTCTATACCAGCTGGAACCATTCACTGTGGAGGACCGGACACAGTTGTTCTGGAAATTAGTGCGACCCCCTATATCTTTACTTTTAAGCTCTGGGATTGGGGACGGATAGGATTAGATGGCAAACCAAGACCAATTCATCTTGATCATGGTGAACCTAGTGCCGACATGCGTTTCGACACTGATTATGTAAAGGACAATCTGTTCAGCAAAAATAAGGTCATTCAACAGACGGAGCAAGAATTGATTGAAGAGACTGGCTTGTGCGATCTGGAGTTTATTGCGACTTACCGCTATACCTTTACAGATACCATTGAAGTTCAGGATCACGATAGCGTGAATATGTTGAACTTAGTGGAAGGAGATGCAATTGAGCTAAGCAGCCAGACCGATGCATTCCCGCCAGTGACCATTCATTATGGTGAGACTTTTATCATTCCTGAAAGTTGTCATCATGTGCAGGTGACTAATTTGACGCCATCTAAGCCAGTGAAGCTTCTTCAGGCGTTTATCAAAGATTAACAAAAGTGTGTTGAAACCATTACTACGTTGCAAGGTTTTTTTGATGGTTAAGACAAAAGTGAGTAGCATGAATTAGTCTCATTAGAAGAAGTCATTCTGATTTTCGAGTAGGTATCGAAAACGGAATGGCTTTTTTAAATGATGAAAAAACGTGATCCATAATGGTATGGAATAGTTTAGATTTCATGCCTTATAGTAGTCTAAAATTGAAAGAAGAAAAGCGGTTAAACTTCTTCAGCAGCTATAGTAACCAGCACCTTTACCTTTACACCCGAACATTTCTCGGCTAAACTCAGAATACATTCAGTTATTTCGAATCTTGGTGGTTATGTTCACAACAAGCACATCGTCAATGATGCAATTGAAATACTGAAGAAAATAGGATCGCGTTCGACAAACCGATTGGGCGCCAATGGGACTGTCGACGCAAGGGGGACAGAAAATGGCAAAGTTAGTCTTACAAACAGATTTTGGGTTGGTTGATGGTGCGGTTGCTGCGATGTATGGCGTGGCTTATGGCGTTGATGGTGAGTTGTCGATTCATGATTTGACGCACGAGATTCCGCCGTATGATATTTTTGCAGCGTCTTATCGGTTGTATCAAACGACGAAGTATTGGCCTGAGGGGACGGTTTTTGTTTCGGTGGTTGATCCTGGTGTCGGTAGCGATCGGCGTAGCATTATTGCGGAGACGGTGGATCATCATTTCATCATCACGCCGGATAATGGGACGTTGACGCATTTAGCAAAATTTGTCGGATTGAAGCGGGTGAGTGTGATTGATGAGGCATCGCATGCCTTGCCTGGCAGTCAAGAGAGTCATACGTTCCATGGTCGTGACATTTACGCTTACAATGGCGCTAAATTAGCAAGTGGCCAGATCACCTTTGAGGATCTGGGCAAAGAAATCGAACCTGAGCAAGTGGTGATGTTGCCATTGGGTGAGGTTAAAGAAGGCGTTGATCAAATTGCCGGTACGATCGACATTTTGGATATTCGATTTGGCTCGTTGTGGACAAATATACCGTTGGCTACCTTTAAGAAACTTGGTGTTGCAGCTGGCGAGTTTGTTCAGGTATCGATTTATTATCACGATCAATTGCGTTATCAAAACCAGATGCCGTTTACCCGGACATTTGCCGCGGTGCGGGTTGGTGAGCCGCTGGTTTACGTGAATTCATTACTGAATCTTGGCGTTGCGATCAATCAGGACTCATTTTCAAAGCTGTATCATATTGGCACTGGGGTTGATTGGCATATCACGGTGAAGCGGCTTTCGGTATAATTGAATGCATGAGCAGTCTGCTGGCGGCGATGGCTTTGGCGGCTGCTCAACACGGGTAAGTAACGGTACGTTTGACAAGGAGGGCAATCATATGCGTGATCAAAAGGCTTTGAGCGTACGTACAGTGGTGGCAATCGGTATTGGTACGGCTATTTTATTTATTTTGAAACGATTTGCGGTGATTCCAACAGGGATTGCAAATACGAACATTGACATTTCTTATGGCTTTCTCGGCTTTATCGCAACGCTTTTCGGCCCGATTGCTGGCTTTTTCATCGGGTTTTTAGGGCATGCTTTGAATGATTTTACGCAATACGGGACACCATGGTGGACATGGGTGTTCACGACTGGTTTAGTCGGTATGGTGATCGGGTTGTTCTGGCGTCGCTTCAATGTCGAAGCGGGCAATTTTGGCATGAAGAAAATTGTAAGCTTCAATCTGTTGCAGATTATTACGAATGTGGTGAGCTGGAGTCTGATCGCACCAACACTGGATATTTGGATTTACAGTGAGCCGGCAAATAAAGTTTATGTCCAAGGGATCGTGTCAGCTATCTCAAATAGTATTGCGACCGGTGTTATTGGCACCATTTTATTGGTCACTTATGCAGCCACACGCACGCGGTCTGGCAGTTTGAAGAAAGAGTCTTAATATGGCAGCACCAGCAATTCAGCTTGATCATGTCACGTTTCAGTATGACAGTCAGGCGGAACCGACTTTGCATGATATTAATCTAACCATTCAACCAGGAGAGAAAGTACTGATTGTTGGCCCGTCTGGATCAGGCAAGTCAACGTTAGGTAACTTGATCAATGGGTTAATTCCGCACGCTTTTCCGGGCAAATTGAGCGGCACCGTAACCGTCAACGGGACGGTGGTTCAGGATGCCAGCTTGGCGACACTTTCACTGCAAGTCGGAACGGTTTTGCAGGATCCGGATGCTCAGTTTGTTGCTTTGACAGCAGGCGAGGATATTGCCTTTGCTTTGGAGAACAGCGCTGTCGCACCTAGTGAGATGCATACACGCGTCAAAAAATGGGCCGATCGTTTGAAAATTGGCGATTTACTGGCGCAAGCACCGCAATCACTTTCAGGCGGCCAAAAGCAGCGGGTGGCGATGGCCGGTGTTTTGATTGATGAAGGGGATATTTTACTGTTTGATGAACCGTTGGCCAGTCTTGATCCGGCCACTGGTGAAGCATCGGTAGACTTGATTGATGAGTTGCATCAGACTTATCACGTCACCGAAGTCATCATTGAACATCGTTTGGAAGATGTGTTGCGGCGGCCAGTGGATCGATTAGTCGTGATGAAGGACGGTCGAATTATTGCCGATGATGCCCCAGAAACTTTATTGCATGGACAGTTGCTGCAACAGATCGGCTTGCGAGAACCGCTGTACTTGGAAGCGGCTGAGTTTGCGGGGGTTGATTTGGATCAGGCGGATCATTTGGCTGACCTTTCGCGTTTTGAGGCCCCACAACTCAGACCTAAGTTGGCTGCTTTCACAGCGGAGGCTGCGACTGTTAAGCCGGAGCAGCTTCAGGCACCGTTATTGTCGATTGACGGGTTGCAGTTTGGCTATCCTAATGGCCGTCAAATTTTTACCGACCTCAGTTTCACCTTGCATCATGGTGAGATGGTGGCCTTGGTTGGACGCAATGGGGTTGGTAAGTCAACCTTGAGTCATTTGATCGCTGGGTTTTTGAAGCCGGGTGCTGGCAGGATGACGCTTGATGGTGAGGATTTGGCTGATTGGTCGGTGAAGGAACGCGCCGATAAAATTGGGTATATTTTACAAGATCCAAATCAGATGATCAGTAAACATCTGATTTTTGATGAAGTCGCTCTTGGGCCGCGTTTACGTGGTTGGGACGAGACGCGTGTCAAAACAGCGGTCATTGAGGCGCTGAAGGTTTGCGGCTTGTATCCATTTCGATCGTGGCCGATCAACGCCTTGAGTTATGGGCAAAAAAAGCGTGTCACGATCGCCGCAATTTTGGTGCTAGAACCGGCATTAATGATCTTAGATGAACCCACGGCTGGCCAAGATTGGCGTCATTTTACCGACATGATGCGTTTCTTGACGACCTTGAATGAACGTGGGATTACGATGATGCTGATCACGCACGACATGCATTTGATGTTGGAGTATGCGCAGCGGGCTATTGTATTAGGCGACGGTGGCATCTTGATGGACGACTCGCCAGCAGCAGTGTTGACCAATCCGGCTATCATTGAGCATGCTTCCTTAGCACAACCAAGTTTGTATCGCCTCGCTAAGCGTGAAGGCCTTGACCCATTAGCCTTCACGCAGGCTGTGATTGACCAAGAACGGAGGGTGCGCCAATGAACTCACTTTTTGGTTATGATCCGCAAGATACATGGCTGCATCGATTAACGGGTGCGACGAAAATGCTCGCGTTCATTGGTATCTCGGTCATTGTGATGGCGAGTTATGACACACGCTTTGTCTGTGCAGTGATGCTCGCATCGATCATTCTGTTTGCCCAAGCTAAAATTCATTGGCGGCAAATTAGTTTAGTGGTCAAAATTATTACGATTTTTGCAGTGGTCAATTTATTGCTCGTGTTTGTTTTTTCGCCACAGTATGGCGTTGGCTTGTATGGCAGCAAGCACGTTTTGCTCAATGCTGGTTACTTCACGATCACACAAGAGCAATTATTCTATGAAATGAATCTAGCGCTGAAGTATATTGTGACCGTGCCACTGGCGCTGATTTTCTTAATCACGACCAACCCCAGCGAGTTTGCAGCGAGTCTTAATAAGCTGCATGTCTCATACCGAATCAGTTATTCTGTTGCGTTAGCGTTGCGGTATATCCCTGACGTTCAAACGAATTTCCGCCAAATCAGCCTAGCGCAGCAAGCTCGTGGTTATGAGCTGTCACGCAAGGCAAAGCTGTTTCAGCGACTGAAAGGTATGGGGCAAATCTTGCTGCCGCTGATCTTTACCAGTCTCGATCGTATTGATCAGATCAGTCAAGCAATGGAACTGCGACGTTTTGGTACAGGCAAGCGGCGGACGTGGTACATGGATCAGCCGTTGCGCACGCCTGACTGGATCGTGCTGGCCGGTGTTGCCGTGATTATCGTCATTGGGCTGTTTCTGTTTCATGTTAATGGCGGACGGTTTTATAATCCGTTCCGAGGATGATGTAAAAAAATATGAATATTGCTTCATCAAAAAAGTTCGATGGTCGTTTAACGGATCACCGAACTTTTTTATGTGCTGATGTTGCCTTGACCAACTGAAGACAGATGAAGTAGCTGCTAACGAACAATCCCTCATTGCCTTCGATGGCGCTGATTCAGTGTTGAAGGTGTATCTCAATGGCGATTTCATCGGGCATAGCAAGGGTGCCCGTTAACCAAGCCATTGAATTGCTACGAAACACTAATGATGCCATCGGTGATATTGCCATCAAAGTCGGTTTTTCAAGCTACGTGCAGTTTGCCAAAGCTTTCCAAAAAGCTAGACAAATGTCACCGTCTGCTTTTAGAAAGGCTATTTCAAATGGTGAGTTGAGTCCACGGAAAATTGATTAAGGCCAGATGATCCTACTGAGCAAGCACGAAAACACCCCTCGTTATGGTTTCTCAATAGCGAGGGGTGTTTGTTTTGTCATGTGATCACGCCACAAAAATAAAGTCCTTGAGCAGTTGATAAAGCAAAGCAATTTCGTAGTCCTGTACCTTGATATTGAATTTTTGCTCAACTGGCTGAAAAATGCCGCTGGAAAGGGAGAAGAATTCTTGCTCAGGGGGGGTTAAGGTTGCGCGATCAATTGAAGTAGTGCTGCGTTTGCTGGTCATCATGCGTTCAATCATTAAGGACAAGTGCATGAAGAGATTGAGCTTTAGTCTGGATCCGAATTTGACGTTGTAGAAATCTTCGTAGTGGGAGACAATGCGTTGACTTTCTTGAATGACAATATCGGGATTCAGGATCTGCAAGCGGCCGCGGATACCTTCTATCGACAAGAAGCGAACCAATCGATCAATGAGTTCATTAATGGACTGGGGGCTTTCACCACAATTGCGTAGGACAGTTTGCATTTTTTGTGAGGAAGCCTTATCGAAAACATTATAGACATTCACGATATCAATGCCGATATCGGCCCCGATATCGCCAGCAACATCGGTGGTGGTTAAGATTAACTGGGTATTCGAGAAAAATTTTCGATCATGATTGGTGAGCAGGGTATGGAGTTCTTTGTAGTCAACGGCAATGACTTCAAGTGCTGGCGAAAGGGTCGCATCAATTAGCTTTTTGACTTCTTCAGACAGACCGACGCCAGACATGCAAGAGACGATAATGTTTTTCTTGTTTGATAAGCCTTCGTAATATTGGGCTTCAGTTGTTGCACCATATTGCTCGCTGGCTTCAGCGATGGACTGGAAGGCATCATTACGCTGAACGCGCAGGCCAATATCGAGCGCCATAGCAGTGGTTACGTTGTTGACCACAATCAGCTCTTGATCAGATACCTTTTTAATTTCTCTGAACATCTGGCGCAAAGAACCCATATCGAATAAGACAATATTACCCTTAGCAGATGGACTTTGATCGGTTAGGTATTCCTGAACGTAACCGTTGATTTGATCAAGTGTCACATCAATGGGCATATCAAAAGCCTCAAAAAAGTAATTACCGCAAAGCGAATTCACCACTTGCTGGATGCTCGATGCGGTGTGTTCGCCGTGAGCAAGCAGGATGGCATTGTATTGCACTGATTCGATTTTACTTTCGCAATGAATCATCATCATGAAGAATGGCAAATAATAGTAAGGGCTTTGAACATACTGCGCTTTTAACTTAGTCAAAAAGTGCTTGAAAAGGTAGTAACTTCGAGGATAACGGTGCTTGATTGCTTTCTGAATTTTCAGTGCTGATTGTGTGTCTGGCAAGTTGTCGCGACAAAGACCCGCGAATGCGAAGGCAAGTGCCACATTTTGCCAGAAAATATTGTCGCTTGGAAACGTTACACCATATACATGCGTGATATACGTTTTAGCGTCTTTTTGAATGGCTTGCGCAAATACAGACAGAAGTTTTTCACTAGCAATGGTATCGACTTGATTGAGCACTTTCGCCAGAAGAAAATTCTGTTCAGTGATGGACTCGCCATTGTTTAGCGAGTCAGAAAGTTTCTTAAAAAGCGCATCAGTTGTTGGGCCAAGCTGCAACGCGCTGGTGATCAAAGATGTGATTCTTGCTTGCAAGGTCTGTTGTTTAGGCGTTACCAGAATCGCACTTGTATCGGTTTGACCAAGCCGTAGCTGCGTGTGGTCAGGCGCTTTGGCATAGGCGCCAGCGCAAAGCAACTGAACACGGTTATTCAATGCCGTGATGTTATTGACGTGATCAAAATTTGCCAGTTTGATCAACTCGTTTGGTGCGATCAAGATCTCTTTATTGATTTGATCAGCCTGTTGTTGAAGGTACATCGCCGCAAACGTAATGCGCTCGTTTAAAGGTCGATCGCTAAAAGCACTTAGTTTAATCTGAACCGCTGCACTTTTGAACCAGACACGCGCTGCTTTGAAAATTTCAGTTGTTCCTGAATAGATGTAACGAAAAGCAGTGGTTTGTTGCTGGTTGGTGTGCGTGAAAAGATAGTGTTGATCTGATGAGCCTAGCATCTGCACATTTTTAATATACAAGTAGCCACTTTCGGCGGTGCCATCTGCCGTCGTTGCATTGTTCTCACTTTGCAACTTCTTTTTGAGTGTCCCTGGATGATCCTTATAGTTGGCACAATCAATGATTTTAAACACAGCTGTTTTCTTAAGCACTTCACGACGAATGGCTTCGTGATAAATTGCCTGAGCAAATGGCAACTTGCCACTACCGGCTGGACCAGTGATGAAGATCGGCAATCCATGTGTTGGATAGACGATTGCTTCGATTGCCAGCTGAATGTTAGTGCTTAAACTACCGTGGACACCGATTAAGTCGTCAAAAGCGGAATGGTCCCGCTTGACTTGCCAGTAAACTGGTCTACTGCCGGTCTTGAGCAGTTTGCCTTGCTTTTCGAGCTTAGATAAATAACTACTGGTCACGCCGCGTGTTAGCCCCACTGCATCGGCAGCCTGATTAGTTGTGATTCGTTCAGTTGGAAAGTGTTGCACAATTGTCGCATAAAGTTTTTCTACTGCGTTCAAAGAAACCACCCCTTAAGCACTATTCCCGCAAATTAAGCACAACGTCTTCGTGACTTTTATTAGTAATGTGCTTAACATAATCATTGTAAGCGTTAACCTTGTTGACGTCCAGATATAGAGAGAAAACGACTTACATAACGATTGCAGAAGGGAGGGCGTTCCTCGCGGGGACAACCGCAATACTGTCCGAACAATAATGGATCACTTTCAGTTGTACTTCGGTTGATTGTCGCCTTTTGCGGTAAATCCATATTTTCATAGTCTTGATAAAGGGATGATTTAGATGAAATATTTGCTTCTTGTCAGTCACGGTGATTTCTCCAGTGGCTTAAAGCAAACCTTGGGTATGTTTGCGGGCGATGATGCGATTGGTTCTGTCATTGCGGTTGGTTTAAAACCCGATGAAGCAGCTTCAACATTTGGAACACGGTTTGAGGCATTGCTAAAGACCCTGCCAGAGGATGCAAGCTTTGTTGTTCTGGCAGATATTGTCGGCGGTAGTCCACTCACAACGGTTTGCAACATTTTGAACGATCATGGCAAGCTGCAAGATACGCTTGTTCTTGGCGGGATGAACTTCCCAATGGCGTTAACCACATTGATGTCGAAAGACAGTTTAGATAACTCAGCGTTAAAAGAAAAAGCATTTTCAGAAGCAACCGCGGCCATCAAAGAATTTCAGACGACCTCATCAGAAGCTTCTGACGATGACGATATTTAAGGAGTGAGCAAAATGGCAATTTCGTTTGTACGTATTGATGATCGCATGATTCATGGCTTGATCACGGTTCGTTGGGGCAAGGAATACCCGATGGATGGGATTATTGCGGTAAACGACAAAGCGGCAAACAATCCGATTTTGAAGGAAGCCTATATGGCAGCGTCTGACAAGAAGACCTTCGTTTGGACGTTAGATCATTTTGACAAGGTTAAGGATAAGGTGTTGAACTCAGCAACCAAGTATTTTCTCATCACCAAGAGTCCTCAAGATATGAAAAAGATCTTGGTCGATATGAACTTCAAGCCGGGCGACATTAAAACAATTGTTGTCGGTCCAGGTAATGATCGCGACAACGCGGTCAAACTCGGAGACAATCAGTCCTTTACCCAAGAGGAAGGCGATGCCTTTGAAGCGATTGAGAAGGCTGGTTATAAAGTTGAGTTTGCGCTGTTGCCAGATCAGCGGATTGGTAGTTGGGACAAATTCAAGTCACGCTTTGGGTATTAATGGTTGAACAATAACGCGCTCGCAGTCGCAGAAACCTGCACATAAGGACCTTGGCCGCAATGGTCAAAGTGCGACCATCACGTCCAAGGCCACTTATGCTCCGGTTTCTAAGCGCTCCTGCTCACGCTCACAAAAAAGGAAGGTAAGAAAAATGACAATTAGTTGGTTTCAAGCAGCTATTTTAGGTGTTTTCGCTTGCTTATGTTCCAACTCATGTATGGCTGGTCAAGCGGTTGGTAATTATACCATTGGCCGTCCATTGGTTGGGGGTCTTGTCTGTGGCATTATTCTAGGTAATCTTCAGTTAGGGATTGCCTGCGGGGTTGCGATGCAGTTGGTTTATATCGCATTGGTTACCCCAGGTGGTACTGTTTCTGCCGATGTTCGTGCTATTTCTTATATTGGGATCCCTCTAGCAATGGTTGCGATTTCTTCGCAAGGATTGAATCCGCTGGGTGGCGGTGCTGCTAACTTGGCTAAGTCAGTTGGGACATTAGTCGGAACTGTCGGGACGGTTTTGTACTACGCTGTTGCAACAATGAACCTGGTTTGGCAGTCCTTTGGTTGGAAAGACGTTCATAATGGCAAGCTTGATAAATTAACAGCTGTTAACTTTGGCTGGCCTTGGATCTCACATGCATTGTTCTCATTTTTACCAACAATGTTACTCACATACTACGGTGCTACGGCGGTTACAGCTTTGCGTAGTGCCTTACCAATGGACGGCATTGCCATGAAGACACTGTTCACGGTCGGCGGCATGCTGCCATGTGTCGGGATTGCGATTCTGCTTCGGCAAATTGTTGGTAAAGCGGCTGATTTCATTCCGTTCTTAGTTGGGTTCACACTTGCTGCTTCACTACACTTGAACTTAGTCTCAGTCACAGTTGTATCGTTACTGTTTGCGGTTATTATTTATGAAATTGAGATGTCTGGTTCTAACAACACACCTTCAAAGGGTAGTGCAGCACCAGCAGATGGACCAAGTGACGATGATGATGAGGAGGATATTTGATCATGGAAACGACAAATGACATGAAAAAGCTTGATCACAAAACACTGACAAAATCTTTTCATCGTTGGTTCTGGGGTGCGTTGACCTGCTTCTCACAAGAACATATGCAGACTTTTGGGTATATGGCATCAATGCTGCCAATTCTCAGAAAACTGTATCCGAAACATGATGACCAGGTCAAAGCCATTCACGCATACACCGCGTTCTTCAACACCAATCCAATGCTTGGGACGGTGATTGTCGGAATTACGGCCAGCATGGAACAGGCGCGTGCGAACGGTAAAGAAATTGACGGCGAGACCATTAACGATATGCGTGCTGGCCTGATGGGCCCAATCGCTGGTATTGGTGATTCATTGATTGATGGGACATTGATTCCCATTCTCTTAGGGATTTCCCTTGGTATGTCGACTGGCGGTTCACCAGTCGGGGCGATTTTCTACATTGTTGCTTGGGTACTGATGGCATACTTTGGCCAACGTTTCCTTTACTTCCGTGGTTATCGCTTCGGTGATCAAGCGGTTAGTTTCTTAGTTGGTAAACAAGGCGCGGCTGTTCGTCACGCTATCGGGATTGTCGGCAGTATGGTTGTTGGTGGGGTTCTGGCATCATGGGTTAACGTCACAACATCACTCAAATTACGCGGTGCTGATGGCAAAGTCTTCCTGAATCTGCAAGACAAGCTGAACAGCATCTATCCTGGTTTGCTGACAGTACTTGTAACATTATTCTGCTGGTGGTTGATGGCGAAGAAGCATGTTTCAGCTATCTGGACCATGCTGCTACTCGTTGTTGTTTCGCTCGTCGGTGTTCTAGTTGGTTTCTTCAACCCTGGCCTGTCTTACTAAACTACGAACGTGTATGGAAGAAGGAAAATCAAAATGACAATTGACGAAATGACTAAGGGATACGAAAAAGAAGTTGCTTATCAGAAGCATATGTTGAAAAACCTAGGCTACTGGTTTCAACTTTGCACCATTCTCAGTGGCGTTGGCATTGTTCTGATCTACTTCTTCCATGGCAAGACCTTGTGGTTAAACATCGTTGGCATTGTGCTCTTAGTCCTGGGTGCACTGGGGATGTTGATGTTCGGGTATTCCGGTTGGAAAGGGCAGCAAAACGTTCGCGCGGTTGTTGACGACTATGACAAGAAAATCAAATATTTTCAGAAGAAGGTTCGTCAGCAGACGGGCATTACGCCCAAAGCCAAATAGCTCCTGTTGTAGGTGACTTTAATTGTAGATACTTCATTTATCAGTGATAAGTGCAACTATGGCAGGACTGAGAAGTCGGTGAGATTCAGTTCTCATCGACTTTTTTTGTCGTAAGGCTACTTAGCAAAATGTGGTAAATGGACAGCGGCAACCAGAAGATTTCATGTATATGAAATGCGTCAAACAAATAGGAGGATGAATAAAGTTGGAAATGGATGAAAAGAAACATTACAAGATGTATAAAAGCAAGAGTGTATGGGTATTTGCCTGCTTATCAACATGTCTTATCGTTTCATTTTTTAATGACGGGCAAAATGTAAGCGCTGCGACAAGTGCTTCGTCTACCCAAATTAGTCAAACAAACACTGGTAGTCAGCCTAATAATGAAACGACAGGTGAGACGGCTCAGTCTTCAGTCAATAGTACGGCAACTGCATCATCATCAAGTGTGGCTGATTTGCCTAGTTCGAGCGACAGCAAGACATCAATTGGTAGTACAATCAGTCAACCAGCTGTTGATAAAAAAGAGACTTCCAAAAGCGATACTGCCGACAATGATTTGACAAAATCTGTAACAACGAGTGATTCAGACAAAGCGCTCCCCACTTCGAAAACCACGTTGCCGACAAGTAATGAACAAGTACAAAGTAGTGTGGGACAATCTCAAACTGACCAACCAGCATCGTCCGCAACAATTGCAACCAATGCAGTCACCTCTGACGTCAGTCAAAACGATCAGTATAATGAACCATACCGAAACCAGTATCACTACTCAAGTAGCCAGAATTGGATCAATGATCCTAATGGTCTTTTTTATGATAGCAAGACGGGGCTTTACAATCTGTATTATCAGTACAATCCGGAAGGTAATCAGTGGGGCAATATGTCTTGGGGCCACGCCGTCAGCAAGGACTTAATTAATTGGACACAAGAGGACGTTGCCATTCCAATGCTACAGAATCAGGGGTGGGAAGACTTTACGTATACCAACACAACTGGTTCGCTAAAAGATAAAGGCGAAGTTAGATATGTTGGTGTACCAACAACAAATTGGGGTGACGCTGACGGCAAAAAGGCTATTTTCAGTGGCTCGATTGTTGTTGACACTAACAATGTCAGTGGCTTAGGAAAAGACGCCATTCTGGCTTTCTACACTGCTGATTATCAGATCGCGACTAGAAAAAATGATGGTGCTGAAGACGGATGGGGGACGTGGATTGGTTTAACAGAAATTCAGGAGCAACATTTGGCTTACAGCCTCGATGGTGGCAAAACGTTTATTCAATATTCGAAGGATGGTAATGCAGCTAATCCCCAGGCAATCATTCCAACCAGTATGAACCAAGGAGGAGATGCCGCCAACTTCCGCGATCCAAGCGTGGTCTACGATGCGGTTAACAAACAATACTATTTGACAGTTGTGTCTGGTCAGCAAGCCCTCATTTATAAATCTAGCAATCTGTTGGACTGGACATATGCTTCTAAGATTGAACGTGAAAATGATGTTGGTAATGGCGTATGGGAATGCCCATCACTGGTACCGATGAAGGTAGCTGGAACAAATGAAACAAAGTGGGTCTTTTGCATCAGTGTCCAACAAGGCGCACATGCCACAGGATCTGGGATGCAATATTATGTTGGTAATATGACAGCCGACGGAACTTGGGTACCTGAGAGTTCAAAAACGTTGCAAAATCCAATGACGATGGATTCAGGAGAGGATTTTTATGCGGGTATTCCTTTCTCCAACATGCCTGATGGTCGAACGGTTATGTTGGCTTGGCAGTCGAATTGGAGTTATGTGGACGAGGCCAAAACTTCACCTTGGTCTGGCAATATGACACTTCCTCGTGAGCTGAGCCTCAAAAAGAATGCTGATACAACAGACGGGTACTTGCTGACGAATACTGTGGTCAAAGAAATTGCTAATAACGAAGAGGCCAATGTTATTAACAAGGCTGAAAGTAACTTTACGGTTACGCGTTCCGATGAGCAAGTCCAGTACGAAGGCAAACAATATAAGATAAGTGCAACTTTTTCTTGGGACGAAGCTGACAAACCGAAATCAGTTGGCTTTAAGTTGCGAGTATCTGATGATCAAAAATATGACATGATCGTTGGGTATGATTTAACTACGGGATTATTGTACGTTCAGAGACTCAATACCGGTGAACCCAACATGGGAGCACCACGAGACAAAATGAACGCAACAGTGAATGCGGATGGATCAATTACAATTACGGTTTATGTTGACGAAACAAGTATCGAAGCCTTTGCGAATGATGGGGAAAAGTCAATTACCCAAAATTTCTTTATGCGGCCAGAAAATATTGGGGACCAAGCCACAACAGGCGTCTATGTGTACTCGAACGATGGCACGACAAAGATCAGCGACTTAACTATCAATCCAATTACTTCAATTTGGAACAGTACTGGTCAACTAACTGAAAAATTTGTAGATGAAAATGGAAACACTATAGCCAGTGATAAAATTCAGACCGGTCGTGTAGGACAAAGCTACACTTCTGAGTCAGCAACGATTCCGGGCTATGTTTTTGTAAAAGAAAATACTGACCATATTAATAGCAACCAGTTGTATACGACCCAGAATCAAACGATTACTTATACCTATCGTGCGTCTCAAGCGTCTGTTGTAACCAAGGATACAACGTTAGTAGCAGGCCCATCAGCCGCTTGGAACGCGGCCGATAATTTAGTAGGCGCTACAGACGCAGACGGCAATGCTTTGGCTGTGTCTGATTTAACTGTCACCGGTGCAGTAGATCCAAAGACGCCGGGAACTTATACGGTAACGTATAGTTACACCGATGCGACAGGCAGCAAAATTAGTAAGGAAGCCACCGTGACAGTCATCGCGTCAAAGGCTGATATTGTAACCAAAGATACGGCAATGGTCGCGGGTCCATCAGCAACATGGAACGCGGTCGATAACTTTGTTGAGGCTACAGGCGCAGATGGCAATGCTTTGACCCTTTCTGATTTAACCGTCAACGGTGCAGTAGATCCAAAGACACCGGGAACTTATACGGTAACGTATAGTTACACCGATGCGACAGGCAACAAAATTAGTAAAAAAGCCACAGTGACAGTCATCGCGTCCAAGGCTGATATTGTGACTAAAGATACAACAATGGTCGCAGGAGCATTGACTATTTGGACGGCGGCTGATAATTTTGTTGAGGCTAAGAACGCAGATGGCAATGCTTTGACTGTTTCCGATTTAATGATCAATGGAACAGTAGATTCAAAGACGCCGGGAACTTATACGGTAACGTATAGCTACACCGATCCAGCAGGCAACAAAATTAGTAAGGAAGCCATCGTGACAGTCATCGCGTCCAAGGCTGATATTGTGACTAAAGATACAACAATGGTTGCAGGCCCATCAGCAACATGGAACGCGGCTGATAATTTAGTTATCGCTACAGATGCAAAGGACAATGCTCTGGCCCTTTCTAATTTAACCGTCACCGGATCAGTAGATTCAAAGACACCGGGAACTTATACGGTAACGTATAGTTACACCGATGCAGCAGGCAACAAAATTAGTAAGGAAGCCACCGTGACAGTCATCGCGTCCAAGGCTGATATTGTGACTAAAGATACAACAATGGTTGCAGGCCCATCAGCAACATGGAACGCGGCTGATAATTTAGTTATCGCTACAGATGCAAAGGACAATGCTCTGGCCCTTTCTAATTTAACCGTCACCGGATCAGTAGATTCAAAGACACCGGGAACTTATACGGTAACGTATAGTTACACCGATGCAGCAGGCAACAAAATTAGTAAGGAAGCCACCGTGACAGTCATCGCGTCCAAGGCTGATATTGTGACTAAAGATACAACAATGGTTGCAGGTCCATCAGCCGCTTGGAACGCGGCCAATAATTTAGTTAGCGCAACAGACGCAGATGGCAATGCTTTGGCCATGTCTAATTTAACCGTTACCGGTACAGTAGATCTAAAGACGCAGGGAACTTATACCGTTACGTACACTTATACGGATGTTGCTGGTAACAAGATCAGCAAAGAAGCCACAGTGACGGTTTTAACAGAAAAAGAGACAAACATTGAAGACAATACCGGATCCAGCATTTCTAACGATCGCGAGAATCCCCCTGCTTCGATTACTGGCAAAGGCGGAGACGACATACATCAAAACGCAAAGACAACAATGACCAAAAAGAAAACCGAGACATTGCCACAAGCTGGGAATCACGTCAATGAGTTAGCGATTGTTCTTGGACAAATGATCTTAGCAATTTGCGTAGGAGGTATTTTATGGTTAAAGAGGCGGGTGAAGCGAGTCTAAAATAATCAAGTGATTATCTGATACGGTCAGATCGCTTGTAGATCTAAAAACTCAAGGATTTATCTGGCACTGACAGGATAAACTAAGAGACATAGCTGGCCATTTTGCAAAAGCGAATGCTATACTAAAGACAGCAAAAAGCCGTTGTGCGCTAACACAACGGCCGGACAAATGCCCTTGCAGAGCCAGCTAACAAGCAGTGGCAAACAGGATTAGGCAACTAACAGCCGCGAAACCCGTGTGAAGGAAGCGCGGCTTTTAGTTTGCCTATTTTTCTCGAAATGCTTCGAGCGCCTGTATGAGTTCGTGAACTGCTAGAAGCAGCTTGGTCGTTGCTGACAATTCAGAGGTTTATCCGTCATTAGGTAGGATAAAAACTGAAAGATACAACTAGCCATTTTCCAGAAGAGCATGCTATACTAAAGACAGCAAAAGCCGTTGTGCTCGAACACAACGGCCGGGCAAATGCCCTTGCAGAGCCATCAAACAAACGGTGGCACACAGAATTAGGCAACCAAAAGTCGCGACATTCCGGTGAAGGTTGGCGCGGCTTTTAGTTTGCCTATTTTTCTCGAAATGCTTCGAGCGCCTGCATAAGTTCGTGAACTGCTAGAAGCAGCATGGTCGTTGCTTTGATCAATCGTGTGAACACGATGATCAGCACTACCAATGAACCTACACAGGCTGTGATCGTTGTGATGATAGCGATCACCGGCAAAACATGACACCTTTCTTTTAAAAGTGTGGGTTATAGGAACTAGTCCCATAGGCACCACCTACTTTCCGAATCAGGCACCACCGCTCATTATCCTTCTCTGCTGGCTTCAGTTTATCAGAGTCGCCTGCAGCGTGACGACCTCACATAGGACAACGGGTGTTATATATTGATTTTCAATTTTATTGAGAAACGCTCAGTTACTGTGCATATACGTTTTAATATTGATAACCTTTTGGCGGATTATTTTTCTCTATGAAATTTGATAAACGTTAATACAAGCAGCCAAAATAAATTTTGCAAGCCCAAAACGACGACCTTTGCGGATCGTCGTTTTTGATTGCGCCTGACAGAGGAAGCAGCTAGGCGGCGTGGGAGCGGCAACCTGATTGAAAGGGCTACCATTACCCGATTATTGCAACTGTTCTTGATTTAAGTGAAAAAATTCAAGGGCTTCATCATAGTTGCTAAAAGATACCGTGACCAAGTCGAGAATATCAGCATCTATCGGGACTGGATTTTCAATGCGATAAACCGCTAAGCCTGCGTTTTTAGCGGATAAAATGCCGTTCTTAGAATCTTCAAAAGCGACAACTTCATCCGGTGGGAAACCGGATTTGGCGATGGCATGCAGATAGATTTCGGGATCAGGTTTGCCATGTTGCGTCTCGTCGCCGAACAAGGCGAATTGAAAATAGCTAGCTAAATCGAGCTTTTCTAAAATCGCCTGGGTTTCGTTTCGATAAGAGGAAGTGACCAAGCCACAACTGATTTGGTGGTGGCCGCAAGCTTCGAGGAAGGTACGCGTACCTGGGATGAGTTCAAAATTGCCGTGCTGAACCAGCGCTGTTCGCTGTTTCAAAAAGGCCGAAAAGAGTGTATCAAACGGAAATCCTGTCCCATAGTGGTGCGTGAAAGTTTGCTGAATACCGCTCATGGGCATGCCAAGAATGTGACGATAAAAATCAACCGTAAGATGATAGCCATTATCGGCTAGTAACTGGTCCCAGATGGCATAGTATTTGGCTTCAGAGTTAATCAGTGTCCCATCCATGTCAAAGAGAATACATCGCACAGACCAACGACCTCCTTTTTAGCTGAACTTAACCTGATCAGACCGTGACAACTTCTGTTTGCGCCGTCAGCTGATCTTTAATTTTGGCAGGTAAGCTGTTGTCAGTGATTAAGTAATCAATATCATGCCAATTTGCATACTGGGAAAGTGATGAGGAACTAGCTTTTGAACTGTCCGCTAAGACGAAGTTCAGTCGACTGTTTTGAATGATCTTGTGTTTAATTTCGACATCGTCAAGACTGTTTGAACTTGGACCATTGTGCTCAGCGAAGCCGGATGTGCCTAAGAATGCCATGTCCATCCTGATTTTTTCGATGAAGCCGAGTGTTTGTGTGCCCATTGTCGCAAACGTCAAAGGATCGACCGAGCCGCCAACACTGATGAGATGATTTTGACTGGTCACGAGTTCATTCACAACAGGCATGGAGTTTGTGATGATCGTATGGCCAGCCGTTTCTTTTAACAGACTTGCAAAGGTCAGCGCCGTGCTGCCGGCATCAATAAAAATAGTTGAGCGCTGGGAAACATAGGACAGCGCTTTTTTGCAGATGGCCAGTTTTTGTTCGTGAAAACTGGCCATTCTTTGTTCAACTGGCGGAATATTGAAATCCTGAACGGGCATCACTGCACCGTACCATTTCTTGACGGCACCAGAATCGTCGAGTTCCTGCAGATCGCGCCGAATTGTTTCGCGAGATACGTTGAAATAAGTGGCTAACTCGGTGATCTTCATGGTTCCTTGATGTGAGATCAGATCAACGAGCTGTTTTTGTCTGTCAATGGCACTTAATTTTGCCATGGCTAATCACCTTCTCGCTTTCGATTGTAGCAAATACAACGCAACAACGCCACAATTTGTTGATTATTAAACATAAAATGTGGCAATTTAAACATTTTATGTTGCAAGATACACATTAGCCGGCTATACTGAACTTGTCAAAAGGAATATCAGCCTTGAGGAGGAGAATTCTTATGAAGTTGCAACTTGCATTAGACGATATCTCGCTTGTAGATGCGTTGGTTCTGGCCGAAAAAGTTCGAGACTATGTCGACATTTTTGAAATTGGCTCCCCGTTTATCATCCAAGAAGGGATGCGCGCCGTTCGCGAATTTCGGCGTTATTTTCCGGAAAAAAAGATCCTGGCCGATACCAAGATTATGGATGCAGGCGAGTATGAAGCTGAGCTTACCTTTAAAGCTGGTGCGGACTACTGCACAGTTCTCGGTGTGACGGACATCTTGACGATCAAAGCTTGTCTTGCTGCGGCAAAGAAATATGGCAAGCAAGTCTTTGTTGATACGATCTGTGTGCCTGACTTGAACACCCGCATCAAGGAACTTGAGGATGTTGGGGTTGATAGCATCAGTGTTCATGTTGGCGTTGATGAGCAAGCGGTGGGGCAAACACCTTTGAATGCATTGAAGCAAGTTAAACAACTGAGTAAGCACTCACAGCTGTCAGTCGCAGGCGGCATTAAAGTCAGCACGGTTGACCAGTATCAGGCCCTTGGCGCAGATATCATTATTGTTGGCGGCGGGGTGAATCATGCCGACGATCCTGTCGCAACAGCGAAGGCTTTGGCCGACAAAATTCATTCGCATGAAAATGTAAGCGCTTAATAAGGAGGAATGATCATGGAAGCAAAAAGTTTGAAGACAATTATCAGCGAACTGGATCAATATGCGCCAATGATTGATGACACCCAAGTCGAAACTGTTGCCAAGATGGCTTTTCAAGCAAATCGGATTTTTGTCGGCGGTGCAGGCCGCTCTGGTTTTGCAGGTCGCGGTTTTGCTATGCGGCTCATGCATTTGGGATTGCACGCCTATTTTGTCGGGGAAACCACGACCCCATCAATTGGGGAAGGCGACCTACTTGTGATCGGCTCTGGTTCCGGATCGACGGGTAGCCTGGTGGTTGATGCTAAGAAGGCAAAAGCGGTGGGCGCTAAATTGGCAACGGTGACGATTTATCCAACAGCCGAAATCGGCAGTCTGGCCGATGCGATCATTGCGATTCCTGGCGAAACGCCTAAAAACGAAACAGGGGCAGCCGACACTGCTCATTCGGTGCAACCAATGGGGACCTTGTTTGAACAGCTCAGTTGGTTAACTTATGACGCCATTATTTTGGGATTAATGAAATTGACCGGCGAGACGACTGACACGATGTTTCCTCGTCATGCTAATTTGGAATAGGCCACCATCATCATGATGATAAAAGCGCAAACGGAGCGTTAAGAAAGAGGGATCATTATGGACCTAAAGGTAGCGCAAGCGAAAGTCCAGAAATTTGGGGCAACACTTAGCGCAATGGTTATGCCAAATATTGGTGTTTTCATTGGCTGGGGATTATTAACTGCACTATTTATTCCAACAGGTTGGGCGCCGAATAAGCAGTTGAATGAATTGGTCGGCCCCATTCTGACTTACTTGCTTCCTGCACTGATTGGTTACACGGCGGGGGCCAACATTTATGGACGTCGAGGCGGGGTCATTGGAGCTTTTGCAACCCTTGGCGTCATTGTTGGCTCGAGTGTCACGATGCTGGTTGGCGGCATGATTATGGGCCCAATCGGTGCAATCTTATTGAAAAAGTTTGATAAGCTGGTTAAAGGCAAAGTTAAACCTGGCATGGAAATGTTGGTGGATAACTTCTCGCTAGGTATTCTTGGCTTTATTCTGGTCATTTTAGGTTTCTTGGCAATTGCCCCTATTATTACGGGTATTCAGAACTTCTTGTCTGCTGGCGTTAATTTCATGACCAAACGTGATTTGATTCCTTTAACCAGTTTGTTTGTGCAGCCAGCGCAGATTTTATTCTTAAATAATGCGATTAATCATGGCATCATGGTGCCACTTGGACTGCAACAAGCAGCCGAAGCGGGTAAGTCAATCTTGTTCCTAGTTGAAGCTAATGGCGCAATTTGGGTTGGGACAGCCTTAGCGTTTGCAAAGTTTGGGACAGGTATTGCGAAGAAAACGGCTCCTGGGGCAGCGGTTATCATGTTCTTTGGTGGTATTGCTGAAGTCGTTTTCCCTTATTGCTTAATGATGCCGCTGACTATTCTTGGCCCGATGGCTGGTAATATCTTTTCACTAACCGTCCTTTCACTCTTTGGTGGTGGCACAGTTGGGCCACCATCTCCGGGATCGGTATTCGCCTTTTACATGATGACGCCTAAGAGCAGCCTTCTAGTTAATTCCATTGCTTACTTTGGCGCATTGGCGGTTTCGTTTGCAGTGACGGGACTAATCCTCAAGTTTGTTCGGCAGCCAAATGCTAGTAAGATGCTTTCAAGCTTTGACACGGCTGCTGTAGCTACTGCAGGCCCTGCCGCGCCAGCTGTTTCTGAGGAACTTCAAACAGCTGAAAAAGATGATGGCATTGCGGTAGCACCCAAGAATCAGTTGCGCCACCTAAATCGGATTATTTTTGCTTGTGATGCTGGTATGGGTTCATCAGCAATGGGGGCCTCAATATTAAGTGCCGAACTCAAGAAAGTCGGCCTGTCAACAGAAGTGGACCATATGGCGGTTGCAGATATTGGCGATGAAACCAGTAGAGCAGATCTGATTGTTACTAATGAAAGTTTAGAGCCGCGGGCAGAAATGATGAGTAAAGGCAGTCTGCCAATTTTAACGGTTAAAAATTTTATGGATCGAACAGAATATCAACGCATCATTGATCAGATAAGAACGATGGTGGGTGACACTGACGATCATGTAACGCAAAAACAAGCAGCCGAAGAAACGGCAATAACGCCACAAGTTGCCGAGCAAGTGCTTGAAAAACCACTGTTTCCAGTTGAAAACATTGTTTTAGGGGCAAGTTTCCAAGATAAGAATGCGGCCATTTCAGCGTGTGCTGATATCCTGATCGAAGGTGGCTATGTGAAGCCGTTTTACAAGCAGGAGATGTTTGCTCGTGAGGAAGATTTATCAGTTTATCTTGGCGATGGAGTTGCTATGCCACATGGGTTAACCCAGTCGGATTCCATTTTGCATTCAGGAATCTGTTTTGTGCAGGTTCCAGATGGTGTTGACTTCGATGGCAACACGGCATACCTTCTAGTTGGCGTCGCCGGCAAGGGAGAGGAACATGTTCAGCTCCTTGGTCAAATCGCGCAGGCATTGACGGAGGATAACAATATCCAAAAACTTCGAGAGGCCAAGGACAAGCAAACGGTCCTCAGCATTTTGAAACTTAGTGAGCACTAACAAGTTATCTTTTGAGAGGATGGAGATTATGGCAACCGCAGTCCATTTTGGCGCAGGAAAAATAGGGTTAGGGTTCATTGGAGATTTGCTTCATCAAAGCGGCTATCACATTGTCTTTGCAGATGTTGTTGAGAAGACAGTGGCACAGTTGAGGAAAGAGAAACAGTATCGACTTTTTCTAATTGATCACGATTATCAAGAACGGATAATCGACAATGTGGATGCTGTTTCTTCCATTCAAGATCCTGATGGTGTCGTTGAGGCAATGACACATGCCGACATAGTGACCACATCAGTCATGGCCAGTAACTTACCCAAAGTTGCGCCACTTATCGCGAAAGGCTTGAAGGCGCGGTTAGAAAAACATCTGCCTAAAATGACGGTTATGGCTTGTGAGAATGCCATTATGGGAACAGATATCCTAAAAAAGGCAATGCTCGATACAGGCGAGATGACCAGTGAGCAGCTTGAACAAGCGGCAGTTTATCCAAATACGGCTGTTGATCGCGTTGTATTTGATGGTCATCATCATGGGCAAGAGGGTATTGAAGTGGGCGACGCGTATGAACTTGCGATCGAAAGAGGAAAGCTTTTAGATCCTAATAGCGAACCAATTAAAGGCGCAGAATACGTTGATAATTTGGAAATGTACCTGCAACGTAAGATTTATATCATTAACTGTGGTCATGCGATCAGTGCTTATCTGGGTCAAGTTCACGGCTATCACACGGTTCAAGAAGTCTTACACAACGAGAGACTATTGCACCAAGTGAAGGCGGCTATGGCAGAATCGGCAGCAGCCCTTGAGGCGAAGTATCATTTTTCGAAACAGTCACTGCAAGATTATATTGAGACGATGTTCGTTAAGCGGATGACGACACCTGGCTTATCTGATCCGGTGACGCGTGTTGGCCGAGAACCGATCCGCAAGCTTTCTCCCAATGACCGGATCATTGGCCCTGCGAATGAATGCGAGTCTTTTGGCTTAGATAATCAATATTTATTACGCGGTGCTGCGTGTGCCTTGCTTTTCCATAATCCTGATGATAAGCAAGCGGTCAAAATGCAGCAGTTTATCCAAACGCATGGAATTGAAAAGGCCATTGCTCAATATACGAAGATTCAACCGAATAGTGCAATGTTTGAGAAGTTGCTGAAGGCGTATTGGGAAGCGAAGGCGAAGTTGCCTGCCAATGTTGGCAATGCCAAATAGGATTTCTTTGATTCACAACTTGTTAATGAAGACCGACAACTTAAAAATGCCTGCAATAGAGGATTCTCTGTTGGAGGCATTTTTATATGGTGTCTGGATTTGATCCCAAGATATTAGGATTGAATTTCGAACATATACTTAATACTGTTTGTAAAGACTAAGGATATGCACAGCAACAATACATCAAACAACAACGAATTAGGCGAAAACTTTTTTGTGAAACTTGAAACTTTATTTATGCTGACCCAGTTCCCTGAACTGCAGCAATTGTCTCAGCATTAATAAATCCGAGATCCGGTTCCGGCACCTGATCAAAAACAGCATGTGCAAATGCTGCTAGTTTCTCGCTGTATGGCAGTGAAACACCGAGAACTTCGCCTAGCTTAACCAGTGGATCGATGCCAAATGGTAAATCCTCGACGATGAACCGTGATTGCAAGCTGTCTGGGGCGGGCAGGTTGCGGTAGGTAGGTAGTCCATGAAACACCTCTCGTAGCGTGTCAAAGTCTGTTCCCCATTGTGTGGCAAGTTGATGCACAATGCTGCTGTATGGTATGTGCAAGGCACTTGCTAGGTGTTTGCGTTCGTCGTCAATGTGCATGATGTAAGCTCTTGCGGCGGGACTTAATCCGTCTGTCAGGATATGAAAAGGCGCGGTGTGTTCGATGCGAGAAAGATTGAAGAGGGAGACGGGTACGTGAATGATTGGGTTAAGCGCACTTAGACTTGCCTGCAGGATATTAGGCGCCTCAATCACTTGAGCATATAACTGTTTGAGCAAATTAATGCCTTTGATGCTGGCTTCTTTGGCGCCATAAGTCGAAACCGTTACTTTATCCTTGATTTCGCTGATGTGCAATGAATGATCCTGCCATTGAGCAACGTAAGGCATGCCTGATGTTTCCAAAATACTGACGCTTTTTTTGGCGAGCCATGCTGGTGTGAAGGCGGCAACAGCTTGAAGCAGACCCCAATTACCATTGAGAAAAATAATGGCTTGACCTCGATGAATGAGCGGTCGCAAGGCATCAATAACGGTGGTGTGTACGTTGGCCCAAGTGGCAACGATGATGACGTCGGCTGATTGAATGCTGGCGGCTAGGTCAGAGCTGACGTTTAAAGGCTGGGTAGTTGTGAAGCGGCCTGTGATGGCGAAGGGGTTTTCAGTTAGCTTGGCGGCTTTGGCAGGATCGCGTGAGTAAACCGTTGTCGTGATATGATGGCGAGCAAGATCTGCTGCACAAGCAAAACCGGTATTGCCGGCACCAATAATCGTTGCGTTCATGCCTCCGCCTCCTTTGCAGCATTCAGGAACGCAACTGTTTCCGGTTGGGCTGGGTGTGTAAAGAATTGGTCGGCAGGCGCGACTTCGACCAGATGGCCTTCATTTAGAAAAGCGCATTGCGTTGCGATCCGTTGGGCAAAATCCAGTTGATGCGTTACAACAATCATCGTCTGGCCTTTTTCGCGCAACGAAAGAATGTCACGACTGATCGTACCGACCAAGGCCGGATCTAGTGAACTAGTGGGTTCATCGAAAAGGATGATTGATGGTCGTAAGGCCTCTGCTCGGGCAATGCCAATGCGTTGCTGTTGACCACCAGATAATTCTGCAGGATATAAGTTTGCTTTGTCAGTTAGTTCTAATTGCTCAAGCAAGGTTTGAGCGGTCTTTTGCGCTTCGGCTTTTGTTTGATGCTGGCCGTAGATTAAAGGCTCGGTGATATTTTCCAAAGCGGTTTTGTTGTTGAATAAGGCGTAGTTTTGAAAAACCATAGCGAGTTGATCACGGATTGTCCGGATATCGCCTGCTGTGAGCCGACTGTAATCGTAAGTGTTGTTTCCCAGTGTGAGATTGCCGCTGGTCGGCCGTTCTAGCAGGTTCAGGCATCGTAGAAGGGTTGTTTTGCCCGCGCCACTTTTGCCTATAATGACTAAGGTTTCACCGGCATTAACGGTCAGATTAAGGTTGGCGAGAATTGTCTTCCCTTTGAATGTTTTGGTGAGATTTTTAACTTCTAACAAGCCCATCAAAATCACCTACTTTTCTTGAGCGTAAGACTTGGTCACGTCAGTCACACGATCATTTTTTGCAGTAAAGGGATCACTACCAAGCCACTTTTGGGACAATTTGGCCAAGGTGCCATTTTTCCGCAATTTGAGGAGTTCTTTGTCAATATCCTTACGTAGTTGTGTGCTGGTTGAACTCTTGTGATAGTAATAGACCACTGGGAAGACTGCGATTGACTTAGAAAGCTTGAGCGGTTCGTTGAGCTTCTTCTGGGCAGTATCAAAGTTTGTCCGTGGGTAAAGAATGGCATCATATTGTTTGTTCACAATATCTTTGAACTGGTTAGCTGTATCAACGAAACCGGATGATTTGAGTGTTACTTTCTGTTCGGGATGCTGCTTATTCCAGTTTTCAACGATACCATACCGCGGATCAGCAACATCAATCGGTTCCAACTTACCATTTGTTTTCGCCAGCGATGCAAGGTCAGTGATTTTGTTATCATCTTTTCGTACAACCAAGCGCAAGTCACTCAGTAGGGTAGGGTTGCGTGAGTAGTCGTAGGTTTTAGCACGTTCAGTCGAGTAGTAGTAATTGCCCACTGCCAGATCGTATTTACCAGATTGTAAGCCCACAAAGACGGAGTTTGCTTCAGTGACTTGATACTGGAACTTATATTTGTTTTTGAGGTCTTTTTGAATAGCGGCAAGAATATCGCCATTATAGCCGGACAGTTTATCTTTACTCTTATAAATTGGTAGGGTTGAGATGCTGACGGGCCAACGATTTGAACTGTCTTAACTTTTGAACTGCTGGTCGAACTGGCGGTGCCGGATTTGCCACAGGAGGCGAGGAATAATGCGAGAACGGCGGTGCCAGCAATGAGTGCAAGACGAGATTTTTTCATGATAAGAACTCCTTTTAGTGTAAGTATGTGACTTGACGCTTGATGAGATGAAAGATAGCGCTGACGAGCCAATAAAGAACTAGGTAAATTGTCCAAGCTGCTAGGTAGGCTGGAATGAATTGGTACGTTTTGGAGCCAACAAGGATGCTAGTGCCAGTGATCTCCAGCAGGCCGATGTTGTAAATAATGGCCGTGCCTTTGACAATGTCCATGACACTATTGAAAACATTTGGCAGGGCAAGCGCGGCCGCTTGTGGTAGGACAATGCGTTTCATCGCCGTGCGCTTACTCAGTCCTGAGGCGAGTGCTGCTTCCAGTTGCGCCGGGTCGAGTGCTTGATAGGCCGCGCGGAAAGTTTCACCAAAGTAGGCGCTGGAGAATAGTGCGAGAGCAGCGACAGCAACCACAGTGGCGGGAATATGCAGTCCCTTACCGCCATTTAGCACAGTCGTAAGGTTCGGTAATGCAAAGTACAGAATATAAAGGACAACGATCATCGGCACACTGCGAGCAAACGAGAGATAGATGCCGACCAATTGATTGAGGATTGGCGGACGTTTGACACGGATCCAAGCGATGAGGCAACCAATCGGGATCCCAAAAAGAATTGCCAACAGTGCGATGTAAATGCTTGTCCAAACACTTGGGATGATTTGTTGCCAATCTTGCCAGAAAATCGTCATTTTGCACCTCCTGACCAAGACCGGCGGCGTTCAAGTTGGGTGAAAAATGCTTGGATAGCTGCACATATTGCCCAGTAGATGAGTGACAAGGCAATGAAAACGACCACTTGCTGTTTGCCAAATGATGCTTGGGCGATAATTTGGGCTTGCTCATATAGGTCGGTGATGCCGATGACATAGACGTAGGCTGAGTTTTTGACAATTGTGATAAGCGTATTCCCGATATTTGGCAGTGCGGCCGCAAAAACCTGCGGACCTAAAATTCTGCGAATGGCTGCGATGCGACTGAAATGCAACGATGTACAGGCATCATATTGTGACTGTGGAAGCGAGGCATAAGCACTACGCAGGTTTTCAGAGAAGTACGCACTGTTTTCCAATCCGATAGCAAGAATGGCGAAACTGGTTTTGGCCCACCACGAAATGTCAATGCCGACTAACTGGAATAGAAGTGGCATGCCGTAGAATACTAGCATTAATAGCAATAAAACTGGTGTTGCCCGCATGAGACTGACGAACCCGTTATAAAGCAATTCCAGAACGCGCGAATGGCTGAAATGCACCAACGAGATTAATGAGCCGAATACAAGTACGAAAAGTGCTGATGCGCCAATGATCCAAAATGTGATGCCTAAGTATGGTGCTAAATGCTGCAAAACTTCGAACAATGTTGCAAACCCCACCGCTACCAACTCCTTTGCCTGTTTAATCAAAAAAGATCTTCGCCCCTGTATGTTTAATACAGGGACGAAGACCTTCGTGGTACCACCCTAATTCTTGGCTGGGATTGCTCCCGCCAACTCAACAACACCGTCAAAACGATGTCTGGGACGGTATCGAGTCCTGACGCGGCGCCCGCTTTCACGGTTGCCGATGCTCAGAGCTCATCTTCAGTGCTTCACCGTTCCACCCTCACACCACCGGGCAGTCTCTTTAAACGGATTCACGCTTACTCTTCTCTTCAACGCATAAGTCAATATGATGTTTTGATTAGTTGACAATGAGTATATGGTGTGTCGATTAGAAAGTCAATGGATTAGTATGAGCAATATTTATTTTTGATTGCTGAAGATCTTATTTTCATTGAAAAAGTCGTCCTTTTTTGGCGGTTAATCCCACTCAGCATGCATCGTCTCAGTCATTCGCCAATAAACAATCAGACTAATAAGCGCACATAGCGAAACATAAATGAAGAAGTAATTTTCGTGATGTGCTTGCTTGAACCATAGTGCGATGTACTCAGTTGTTCCGCCAAACAAGGCGACGGTCAGGCCGTACGGAAAACCAACACCGAGTGCACGAATTTCGGTTGGAAATAACTCCGCTTTCACAATCGCATTGATGGATGTATAGCCAGTGACAAGAATGAGGCCGACTAACATTAGCAGGAATGCCATCAGTGGGGTTTTGGTGGTTTGCATCAGCCAAAATAGTGGGACCGTCAAGACCGTGCTGCCGATCCCGAAAAAGAAGAGCAAGGGGCGTCGGCCGATGTGATCGGATATGTAACCCGCCAAAGGTTGAAGGCACATGAAGATGAAGAGGGCAGCGAAGTTGATTAACGCCACGGTTCCTTTGGGCAAGCCAACCGAATTGATCATGAATTTTTGCATGTAAGTTGTGTAAGTATAGAAGCAGATAGTGCCGCCGAGCGTCAGGCCAACCACGGTCAGGATTTGCTTGGGATACTTAAGTAAGGCGCGTATCGTGCCAGCTGATTGGCGTTGACTGGTGGACATGTGCTGAAACTGGTTTGACTCGTCCATCGATAGTCGCAGCCAGAGAACGAGTAGAGCACCAGCTGCACCGATGGCAAATGGGATGCGCCAACCCCAGGAGCTGAGTTCTGTTTCAGTCAGGTACATCTGCAGGATAATCTGAACCCCAAGTGCGATCAATTGGCCGCTGACTAAGGTGACGTATTGAAAACTTGAATAAAAGCCGCGGCGTGAAGGCTCGGCCATTTCTGACAGGTAAGTAGCGCTTGTCCCGTATTCACCGCCAAGCGACAGGCCTTGAAACAGCCGAATGACCACTAACAAAACAGGTGCCCAAATACCAACTGTCTGATAATTTGGCAATAAGGCAATTAACAGCGACCCGCTGGCCATGATCAGGATGGATAAGGTCAACCCGGCCCGGCGCCCGTGGCGATCAGCATACCGGCCCATCACAAGGCTACCAATCGGCCGCATCAGAAATCCAAGTGCGAATACTGCCGCAGCATCCAACAGTTCACTCGTTGGATCATGACTTGGAAAAAACGAGGGGCTGAAGTAGACAGCAAACGCGGCGTAAACGTACCAGTCGTACCATTCAATCATATTGCCGAGCGATCCTTTAAAAATATTGGATGCGATCTTGCGCGAAGGCTGCATGGTCAATCCCCCTATGATGTGAAGTTGCCGGACAAGCTATTTTTACTAATGGAAAAAATGTACGCTTTTTTCAAATGTTTATCTATCTCTTATGTAACATTAATTAACAACTGTGAAATTTCGTGGTTTTCAGGCTGACTTGACGATCAATACGATACTGGTGGATGCGCGATAGGACGATTTTGGCCGATCGCGTTTTTTGATGTTTTTTTCCTCCGCAATTATCGTGTCGCGCGCTAATGGTTAAGCGATCTTTTGGGGATTCTGCGCTAGTGCAGACATATCGCTTTGATTGGTCAGCGTTTTGGTTACTTGATTGCGATCACGACAACTAACTCGCTGCCCGCATAAACTAAACCCATCGATATCGAAAGACACTAGGCGCCGGATTGGATTAGGAGATGGCACAGGAGGAGGCAGGATTTGCATTGTATCTCGCACATCAAGGAGTGGTGTATGCAGTTTTGGCGCAGTTGGGGATTCGGCGTGATCGAAGTGATTTTCAGGATTGGCGTGATGATGGGATGTTGGTGTACCTCAACTACTTCAACCGATATCGCGATCCATTGACGGATGAGGCTGCCATTCGCAAGTTTAATAAGCTGGCATGGCATTTTGTTTATCTGACGTTGATGCAGCGAATGCATAAAAACCGGCAGCGAAGCGTGATTGAGCGGTTGCCAAGTAATATCACTTTATTGCAGAAAACGACTTTTGCCAGCACTGTTTTGAATGTGCAGACATCGCTGGAATGGGATGGTCAGCTGCAACGACTCGCGGCTATTTTGACGCCTATGGAGCGAACAGTTTTGGGCTTGCGATTGGCTGACTTGTCAGATGCTGGCATCGCAGGTCGATTACAGATTAGTCGGCAACGAGTTTTGAAGATACGTAAGCAGTTGCAGGCCAAGTATCGGCAGGTGGTCGGATAATGATCGTGCGTATTTGGTGAGCAGTGACTAACGCGCTCTCAGTTGCAAAAAACTGAACATAAGGACCTCGGCCACAATGACCAAAGAGTGGTCATGACGCCAAAGGCCGCTTATAAGCCGACTGCTAAGCGCGTTGAAGACCGCTCACTTTTTAGGAGGAACAAAAAATGGATAAGGAATTATTGACGTATGTCTTAGATCAGGCGGTTGGCGTTGTGATTGCCGTATTTTTACTGACGCGGATCGAGCGGCGGTTGGATGTCCTGATTACGAGTATTGAGAAATTCATGACAAAGTTGGATGCAAAGGACAAGTTGTAGGAGGCCGAGATGGTGATATTAATGGCAGATGTGAGTAGCTGGCAGCCGGAATCGGACAGTTGGTTTCATCAACTGGCGGATGTTGGTGTAAAGGCAGTGGTGGTGAAGTTGACAGAAGGCACCACCTACCGCAATCCCAAAGCTGCGGCACAATTGGCGGCCGGCCGGCGAATGGGGATGCAGGTGCATGGTTATCATTATGCGCATTATCACAACAGTGCTGATGCCGTGGCGGAAGGACGGTTTTTCGGAACCACGGCCAAGGCTTTAAGGCTACCCACGGAATCGGTCATGGCGGCGGATGTGGAGGATCCGGGTTTATCTGGTGAGTTGACGGGGTTGACGAATGTTTTTCTCCAAACGGTCAAAGCGATCGGATATCCGCACACGGATCTGTATACCATGGCCAGTTGGCTGACCACGCGGCGCTTTGAGCGGGTCGCCTTGATCCCGAAAAACCTGTGGCTTGCCAGTTATGGTGTGAATCAACCGGGCGTCGATAATGTTGGCACATGGCAGTTCACGAATAACTTTCAAGGGCTAGGTGTTGATATGAGTTACGACTTTTTTGGCCACTATACAACGCGTCTCACTGGCACACTCAACGATGGTGTCGCGCGCGTGCCAACGATTCGGTTTCATACCGTGCAACCAGGGGAGAGCTGGTGGGCGATTGCGCACCAGTACGGACATGACATGGACAAGCTGGCTGCATTGAATGGCAAGACGATTTTGAGTGTGATTCACCCTGGGGATCAGCTGCGGGTGGAATAAGGTTTGAAGTGAAAACGAGAGTTGTCTTTCGGCTACTTGCAGAAGGACAACTCTTTTTGTGGTATGAATGTCCCATAAAGACTTCTGTTAACATATCTAAAGTCTAATGACGAATACAATTACGGAGAGCAAAGTCGGGTATAAGAAATGCCAAAAAAATAACAAATTTTTATAACGATCTTTAATGCTTATTAAAACGTTCAGTCAGTTGAAATTTACTCATGAATTTAACGAGAAACTTTTAATTTAGACGATGAGTGGTAGTGGCTAACTGTGAGTATAAATGAACGATGTTTTTTAATGCGATTTCCTCTCATGTTAATTTGTTATAGTTCGATATTAAATAAAAGCGTTAGACAGTAGGAGATAGAGTACTTATGCTGAAGATAACATCCAGCGAGCTAGGACCTCATAGTCATGTGCTTGAGAAATAATACCGCGGTTGTTTCCTTGATGTTGATTCAACGGAAGCTGAGTGTTTTTGGTCAAATCTTTAGTAGACGAAACAAAACTAGGCGGATAGCAAAGGAGAACGCTTATGATAAAAGACAAAGTTGTTGTGATTACAGGTGCATCTAGTGGTATCGGTGCTGAAACTGCTAAATTGCTCGCGAGTCGAGGAGCCAAGGTTGTTCTTGGTGCTCGCCGTAAAGAGAAGTTAGAAAAACTGACTGATGAAATTAGAAATCAAGGGGGCCAATCAATTTATCAAGTAACCGATGTTGTCAAACCAGAGGACAGTAAAAATCTTGTTCAGCTTGCTAAAAAAACATTCGGTGGTATTGATGTGATGTTTCTTAATGCTGGCTTAATGCCCAGTTCACCACTTTCCGCTCTAAAAACAAATGAGTGGAATCAAATTGTCGATGTTAACTTAAAGGGCGTTTTGAACGGGATTGCAGCAGCCCTACCATTTTTTAAAGCGCAACGATCGGGACACTTTATTGCAACGAGTTCAGTAGCCGGTCTTAAAGCCTACCCAGATAATGCGGTTTACGGGGCAACAAAGTGGGCAGTGCGTGAGCTTATGGAAGTGTTACGAATGGAATCGGCACAAGAAGGCAGTCATATCCGGACTGCCACTATCTATCCAGCGGCCATTAAAACTGAGTTGTTAAATACGATTACTGACGAAGCTAGTGCCCAAGAGCTGAAGAAAACTTACGATACTTACGAAATTACGCCTGATCGAATTGCTAAGGTTGTTGAATTTGCAATTGATATGCCCGAAGACACAAACGTTAGTGAGCTTACAGTGGGACCTACAATTCAACCTTGGTAGTATCATAGATGACTTTCCCCCCTTAAAAACGGCTTTGAGTATTTTTAACAGCAGATCCGTATTTGTCTTGCTTGGTAGGGTTGGCAGAAGTGCAAAATGGAGTGTCGATTTTCATGAAGAAAATATTATTTGTGATTTTATTGCTAGTTGCGGTCGAATTGACGGGTTGTGGTAATCAAAGGGGAAAGATTTCTAATGGCAAGTCTTCCGAGATACCTTCAACAAAAGCAGTGAAGAAAATGACGAGTAACAATAATTTTGGTCGATCATTAGTCGTGTATTATTCGTTAACATCGCACACAAAACAGGTTGCAGAGTCGATTCATCACCGCGTTGGTGGTGATATTGTGGCAATTCAGACAGAAAAATCATATCCAACGACCTATTCAGCAACAACCGCTGAGGTGAAAAAGGAGATTAGGCAAAACCAATTACCCCAATTGAAGACAGCTGACATTGATTGGCATCAATATAAAACCATTTTCGTTGGGTCACCAGTGTGGTACGGAAACTTGTCTTTGCCCATGCAACAGCTTTTCCGCCAACACCAGTTTCAATCAGGGATACACATAGCGCCATTTTTTACAAGCGGGAGCAGCTCGCCGAAAGAGGCATTCACCACAATGAAGCGATTGCAGGCACAGCCAAGTTATCATCAGCCATTGGGAATCACAAATGATGAACAATCTGATCGCAACAGATTAGTGGATCAATGGCTAAAAGGTATTAAGTTCGATTAAAGAGGGAACGAGCAAGCATATACTATTGGTGTACAAAGTTCCTTTGCATCGGACACAGAAAAATAAAGCAGAAACCGCCTATTGGTTCAAAGAGGCGGTTTTTTTGCTGGCTATTTGATTTAGAAGTTAAAAATGACCATTTCAATAAAAATTCACAAAAAGATTGTGCAAAACGTGTTGACACGGTGTCACTTTCCGTATAAACTACGAATTATCAATTAGTGACACCGTGTCACCACAGGGGGCAATCATGGCATCTACTACTTTTCAACATTTAGATGCAGCTAAACAACAACGGGTCTTAGCTGCACTCATCACAGAATTTTCTCAATATCCGTTAGCGCAGGCGCAGGTGGCGCGCATCGTGAAGCAGGCTGATATTGCCCGCGGTGCTTTTTATAAGTACTTCACGGATCTAGATGACGCCTATCGCTATGCCTTTGGACAGGTGATCGGGCGGTTGCACGCGGGTATCACGGGTCCGACCATGCGGCAAGATCCATATACGGCAACAGCTGACTTTCTGCATGAGGCTAGTGAGAGTCGTGACCGGGATTTCATCCGCTTGCATTTCACTAAAAATAGCGGGCTGGTGAATGTGGCCCAGCCACAAGTTCCCGCAGATGCAACCGACTGGGCTGTCGCGTCGTTATGCCACAGTGCGATTTCCGAGGTACTGGCTGATCCGGCTGACGCGACCTTGATTTTGGCACATTTGAAGGCAGCACTTTCTCAGCTGCAAGTTAAGGAGTGAAACAATGTATCTTTCATTAAAAGAAATCTGGCATGAAAAATTACGCTATGGCTTGATCATCGGTATGATTTTGCTGGTGACTTACCTTGTCTTTATTCTCAGTGCGTTGGCTAATGGGCTTGCCCAGCAGAATACGCAAGCAATCGAGTCCTGGGACACATCGAAGGTGGTGTTGGCAAAGGACTCGGATATCAATTTGAGCCAGTCGCTGCTGACGTCGGAGCAGACAAAAGCGATTAAGCTAGGCAAATCGCAAGCCTATGTCGGTACAATCGGCGCGGTTGCGACCAGCAGCAAGCACTCGGAAATTCGTTCGACGATGGTCGGGCTTGATTGGAATCAGTACATCGGCAAGGACATGCAGCTGGTGAGCGGTCATCGCGTGCAAAGTGACAATCAAATTGTCGTGGATACACAATTTAAAAATGAAGGCTACAAGCTTGGCGACAAGGTGCGGCTAACCACAAACGGCCAGCAATATACCATCGTCGGTTTCACGGAAAATGCCAAAATGAGTGTCGCCCCGGTTGTCTACGGCACCATGGCGACATGGCGAAAACTGCACAACTTGCCGGATACTTTTACGGCTAGCGGCATTATTTCCAAGTCGGCTGATTTTAAAGTTAACAACAGCGATTTGAAAACCTATACAGCGGATACATTTATCCAGAAGCTGCCGGGTTATTCAGCCCAAAATAGCACGTTTGCGTTCATGATTGGTTTTCTATTTGTGATTTCGTTGATTGTCATCGCGGTCTTCCTGTACATTTTGACCATGCAGAAGATTCCTAACTACGCCGTTTTACGGGCACAAGGTGTACCGGCGCGGACCCTCGTTAAAACGACCATTGCGCAAGCACTCATGCTTGTGTCATTCGGTCTGATACTCGGTGGGGTGCTGACGGCAGTTACAGCGCGGTTCATGCCTCTGGGTGTGCCGATGATTTTCTCCGCCGGTTTAAGCATCGCAGTTGTTATTGGCATTTTGCTCACCGGCTTACTCGGTGCAATTGTCCCAGTCCGGACGATTCTTAAAGTTGATCCTGTCACAGCCATTGGAGGTTGATTGTATGTCAGCTATCGAATTACAACACATCATTAAAAATTTTAAAACGCCAACCAGCGATGTCGAAGTCCTCAAAGATGTTAGCTTCAGTGCCGAACCCGGCAGTCTTTCACTGGTGCTTGGGCCGTCTGGTTCAGGAAAAAGTACGTTTTTGACCATTGCAGGTGGCATTCAAACCCCAACATCAGGGGTCGTGACAACCGCTGGACAGGAGCTTGATAAGTTATCCGGCAAGGCACGTGATGCTTTGCGGTTGGATAAGATCGGGTTTGTCCTTCAGTCATATAACCTCGTCCCATATTTGACGGTTGGCGAGCAGTTTACTTTAGTTGACAAAATTAAGCCAAAAAACAACCTCAGTCATGAGGAACTTGATCAATTGCTGGATGATCTCGGTATTGGTGACCTAGTTAATCAATATCCGGCTTCCTTATCCGGCGGCCAAACACAACGGGTGGCAATTGCACGAGCCTTGTATCCCGATCCAGCCATCGTGTTGGCCGACGAACCAACCGCCGCATTGGATAGTCCGCGTGTGGCAGTTGTCGGACAGCTGCTAGCTGATCTGGCACATAAGCGTGATAAGGCAATTGTTGTTGTCACCCATGATGTTCGCTTAGAAAAGTTTGCGGATCGCACGTTTACTTTGTTGGATGGTCAGTTAAGCGAAGGTGACACTTCCAACGCAGCATAGTGAAAAACAACTGGTTGCTACAGTATGATTAATGCGGTAGATGCTTAAAGAGCCCTCTTGTGTCAGAATTCTGACACAAGAGGGCTCTTTTTGAAGCTTAATCGTTTATCTGGCTGATTGAAATGAAGACATCATTTGCCTAATGTCTTTTTAAAAGTGGTTAGAACCGCGGTTCGCCTAAAGCGTGTTGCGCAGCCAAGTTCAGCAAGCTCCATTGACGATCAAAACCTGGCTGGAAGAAGAAGTCGGCTTCAGCCAAGTCTTCAAGGCTTAATTGTTGTTGAACGGCGAGTGCCAAGACGTTGCCTTGTGCAGTCACGTCGTAAGTGGACAATACTGCACCGCCTAACAGTCGATGAGTTTGCGGGTCAAAGACTAAGTTGACGCAAACTTGTGGATTGCCGTTAGCTTCTGGCACATAGTCTGGCCGCAGTGAATCGGTATAGAAAGCGGTATGCACGTTAACGTCAGCCCGTTTAGCTGTGAAGGTGTTCAGGCGGCTAGCGGCAAAATGGTAGTCGAAAACGCTCAACGCACTGGAACCAACGACGCCCTTGAATGGCCGTGCTGGATTTTCTGCAAAAATGTTTTCGGCAAGGTAACGGGCTTCACGCCGCGCAACGGTTGCCAAGGCAATCGGCACCTTTTGTTGTGCTGGAATTGAGTAAACCAAAGTGGCATCACCGATAGCATAAACGTCTGGCAAATTGGTCCGCAGATAAGGATCGGTGTTGATGAAGCCGCGTTTATCAAGGTTAACGGTGCCCTTGAGCCATTCCGTTGCTGGATTGATACCCGCTGCTTGAATCACGAGATCGGTTTTAACGTCACCGGCATCCGTTTTGACGGCGCTAACAGCTTCATCGCCTGTGAAGGCTTCGATCTTGACACCAAGCTTGAGCTCAACACCTTTATCAGTGAGTTCCTTGGCCAGAATGTCGGTCATTTCTGGATCCAGATAGGTACCCAGTGGGCGATCAATCATATCCAACAACGTTACTTGTTTACCAGCTTTACGACTGGCTTCAGCCGCTTCAATCCCGATATAACCGGCACCGATGATGGTGACGTGCTTAACCGCCGGATCTTCTAACTTGGCCTTGATGTTGGTGGCCCAATCGTAGCCACGCATCAAGAAGACATTCTTCAAATCGTTGCCTGGCACTGGTAAGGAATTCGGGCGAACGCCTGAGCTCAGAATTAATTTGTCATAAGGATAATCCTGCGTCGTGCCGTTCTTCGTGTCGCGAACGGTGACGGATTTCACATCAGCATTGATTGCCGTCACTTCATGGTTGTTTAACACATGTGCGCCGCGCTTGATCAAATCGTCTGGACGAAAATTCCGAACATCATTCACATCGGTTACTTGATTTTCTAAGAATAGTTCCATCCCGCAGGACATGAACGAAACAAAATCACCTGCTTCAAACATCGTAATGTCTGCATCTGGATAACGATGCAACAGTTCTAAGACGCTTTGGTGACCGCCGTGTGATGCCCCTACAACAATGATCTTTGGCTTGTCCACAAAAATTCCTCCTAATTATGTAGTAACCGCGACTTTTCGTCATCGGCTCTATCTCTATATTAGAATAGTTCCAATCTATAGTCAATGATAGACGACAATTAATTATTGAACAATTTATTTTTAGAGACGACTAACTTTATGCAGATGAGCTTTGGCCACGACGCTGCCTAACAGGGATCGTGGCAACTATCATGTTCAAAAAGGTGGCATCGTGCACGTTTTTTTGTAGAACATTTTTACCCAGTCAAAAGCAATCTCGTTGATGGTTCACAAAGACATGAAAAAAGCCGCTGCACTAAGATTCAATATCTCAGTTGCAGCGACAATTCATTTGCTTATTGAAATCTCATGGCATCCTGACGGTTAGATAATCGCGAAGTGCTTAAGTGCCTTCACCACGCCATCTTCATCATTGCTTGCTGTAATAAAATCAGCACGTTTTTTGACAATGTCCTGGCCGTTAGCCATAGCAACACTTGTCCCGGCGAAATCGAACATATCGAGATCGTTATGTTCATCGCCAAAAGCAATGACATCATCTGCTGAAAATCCGAGGTGTTGCGTGAGTTGCGCTAGGCCCCAGCCCTTATCGACGCCATGGGGCATGATTTCCAGCATAAATGGCATACTGCGAATGACGGTAAAACGATTGCCAAATTCAGTTTCGGCTTGGGGTTGAATCGCGGCAAGCTTATCTGGTTCGCCCAGTAGCATGCCCTTTGCAATCACGAAGTCTTCTGGCATTTCTTGCGGTTCACGGACCTTAATACCGGCCGTATTTTCCCATGCTTGTAAAACGGTGTAACGACTGATATTGCGATCTGCCGTATAAACCTCTCCGGCTGGCGTCAAGACGTTGCTGTCAATGCCGTTGCTAGCGACCGAAGCCGCAAAAGTCGAAAAGTCTTGATAATCCTGATGATTCAGAAACTTTTCAGCAATGATTTTGCCGCTAGCACTTTGCACTACGCCGCCACCTTGAACAATGACATATTGATCGTCGCCTTCTAGCCCCAAAGCCTTTAATGTGGCATGAACGCCGGGCAAAGGTCGTCCGGTACATGGCACAACCTTGATGCCGGCAGCAATCGCCGTCTTTAAACCGCTAATTGTAGCGGGTGACAGCTGCTTATGTGAATTTAATAATGTGTCATCCAAATCAACCGCAATCAAACGGTACATGGCAGTCACACCCCTTCCTCATGCCAGCTTAGCACAGCGGGGTGGGAGGGGACAATGTGGGAAATAAACGGTGAGAAATGGCCAATAAACGCTGCTGGTAATGGCCGGACATAAAAACGACTTCCTGAACAAAGGAAGTCGCTTCCGTTCGAATGACCTTCAATAACGCGGATGACCACTCCGCAGTGATCATCGAATGATATTTTGTGCTTTACTCCAAGCACATAGTAACATGAAAGATTGTCGTCTTGCCAATTGTTGTTGGTTGTCAAAAGAAGGCGCCTTAACTTTGGTCGACAGTAGACCAAAATAACGTCAAATGTCACCATGACGCCCCACATCCAGCAACCGTACCGTCAAATCTTCTACCCGATAGATCAGCAACCAGCTGCCTTTAATGAACAAAGCGCGATCAGGTTTGCGACTTTTGATGACATGATCGTCGTATTTTTCCGGCAGCGGGTCGCCGGTTTTCAGGTAGTTGGTGACTTGTTCAAAGTCGTTCTGAGTAAAGCGGCCAGCTTGGAGGAGTTGCTTGAGGTGCTTTTTGAAGCGTGATTGTTGTGTGAGTTGGTAGTGGGGCATGATGGACCTGCCTTTCTTGTTTTCTTAAGCGTACCGCAACGAACAACAATGGAAAAATATTTTTATCAAAGACAGTGGTGACTTGTGAAGGATTGGTTAACGTCATGTCACACTTTTAAAAAGAAATTCACAAAATTGATTTGGCTTGTTTTTGAAATCGATACCAAAAAAGCGTTGACAAGAAATCTGAAAGCGCTATATTATTCATGTAATCAAGGAGATGCGGAGGAGCGGCGAAAAATGGCAACGATTTCAGAAGTGGCAAAGTTAGCCGGGGTTTCGGTTTCAACGGTATCACGGATCATTAACCACAAACCACATGTTTCACCGCGCAAAGCGGCCCTGGTTGCCGATGCCATGGCGAAGTTGGGTTACACACCGCTTCAAGCTGCTCGACAAATGCGTGGTTCTGGCTCGCAGACGATTGCCGTGACGGTTCCTTACATTACGAACCCGTTTTTTTCAGAACTCGTTGCAGCGATTGAACGCACTGCCGATGAGCGATCCTATAAGACAGTCATTGTGCAAACATTCGGTCAGAAAAGTCACGAACTGAATGCCTTGGAATTTCTCAAGACGAACCAGGTTGATGCTGTGATTATGTGCGCAATTGAGAATGACTGGGATTTGATTAAGCAGTATCGGCAATACGGTTTGATTGGTATTTGTAATGAATACGTTGCCGATCCTGAGGTTTTGATGGTGCGTGCCGATCAGGAAGGCGGTATGTATGCGGGTACTAAATATCTCTTGAATCGTGGTTATCGCAAGCTAGCATTTTGCACCGGGCAGCAAGCTATTCGATACAATGACAAACTTGAAGATTTGAATAGTGATCGTTATCGTGGCTATCTTCGGGCATTGCGTGAATTCGACTTGGAGCCAGCGGTGGAATGGCAGTTTACAGATGTTGGAACCATTGCTGATGGTCAAGATGTTCTTCAGCGCATCATGGTCATGAAGCATCGTCCTGATGCTGTGATCGCCGGCTCGGATCAAGCAGCCGCTGGCATGATTGCTGAAGCGCAGACCATGCAATTGAAGGTGCCTGAAGAACTTGCTGTTCTTGGCTTTGATGATCAACCGCTGAGTCAGGTGGTTGCGCGGCCGTTAACAACCATTCATCAACCAGTACATGAGATCGGTGATCGTATTGCTAATATGGTCGCTGATGACTTGGAAGAAAAAACGGTTGAAGCCAGACAAGTCGTTTTACCGCTTTCTGTTGTTGTTCGTCAGTCGGTTTAATCTTTTTTGAGCAAAATTGGTATCAATACCAAAAATATGGAGGAAATTAATATGACAGTCGTATTAGCACGAGTAGATCAACGTTTAGTTCATGGCATCGTTGTCAATCAATGGGCTGCTGAGGTGCAGCCGAAGCGCTATATGGTCATTGATGATGCTGTTAGTCAGGATGAAGACGTGAAAGCTAGCATGCGGTTGAGCAAACCAGCCGGCACAGGAATGTCCATCATCGACACTGAAAAAGCTTTGACGAATTTTAAAGCTGGTAAGTATGACGCCCAACGGGTATTCGTTATCGCAAAGGAGCCCAGCACCATGTTGAAATTGTTGGACGCTGGCATCGAAATTCCGCGTGTCGATATCGGTATCATTTTTGCAGAAGACGGACGGACACAGATCAGCAAATTTGTTTCCGTTAATCAACAAGAAGTTGCTGATTTTAAAGAACTCGAAAAGCGCGGCGTCCCTGTGAACATTCGCTATGTACCCGCTGATTCACCCGAACCATTTGATAAGGCCATTGCAGGCAAAGACATTAAATAATCAGCGAGTTCTTGGCTGAAGAACGCGCGAGGAGGAAACATCATGCCACATATTTTGCAAGATATCCTGATCATTTTCTTGGCATCATACGCAACGCTTGATAATCAAGGTATCACGATTATGAACTACTGGCCGGTGACGGTCGGACTTTTTGCCGGATTGATTATGGGTGATTTACCGACAGCCATGACCATTGCCGGGACTTTCCAATTAATGAGTTTAGGGGTTGCCGGCCTAGGTGGCGCATCTGTGCCTGACTACGGCTTAGCTACCATCGTTGGGATCTATTTGTCAGCCCGGACAGGTGCAGGATTGGGAGCCGCGGTTGCCGTTGGACTGCCAGTCGGGCTGTTGACGATTCAACTGGATGTTTTAATTAAAATCGTCAACAACTTCATTGCTCACAAGGCACAAGCATATGCGCATGCCAAAGAATTTAATAAAATGCGGATGATTAACTGGCTTGGACCGTTGTTCTTCGCCCTCAAGAACTTTATTCCCATGATCTTGATTGTCACAGTTGGACCTTCTGCCATCAGTGCCTTGCTCAAGATCATTCCTAAGTGGCTTACAAATGGTTTGACAATCGCAGGTAGCATGTTGCCAGTTGTTGGTATTGGGATGCTGATGCATTACATGCCTTTGAAGAAGTATATCTGGGTTCTTATGATCGGTTTCGTTATGTCAGCTTATCTGAAAGTGCCGATTCTTGGCGTTGCGATCATTGGTTTGGCACTAGCAATTTACACCTATCAGAACCTGATCAGTGCTTCTAAGAAGAAGGAAGCGGCGACAGCTAATGGTGCTGATGCTTCAGATGATGATGACGAAGGAGACGATTACGATGAGTGATGTACAGCAAACAACCAACCAGCCGAGTGCGACACAACCTAAGCTGACTAAAAAAGAACGACACAGTGCCATCCTTCGTTACATGGCCATGGGCGTCAACAATTTTAACTACGAAACGCAGCAGGGGCCATCCGTTGTTTGGGCATTTTCAAAGGTTCTGCGGAAAATTTATCCCGATGATGATGAGTATGTCGCTGCTTTGGACAATCATTTTAAATACTTCAATACGACCACTGCAATGGCTGGCATGATCTTAGGGGCAACGCTGGCCATGGAAGAACGTGATGGCATTAAGTCCAAAGATGCGGTTCAGGCGTTGAAGACATCGCTGATGGGCCCATTTGCCGGCGTTGGTGACACGATCATCTGGATTCTGTTACCGACGATCATGGGTTCTATTGCCGGTTATATGGCCCTCCAAGGCAATCCACTAGGTGCAATTATCTGGATTCTCGTTGATATTTTGCTGTTCTGGGTTCGAATTAAGCTGTTTGACATCGGTTATGATTCTGGGGTTAAGCTGGTTACGACCATGGCTAACCAATTGAGTGCTTTCACAGAAGCTGCTTCCGTGATGGGGATTACCGTTGTCGGTACATTGATTGCAACGGTTGTTAAAGTTTACACACCACTACAATTCCAGTTTGGCAAAGTTAAGTTAGCGATGCAGACAGGTATTCTTGACAAAATCATGCCTGCCTTGCTGCCTGCCTTGGTTGCCTGGATGGTTTACAAGTTGCTCGGTTCGAAAAAATGGACGCCTAATCGTGTCATTGTCCTAATTTTAGCCATTGCACTCGTAGGTTCCTTCTTTGGTATTCTCGGGATTGAACCAACAAAGTAATCATGATGAAAGATTGAGGGGTTGATATTTTGAATCAGAAGAATCAAGTCAGCGGGGATCATTACCGGTTTACCGTCATTACAAATAAGATGATCCGCATGGAATATCAATCTGCCGGTCAGTTTGAAGATGCAACGACGCAAACAGTGGTTAATCGCGATTTTGGCAAGCCGGATTTTCAGGTGACTCGTGATCAAGAAGGTTTTGCTGTCCAAATCGAGACAGATTCATTTCACCTCTATTATCGCGGTGGTGAATTCAACGGTGCCAACTTGTTCATTGATACAAAATACAATTTTCAGACGCACTATCCGCGTTGGCATTACGGTGATCCCGATGTCAAGAACTTGCTTGGAACGGCCCGAACGTTAGATGGCGCAGATGGTGCTGTATCGCTGGATTCAGGGATTATGTCCAAAGACGGTTTTACTATTTTGGATGACTCAACCAGTATGCTGCAAGCTGGCACATCGATCAGGAATCGGCCTGTTGAGGAAATTGATCTTTATGGCTTTGCATACGGTCACGACTATCGCAAGGCTTTGTATGATTATTATCAGCTCACTGGATTTCCGCCGATGGTACCACGGTTTGCGTTAGGTAATTGGTGGAGTCGCTTCTATCCTTATACGCAAGAAAGTTACCTTGCGCTCATGGATCGTTTCCAAAAAGCTGGTATTCCAATAGCGGTCGCTGTCTTGGATATGAACTGGCATGTCACAGATATTCCGACGAAGTATGGCAGCGGTTGGACTGGATATACTTGGAATAAAAAGCTGTTCCCGGAACCAGAAAAATTATTGGCAACCTTACACGCACAAGGCAAACATATCACGCTCAATGTGCACCCGGCTGCTGGTATCCGCCCTTCTGAAGTGCAGTATCCAGAAGTTGCTGAGGCTGTCGGTATTGATCCAGCCTCTAAGCAGCCGGTGTTGTTTGATTTAAACAATCGAAAATTTATTCAAGCTTACTTTAACTTAGTTCATCATCCGCTTGAAAAACAGGGGATTGATTTCTGGTGGCTTGATTGGCAACAGGGTGCTGCACGATCACGTGCGCAGATTGATCCATTATGGTCGCTTAACGTGCTGCATTTTCTGGATCAGGTGAAAGAAAAGAAGGATCAAGCGCTGATCTTGTCACGCTATGCTGGACCTGGCAGTCACCGGTATCCAATTGGGTTTTCTGGTGATTCCATTGCCAGTTGGCGATCATTAACTTTCCAACCGTACTTCACAGCAACGGCCACGAATATTGGCTACACCTGGTGGAGTCATGATATCGGCGGGCATATGCACGGCAGCTATGATCCTGAATTGTCACTACGCTGGCTGCAGTTCGGTGTTTTCAGTCCGATTATGCGGTTGCACAGTTCGGACAATCCGTTTATGGGCAAGGAACCATGGCAATATGATCTGGAAACGGATAAGAGCATGACACGTTTCATGCGATTGCGCGCTCAGCTTGTCCCTTATCTGGCGACGGCGGATGTGTTGACACATCAGCAAGGCATGCCATTGATTGAACCTGTTTATTATCGATATCCAGAAGTAAAAGAAGCTTATCAGTTCAAAAATGAGTACTTCTTCGGGTCAGAAATGCTGGTCGTACCGATCACAACGCCTAGTGATGACACAACGGGCTTAGCCAGTGCAGAAGGTTATGTGCCAGCCGGTACCTGGACCGATTTATTTACCCACCAGCAATATACTGGTCCGGCAGTTGTTAAGTTCTATCGCAACAAGTTTCAGTATCCGGTTCTTGTGCGCTCAGGTGGCATCGTGCCATTAGCTGATGACGCTATGGCGGCCATTGATGATCTGCCTGAAGCTATGACCGTTACGCTTTTCCCTGGCAAGCAACATGCCTATGTATTACATGAACAGACAGCGGCTGGGAAAGCGCAAACCAAATTTTCTTGGGATCCCGTGGCCGGTACATTTGGGATGACCGTTACTGATCCTAATCACATCATTCCCGAGAAGCGGACCTATCAATTACAAATTGTGGGCGTTAAAACCACAATGAAACCATTCTCAGGACGATTTGATCAGCGACTGACACTTGATTTAGAAGCCGAAGATCAACAGGCAATTAAACTGCAGCATATCTTTGCAATTCTGCAACATGCTAAAGTTGCGTTTGATCTGAAAAAGCAGTTGTGGCAAAGCGTTAACGATATGCCAGCAAGTAGAGCAGCATTAACTGTTGCCAGTCTCGCACCGGCAACACTGAGCGATGCACTTTTGGAGATACTTTTGAATGATTAGGCCTGAAATGACCGTCCTTTGGTCATTGCGGATAAGGTCCTTAGGTGCAGGTTTCTGGTCTGGTAAACGTGGTTAGAGGAGGAAGATTCATGAAACGCACAATCGTATTGGCGTCACATCATCGGCTCGCTGAAGGGTTGAAAGACACATTGAATTTCATTAGTGGCGGCGGTCAAGACATCGTGACGCTGGCAGCGTATTTGGACAATCAGCCGGTTGAAAAGCAAGTCGATGAGGTTATGACTGCTTTCCCAGCTGATCGTGATGTTGTGGTATTGACGGATATGACGGCAGGGAGCGTTAATCAAAAGTTCTTCAAATATCGCACACGTCCGCATACACATATCATCAGCGGCATGAATCTGCCACTTGCACTTGGCGTTGCGATGGAACCGGCTGATCAGTATATTAGCGATGCTCGAATTGATGCGCTGATTCAAGAGGCCAAAGATGCAATCGTCAATGTCAACGAGATTCAAGTTGAGGAAGATGACGATGATGAATGAAATACCATGGTGGAAAAAAAGCGTTGTCTATCAGGTTTATCCGAAAAGCTTCAATGATAGTAACGGTGATGGCGTTGGAGACTTAAATGGTATCACTGAAAAATTGGATTATTTAGCCGATTTGGGCGTAGATGTGCTCTGGCTGAATCCGATTTACCGATCACCACAGGTTGATAACGGCTACGATATTTCGAATTATCGCGATGTTGAACCACAATTAGGGACAATGGCCGATTTTGAACACTTGTTGCAGGCAGCACATGATCGACATCTAAAGATTATCTTGGACTTGGTTGTGAATCACACGTCTGATCAACATCCGTGGTTCAAAGCCGCCAAATCATCAGTGAGCGATCCGCATCACGATTACTACATCTGGAAGAAGCCAGTTGACGATCATGAGCCTAATAATTGGGGCTCAAGCTTTGGCGGTTCAGCTTGGGAATACAAAAAAGATCTGGGCGAGTATTACCTGCATCTTTTTGCCAAGCAACAACCGGATCTCAACTGGGAAAATCCTAAGGTACGCCAAGAAGTTTATGATCTCATGCGCTTTTGGCTAGATAAGGGAGTTTATGGCTTCCGGATGGATGTCATATCACTGATTTCTAAAGATCCGGCTTATCCAGATGGCCCGCTCATTCAAGGCAAGGCATACGGTAGTTATTATGCCGGAGCGGCAAATGGCCCAAAGGTTCATGATTACCTGCAGGAAATGCACGAGCAAGTGTTGTCGCACTACAATATCATGACGGTTGGCGAGACGCCCCATACAACGGCACAGCAGGCGCAATTATACACGGCGGCAGATCGTCACGAGTTGGATATGGTTTTTCATTTTGACCATATGCATCTTGACTATGGCCAATATGGCAAGTTCTCGACAAATCGATTTAAATTAGTTGATCTCAAAGAAGTCTTGGCACGTTGGGAGAACACATTAGCGCAAGTCGATGGCTGGAACAGCCTTTACTGGAGCAACCACGATCAGCCGCGGCCTGTGACACGATTTGGAGATGAAGGCCAGTATCGAATTCGATCAGCCAAAATGCTGGGTACGGTGTTGCACATGTTGCAAGGAACCCCCTATATTTTTGAAGGCGAAGAACTCGGTCTGAAGAATGTTCATTTTGATCAATTAAGCGATTATAACGATCTTGAGACCAAGAACATTTTCAAAGAACTCACCCAACAGCATCATGAAAGTCCTGAGGCGGCCATGAAGGCCATTTATCTGCATTCGCGCGATAATGCTCGTACGCCGATGCCTTGGGATGGCAGTGAAAAAGGTGGTTTCACCACCGGACAACCATGGCTGGGACTAAATCCAGATCACAAGCAGATTAACGCGGCTAAGGATCTGGCAGATAGTGACGGTGTTTACCACTATTATCAACACCTGATTAAATTACGACATGAAGAGCCATTGATTACCACTGGTGTATTTGAACTACTTGCCCCTGATGATCCGAACTTGTTTATTTACCTGCGCAAAGGGGAACATGAGATTTTGCTGGTGGCAGGTAACTTCTCAAGTGAGGAACGCACATGGTCAGTGCCAGATGACTTGCAAGCTAAGGATGTGGATGTGTTGATTCGGAATAGTGAAATTTCCGATTCACTAAAGAAAACACTGACATTACCACCATTTGGCGCAGTGGTGTACAAGCTTCAATAGCAATACGAGTGAGTTCGAATTCACGAAAAATGCTCATCTTCTAGTTTGGCTTAGAAGATGAGCATTTTTGTGTTATATCGTGTCTTTGCCAGAAAAATTCCATCAATAGATTTTGTTACTGGAGTGTTTTTGACTTAAGCTGTTTTATTGAAGCAGCATTAAGTTCTAGAACGCAAGCTTGTTTATCGTTTCATCTTATCCATATCCGCCAACGGGCTATTGTACAACTTAGCATAGAACCCACCAGCCGCTAGCAGTTGCTCATGGGTACCAGATTCGATGAGTTTGCCTTGGTCAATAACGAGGATTTTGCTTGCATTGCGAATCGTGGATAGGCGGTGCGCGATCACGAAGCTGGTGCGCTGTTGCATGAGGCGGTTCATGGCATGCTGGACATCAGTTTCGGTGTTGGAGTCGATGGAGGCGGTCGCTTCATCAAGAACGAGAACGGGTGCTTGGGCTGCGAAGGCGCGGGCAATGCTGAGGAGCTGCCGCTGGCCTTGCGAGAGGCGGCTAGCGTTTTCGCTAAGCATAGTGTCGTAACCGTCTGGCAGTTGGTTAATGAAGCCGTCAGCATTTGCGGCTTTGGCGGCAGTTTCGACTTCGGCGTCAGTGGCGTCTGGCCGACCCATGCGAATATTTTCGCGAATGGTTGCGGTAAAAAGGAACGATTCTTGCTGAACAACTGTGACGAGCCGCCGCAAACTAGCAAAGGTAATTTGGGTGACATCGTGATCATCAAGGGTAATGCTGCCGCTGGTGAGTGGGTATAGATCGGTGAGCAGGTTCATAATGGTTGTTTTCCCTGCACCAGTCGGACCGACAATGGCGACGACTTCCCCTTGATGAGCAGTGAAACTAATATCGTGTAGCACCTCGGTTTTACCGTCATAGGCGAAGGAGACGTGATCGAACTTAACATTGCCCGCTGTGTGATCTAACTCGACGGCATTCGCGGCATCTTTTTCAGGCTCAGCATCGACGACTTGGAAAACGCGTTCGGCCGAGGCTAAGGAAAGTTGCAAGGTGTTGATGAGGTTCAGAATGTTGTTGATCGGCCCAGTAAAGTTGCGCAGATAGATCAGGAAGGTGAAAATGACACCGACTGTGATACTGGTCCCACCGCGAAGAATGGCAAGCGCACCGGCAAATGTGATCAGCAAGTAGGCAAAATTATTGGTCATATTGTTGAAGGGACCGATGACCCCAGAGAAAAGTTGTGCGCGATAGGCTGCGGCAGTGTAGCGGGCATTGGTTTCATTGAAACGGTCAATGGTATCCTGTTGATGATCGAAAAGCTGGACCAACTGTTTACCAGAAACATTTTCTTCAATTTGGGTGTTCAAGCTGCCCAATTCTTGTTGCTGAATCGTGAAGGCTTTTTGGGTGATGCGTGCTGCGGTTCGCGAGTAAAAGAAAGTCGCGACAGACGCCAGAACGACAATGCCGGTTAGTAGCGGGCTGAGTAGTAACATGGCAATACCCATACCGACAACACTGATAATGCCGGTATAAAGCTGTACAAAAGTTTGCATCAGTGCGGTGTTGATGTTGTCGACATCGTTGGTCAATCGGCTCATGATATCGCCGTTATCATGCGTATCAAAATACCGCATCGGTAAACGCTGCATTTTGGCAAACAGGTCGTGCCTAATCGCAGCACTAGTGCGTTGTGCGACTTTGGTGGTGATACTTGTTTGAAAATACGTGAAGATACTGCTCAAAAAATACATTCCAGCCAACAAACCGCTGACAATGAACAATTCGCGCAGACGGCCTTTGGTGATAAACTGGTCGACCACGATCCCATTGACCCGGTTGCCAACAATGGTGGCCAACGTTGTGAATAATGTGAGGCCAAAAACGATCAGCAGCTTGCGGCGATCCGTATCGAGATAGCCCCAAATCCTTCGCACGGTTTGTTTCCAATCAACTAAGGTGACTTTTTCGGGGTGCAAATTACGTGGCCCGCGTCTGCCGTTGAGATTAATCAATGTAGTCACCTCCCAGTTGGGTTTGAACCAGTTGCGCGTAAAATGGCGAACTTTTGACCAACTCGGTATGCGTTCCGCGAGCCGTAATTTGCCCGTTTTGCATGACGATGATTTGATCACAGTCCATGATGTTCGGGACGCGTTGCGAAATGATGATGGTTGTACGGTTGCGGCGAGCCTTAACCAAGGCATCTTGAATCTCAGTGTTGGTTTCCTGATCCACAGCACTGGTAGCGTCATCCATGACCAGAATATCAGGATCGGGGATGATGGCGCGGGCAAGATTCAGACGTTGCCGTTGACCGCCAGAAAAGTTTTTCCCAGCTTCTTCGACGGGGGCATCATAATTAGTCCCGACAAACTCAGTTGCCCTAGCGATAGCAACGCCGCTGGCTAATTGTGTCGGCGTGGCTTGCGGCGCGCCATAACTCAGATTATGCGCGACAGTGCCAGAAAAAAGCAGTGAGTCCTGTAAGGCGACCGTGATTTTTTTGTGTAAAGCCGGTAAGGTGATTTGTTGGATATCGGTGCCACCGACCGTGATATTGCCTTGATAATGCTCATAAAGTCGGGTTAATAAGGCGATCAGCGTGGTTTTGCCAGAACCAGTGGAGCCGATAATGCCCAGCCACTGACCGCTTGGAACGGTGAGATTGATGTCATCAAGGATCGGTCGACTTTGCGAAAAACCAAAGTTCACGTGCTCAAACTGGATGGTGCTACCAGCTGGGGCAGGTAATGTCCCACTGGCCTCAGTACCTGCTTCTTCGGCCAAAACGGCGTTGACGCGTGCACTAGAAGTAATTGCCCGTGAAAAGGTCGTGATGAGGTTAACGGTATTGGTCATCGCCGTCGTAATTTGAATCATGTAATTGACGAACGCCATGATTTCGCCAGTGGTGATGGTGCGGCTGATGGCTAGATTGCCGCCATAAGCCAGTGCAGCAACGACTGCCAGATTAAGTACCAGCATGATCAGTGGCGCCAAAGTGACCGTTGCCAAAACGGCGCGTTGACTAATCGTCTGCAGGTTGCGATTTTCAGTGTTGAATTGAGTCAGTTGGTGGTCTTCCAGTACGTACGCCTTGATCGTTTTGGCGCCAGTCAAGTTTTCACTCATAATCCGGTTCATGACGTCAACTTGTCCTTGCATAGCCGTGTAAAGTGGCAGCGAACGTCGAACGATGACGTAGATATAGATGGCAAGAATGGGTAAGGCAATCAAAATGATCCATGACAGCCGTGGTGATACGATAATCGACATGACAATGCCGCCGAACAGCAGCATAGGCGAGCGAACGAGTCCGCGCGTCAGCATGCTTACCAGCGTCTGCATTTGCGTAACATCGTTTGTGATGCGGGTGATGAGTGTTTCGGGTTTGAGTGCTTGGGGATCGCGATCGGCCAGTGAAATAGCCAGCAGATGAGTCCGCAGGTTTTGGCCCATTTTCAAGGCTGCATAGGAGGAGAAGGCGTTACAGATAGCACCTAAAGCGAACGCAGCAATAGCAATCACTGCCATGAGAATAGCGGTATGCCAAACATAAGTCATATCTTTCTTAGCCAATCCCACGTCCACGATGCTAGCCATCAAGGTCGGTTGTTGCAGGTCAAGCAATGCTTCGCCCATGATCGCTAACGGCGCGAGAAAAAAACTTACCCGTGCCCAGCCGTGCATATGGTCGAACAAAATTTTCAGCATGTCAGTTGCCTCCGTTTTGGTTATTGAGCTCATTCTACGGCTGGATTGAAAAAGATGCATGTGATCAGCTTGTTGAATGGGTAGACAAACGATGCTTCGGTGCTTTTTGAAGATGAAGAAGTTTCCAGAGAAGTTGGAGGTTGAAGTAGGTAGATAGACATAAATAAGCCGCCACGGAAAGCTTGTACAGCTCCGTGACGGCTTATCTTTAAACTGGGTTGCTGCTTGCTCGGCTCGTGACGACTTAGTTCAATAAACGAGCTGCCGTTAAGTAGCATTGTTGAACCATAGCGCTTGCTCCCACCAGCAACGCTTTTGGTACGCTCAAATGCTATCATGTCTTGCTGATATGAATCAACGGATTAGTATGTTTCATATGAGTGTCTCTTTTTAATATATAACAAATGGTATATATGGCGTGAGCTAATAGCGACTGATAGACTGGAAACGACAATGCTACGCGACGGTGGCTCTTTCTTAAGAAGGAGGTGGTGGCTATGGTTTTAGAACTGTAGAGATCACAAAATTCTTTGAAAGGAGGAGCACGATGTCGATCTATGAAGCTTTGAGCCTTATGATCATGTTCGGGTTGTTTATTCTCGGACTGATTACCTTGGTTCTGAAGCTGAATGATCGGTGATACCAAAAAGCCGTCACGAGCTAGCTGGGTAGGCTTATCGTGACGGCTTAATTTTACTATAGGCCACCGGTTAAGCAGCATTGTTGAATCATGGAGTCGCTGGTTCCCGCCAGCGGCTCTTTTTCGTTACATATATATTAAACCATGACAAGGCCTTTGTAACAATCTGTCAACACCATGTTTTGCAAAAAGATTTTCTTACACTTGATTGATAAAGGCGTGGTGGCTTGAAAACAGTCCCTAATCATGGATAAAAGATTATCAACAGTTGCCCAAATACAAGGTGTAAGCAGATTGTTACAGCTCAACTGACGCAGCTTTCTACGTTATTCAATAATCTTAGACTTCCGCGTGATATGGTGCATTTTCTCGATCCACGGGCGAATTGGTTCTTTTAGGAAAAGCCCCAGAAGGAAGAAGGCAACGCCGAATGCCACGAGGATGAAGAGATCTTGCCACAGATTTGGCCAGTAGATCCCGCCAACGGTTTCGCGCAGCAAGTTGACGGCATAGGTGAATGGCAGCCATGGGTTAATGGCTTGGAAGAACTTACCTGAGAGTACAACGGGGAAGTTGCCACCTGCGCCGGAGATGGATAGGACTAAAATAATGATTCCCAGGCCCTTACCGATATTGCCGAACAGGGAAATTAACATGTATAGAATTGAGACAAAGACTAGGCTTAGCAACATCGCAAACAGCAAATACAGCGGCTTGTCGACAACGTACGTCCCGATTAGGAAGAGATTACCGAGTGCGGCGATGAGGCCTTGCAGCATTCCCAGTCCTGCAAACGTTAACCAGCGAGCGGTGTACATCTGTTTGACGGTCGCATGAGCCAACGATTCCGGCAGCTGATATTCGGTAATGAGAATGGCGCCGAGCAGCAAGGCACCGACCCAAATACATAAGGCCAAATAAAATGGGGCACTTTGCGAGCCATAGGTTGGGATATGATAGAAACTCGTTTGCTTGAGCTCTACCGGTTTAGCTAAAAAGCCGGCTTCTTTCGTGGCATCACGTCTCAGCAGTTTGATCAACTGCGACAGATCAACGGATTTCTCGCCTTTTTTGATTGCGGTTGCGCCTTTTTGAATGGCATCTTTCAATGTTGGCCAGTCATCTTTGATTAAGGTTTGTGCATCATCCAGCCCGCTTTGTAGTTGCGGCATTTTTTCGTTGGCTAAAGCGAGCGTTGATGTCAGGTCGCTTTCCACACCGGGTAGATCTTGATTGATAAAATTTGTTGCCTTGGTCAATTTCGTTTTAAGACTTGGGAAGTCATTTTGATATAAGTCAGCGACTGTCGTGATACCACTGGTGATCAAGTTCATATGACCGTTCAGCAGCGTATTGGCATCAGTGAGTTCCTGCTTCAAGGCTGGTAACTGTTTTTGGGTTTTAACCAAAAAAGTGTTGGCTTGTGTCAGTAAGTCCTTTGTTCCGCTGAGTAAACTCGGTAGTTCCGGCAATACTTGATCGTTGATTTTAGTCAGCGTTGTGGCAGCATCAGCAAGCGCAGCCTTGAAAGCGTTCAGTACTTGCTTCACACTCGTGCCGAGATCCAGATCCTTGAGTGTATTGGCATCACTTGCAAATTTCTGAGCGACATCATTGAGTGTCGCCAAACGACTTTGTAACTCATTGGTACTTAAATTTGGCACGTCTTTGGCGAGATCGCTGGCGGCCGTCTGAACAGCAGTAGCGGTAGTCGCAACATCACGCAGTCGCGTAATGGCACCGGCCAACGGTTGATCGTCCTTACCGGTCAGCTTGTTAAGACTGGTTTGCAGGCGGGTTAATGTATCGACCAGACTGGTGGCATTGGCTGCCACTTTGCCTTGGCGATCAGATAAAGCGGTTAATCGGGCCACCATTGCCTGTTTGATAGCGGCGGTATCACTGCTAGTGTCCAACTGCTGCAACTGATTTTGCAAGGTAGTTAAGTCAGCACTTAAACTAGTATTCGCGGCGGCTATCAATGTCAGACCAGCATCGACCGCATTTTGAACCACATCAAGTGCTATGCTGACTTTGGGCAAGACTTCATCTTTGGTCGTGCCAATCGCTGCCTGGGCGTTTTTGCCAAAGTCGGTCAGAGCAGGCAAAGTGCCGTCAACTTGATTGACGACGGTAATGCCCTGACTGGTGACCGCCACGGCCTTCGTAACCGCTGATTCTAGTTGGCCAAAGTTGGTGGTCACTGTATTAAGCTGCGCACCGGCTTGTTGCACTTCAGGCAACTTGCTGCGAACATCGACCGCCAACTGACCGGCATCGGCTACCATTGGTAAATACCCGTTGGCTGCCGTTAATTTTTGGGCCATTTGATTGACTTCAGGCAAGTAGGTGGCCATTTCGTTGGCGGCCGCCAGTTTTTCTCGGATGGCCGGCATTTTACTCTGCAAAACCCCGACTTCCGCGATGTATTTTTCAATTGTCGGTAATTGATCGTTTGTATTGGTTACCAGACTTGCAAAGCGCCGAATCATCGGCAGATTGTCATCCAGCTTAATGCCTGCCTGATTGAAGACAGTCACCAAGGTTTTGGCAACGGTTGACACAAATTCGTCTGAAATGGTGTTTTGCAGCGTGGACGCCCCGCTTGCAGTAATTTTAGGGGCGATGGCATTAATTTTTTCATTCACGTAATAATCTAGCTTTGGTTTGTGAATCTTACCATCGACAAAACTAAGCAAGTCCGTTGAGAAATCTTTGGGAACAACGACACCTGCGTAATATTTGCCGCTTTTGACCCCTTCCTGAACCGCCTTTTTGGAGTCCACAAAACGCCAGCCGAGTTGCTTGTTATGCTTTAGTTGGGTGACCAGCTCATCGCCAATGGCAATTTTTTTGTCACGGAATTCGGTTGATTTATCCGCTGAATACACGGCAACAGTAAGATCTTGGGTATTGCTGTAAGGATCCCATAGCGCCCAGACATTGAACCAACAGTAGAGACTGGGGATCACAACCAGCGCCAAAATGAGTAAGAAAGCGAATGGGCTTTTAACAATTCGCTTCCAGTCCAGTGCAACTAATTTTCCTATGTTTCGCATTGTGCTCCTCCAGTGATTTTCAAATTTGTATTTGTAGATTATAACATGCGAATATTGAAAAGTTTTTTAATGCCTAAGTTGTTCCCCAATCATCTTTTCAAACCTTTGTCTTGACATTCACAAGCGCGGGCCGTATAGTCCTTCCAACAAGACTTTAGGTGTTACTCAGCACAACTTTCAAAGCGAGCTGAATGACATTTATAAAAACAACACTTTGAGAAGAAGAGTAACTTTGGCGCAGACGCTGTAGAAAGCCCGGTTGATGGAAAAGGGTCATCTGCAAGAAGGTGAAGATGAGCTTCGAATAGTTATTCGTGCGGTTAACGCTCACGAGTCGGTTACGGCCGTTATGCTGTCAGGTATCAACAGGTACTGGAGACGATGTATCAACATCGTGAATAAGGGTGGTAACGCGACACTGTCGCCCCTTGACTACAACAAAAGTAGTTAAGGGGCGTTTTTTTGTGGCAGCGCAAGGTTATCTAAAATAAATCAAAGTTGTTTAACGAGATAGTCTTGATAGTTTGCTAGTGGAAATGTTTGGAGGAGGATCTCTTATGAGTCGTTGGAAAAAAGCTATCTTCACAGGGATTGCATTGGTTTCATTATTAACACTAACAGCGTGTGGCAAAGCAACTAGTAGCAATAGCAGTCATACTAGTTCAAAAAGTGAGTCAATCATCATCGGCAGTAGTGGCTCGGATTATCAAATTTGGCAACATATTGCTAAATCACCGCAGGCCAAGAAGGCTGGTCTGAGGATTAAAGTCAAGCAAGTTTCAGATGGCAACGTCACTAACTCAGCTACTGCCGAGGGACAATTGGATGTTAATGCATTCCAGTCATATGCTTACTTTCAGCAATATAACAAATTAAATCCGAGCGAAAAGTTAGCAGCATTAGGCACAACCTACCTGGAACCAATGGGACTGTATTCTAAAAAATATAAACAGCTGCGAGAGATTCCAGATGGTGCAACGATTGGCATCTCAAACGATCCTGCTAATGCGACACGAGGGTTACTTTTGCTAGCAACGGCCAAGCTTGTCACCCTTAAGTCTGACTTCAATGCTTTAAGTACCGTGAAGGACATTCAAGCCAATCCGAAGCACTTAAAGTTTAAAGAGGTCGACCCATCGGTGCAAATGCTGCCCGATTTGGACGCAGAACTGATTTCGAATACGCGGGCACTTGATGGTGGGCTGAATGTTTTGAAAGATTCATTGGTGCATGAGAAGTTGAACCAAACGACACGCGCCAACGTCAATATATTAGTGACCGCATTGAAAAATGAAAAAAAGGAAGAATTTAAAAAGTTAGTGCCGCTTTACCATGACCCAACGATTCAGAGTTGGATTAAAAAGACTTTTTCTGGCACGAAACTTGATGTGAATAAACCGATCAGTTATCTCCAACAAAAATAATAATAACGAGATCGCTGTGAAACCAGTACTTATGGGGCTGTAGAGCAGCTTTTTATTGAAGGGGATCGAGCCATTAAGCAATTCGGGTTATAATGACAGTAATCGTAAAAATTAAGCTTTAAACACTGACATTTATTTTCGAAAGGGGTCGTTGCTATGTGTTCTTCAATGACAATTAAATCGCTACAAGGTGATATTTTCTGGGGCCGGACCATGGATTACAACACCAGTTTCTTTCATGAATCACCAGTCGGCGGGGTTCCTGGTAAAATTGTCAGTTTGCCAGCAAACAAGGCATTACCAACACAAAGTGCCAAATGGACCACAAAGTATGCAGCGGTTGGCGTCGGTATTGATCAAAGTACGGCACTTTTCGACGGCGTCAATAGCGAAGGCTTGGCTGGCGACTTGCAGGTTTTGGTAGAGTGCAGCTGGGCGAGTGCGGATTCTTTGAAACAGCGTGGGCTGAAAGCTATTAAAGGCGAGGAGTTTGTGACCTTGGCCTTGACGACATGCAAAAATGTTGACGAAGTACGCGCTTTGGCGGGTGAGTATGGCCTGCTGGATGAACCTTATGAGTTTGGCGGCCAAGGGGTGAAAATCCCATTACATTACACATTTGTTGATCCATCAGGTAAGGGGATTGTTGTCGAACCAACCGATCACGGCGCCTTTAAGCTGTATGATAGCATCGGCGCCATGACGAATAGTCCTGAATACGGGTGGCATGAAACCAATTTGCGCAATTATGTCAGTCTGAATGACAATAACTATCCTAAGGGGTCCGAATTAGGCGACTACCATATTGAGCCGATTGAGTTAGGCACAGGCTACGGGATGTTCGGTTTGCCAGGCGATTACACATCACTATCGCGGTTTCTGCGGGCAATGTTTGTTTCGCGTAATCTTGATCCCTTCAATAGCAAAGACGGCATTCGCGTATTATACAATGCTTTCAAGACTGTCTTGATTCCGCAGGGGCTAGGTCGCGACCCACAACATCAGGTTTTAACGGATTACACGCAGTACTGGTCTGGCTATGATCTGACGAAAAAGACAATTTTCGTGCAAGATTCAGACACATTGACAATGACAACGAAAACACTTGATCCGACTATTACTGACGTCACTTATGAAGATTTGGCTAAAACTGAACAGTTCAATCAACTGTAGACTGACATCATTGACATGAAAAAAGGCAACACTGAACGAGAGACCAATCATTGGTTTTGGGGTTCAGTGTTGTCTTTTTGATTTGTCATCTAACGAGCCGGAGTGGTGACTTGGTATCGTTATTTGTCGTGTTTGTGCTTTTGCCACCCAGCGATCGGAACAACTCGATTATTCGTTGTCGTTTCTGTTGGGTTACTAGTAGGTTGTTGGGGTGCTGGTTTGGCGGCAACAAGTTCTTGAACGCGACTTTCGGCAGCTGTAGCAAGTGCCTGTCGCTGGGTTGGTGTCCACAGGTGGGAGGTTGTTGTAGATCGAATGAAAATAGCGACCATTTGTCCAATGACTGCGCGCTGATCAGGACCAATGGTTTTTTTGTCATATAGTAGCATGGACATGGCAGCCTTAATGTCCTGAGCGGTCCAATTCTTTGGATCGTGGCCGAACAAACTCTGAATCGTGTGGGCAAGGAACAACGTGGTGGCACCAAAGAGTTCCTGATTTTGAACTGGCTTAGGAACCTGCAGCCACGTTTTGGATTCTAAAAAGGTCATCGTCAATTGAAATAATTCAGCCATATTTTCGGAATCAAAGTCAACGTCATTATCGGGGTCACTGAAGGCATCATCAACACCAGGAAGATCAAAATCATCATTGCCGAATGGTGATGTGAGGGCCCCCTCTTCCGTCAAACCGAGCAGATAGGTGGCAGTGACGAACACGTTCATCAAGGCATCAACAAATTCAAGGATAGTCAATTTAATCTCATTTGTTGCAATCAACCAGAGCATAAATGTTTTTAACAGTTCCGCCGCGATCGCTAACGACTCGCTGCGATCCAATGCATCATCATGATAAGTCTGTAAGGTCTCCTGTAAACCAGCTGCAACGTGTTCAGTATCAAGTGCTTGAATGGTTGAACGAAGGTTATCAAAGGCATGCACGAAAAAGGTGACGAGGATTAATCGAATTTCATCTGGTGGCACCTGGCTAAAGCCGGGAACTGTCAGCAGGTGTTGATAACTTGTGCTTTCCTGGAAATTTTCCCAGTATTTATCGATTTCGCGACTGGCATGGCGTCGCAGTTTTAATTCGTAGTCCATGATCTGCCTCCATTAAAATTGGTTGGATTCACTAAGAACAGTTTAACAGTAACAAGCTTGAGCTGATAGCTGTTAGCATTATTTTTAGTGCACAAAAAGGAAAAGCGTTGCCCATGCACGGACAACGCTTTTGATATTGAACGTTATTATTCAAACATTTTTTTCGTGGCACGCATCAATGTCTTGATGTCTTTATCATACCGCGGTGTTTTAACTAAATGACTCATTGGAATGCCGGTGAAATGATAAGCGGCAATCTCACCTGAACGAACAGCACTTTGCTCAGTGAAGACCATTTGGAATGGTTGTTCAGCGAATTCACCGGTAAAGGCAAGGTTTGTTGAATGTGCTGGAATCACGTCTGGCCGATCAACCTTGGCGCGATTGTTGAAGAGTGCCGAAGCATATGGCATATAAACAGGGATGTTGTTGATGATGCTTGCCATAATCTCATCTTGATGATCACGAATATTACCAGGACCGGGATCAACTTTAGCAAGCTGACCAATCAATTCAAGGGCCATCTCTTTACCCGTCATTTCGATATACGGCTTGTTGACAAATTCACCGTAGCGCCGTGGATAAAGGAAGTAGCCCCACAAGACGGTCTCGTTTGGTTTCTGGGTGGTAAAGTGTGGCTGATGATGTACCACGATTGACATCATGACATCTTTTTGCCCAAGTGCCGTGATTGGTTGGGTTGACATGAACGAATTCAGGGCGTTACCAGGGACTTGCGTTGTAATACGTTCGATTTCGTTAAGCAACAAATGATCTTTGGTCGTCAAGGTGAAGCTGACCCACTCGCTGGCTGACCGATCCGCAAAGAACTTATCAGGATTACCAAGGTTATAAAAATGCTCAGTCGCTTGTTTCCACAGACTTGCGGCAGCACCGTAGTCCATGTTTTCGACTGCTGCATGATCAAAGTCACCTTGAGTTGCGGAGTCGGTGATCGATCCATTCGTGAAGAAAACGGCGGTATCATCATCAACGGTAACATGTTCTTCGTCATCAGTCTCTGTGTTCAGAATGGTGAGGCCCGTAACTGTAATTTCATCGGTCATGGCCGTGTCTTTAAATTCAAACGCTGTGACACGCCGGTTCAAAATGATCTTGCAGCCTTGCTCCTTCAGGTAATTAATCAGTGGCAGCATAATGCTTTCAAATTGATTATAGCGGGTCCGGTTAACCCCGACTAAATGCTCAATTTGAGTAAATTCATAAATCATCATGTGCATGTACCGCCGCAATTCCTGCGCAGAACTTTGTGTGCGGAAGGCAAAGGTGGTTTCCCACATATACCAGAAATTGGTTTGGAACATGTGCGGATCATCCTTGAAGTAGTCGGCGATGCTAACATTGTCGAGCTTTTCTTCTTCGGAATCAGGCATCATGATTAACTTCGTCAGCAAAAGGCGATCCGTGTTATTCAGGCCCAAGTGTCCTGCTTGGATGATGCCAATACCGCCTTCCATCAACCGAGCTTTATCAAACGTCCGATGTTGGGCATCGAATTGGCGCGTGTCTTCTTCAGCTGTGAGTCCCGGTTCCGTTGCCGATGGAATCCGACTAAGCAAATCCATCAAATCGACATACGTCCGGTAATTCAACATCCGACCGCCCCGAGCAACATAGCCCTTCGTGTTTTCCATGGGATGATTTTTGTTCCAATATTCATCCACAGTATCGACTGTTGGGGCACCATCATTTGAACCATGGTCATCCAGTGAATAGAAGGTGATTTGATCACCTTGCCAATGAGCTTCCTGAATGAGATAAACAGCTGCAGCCATATTGGCCAGCCCTGCACCGATCATGATCGCCTTATGCTTGATCATTTTCCCGCCTCCTAGCGACTTTCGAACTTATTGTATGCGTCAGCGTCATCTTTAAACAGCTCCATTTTGTTTGCGAAGTAGCATGCGGTGCCGCCAGCAACCAGCGCAACGCCTAGCGCTGTCAATAAGAATTTCTTCATCTAAAAACGCTTCCTTTCTGATGTCACCTATATTATAGGCACAAGTAAAAGAAGCGTCTTTAGTCAAATTGTGATGTTTGTTCGAAAATTAACTTTTATTGTGGGCCAAGTGACCGCTTGCGGACAATGAAAGCAATCGACCCGTTTAACATCAAATCAGCCCGCTTGATCAGATTGCGTTCCGGTTCTTTCAAGGACTGCGCTAACCACAGCAGCACTTGCCCGACGATGGCTGCACCATAAAAGTTGCAGATATCGGCAACGGTTTGGGCTGGTGTTGCTGGGTCAATGTCCAAAACGACTGGTTTCACCATGTCGGTGGCTGACTGAAATAAGAATTCTTCCAGCATGTCACGGCCAACTGAATGAAACGCATTCAGACAAAAGACCTGATTAGCCATGATATAGTCAAGCACCAGCTGATACTTTGTTACCCATGTGGCTGCGCCTAAGTCCTGCATCACTTTACGGCCAATGTCAGCCTCTAAGGTCCATTTCAGTAAGGCATAGATGTCATCAAAATGGTAATAAAACGTGTTGCGGTTGACATGTGCAGCTGTGCTTAACTCGGCAATCGTGATGCGATCTAATGGTTTGTGCTGCATTTGTACTTTGAGAACCTTGGCAAGATGCGCCTTAGTTTGATCAGATGTGGACATATGCAATCTCTCCTGTAGCCATGGTCAACATTTTTGGCATGAAAAACCGCTTGTCAGTTGTTCAAGCCGACAAGCGGCGATGACTTACTTTACTTTGAGTGGTTTCAATTGCGCTTCGATTTTGTCGAGGGTGACATTGGCTTCTAGCAATGCTGCGGCTGCATAAGCCCCTTCAACAAACGCGACATCATAAACATGCATCTGTTTATCACTGACTTCTTCGGCAATGTCCAAATTCATTTTCGCACTGCCGAGGTCGTAGAAAACAAGCAGTTCAGAAGCTGGATTATCGCCAATTGCTTTTTGAATATGGTCGAGATCCGTGCCGATTTTGCCGTCGCTAGTACCGCCAGCTGTGGTGATAGGAACATCTTTAGCGACTTGTTTGATTAAAGTTTCAACACCATTGGCGATCGCCGGAACGTGTGAAACAAGTAAAATGCCTAGTGCCATAGGATCACTCCTTTACAAGTGTTTGCCTTCATAGTTTGTCGGTTGTCGATCAAGCGGTCGCATCTAAATAGGCTTTCAACAATTCGCCAGTTGAAGCGGCGCCGGGATCAATGTGGCCGACACTCTTTTCACCAAGATAAGACGCCCGGCCGCGTTTAGCGATCATTGGCTCGGTGGAAGCAACCAACTTGTCAATGGCGGCGTCATCGAGCTTGCCTTGTTTGATCAAATCAGCTGCTGGTGCCCAGACATCAAGCATTGTCTTATCACCGGTTTTTGCTTGGCCGCGCTTAGCAATACCCTTTGCGGCAGCATCGACGAGGTCGCCAAAATCGGTGTCGGTTTTGGCAAGCTTAGCCATTTCGAGAAAGGCTGTACCATATAAAGGACCGCTGGCACCGCCGACTTTGCTCAGCATGGCCATTGCAATTGTCTTGAAGTCTTGAGCCAGATCGGTAGTCGGTGGGGTTTTTTCGAAGGCTGCTTTGATCGCTTCGACGCCGCGCTCCATGTTGTTGCCGTGGTCAGAATCGCCAATCACGCGATCAAGTTCGGTGAGATGGTCTTTTTCCTTGGTAATGCGAGTTTCAAAATTCGTCATCCATTTGGTTAATGTATCAGCGTTTAACATCGGTATCCCCCCAACCAACAGTGTGGGCTGACGCATTCAAGTAGGTCAGCCATTGCGGATCGTCTAAAGCCAACATGGTCAATGAGATGCCAGCCATGTCGAGTGATGTGACATAGTTGCCAGCTTTGGTGAAGCTGACAGGTAACTTTTCAGTCTTCAGTTCATTCAGCACATCGCCCATGAAAATGTATTGTTCAGACAACGGGGTAGCACCCATGCCGTTAACCAAGACGGCATACTTGTGGGCTTGTGGATCTTTGAACTCCGCCGTCAACTTGCTAATCAGTTGCTTAGCCAATTGTTTAGAGGTCGGCAGTTTTTCCTGACCGGTGCCAGGTTCGTTATGAATGCCAACACCGAATTCAATTTCATCAGGTTTTAAATCAAACCCGGGTTTGCCGACTTCAGGAACCGTTGCAGCGTGCAATGCTACGGCAAAGGACTTGGTGTTCTTAACGACGGCATCGCCTAACTTCTTCAGGTCATCTAGACTTAAACCAGCTTCAGCAGCCGCGCCGATAATTTTTTCGGCAAAAATAGTACCAGCGACACCGCGCCGACCTTGCGTGTACAGTGAATCTTTGACGGCAACATCGTCATCAACGACTACGGATTCGACGGTGATATCGTCAACACTGGCAAGGTCTTTGGCCATGTCGAAGTTCATCACATCGCCTGAATAGTTCTTGACGATCATCAAAACGCCTGCACCTTGGTCAACTTCTTTAATAGCAGCGTAAATTTGATCTGGGGTCGGGGATGTGAAGACTTGGCCCGCCACCGCAGCATCAAGCATGCCTTGACCGACATAGCCGGCATGCAGCGGTTCATGACCGGAACCGCCGCCAGAGATGACGCCGACCTTCTTATGTTGTTTGAACGCGGCATCATTTCTGACGACCGCCGTTGTATCAGGAATCTGTTTCAAATATTGCGGATAGCTGGCAGCGAGTCCAGCAATCATTTCCGGGACAATATCGCCCGGTGCATTGATGATTTTCTTCATATTTGCAACTCCCTTCTAGTTATCAGTGTAACCCTAACAATGCTAAAATACAGTGATTTTCTAGCAGATATTGATGTTCAGATTGCCTTAAAAACGGTGATGGTGCATGTCATGCTGAGGTGGGTGGGTATCCAGCAAAATCAAATAGATGGCAATGCTTTGCTGCAGAAGGACGCATAAGAAAACCCGTTTTGCTGATAGCAGTCGGCAAGCGGGTGGGAAAAACTTTTAAGGGTGCATGGTTGATCAACTTATGTTAATCATAAAGTAAGTCTAAAGTCTTTGCAATCGCTTACACAAAAAGACACAACAAATCTGACTTTGTTGCGTACGCGCCTGGCAGAAGACACATCTAAAGGAATCAGGCTTCGATCATTGGCCTCGGGCAGTTTAGTCTTTAAAATCAGTCACTGTTTCGATCGTATAATTGCCACTATTTTTGAGCAACTTCGAAACGGGACAGCGATTTTCGATTTCGTTGGTGAAAGCCTTAGCAGTATCGAAATCAACGCCTTTGACCATGACCTGGGCGTGCACCAAAAATTGATATTCAGCGCGGGCGCCGATGAAAGCGACCTTCACCCGCACCGCTCCTGTATGCGGCAAACCGTGCTCCTTTTCAACCGCTTCCAGCGTGGCTTCTAGACATGTGCTTAATGATAGCCCCAAAAGTTGCTCTGGGTTGGTTCCGGGATGATCATTCATCGGACTGCTGGTTTGCACTTTAAGTCCACCGGGAATATAAGCGTGGCCCTCCAGCCCTTCGTCATTAATAGCCGTCGCTGTATACAGCGGGTGGTTCCAGCGTTCATCTTGCATGGTGACGCCTCCTCATATAGGTCATTGCGGTAATTCAAGTTTTGGTGCGTGGATGTTAAACCGAGTTTTTCTTGAAGTTATTGAAATTGAACAGACTTTTGTCTAAGTTGATAACTCTATTCAGTATAAGCGCTTACATGATCTTCGCAAACAGTTAATTTTTCATGGCACGAATTTTTCGATGTTCATGATTTAAAAATATTAGAAATCATTTTATAAGCGATCACGATCAGAATGAAAAAGCTGCTCAACCCAGAAGCTATTGAGGTCAGCAAAAGCATTTCTGCGCCGATACGCTCATAGAGGATTCCTACGATTAAGGCGATAATGAACGTTGCCAGATCAAGAAGCCACAATTTTTGCATGTAGTTTATACCTCACTATTAGATTTACACGATTTTTATTGGTCAATGATTGAGTGCGAAAAATGACACGACAACCATGCTGTGGCAGATGCCAAACTATATGAGGCAACTTCAGATGCTGCTTTTTTAGCTTACCCTTCTATTCTTGGCGTTCATGTTAATATGAAATCATTCATATTTTGGTAAAAAATCAAACGAGGTGTTCATGTGTTGGATTATTCGGCAGGGGCTATTTACCACGAGGTACGTCGGCGACGGGACTTGCGAATCAAGGAAGTTAAGGGTGATTTACATCAATCCACGATTTCTCACCTTGAGCATGATCAAAGTGATATGACGCTACGCACTATGGTAAAGATACTTCGCCCGACTTTTATGTCTGCTGAAGAGTTTTGCCGTCTGATAGACAACGGAAGTGAAACATCAACTGCAATTTTTAAACAGATTGCTCATTATTATGATTCGACTGACTTGGCGGGTTTATACGACTTGCTAGCGTCTTATAAAGAGCAAAACATTCTGGCAACGCCAAATAAAATGGTTATTTTGATGATTCAAAGTTGTATTGATGAACTATCTCAACATGAAACTTTATTTTCGAAAGAGGATTGTGATTTCGTGCAAGACTATCTTCTTAGACCGGGACGGTGGTTTAGTTTTGAATACATCGTTTTTGCCAATCTTGCATTCTCAATGCCAGCCAAGATCAATTTGAGAATTTCCAAGAAGATGTTTCATGCTTACCAGCAATTTCATTTACCTAGTTACGATGAATTGATAGTGAATGCTCTATACAATTTATCAATTTCTTTTCTTGAGCAAGATGATCCTTCTTCGGCCATTCAATTTTTAAGTTTTCTTGATTTGAAAAAATTGGATCATCATGTTCTCTATATGCGGCATCACGTGACTTTTTTGAAACTCATCATTCAATTTAAGTTGAATCCCTTAGACGTAAAAAACGCAAACGAATTGAGAACATTTTTAGAGGCAACGAAGCTGATTGATGATGTACTTTTTGAGAAAAATATTGATTGGATCAGATCTTTGAAAATTAACCCAAAAACTATTTTGAAATGAGATTTGACCATCATTCACAGTCACCAAGAAAAGGCAAACAGTTTCCGCTATAAAGACGGAAACTGTTTGCCTTTTCATATGGGTGATTTATTGCAATTTTAAAGATCTCAGTGCCAAGGCGGAGCAATCGTTGGCCAGATGGGGCTCGAAGCGCCGTCTCCGCTCTAGCTTCGCATTTCCATCCCATCTGGCCGGAGATTGCGGAGTTTGGCATGGCAAGGAATTCTTAAGCCTAGATCCTTCTCTGACTATTCGGAACCTAATGAATCACCAGTTCACTGCGAGAATTATGACCCATCCTCTAGATAATGGCTCGATAATTGAATGGTGGAACAGTTAACTGGTACTTGGATCAGGTTTCTGATAAGGTTCTGGGTCATTGGCGTGCTCAGGTGGCCGTTGTTCAAAGCCAATGTCTTTAGTGATGAGTGGGCTGCCTTCCCAGATGAGATGTTCCAACAACGCCATTGTGGTTTGCGCATCGCTCAAGGCGGTGTGGGAAGGCAAGTCAACCCCAAGCGCCTCTTTGTAATGTTGCAACGACGGGGTGTGCTTTTTGCCGATGCCGAATGTTTTACGTGCCAAAGCAGCCACATCGAAGGCTTGCACTGGGGTGATATCGACATTCAGTCCCGCTCGTAGCGCACGCAGGTCGTTACTTAAGGCAAAACCCACAACGAGTTCATGCTTCAACAATTGTTCAACGGCAGCTTTGGCAAGTGGCAACGGCTGACCATATTGGGACAACAGATCATCGGTGATGCCTGTGATTTTGACTGAAAATGGCATGACGTGGTGGTCCTCAGGTAATTGGGTAAAAATATCGAAGGCGCCATCAACTTGGTGATGGCGTACCCGGAGTAAACTGATTTCTGTCAGATCAAGTTGGTTGCGATCGGCGACGAACTCAGTGTCGATGACGATGTAGTCGCCGCGTGCCAGCCGATCAACAACGTCCTTTTGCGAGCGCAGTGGGGCTTGATCTGAAGCTAATGTGGCCATGGTAGCTGCATCAAGTTGAATTGACTTAGCAGCGCGATCATTAGCTGCTTGGACCAACGGCGCTTCTTCAATGGCAAACTTGGCCGCAAGTCGCGTTGTCAAACGGTCGGCCTGCTCTTGCCGTTGACGACGCAGATCAGCTAAAGACTGGTCTGGATTGCCTAACGAAATGCCGAAGAGTCTGGCCAGCCAAGTCGCAGGAGCAGTTGGCATGCTGGTCAAAACATAGGCGCCGTTAAGATCGGCTAAAGAGAAAACGACCTGACCATTTTCAAGCCAATTTTGTAAGCCAATTGCAAGGAGGTGCACCCAGTCGCTAAAAGGTTGCATGATCAACGGCAATTTGTTGGCGGCTTTCATTTGATCTAACTGGTGAGCCGCCCCAGCGACAGCTAGAGCGAGGCCGCGCGTCAGACTTTTGCGATGATTACCAAAGTCTTGAACAGTGAATGCGATTGGGAGTAAGGCGCCACGCGGTCGTAAGGTATAGCGTAGGCGACCGCCTTCAGGATACCAGCGCGCGAGGTCAAACTGAACCTGCCCATGTGTATTGACTTGATTGGTTGAACTTGGCTGCTCTGGACGGTACTCGCGATGTTGGAGAATCGCCATCATCTCATCTAAGCGAATGCGAACTGCGGCGGCATTGTGGGGTTTTACGATGGGGTCACGCAACAATTTATTCAATTGTCGGCGAGCCTGCCGCGGTGAGCGTGTATTTCTTTGCCGATCAGTTGTACGAGCCATGGTGACACCTCCTTTGAGTGAAATTTTGAACACAGGAATAGTATACCAAGTGGACACGAGATTTCACATTTTTGCCATGATTATTCGAGACTAGCAGGTAAAAGGGGCCTTTACCCATGAATGTGGGTTAAAAACTTATTTACCCAAAACATGAACCGTCTATGGAGAATTGAAAAGCTTATTTTTTCAAAGAAAGTTTGCTTACAGATTAAGTTTGTGGCATAACTGTTGTATGGATATCAAACAATCAACAGACGAAACTGCCTTCAAACAACGAATTTTCTTTGCTTTGTCTGAACCTGGTCGCTATACGATTGTCCGCATGCTTTACCACGTCGGTCATGAGATGGGCTGCAACGAGCTGAACCAGCACGTGGAGATTGACAAATCAACGATGTCATATCATTTGCGAACGCTTCGGGAAATTGGCATGATTACCACGCGTACCCAAGGACGACAAAAATTTGTTACGCTGAATACAGGGAAAATTGAATCGGTTTTCCCGGGTTTACTTGAGAAGCTATAAATAAGCACATGGTTGCTTATTTTTTAGCACTGATTGTTTGATAATTTTAAAACCGTAAAACTGATTGGAGACTTTCTGATGAAAGAACGTAGACTTTCGTTTCTATTCTTCTTAGTGATGTTTGTGATTGGCACCGATACCTTTTTGGTTTCACCGTTGTTACCGACATTGACGCAATACTATGGCATTTCGACTAGTCTATCTGGTTTTATTGTCAGCGCTTATGCAGTGGGCTACATGATATCGGCATTATTGATTGGTCCGATTTCTGACCGGCACGACCGCAAACGTATTTTGATCATCGGGTTAATGGTTTTCACGTTGGCGACTGCCGGGTGCGGGCTGGCGAATACGTTTGCGATGATGCTTGTCGCCAGATTCGTCGCTGGTGTCGCGGCGGCCACGGCCGGACCGCAAATCTGGGCGGCTATCCCGGTATTGTTTCCAAAGACGCAAGTTGTCAAAGTAATGGGATATGCCACGGCCGGTCTGGCGGTTGCTCAAATCGTTGGGGTACCATTGGGGAGTTACTTAGCGGTATGGTCATGGCGATTTCCGTTCTTCTTCGTTGGCGTCATTGCCTTGATGTTGACGATGTTGGTCGTGCGTTTCATGCCCAGTCTTAACGAGGCGATAACTTCACGTCTTGCAACTGGTATCTATCGCAAACTTTTTCAGAACAAAACCGTGCTTAAACTGCTAGGGGCATACTTATTGTTTCAAACTGCAAATTTTTGCGGTTTCGCCTTTATCGGCACTTGGTTTGCGAAAAGCTTCCATTTATCAGTTGGTGCCATTGGCAGCTTCATTCTTTTAATCGGCGTTGGTCAGTTTGTTGGCAGCTTGCTGGGCAGCCGATTAGTCACTTGGTTGGGTCAGCCGCATGCGTTTCTGCTTGAGTTCTTACTTTTCATTGCTGGGTATCTGGTTTTGCCTTTCACCAATTCGCCACTGACGGCAACGGTCATCCTGGCATTTATCTATACAATCGGTGGCGCACTGCTGCCATTGTTTATGAGTACCTTGCAAGAACACGCGGGATCAGCCCGCAGCACGATTTCCGCGTTGGCCAATGCCGCCATGTACCTAGGTGAGGCCATCGGTGGTGTGATCGGCGGTATCTTGATTAAACAGTTTACTGGCTTCTCGGGGATTGCCGTTTTTACAGCGATTGGCGCAAGCTTGGCGATGTTGTTATATGCCCAGCAGGGATATTTTAAGCAATTGCAGACGAGTCGTTAAACACATACAGTACGGCTCAATAAAGCTAGTACTAGAAGGCTGAATTTTTTTGCTAATTCAGTTATGTGGCCGCCCCACAGCATCCAAGCCATTTACAACGAAGACACTATTGTTCTTGAAGAATGAGAAAGGTATACTCGAGATAAGAACGTATGTTTGCTATTTGGGAAGAAGGTACCAGCATGCAAGAAAATTTATCTCAGAAGATCTTAGACTTGTTAGACAGTGGCCGGTTTTTGACACTTAAGGAAATAGCTAAGTTATTGAAGATGCCAGAGAAGCCGGTTGAGGAAACTTTATTACACTTAGTAGGATTACAGAAAATGAACCGACGTCACTTTGCAGGGCGCGATTATTTTCAGACCACTCAGCCGCAACAGGCGACCAGCAAATTAAGTGCAGTTGCAGATGATTACTTAGATCAACGACAGGCAGCCCATGCGCTTGGAGTAGCGCGAACTTGCTACCACCATTTGGCTGGGAAAGCTGGTGTTGCCTTATTTGACCAGCTGTTAGCCAAAAAGATGGTTGTGCTGACGGCACCAAATGTGTATCAGCTTACTGAAAAAGGCCGCCACGCATTTGCACAATTCCTCGGGCGTCCAGTGCATCAGCTGAACATTCAGACTTGCATTGATTTTTCGGAACGCCGGGTTCATTTGGCTGGCAAGCTAGGCAATGATGTCATGGCTAAACTTGTCGCTGAGCATCAACTTGCTTTGACGCAGAATCGATGCGTGCAAGTGACCCAGCCGATTAAGATACAACCGCTGGAGGTACGATATGCTGGCTGAAAAACACCGTTGCGCATGGGGACAAACCAGTAATGACTTGATGCGTGAATATCATGATGAAGAGTGGGGGCGGCCCAGCCATGACAGTCGCCACTTATTTGAGCTTTTGTCGCTTGAAATCATGCAAGCAGGTTTGAGCTGGCAGACCGTTTTGAATAAACGTGCTGCTTTCAAACAGGCTTTTGCTAACTTTGACTATCGGCAGGTGCAGCGGATGGCACCGGAGATTCCTGTGCTCTTAGAAAATACGCAAATTATTCGGAATCGGCTGAAAGTGACGGCGATCATTAACAATGCGCGCGTGATCGCACAGTTAGCTGCCAAAGGCGAGGACTTTGATCATTACGTGTGGGCCTTTGTCAACAATCAGCCGATTCGGCATCATATTACCAGTCATGATCAGGTGCCTAACACAACCGACTTGGCCAAGCACATGAGCAAGCAAATGAAGGCAGATGGCTTTGCATTTACTGGTCCCGTCGTTATCTACTCATTTATGCAGGCTGCAGGGTTGGTCAATGATCATGAAGCCGACTGTTTTGTTAATCAAATACTTGATGAGTAACGAAATATGTATGAAAAAGCCCACTCGCTGAAATTTGCGAGTGGGCTTTTGAATGGCACTTAATGAAAAAATTAAAGTGCTTCTGGAACCATCTTAACTGGTTTGTTGCCAATCCAGCCGGTGATTTCTTTGAAGGTATCGGTGATAGCATCGGTGCCTGGCTTGAGCAGCTTACGAGGGTCGAAGCCCTTGCCTTGCTGATCCTTACCAGCTTCGATGTATTCACGGGTTGCCTTAGCAAAGGCAAGCTGGCATTCGGTGTTGATGTTCAACTTGGAAATACCCATGGTGATTGCCTTTTGAACTTGTTCTTGAGGGATACCAGAACCGCCGTGAAGAACGAGCGGCATCTTAACAGCATCGTTCAATTCTTGCAGACGATCGAAGTGCAGGCCCTTCCAGTTGTCTGGATATTGACCGTGGATGTTGCCGATACCAGCAGCCAGGAAGTCGATCCCGGTAGCGGCTAATGTCTTGGCTTCTTCAACGTCAGCTAATTCGCCTTCGCCGACAACACCGTCTTCTTCACCGCCGATAGAACCAACTTCGGCTTCAACAGAAATGCCCTTGGCGTGAGCCAACTTAACGATTTCCTTGGTTTTTTCCAAGTTATCTTCAAAGTCGAGGTCGTGGCCGTCGAACATAACGGAGTTGTAGCCGGCAGCAATAGCTTCCTTGGCAGCTTCGTAGTTACCGTGATCCAAATGAATCACAACAGGAACGGTGATGCCCATGGCTTTAACCGTTGCTTCGATCATGGTCTGGCAGAATTCATAGCCGCCCATGTACTTAGCAGCACCCATGGATGTCTGGATGATAACCGGAACGTTCAATTCTTGCGCACCGGCAAGGATGGCGCGTGTCCATTCCAAGTTATTGGTGTTGAAGGCACCGATACAGTAGTGACCTTTATGTGCAGCTTTTACAAGCTCTGCAGCGTTAACTAATGGCATGTAGATATCCTCCTAGGAAATAAACAATTCACAACCGTTGTATTTTATCATATGTTGCGGGAGAAAAGGGCGAGAAAATGATGAGAGCTACTCGACCGGCGTGACGGCTTTTTATAACACCCGTCATACATATGTCTGTGTGTACGCAAAGTCACTTTGAATGTACCCCGTAATCAGGGAAAATGCTACTGATTTGCTCACTTTTTGCCGACAAAATAAAAAATGACCATCAAATTGAAATTTGTTTGAAACTGGTAGTTGTGTGACCGCAATCGGATATTTAGTCAAGATTAAATGAGATTACTCTCATAAAAAGAAGGCGGAAATTTGTTTATAAGTGGCACGTTTCACAATTTAAAATGCTAACTAATAGAAAAGCAAATCGCAATAAGTGGGTATTTCTTAAATTGGGTTAGTTGTTGTATGGTTTGAAAAAATCTGAATTCACAAAGTCTGATCTCTTTGATAAATGAGATCACACTAAGAGCAGTTGACCGTGCCGTTGAAAGAACTAAGGTGGAGTTGTCAATAAATTGATAACAATTGAGTTGTTTGCATGACGAAATGCGATAAAGGAGATTTTGATATGGCAACAAAAGCAGCAGATCAGTTAGTCAGTGTTTTGATGGATTGGCAAGTTAAACACGTTTTTGGATTGCCTGGTGATTCAATCGATACCACAGTTGATGCTTTACGACGACATCAGGATAAGATCAAGTTTGTGCAGGTGCGGCATGAGGAAGTCGCCGCTTTGTCCGCAGCGGCAACTGCTAAGTTAACAGGCGGTTTGGGTGTTTGTCTCTCCATTGGCGGCCCTGGCGCCATTCATCTATTAAATGGTTTGTATGATGCCAAAATGGATCATGTCCCGGTTCTGGCCCTTCTCGGTCAGGTGACGACGAGCAACATGAATGAAGGCTTTTTCCAAGAAGTGAATACACCGAAGCTTTTTGACGATGTGGCGGTTTATAACAAAACTGTCATGGCATCGGATAACTTAGGACAAATTGTCGATACGGCGATTCGCACAGCCTTTACAGAAAAAGGTGTGGCAGTTTTAACCATTCCAGATGATTTGCCAGCTCAAAAAGAAACTGCTAGTTATCAGGACAGCGCTGCTGCTTTTGCCTTGAATGTGCCGAAAGTTGATCCTAAACAGTTAGAGGACGTTGCTTCGATGCTGCAACAGGCACAAAAACCACTTGCGTTGATCGGTCGCGGTGCTGAGCATGGAGGTGCGTTGGTTCAAAAGTTTGTCGAGGCCAATCACATACCGTTTATTCAAACGATGCCAGCAAAAGGCACTATCGCCGATGATCATCCCAATAGTTTGGGTAATGTCGGTAAACTAGGTACGAAGCCGGCATATGAGGCGATGAAAGCGACTGATCTCCTCTTCATGATCGGGACGAATTATCCATATACGCCTTATTTGCCAGCCGAAGGTCAAGCTAAGTGCGTTCAAATCGACACGCGCCCAGAAAACTTGGGCAAACGTTATTCAGTTGATGTTGCTGTTGACGGCGACGTTGGCACCTTTTTCACCGAACTGAATGCGAAGGGCTCCTTGCGTGATGATGATCGTTTTCTGAAAGCTTGCCAGAAGAATATGAAGAGCTGGAATAAGTGGATGAGCGAAAAGCGCTTGCTGGCTACTAATCCGGCATCGCCTGAAGCAGTCTTCGCGACGATTGATCAAACCGCGCCAAAAGATGCGATTTACTCGATTGATGTCGGTACGTCCACATCATGGGGTGCCCGTTTCTTGAACGTTCAGCCAACGCAAAAGTATACAATTTCCGCATGGCTGGGAACCATGGGCTGTGGCTTGCCAGGCGCGATTGCGGGTGCTGAGGCTTTTCCAAAGCGGCAAAATATCAGTGTCGCAGGGGATGGTGCCTTCGCGATGGTCATGCAAGACTTTGTCACAGCAGTCAAGTACAAGTTGCCGATCATCATGGTTGTCATGAATAATCAGAAGTTGGCATTTATTGAATATGAGCAGCAAAGTGCCGGCCAGTTGAACTATGAAATTGATTTGGCTGATATGGACTATGCCAAAATTGCTGAAGCAGCGGGCGGCATTGGCTACACCGCTCGCAGCAATGACGAATTCAAAAATGCATTAGCCAAGGCATACAAAGAGACCGATAAACCGGTTCTGATCAATACCTACGTCCAAGACGATGCACCGCTTCCAGGCAAAATCGTTGGTGATGAAGCAAAGGGTTACATGAAGTACGGTTCCGAATATCTTGAGAATTATTGGAAGATTCCGTCCATGCCGCCATTGAAGGATATTATGCGGCAATTCTTCTAATTTTCGATTAGCTTGTATCAAAAATAAATGGCTTCAATAAAAAATCCCCACTCCGAGTCACGTCCGAAGTGAGGATTTTTTTACTTAGAGGGTCTCCCGCCAAGCCGCCATCTCTGTTTGCCATGTCTTGCGAGCCTCATCGCCAGGGGACATGTTGTTAAGTGTCACTTGCGCCAGCTGCTTGTCGAACGAAACATCGAAATAGGTCCAATAGCCGAAAACGTGACCGGCATGGCTGAACCAATTTGGCGTTTTCGAATGCATCCACCCCATACCGTAGAAGTCGTGGGTGAGGGTCAGTGCCTCGTGCCAATCTTTTTCAGACAGAATATCGTGGCGCAACACGGCCTGCGCCCATTTGGCAAGATCGGTTAAGGAGCTGACAACGGCCCCGTCCCCACCTTGGTAGGCACCTCGGCCAAGCACGACAGGTTTACCAGCCGTAACGTCTAGGTCATCATAACTGTTGGCCTCAGCATATTGTGTCCCAAGTCGTGTCTGAGTCATCGCCAGCGGTTCAAAGAAATGTTCCTCAAAAAAGCGTGCTAACGAATCGCCAGTAATTTTTGAGATGATGAAACCAAGCAATAAGTAATTACTGTTGGAGTAAACGCCTTTTTCACCCGGTGTAAAATCCAGTGGATGTTGATTTAGCAACGAAATGACCTCGGTAATCTCATCGCCATGACCAAGATCTTCCAAAATAGGGTAGCTAAGATGAGATTCACTGGCACCAGGCATGCGTTTGGCATAATCAGTTAGTAAAAGCTCGGTGTAATCAGGAATGCCACTGGCCATATTCAACATCTGACGCAAGGTGACTTGATCGGCATAGCGATAGTTCGGCACATAATCTACTAAGGACGCCTCTATGTCGAGCTTGTCAGCCGCGTTCAGGAGCAACACGCTATCAGCGGTGAATTGTTTACTTAGCGAACCTAAGCCACTAGTTGTTTGAAGGGTAAACGGCCGTTTCATTGAAAAATCGGCGGCACCATTTTGCCAACTTGAAAGTATTTCAGTCGAATTCACGATGATGGTCGCCCCATTGAGATGGTACTTTTCATTAATCTTTTGATAGCCTTGCCAATCAGTCAATTGATTTCCTCCTAACCGCGCCAGCTCAGGCTCTTAAACGCGTTCACCAGCCCAGAAACCGGGCTGGTGAACGCTCTCTTAAAGTCGGACGTCAACGCCGAGGCCTGGTCGATCTGATAAGGTTAAGGTCGGACCGTCTGCGGTGAAGCCGCCGCTAAGCCAGTCAGTTTCTGCCAGCAACATGAAACTGTCGATATCGCCGTAGTGCACATTCTCGTGTGCGGCGATGAAGTGAGCGGATGCGGCTGTTCCTAGGCGAGTTTCGGCATTGCAACCGACCATGCAAGGTACGCCGGCAGCTGCGGCAGTCGCGTCAATCGCCGCGGCGCCGAACAGCCCGCCCGATTTAGCCAGCTTGATGTTGATCAAATCGGCGGCGTTCAGGCGAATAGCATCGGCGGCATCATGGGCGTTGTGGATACTTTCATCAAGCATCAAGGCAACGGGTGACTGCGCGCGTAACAAAGGTAGAGACAGCAACTGCCAATCAGGCACCGGCTGTTCTATGGCAATTAAATTGGGGGCCCTGAGTTGGGCTGCAATTCTTAACGTTTGCGATACAGTCCAAGCTTGATTAGCATCCACTTTTACCGAGATGGTGGGGCCGACTGCAGCACACACCGCGTTAATGGCGGCGATATCGGCGGCTTCGTTGTCCCCAGCTTTTAACTTTAATGCCGTGAAACCAGCGGCCACATATGTCCGCGCTGAAGCCACCATTTGAGCCGGAGTGCCAATCGGAATCGTGATATCCGTGGTGACGATATGGCTATGACCACCAAGCAGTTGCCATAGTGGCAAGCTGGCTGCTTTACCTAAAATGTCGCTACAGGCGGTGTCAATCCCACATTTTAATGCTGTATGACCAGCCATCACGACATCCATGCGTGCATGCACCTGTTCAAGATTGCGCGGATCGCAGCCAGTTAAAGCATTGACGAAAACTGGCAGAGCAGCTTGTTCGGTTTCATTGGTTTCGCCATTTACCGGTGCGTAAGGCGAGGCTTCACCATAGCCGGTGACGCCATCATCAGTCTCGATTTTGATGATCAGTGTGGTGATGTCCCGCAACTCGCCCAAGGCTAACTTAAAAGGCGTTTTAAGTTTTACCTGCCGAGGGAACGCCGTGATTGCTGTGATTTCCATCGCTTACTCCTTCATTTTAGACGTGGTGTCTGTACCTGAACCTGACAGACAAACATTCAAAAAGTATGAAGCAACTGTAGCATCGCTTGCCACCGAATTCAAATCAAAATCTCATTTTGCCAATCTGTTTGTTTTGCGTCATATGCATAATGGTTGCACATGCTAGCGGTGACTGCGATGATGGACTTATATTCTTAGAAGGAGCGTTATGTCATGTCAGATATATACGATGATCCCGCATTTTTTAAAGCATACAGCGAGATGGATCGGTCCAAAAAGGGACTAGCAGGTGCCGGTGAGTGGCATGAATTAAAAACAGTTCTGCCAGATTTTTCTGGTAAACGGATATTGGATTTAGGCTGTGGCTATGGTTGGCATTGCCGCTATGCTGCTGAGCATGGCGCCAAAAGTGTCCTCGGCATTGATACCTCCGCTAAAATGTTGGCTGAGGCAGCAGCAAAGACGACCGACCAGCGGATCACTTATCGCCGGATGGACATGCAGGCGATTGATCAATTGCCGGATCAGTTTGACATTATCTTGAGCTCGCTGGCCATTCACTACATTGAGGATTACGCCCAGCTTGTGAAAAAAATCAGTGATAAGCTGCCAGTTGGCGGTCATTTTGTCATGTCGGTTGAACATCCAATTTTTACAGCCCAAGGCAAAGAAGAGTGGGTCACGGATGATCAAGGGCACAACCTTTACTGGCCCGTTGATCGCTATTTCGATGAAAGCCAGCGGAAGACTGATTTTCTGGGGCACCAGATTAAAAAATACCATCGCACTTTGACGACTTATCTCAATACCTTGCTCGATCATCAGTTACGGTTGAATCGCGTGATTGAGCCGATACCGACAGATGAAATGGTTAAAACCATTCCGGGGATGGCAGATGAATTGCGACGGCCGATGATGCTCATTGTGGCGACTACCAAAACGGCGTATACTCATGAAAAATAAATCCTAAGTAGAATAGAAGGAAATAAATCGTGAAGCCAAAAATTGGGATTCCCACAGATGAATTGATCGAAGTTAACCCAGTGATGCCAAACAACCATCCTGCCTATGCGCCGCATGATGTAAAAGAGGCTTTTATTAAACTTGATGCTTTGCCGCTGATCATTGCGTTTCCTGATGATGTCAGCCAGACTGAGCAGCTTGCGCAAGATTATGTGCAGCTGATTGATGGTCTCATGTTGCCTGGTGGTCCGGATGTTGATCCCACATTCTATGGGGAAGAACCGCATCCCAAGATTGGCATGACGCTTTATCAGAAAGATCTTTTCGAAATTGCATTGATCAAAGCGGCACTGGCGGCAAATAAACCGATTTTTGGTATCTGCCGTGGCATTCAGATCATGAATGTGGCGATGGGCGGTACGTTGTATCAGGATTTGGAAAGTCAATACCCTGATTTGAAAATTCAGCATCCCCAAGCCACACTGGGCCAATTTGCGACCCACCATGTTGATTTGACACCTGATAGCCGATTGGCTGCCTTGTATGGGAAGGCCACGATTAAAGTGAACTCGCGGCATCATCAGGCAGTTAAAACTGTCGGCAAGGGCATGCGGGTGACAGCGGTGGCTCCTGATGGCGTTGTTGAGGGGATGGAGTCAATCGACAATGATCTTTTTCTCGGGGTGCAATGGCATCCAGAAAACATGTGGCAACAAGAAGATCCGCAACAATTAGTGGTTTTTCAAGACTTTTTGGATCGGATTGCTACACATCAAAAATAAGGATGTTACGATTAGCTCGAATAACAGAACAAGCACCTGATCAGCTCAAAAATTCTTTGAGATTGGTCGGGTGCTTGTTTTATTTCGATGAAGGCCTTGGTGCTTCATGATTGTCGATAGTTTTTCGGGACAAGGATATGGTAGCTGCTGTAAAACCTGCCAAATTAGTGACGCTATTTGCAAATTCCCCCGCGATAATTTTTAGACAATCTTTCCTTTTATTTAAAATCATGTAACATTAGGGCCGAACGATACATATGTAACGGTGTTTTTTAACCGGGTGTATCTGAATAATTGGCGAGGGCATTCTAAGAGGAGGAAATCAACATGGGCGATGAAGCCGTCATCGAGCAGCTGACAGAGAAGCAAACTGAGCTGATCGAGTTTCTGTATGTGGATTATAACGGGTTAACGCGTGGTAAGGTGATTCCGCTTGCCAGCTTGAAGGCCAAGCTGGCTGATGGGATTGGGTTGACCAAAGCAACCTTGAATGTCAGTGAACGTGATACGATTTTGCCGGTGGCGGACATGACGCCTATTGGCGAACTGCGCCTTGTTGGTGATCCGGCGTCGGCACATGTCCTACCCTATATGCCGCAAGTCGCCACCTTAATGGGGGATATTTACAATCTTGATAAAACCCCGTACGCATCTGATCCGCGGTCCATTTTGAAAAAAGTCGTCAAGCAGCTTGCTGATGCTGGCTTCACGGTCAAAATGGCCTATGAAAATGAATTCGAGTTATTTACTGGAGATAAAGATCATCGCGAACCGGCAATGCCACATGTCGCCTTTTCCACCGAGTCCATGGATTTTGCGTATCCATTCATTCTGAAGGCGATCGATCAACTGCAAAAAGTCGGCATTATGCCGAACGCTTATTACCCAGAAGGTGGCATTGGTCAGCATGAGCTGAGCATGTTGCCGAGTGATCCGGTGACCGCTGCGGACAATGAGGTGATTTACAAACGGATCATCAAAAATACCGCGAAGGCTTTTGACCTATATGCCTCATTCGCGCCAAAGCCGCTAGTTGATTCGGCCGGGTCAGGGGCACACATTCACTTGTCACTTTGGCAAGATAAAGAAGATGCTTTCTTTGATGACAAGGCAGCGAGGCAACTATCCACGATTGGGCAGTATTTTGTCGGCGGTGTTTTGAAACATATTCAAGGTTTGCTGGCATTGACCTGTCCATCGGCTAATTCATATCAGCGCTTGGCACCTGGTCATTGGAGCAGTGCATATGCCACATATGGTCAAGACAATCGTGAGGCGGCAATTCGCATTCCGTCAACCAGTTGGGGTGATCCGGCCAGCTCGATGAACATCGAACTCAAGGCAAGTGATGCGACTGCTAATCCTTATTTGGCTTTTGCTGGTTTGCTGGCGGCAGGACTTGACGGCATCACAAATCACATGCAACCGGATGGCTATTGCGATGTTGATCCAGCCAGCCTCAGTCAAGCTGAGCGCGATGCCAAAGGGATTCAGCTTCTGCCACGCACACTGAGCCAAGCGGTTGACGCTTTTGAGGCAGATTCGCTATTCCAGCAAGTATTTGGCAAGCAATTGGTCGATGCCTACGCGAAAATCAAGCGCGAGGACGATCAGTATTATGCCAAATTGGCATTGGAAAAAATTGCTGCCTTGCATCGCGAATTGTATTAAACTATTTTGACATGATCGTTGTCATGAAGGCTGGCAGCGATCACGTTGTATGAAGGCACTTCGCTTTAAAACTTCTAGGAAAGCGTGAGCTGGTCATTGCACCAGCAAACGTGTGAAGGAGGAAGTATTTTGGACGACTTATCTGAATTTGTCGACCAAGTCCCATTGTTGGATCATCATTGCCATTTTTTGATTGACGGCAAGGTACCGAATCGTGACGACCGGCTCACACAGGTATCAACGGAAGCAGACAAAGATTATCCGCTTGCCGATACCAAAAATCGACTGGCTTATCACGGCTTTTTAGCCTTGGCTAAGGAGTTTGCGCTTGACGCAAACAATCCATTAGCGGCCATGAATGATCCCGGCTATGCGCCCTACAACCATCGGATTTTCGGCCATTTTCACTTCAAGGAGCTACTTATTGACACTGGGTTTGTGCCGGATGATCCGATTCTTAATCTTGATCAGACGGCAGAGCTCGTTGGTATACCAGTGAAGGCGATCTATCGGCTTGAAACGCACGCCGAAGACTTCATGCTGGAACATGATAGTTTTGCGGCTTGGTGGCAGGCGTTCAGTAACGATGTGAAGCAGGCCAAGGTCCACGGGTTCGTTGGGTTCAAATCCATTGCTGCTTATCGGGTTGGACTGCACCTTGAACCGGTCAACGTGATTGAGGCGGCGGCTGGATTCGATACGTGGAAGCATTCAGGCGAAAAGAGACTGACTTCCAAGCCGTTGATTGATTACATGTTGTATCACGTTGCGCCGCTCATAATCGCGCAAGATATGCCGTTGCAATTTCATGTTGGTTACGGTGATGCTGATACCGATATGTATCTTGGCAATCCGCTGCTCATGCGCGACTACTTGAACGCTTTTACCAAAAAAGGCTTGAAAGTGGTGCTGTTACATTGTTATCCATACCATCGCGAAGCCGGATATCTTGCCAGCGTGTTTCCGAATCTGTACTTTGATATTTCACTGTTGGATAACTTAGGGCCAAGTGGGGCCAGTCGGGTTTTCAATGAAGCTGTCGAATTGGCACCATATACGCGCATCCTATTTGCCTCCGACGCCAGCACCTACCCAGAAATGTACGGGTTGGCAGCACGGCAGTTCAAGCAAGCCTTGGTGGCACATTTTAACCAATTGCCATTCGTTGACCTCGCCCAGAAAAAGGCATGGATCAACGCCATTTGCTGGCAAACCAGTGCCAAGCTCTATCATCAAGAGCGTGAACTGAGCGTCTAGAAACCAGAGCATAAGTGGCCTTAAGCCTAAATGGCCGGGTTTTGGCCATTTAGGCTTAAGGCCGCTTATGTGGAGGTTTCTGCGCAAGTGAACGCGTTTAAAAGAGAGCGTGATTCAGCCCGGTTAGAAACCGGAGCATAAGTGGGCACAAGTGCGATGGCCGTTCTTTGGCCATTGTGCTTGTGGTCCTTATGTGGAGGTTTCTGGGCTGGAGAACGCGTTTAAAGAGGAGTTCCTTCACTAATCATGCAAAAACGTAAAAAATTAACCTTACTCGAGGTATTCGGTCTCTCGATAGCCATGGTTGCCCCAACTGGCGCCATGTCCTTCAACACGGCAAGTGCCGCCGCCAATGCGGGCATCAATATGCCCATTGCTTTCTTGCTTGGTGGGATCGGCGTGTTATTCGTTGCGATTTCTTTTGTCGAACTTGGCAAGCGCATTCCCGGTGATGGGTCAGCCTATGCTTATAATGCCAAGGCGCTTGGCGAAAAGGCGGGCTTCATTTCCGGCTGGCTGCTCGTGTTGACGTATGTGACCTTTGTTTTCAGTTCGGGCGCCATTGTCGGCAATTTTGCTGACGTATTTTTAAGTCATTTTGGTATTCATTTACCAGTCAACTTGTACAACATCATTGTGCTGCTGCTTGGCGGCTGGCTTAGCCATAAAGGCATCGAATTCTCGACAAGGCTAACGCTGGTGCTTGAGCTGTTGGCGGTTTTGGTGCTAAGTGTCCTGACTGTCGTGATCATTTTCTCAGGTGGTCGCAGCGGCAATTCAGTTCAGCCGTTTATTCCACAACCGCATATGGCGACCGGCCTTGGTATGGGCATGGTATTTGCTTTGATGTCTTTTGCCGGCTTTGAAGGCTCGGCGACGATTGCGCCACGGGCCACCCATCCGCGCAAGGCAATTAGTATTGCTTTGCTGGGTGCCGTTAGCTTTGCAGCAATTTTCTATTTTCTTGTCAGTTACGCCGAAGTCATCGGTTTTGGTTCCGCCCACATCGGCGATCTTGCGAAAAGTACCGCGCCAATGAACTTTCTTGCGACCCACTATCTAGGCACGAACGCCGCAATTTTCATGGACTTTGCGGCGATGGTTAGTTATTTTGCCTGCTACTTCGGTGCGCTCAATGCCGGCGCTTTCATGCTGGAAGCTTTAGGCAAAAGTGGCTATCTGCATCCTTGGCTGGCAGAACTATCAGGTGACAAGCAGACCCCGACGCACGCGCTGGATGGCATCACTGGCTTAGCGTTAATCGTTTATGCGATTTTTGCAATCGGCTTAGGTGTGAGCGCGAGCGACATGTACAACTGGTTCGGAACGATTGGCATGCTCGGCTTGCTAACGGTTTACGTGCTGGTCAACATTGGCGCCATTGTTTACTTCCGCAAAGACAAGGGGCGATCAATGTTTAAACATGTGTTGGCACCAGTCATCGGCATTCTCGTGCTCATTTACCCAATTTACACCAGTCTTTGGCCGATTCCAGCATTCCCGATGAACACCTTCCCATACATCGCGATCATCTGGTTCCTGATCGGTCTATGGGTCGCAACCAAGCGGCGCAATGTTGAAACGAGTTTAGAAGATTTTTAAAGTTATGACCCAAAAAAGCTCACCATTTTTGATGGTGGGCTTTTTGATTGAACGTAGGTTGCGACTATCGGTCGGTCGCTACAACTTGCGAATGTCTAATGCCGGCCTTGACATACTTCTCCGTACCATCAGCCACGGCTTGGCGATAGTAACCTTGCTTGTACTCGATTTTATCGAGGGTTCGTTGTAGGTCAGCCATTTGGGCGAGCACCGTGACGTGTAACTGGTCAAAAAAGTCACGGCGTTTCTTTAAGGTTGTATCGCCTTCAAGATTCCACTGCATGAACGTTTTGATATCCTTGATCGACATACCTGCTGTTTTCAGACACTCGATCATTTCGAGAGCGCCAAGATTCTGGTCATCAAAACAACGGGCACCAGAAGCGTCTTTTTTGAGTTCAGGGATGAGTCCTTCCTTGTCGTAGTAACGAATGGTGGGGATCGATAGCTTTGTCATCGTGGCAACTTCACCAATTGAATAAGATTTGGACATATGATGACCTCCAATTTTTTAAATAATCGCTTGACCTAAAGCTAACTTTAGGGGTTAGGGTGAGTGTAGCACTTGATCAAGCGTAAGGAAAATCCACTCGGTCACGAACGTTTGGTAGTGATGAGTGGGATGAAAGATCAAGGCAGTATTATTTGTCGAGGAGGGACTATTATGTTAGAAGCAACTTATACATTAGCAAATGGCGTACAGATTCCTAAAATCGGGTTTGGCACTTGGATGATTGATGTCGATGCTGATGCTGCGAAAGCTGTTCATGAAGCCATTGACGCCGGTTATCGCCATATTGATACCGCGGAGGCATACGGTAATGAAGTCGGTGTTGGTGAAGGTGTGCGTGCGTCTGGGATCGATCGCAAAGACATTTTTGTGAATACAAAACTGGCTGCCGAAATCAAAAACCATGATGAAGCGGTAAAAGCGATTGATGACTCATTGCAGAAGCTGAACTTGGACTACATTGACATGATGATTATTCATGCACCGAAACCCTGGGCTAAGTACGATGAACCCAATCGTTATTTTGAGGGCAATTTAGAAGCGTGGCGCGCCTTGGAGGAGGCATACAAAGCAGGCAAACTCCGCGCAATCGGCGTTTCTAACTTTGACCCGACTGATTTGGAAAATATCATCAAGCATGCCAAAATCGCGCCAATGGTGGATCAAGTTTTGGCCCACATCACGCAGACGCCATTCAAAACGATTGATTATGCTAAGGCGCACAACATTTTGGTTGAAGCTTACTCACCATTTGGTCATGGCGAAATGTTCAAAAACACCGCAATTCAAGCCATGGCTGCTAAGCACCACGTTTCGGTTGCTCAGCTTGGTATGCGGTATCTATTGCAACTGGGCCTGCTACCATTGCCAAAAACGGTCAACCCAGAACATATGAAGGCGAATGCTGATGTCGATTTTTCAATTGACGATGCTGACATGACCACACTCAAGCAGATGAAGCCGTTGACGGATTATGGCCAGTTTCAGAACTTTCCAGTGTATAGTGATCGTTTGAGTTAGTGCCGACACACTGCTGGTAATATCAGAAAATTGATACGACAAAATGAGGTGCTGATAAAAAGCGCCTCATTTTTGCTATCCTTGTGGGGATTTATCAAAACTGCTCAGTTGATTGCCGATATTAAGCCCAAGGCCCATTAACCACGACTTTACCAATCATATGCCCTGACTCAACCAAGGCATGGGCTTGACGCAGATTTTCGGCATTCAATGGCTGCAGGGTTTTGGTTAGCGTGCATTGAATAGTACCGTCATCAAGCAGCTTAGCCACCTGGTCGAGAATGTGACCTTGTGAGGCAAGGTCATAACCATACCAAGACTTAGAAAACATCCATTCCCAGGCGAACGTCGCTCGTTTTTTAGTGAGTTTCTGCAAGTCAATGCCGCGCCGATTTTCGGTAATCGCTGCAACCCAGCCATCAGGACGAATCATCTCCGCGATCTCGTTCCAATGGTCATCAAGATGGGAGAGATTTAAAATATAATCGACGTTCTTGAAACCAGCCGTTTTTAACTGTGGTGGCAATGGCTGCCGATGATTGAGAACGAAATCGGCACCGTGGTCCTTGATCCATTTTTGCGAATCAGGCCGTGAAGCAGTGGCGAGTACCTGCAGGCCGGCCCAATGTGCAAGCTGCGTCGCGACTGAACCGACCCCACCGGAGCCATTGATGATTAGAATGGTGTGCTCAGCGTTCGTGGCTCGATCATGCAGTGGTATGTGCAACTTTTCGAATAAAGCTTCCCAAGCGGTTAAACTGGTTAATGGCATTGCGGCGGCTTGCGGATCACTTAAAGATGCCGGGGCATGCCCGACAATGCGTTCATCAACTAGCTGATATTCAGCATCACTGCCAGACCGCTTGTAACTGCCAGCGTAAAAGACGCGATCACCAATCTTAAAGCGGGTGACATCGCGACCAATACCGGCAACGGTTCCGACTGCGTCCCAGCCGATCACTTTTGGATGAGCTAAGCGACCATGACCAGCGCCGCGCGTACCGGTATCGACAGGATTGACTGAGACAGCATGAACGTTAATCAAAAGATCATGGCCCTCAGGTGTTGGTGTCGGTAACGTTATATTTTCAAGACTATGTTCATCAGTAATCGGCAAATGCTGGGTGAATCCAATTGCTTTCATGACGAGACTTCCTTTCAATGACTTAAGCTTCACCTTGTATGTTAACTGGAAGGCACTATCATAGTAAGTGAACAAATTGTAAGTGAAAACGATGTGGAAGTCAGCTTCTGCATCAGCAAATGTGTTTTTAAGGGAAGTCTTATTGATGTCACGAGAAATTTACGATTGTGCTGCAGGCTGTCCCGTCCAAAATACGGTTGACGTGATTGCCGGTAAATGGAAGAGCGTCATTCTCTATCATCTTTTTCAAGGCGATGCGACTCGGTTCAGTACACTCAACAAAGCCATTCCATCTATTACCGAGCGCATGCTGGCATTACAGTTGGCGCAACTCGAGGCCGATAATATTATTGTCAAGAAAGCTGGTTATGCAGACGGACGGGCTACAGAATACCAATTAACCGCACTAGGCCAGACCCTAGCACCTGTCATTCAGGCTATGGCAGCTTGGGGTGAAGCATATAAAGTGCGGCGAAAAGCATTAGTTTAATTAAGAATAGTCTTTATGACGGCAAAAAACTCGCAGCCAGACACTGCGAGTTTTTTTGTTTAGTCATTCATTAAGTACCCGTGAAAATTTAAGTTCACAGAATGCCAGCGTTCTTTTGAAGACTGTGCCAATCAAGAGAATACCGATGATCGGTCCGATCATGATTTTGCCGCCAAGCAACATGCCACTCAAAAAACAGACAAGATCCATCCCCATACGTGTCTTAGCAACATCAATGGCACATTTTTCCGCTAGGGCCAAGCTTAAAGCAATATACCCTTCTTTACCGGTACTGGCTGCTGCGGCGATGCCGGAGCCGATGGCGATTAAGACAACCCCCAAGACTAGCATGCTGACACGTATGCCCATTTGGCTATCGACTAAAAGATAACGAATAACAAGATCGGTGACAAGACTGGTAACGATTGGATTGATAACCGTTCCTAATCCTAAGTGGCGACGATTGATCCCAGCCACCAAACCGATGCATGCGACGGTTACCACGAGTGAGGCTTGGCCGACTGTAATGGCTAATCTGGTTGCGATGCCTTCCCAAAGAACGCCTAACGCATCCGCGCCAAGTCCAGTCGTGACACACGTGCCCACACCAAGACCGACGATGGCGGCACCAATGGCAGCAATGATTTGTCGTTTGATTGCTGTCATCAACTGAGATCAGTACCATTTGAGGCGATTACTTTTTTGTACCAGTTGAAGGAATCTTTCTTAATGCGCTGGCATGTCTTAGGATCGTCATCGGTTCGATCAACATAAATCAAGCCGTAACGTTTGTTGTAGCCATTGCTTGTAGAAAGCAAATCTAAAGCCGACCATGGCATGTAGCCTAAAACCTGCACACCGAGACCCATGGCGCGTTGCGTGGCGGCAATATGCTCGCGTAAGTAAGCAATCCGATAGTCATCATGCACTTTGCCATCACTTGTGAGCTCATCGCGTGCACCTAGCCCGTTTTCGGTAATCATGAACGGGATGCGGTAGCGAGTATGAAGATCGCGATAGACAATCTCCAACCCAATGGGATCAATGGCCCAGTCCCAATCAGTTGTCCGCAGTTCGGGATTAGGACACATTTGGTAAAAACCAGGATGCGTTTCAAATCCTGACATGTCACCTTTTTTGCCAGTTAAGTTATACCCTGACCAAGCATGATCAGCACCTTCAGGACAAGCGTGAGCGCACTGACTGTCATAATAGTTGACAGCAAGAAAATCGGAGATATTTTGTGAAAAGAGGGTTTCATCGTCGTCAAAGATTTCGGGTGCCAACTGATGTTGCTTCAAATAATTGAAGGCAGCATCGGTGTAATAACCTTTAAAATACACGTCAAGATAATAGAAATTTCGGAGGTCGTTGGCATTCAAGGCCGCCAGCTGATCCTCAGGCTTGCAGGTGCGAGCGTAAACTGGCGCGTAGCCTAATGCTGGGCCTGCCAAACCACCGACCTCGTGGATATATTTCACGGCTAATGCCTGGGCGAGGTTCATATGATGATTGATCTGATAACGCAATTGGTTTTGACTTTGATATTTTTCCGGCACATAACACTTCTGGGTCCAATATTGGACAATGATGCTCTGTTCATTGATTGTGATCCAGTACTTCACATCATTTTTGAACTCATTGACCACAAACTTGGCAAAATAGCCGAAGTCTTCGACAACCTCGCGAGATAACCAGCCTTCATATTTTTCAACCAAAGCCCAAGGCAGGTCGTAATGATACAAAGTAGGGATGGGCTCGATATCGTTTGCTTTGAGTTCAGCAATCAAATCGCGATAAAATTGTAAACCTTCTTCGTTAACCTGATGATCGCCTTTTGGAAAAATCCGCGACCAAGCAATCGAAAAACGATAGCTAGTAAAACCCATTTCTTTAAATAAACGGATATCTTCTTTGAAGTGGTGATAGTGGTCACTAGCGATGCTTGTATCGGCAAAGCCAAACTTTTCAGATCGGTTATTGTTAATAAAATCTTGTTGCGAAAGGCCCTTGCCGTGGGTGATCGCGGCACCTTCGACTTGGTAGGCACTTGTTGAAGCACCCCAAAGGAAATTCTCTGGAAAACGCTGTTTCATGTGGTCACACTCCTTTAATCAGATAGATGATGGCTGGTTCGACGAAACGGCATCGGTCAACACAACTTCAAAAAGTTCAATCATATTCTGCGTCATGCTGATTTCACTGGCAATGGTCATAAGATGATCTTGCGCATGCGTAAATAGCAGCGATGGCTCATAGTGCTGTCCTGCAGCTTCGTTTTGAATAATCTCTGTTTGTGCTTGATGGGCCAGGGTTATTTCTTTCTTTGCAGAAGCCAGTGCTTGGCGAGCTGCTGTTAATTGCTTATTTTTGGCAAGTTGAACCGCTTCGAGTGCTTTGTTGCGACCGTTGCCTGCATAAATGATAATTTGCATGGCAACGGGAATGAGAGGACTCTCGTTGGTGTCTTTTTGCGTCATCACTTTTCTCCTTGTCATAGTCCGATATGCGAATGATTAAACTGCCGGTTGTAACTGATTTTCTTCTTGGAGGACTTCCCGTTCGTAAACTTTGAAAAATGGATACCATGTTGCTAGATAAACGACAAAAAGCAGTACGTACCAGATGATGGCGCGAAAATCTTGCAAAATAATAACACTAGAAATTGGTGCGGGAATCTGCGCAACTTGCATCAAACTAGCCGGAATATTCAGTAAGCCGCCTCGCATGACCGCCCAAATGACACAACTGCCGATAATTGAATTGAGCCACATTGGGATCATCAGTATAGGATTCATGACAACGGGGGTACTGAAGACAATTGGCTCGTTAATATTGAATAGCGATGGGCCAAGGCAGATTCTGCCGATGGTTTTCAATTTGGTGCTTCTTGAGAAACACATCAGGAGATTCAAGGTTAAAGTTGCACCAGTCCCACCCATCATAATGAGCCCAAGGCTATAAACGGTTTCGTTGGTGACAATGTTGACGGGGTTGCCACCATTTTTAACCGCCAAAGCGTTTGCCGCGATGCCTGCAATGAAGATAGGGTTCTGCAAAGCTGTCCATAACCAAGTTGAGATACCCATAGAGTAGAAAAAGGCAGGAATCAAAACCAACAGAATCAAGCCGGGAAGTGATTGGCCAAAATTTTGAATTGGCTCAAAAAGATTCAAAATAACTTGGAAGACGTCAATCTTGAAGGCGAAGATGAAGGTCGCAAACAAAGCGAGACTGATAAAAATGGGGATGATGTTGTTAATCCAATTAGCCACGAAATCTGGCAACGAGCTATTTTTTAGAAAATTCAGCTTGCTGTAGAAGTGGAAGATGACGCCAATGGCAACGCCGAATAGAACGCCAATCAGGATGCCTGTCGGGCCAACCCTACCTAAATCGTAGACACCTTGTTTCTCGCCGATTGGATGAAGTGTCATCATCAAAACGCAGATTGACACGATTCCTGCTGTGGTGGCGTATTGTGGATGTCGAAACTTTTCCATGAATTGATGACCAACCATGAAAGCCGCAACCAAACCAATCATGCCGAATGAATAATTGGAGATATTCGTTAAGTCAGGCAACTGCGGAATATAGGAACGAAAAACGTTGTAGAAGAAGACCACTGATCCAGTTAAAATAAAAGGAATGAGATTCTGCATCGCACTTGAAAGTGCAGCGATAGCAGGCATTTGGGTGAACTTTTTGGCTTTAGGGGCAAAAACGTTAGCCAACCAATCCATGAATATTTTCATTATTTTCCTCCCGGCAGCCTTCTTTACTCTGCCAGCCGATTTGCAAAAGCAATGAGGCCAGCGCCATCGAGACTGCCGTAGATGTCTTGCGGAATGACGTCGACGACAACATTGAAAGGTTCGGCCTGTTTCGCGAGTTCATCTTTTAACGAGGCGTAATGCGGGCCAAGTAATAAAATGTCGATATCTTGAAAATACTGACCAATTTCACTTTCACTTTTCGCTTCAATGGAGACAACCTGCCCTTTCTTTTGTGCTGCCTTGCGAGCACGCTGAGCAAGAAATCCGCTTGACATGCCAGCACCGCAGCATAACATGATATTAACCGCTTTCATTTTGAACACTCCTTTCTTGTGACTTTATTATCGCGAATGAGGAGAAATCGGCTCAACTAAAAAAATGCACCGTGACAGTGCAAATGGTTGACGAATTGTTAGCGGTTGCGTGCAAGCAATAGGCTTTTTTGAATTTTGGGAAAACTGGTTATAAAAAGACCGGAAGGGAGCAAGATGCTAAATAACAACCAGCAACGGCTATTGCAACTGTTATTCGAATCCAATCAACCACTGACGGCTAATCAGTTATCAGAGAAGCTCGGTTGTTCAGTGCGAACTGCCAAAACTTATGTTGCGCAGATTAATCGATTAGCGGCGGAGCCACTGATTCTATCGTCACGACAAGGTTACGTGGCTTTAAAAACTAAGGCTAAACAATTATTAATTTCAACAAACAATGCAAGTGATATCCCACAAACCTTTCGTGATCGTGCTTTTTACATCATCAAACAAAGCATGATTCATAAGGCGCAATTGGATGTCTTTGACTTGGAGGAAAGCTTATTTGTTAGCTATGGAACTTTAAAAAATGACATTCAAAAGATCAATCAGATGTTTTCGAAATCTGGCGTTAGGGTAGTCATTCGCGATAATAAAATTCAGGTTATCGGAAATGAAAAAGCCAAACGCCGACTGATTTCGCATTTCATTATGGAGGAAGCACCTCATCATTTCGTTGATCGATCCTTGCTCACACAAAACTTTAATCGTACCGATGTTGAACAGATCGAGCAAATTATCAAAGAAGAATTAGCGTCATCAACATTAAAACTCAATGATTATGCATTGATAAATCTCATGATGCATTTATTGATTATGATTCAATCCTTGCATCACGACGATACATTGCTATCCCGCGATGCCTATAGTTCATGGATAAACACGTATGATGCGGCTATTGTCACGAAAATTATTAAACGTATTGAGAACGTTTTTAACCTTATTTTTAATAAACATGAGCGTGAAGAGATCCACATGTTGTTTCATGCTAATGTTGACCATTTACCGCTAAGTGATCGTGACAAGTTAACCACAACTGTTGGTGACAACATTGTGCGAGCGATGAGCTCATTATTTGCAGAAGTCCAACACATATTTGGGATTGATCTAGATAACGATTATTTCGTCTTTCCGTTTAGCTTGCATCTCAACAAATTATTTTCTCGTGCCATGCAGGGATCCAGTCTGAACAGTCCGCTAACCGAATCTTTAAAGCAGGATTTTCCGGTAGTTTTTGAGCTGGCAGTTTTTGTTTCTTTTCGGCTTAGTCAATTGCTGCACATTCCAATCACGGAAGGCGAACGAGCATATATTGCACTGCATATTGGTGCTGAATTAGATCGCCAAAAGCAACACTCAAAAAAAATCAGAACAGCTATTTTTTCACCGAACTATATGAATTTGAACACGCAACTGTATCAGCATGTTTCTAAGCAATTTGAGCATGATTTGAATGTTGTTGCCTTGGTGAATGACCCTTCTGAGCTTGATAAGCTCGATGTTTCGCTGCTTATCACGACAGTACCTCAGGCTTCATCGATGGCTTATCGAGTCGTGACAATTTCGCCTTTCATGACGAGTAAAGAGAAAAGCACCATCATGGCGACAATTGAGGAACATCGTCGTAACGTACAAAGGGATTTTTTAAGACGCTATTTTGATATCTACTTCGGTGAGCAATTCTTCTTTACATTGCAGCCAATCATGCAACGGGATCAAGTTGTGACCTTGATGTGTGATCAACTGGAGCGCCGCCATATTGTGTCTCCAAGTTTTCGGCAGCATGTTTTTGAACGTGAAGAAGCGGCTGGTACTGCTTTTGGGACAGTCGCTTTGCCACATTCTGTGTACATGGAAGCAAGGCAGACAACTTTTAGTGTCGGCATAGCGAAAAACTCAATTCGTTGGGGAGAGCGACGTGTCAATATTGTCGTTCTTGCAGCTATTAGTCAAAATGATCAACAGCGCTTTATGCGTTTGTATGAAGCCTTAATCACGATGTTCAGTGAGCCGCAAGTGGCGACTGCGCTTGCACGCGTTAGGAATTTTGAACAATTTAAAAATGTCGTCAAAACAAACATGTGAGGTGGCTTATTGTCCTAGTTTTTATAACATGATGTGTCAGCATACTGAGCCTAAATTAAAAAGTGGTTGACCACATTAGCAACAAGCTAATGTGGTCAACCACTTTTTAATTTTAGCGCTAAGAATCACATTTCGGCCACAGAACAATGCTCCGTACTTAAATCTCGAATTCTGCGTTTAAGAGTAGCCGTGCTAATGCCGGTTTCTTTGGAAATTTGTTGATACGTCTTACCGTGCATATGTGCATCGAAAGCTTTCCTAATTTGTTGGTCACTATAAAGCTTTTTGCGACCTTCATGGTAATTGGGATTATGTGCTCGAGCGTATTTTTTCCCTTCTTGTGTCCGACTAATAATCAGGTCTCGTTCAAATTGGGCGAAAGCCGAGAAAACGGTGAATATCAGTTTGCCGGTCGGTGTCTCGTCAATGAGACCAACATTCAGGATGTGTATCCCAACATGATGATCAAACAATGTCTGCATGACATCCAATGCTTCACGCGTATTCCGCGCAAAGCGATCTAACTTTGTCACGACCAAGATATCACCAAACTGTAACTTAGATAATAACTGTTTAAAAACCGGCCGACCCGTGGTCGTGCCGGTGTATTTTTCCTGATAAATTTCATCGACACCTGCTCTACGCAGTTCTTCTATTTGTGACTCAAGACGCTGGCCTTCAGTGCTGACGCGTGCATAGCCGTATCTCATCAAAACACTCCTATCATCAAGGCCGAATTGTATCACAACTTGAAAGATTAGAGCCGAAAGCAAGAACTCCCAAAATTATAGCATAAAAATGTTTTATGGAAACAATTAGAATTAAATAACTATCGGTATTTATCGTTGAGGTTGTTTCTTATTTGTTATTAAGTGGACAAAAAGACTGGCTCTTAAGTGTCGAGTTGTAAGCGCAAGAACAATTGCAATGTCAGTGGCTAAAAGTTCACCTGAGAGGAGGGTAAAAATGTGACGAAGATGACAGCTAAAGTGGCGATAACTGGGCATTTGTTCGCGGTCTTATTGATTTTGATGAGCATGTTAACAGGCTTAGTGACAAGTGGCAGTTCAGTTGTGACAGCCGCTGCTAACATTCGCCCAACCTATCAAACCGATGCTAATGGTACCTATCCGACAAATTCGTGGCAGGTCACGGGACAACAAAATGTAATCAATCAACGTGGCGGGGATCAAGTTTCAGGGTGGGATAACAATACAATATGGAATGGTGATGCGACTGATACCACGAATTCTTACCTGAAATTTGGTGACCCCAATAATCCGGATTATCAGATTCGAAAATATGCTAAAGAGACGAATACCCCCGGATTGTACGACGTTTATTTGAACGTCAAAGGCAATACACAGCAAAATGTGAAGCCTGTAGATATTGTCTTAGTTGTTGATATGTCTGGGTCAATGGAGTCAAAAAATAATGGCGGCACAGATCGAGCTGGTGCCGTTCGTACTGGCGTTAAGAATTTCTTGACTTCTATTCAAAACGCCGGTCTGGGTGATTACGTCAATGTTGGCTTAATTGGTTTTTCTAGTCCCGGCTATATCGGTGGCGGCAATAAAACCACTGGACCGGGTTATATTCGCGTTGGATTAGGCAAAGCAGGGAATATCAGTCAGCAACAAGCGATTAATAGCGCATTGAGCCCAACTTTTAATGGTGGTACGTATACGCAGATTGGTTTGCGGCAAGGATCGGCCATGCTGAATACGGACACCAGTGGCAATAAAAAGATGATGATTTTATTAACAGATGGTGTGCCGACTTTTTCTGATAAGGTAAAAAATTCAGTGGTGGAAAACGGCACATTGTATGGCACTAACTTTGGAACTACCAGAGATGAACCCGGCTATACCGCAGAACTTAAAAATCCGTACATCGATAGTTCAGGTGATTATATATATGATACTTGGCCAGCAACATTAGGTGAGGCTAAGAAGGCAAAAGATAGCGGTAATGAGGTGCACGCTTTAGGCATTCAACTGGCTGGCGACGATGGCTACCGGTCCGAAGGCTACATGTCAGACGAAGATGTGCGTCAAAATATGGAACTTATTCCCACTTCACCAGATCTATACGAAGATGCCGATAGTGCCGATGCCGTTGAGGCTTATTTGAATAATCAGGCAAAGGACATTGTCAAAAACTTTAATACTATCATTGACGGCACGATCACAGACCCGATTGGTACGCAATTTCAATATGCGAACAATCAGGCGACCGTTACGAGTGTCGGCAAGCAAACTGTGCCAGCAAGTGAGTTGCCAAGTGCGGCGATCCAAGATGGTCAATTGACGGTGAATCACATGAACTTGGGTCAGGATCAGGAAGTTCAAATCCATTATCAAGTACGGATCAAAACAGAGGATGCTGGCTTCAAGCCTGATTTTTGGTACCAAATGAATGGTGAAACATTGTTGACACCAAAAGCGGGCGCTGCCGCTGTTGACTTTGGGATTCCTTCAGGCAGGGCACCAGCAACTACAGTTTATGTGCAGAAGCAATGGCGTCAGTTAAGCAATCAATCGTTACCGGATACGCTCAACGTCACGGTGCAGCGAAAAGTGGCTGGCGGTTCGCTTGATCCAAATTGGCAACAGACCTTAGTCCTTAAAAAAGCTGATAACTGGAAAGCTAGCTTTACGGCACCTGCGTATAACAATCAGGGTCAAAGTTTTTCATATGTCGTTAAGAGTGAAGATGCCTCGGGAATTGATTTGAGTTCGTTTATCAGTTCCCAAAATATGGATCAGCAAACAGCAACGTTGACTTTGACAAATCAGCAGTATGGTTTTCAATTTCAGAAAAAAACAACCGATGGTACTGATTTATCAGCAGATCAGTTGAAGGCCATGCAGTTTAACTTAACCCAGTACAGCGATAACAGTTTTCAGCAGGCATCCAAAACCAACGCCATCACGTCAACGGATCTGCAGGCACTAGCGCCGGGGTATTACGGTATTCAGGAAGCTGCAGCACCTACAGGTTATCAACTTGATGGGACAACGTATCTTTTTCAGCTAACGTCTGATGGGCAATGGCAATACCATGGCACAAAGGACAATGTGACATCAGGGAGTGTTATTAATGGCCAGCAGACTTTGAATCCTGTTGGTGATAAGTCAGATGATTTTACGGTGACCGGGGATCACCAGCAAATTCTGACGCTAACGAAATATGATGAACCAAAGCCATCCATGACTTTGCGGGTCATCAAACAGGATAATCAAAGCCAATATCTTGCAGGTGCAGCGTTCACCCTGCAACCAAGTGCTGGCGAAGCTGAGACGATAACATCATCGGCGACATCTGAGGGACAAGCGTTTGCGACAAAATTAATTGCAGATGGTACCTATACGATGTCAGAAACAAAAGCACCAGATGGCTATCAAAGCAATCCTGCAAAGATTGCCATTCAGGTAGCTACGACTGGTAAAGAGGCAACCGTCACGATTGACGGTGAGGCATTGAAGCCGGGCGAAAGTAAGAACGGATACACATTAGCGATTGATGGCAGCACGATCACTTTGCAGGCGATTAATCAGCCACTTGCAATTTTGCCGCATACAGGTGGTCAGGGCTATCAGCGATTGCTTGGTATCGCACTGGGATTGATCAGCGTAGCGTTCCTTTTATTACTGGTTGTTTTGATAAAGCGACGGGTGGTGAAGCAACATGACTAAATCCTTCCGTCCGTTAGTGATTTTGACCTTTTGCTTGGCACTACTAGTCAGTTTGGCAACGACAACGTTGCAGCAGACACAGGCGGTAACTGTGCCGACCACTGTTGATGTTGTGTTGCATAAGCTGTTGTTTAAAGATACCTTGCCAACTCAACAAGCAAATAACGGGACAACAAAACCCGACTTTTCGCAGGCAGATGTACCGTTAAACGGTGTGACGTTCACAGTTTATGACGTGACCGCTGACTTTTGGCAGCTTGTCTCCAAAAATGGCGGTGCGATTGAAGCAGCACAAACGACGTTGAGTCAAGATAGCTATCAGCCTGCTAGCTCCAGCCTTATCGCACAGGTTGTGACGGCTGGTCAGGGAGAAGCGTACTTTGGCGATTTACCACTCCGACAGGGGCAGCATGCTGCGGTTTATCTTTTTAAAGAAACGGCGGCACCTAAGAATATTGAAGCCAGTCAGAATCTTGTGGTTGTCATGTCAAGCAACCTTCAACATGGGAATCAATCACGCATTGATTTATTTCCTAAGAACAAAATGGTAAGTCGTCACACCGACGCCCCAAAAAAGGTTCCAAAGAAAACACGTCAATTGTTGCCACAAACGGGTGATACAGTTGCAGCTTGGCTTTCAACGCTCGGGTTGATAATTTTCGCGACAGTACTTGCTTTTAACATGAAAAAACAAAAAATTGATAATTAGGGAGAAAAGAATGAAAAAGACAATTGCCAAGAAAGTGCTGACATTAACCAGCACGATCCTAATGACATTACTGATGGTTCTCGGGTTTAATGGCACTCGGGTTCAAGCGGATACGAATGATACGACAACACAAAACGTTGTCCTTACTAAATACGGGTTTGAAAAAGATGTTACTGCCATTGATCGTGCGACTGATCAAATTTGGACTGGCGATGGTGCTAAGCCTTTACAAGGCGTTGATTTCACCATTTACAACGTGACAGCCAATTATTGGGCATCGCCTAAGGATTATAAAGGCAGTTTTGATAGTGCTTCGGTTGCCGCAACCGGTACGACTAATGACGAGGGGCAACTAACCCAAGCATTGCCAACCCAATCAACAGATGCCAGCGGTAAGACTCGTGCTGCTGTCTATCTTTTCCATGAAACCAATCCGCGAGCTGGTTATAACACGTCTGCCGATTTCTGGTTAACCTTACCAGCCAAGGCAGCAGCCGACGGGAATGTCTATGTCTACCCAAAGAATGTTCAAAAGACCACCTATGAGCGCACTTTTGTTAAGAAAGATGCTGAGACTAAAGAAGTGCTTGAAGGAGCCGGCTTTAAGATTAGCAATAGTGATGGCAAGTTTTTGAAGTTGACAGATAAAGATGGTCAAAGCGTCAGCATCGGCGAAGGATTTATCGATGTATTGGCCAATAACTATCGATTGACGTGGGTTGCTGAAAGCGATGCTACTGTTTTCACGTCTGATAAGAGCGGTAAGTTTGGCTTAAATGGATTTGCTGATAACACCACAACTTACACGGCAGTTGAAACAAACGTGCCGGATGGTTATGATGCTGCTGCCAATACAGACTTTAAAGCTGATAATTCGTCTAGCGACATTCTAGATGCACCAAGCGGTATTCTGCCACATACTGGTGGCACTGGCACAGTCATTTTTGCGATTTTGGGCGTTGCCTTAATTGCATTTGGAGCAGTTGCCTATCGCAAGCGCCGCAATGGTTTCTAAAAAGTTAATAAGATAAATGAGTCAAGCAAGAGCGTCGATGGCGCTCTTGTTTTGATATGGCGAGGTAATCAGAGTGACAAAACGAACACGTCGACCTTTAGGCTTGATTGATATTGTGATTGGATGCCTTCTTTTAGCGGGTTTTGGTGTTTTATGCTATCCATTTGCAAGTGATGCTTACGTTTCTTACCAAAATCAGCAAGTCATCGACAGGTATCGACAACAAGAAGCGCGGAAGAATCAGATGGTGTTGCGGCGGGAATATAACGACTATCAGCAAAAAAATAAACAGTTGGCAGCAAGTCAGCAAGTGCCCGGCGTTGCCAGTTTTAATCATGCTGTTAATGATCAAGGAACCGCAAAAACAGCAGCCAAACGCAATCAACAAATCTTGACTCGTCAGACAGTTGCTCAGTTGACGATTCCCAAAATTGGCCTTAGTCTGCCGGTTTTTGATCATACAAGCGATTGGCTTCTACAATTTGGCGCCTGTTTATTGGATGGTACAAGTTATCCAACTGGTGGTAAAAATACCCATGCTGTCATTTCAGCGCATCGTGGTGTGCCAAACGCTGAACTTTTTACCCGAGTACCAGCGTTAAAAAAAGGCGACAAGTTTTTTATTAGCATAGGCAATCATAAATTGGCTTACCAAGTCTTTAAGCGTCAGGTTATTGAGCCAAGTGATACCCGGCAGCTAAGAATTGTGCCGGGACAGGATCTTGTGACCTTAATGACCTGCACGCCTTATATGATCAATTCTCATCGATTGTTGATAACGGGTCGCCGAATTCCTTACGTTAAGGCAGATGACGAGGCTTCAAGTTGGGCGGTTTGGTGGAACAAATTAAAGCTAATAGTCGCACTTTTAGGCGCGGTGGTCATTTTAGGCCTGATCGGTTTCGTAATGCGCGGTTTGATGCTTGGCCGAAAGCATTATTTGCTGGAAGTACCGGCTGAAGCCACACAAGTCGTGGTGAAACGAGGTCGACATATACATTCTTTTAAATCAGATCAAACTGGGGTGACTGACATCAGCCTGCCCGGTAATCATTATCGAGTCGCAATTGTCACGCCACTTGGCCGGACTAAGTACAAGGCTTATGTCAAAAAAATTCGGGATAAAAAATTCACACTTAAACGATCTTGAGCGTACCTGTGTCATTAGATGACTCAGCAACTAGTCTATTTTTGGTATGGTCGGCTTTGACAGTGAGAGCATTCGCTACAGCAACTTGTGAATGATTTGGTATACTAAAGAAAACTTTAGTGATGCCAGATAGCAGCATATGAACGAGATCGGGTTCTGATCTGGGGAACGCGTTAAGGGGGCGAATGCTATGAAACAACTTGAGATCGCGCATTTGGACAAAGCTTTTGATCAGCAAGTTTTGTTTAAAGATGCCAGTTTCATGTTTAATCAAGGTAAAATATATGGCTTGTTAGGCCGTAACGGCTCCGGAAAGTCGACTTTATTCAACATGATTGTCCGCAACTTGCCACATGATCACGGGACGATTGCCGTTGATGCCGATGATGGTCGTGGGTTAATTACTGACTACGCAGATACAAGTGTGGGGATGGTATACACGCAACCGCACTTACCGGCGTTTATGACGGGGCTTGAATTTGTTAACTACTTTATGAGCATTAACCGAACGCGTCTTGAACAAGCACATTCGTCTGTGCAGGCGACCGATTTTTTCGAAATGGCTGGGTTGAGTCAGGCTGATGCGAATAAGCTTTTACGCGACTATTCTGAGGGAATGCGGAACAGGTTGCAGATTGTGGTATCGCTCATGCTAAGACCGCCAGTATTGTTGTTAGATGAACCATTGACAACAGTTGACGTGGTGGCGGCCCATGAGATGCAACAGTTGATTGTGGCGATGAAGGCGGAATCTGTGGTCATCTTTTCAACCCACATTATGCAGTTAGCCCAAGCTATTTGTGACGCTGTGGTGCTGTTGCATAACCAACAGTTGATAGAGCTTTCAGGCTTGGACATCCATAGTCAGGCGTTTGAGGATGCCGTGATTGCTCGGCTAAGTGACGAGGTGCGGGCCGATGGTTGAAGCGTGGCGTTATTACTGGTTTCAAGCGCAAGTTGATGCAACGACTATGGTGAATGGCCTGATTTATTTTATCCGGCGGCTCCCAATATTAGGTAAAAAGATACCGACTAAGTTATATCGTATGGGTGCCGTAAAAAGTCTGATTGCGATTATCATGAGCTGCTTAATGTTCATGATGAAGCCACTGATCGCAGTGCTTTTACTAGCGATGGATTTCTTAGTAGCCAATGCCTACAACGATTTTATCCATCCGTTACCGACAACGTTCACATTTCGTGCGATGGTGGCAGTGACGATCTATACGCTGGGTGGCCTACTGTTTCGGGGACTGGTCTTTCGTTATATTCCAGTTGATTTAAAAGCAATTAAATTAGCCGACTATTTTGTGCTCGATCGGCTTGCGTTGGCTCGTGGGCTGACGCGCATACAGCAAGTGATTGGCATCGTCCTTGGACCATTCTTACCGTTTTTTGGACTAACGATGATCACCCAAAATTATTGGATTTTATTCGTTGGTTTGGGCGTATCCGTTTTTAGTTGGTTCTGGCGCGGGTTTATCCCACGCTTGACTTGGTCGAACCACCGGCTGGGGATGATCGTACAAATTCTGTATTGGTGCGGGTTAGTGGGCGTGCCAATCACGCTCGTGTTGACCGGCAAGCTTACACCATTCGTGACTGGGTTGTTTTCGCCAATAGGCTTGATCATTTGCTGGATTGGGGTTTTCGGGTTGTGGTGGTATCAGCGCCGCTTCTCGAAGGATATACCATTGTTGATGGCATCGATTCAACAATCTGTCATCACTTTGAACAAGGTGGCAGCAATACAGAAACAACAATTTTTGGCGACTGGTACCGCGATGCAGAAAAAATTGACCCTTGATACGACGGCTGCGGTCAAAGTGAACAAGCGACTTGGCAACAACTATCTCAACGCGTTGCTATTTGCACGCTACCGCAGTCAGTTATGGAAAAAATTGCGTACCCGTGTGTTATGGATTAGCGGCATTGGCATCAGCGGCTTGATTCTATTAAAATTATTCGCGATTCACTCCGTGGGGGATTTGACCCCAATTTACGGCGCCTTGTTCTTCGTGATGTATCTGGCCTCGCTGGGCGGCCCGATTGTTCAGCTACTATTCGTTAACTGTGATTCGGCGATGCTCTTTTACCCATTTTATCGACAACCTAAAGCCATTTTGAGCGGGTTCTTCTATCGATTTTGGCGGATCATTCAGTACAACGCCGTGACAGGAGCGTTGATCTATGGCTTGTTGCTTGCTCTTCAGTTGGTGGCACCAGTGCCGGATCACTTGAATTTCTATCTGGTTTTATTGTTAGAAGTTTGTGGCATGGTGTTGTTCTTTTCCTTTCATGATCTGTTTATCTACTATCTGATGCAGCCGTTTACGGAAGATATGGAAGTGGTGTCGCCGTTATATCGTATTTTATATTGGGCGATGTATTGGGTCGCGTGGGTGTTCACTCAGATCCATCTTTCCGGGTACACTTATGCACTGGCCATTGGGGTGGTCACGTGCATCTATGTGATGGTGGGCACCATCGTGATTTATCGCGTGGCGCCTAAAACATTCCGTATTCGCTACTAAACGTCTCCGGCAGATTGATGCGATCATCGATGTCAATCTGAGTTGATGTGACAAAGCTAAGCGGGTACTTTCAATGCCGATGAGTCGAGAAAAGTCGATTTATCGGTCTTTTTAGTGTGGCTTTTTGAATAGTTGGCACGGGCTACTTTTGATTAGCCTGACGCCGACAGCTGGTTGAACGTGTTGCAAGCGATTCCGCCAGCAGGTACAGTAGGCATAACAAAGAAAAATATTCTTTGAAAAGAAAGCTAATCAATTTTCATGAGAAAAGTTGTTGCCAGTGGGAGGCAAAGCGGATGTTAAGGGATGAAAGCCTGCGCGCGACAGTGCTTGCAGTAGACGATGATGTTGATATTTTAAGGATGTTGAAGCGTTATTTTTCTCTCCGCCTTCCGACGTTTCACTTAATCACAGCTGAATCAGGTGCGAGCGCATTACAACAGCTGACCAGCAATCCTGATTTGATTTTGCTTGATGTCAACCTGCCTGATACTGACGGGTTTTCGCTAACCGGGCGGATTCGGGCGATAACATCGGTACCCATTATTTTTCTGACCGCGCGGGTGACCGATGAGGATAAAGTCCGTGGACTCGGGGCAGGCGGCGATGATTATGTGACGAAACCGTTCAGTCTTGCTGAACTTGGTGCCCGCATTAAGGCACACTTTAGACGGGAAAGCCAACCGCAAAAACGTGCACGGATGGCGATTTTTGATCAGATTCTCATCGACTACCGCGCTAAACAAGTGTCAATTGACGATCAAGTTTTAAGCCTTGAAAAGAAGCAATATCAACTAGTTGAGCTGTTAAGCCTGAATCCGGGGCAAGTCTTTAGTCGTGAACAGCTTTATGAAAAAATATGGGGTTATGACGCTCTTGGAGATGATCGAGTCATTACGGAACATATCCGCCGCATTCGACTTCTTTTTGATCGGTATCAAGTAACCTCACCAATCGAAACCGTTTGGGGGGTGGGCTATAAATGGACAAGCTGAAGCGACGCCTAGCGCGGTTGCCAGTAAAAAAAGCTTTGCAGCATTTGATTCTGATCGGAACAATTGGCGCTGCATTGGCGGTGTTGGTGTATTTGCTAATTTGGCATGTGGTGATGATGCCAATTGCAACTGCCTTGGCCAAGCGCTGGTTCATTGGCGGGATGAGCTTATACTTTGGTGGGGCAATTATTGGTAGTTTTGCCATGCTATACGCAGTCATGAATGTCACAGCCAGACTTTTTTATCGTGTGAAATTGGGGCCGCCGTTGGATCAACTACAATATGGTGTTACTCATATTCAGGCGCAGGATCTGGACTTCACACTACAGCCGACATCTGATGATGAACTCGGTCAATTAGTAGCCGCGTTTGAGGAAATGCGCCAAGCATTACGCAAGGCGCTCGAAACCGCATGGCAATTGGCTGATGATCAAAAACAAGTCAATGCCGCGTTTGCTCATGATTTGCGGACGCCGCTAACTGTCTTGCAGGGAAATCTGGAATTGTTAACGCTCACTGAAGAAGGCCAGCCACCAGATCAACATTTACTAGACGAGATGCAGCGACAGCTTGATCGGATGAACAACTTTATCAAAACGATGAGTCATGTGACCTCTATTCAAAATATTCGGTTGAATCATCATGCAATCACAGAAGCACAGGTTGAACAACAGCTTCGTTCAGAAGTGGATAAATTACCAACAGCTAAGACGATTGACTGGCAAGTTGATAGCACACGGTCGACAGACAACAAGTTATCGGTTTCGCCAGACGCTATCCTTGAGGTGTTTGATAACCAGATCAATAATGCCCTCCGGTTCGCTAAGGCAAAGGTGGGGATTCATCTCACCTTCGATGACCAGCAAATCACCTTGCAGGTTTGCAACGATGGCCAGCCATTAACGGCAACTGAGCAACGCAAGGTCAAATTGCCTTATTTTTCAAATGATAAAGCAGCGCATCACCTTGGCGTGGGCATGTATATCTGCAATCAACTATGTGCAGCACATCGCGGTTATTTTAAAATTCAAAACCGTGAACATGCGGCGGGTGTCTGTACGACAGCGGTTTTCGGCTATTTTGACGGCAGCGCCAAAAGCTAATGTTACCAACGACGTCAGAAAAATGCTGAAAAAAAAGTATTGTTGTCAGAATCTTGTGAATTGCTTGTTAAGGTCTCCTTGTAAGCTAAAGGAGGCTTTTTTCATGGAAAAGATTAATATCGAAGGGCTCACCAAACGCTATCGCGGCAAGGCGGCGCCGGCGCTTGATCAAGTATCGCTGGAAATTGAGACGGGGATGTACGGGCTGTTAGGCAAAAATGGTGCCGGTAAATCGACCTTGATGAAAATCCTGACCACGCTGGAGCAGCCGACAGCAGGTGCGATTGAAGTCTGCGGGATTCCGATCAAAGCGGCAAAAGCGGTTCGTCAGCAAATCGGCTATTTGCCGCAAAGATTTGGCTTTTACCCCAACATGCGAGTTGTCGATGCCATGACTTATCTTGCGGTATTAGCCAATGTCCCAGCACGGGAGCAATCTCAGCGGATTCAACACCTGCTCGAAGAGGTTCATTTAGCAGACAAGGCCCGCACTAAAATAAAAGCTTTGTCTGGCGGCATGTTGCAACGTTTGGGGATTGCCCAGGCGCTCGTCAATCGTCCAAAAGTTTTAATCGTCGATGAGCCAACTGCTGGTTTAGATCCAGAAGAACGTATTCGCTTCCGAAACTTGCTGACAGATTTTGCAAATGAGCGCATCGTTCTTCTATCAACGCATATCGTGTCAGACATTGAGGCAACGACCAATACGATCGGTATTCTTGATCAAGGTCGACTTTTATTCAATGGCACAACCGATCAACTCATGCTGGCGGCAAATGGCCACGTGTTTGAAAAAGAAGTGCCAGTAGCAAAGTTAAACGATTTTAAACGGTATCGTCGGATTACTGAGCAAGTGACGAATGGGGCAACGGTCAAATTGAGATTTTTGGCTACCAACCAGATCAAGACCGGTACCCAAGTCCTGCCGACGTTGGAAGAGGCGTATCTGTATTTGCAGATGAAACACGAGGAGGCCTTCTCATGAAACTATTTTGGATGGAGGTCAAACGGCAAACAACCAGCCTGACTTTTACGATTTATACCGTATTAGTGCTGGCGTTTGTACTGTTAAATATGTGGCCAATGCTTGCACGAAACGTGGCGGAGTTACCGACATCAACCATCGGCTACGACGATATCACAGCAACCGATTTCCAGACGCTCAAAACAAACGGCGTTGCCCAGTTACAATACGACTATCAGCACAATACTTACATCACGTATCCCTTGGGGTTTGCAAAAACGGTGACGCTACAAAAAGCCGATCAAGCCAGCGTTGGCAGTTTGCTGGCACAAGCCAACCAAGCAGAGACGCAAGCCACATTTGTGAAAGCACTGGGACAGGTGGACAGGCTAATTGGCGGACAATCGGCTTACAGTTCGCAGAACATTCAGGGATTTGCGTCACGACCGATGACAAAAGCTGAGGCACAGCAAGATCACAATCTGATTCTCAAAAAAGACCGGATCAGCGGCACCTTTGCACGACTTTTTGCCGATTATGCCGGCATTGTCATGGGAATTCTGCCCACTATTGTCGTCATCGCTTATTGTTACGCTGATCGGCGAAGTCGAGCATTGACAAGTCTGCAATCGAAAACAACCAGTACTTGGCGACTATTAGGCAGTCGATACTTAGCAAGTCTCGTGACACTGTTGATTCCGATTTTTTTGATGGGAATCGTCTTAACCATTCAAATCGCTCTGCATTATCAAGGTTATCAAATCGATTATCTGGCGTTCTTCAAAATGACGGGACTGTGGTTGTTGCCAACATTGATGGTTAGCAGCGCAGTGGGTTTCTTAAGTTATGCGCTTTTTGGCAATTTTCTTGGATTCGTAGTGCAAATTTGCTGGTGGCTGAGCACGATGATGATTGGTGCGCGGCAAGTTGCTGGTAATTATGGCTGGTTGCTGATACCGCGACATAATTCACTGCATAACGTTGCCTATTATGAGGCTCATCTATCAGAGCTGATGTTCAATCGAGTGAGCTATGCTGCGCTTGCCATTGGCTTTATTTGCTTAGCTGCGGTGCTGTTAAATCTTCAACGAGGAGGGAAATTTCATGCCATCAACTTTGAAACGATTGGTCGGTTTAGAAGTCAAAGCCAACGAGTGCAGCACTAGTTTGATTGTGCTTGGTTGCGGCCTGCTCGTGCCGGTTGTTTTTACGATGACGCCAAGCAATCTGGCGCAGGCGGCGATGCCAGGCGAGTTGTTCCTACCATTGCTGGCCATTTTTGCTTTTGGGAACCTATTTTCACCAGAACAAACGGCCGAGATTGGCGCCGTCATTAATAGCAAGCAAACGCAACTTTGGTGGCTTTATCTGCTGCGATTCATTTGGTATGCGATGGTACTGACGGTGCTTGCAACAGGGCTGATAAGCGTTTATGGTTCTTTAAATGCAGGGCTTGATCTGCTATTGCTTTGGATCGACTTTATGGTCAAGATTTTGTTGATTGGGAGTGTCACGGTTTTGAGTTACAGTTTATCGCGATCGCTCGCAGTCGCGTATCTCTTGCCAACCGCCTATTTTGCATTGTGTGTCGGGTATCGCCACTTAGGCGCGGTGAATGTCATGACGTTCATGCGCCATCGACCAATGGCTGACAACTGGATTCAACTGCTGCTGGCTGGCCTATTTTTAACGATCAGCTTTCTGAATTTGAAAAGTCGACCAGTTCGAGGGTGAGAGGAGAAAACCTTGCTGACAATGGTTTCATGATCGAGACTGATGGTGGTCGCTAGACGATAAGGCAGCAGTTGGTACTTGGGTGATAAACAGGCAAAGAGGTTCATGCCGGTTGCTGCTGGCATGAACCTCTTTGTTAATGCTTTTTGATTCAGTGATTTGTCATGATTCTGCGAACATGATGATTGGTTGCGATTAGTTCTTTTCGTGTTTCTTTTTGCTCGTCAGGCCGATGCTTAGCGCAAAGACCATACCAAGGAGGGCGATGCCTAGAGCTTGCAACCAATGACTGTTCTGCATCCCCATTGGCGGCAGGGTTTTTGCAGCTGGTTTAGTTGCATGGACTGATTTTTCAGGTGCTATTTCTTTTGACTCTTTTTGTTTGAGAGCCGACCTTTTTTGATCCAAAGGCGAGGTGATTTGCTCTCCTTTAGCAGTTTTTGTTTTAGGATCTTTTTGATCCGTTTGGCTGATGTTTTCCTCGTTTTCAGTCACTTTGGATTTCAGGTTTTTCTTGATGGCAGTCGGGTTAGCCTGGTCATCTTTGTCCGCCTTTTGGTCGGTTACTTTTTGATCAGCGGTCTTCCGGACGGGCTTGTCTTCGGTTGAAGGTGCAGTTGTTGCTGGTTCAGTTGTTTCAATTGAGGTAGTGGGTTCGTCAGATTGCGATGTTGTTTCGGTTGACGAATCCGTGGTGCTTGGGTGATTGCTTGCAACGTTTGAACTCCCTACCTCAGTTTTAGTCGGTTTGCTTTGCTCATCTGTTGTCGTTACAGTGCGGGCTTCTGCTGCATCGCCTTTTGTTTTGTCTGGTGCGATGGTCGCAAGCAAAACATTCTTGTCATTAGGTGTTGTTGTCATGGCTTTTTTCGGGGTGTCGACTTGGCTGTTTTGCTCACCTCCTGTTGCGAGTGTTTCTGTTTCACTGGTTGTGTCGTCACTTGACGAGGTTGCTGTTGGATTGGTTTTTGACTCAGCAACAGGATCTTTGCTAGTCTGCGAGTCACTGCCAGACGTTTCAACGACATCGGATGGATGGCTCTTGACGTTTTCAATTTTGCTGCTTTCTGTTGTAACTTCCAGCGCATTGTCATCATTTGGTGCGGTTGTCGTTGGATTGACTTCGGACTTAACGGCAGGATCTTTGTCAACTGCTGGGTCAATGACAGGCGACGGGGTGTCAGTGGACTTCTGATCTTTTCCGTTCTCGACTGCGGCGTTTTCCGTGACTGTTTCAGTGGATTTGCCAGTGTTTGGTGCGGTTGGCGTTGCGTCAATGTCCGATTCAACGGGATTATTTTTGTCTGCCTTCGAGTCTGCGGCAACGGTACTAGCTGCAACCTCTCGATCGTCTTTAACCTTATCGTCTTCCGCGGTTGTTTTACTGATGCTGTCTTCACTTGGCGTGGGTGCTGCTTCGGTAGGTTCCGGCTTAACGGTACGATCTTTGTCCGTAGCCGCGGTTGCGACTGGTTCAATCTCTGACTTATCGGCACTATCTTTGGTCGTTTTCGGGTCCGTGACAGCATTGACGTGATTGTCTTTTTCATCTTCAGCAGGCGTATTTTCCTTTGTCATCTCAGTGGCTGTGACTGTGGTGTTGCTTGGCGTGGTTGCCACTGGTTCAATCTCTGATTTAACGGTACCCTCCTTGTTAGTCGCTGGGTCAGTAACAACTGTTTCAACCGTATTGGTTTCATTACCTTTATCATTTTCGATATTGGAGTTTTCCGCGGTCGTCTCAATAGCTGGTGCCGGGTTATCGCTAGGTGCGGTGGCTGTTGGATCTGCCTCGGACTTAACGCCACTATTGTTGCCCATAGCCGGGGTAGCGACGCCCGTTTCAACGGAAGCTGTTTTATTGCCTTTATCATCTTCGACTTTGGTGTCTTTCGCGGCTGCTTCAACAGCCTTGGTGGCACCTTGCGAGCTTGCGGTTGGATTGACCTCTGATTGAACAGCTTTATCTTTGTCAGTCGTCGGGTCAGTGATAGCTGGCTTGGCGTTGTCGGATTTATGACCTTCCTTCTCTACCATTTCATCGGCTTCCACGGCTGTTGCAACAGCTTTGTCGTCACTTTGCAATCCTGAAGCCGGATCGACTTCTGGTTGAACAGCACTATCTTTGCTCGTTGCTAGGCTAGTGACAGTTGGTTCGCCGTCATCAGCTTGATTGCCTTTGTCATCATTGACTGCGGCTTCTTTTGTTACGGCCTCAACTACTTTACTGTCATTTGATGAGGTCGCTGTTGGATCAATTTCTGACTTAGTGGTGCTTTCTTTGTCCGTCGCCGGATCAGTGCTGGTTGGGGCGGTGGTTCCTTGTGTGTTGTCTTTGGTGTTTGTTACTTCAGTGGCTTCGGCGTCAGTATTAGCGTTCTTAACATGATTCGGCATCGGTGTGGCTGCATTAGCACTGCTATCAACTGGATTTTCATCAACGCCTGTTGTGACTGATGCTGTTGTGTTTGTTTCCGTGGCGCTGTTTCCGTCACTTTGAGCCTCCTTTGATGGGGCTATCTCGAGGTCACTTGTTTCAACCTTGTTGTCTTCAGGATTGAGCATCGTTGACTCGGGGCTTGGCGTCACTAGCGTTTCTTCAGTGGCTGGTGTTGTGACCGGTACTTCATCTGTATCACGCTTAGATTTTTGATCTTCTTGTTCAGAAATGATTTCTAGTTCATCCAAAGATTCTTCCTTGAGAAGTTTTGGCGTCTTAGTGACGTTGAATGTCTTCGTTACCGTGTTGCCAACTTGATCTACTGCCTGTAGGGTAATGATATTGAGGCCATCGTTTAACTGGTAGGCTTCGTCAAACGATGCTGCGCCATACGGGTTGTAGCCGTTTGTGAGTGGATTCGGCACGGTTGAAGATTGATGTGCATTGAAACCCGCCAGATTTTGCTGTGTGAAGATGTTGTTGCCGTTGCTGTACAAACGATAGCCGCCGATATTGTCAGTCACGCTACCCTTAATTGAAAAAGTGTCAGAATCCGTGGTGACAAGGTAGGTCCCATCATCGTCAATCTTCATTGAATCAGCATCTGAAAGCTCCAGGGTTGGTAAGGTTGTGTCTAGATAAAGCAACAGGAAGCCGCCATTGGTCTTCTCTTTACCGTCTTTATCGAGAGTTGTGAGGATATAGCCAATGTTCCGTTCCTCAGTTGGGTTGCATGGCATGGTCATACTGAAAGAACCATCCGCTGCAAAGGTCACTTCATTTTGGGGGTCATTTTGTCTTGGGGTGACAAAAATGCGTAACTTACTGTTTTTCGGATCAGCTACCTTGCCACGGAGCGTAAGGGTCTTAAGCTTGGCGTCATAGAAAGTGCTGGCGCTGTCAATGCCTACCAATGTTCGTTTGTTGTTGTTCAGGTCAAGGAATGCAATGCCGTTGATGAACTTTCCCTTTGTGGTGGTGATTGGCGCTGAATAGTCGGCACCAGAAATCATCTTGGTACGACTCATCACGGTGGCTTCGTCATCAAATGGTTCGGTTTTAGTCTTTTCGTTAGAGTACGCAGGGTATCCTTTGTAATTGAAGATGGCGAACTCAGCAATACTAGGTGATTGAATGAAATTACCAAACCCATCTCGAGCTAATGCCTTGATACTAAGGCGGACATAAGGTTGCCCAGTTGCATCAACCTTGAAAGTGACAATGCCGGTCGTTTTATCAAGACTTCCTAAATACGCTCGTCCGCTTCTACTGTCAGTCGCGGTGACAATAAAATCTTGTCCCGCGGGCACCATCGCCTGAACCGTATAGATGCTGTCTTTGGTTGCCGCTTGGTAGAGCCCATCTGGTCGGATGATGTTGTCGGTGCCGATTGGAAGCGACCAGCGTACTTGCGGCAAAATGAGCGGCGCATCAACATCCTTATTTTCACCATTGACTGCCTGAATGGTTGCTTCGCCACTATTACCTGCGAGATCTGTGATGGTCAGCATGAGCTTGCCATCTCCTTTTTTCAGAAGGACAAGCTGTTCATCGTTTAGCTGATAATTTACCGTTCCTGAGGTTGATTGATTGTCATGATTCAAAGGGATCCCATAGGTCGCGGAACCGATGGTGAGTTTGGCTTGACTATACATGGTGAAACCGACGCCTTGGTCGCTATAGTCAGCCGTTAACTTGCCGTCTGAGTAAGCCAAATTAGATAAGGTTGGTTTAATCGTATCGACAGCTACTGGTAAGTTCATGGTTTGTACGCTATTTTCGCCTGGTGTATAGGTCGTGCCGATCAGACGATAGGTGTAGATGCCATCTTTTGCAGGTGCCATTTTGCCGATGGTTTGATCATAGACCTGACCATCCCACTTGAGCTTACCAGGATTTAGAAACATCGAGATTGATTTGGCAAGATCAGTGTTGGTAGTGCTGCCGGTCTCAAGGAAAGACTTGGTGGTGTCAGTTTCTTGATCAATGACCCGCATCACTTTGTCATCTTGATCTAAAATCTGTGCAATCACTTGCTTAAGATTTTGCTTGGTGAAGACATAGGGCGTGATAGTGTCAGAAATACCATCGCCGTTTGGTGAAAAAGCGACTTTGTTGTTCTGAATTTTGGCCCCAATCGTTTGCCAAGTGAAACCATTCGTCGGGTTATTCACTAGTTCACTCAGCGATGTTGGATCGGTAATGCCTAATGGATTGTGATCGTTATCAACAAGGTAGCCACCTTTAAAAATACTGCCTTCTTCGTTTGCAGGTTTGTCGAAGACGGCCTCATCGTTGGTGGAACCATAATAACCCATGTAAGGAACCGAAACGGATTGACGGTCATCGGCTGCTTTGAATTTGATAAAACCTTCTACCACTTGATTTAATTTAACCGTGTCATCAAGTGAAAGGGTAAAGGTGATTCTTTTGGATTCACCCGCGTTGAGTGTGAAAGTTGGCGTAGCAGTTGTGAGGGTGGCACCAGGCAATACGCGATCATGAACCGTTTTGTTGTTGGCGGTGTCAATCACTTCGGTAGCAGGTTGGCCAAGATCAAGCGTGTACGTTTGCTGATCGGTACCGCGATTTTCCAACGTAATGACGAATGATTTGCTACCGGTGAATTGTTGTAATGAAACAGAACCGGCATCATCGGTGCCTTCTGCACTGACCGTCAAATTTGCAGCTTTCGCAACATCGATTTGGCCTGCACCTTGACGTCGAGGAGAAATGATTTGTCCAGGGTAATTGAGATCGAATATTGGGTTAGCGGCATTCATCAAGGCAAGTTTCACTGCCTTCACGAGTTGCGCACCGGTTAAGTTTGTACTGCGTTTCAGATTTTGCATCACCAGTAGGCTGGCGCCGGTAACATACGCATTTGCTTGCGAAGTACCGCTCACTTTTGCAAGTCCATCATTCAGTAAGGTCGAAGCAACTTTTTCACCAGGTGCTGTGATGTCGGGCTTTAATTTGTAAGATGCCGTTGGTCCCCATGAAGAAGCAGATATCATGGCGGCCTTAGCATCAAGCACATCGTCTCCGGCAGCAACCGCCATAGCTGATGGCGTTGCGCTAGGTGTCGTCAAAGTTGAAGCATTGGCAGGCTGATAACTGGTTGTGATCCCATTTGAAGCGGACTTGTCGTAAATACCACCGGCGTGACCATTATTGCCGGTAGCTACTGTCACAAAAACACCATGATCGGTTGCAAATTTAATGGCTGCCTGTCCTTCAGCGGTAGGATCATCAATATCAACGCCCATTCCAAATGAAATATTAATGGCATTCGCACCTAAGTCCACTGCATCATAGATGGCCCGCGCGGCATTATTGAGTGAATCAGCACTGGATTTCCCTAGTATTTTCATACTGAGAAGTTGGGCTTCCGGTGCAATTCCAGTCACGTATTTCTTTGAATCGCTAGGTTGACCATTGGCAGCGATGATACCAGCGAGATGTTGACCGTGATTACTCGTGTCAAATTTTAGATTTTCGTTGACGTTATTGGTGTAATCGTAAAAGAATGGGATCTTTTCATTGACATATTCGCCATAGCCATGACTTGCAGTGAATGCTTTGATTTGGTCCTCTGAAAGTGCAGCCGTTTTGCCATCGCTGAGTCGGAAGTCTTGATGCGGCTCAACACCTTGATCAATGACGGCTGCCACCATGCCTTGTCCCTTAATATTTTGATCCCAGAGCGGTTGAACATTGCCTTTAGTTAGACTGGCTTTGTTTTCTGGATTGGATGTTGGGGCCGGTTTAGCAATTGGAGCTGGTTTTGCAGGTGCTGCGGGTGCCTTTTTTACGGGCTGGCTAACTGTTTTTTGAGCAGTTTTGGTGTCGGTTGTTTTCGGGGAAGAGGTCGTGACCGCTGACGGTTGAGTAGGTTGTTTTGCCTTAGCCGATGCTTCTGCTTTAGCCTGTGAGACTACTGGTGCTGGTGTAGCAGGCTTTGCTGTGGCTGTCGGCGTTGCACTTACAGTTGCTGTTGCTGGGGCGTCGGCTGAAAGCGTTTCTTGTCCAGTGGTCGTGGATGCTGGCTTGCTGGCAGATGAGTCAGCAGCTGTAGCGGTCGGTGCTGCCTGTTTTGATTCTGTTTGCGTTGTCGGTGGTGGGGTAGTGGCATCAGCAGAAACACCTTGAGCAGGTTGCATCATCAGAAAACCTGCCGCGCTAAAAGCCACGATGGCACTGTAGACCCAATGTCGGCCCGACTTATACATTTTGTAGCGGCGTTTTTCCTGTGAAAACGGCTTGAATCTGTTCATTTTTATTTCCTCCAATGGTATTTAATGAAATCAAGAGTAACCTGTGCTATCAGCGGTACGTGTGTCATTAAGTGATCCAGTGAATCCTTGTTTGTAATTTAACCCGTTATAAAACTAATGTCAATCATAAGGTGGACAAAATTAACCCAGTTTAACGTTTTATTTAGTTATTACTGTAGACGCTAAATAAATAAACAATTATAAAAATATATAAATGGTGGTTTCGTGAAGCAAACAAATTTAGAAAGTTGTTTAAATACATAAAATAAGCGAATCAGACTAAATTATTTTCATGATATAGATGCATTCCATATGCGTGTATCAACGAACAGACGCGTGTCTTATTGCTGAAGTGACTATCCCTTTGAATGCTGCTAATCACACAGAATACGAATCGTCTTTCAGTCAAAAATCGGGTTAAATACCATGTTCGTAGCTATGAAAAAATGCTAAGTACTGTTGCCAGCAAATAGCATTTTCCCTTAGAGGTTGTTAAAGGAATGCCGAGCACAATAGTTTTTTGTGGATAGCTTTACCTTGTTTAAGGATTGACATTGTTTTTCTCGCGTTTCTTTTTATCAGTGACAATTACTCCCAACATTGTCATCAGGCTGCTGATGATGACCCCCAGAATTTGCATGCCATTACGATGCGAATCTGCCATTTGCGGTAGCTTGGAGCTGGTACCGGTTTTAACGGCCTTTCTGGAACTGATGGCAGGGGTTTTGAACGCGTTGATTTTGGCGGTTTGGTCGTTGTCGGTGGCCGGGTTTGGTACTGGGATCTTTGGAGCGTTCTTGTTGTCGTTAGCGAGTGCTTCCAAGGAATCCACTTGCTCAGTTTTGACACCAGGTTGCGCACTGACCTCCTTTTCAGTCTTTTTGTTGTCTTTAGATGCTCTCTTATCTTTTGATTCAGTGGTCAGTTCTGTAATTATCGGTTTAGTGCCTTCTTTACTAGGCATCTTTTTCTTCCCATCTTCTGCTAAAGCGGAAGCGAAGGCAGCTTCAATGTCGATCTTCTCGTCTGCGGTTGCCGTCAGAGCGGTATCACTGACGTTGGCTTTGTCGCTTGAGTCTGTGTCAACTGGTGAATCATGATCTTCATGAACGGCTGCTTGTGAAGAAGTCTCAGGTTTAGTAGCTTTTTCTTCGTTGATATTGCTACTATCTTGAGGTGCTTTGTCATCGTTAACGACCATTGCCACGGGAGTATTTTTGATCTCGGTATCAGCCACTGCCACAGACGGATCATCTTTAGGGGCGGTATCGTCATCAAAAGAGACATCACCTTGAGAATCTTCGATATCGTCAACAACTGGGTTGACATCATTGCCGTCCTCAGTTGCTGCATCATCATTGGCGACCGCTGCATCTTTAAGATCTTTGGCTTCGTTAGGAGTTTCCTCCGAAGAAATATCGCCTGTAGCATCTTTGCCATCGTTTGACGTCAAGTTGTCATTAGACGTTTTGGCTTCGCTAAGAACTGTTTCAAAAGAAGTATCTTCGTCACCCTCTGAAGTCGCCTCATCCTTGGGCTCCTTGGCTTCACTGAGGATTGCCTCTGAAGAGCTGTCAGTTTCAGCATCTTTATCTCCGTCTGGGAAACTATTTTCGTCAGCTTCTTTGGCTTCGCTAAGGACTGCTTCTGAAGAAGTGGTTTCTTCACTGTTGTTGCCGCCATCCGAGCCCAAGTCGTCCTTAGTCTTTTCAACTGAATCGTCGTCAATGACAGGTTCTACAGAAGCATCCTCTGCAGCATCTTTGATTTCACGATCTTCACTTTGAGGATCCCGCATATCATCAGAAGCCATTTCAGCACCGGCATCAGTTTCGCTGTCACCGTCATTAGTCGGTTCCATACTTGAACTTTCAGGGCTGTCTGTCACAGTTTGATTTTCCTCGACAGATTCAGTTGGATCTGGTTCCTCCTTAACAGCAACTTTCTTGATCTTGAATACTTTGACGGTGCGGTTGCCGACTTGATCGACGGCTTCCAACCTGACAATGCTCGTACCAACGGGCAAAATATATCCGCGCTTAAACGGCACCGGGTCATATGGGTTCGTTCTGTTTGCGCCTGCCTCAGCTGTTGCCGCCGGTTGATGGATGTTGAAACCAGCACGAGCATGCTGGGTGAGGACATTGCTGCCGTTACTGTAAAGCCGATAGCCATCAACGTTATCGTCAATGGTGCCTTCAAGGGTAAAAATATCGGCACTGGTTTCGGCGGTGTAGACCCCGTTTGCGTCAGCGGTCATGCCATCTGTGTCACTCACGGTCAATGTTGGTGGTGTTGTATCTAAAATGATTTGAAGGAAGCCGTCAGTGGTCACTTTCTGACCAGTTGCGTTAATGGTCGTTAAGGCATAACCGACGTTCTTTTCTTCAGTTGATTTGAAAGGAACCATGACGTCAAACGAACCATCTGCTGCGAGAATTGCCCGATTTTGCGGGTCACTCAGATTCGGCGTGGCAAAAATCTGCAAGTCGGTATGCGAAGGATCTTTAATTTTTCCTCTGATGTGAAGCAGTTGATGCTCGGCATCATAGCAATGACTGGCTTTGTCGACACCTACTAAAGTCAAGCTGTTGTCGTTCAGATCGGTAAACATCAAACCGCTTGTTGGCATGGCGCTTAGCAAGTTGTCCGAGAATTTCCGCCCCGGCAATGGTTCGGCACTGCTTAATCGCGTTGCAGCGTTTTTGGCCGTTGCTTCGTCATCAAAGCTTTCAGTTTTGGTGTTGTCATTGCTATAAGCGCCAGCGTCAGGATCGTGGAAAACCAACAGCGAAGGAATAGCCGGTGATTTGATGAAGGTTCCGAATTGTGGCTCATAAAGCGCATAAACGTCTAGGTTGGCATAGAAGTTGGGGTTTTCAACATCGAAAGTAGCGATGCCGGTGGTTTGGTCGCTTCTTTCAACATAGACATTGCCGGTGACACTATCCTTTAAAACGACAAGATAATCACCATCTTTAGGCACCATCACTTGAACCGTGTACTTGTCATCTTTGGTTCTGATTTCATAATTGCCATCCATTCTGAGTCCGTTACCATGAGCAATCGGAATCGACCAGCGAACTTGTGGCGTCGGCGTGGTGTCCACTTCTGGCAGATACTCGCCGGCAACTGCTTGAATCGTCTGACGGCTGCTGTTGCCGGCCAAATCGGTGATAGTCAGCGTCAGTTTGCCATCGCCTGCTTCCAGCGCGTCAAGTTGATCGTCGCTTAGCTGATAGGTCACGGTACCGGTGTTTTTAGTTCCATCATTGCCAAGAGGGACTTCATAGGTTCGCAATCCGATGGCCAATACTGCGGCGCTATATTGGGTGAAGCCGACACCTTGATCTTCGTAATTGAAGGTGATGTCGCCATTGTCATAAGTGAAGTCCGTGATCGTCGGTTTGACGGTATCAATCGCAACCGGGAGATTAATACCTTGCCGATTTCTTATCCCAGCAGTATAGGTGGTGCCAACAAACTGGTAAACATAGCGGCCATCTTCGGCAGTCACCAGCTTGCCTGTTGCTCGATCATAAACTTTACCGTCCCATTTGAAACCATCAGGATGGCGCCGCATACTATCAGACAAGGTCAAATCCGTATTATAGTTAGTATCTTGCACGTAATGTGACTTAGCGGTGTCATTTTCAAGATCAATGACCCGGACAAGATGACCGTCTGTGTCTAGAATTTGGGCTGCGACCTGTTGAAGATTTTGTTTAACAAAAATGCGCGGGATGACGGCATCTGAAACCCCATCGTTATTGGGAGAAAATGCCACTTTATTGTCTTTTGCAGAGGCGGCAACGGTTTCCCAATTAACGTGATAACTACCGCTGTTAACAATGTCGCTTAAGGTGAGCGGATCGGCAATGCCCAGTGGGTAATTATTTTCATCAAGCAAATAGCTGCCTGTAAAAGTACTTCGACCTTCATTAGCAGCATTATCAAAGACGACTTCTGCATTGGTTGAGCCATAAAAACCCATGTAAGGCATGGAAATGGATTGACTGTCGTCCGTAGCTTTGAAGGAGATGAAGCCTTCAATGACTTGATGCAGCCGGACAGTTTGATCTAGGGTCAACGTGAAGGCCACGGTTTGTGACGCGCCTGCTTTCAAAGTGAAAGTTGGCGTTGCAGTTGTTAGCGTCGCACCTGGCAAGGCAACAGCATAAATGCCATTAGTGTGGGCGGTGTCAAAGGTTTGCGTGAGGGGATGGCCGGGCACAACCGTATAAGTTTGATCGGTTGTGCCGTGGTTGGTCAACGTGATAGTAAACGTTGGTGCTGCCTCGAATTGTTGCAAGGAAACGGAACCGGTTTGATCAGTACCTTCTGCCGTCACCGTTAAACCGCTGGCTTTGGCGACATCAATTTGACCAGCCCCTTGACGTCGTGGTGAGACAAAGTTGCCCGGATAATCATGATCCATCATAGGGGTAGCAGCATTCATGAGCGCTAATTTGACAGCTTTGACGAGTTCAACACCAGTTAGCTTAGTTGTTTGCTTGAGATGCTGCATAACGAGTAAGCCAGCACCTGCTGCATAAGCACTGGCAGCCGCGGTGCCACTTTTGGTCGCTAGCGTGTTGTTTTTGCCAATCGAGACGGATTTTTCACCAGGTGTCGTGAGATCTGGTTTCAGTTTATAGTCAGTAGTGGGTCCCCAAGACGAGTTATACGCCATGGCGGATTTAGTACCCAGCGCTGAATTTTCCGAAGCAACTGTGAGGGCACTAAGGCCGCCACCTGTCAGCGAAAGCGTGCTATCATTTGTCGTGATATAACCAGCCGTGGTGCCGCCGGGGACGGAGGTGCCGTGAATCGCCATGGCATTACCGTTGTTACTTGTAGTTTTGATGACAAGGACGCCATGATCGGTAGCAAATTGAATCGCCGCTTGATCTTCAGCAGTGGGATCTTCAACATCGACAGTCTTGACCAGCGATAGATAAATCACATCTGCACCTAGCGCGACCGCGTCATACACCGCACGGGCAACGTTATTTGTGGTCAGTGATCTTGCTTGGCCCAAAACCTTCATGCTTAGGATCTGTGCTTCCGGCGCGACCCCGAGGATATAGCGGCCATCTGGTCTTTCTTGTCCATTCCCGGCGATAATGCCGGCTACTTGTTCACCTTGAATATGATTATCTAAATGCAGATTAGTATTGCTATTGGTGGTGTAGTCATAGAAAAAAGGCAGCTTGTCATTGAGATAGGTACCATAGCCGTGACTAGCAGCAAAGTCGGCAATGGTTTCTTTTGAAATCTTGGCCGTCGTGTTGTCGCTTAGTCGCAACATATCATGCGGTTCAACGGCGCTATCAATGACGGCGGCAACCATGCCTTGTCCTTTAATATTTTCATCCCAAAGCGGTTGCACATTCCCTTTGGTTAAAACGGCCTGATTAATCGGTGGTTTGGCTGGCGCAGGTGTTGGCTTTGTTTGGACCGCAGATCGCGGAGCAACGGTTGGCGCCATGACTGGTGACGCTGGTGTTTCAACAGACACAGTAACTTTAACTTTATCGGTTGCAACAGGTGCAGTTTTTGGCGTAGGGGTTGGTGTTGCTGATACGATCGATGCGGCATGGCTGTCAGACGCTGCCTTCGAATGGTCAGCCGGTTTTGCTGAAGGCGCTTCGACTTGATTGGCCGCTGATGTTGGCTGAGTTTCAATTGCGAGGACCGCTGGCTTGTCAACGCTGGGCTGGGGGTTATCAGTGGGAGTCGGTGATGCGGTAACGGGCTGTTTGTCTTTGAGTTCGGTATGCGGTTTGGCAAGCGTCGTCGCGCTGGCAGTCGGTGATGCTTCGTCAGCAAAAACGGTTTGCGTTGGCTGAAACATCAGAATACCAGCTCCGCCTAAAACAGCAATGGCACTATAAACCCAATGCCGTCCCGCCTTATACATCTTATAGCGACGTTTTTCCTGTGAAAAGGGATTCAGTTTATACACGTTATTTCCTCCGGTAGTCATTAAAACAAAATCTTGAAAAGTGAGTTGTAGCAGCTCTAGAGAAGCGAGTGTCTTGCTCATTTTCTCTCATGTCTGTAATTTATCCTGAGATAAAACTAATGTCAACCATTAGAAAAATAAAATAAATTGGTTTTAGTATGTTAGCTAGTTGTTAAAACAAACAATTCGCATTATATTAATTGACTTTTAATCGACAATTGAATTTCTAAATAACTGAGGATCTTAAAGGTTATTTAGCAGCATTTAAAAATTGAATTATCGTTAATATCTGCGGACACGATCAGTTGAGAAACGGCCTGACACGCAAGTTCAATAACCGTATTTTCACGCATGTAATTTTTTTAAGTCGCTGAGCCGATTTTTGGCGAAAAGAAATAAGTCTGTCGATTTCAACCAACACCGTGAGCTTTTCGATACTTGGCAACCCCATAACCATCTGGCTTGGCGTATAATGAGCGTAATCTTACAATTCGAGGAGGAAATTATGACTGAAGCAACGCATTTTTATCAGGCATTTCAACCGGCACATTATGAGCTTTACTTGGCTATTAACCGGGCAAACAAAACAATTACCGGGCAAACAACGATTACTGGTGAGGCGAAGCAAACCGCGATCGCCCTTCATCAAAAGTATCTGAAGGTGAGTGCCCTTCAGGCCGATGGTCAGGATGTGCCGTTTACGATTGATGATCCTGCAGAAGCGATTCGCATCAATTTGCCCCAATCCGGAAAGGTGACGCTGACGATTGACTACACGGCACCATTGACGGATACCATGATGGGGATCTATCCGTCTTATTACGAAGTTGATGGAGTCAAAAAGCAGATTATTGGGACACAATTTGAGACAACCGCTGCCCGTCAGGCTTTTCCAAGCGTTGATGAACCTGAGGCCAAGGCGACATTTGATTTGGCTATCAAATTCGACGAACAGCCGGGTGAGACGATCATCAGCAATATGCCGGAAATTCGCGAAGAAAATGGTGTGCATTACTTTGACACCACCGTGCGGATGTCGACTTATCTGATCGCGTTTGCTTTTGGCGATCTGCAAAATAAACAAACCACGACTAAGAGCGGTGTGAAGATTGGCGTTTTTGCTACCAAGGCCCACAAACCAAACGAGTTAGACTTTGCTTTGGACATTGCCAAGCGGTCGATTGAATTCTATGAAGACTTCTATCAAACCCCATACCCATTGCCGCATTCTTGGCAGTTGGCACTACCGGACTTTTCGGCTGGCGCGATGGAAAACTGGGGATTGGTCACCTATCGTGAAGCGTTGCTGACGATTGATCCGGACAATACCTCCCTCGAAACCAAGCAACGCGTGGCAACGGTGATTGCGCACGAATTAGCCCATCAATGGTTTGGCGATTTGGTAACCATGAAGTGGTGGGATGATTTGTGGTTGAATGAAAGTTTCGCCAACATGATGGAATATGTCGCAGTGGATGCCTTGCAGCCTGATTGGCATATTTGGGAAGCTTTCCAAACCCTTGAAGCACCAATGGCCTTGCAACGTGATGCAACAGATGGCGTGCAATCGGTTCACGTGCAGGTGGAAGATCCCGCCGAAATCGATTCCTTGTTTGACAGCGCCATTGTTTATGCAAAAGGTGCGCGGATGCTTGTCATGGTGCGAGCACTGATTGGCGACGATGCGCTTCGGGCTGGCTTAAAAGCTTACTTTGAAGCTCACAAGTTTGGCAACGCAGCCGGTGCTGATTTATGGACGGCATTAGGTAAGGCGTCGCATCTGGACGTTGGCAAAATTATGCAGTCATGGTTGGAGCAACCGGGCTATCCAGTTGTCACTGCAGCTGTGGTGGACGGCAAGCTGACCTTGTCGCAACAGCAATTCTTCATTGGTGCTGGCAAAGATGTCGGCCGCCAGTGGCAGATCCCGCTGAATAGCAACTATGCTGTGGCACCCCAAATCTTTGCCGAGAAAAAGGTTACGCTTGGCGACTATGCGCAATTACGCAAGGAAAATGGCAAACCATTCCGCGTCAATGTTGGCAACAACTCGCATTTCATTGTTCAGTACGATGAACAATTGATGACCGATATTCTAGCCAGTGTGGATCAGCTGAATGCGATTGACCAGCGGCAGATTATCCAAGACCTGCGGCTGCTAGCTGAGGGTCGTAAGAATTCATACGGCAATATTGTGCCATTGCTGCCGCGGTTTGCTGCGAGCCACAGCGCGATTGTCATGGATGCTTTGTTCCGCGTAGTTGGCGACTTGAAGAAGTTTGTAGCCCCTGATTCAGACGCTGAAAAGCAGTTACAGGCATTCTTTGACAAGCTCAGTGCTGGTCAGCTTGATCGCCTTGGATGGACGCCGAAAGCTGATGAAAGCATTGATGATCAGTTGACCCGTCCATACATCCTGAGCATGGCGTTATATGCTAAGAATCCAGACGCGATTGCGCAAGGACATGAGTTGTTTACAGCTAATCAAGCACAATTGGTTGCTTTGCCAGCTGACATCCGGATGTTCGTTTTGGAAAATGAAGTGAAGCATTTTGGCAATGCAGACTTATTTGATCAGCTGCTGAAAGCCTACACGCAAACGACAGATTCCAGTTATAAAGCTGATATTCTAGCTGCGTTGACCAGTACAACTGATCCAACGCAAATTGCCAAATTGGTTGATAAGTTTGAGGATGCCGACACGATTAAGCCACAGGATCTGCGTTCATGGTTCCGCGGGGTTCTGAATAACCATGCTGGCGAGCAAGCTGCTTGGGATTGGCTCCGTAATGAGTGGCAGTGGCTTGAAAAAACCGTTGGCGGGGATATGGAATTCACGACCTACATCACTGTGATCGCCGGCGTTTTCCGCACACCGGAACGATTGACGGAGTTCAAGGCCTTCTTTGAACCAAAGCTGCAAACACCGGGTCTGACGCGGGAGATCACTATGGACACCAGTGTGATTGCCAGTCGCGTCAGCCTGATTCATGCTGAGCAACAGGCTGTGCAAGCTGCTGTGGCAGAAGCTGTTAAGTAAAAATTTTTAATTCAATATCTAAAAACCGTCACTTTGAAAATAGGTGGCGGTTTTTCTATGCGATACGTTGGAAACAGCATTTACAGTCATCAAATAAGGCCGAATAACTATCCGTCTTGTGCAGTATTGCGAAAAATACCATCAGTTGTTTGCCTTTTCTGTTTCATGAATAACTTAATGAGATATGAAGACATCAGTGCCAAGGCGGAGCAACCATAGGCCAGAGGGGGCTCAGCCGTGCAAACAACACAGTGACGGTTTCGTCGCTGATGTTTTTGGGCTCGAAGCGCCGTCACCGCTCTAGCTACGCGTCGCCAGCCCCATCTGACCGGAGATTGCGGAGTTTGGCACGGCATGGCGTCTTTAGCCAATTGATTTTCCTGCGATTGTTGGCCACGAAGATAAAGCCCAACGCTCATTTCACATTTTTCATAGCTTATAATGGTTAATTCACAACGTTAATTTAAGAAAAATCTAATCCTCATCTATACAATTTCACGGGAAAGAAAACGGGTTAAACCGGTACACTGAAAAATGAGTCGCTGTTGATTGATGGACAGGCGGCTGTTTGGAGGGATTTTTAGTGGCAGATACAAAGAAACAACTGCGCTGGTATAACGTGGCTTTAATTGCATTCGTCTCGGTCTGGGGCTTAGGCAATGTGTTCAACAACTACGCTCAGCAAGGCCTTTCCGTCGTAACAAGCTGGATTTTGATCATGGCGATTTACTTTGTGCCATATGCTTTGATTGTTGGTCAACTCGGCTCCACCTTTAAGGATCAAGCCGGTGGGGTTAGCTCGTGGATCAAAGAAACCGGTACGGTCAGGTTGGCCTATTATGCTGCTTGGACCTATTGGGTTGTTCATATTCCATACTTAGCTCAAAAGCCGCAAGCCATTCTGATTGCGTTGAGCTGGTTGTTTAAAGGCAACGGCAATTTCGTGAATACCGTCTCTTCAATGACCGTATCCTTAATTTGTTTAGCACTCTTCTTGCTATTTTTATGGCTGTCATCACGTGGGTTAACCACTTTGAATCGAATTGGCAGCATGGCAGGTACGGCGATGTTCTTGATGTCGATTTTGTTTATCATTTTGGCTGTCACTGCACCGCTCATGGTCAAAGGCGTGCATGTGGCCACACCGGATATGGGCGACATTCACACGTACTTGCCAAAGTTTGATCTGAATTACTTCACCACTATTTCGATGCTGGTTTTTGCGGTTGGCGGCGCGGAAAAAATTTCTCCGTACGTCAATAACACGAAACATGCGGCCAAGGAATTTCCAACGGGGATGCTAGTGCTTGCCGGGATGGTTGCCTTTTGTGCCTTGCTCGGGTCATTTGGCATGGGCATGTTGTTTAACAGCAACCAGATTCCCACCGATTTGATGGCCAATGGACCGTATACCGCCTTCGCAATGCTGGGCAGCTATTATCATGTTGGCAATATTTTCGTCATTCTCTATGCCATCGCCAACGCGCTCGCTTCCATTTCAGCCTTAGCTTTTTCGATTGACGCGCCGCTGAAAATGCTGCTGAGTGATGCTGATCCGCATTTTATTCCAAGGAAGCTGAGTCATCTGAATAAAAAAGGCACGCCGATCAATGGTTACTGGCTGACAGGGATTCTAGTCAGCTTGCTGATCATTGTGCCAGCGCTTGGTATCGGCAATATGAACGAGCTGTATAAGTGGTTGTTAAATCTGAACTCAGTCGTGATGCCGTTACGCTACTTGTGGGTTTTCCTTGCCTATTATTTGCTTAATAAGCATTTGGAAAAATTCCAAGCAGAGTACATGTTTGTTAAAAACAAACATGTGGGCATGATTATTGGCGGTTGGTGTTTTCTTTTTACCGCATTGGCCTGCTTGTTGGGAATGTTGCCGAAAATCAATTATCTCAACGATCCAGGGACTTGGTGGTTCCAGATGGGCTTAAACATCATTACGCCAGTTATTTTCCTGGCATTGGGACTTGTTTTGCCGTTCATTGCGCGATGGGATGAAGCTCGGTTACTTTAGTAGATAAAAATTGATCATAGTAAAAAAAGTCTGTGTTGGCATGCCGAAGATTCGGTTGTCAGGACAGACTTTTTAGTTAACGCTTTTATATTGAAGCTGAATTCATCACTTAATTGCCGCTTTTTTCGCGTAACATGTCACTGATGACGATCTGATTGACCGTGTTCCAAACCATGTGACCGACTGCTTCGGATAAGTGTTCCTCAACCGGTTGATCTTTAGCGGCGGGCACAATCTTTAGTGCCGGCATTGCCCACAAATGGGCACCTGCCCAAACGCCGAGGCCCCACATACTGCCATAGCCGAGTTTAAAAAGCGGTACGTAATGGCCGGCAACAGCATAAAGCGCACCGAGGCTTGATGAGAAGCCGAAGTGTATGAGGAGGCTGACCCAGGGAATCTGATGGTCTGAATAAGTATAAGTTGCATGGGTTTGTGCTGCGGTGAGACCGTGTTGCTGCAGGAATGTTTGCGGCGGATTGGTTGCGTCACGTTCAGGTGTCCGCGGCGGCAAAATATTTTCCCAGCCTAATTTGACAAGTCCTGATACTAAACCGGCAACGGCGCCAACCGCGGCAAGCTTCATGACAGATGTTTTTGTTTGTGTACGCATGCAATGACCTCCTTGAAAATGTCTTGAACACTTCCATTTTAGAACAGCGACAGGCATTTAGCATGGTCTGATCTTGTTAGTTTTGGCTTTCCGCTAAAATGGCGCGAACTTGATTAGTGCACCGCAGCCTTTAACGATTAATAGCGCCAGACTATTGACCTGATGCGTCAGGCACACTTTACTGGCGAATGTCCGCATGATGGGTATGAACAAAGTCAATGAAGTCTTTGGCGGCTGGGGATTGGTAGTGATCTTTTAAAGTTGCCATATAAAAAATACGCTGCCAAGTTGGAAAACTAAGCGGAATGATTTTAACGGGTAGCGTTTTAAGAAGTGGCATATTGGGGACAACGGCGATGCCGAAGCCGTTTGCAACGAGACCCGCGACGGCTTCATCCTCTTCAATGGCGTACACACTGTGTGGTTGGCCGCCGCATTCGGCAAAAAGCTGGCGGATGATGGGCGCGAGGCCGCTTCTTTTGGAGAAGGTGACTTGATCGAAAGCCAAGGTTTCACTAAGTTCAATCTGGTTGCGAGTAGCCAAGGGATGATCAGTCGGAGTGATCACGACGAGTGCCTGAGAAGCAATTGGAAAATAGGCAATATCTTCTTGCTCGTCAACTTTTGAGCAAAAGCAAATATCATAATGTTTAGCGCGTAAACCTTGAATAATTTGTGGTGATAGCCCGTTTTCGTTCGTGAATTCAAAACGGACATCTTGTTGGCTGTTTTGTAAGAATTCGCGTACCATGCCAGGGACCCAGCGTGTGCTGAGGGTACGTAAGGCGGCCAGTTTAATCACCGTTTGCTCGTTGTTTTGGTGTTGCAACTGTTCAATGCCGCTATCGAGGATGGTTAGCGAGTGATCCACAATGCGACTGAACTCGCGGCCTTCCGAAGTTAAAACGACGTTGCGTCCTTGTCGCACAAACAAGGCAAGGCCCAGTTCGGCTTCAAGACCATGAATGGCATTGCTCAGGCTGGGCTGGGTGATGTTTAACTGGCGGGCAGCACGGGTATAGTTCTGTGATTTGGCTAACGTAACGAAATATCGCAGATGAAAAAGGTTCATTTTGGTCCTCCTATGAAGGCTTAACCGGAACGATAGCCTCCAGCTATAAACACCCTCATTATAATGAATTAGAAGTCGCTTGTGCAACCGTATACAATTCAATTTGTAAACAAGATTGAAAAATTAATCACAAATCATTTTGGGAGGCACTATCATGACACTTACTCATCCAATTACTGTTAGTTCATGGACATTAGGCGACCAATGCAAATTCGAAGATCGCGTTAAAGCAGCCGCAAAAGCTGGGTACGATGGCATCGGCTTACGCGCCGAAACCTACGTCGATGCGCTAAATGAAGGCTTAACAGATCAAGGAATTCTCGACATTCTTGATCAGTATCATATCAAGTGCACCGAGGTTGAATACATCGTGCAATGGTGTGAAGAACCGCGGACATACGAGCAAAAATATAAGGAGCAAACCTGTTTCCATATGTGTCACTTGTTTGGCGTTGAACATATCAACACCGGTTTGATGGAAAGCTATCCAGTAGACTTCACGGCCAAGAAGTTGCAGGAACTGGCACATCGCGCAGCTTTGGCTGGTAATCTCATCATTGCCCTCGAACCGATGCCATATAGCGGCATGCCAGATTTGAAGAAGACTTGGGCGATTCTCCAAGGCGCCGGTGCTCCGAATGTGATGATGTTGTTAGACATGTGGCACTGGGTTCGAGCAGACCAGCCGTTCGACTTGCTGACGAAGGAACAAGCTAAGCGCGTTATCTCAATTCAACTTGATGATGCTTACAAGCGGCCATATGCAAAGTCCATTTTGCGTGACGAGTCGATGCACGATCGCTTAGCACCGGGAACTGGGTTTGAAGATCGGACTGAAAAGTTTATCAAGATGATTAAAGAGGCTGGCGTGGATCCAAAAGTGATTGGCGTTGAAGTTATTTCTGATCACTACATGGCCAAAGGGATTGACTGGGTTGCCAAATATACTTACGACACCACGGTGAAAACCTTGCAGGCGGCATGGCCGGAAATTTTGAAGGAAACTGTTGCGACACACTAAAAGGAGCGTAATTTTTATGGCTGATTGGTTAGGTTTGAAAGACAAAGTTGTCGTTGTCACTGGTGCTGTTGGCGGTATGGGCACTCATTTTTGCGAAGCATTTGCAGAGCATGGGGCGAAGCTTGTCTTGGTTGATATTAAGAAAGATGCGATTCAGACAGCAGCTAAGAAGTTAGCTGATCAATATGGCGTTCAAACATTAGCAGTGGCAACCGATACGACAGATGAAGATGAAGTCGATGCTGCGGTGCAAGCGGTTGTGGCTGAGTTTGGCAAAGTGGACATTCTCGTGAACACGGCCGCTATCTTGCGTTTTTCACCGTTTGAGGATTTGCGTTTGGATGAGTGGAAGACGGCTGTGAATATTAATTTGACTGGTTATTTCTTGATGTCACAACGATTTGGTCGGCAAATGATTGCCCAACATCATGGGACGATGGTGCATATTTCAACGGTTGCGGCTGATTTCCCAGAGACATACAGCGGGGCGTACAGCACAACCAAAGCTGCGGTCAATATGTTATCGAAGCAAATGGCCGCTGAATGGGGACAGTTTGGGATTCGCAGCAACTGTGTCATGCCATGTTTGGTGAAGACCCCGATGTCTGCTGATTTTTACAAGGATCCTAACGTGTTGGACGGCCGTGAGCACTTAGTTGCCAGTCGCCGGATTGGCAACTTGGATGACATCGCCAATGCTGTCCTTTACTTGAGCAGTGACCGTTCCGATTACACAAACGGTGATGAACTGCGAGTTGATGGCGGGCTGGGCATCATGATGCAAGATATGATTCCGAAGCCGGGTGGTCGGCGTGAATACGCAATTAAAGCGCACCAAGCTGCCAAGTAATTTGCAATATTGATAGAAGCAACTTGATCGCACCTTGGGTCAGGTTCTTCTTTTCAAAATGCTCGTGAAAATATGAACTTAATGGAGGCACTGAACATGGAGACGTGGATTTCTGGAACGACTGGTTTGTTGTGTTTGCTGGGCAGTCCGGTTGGCCATTCTGGCTCGCCAGCAATGTATAACTTCAGTTTTCAAAAACAAAAAATTGATGCAGCTTATGTGGCGTTTGACGTGACCAAGGAGCAGATGCCAGAAGCACTGAATGCCATGCGCCTTTTCAAAATGCGCGGCGGCAACGTCACGATGCCGTGTAAAAATGTAGCAGCAACTTTGATGGACGAGTTATCGCCAGCTGCCAAGATCATTGGTGCGGTGAATGTCGTTGTGAATGATGATGGCAAATTGATCGGTCACATCACGGATGGCATCGGATTTGTTCGGAATTTGCAGGAACACGGGATTGATATCAAAGGCAAGCATTTGGTGGTATTAGGTGCTGGTGGCGCCGCGACTGCCATTCAAGTCCAAGCGGCGCTAGATGGTGCAAAACAGATTACCATCTTTAATCGGCAGGATGAATTCTATTCACGTGCTGAATCGACCGCCAAAAAGTTGGCCGAGGCAGCGCCTGCTGTCAAAGTTGATGTGGTTCAGTTGGAAAATACTGACAGGCTCAAAGCAGCGATTGCGGACGCCGATATTCTTGTCAACGCAACTACTGTCGGCATGAAACCAGACGATGGGGTTTCTCTTGTTGATCCGAGTTTCCTACGCGCAGATTTGGTGGTGGCTGACACGGTATACAATCCCTTGAAAACAAAGTTGATTGAAGATGCTGAAAAAGTTGGCGCAAAAACAGCCCCGGGTAAAGGCATGCTACTTTGGCAAGGAGCAGCCGGATATCAATTGTGGACTGGTCAGGACATGCCAGTGAAGGCATATCAGGCATTTGAAGAAGAGCGTGAACCAGACCGGTCTCTGGTGTAGGGAACACGTTTAAAAACGGAGGCAACTTGAACGATGAAAACCAAACGTAATCATTTTTTGCCGGGTGCACTGGCACTGTATTTTTCCTATGCGATGCTGGGGATTGCATCTTCCATTCTAAGTCAGTATAAGGCGCAGTTTGCTTCGAATTGGGGTGCGCAACAACTGAGCACTGGCACCGTTGACGTCAGCATGGTCGTGTCAGTGATTGCGGCGTTCGGGTTAGGTCGCTTGATTGCCTATCCGTTTGCCGGGCCGGTGTCGGATCATTTTGGCCGGAAGGTTTCTGGGACGATTGGGATCGGGTTGTATGTGATCTTCTTCATCGGCATCATCACGGTCAATAGTTTCTGGGCGGCTTATCTCATCGGTGTTCTTAATGGGATGGCGAACTCGTTTTTGGACACCTGTGTTTCCCCGAGTCTCATGGAAATGTTTCCGGAATCGGCGTCAATTGCCAATCTTCTGACAAAATTCGCTGTGGTCACCGCGCAGTTTATCTTGCCGTTCTTCATTGGCGGCGTTGCGGCGGCTGGCCTGTCATTTCGGACGATCTTCATCATCTGCGGCGTGGCGCTGGCTGCCGATGCCATTGCCATTATCGTTTTCCCATTTCCTAAGCGGGAAAAACCACAGCTGAATGCAGCTGGCACGCCTGAAAAAATGCATTTTTCAATTGGGTCTGTGGCGGCCATTTTAATTGGCTTCACCAGTTCGACCACCTTCATGGTTTGGTTGAATTGCAACCAGGAACTAGGGGCGGCTTACGGGGTTAAAAATCCAGCAACGCTGCAATCGTTATACGCCGTTGGTGCTGGGATTGCGGTGTTGCTGACGGCTCGTCTGATCAAAGCCGGGTTAAAAGAAAGCACCGTTTTGATCCTGTATCCGACGATTGCGGTGGTCATGTTAGCCTTGTGCTACTTTGTGCAGACGCCGGTCATTCTTTACATTGGTAGTTTTGTGATTGGTTATGCCGCGGCTGGCGGTGTGTTGCAACTTGCCACCTCAACAACTATCAGTTTCTTCCCCAGTCATAAAGGCACAGCGACTTCGCTGGTCATGATTGCTTCAAGTATTGCCAACTATGCGGTGTTATCCGCCGCTGCCGGGTTGACCAAGGCCTTTGGCGATGCGGCACCACGGATGATCATTCTTTTGAATATTGTCATCACGATTGTCGGCATCGGTTTAGCACTGGTCGTGAAGACGCAGGAAAAGCACGTCCTAGCAGTTTCACAAGTCCATTAGCAAAAAGGAGTTCGGAACATGTCATTAAAAGATGAAATTGACGGTCACACCGTTTTAGCTGGTTTACTGGCGCATCCTGCTGGCCACTCGATGTCGCCAGCAATGTACAACGCAACATTTGAAAAACTTGGGTTAAATGATGCCTACCTGTCCTTCGATGTTGATGCACCTGAATTGGCACACGCCTTGCAAGCCATGCGCAGCCTGCATTTTTTGGGTGGTAATTTGTCGATGCCGAATAAGCAAAAGGCCATACCGTTGTTGGACAAACTATCGCCGGCCGCAAAATTGATCGGTGCCGTGAATACCATTGTCAATGACCACGGGGTGCTGACCGGCCATATCACCGATGGCACAGGCTTCATGCAAGCACTGGGCAACGATGGCTTGGATATTCGCGGCGATAAAATGACACTGGCAGGAGCTGGCGGTGCGGGGACAGCGATTGCGATTCAAGCAGCTTTGGACGGTGTTCGGGAAATCAACATTTTTAATCGTCGTGATGCTTCGTGGCAAAATGCCGAACGTAATGTGGCCATCATTAATGACCAAACACAAGGCCATGCGACATTGTTTGCACTCGATGATCAACCGGCGTTAAAGGCTAGCATTTTGGATTCAGTTATCTATGTTGATGCGACACCCGCGGGGATGAAGCCGCTAGAAACTGTTAGTAATGTGCCTGATGGCGATTGGTTTACGCCAGAGACGATCGTGTTTGATACGGTCTATGCACCGCGCGAAACCAAGCTTATGCAGCTCGCTAAAGAAGCCGGTGTGAACCACGTGTATAACGGCATTAACATGCTGATCAATCAAGGCGCCGCCGCCTTCCATCTGTGGACAGGCCTACAAATGCCAGTTGATTATATTCGCGAGACGGTGTTTGGTGAACCGGCGGCAGTCGCGCACTCGTAAGCAAGAAGACGAATTCAAGCAGTCAGCCACGCGCTTAAAATCGTCATTTCGACAAATCAAAAAAGAAGATGATCTTGTAAAAAAGCCCTGATGCCAGTGGCACACTGACATCGGGGCTTTTTGCATTCTGTGGCCATGTGCCAGCGTTTTCTAAGCTGACTGAGTGGGCATGCGGTCACCTGCTAATTGAATAAAAAGTATTCGCGAATATATCAACGTCAAAGGTTGTTATTGGCCTTACATTTAGTTAGTATATAAGTACTGAAAGGGAGGATACTATGAAATACCTCATTGAATTCAAACGATGTTGGCACCAGTCGAACGGTCAGGGTATCCACCTGATGTGTCCGGGCAAATGACCACATGTGGGGTTTCTTACCCACGGTCACACGCAAAGTTTCTTTTAAGGTTAATTAGTCATTATGAGGGAATAGGAGGTGAACCTTGGAAAAATCGCCACTCAAGATCGGTATTTTGAACGTCATGCATGATAAGGCTGACACCAAAACTCGGCTACAGCATGTTTTGACGCACACTGACATACCGGTCGATTTGCATTTTTACTACCCCATGACCCATTACGCCGGACGGACGGTGCCGGAAGCGGTCAGTTCAATCCTCGATCCGCTGGACATTCATGAGGTGGCGAAGATGGATGGGTTCATCATCACCGGTTCGCCGATTGAAACCTTGGAATTTGATCAAGTGCATTACATCGCCGAAGTTCGAACCTTGTTGAAAACGTTAAGTCAGCATGTCCCTAATCAGCTCTATCTTTGCTGGGGTGGGATGGTTGCATTGAATTACTTTTTTGGCATCAGCAAGCTAATCTTGCCGCATAAACTTTTTGGCGTTTATCCGCAAACCATTCTTGAGCCGCACCCACTTTTGAAGGGACTCAAAAATGACTTCAAGTCGCCGCATGCACGCTATGCCGAAATGGATGTCCGCGGTATTCATGCCGATCCGCGGCTCACGATTAACGCGACAACGACGAAAGGCAAACTCTTCATGGTGACCGAACCGACTGATACGCAAACTTTCGTCTTTTCACACATCGAATACGATCGGTGGGGATTGGATTCAGAATACAAGCGTGAAGTCGCTGCTCATCCAGAGATCGACTATGTTCGCGCTAAACATTATTATCATCACAAAAATGATTACGATCATCCCAAGTTCAATTGGAAGAAAACGCAACGAACGATTTTTGACAATTGGATTCAACATGTCGCGGATCATCGCAATGACAATCATTAGGAAAATCAATCAACTAATATGGAGGCTTTTAATATGGTGACAGCAGCAGATAATATTACCGGTTTGATTGGCAACACCCCTTTGCTTAAGCTAAATCGTGTCGTCCCAGAAGATGCAGCAGATGTTTATGTGAAGCTTGAATTCTTTAATCCCGGCGGTTCTGTCAAAGACCGAATTGCCTTGGCCATGATTGAAGATGCCGAATACAAGGGCGTTTTGAAGCCAGGCGGCACCATTGTTGAACCAACATCTGGCAACACTGGCATCGGCTTGGCCTTGGTCGCCGCGGCTAAAGGCTACCACCTGATCATCACGATGCCAGAAACGATGAGTGTTGAACGTCGTGCGTTAATGCGGGGCTATGGCGCCGAATTGATTCTGACACCAGGGGCGGATGGCATGCCGGGTGCGATTAAAAAAGCTCAGGCACTCAGCAAGGAAAATGGTTACTTCTTGCCGATGCAGTTCCAAAATCCGGCTAATCCGGATGTGCACGAGCGCACCACCGGTCAAGAAATCATCCGTTCTTTTGATGGCGGCACCCCAGACGCCTTCGTTGCTGGCGTCGGCACAGGTGGCACGTTGACCGGAGTTGGCCGGGCGTTGCGGAAAATCAACCCGCAGGTGCAAATTTATGCACTTGAAGCAGCTGAGTCACCAATGCTCAAAGAAGGGCACGGCGGCAAGCATAAGATCCAAGGTATCTCCGCTGGCTTCATCCCAGACGTTTTGGATACCAACCTATACCAAGACATTATTGAAGTCACCAGCGACCAAGCCATCGACATGGCTCGTCACGTTAGCCACGAAGAAGGCTTCCTGCCAGGTATCTCTGCCGGCGCCAATATTTTCGGTGCCATTGAAATTGCTAAGAAACTTGGCAAAGGCAAGAGCGTGGTAACAGTCGCGCCGGATAACGGTGAACGATACTTGTCAACGGACTTGTTTAAGTTCGAAGATTAAAGGTACAATTTTGCAGCTGGCATTGATGAAATAGAACATGAAATGAAAGTGGCTCGGTATCTGACAAAGGTCAGCTATCGGGCCACTTTTATATGGATAAAAATTATATGGACCATTTGATAAACTAATTAAATGCAAGTATGCATCAACTGATGATCATGGGCATCAGTCCGTGATTCTTTCTTTACTTTAGTCATGATGATCAAGACGGGTTCCTTTGAAAATGACGGCTTGAATTTTTGGCTCTTTTTGCAACAGCCGCCATGTATAGACCAGACTAGCTGTGGCTGACATGATCATGATGTTCCATGTGCTTGAGGAAAAGTTCTTCCATACGAAAAGATCTTTTTCAATCTCCTCACTAAGTTCCGATAAAACATCCACATGCCATCCTGATAGCAACGCAAACCCAAGACCATAAATAAAGATCACGATCCAGTCTACCAAATATTGCCATCCGTGGCGAATTTCAATGATAGGAAGGCCATTGACATCATGTTTTTGAGAAACGTGGATTTTTAGACCAGTTGTTTGAAACCAGCCCAGAATGGCACCAATCAAGATGGTTACCCCAAGTGCCAAAAAGGTAGGCCGCTTGTGAGAAACTAATAATATACCGGTCACTAAGGTATAAGCGGGTATAATAACTAATGTTAACCGTGAGATTCTTTCGAAACGAAAGACATGACGAGTGAAGAAAAACAATGCAGCAATGAGTAGTATTATTTGTGACATAGGGGGCCTCTTATTCAGGATTATAAAGGTAGAACTTAATTTTCAAAGTTTACTGCTTTGAAAATTTCGAAGCAATAGGACGATGCAAATTATTCGAGAATGGCTATAATGGGAGTTATAAGTCTCCATGGTGCAACGGATAGCATAATGGTCCTCGAAACCACAGATCCGGGTTCGAATCCCGGTGGAGGCATTCTTTAAAGAACGTCCTGACACAAAAAATCGTTGCAGCGATGATGCTTGCAACGATTTTTTGGTGTCTCATTATTTCTCCGCAGCCGTCAATGCCTGCGCCAGATCATCAATCAAATCCTGCTGATCTTCCAACCCAATCGCAATTCGGACATGTTGCGGTGTCAGGCCTGAGGTGGACCGTTTTTCTTCGGGCAGTTTGAACCATGGTAATTTGACTAAACTGGAGACGGTGCCGAGGGAGTCGGCGAAGTCGAAGACCTTGGTGCTGTTGACGAACTTGATGGGGTCAATGTTGTCGGCCAGTTTGATGGATAGGAGGCCGCTGGCACCGGTGGTTTCTTGTTGGGCTAAGGCATAGCCGGGGTCGCTTTTGAGACCGGGGTAATAAACATGCGCGACGTCGGAATGTTGTTCAAGAAATTCAGCAACCGCCTGGGCATTGCTGGTTTCGCGATCCAGCCGGACAGCGAGCGTGGCGATGCCGCGACAGACAAGACTACAGTCGAGCGGTGCAAGAATCGCGCCGATGGTATTTTGCAAGAAGCCAATCTTTTCACTGATTTCCGGACTGGCTGAGACCACTAAGCCAGCGATGAGGTCGCCGTGGCCGCCGATGTATTTCGTGGCGCTATGCAGGACGATGTCGGCACCGAGATCAAGTGGCCGTTGATAATAAGGGGTGAGGAACGTGTTATCGACAATCGTGAGCAGGTTGTGGGCTTTGGCAAGAGCGCTAATAGCTTTAACGCTGCTGACTTTGAGCAATGGATTGGAGAACGTCTCGAAGAAAATCGCTTTGGTCTCAGGCCGAACGGCTGCTTCAACTGCCGTTAGATCGCGCGGGTCAACCGGTGTGAAGGTCAGGCCATGTTGAGCAAAATACTGATTGAGCAACCGATCTGTTCCGCTGTATAGTGAATCACCGATAATAAAGTGGCTGCCATCCGGGAAAATCGCGAGAACCGTCGCAATCGCTGCAACCCCGCTGGAAAAGGCAAACCCTGCATCGCCATTCTCGAGAGTAGCGATTTGACGTTCAAGATAGTCGCGGGTTGGATTGCTGCTGCGGGCATAGTCCCAATCGCTAGTGCCACCATCAGGCGCAAAGCGGTACATGGCGCTTTGATAAACTGGCGGTACGATTGCACCAGCTTTATCTGTTTGCAATTGTGGACCATGAACTAGTTTGGTATTGAATTGGGTCATATGCCCGACCTCCTCATATGATTGGTTGACAACTTATGTCGCGTCACGGCCTACATATAGTCGCGACTTTTAGCCAATAGTTAATAGGTAACGCAAAGCGATTATTTAGTGGTTAAATCAGCGCCAAAGTATTTCTCAGACAATTTCTTTAAAGTGCCATCGCTTCTAAGTTCCTGAATGCCTTTGGATAAGGCTTTCTGCAAGTTAGGCGATTTCTTACTGATCATTCCAGCCACTTCGTCAGGCTTCACATCGCTATCTTTAAGTGTCTGGCTCTTTAAACCGGTTGTGGAATTGCTCTTAGCGTAGGCATACCAGGCGGCGGTGGCGTTGATGGTGCCATCTGCGCGATTTTCCTTAACCAGATTGAGCGAAACAGTGAAGTCGCCAGAAGGTGTAATGTTGGCACCGTATTTTTTAGCTAGGGCAGCATTTGGGGTGCCAGTGCCTTCAACAAAAGTCTTGCCTTTGATGTCGTTCAAACCCTTAATCGAGGTTTCATCGCTGCGAGTGATCAAAGCATATCGGGAGTACATGTACGGTGTGGTGAAGTTGTAAACTTTCTTACGCTGGGGTGTTTCACTGATGTTATTGAGCACGAGGTCGAACTTTTGACTTCCAAGGCCAGCGATCAGGGAATCCCATTGGGTAGGAACAAACTTGGCTTTGACGCCGACTTTCTTGGCTAGAGCCTTGCCAAGATCGACTTCGAAGCCTTGCAGCTTGCCATCTTTGCGATAAGAGAAGGGCGCATAAGTGCCTTCGAGGCCGATGGTCAACTCATTTTTATTGATAAGTTCGCTCGTGACCGTGCTTGTTTTACTGCTGTCAGCTTTACTGCTAGAGCAAGCTGCCAAAACGAACGCGGAAAGGGCAACAATTGGTAATAAGACCCACAACTTTTTCTTTAACATTAGAATCTTCCTTCCATAATGGTGTTTTTAGTTACAGCTGCGTTGTCTGCACATTGCTGGTATAGCGTGACGTGACTTTTTCAAGATAGCGCTGTCCCCAAGTTAAGACGGTGCAGACAACGGCATAAAGCAAAGCGACCAGTGAATACATCAATAATGGCTGATAGTTCTCAGCAGCGATCTGCTGACTCACCTGAAACATTTCGACGATAGTGATCGAAGCCGCCAGTGAGGTGTCCTTGACGAGACTGATAAAACTGTTTGATAGTGGCGGGACGGCCGTGCGTAGTGCTTGCGGAATGATAATTTCACGCAGAACCAAGCGCCGCGGCAAGCCGACTGAGTAGGCAGCCTCCCATTGACCGTGATCAATCGACAGCAGCGCCGCTCGAATTGTTTCAGAACAATAAGCCCCCGTGTTCAACGAAAAGGTGATGATACCGGCAACCACTGGATCGAGTTTGATACCGTGAGGAAAAATGCCCGGAATGATCAGACTTGGTAGTCCAAAGAAGACAATGAACAACTGCACCAGCAACGGGGTTGAACGGAAAAGCCAAACATAAAATGAAGCGAAGCCTTTTGCAAAGGTGATCCAAAAGCCTTTTCGTACCGAGATGCGCGTCAGTGCCGTGATCAATGCAATGATGAGGCCAATCGCGAATGAAACTAGCGCGATAGAGATCGTGTATTTGATTCCCGCCGCCGCCATTTGTGGAACGGCATCGGCAACAATTTTCCACATACTTTTTCCTCCTTGAATCGACTCACACAGGCGTGATAGGTTGATTGAAGTGGGTTGCGCGCGTCCCTGATCGTGCTCAGAAATGCGATCACAGGCGTAGAAGCCTGCCCATAAACGTGCCTGTGATCGCTCTACAAAAAAATCCGCCCAAGTCTATTGTGACAATAGACAAGGACGGATTTTCCGCGTTACCACCTTGATTAACCGATCGAAATCGATTCTCTCTAAGTACTTCGCAAGTTTGCGTTATACCCTGACTCAGTAACGGGAGTGCCCGTCAGTTGCTTGCAAGATGTGTTCGCAACTGAATGCTTCAAAAGACCATCTTCGCCAGTGCCCGATCATTGTCTTTCACCAAATGACAACTCGCTGCGGACCTTCGACTGGTTACTCATCTTTTCGTCTGTGTGATATTGACATCACATTAGGCTAAAAAACGATTGTTGTCAATAGTGAGTGTAGAAGGTTTCTAACCGCGGCTGTTTACGCTCTTTTAAACGCGTGCACAGGCGCAGAAACCTGCACATAAGGACCTCAAGCACAATGATAAAGTACGGTCATCGCACTTGAGGCCACTTATGCTCCGGTTTCTAACCGCGCCTGCTTACGCTCTCCGCCTAAAGTCCAGTGACTTTCCAAAATAAGTGCGGTATATTTAACGCGGAGTGAATAATTGAAACGCTTTAAGGCTTCAAGGAGGGCAATATGAAAAAAGCATGGGTTTACGGGTTAGCTGCCATGCTTGGCTTGGGTGTATCAGCGGTGATTGCTAATCAGACATCAGCTTCCGCAGCAACAGTGCCGATTGTGATTCAATCAGCGACATCGAAATGCGACACTGGTTCTGCGCCGGATCATGGGGCATCAAAATCAGTGATCGTACCACCGCTTGCTGACAACAAGGTTGAAGTACCAATTGTCACGGTTTCAAGCGATGATGATCAAAAGGCGGGCAATACCGGCAGCGCGGATAGTTCATCGGTTTCATCTAGTCAGCAAAATGGGGCAGCAACATCGGACACAGGTGCGGAAACTGTGGGCAGTCAAGCACCTGTCACAAACGGGAATGTTACATCGTCAGCAACCGCGCAGCAAGATGATCGTGATGCACACCCGTCAGTTTCTGAACCAATGATTAAAACGGCACAAGAAGTTAATGCGACAGAAGCAAGCTCGTCTAAAGCACCGACGAGTAAAGAGCGGGATGAACAGGCAATTGTTGCTGCAGCGCAAGCGGCAACACATGATAATGTGAAATCAGGCCGCACAATATCAGTGGTCCCAGAGAGTGTGACTTCTTTTATCGGTTCAACCCATAAGCAGCCGCAGAATGCTTTTGAGATTATTTGGCAGGCGTTGATTGAGACTGTTCAGATGCGACAGCAATGCCCAACGGATCTGATTGATGATTTGGTTTTGGGAATGCCGCAACCAAATTTTGACGTTGTGCAATCGACATTTATCGCAACGAAAAGGGAACTCAGCAAGGCGTTTTCTTCGCCTGTTTTTGGGAAGTCCCTTCAACTAGATAGCCTGTCGCCGTTCAATCAGGTTTTTGGCAAGATGATCAACTTGATCGATCAAGTGTTGTTGACACATCTTGTTTTCCCAGATTAACTTACTTAAATAGTTCCGTGATGGTGAATGAAAGGCGACTAAATTTGTCAACGGGTTCTTCTTACTCAGAGGGGAGCCCGTTTTTTGATGGCACTGACACGATTTTTGAATGGCCCCAAAACTTGATGACCGTAAAAAAAGCCTATCTCTTCAGTATTCGTTACAAACACGAAGAGGCATAGACTTTTCAGAAATAACAGCTGATCAAGCGGTATGCGCGATTGTCAGGCATTTCCGGCTTTTGGGTTGATCGGCTGTTGTTTTGGTCACTTTTAATTTTCTTCGGCATCTAATTTGGCGACAGCAACGGCTTTTCGAACTTTGACCGCGTGTGCCACGAGGCCGACAGCCAGACCAACACCAGCCGGAACTAACCAGCCAAGGCCCATGCCAGCAAACGGCAGGAAATGTAATTGGAAACTGTGCAATGCCAGACCAAGCGCACTTTGACTGACAAAGGCTGGAAAGGCAGCGAACATATCGAGAACGGCTGGGACTGCGGTGAAGCCGACGACGAACCGATACACCAGTGGATCATGATGGAATGCCTTGCCGAAAACGGAAAGGAGAATCAATACCATTGAGAAAGGATAGAGGAACATCAGCATCGGGACAGACCAAGCGATGATTTGCTCCAAACCAAAGTTCGCCGTTAAGAAGGATAGAAAACTGGTCAGTGCCAACCAGACACGATAACTGACCTTTGGAAAATGACGATGGAAATCTTGCGCAAATGCAGCAACCAAGCCAACTGCAGTGGTGAGGCAGGTCAACGTCAACAATGTTGCCAGAACCGCATGACCAGCAGCGCCGAAGTAATAGGTTACAACTTGGTTAAAAGCGGTCCCACCTTCAGGGCTAAGTTTGAAGTGAGCCAATGACATGCTGCCGAGCAGGATTAAGGCAACATAGATCAGACCAATCCAGCTAGTTGCCATCACGCCTGCTTTGGCGGTCGACTTGGCCACATCGTCATCATTTTTTAAGCCGAGACCGCGAACAGCTGTGACCACGGTAACGCCAAAGGCTAAGGCAGCCAAGGCATCCATCGTGTTGTACCCTTGTAGGAAACCATTCATGAAGCTGGCATTTTTATAAGCTGCTGTGACAGTTTGGGTTGCTGGATTTCCCATTGGATGGGAGAAACCAATAAAGAAGACGAAGAATAGCAAGACAAGGAAAACTGGATTGAGAATTTTGCCAACAGCCGTTGTGATTTTGCGTTCCTTGTAGGATAGGAAAAAGGCGGCGGCAAAGAATAAAGCCGAGAAGACCAGCAGACCAACCTGCGCCCACGCTTTTGGCAGCATCGGCAAGACGCCGGTTGTAAAGGACACGGTTGCGGTCCGCGGTGTACCGAACATCGGGCCAATGGTAGCGTGAATTAAAACCATGAAAGCAAGAGCGAAAAAGCGGCCAAGTGGACGACCAATATCATACACACCTTCTGCATGCGTAGCGGCAATCGCCAACACACCGAGCAGCGGCAATGCAACCGCTGTGACTAAGAAGCCAAGCATTGCTGGAAACCAGTTGGCACCAGCGAGTTGACCGAGGTGCAGTGGAAAAATTAAATTGCCAGCGCCGAAGAAGAGACCGAACAAAAGTGATGCAATGACGACATAATCGCGGGTTTTGAGCTTCTTTTCAGATAATTCCATTTGAGTTCCTCCAGTGTTTTTAGATGTATCATTGATTCATTAATTTGGCAGCTAATGTGGCTAATGTCAGATTCCAATTGCATCACATCCTTCAATGGTTTGAGTTACATGTTTGCTAGGCGAAAATTCAAGCTTGGGGAAGCGCTTCTGCTCGCGCTCCGCTATAACGCGTTCGTCAGCCCAGAAACCTGCGTGTAAGGGCCCTGGCCGCAATGGTCAAAGTCCGACCATCACGCCCAAGGCCGCTTACACTCCGGTTTCTAACCGGGCTGACTCACGCTCACTATAACGCGCTCGCCAGCCCAGAAACCTGCGTGTAAGGACCTTGGTCGCAATGGCCAAAGTGCGGCCATCACGCCCAAGGCCGCTTACACTCCGGTTTCTAATCGGGCTGGCTCGCGCTCACACAAAAAAAGTCGCCCTTAGATTTTTCTAAGGGCGACTTTGCGCGGTACCACCTTAATTCACCAAAGCCAGCTGCGCCTTGGTCTTCATCGCATACGGTCCAATGACGATATGCTAGCACTGTAATGGGTGCCCCCATGACACGTTACTGAAGTTCGGTGTCCTGCTTGAAAGGGATATTCGCCATATCATGAATGCTTCCTCACACCAACCGAAGCTCGCTGTATTCACAGACACGGGTACTTGTCTTTCGCGTTGCATTTATATTTGATTTTTAGTTTAGCATGGATTGTTTTCTTGTCAATAACTAATTGAAATTTAATCAAAAAAAGCTTTTATCCGATTTGCGTAAAAAATGGCACAAGAAGTTTTCTTCACAATGTTGAAGCTGATTGAATAAATAAACTTATTTGATAAATCAATATTAGCTGAAACCTGCAAGCCTATCGAGTTAATTATATTGATCATTATTGGGTCAGTTAACGAGTTTTTAAGAAAAATGATTTTTTAATTTTAAATATGACTTGAATGGAAAGCGCAGAGTGATTAAAGCAAAAATGTGAAACCGCTAACAATCACTATATAAATAACTAAGTGAATTACAAGCGCTAATGTGGTGCATAAAGAGCTATTTATATGCCATAATACTATCAGTAGGAGAAAGTTGAAGGCGAGTCATAGATAAAGCCCTATATTAAAGGGATCTGCGCCAGCTCTAATTCATTGATTCTTCTCGCTCAATCCTGTATTATGAATAGTATAGAGAGAGATAAATGAATTTCAATAACGATATGGAGGCAAAAAGTGATGAAAAAAGTTAACTATATTGCAGCCGGAATTTCCGCATTAACAATTGCTGGACTCCTGTTGCCAACTGGTCAGGTTTTCGCTGCTGATATTAACAAAACATCTGTAGCTGAAGTTAACATTCAGGGTGGATCAATTACCTTAGATCAAGTGCCAGATCTAAACTTTGGAACTATTGAGATTGATAAGTTAATTGCTGGTGAGGTTAGCCAACCGCTTGTTGATAATACCGTTCCAGTTGGTCCCGTTAAAACTGCCGCTGATCCCAAGGACGGTAATGCAACCGGTGATTTAAGCGTCACCGATAACCGCGGTACGAACGTTGGTTGGGAGCTGACAGCGCAACTTGGCGATATGAAAAATGCAGGTGGTAAGGCATTGGCGGGTTCAATGATCCTTAAAGGGACCGATATTAAGACTGATAATGTAAGCCTTAATGCGATTAACCCAGGCGCCGCTCTTCCAGAATTAGTCATTGGCGGCGCTGCAGTGTCTGTCTGGAAAGCTAATGCTGCCACTGGCACAGACGATGGTCAGGGACAGGGGAAAAACACTGCTGTCATCAAAAATGCGGGTGGCACGACCCTTAAACTGAAACAGAATTTGACACCAACAGCAGGACAATACCAAGCGGCCATCACCTGGACTTTAGCCGACGCACCTAAGTAATCTATGGCACCTAAACTAAGGGGCAGCGGTCATTCGCTGCCCTTTTCATGACTGTGGGGGCGGAACCATGAAAAAGAAAATCATTTTCAGCCTGTTGGCAATTCTGAGCTTGTTGTGGTTCGGCGGTGCCCATCAGGTTCAGGCAGCTGAAGGCGCTGGCTTTACTATCAGCCCGGCGTTGCCGCAAAATCAAATTGATCAATCAACCTATTTTAATTTGCTGGTAAAACCCGGCGAGACCCAGCGGCTGTTGATTTATGTTAAGAACACAACAAAAAGTGCTAAAAAGTTGAAGGTCAGTGCGGTCAGTGCGTTCACTCAAAGTAATGGTACGTTAGGCTATTACCCAAATAAACACACAGACAAGTCCGCTGAGTACACTTTTTCCGGGCTGACGGAAGCACCTAAAACAATTGATGTTGGTGCTGAGGCACAAGTGCCAGTCACGTTTGATGTGAAGATTCCTGAAAAGGGTTTCACCGGTCAAATTCTCGGCAGTTTATACGTTGAAGATCCCACGGTGCATAAAAGCGGCGGCAGTGGCATGGCGATTAACAACAAGTTCGCCATGCTTGTCGGAGTTGTTTTGCAGACTTCGGAGGCCAAGGTGGCACCAGAATTGAAGCTGATGGATGTCAAACCGGGCACTCAGGATAATCAGGCCAGCGTCTTAGCCACCATTCAGAATATCAAACCTCGTTTATTTGGCGAGATAACACTTGATGGCAAAGTTTATCGGCAAGGCTCAAAAGACCCTTACCTGACACGTTCGGAAAAAGGGTGGTCATTTGCCCCAAACTCGCATTTTGACTACGCCATTTTCTCCAAAGAGGCACTGGCACCGGGCACCTATACGCTTGATTTAACAGTCAAAGGTGCTGACAAAACTTGGCATTGGCGCCGGAACTTTACGATTACGCAGCAGCAGGCGGATGTCATTGAAGAAAAACTGGGACGTGCCCCACAAACCCCTTGGCTATGGATTATCATTGCGATCATACTGGCGCTTGTGATCTTGATCCTGCTGTGGTTAATTTGGCGCCAACGACGCAAAAGGAGGGAGACCGATGAGACGAAACAAGCCTAGTTTTTGGATCATGCTGCTCATGACAATGAGTCTCATGGTCGGCGTTGGCGCGAAGGCGCAGCAAGTTCAGGCAGACACTTCTGTTGCACAAGTTGAACTTGTTGGTGAACTTCCGTCAACGAACCCTGATCCTAACCCAACGCCAACACCTGATCCGACACCAAAGCCAGAACCGGTTGATCATCAAACCACTGATCAGCATGGTCAAGCCACGCCGCTAACCCATACAGGCTATCTGCCGCAAACCGGCAATGCTGTTCAACTTTGGTACGTGGTCATTGGGGTTGAACTTCTGATTATTGTCATTTTAGGCATCGTGTTACTACGCGGCCGATCACGGCAGGGAGGTAAAAAATGAAAAAGAAAACCTTTATCATGATTTGCCTCACGGTGATCTTCGGCATGGTGCTTGGTCCGCTGCAGTCAGTGGCTGCAGCGGAGGCAACTTGGCCGAGTGGCACGTATCCCGCTCCAGCAACAGGAAGTTTTACCCGATTGAATGGTCTTTTTGATCGGGTGTCGACAGATTCGAGCCCAATTAAAAGCGGCACAGATGAAGTCGGCTTTGAACTGAATGCGGATCAAGCAAGCAAGGTCGGTTCTGTTTGGAGCAAGACGCCTTTTGTTGATCTAAGCAAAGATAAATTCACATTGGACATGCAAATTTATTTAGGTAATAAAACTGGTGGTGCAGACGGGCTTGCTTTTGCGTTGGCCGGTACCAAACCCACAAAATCAGGAAATGGTGGTGCATCATTGGGGATTTGGGGTTTGCCAGAAATGTCAAGCGGTGCTAGTTCCGCTTCTGTAGCCGCAACAGGAACCCAAAACAGTTTTGCCGTTGTTGTTGACACAAAAAAAACCTTTGACTCAGTGAGAAGCGGGATGGACAAGGCCATCAATTATCCAATCTTTGGGTCAACTGATCAGTATATCGGTTCTGGTTATCCTGGTCAGGCGGGTATGTATAAGATTGGTGGTCCGTTTTGGCGGACAGAGTTGGTTTTTACGGATTCCGGAACAGGACTTAAAAACCGCGCTGATTACCTGAGCAATCGGGTCACTAATGGAAGCTGGTCTAACTTAGTTGTTAGCTGGGCAAAATCTGCTAATGGTGGCACCTTGACGTATCAGTTAAAAGGTACAAATATCAGTTACTCGATTCCTTGGACGAATGCACAAATCCAGTCAATCTTCGGCAGCACGAAACTTTTCTTGGGTTTCACGAGCGCGACGGGGGCCGCATCAGAGCCCCACGTTGTTGGCATCAAGAGCTTAGCTGACTTCAATACAGTTAGCGGAACGGTTACCTTGAAACAAGGTAATGATCCTGTCACTATTGATAAACCCTTAAACATCGGCGATAAGTTGATGTATGAGTACGCGCTTGATGTGAATAATATTGATGGTCGTCCGTGGAAGGCTACAAATATCGTCTTGCCAAAAGGAGAATATCTCGATTACTTGAATTCAGGCGGAGCTCCAGCAAAACCCGGCGATAATTTGGCAGTTAATGTGACGATCGGTTCTGAGACGAAGACAGCACATGCGATTGTTCAAAGCGACAATCTCTCGGCCGTTATTACCGATATGCCTGAATTTCCTAACAACACAGAATCGCTTGTTAAATTTAGCCTGCCTGTGCAGGTGCAAAAGCATAACGCTACCACCATTAAGTATGTGACTCATGCTGCAGGTAATCTAACAGGTGGTGCACCAAGTAATAGTTACAAATTAACAAACACGGTTGATAATTCCGACAGCGTTAAATATAGTATTGCCGCCTTTGATCCAGGCGAACTGTCCTTACTGGTTGTGCCAAACTTTTATTTTCAAAAACTTAAAGTGGGGGAACCGGAGCCAGTTGATCCGGAAGTAGCAGATGTTATTGCAGGGATTCCTGGTCAAGGCAAACTGAATTCTAGCTCAGAAATAGCACCCGATAAATGGCTCATCAATAACTCACAGAATGTCTCTGCACCTGGCAAGTACCTTGAAGTCAAAGACACACGTCCAGATAAACCAGGCTGGCGTTTGTCGATGAAACTGTCACCATTCACACATGCTGATGATTATGTTCTTGGCGATAATGGCGACAAGGGCGGTGGGAAAGCTGAGATGGTGCTGTTTGATGTCAATAGCCAAACAGATTTCGAAGTGACTAGGATTAAGGATAATAACCAAGATAGTGTTGTGAAGGTAATGCAGGCAGGGACGACCGAACCAAATTGGTCACTTGGTGATGCCGCATCCAGTACGCAAGCACTGCTGTCTGTACAGAGAACGCCTTCTGTACATGCGGGCAAGTACAGTTCCACTGCAACATGGACGTTAGCAAACGCCCCGCAGTAATAGCGAAATAAGTCAAAAAATTCAAGATCTCCTTGAAATGAAGCAACCATGAGAATATGATGTGCTTATCTCTTAGATTAAAGGCAAGTCAGTCATGAGCACAGACAAAGGGGTCTTAGGATGAAGAAGAATCGGATGGTTTCGCACACACTCATCACCATGGCGGTAGCGGTTTTGGCCGTGATTTCCGAGATGCCAATTCATGTTTTGATCGCCGGATTCAGCAGATTAGGCTGATGCCATTAGCAGGTGTCAGTTGACTGTTTAATGAGCTATACAAGGAAGTCGCTTCTTTTCGGAGAAGCGGCTTTTTGATTTGCCTAGAATAAAGTTGCGAGTGTGAAGATCGTCCAAGTAGCAAAGCAAAGGAAAATTGCTTGCCATGGTCAACCTTTCGTGGCTAGATCAAATGTTTCAGTGCAAACTAGAAGTTTTATAAGCCTGAAAAACTGTAAAAAAGTAGCATACTATCCTAAAACGCCCATGAGGTCAAAAAATCATATTATTAATTCAAATTATTGATTAAAGGCTGATAATACGGGACTTGCAATCGTGATTTATAAGTTTAATAAATGGCCATTTTTGAGATGGATACACCGTTTGAAAATTTATTATCACTGTGTAAATAACGAGTAATTATTAATTTGGATCATCTGTTATGTCGGAACGCATAGCATATCTAACGAAACGGAAATGAGAAAAATAACGTTGAATACGTTTACTTAATAGAGAATTATGGTTATATGAGGACTATATAGTTGATATATAAAAAATGTTCGTATACTATTAGTATTGTAATAAGGAATTAAAACATATTTTAAAAGCAGGAGGATAAAATAATGAAAAGAGTTAACTACATGTCTGCTGGTTTAATAGCAATGACATTTGCAGGGGTCATGCTGCCAATCACAAGTGTCTTTGCCGCAGACGAACCAATCAAGAAAACCTCTGTTGGTGAAGTTCGAGTTGGGGTTGATCCAGATAATCCTGATCCTAACAATCCGGACAATCCTGATGGGTCTAAGGATATTTTGTCATTGGTCAAGGTGCCAGATCTGAAGTTCAAGAGTGTCAGTGTTGAGCAACTGGCAACTGGGCAGCAAACATTGCCGCTCACAAGCAACACAGTTACTGACAAACCGGTTAAGAACGAACCAGCAGGAAATGCCAGCGATGGGAATAATCAAGGTTTGTTAAATATCACTGATTATCGCGGCACCGGTGCCGGTTGGAAGTTGGAAGCTCAGGCGGGCGAACTCAAGAATGCGGCTGGACAAAAACTGGCTGGTAGTCTTTTGCTAGCTGGGGTTGCGAAAACCGACGAGACTGATAATAATCCAACTGCTATTAGTCAGGCTGAGTTGGTCTTGGAAGGCAGCGGGGTGCAGGTATGGAATGCCGCAAGTGGTCAAGGCCAAGGCCGCAACACAGGTGTCTTTACTTCGGCAGATACCGTGTTGAAGCTATCGCAAAATACAGCGGCATACGGCGGCAAGTATCAAACGGCTATCACTTGGACGCTGACCAACGCACCGTCTTAATGGATCGCATATCACCAGAAAGGGGGCAGCGATCGCACGCTGACCCCTTTTTGAAGAAAAGCGCTTTGCGTCAGCTGTGGGCGATGCGATACTACTGAGTTAATCAGATGAAGTTCTCGGAATGACAAACGTAGGGAAAAGGGGGAGACCGATGACACGAAGTATATGGCGCTTTTTGATCAGTTTGATCATTGTGTTCGGCGTCCTCGGTGAAGGGATCATGGCCGCTCACCAAGTGCGAGCGGCGACCTCCATCGGTGAAGTCGTCGTGATTGACGATCGGCCAAAACCCGACAAGGATCATAATGCACCAGGAACAGAAGTATCAAAACCAAAGGAAGAGCCTTCGGTACCGCCACGCCAACAGGTTGATCGTTTGCCACAGACCAGCGAAGGCGGACAAACCTGGTATTCGCTGATCGGTTTTGCACTCCTGATGATGAGCAGTTTGCGTCTTCAACTGCGGCTTAAACGACAAGACAGGGGGGACGATGATGAAAATCGTGACTAATTTCGCCATCGCTTTTGTCACCCTGATGCTTGCAGGTTTCGTCGGGCCGCACCAGTCGGTTATGGCCGCAGATGATCTAGGCCCAAAAAAGTCCAGTGCTCAATTGACGGTTGATGCTGGCAATATCATGATTCAGCAGGTGCCGGATTTGAATTTTGGCGGTATTTCTGTTCATGAAATCGTGAGTGGGTCCTTTCAGCGGCATCCGTTGAAAAGCAATCTGGTGAATCCGGGACCGATTAAGACGGCAACGAATGCCAATGACGGCAATGCGACTGGACTATTACAAATTGCTGATTATCGGGGCACCGGGGCTGGGTGGCGACTTGAAGCAAAAATGGACGCGATGACAGATGGCAAAGGGCATTTCTTGGCGGGGTATGTTGATTTGGTTGGGTCACAGCTTACCGCGAGCAATCCCGATATCAACCCGATTAATCCTGCCGGCAGCAATGTGCCGCGGCTGAATTTTGCCAAAGACAACACCTCTGTGAGTTCAACCGTTGTTTGGCAGGCCGATGCTGAGACGGGGGCTAAGCCGGGACAAGGACAAGGCGATAATCAGGCCACAATTGGTACCGGAACGGCACTGACGTTAGTGGCGACAAACACCAACGTCACCATTGCCAAGGGCAGGTATCAAGGCGCCATTACTTGGACACTGAGCAATGCACCAAAGGGTTAGAACAAACTTTTGAGGACTAACTTTTGGGGGAGCCGGAAGTGAGATGGGTGGACCTGATTACTCGCTGAAGACTGTAGCGAAAAATGAGGTGCAATTGATTTTCAAGTGCGGTTAGGTGTCAATGCCACCTTGCAACCGGACTACTTGCGAAAGGAGGCGTTCTGATGAAAAAACGATGCTATCTGCTAGCTTGTCTCGGCATGCTGTTGTGTACCCTGCTGGCGCCTGTGACGAGTGTTGGCGTGGCCGTCACGTGGCCGACGACTTCCGGCTATCCAGCACCGCCGTCATTTGGTGACGTGGACGGCCTCTTTTCACCAACGATGGGTGACTCAAGTTTATTGACGGATCCGACCAGCGGACATGCAGTCGGGCTTGAGATTAACAAGGATCAAGCAAATCGGTCAGGAGCAATTTGGAGTAAGGCGCCGATGTTTGATTTGGATAAGGATAGTTCGTATACGATGTACTTTTATATGGGCAACAAGCCAAAAAGTGGAGAAGGCATGGCCTTTGTGCTTGCTGCGAAACCAGCGGCCCCCACAAAGGTTGATACTGGGTCGTTAGGCGTTTGGGGGGTTGACCATCTTCCGCCTAATAGTAAGCCGCAAGAAGTCGCCGATACAGCGTTACCCAATAGTTTTGCCATGGTGGTGGATACACAAAAAAATGGGACAGGGGATCCCGGCGGTTATGAACAACTGAGTGATTTTAAGTCTTACTACTTTGGTACTGGTTATCCAGGACAAGCAAATATGTACCGAATTGACTATCCTTATTGGATGACTTGGCTGTATTTTAAGATCGACAATCCATCTGAACAATACCGCTTTGGACTGGGAACACAGAAGAATTTGTATGAAACGCCTGCCAATGGTAAATGGCATAAACTGCAACTCGATTGGAAAAAAGATAACCTCGGTGGCGGCACATTAACCGCAAAAATGACGATCACTCGCACAAAAGATCCAGACTATGCCACAGAGGTGATTAAGTGGACCAAAAATGATATTCAAAAATACTTTTCACAAGGTTCAACCGATCCCGCGCCGAGAAAGTTGTATCTAGGTTTTACCGGCACGACAAGTAACGTTTTTGAACCGCATGTCGTCGCAATCGGTGCCATGCCTGAAGCCGCGACCGTAAATGGCACAGTCGCCTTGATGCGCGGAGCCGAAACGGTAGAGGCAACAACTCATCTAAAAGTGGACGATGTGCTGCACTATGATTACACCGTGAACGTGAAGGCAACCAGTCAGGCAACCTGGCCGGAAAGCGGAACAGCAACGATGAACGTGCCAAAAGGAAAATATTTTGACTATCTGAAGGCTGATGGGACGCCCGCCAAACCGGGCGATACGTTGCCCATCAAAGTCACGATAGGCAATACGGATTATCAGGCGCAGGGGAAGATTCAACCAGACGGCAATCAGATTGTTGTCACCAATATGCCTCAGGTGCCAAAAGGGACAACGGCAACGGTGAAGTTTTCGCTTCCGGCCAAAGTCAAGCATCACGGTCTGGTGCAAACGACACCGGTTCAGGATAAACCGATTGGGACGGTCACAGGGGATGGCCAGACTTATGATCTGAAGACACCTGCGGGCAAAGATTTTCTCGCTTATATTCTTGATCCCGAAACAGGTGAACTCGTGTTAGAGAAAGTGCCGAGTTTTGTCTTCGAATTGAAGAATGGTCAAACCGGTTATCGTAATCCGACCGTGATGGAGATGGTCAAGGGACTGCCAACGCCAACGGCCACTAATTGGGATCAGGCGAATGCAGATCAGTGGCTGACGAATCAGCAAGGCCGCGAACCGACCAATTCGACAGGCAAGGTGTTGAGCGTGAAAGATACGCGGCCAACCAAGCAAGGCTGGCATTTGACGATGCAACTATCGCCTTTTACATTAACTGATAATAGCTATGTGCTAGGCGATAATGGGAACAAATTAGGCGGCAAGGCAACGTTGGTTCTGACAGATCAGACAGCGCAAATTGCCGCTATCAAGGATAATAACAACGCGACACCGGTGAAAAATATGGTGGCTGGTGGGACAGATTGGTCGCTAGGCACTCAAACCGGTAATGTAGCGGCCTACCTAGGCATTGAACCAACAGCGACTGCTAAGGCTGGCCAATATCAGGCCACGGCTACTTGGCTGTTGACGAATGCGCCGAAATAGTAAGTTGCTTGAGAAACAACAAAAATGGTTCCGAAACATAAGTCAGTCTTATGTTTCGGAACCATTTTTTATTGGCTATGATTTAGTTTTCTGTGAAAATTGCCGAGTTAATCGTTGCTGAACGTGGTGAATTTTGTTAAACGGCAATGCTTGAAGGAGTGTGTTCAAAATGATTAAGATGCCGCCTAGCCACTCGGCCGGTCCGAACGCGATGTGCAAGCGGGTGACGGCTAGAGTGGTGGCAGTCAACGGTTCGAAGGCACTCAACATGCCCGTGGCGACTGGCGAGATGTAGTTGAGGCTGCCCAACACCAGCAAGTAAGCGAACATCGTGCCGAATACGATCACGAAGGCAATGGCACCAAAATCAGGTAAAGTTAGTAGCGGATTGGGATGCAGCACGTATTGCGGTAAAAATGGCAAGCTCCCCAAGAGCATGGACCAACCGGTGACCGCTCGAGCGTCATATTTGGCCAGTAACGTGCGCGGAAGCAACGTGTATAGCGCCTGACTGACACCTGCCATAATGCCCCAGAAAACAGCGGCCGGCGCAAGACTTAACCCTGTCAGATGACCGCGGGTAACCAGCAAATAGGTGCCAATTAGCGCCAAAGTGATACTGACAAAGTCAATTCGCCGCGGCATTTGGTGAGTTGCAAATGCCACATAAAGCAAGATGAAAACCGGCCCCAGGAACTGCAATATCGTTGCTGTTGCAGCATTACCTGCATTAATTGCTAAAAAGTAGGTTAGTTGTGACGGTACCATGCCCAAAAAGGCGAACACGATCATTAGTATAGCATCGTGGCGGTTTTTCCAAATTGCAAGGAACATCCGCGGTTCTTGCACGCCGCTCCAAAGCAAAAGTAGGAGACCAGCGAAAAACAAGCGAATGCCAACCAGCCACAGCGGCTTTACTCCCGCATCGGTAAATAGTGTTTGAGTGAAAATACCGCTGGCACCCCAAAAAATAGCCCCGATAACGGCGAAAGAAACACCTTTTAGTTTTTGGTTGGTATGGCGAGCGAGATGAGCTTCAGTGCGTGGCATGGTGGGATCCTTTCGAAGTAAGACTGTCCAAGCCATTCTACGCAAAAAAACTAGGGTTGGCTAGTTCGTGCAATATCGATCAAGCTTCCTGATGGCGTGTCTTGAAGTTGCGATGCAAGTGCCTAAAAAGAGGCAGCCATTCATTGAAGAATGACTGCCTCTTTGACTCATTCCTGAGTCGTCTTAATTTTTAATTCGTAGCGCAGGTTGGTGCGATAGAAATGCCCAAGCAACATGCCTAGCGTTAGTCCCAAGACAATGAGGCCGAGTGGGAAGAGCCAGCCGCCAAGGAAGCCGCCGATGCCGATGACGATCATGGCAACGATGACGCCAAAAAAGATACTGGCAAAGCCAAGCGCGCCACCGCTGAAGTTGGCATTAGCTGAATACACACTAGCAAATGGAAATTGACTGCCAACCAGCGGCCATCCCATCATTAACGTCATGCCATAGGTGAAAATGATCACGGCAATGCCGGCCAACAAGGCATCAAAGCCGCCAAGCGCAGTGGTCAAAATGGTAATGAACAATAGCGGTGGTAAGAATAATCGAGCGAACATGGCCTTGACTACCCCGCGCAGTAGCAAGCCGTGGGTCGTAAAAGGCACATACTGGAAGATTGCCATGGCTTGAGGTTGACTCGAAAACCGCAGATTAACCAAAGCGGGAGCCAACGCCACAATGACGCCGATGCCAGCGTAGGCAATAAAATGCTTCGCCGAGCTAAATGGCATGTCGCGCAGTCCACCGCCAACAAAGATCAGCGGTAGAATAATGCCATAAGCTAACTGCGGATAGACCCGCAGTTTATAATCGCGTTCGCTGCCTAGCACACGCCACCCTAAAGTGAAGTATGTCCGTTCTTCACCAGGACGAGTCAGCAGAGCACTCACGCCGCGGAACCACCAACCAAGTTTACGCGTGCGGGCATCGCCTTGGTTCAATTTTTCTAGATAGGCTTCAAACACACCAGAAAAATGTAGAAAGATAAGGGTCAAGGCGATTGGGACGACGACACTTAACGCGGTGAGCGTCAGACTTAATACCGTTACCTGTCCTGCAAACAACATGGGCAGACCAACGAACCAAGCGGGGACAGCTGGTAAGAAAAGCCAATTAAACTGACCGCTGATGGACATGCCGAAAAGCGACATGGAACGCGGCAGCAAGTTAGGCAGCTGACCACCAACGTAGATACCAATCATCAGTAAGATCTGCACTAAATTTAGCATGTTGCGCAATCGTTCGCCATCAAAAAAGCGCAAGACTAGCAAGTAAACAAAAAGCGCCATGACCAGACTTAACACGCCGCTCAGCAGCAAACCGATGAGACCGCCAAGTGCCACGACTGGGCCATAATGGATACCGGCCATGACGAGTCCAGGCCCGCCCATTGCCAGCAACGTCATGCCCAGATAGAAGCAAATATTGATCAACCGCGCAAAACTTAATGTTTGATCATTGACGCCTCGGGAGGCAAAAACACTTCGGTCGCGGGGATCAAGAATCAGGCTTGAGTAAGTGGTCAAAATAGCGAGAAAACTCGTGAGTAGTTGAATCGTCATGAAAAGGGTAAAGGTCGTGAGAATTGAGGTCGGGAGAAACATAAGCAGCCCTAAAATCAGGCCAAAGAAGAGATTCCATAAAAAGGCGGTTTTGATGCTTGCGTCTTGACCACGTTTGCGTTTATTGAACATACTGCCTAAGCCGCTAGATTCACGAGCGGCCAAGAGACCCTTAGTCGCAAGGATTAGCCGCAATTGATCAAACTGAATACCACGTTTTTCCAATAAGGGCCTAAAGCGCGCGAGCCATGCAAATGTTTTCGGCAAAGGCAACGCGGCTGTATCAGTTGGATCAGCGGTGTCTAGGGACGTCTTTTTAAATAGTTTCATGGGATTCACCGCCAGTCACGATATCCACGAAACTTTGTGCCTTTTGACCGTGTTCGGCAAAGCCGGTTAGATCGTTGAAGAGCTGTTGCAGGTTGGTGTCGGCTTCCTTGGCAATGGACTTGAAGGGGCCGTCAGCAACGACCATACCGTCATTCAGCACGATGATGCGGTCTGACAACTTCTGAACAACATCGAGAATATGGCTGGAATAAAAAATGGTTTTACCACGATCCCGCAAATCCTGTAGCACTTCTTCAATGACAAGCACGGTGTTGGCATCCAGGCCGTTTAACGGCTCGTCCCAAAAAAGAATGTCGGGATTGTGTAGCAGGCTGGCGATAATCAAAATCAGTTGGCGCATCCCCTTTGAATATGATGAAATGCGCCGATCAAAAGCCTCCCGCAAATTCACAAGATCCGCCAGTGCAAAGGCCTTTTGTTCAGCATCGGCAGCGCTGAGTCCGTAAAGTTGGCCAATCAAGCTTAAATATTCACGAGCAGTCAAGGCGTCAAACACGTCGGCACTTTCAGGCACATAGCCAATCCGCCGTTTATAACTCGGGTCGTTGGGTTTGATTGGCTGACCAAACAGCTCAATGGTGCCGCCGTCTGGTTGCATCAAACCGAGCATCATTTTAACTGTCGTGCTTTTCCCTGCACCATTAGGACCGATGTAACCAACAATGCTTCCTGGAGAAATCGTAAAGTTGAGATCTTTTAAAACCTCCTTGGATCCGAAACTTTTCTGGATGTGGCTGAGTGTTACGATTGGTTCTGCCATGATAGGCCTCCTCTTGTAGGGTTGAGTAGGTACGCGTCTAAAAAGGTGTCAGCAAGAAATGAAACGCGCTTGTCTGCATACTTCTTTGGGCCGATTATGACAGAAAAGATTATTGTTGTATAGAGAAACAACTTTTGAATAACGCTTTTTGGCGACAATAAAAAACATCACGAGAGACAATGTGATGTTAAGAGGTTCGCTAATTTAATGGACTAGGCCAAACGAGAGCCAAATAAAAAACGAAAAATCGGTCAGTTTGTGAACCGGCGAAAGAGTGGCCTAAGAATAAAATATAATACTGGCACGATAATGGCCGTTGCAATTGAATTGATCACGGTGGCAGGCAAACTCAGGAAGGCACCGACCACGGCTGCCTTGAAAACGCTACCGACCATAAGCGCCTCAACAACCCCAGTGAGATAAGAAGTGACGATTTTTGTCAGGCCTGCGAGAATACCAATTATGATGATATTGCGCGGTTGATCGTTATGCTTAAAGGCTTTGACCAAAGCGCTGACAACGATGGCCATCACAATGGCTTCAAGGGCAGTCAACCATGAGGTAGCCGCATAGCCGTTCAGCAGATCAAACCCGCCCAAACCGATGACAGCGGCCAAACCACCTAAGCGGCCACCTAGGAAAAGAATGGCAAGCACCATTAAAGGATTACCAAAGTGGATGAATGGCCGACCAACCATTGCCGGAATTGGAATCCGTAAGAGTGAAATGCCAATGAAGATAATGGCAGCAAATAGACCGGTGAAAATAATATTCTTTAACGTATTATGGGATGTTTGCATCGTAATCGCCTCCAAAATATTGATAGTAATGCACGGTATGTGGCAGTTTATGGCAGTTGTTTGCTTAGCGCAGGAATGACGCCAGCCAGATTCAGGCCGTACTTTGGATCGGCATCAGTGGCAAGCGTGGCCTTGATCGCAAGCCGGGCGGCAACCATGCCAGTTGCGGCCGCTTGCCGCAAGTTTTGGCCTTTTAACAAACCCGTTGCCAAGGCAGCAGCAAAAAGATCGCCAGTGCCAAAATAATGACCCGTTTCTTTTGGCTGAGCCAAGGCCAGCGTGGTACCGGATGCATCGATGCCGACCACCGCAATTTGTTTGTGAAAAGGCACGCCGGTGATGAGAACGGCGCTGTCAAATTGGGCATGCAGGCGTTTCGCCAAAGCCGTGACGGCAGAAGGATCGGTGAGCGTTGTCGGCTTTTCATCCAAAAGCAGCTGAGCTTCGGTGATGTTGGGCGTCAAGACAGTTGCCCGATGCGCCAACTGTTGCATGGTCGCCACATAAGCAGCATCAAATCCCTTGTAAAGTTTGCCGTTATCGGCCATGACGGGATCGATCAACACGAGCGGGGCATGAAATTTAGGCAGCCAACGATCCCATTGGTCGGCCGCCTTTTGACCAAGATAACCAAGGTAAATGCCATCAGGCTGCAGTTGCAGTTGTTGCCAGTGCTTGAGAATCCCCGGCATTTCGGCGCTAAGATCAAGATAAGTATTGGCGCCTAGTCCGCCAGTATGACTAGACAGCAGTGCGGTAGGCAAAACATACGGTGTCAACCCCAGCCCAGCCGCTAACGGCAGCGCCACGCTCATCGAGACTTGACCCACACCACAAAGATCTTGACTGATGATCAGACTTTTTGTGTTCACAGCACGAATCCTTTCTGAAAAGATAGTTGTTAATAATGAGAATGCGCAATTTTAGGTGTCTTGTCAACAAGAGCGTGAGCCAGACCGGTTAGAAACCGGAGTGTAAGTGGGCCTGAACGTGATGACCGGTTTTTGGTCATTGCGTTCAGGGTCCTTACACGTAGGTTTCTGGTCTGGCGAACGCGTTTCGGAGTCGCACAAGTAGACCGATCTTTGGCCACTTAGGATTGAGGTCCTTATACGTAGGTTTCTGGTCTGACCAAGGCGTTATGAGACCCATCACGCCCTCCTTTAAACACGAACCCAAAAGCAGTCACCTCCATAAAACAAAATGGCCTCGGCATCGTGCCGTGACCATTTAATAGAAAGAATCAAGCTGAATTAAGCATTCCGAATCGTCTGAGTCGCAGCAGCAATGCGCTTGACGACGGTTGGATTGTCCATCGTGTAGATATGGATCCCATCAACGCCATGCACCAGCAAATCGACAATTTGATCAATCGCGTAGGCAATACCAGCATCACGCATCGCTTCTTTATTGCCAGAAAAATGCTGCATCATTGCGACAAATTTTGGTGGCAAGTTGACACCGGCCATGGTGGCCATCCGTTCGATCTGGTGTTCATTGATCACTGGCATAATGCCGGCTTCGATAGGCACGTTGATCCCGGCTAATTGTGCTCGTTCGCGAAATCGATAAAAAACCTGATTGTCGAAGAAAAGTTGACTGATCAGTTGGCTTGCGCCGGAGTCGACTTTTTCTTTTAGATGGTGAATATCACTGACCACATCAGGAGATTCAGGATGCTTTTCTGGATAGCAGGCTGCTACTACGTTGAAGTCGCCGACTTGGTGAATGTGTTCGATCAGATCACAGGCATAGGGAAAATCGTTACTAACGCGGCCGCTTTTGGGTATGTCACCGCGTAAAGCAAGGATGTTGTCAATGCCAGCATCTTGAAAACCGCGCAGTTCTGCATCTACCTGTTCTCGGGTGAGTTGAGCGGCTGGCAGATGGGCCACGGGTTCCATATCAAACTCATCTTTAATCAGTTTGGCAACTTCGAGTGTCCCCATGTGAGGCTTGTTGCCATTGGCACCGAAGGTTACGGAAACGAAGTCAGGATCGGCTTCTTTGACCGCATCGAGGGTGTTGAGAATCGGAGTCAAAGCAATATTGCTCGCATTTTTGCGCGGGGGGAAAACTTCAAATGAGATGACTTGATGATCTTTAAAGCACTGGTTGATTTTCATGAGTGAGTTCCTTACGTACTTGTTTAGCCGCTGCCACCATGTTGATGAGGCTGGCCTTGGTTTCTGGGACATCACGAGTCTTGAGGCCACAGTCAGGATTGATCCAAACATGATCGGCAGGCAGACGTTTCAGAATTTCGTGGATGATGTGCACAATTTCGTCCTTTGAAGGAATCCGTGGGGAATGGATGTCATAAACACCAGGACCAACATGAGTCTGAAAATGGGTTGCCTTAAGGATGTCCAAGAGACTGAAGTCGGAACGGGCCGCTTCAAACGAGATGACATCGGCATCGAGGTCGTCAATCGCCTTGATGATATCACCGAACTGCGAATAGCACATATGGGTGTGAATCTGTGTTTCAGGCTTGACCTTGCTGCCGACTAACCGAAAAGCTGGTACTGCCCAATCGAGATACTTCGGGTACCAATCTTTCTTGCGCAACGGCAAGTTTTCTCGCAAAGCCGGTTCGTCGATTTGGATAATCTTGATGCCATGCTTTTCAAGATCAAGTACTTCATCTTCCAAAGCCAATGCAATTTGTTCAACGCTCGTCTTTTGGCTCAGATCTTCACGCGGGAAGGACCAGTTGTAGATGGTGACTGGACCGGTGAGCATCCCCTTAACGAGGTGGTCGGTTTGACTTTGGGCAAAGACAGTTTCAGCAACGGTGATCGGCTTGGTGCGATAAACATCACCCCAGATAATGGGTGGTTTCACACCGCGCGTACCATAACTTTGCACCCAGCCGTTGTCCGTGAAGCGGAAACCGCCAAAGTTTTCACCAAAATATTCAACCATGTCATTTCGTTCGAATTCACCATGAACAAGAACATCAAGTCCGATTTCCTCTTGGAATCTGATCCATTCGATTTCTTCTTTGTGATTGAAGGCGGTGTATTGTTCTTCAGTGATTTCATGCCGGCGAAGTTTTGCCCGATTGCGTCGTACTTCAGCGGTTTGCGGGAACGAGCCGATCGTTGTTGTTGGCAATAGCGGCAGCTTGAACGCCTTAGCTTGAATCGCCAACCGGGTTTTCCGTTCCGGCGTCCGCGTGTAGTCGGCCGGAGTTAAGGCAGCAATCTTTTCATTCAATGCCTTATTTTCTGCGTACCGGGGCTTGCTGAACAAAGCGACGTTGGCTTGATAGGCTTTGTGATCAGCACCGGTTTCGAAGATAGCATCCAATTCGTGCAGTTCACTGAGCTTTTCTTCAGCAAATGCGAGGTATTGTTTTTCCTCAGGCTTTAAATGAGTTTCATTGCGTAAGGTGTATGGCACATGCAACAAGGAGGTTGAGGTGCTTAACACCAGCTTATCTGTGATCTTTGCCAGCGTTTTAATGGTTGCTAAGGCATCGGCATAATGTGTGCGCCAGATGTTCTTGCCATTAATGATACCGGCAAAAAGAGTTGCGCCTGCAGGGAAGCCTTGCGTTTTCAGAAGATCAAGGTTGGCATGGCCTTCAACAAAATCAAGCCCAAAACCGTCAAATGGCAACTTACTGATGCGATCAAATGAGTCGGTCAAATCGCCAAAATACGTTTGGACTAACACTTTGGCGCTTTGCTTTTGAGCCAGAAGTGGGGTGTACAGCCGTTCGAACAAGGCGAGGTCAGCGTCCGTCTGGTCATAGACCAAGGCCGGCTCGTCCACCTGAATCCACTCAGCACCAGCAGCATGCAAGCGTCCGATAATGTCGGTGTATGCAGCAATTAAATCTGTTACAAAATCATCTGGGGTGACATCAATGAACCGTGATAACTTTAGTAACGTGTATGGACCAACCAAGGTCGGGCGCGCATTGATACCTAATGCTTTTGCTTCTTCAAACTGGTCAAATAGTTGCCAGTCTGTCACTTTAATTTGTGTGTCCTGATCGAATTCAGGAACCAGATAATGATAGTTGGTGTTGAACCATTTTTTCATTGCCAAAGCTTTGACATCACCAGCCTCGCCTTGATAACCGCGCGCCTGGGCAAAATAGGTGTCCAGCGGCGACAGACCCAGCGCTTGATATCGCTTTGGCACGATATTCAACAAGTTGGCAACATCCAAGGTGTTATCGAAGAAGGAAAAATCGCCAGTCGGAATCTGGTCAATGCCGGCCGCTTGAACAGTTTCCCAGTTATGCTGCCGCAGGGCTTTCACTTGTTCCTGTAATTCCTGTGCTGTGATTTGATGTTTGAAATACTTCTGGGTCGCAAATTTAAGCTCGCGATGTTCGCCAATGCGTGGGTAGCCGATGATTGTTGTTGTCATAAAAGAAATCCTCCTCAGTTAGTGAGCGCGAGCCAGACCGGTTGCTGGTCTGACGAACGCGTTATAGCGGAAATTTAGTTGCGGAAAGGTGCGGTGCTTGTTTGGGTTCACGAAAGGTTGTTTAGCGAGAAAATCGTGAACGTCAAAAAAGCCGCCCTCAGCGCAGACAAATTGTCTGCGCCAAGGACGGCTTACCGTGGTACCACCTTGGTTTGAAAGCCGTTCACACGACTTTCCTCAATCAGTCCGACAGCAAATAGCTGTGAGACCTAACGCAATAATGGGCGTCCCCATGACCGCCTCGCAATCGCTCAGCGTTCCTGCATCACCAAGACCATATTCGCTGCCGTTTCTTGATGTCCTTTCACCAAATGGACACTCTCTAAGCAAGAAACTAACAACTACTCATCTTTCCGCATTTCAATGTTGAGGCTAGTTTACTGACGAAGCTTGTTCTTGTCAAGAACTTTGTTTGGTGAACGGCGCTATTTTCACAAAATATTTTTAAGCATCGTCACTGAGATTCAATAATAGATACCCAATAAAAAATAAACGTAGCAAAATCAGCCATTTATGTCACTTTGTTAGTATAACACGACGAAAAAAGGCGATTTTACTACGTTTAAATTTAGATGAGCACAGAATCTTATACCTGGCATATATTGAGTATGGGGGTAGTTTAAATATTCAAAAACTCTAGGGAAAGAAGCAATGTGTTTATCCTTAAAAATTAAACATGGAGAGCAGACACATTCAATAAATACCGCATTAATAGTTAAGAAAACAATTTTTAACTCGAAGAAAAGTCGACAAACTATTGCTCTCCTCTTAATTAATGTTGATCCTTTTTGTAAAGCGGCCGACCTCACGTGTTTTATGTCTATATGTCTCTAGAAAACTTCTCTTTAAGTAAATAAAGGAGGATTTTATGAAAAAATACGGGCTAGTTTTAATCTTAGTACTAGGTTTATCTCCGTTTTTCTGCAAGGCTAATTTCGTTCATGCACAGAATTTTCAAAAACCCATCGTTGAAATAATGGCTGAATTTCAATCTAAGCCCAAAATAGTGCGCACAATCCAGTCTGTTCCGATTCATGTAGCAGCCATAAGAAACTTTATTTCAAAAAATGAAACTCCTGTTTCTAGCTTGGATGTCATGCGTTCGGTCTATCCAGGAACTCCTCTGTCTGATTTGTCTAGTCGAACAGCTTCTTTCGATGATGCTCTGACTTATTTTGATCATCAGAAGATTAAATATACCAAGACAAATGGGATTCCCAACTATCGCATTATTGTGGATGAGTTACGTGCCAAGCGTCCTATACTGTTAAAACTAAAAGCCAATACTCCTTATTGGCCTGAGTCAGAGAGTGCGATTCTATTGTACGGCATTCAAGTTTTCCCACTGCCAGATGGGAAAGCTAATATCTTGTATATTTGTCGAAGTCTCAATCATGCAGACCAAGTAACATATAGCGGCGGAGAAAACAATTTTAATTTATTAGCAAATGAAAAGCAGCAAGATCCAACTATTCAAAACATAGTCTACAGTTGGAAGGCAACGGTGTATGGATTTAAAAAATAAGGAGGAGTTTCTGTTGCAAATATTCAAACTGGTACTTAAATCGTTGACTATTGGTGGCGGGTTGCTGATGCTTGCGTTTTCTCCCCAACCAGTTTGTGCTCAAAACTTGACGGTTCGAAGTGAAACGATCTCGCTTCAGAAACAATTACTTGTTCAAGAAAAGTGGGAGAGCTATGTAAAAAATTTCTTGATCGATTCTGGGTCAAATATTCAAGACTTTTACCTAGGACAAGGGTTTACAACATCCACACCAAGCAAAACTCGATTGACAAATTTTCCCATTATAAAAAAGGACAACCAAGACATCTCATATGTATTACAAATAGATGACCAAGATCAAATAATGGTGTCCCGCCGTTTAGGCCAATCGCTCAATACTGTTAGCAAGACAGTCTCATCATCTCCACAGCAGCCTGTAAATATTTTTAATAGTGCAAACTCTATGTATTACAAAGCAGCTGGGGGAACACCACACCTGTTAATTGGGCATGATCCGTTATCATCTGATATGGCAAAGTTGAGCGAACAAAAATCGCCGCGTAGTACAGTTCAACTTACAGCACCATTAGCGCAATCACATTTACGCGCTAAGAGATCGCCTATCGTTTTTGAACATGTTCTGTTACCTTGGCGCGTTTATGAAATTCAACACGAAAAACCTTGGTGTGAATGGTATGCCATAACTGGAGTGGTTAACAATTTGGCAGGGAAAAAACTGATGACGGCCGAACAAATGTTACGCAATGTTTACCATGGAGAGTCTATTGATCAACTAATTTACAATAAGGAGCATAAGCCACGTAATTTAGCAGAAAGTTTTAATTTTCTTAAATCGAAGTACAGTATTTCAGTAATGTTAAATAATGGATTCCCCTCCTTTGATACTGTGAAAAAAGAAATTAAGGAACGGAGAGCCCCGATTATAACTGACTTAATTAGCTCACCCTCTAATGATACGCACGCATTGGTTCAAGTTGGTTATACTGCCAGTACTTCTGGCCGCCCGGATGAGCATCCCTATTACTATTACTGGAATCCTTGGTGGGAAGATATCTTTGTTGTTTCCAGCAAGGCACCTTACTTTCAACTAAATGACAAACGATGGAGCATTCAACGGTACCAATATAATTATTCTAAACCACTAGAGTAAGACAGCCTAATCTCTCATGCCCAGATTGGTGGATAAGATCATGAAACAACTACTCATTATCGTAAGTCTCTTCGTGCTCATGCTAGTTAGTGGGTGTGTGCATAAACAGCAAACGAAAATCAACTATGCTGTTGCGGTAGTGGAAACCACAGCAACGACAAAAAAGAGTCTGATAACATACTACAGTAAACAGTTGAAACCGGTAAAACAACAACCATTAAAATATGCTGCTCTTGGATCAATTTGGAACAACGAGATTTATTCGGGAGGAAAGGTTTTTTTGATTCCAACTGGACTGACAAAAATGGAGAATGAACACAAAGTATTAGGCATTGATAAAAGGAATGGCGATGCAACATCTTACAGAGTTGACCGAACTTCAATACAAGGCATCGCTGTGAGCTCATCACACATATACACAACCAGCAACCTTAATGCTGTTAATTACATCACTCAAGTTAATCGAAAATCGAATAAAGTTAAAGAAATAGAGCTTCCTTTTGATTATGTGTCATTGCTAATGTACCGAAATGGTAATTTGTTCGTATTTAGCACCAATTTTAATGATATTCAGCATAATCGTTTGTTTATTTATAATGACAAATTAGAATTGAAACGTAAAGTAGATCTGGCTGAAGTACCACAATATATTCAGAAAGCTACATTCCTAAATAATAAATTGGTATTCACTGCAACCTTTGATCCTAACGAACCGAAGCCAGCTGAGCTCGGAATTGTTAACCTTGATTCATGGCAAGTTTCAACTTTTCGGCTTAAGGAATCTGCCGCGAATGACATCATCGCTTATAAAGACAAACTAATTGTTGCCAATACTGACGTCGTTGAATCTCGGGGTAAATCAATTAGCCTAATTGATTTACACTCGAAGGAGGTGACTCTATATGACTTAAATACAGGTGTAGATCGTCTCGCCTTATCTGGTGATACGCTTTATGCACTAGGTGCTGACGAGTTAGCTTCTTTCGATGCAGCACATGGCTTCGCAATTAAAAAGCATATCAAACTTATGTTCCATGAAGGCTTGGGCAGATCCGCTCTTTTCGTTGCCAAGCCATAACCAATGCCATCAGGGAGGTTTATAAAAATGAAAAAAAGTTTACTGTTTATTTTACCATTGGCACTTGGAATTATTGCTGGACAATCTCAATTAGTTCATGCTGAAGGTAATTTGCCACAATCATATACTGACAGTACTGATCCTGCGAAAGTTTTCCCAAAAGATAAAGTAGACAAGATGATTCAAGATGCTGAACAAAAACCTGTTCTGCCTGATCCGGGTCTTCCAGAACACTCACGACAAAAACGCAATGCAGGGAACCAGTACCCTCGACGGGCTGGCGTTATCCTGGTAACTCCGGATGCCTATAAAGGAATTCCCACGGGACACGCGGCTATCATGCGCAACACTAACAGTGTTGTGGAAGCCTTGTCTGATGGCGTTAAGATTGGACACAATAACTGGGATAATAGTAGTGCTAGTGGCAAAAATCGCGTTTATGCAGTAGACGTTAATGCGACTAGTAACTATCAAGAAGGCGTTGTGGCAGAATACTGCGCTGCCTATAAAGGAAAACCTTACAACTGGAATTTTTTTAACATGGACACTCGCGATAGTTTCTACTGTTCGCAATTAATTCGCGCCGGATTTTTAGACAGTTATAAACTTGACCTTAACACATCTGAGTTTGATGCACCTTTTGGTAAGGTCATGCATCCAATCGAATTCGTTAATAGTGATAAAACGACTTTGATATACAGACGCGGATAAAATTTGAAACTGCTAATCATTAAAAAAGCAATCGCGATTAGAATGAATGGCAAAAGATAGCGAACGTGTTTGCAGTCATTTCTTTTCGCTTTTTGTCTTTAAAGCACAGATAAAATTTTGGGGGCTAATGATTTTGATGCACATGAGTTGTCTTTTTGGACTATTTCATGTGCTTTTTTAGATTAAAAGGGTGTTTGGCTGCGTAGGGCTGGATGCGGGCATAGTCGGCAAACTGGTTGAGCGGTTGCCAATCTGAGTCTTTACAAAGTCAACTCGGACAATGGAGTTTTTGCTCTTTAAGGAACAGAATTGCGTCAAATTCATACTGGCAGTAAAGGCTTTATCAGCTTTGACCACATACCGCCGAAACAATTCCCTGACTTGTTTTCCAAATTGCGGTAAGCTATTAAAACAAGTTATAGAAGGAGAAAGACATCATGAGGGTATTGTTTCCGTACATCAAAAAATATCGGTGGGACGTGATCTGGTCGGTTTTGGCGATCTTGATTGTGGCCTTTGCAACGTTGTGGCAGCCGCATTTGTTGCAGGTAATCATGAATGCCATCATGAAAAATGATAAGCAGACAGTCTGGATTAATGGTCTGTATTTGATCGGACTGGCGATCATCGGGATTATTGGCGGGATCGTCAACACGATTTACGCGGCGCGGGTTGCGCTGGGCGTGGCAACGGATTTGCGTGCAGACGAATATGCTAAGATTCAGAGTTTGGCGTACGCGGATGTTGAAAAGTTTTCGCCATCGAACTTGGTTGTTCGAATGACCAACGATATCAACCAAGTTCAGCAAATCATCATGGGCTTCTTTCAACAAGTCACGCGAATCCCGATTTTATTCGTTGGCGCGGTCATTCTCGCGATTATGACACTGCCCGAATTGTGGTGGGTTATTGCGGTGATGATGATTTTAGTTTTTGGCGTCAGCTTTTTCTCGTTCAGTCATATGGGCAAATACTTTGGCCGGATGCAACAATTAATTGAGCGCGTCAACACGTTAGCCCGAGAAAATCTGATGGGCATGCGCGTGGTGAAGTCGTTTGTTCAAGGCGCGAATCAGATCAAGACATTTGCTGAGTCCAGTGATGAAATGCGGGATGTCAGCGTCAAGATCGGAAACTTGTTCGCCCTACTAATGCCGGCGTTCTTCCTTGTGGCTAATTTAGCCATGGCTGGTAGTATTTGGCTGATCGGACAGGACATTACTAGTCATCCTAGCAATCTGGCGGCAATTACAAGCTTTATTAACTATTTGATGCAGATTCTGTTTGCCATTATCAATGGTGGCTTCATGTTGACATTTGCTTCACGTGCGTTGGTTTCACTCAAACGTATTCAAGAAGTCATGGACACAAAGCCGAGTATGACATTCGTCTCCGGCCCGCACCGTGACTTAGATGGCGCGGTTGAATTTGATGACGTGACGTTCACCTATCCTGGTGATGAAAAGCCAACCATTTCTGACATCAGTTTCAAGGTGAAATCTGGTGAAATGATCGGTATTGTTGGCGCAACTGGTAGTGGTAAAACCACATTGGCACAGTTGATTCCCAGACTGTTTGATCCAGATACCGGGATTGTCAAGGTTGGCGGTCACGATGTCCGTGCTGTCACCGAAGCCGATTTGCGGAAAACGGTTGGTTTCGTCTTGCAGCGATCAACGCTTTTTTCCGGTACAATTGCGGAAAACTTGCAGCAGGGGAATCCTAACGTCAATCTAGATGCGATGCGCTGGGCGGCAAGAATCGCTCAGTCGGCTGAATTTATTGAACGCTTGCCACGCACTTACAACGCCGAAGTTGAGGAGCGATCCTCTAACTTTTCCGGTGGTCAAAAGCAGCGTCTGTCAATTACCCGTGGCGTGATCGGCCAGCCGAAAATTTTGATTTTGGATGATGCGACCTCGGCTTTAGATGCCCATTCAGAGAAATTGGTTCAAGAGGCACTGGCACACGAGCTGGGTGATACGACGACGATTATCATTGCCGAAAAGATCAGTTCTATCATCAAGGCAGATCGTATCTTAGTGCTTGATGAAGGCCGTTTAGTTGGCAGTGGCACTCATCATGATTTAGTTCAGCATAACGATGTTTACCGCGAGATCTATGCCACCCAAAAGGCATTGGAAGAGGGGGTGTGATTAAATGAAAGACTTGAAAAATGCAGGTAAATTTTATGCGCATTATCTGAAACCTTATTGGATTGAGTTTTTGATCACGACGATTTTGGTTGGCATCTCGACCTGGGCAATTGTGGTCGCACCGACTTACATGGGACGAGCGATCGAAGAACTGGCAACCTATGTTCAGCAGTGGATGAACCCAGCAACTAGGGCACAAGCAACATTTACGACATTTAACCATACCTTGGCGATTTTCGTCTTGCTTTACATCATCGATGCCACTAGCATCCTTATCTCAAGCTTATTGTTGTCTAAAATCAGTGGCTACTCGACTGGTACCATGCGGGTCGGATTATTCCGAAAAATGCAACGGATGAAAGTGAATTATTTCGACAGTCACAGTGACGGCGATATTTTATCGCGGTTTACAAGTGATCTGGATAATATTTTCAACGCCATGAATCAGGCGTTGATTGAAATCTTCTTAAGCGGTGCCCAGTTTATCGGGATTATCTGGATGATGTTCACCCAAAATGCGACGTTGGCCTGGATCACAATGGCATCAACACCCGTTGCAGTTGGGCTGTCGGCCTTCGTCATGCATCAAGCGAGTGTCTCGGTTGATCGCCAACAAGATGATATTGGCCGCCTAAACGGTTATATCAACGAGCAGATTACAGGCCAAAAAATGTTGATCACTAATGGCTTGCAACAGGAAAGTGTCGCCGGTTTCCAGCCGTATAATGCGGCGGTGCGTAAGTCCAACCTGCGCGGCCAGATCTGGAGCGGTATTTTAAATCCATTGTTGATGGGCTTGTCATTGTTGAACACCGCGATTGTCATTTTTGCTGGTTCTTGGTTGGCACTGAATGGTTCTTTGAGTCAAGGCGCGGCGCTGGCCTTGGTAGTTGTGTTCGTCAATTATGCGCAGCAGTATTATCAGCCAATTGTCCAGTTGACCAGTCTATTCAACATGATTCAGCTGGCCATCACTGGCGCCCGACGGATTACTGAAGTGCGTGAGCAACCTGATGAAGTGGATCCGCCAGAAGGGAAAACGCTTGACGGACTCAAGCATGAGTTACTGATCGACAATGTTCATTTTAGCTATATCCCTGGCAAAGAAATTTTGCATGGCGTGACCATCAAGGTGGATAAGGGCGAAATGGTTGCCTTGGTTGGCCCAACCGGTAGCGGTAAAACAACGGTTATGAATTTGCTGAATCGCTTCTATGATGTTGACTCAGGGGCGATTACATTTGACGGCGTCGACGTTCGCGAATTCAAGCTCGCCTCATTACGACAAAATGTCGGTATTGTCTTGCAAGACCCGCAACTCTTTTCCGGCACAATTCGCGATAATATTCGCTTCGGCGATCCCGATGCTGATCAAGCGCGGGTGGAAGCAGCGGCCAAACAGGCTAACATCCACGATTTCATCGTGAGCTTGCCAGAAGGCTACGATACCTTTGTTTCAGATGAACAAAGTGTTTTCTCGGCAGGACAAAAGCAGTTGATGTCGATTGCGCGAACTATTTTGACCAATCCGCGGTTGTTAATTCTCGATGAGGCGACAAGTAATGTTGATACCGTTACGGAAGCCAAAATTCAAGCGGCAATGGATAACGTCATTCAAGGGCGAACGAGTTTTGTCATTGCCCATCGGTTAAAGACCATTTTGAATGCCGACAAAATCGTTGTCTTGCGTGATGGCAACATCATTGAGGAAGGGAGTCATGAGCAATTACTCGCGCAAAATGGCTTCTATGCCGAGCTTTACCACAATCAAATGGTGTTTGAATAACTTGTAAAAAGATTCCGAATAAAATCGGAGTCTTTTTTATTTTTATTCGTTTGTGAAACGGTTGCAATGGCTTCCTAGCCTCAATAATATATGTTATCCTTTTTATATCAGAACAATGGGTAGGACGGTTCTGATAAATATTGGGATGATGGAGGTAACGAATGAGCAAGCGTAGATATCTGGTCGCTATCGGCGGCATTTTGCTTCACCTGATGATTGGTTCCGTGTATGCATGGAGTGTTTTCACGGGACCGATTGCCAAACAAACCGGTTGGGCGTTGTCATCGGTGACAGTTGCGTTTAGTATCGCGATCTTCTTCTTGGGGATGAGCGCCGCCTTTATGGGTCGGCTGGTTGAGCGATTTGGTCCGCGACTGACAGGGACAGTTGCGGCGTTGCTATATGGCTCCGGCATTCTGTTGACAGGACTGGCAGTGCAACTTGAGTCTTTGCCGTTACTTTACATTGGGTATGGTGTTGTTGGTGGTTTGGGATTAGGTGCGGGTTACGTGACCCCGGTTTCAACCATTATTGCTTGGTTTCCAGACAAGCGCGGGCTCGCAACCGGCATGGCCATTATGGGCTTCGGTTTTGCTGCGATGCTGACCGGTCCGATTGCTCAGAACTTGATTGCTGGGATTGGACTGGTGCCAACGATGTATGTGCTCGGCACCGCATATTTACTTATTATGCTCACAGCAGCGCAGGTTATCCGGAAGCCGCGTCCGGGTGAGGTTCCGGCTGCTGATATTGCTAAAAGTGTCAGTTTGACTGGTACTGCCATGACAGCCAATCAGGCAGTCAAAACGCGTTCATTCCGCTACCTGTGGCTGATGTTTTTCATCAACATTACCTGTGGGATCGGACTGGTTGCTGTTGCGTCACCGATGGCGCAACAGCAAACCGGCATGTCTGCGGCTACGGCAGCGATGATGGTCGGGGTCGTAGGTTTGTTTAACGGTTTTGGTCGACTGGCTTGGGCAACACTCTCGGATCTGATTGGCCGTCCGCTGACGTACACACTGATTTTTACGGTGGATGTCGCTATGTTAGCTGGCATTCTGGTGTTCAGCTCACCATTGCTCTTCGGGATCGCCTTATGCCTGATCATGTCCTGCTACGGTGCAGGGTTCTCTGTCATTCCGGCCTACCTTGGCGATGTTTTTGGTACGAAACAGTTAGGTGCTATTCACGGCTATGTCTTGACGGCGTGGGCAGTTGCTGGAGTTGTTGGACCGACCCTGCTTAGCCTTAGCGATCAATACTTCCACAGCTATACTTACAGTTTGATTTTCTTCGTTGCGCTTGAATTGGTTGCTTTTATTCTCTCGATTCGCATTCGCCGGCAGTTCAGCGTTGTGGCTCGTGATGAAAAGGTGACGGATTCACTCGAAAGGCAACATTGATTGGCTAATACTGTGACAGCCTCGAAAAAGGCTGCTCGTGATCAACGAATGAATGGGGAAATTGACGGTTGTATTGGTCTATAACAATGAAGTTTATAAATGAATAAGCTATGGAAAAATCCATACAGATGTATGGATTTTTTTTGCACGCTAAAATCCCGGTATATCAACATTAATGATTCATAACGCGAAGTATTTAAAAGCGTTTAAACATTATTAGTTGACATACCTGTACGTACAGGTAAAATAAAGTTTGCAAGTGAAAGCGATTTCTGGAGGAGAAGGCATGCGGAAGTATGATGTGATCTATCAGGATTTGAAAGATAAGATCGAGGCCGAAATTTATACGACTGGTTCATTATTGCCGAGCGAGAATACGCTGCAGGATATGTATCAGGCATCGCGCGACACGGTACGTAAAGCTTTGCGGCTGCTCAAAGATGATGGCTTCATTCAATCGCAGAAAGGCAGAGGATCAATCGTGATCAATCGCCAAGAATATGTCTTCCCAGTGTCAGGTGTCGTCAGTTATGCCGAATTGGCTAAGCAGCTTCACTTGCAGACAAGAACCGTGGTGTTGGCCAATCATTTTGCCGCACTTCCGGCCAAGTCCTTTAAAGATGTTGATCCGGATGTTGAAGTCAAGCAGATGCGTTTGCTGAAGCGAGTGCGTTACTTGGAAAAAGAGCCGGATATCATTGATATCGATTATTTGGATCCAAGAGTCGTGCCGCCGATTCCGGAGTCGGTGGCAAGGGATTCGTTGTATGCGTATCTCGAAGGACAAATTGGCTTGGAAATTGCTTATGCCACAAAAGAGATTACGGTTGAAACGGCAACTGAAGAAGATCGTCGTTATCTAAATCTTCCTGAGGGCGCCATGGTTGTAGTTGTTCGCAGTTGTAGTAGTTTGGCAGACACTAGAAAATTTCAATACACAGAGTCACGGCACCGGGCAGATCGCTTCAAGTTCCACGACTTCGCCCGGCGTACAAGACCATAGAGCGTGAGCAGGCGCGTTTAGAAACCGGAATGTAAGCGGCCTTGAACGTGATGGCCTGGGTTTGGCTATTGCGTTCAAGGTCCTTACATGCAGGTTTCTGCGCCTGCGAACGCGTTTCAAGCATAGCGTGATCTGATATGTTGAGACTCAAAATTTAAGTGGTTTTGAAAGCCTTTGTGTTTAGGTCTCAAGCTCAGCAAACGCTTTTCAGGAAAGGGAGTCACCATGGGATTTCATAATAAAGTCATTTATCAGCTATACCCCAAGTCTTTTTATGACAGCAATGGCGATGGGGTTGGCGATCTGCGCGGCATTATCGACAAGATCGATTACCTCAAGTCATTACATGTCGACATGATTTGGTTTAATCCATTTTTTGTTTCACCGCAGTATGACAATGGTTATGACGTCGCAGATTATCGTCAAATTGATCCACGCTTTGGGACCATGGCCGATTTTGACGAATTGGCCAAAAAACTTAAGGCGGCAGGTATCGACATCATGCTGGACATGGTGCTGAACCATACCAGCACAGAGCATGCTTGGTTTCAAAAGGCTTTAGCAGGTGACAAACATTATCAGGCATACTATTACATTCGACCACCAAAGCCGGATGGCAGTTTGCCAACAAATTGGGAAAGCAAGTTTGGCGGCCCAGCTTGGGCACCGTTTGGCGATACAGGCAATTATTATTTGCATTTATATGAACGACGCCAAGCAGATTTGAATTGGCACAATCCAGCGGTTCGACAAGAAGCTGCTGCCATTATCAATTTTTGGCGAGCAAAAGGTGTCCATGGTTTTCGGTTCGATGTTCTCAATGTTATTGGTAAAGCCGATAAGCTTGTTGATGCACCGCCAAGTGTGGCCAGCAAAACGTTGTATACCGACACACCGATTGTTCAGGACTATTTGAAGGAGCTGGCAGCAAACAGCTTCGGTCAAGATGATAATCGTGTGACGGTTGGCGAAATGAGTTCCACCACAATTGCCAATTCGATTGCTTATACCAAACCGGACAACCATGAACTTTCAATGGTTTTTCAATTCCATCATCTTAAAACAGACTACAAGAACGGTGAAAAGTGGAGCAAGGTGCCATATGATTTCAACGCCTTGCGCGATATTCTCCACACTTGGGGTCTGGGACTTGATCAAGGTGGTGGTTGGCAGGCACTGTTTTGGAACAACCACGATCAACCGCGGGCCATCAATCGATTTGGCGATGTCGGGCAATATCGGGTTAAAAGCGCGGAATTGCTGGCAGCGGCGATTCATTTGAGCCGCGGCACACCTTATATCTATATGGGCGAGGAGATTGGGATGACTGATCCTGATTACACCAGCATGGCAGATTATGTGGATGTGGAAGCTAAGAATGCTTATGCAGCACTGCTGGGAAAAGGCATGTCTGAAAAAGAAGCATTCGGCATTATTTTGGCGAAAGCCCGAGATAATAGCCGAACGCCAATGCAATGGGATGCCTCGGACCATGCAGGCTTTACCACTGGCACGCCTTGGTTGCGACCAACAAATCAAGCTGCAATTAATGTGCAGGCTGAGCTTGCACATGGTGAAATTTTTAAATTTTATCAGCAGCTGATCGCATTGCGTAAACAGTATCCAGTGATCAGTGACGGTAGCTACACGCCGTTTGGAACTGAAATTGATCGGTTGTATGCCTATATAAGAACATATGGCACACAACAATTGCTGGTGCTGAATAATTTCAGCGACAAGACAATGACCGTACCGCTACCCGAAAAGTTTCAAACTGCAAAAGTATTAATCACGAACGAAGCTACATTGACGCCAACCGCAACCATGACATTGCCGCCATACGCGACGATTGGGTTATTGCAGAAAGCGTGATTTGGCTGGTTCGCTAGAAGAAGGCACTTAAGACAAAGTGCAGCTGGGTTTTCGTGCCAGCAAGCGTGTTGATAAAAGGGGGAACAAGAAATGGCAGATACGAAAGAGTTGCAGCTCATGGCACCGGTCTCCGGCTTGGCCATGGCAATTACCGATGTTTCTGATCCGGTTTTTTCACAGAAAATGATGGGTGACGGTTTTGGCATCGATCCGACTGATGGTCAGATTGCCGCACCAGTTGACGGTCGGATCATGATGATCGCGGACACCAAACATGCGATTGGCATCAAAGCCGATAACGGCGCAGAATTATTGGTTCATTTGGGAATCGACACAGTCGAGCTTAAAGGCGCACCATTCGAAATTGATACGGCTATGGATGCCCGTGTCAAAGCAGGTGATCTCATCGGATCGATGGATTTGGATGCGATTAAGAAAGCTGGGAAAAAGACAACCGTCATTGTTGCGATTACCAACAGCAAAGAAGTCCTCGATCATCTCGACGTCAATGCTGGTGAAGTGAACCGCGGTGAAGAAGTTGCCGTGATGACGCCGAAGCCAATGGCCGCAACAGCCGCTGCTGCGCCGAAGAACGAAAGCAAATATGCCGCAACCGCTCGGCAGATTATTGCCGATGTTGGTGGTTCGCAGAATGTGAATAGCCTGATTCATTGCATTACGCGGTTACGTTTTTATCTGAAGGATGAACAGTTACCGGATGATGACACCGTTAGAAATATTCCTGGTGTGATTGATGTTGCGCATGGCAATGGTCAGTATCAGGTCGTCATTGGGCAAGCGGTCACTGACGTTTATGATGAAGCAATTAAACAATTGGGTCCCGGTTATGCTAACGCGGAAGGAACTGCGCAAGCAATCCAGGAGACTCAGCAAGAAGTTCAAGATACCAGTGCAATGGGCCGAATCAAACACGGGTTGCAGGCACTAATTGGGACAATCACAGGCTCGATGATTCCGATTATTGGGCTTTTGGCTGCCAGCGGGATGTTAAAAGGGATTTTGCTCGGCTTAACAAAATGGGGCGGTTTATCAACGACTAATCCGACTTATGAAATTATTAACGCGATGGGCGACGCAACCTTCTACTTTCTACCGATACTTGTTGGCTTCACCGCGGCACAAAAACTTGGCTCTGATCCGGTGATTGTTGGTATTATCGGCGCGTTCCTGATCTATCCTTCTATTGCGCAAATCGCCACAGCAGGTAAAGTCAGCGGCACATTGCTAGGCATGAGTATTAATGCCAACTTCTTCGGTTTGCCAGTGCACATTGCCAATTACACGTATTCTATTTTTCCAATGATCTTTGCGGCGTGGATGGCGGCGAAGCTCGAACCGTGGATCAAGAGTTGGATGCCATTGGTGCTTAGAATGATCTTCAGTCCGTTGGTTGAAATCTTCTTGGTTGGGATGACTGTTGTTCTGGTTGTCGGACCATTACTCACTGTGGCATCAGGCGCTTTGACATCAGGGATTCAAGCATTGCTGAACCTGACGCCAATGATCTCAGGTGCCATCATTGCTGGTCTCTATCAGGTACTGGTTATCTTCGGGCTGCACTGGGCGGTCATTCCGATTATCGCCGCACAATTATCATCGGCACATCCTGAATCAATTCTGAACGGGATTGTCTCGATCTCCATGATCGCACAAGGTGCCGGTGCGTTGGCAGTTTGGGTGAAGACAAAACACAATCCAGCCCTGAAAGGTTTGTCGCTTTCAGCCTTTATCAGTGCCTGTTGCGGGATTACCGAACCAGCCATGTACGGGGTTAACCTGAAGTATGGCCGGGTCTTCATCTTTGCAAGTATCGGCGCTGCAATCGGCGGTCTGGTCAATGGGCTACTTGGGGTTAACATGTTCGGCTTCACCGGTAGCTTCATCGGGTTCTTCTCGTTTGATGCGCCGGCTTGGGCAAACAGTCCCAATAACTTAATGAATTTCTGGATTGCTTCCATTGTGACGCTTGTGGCTGCCTTCCTACTGGTTTACTTCTTTGGTTATAAAGATGCTGACGCCAATCAAGCAAAAACGGCGCCAAAGAAAAAGCGTTTAGGCAAAACAGTTGAATAATGGCGTGTTCACCAACACTTACGGTTTCCATGTGTGCGTGAGCGGCAACAATTGATTAAAAAAGCACGATGTCAGCGGACATCGTGCTTTTTTCGATTTCAAGGCATGCCGAAGAGCAAGGTGCTCGTATGACGATACATGGTACTAACGCTTAGTTAAAAATGAGCAAATCATGGCAATGGTGGATAAGCACTTTTAATTAAGCGTGTTATTCAATCTTCCTGTCTTTGCTTTAAAAAGTGATCCTATTTGAATTAAATTGCTTGCAGTTGTTGTAAAAATAAGGCAAACTAAGAAGTGCTCTCATGGAAAGTTAATTTTAGATGAAGGAGGGGCCAAGATGTATAAACGGTACAAAGATGTTTCGTTGATCTTAAAAATTGTCATTGGGATCATTGTTGGGGCAGTGTTAGGGGTAATGGTGCCCTCCTGGTCCTTTATTGATGTTCTCGGTAAATTATTCGTTGGCGCTTTAAAAGCGATTGCGCCACTACTGGTCTTTCTATTAATTATGTCGGCGATCTCTAAGTATCGCTCAGGTGCGAAGAACCACTTTGGCACCGTCATTGTGCTTTATCTCAGTGCCACATTGTTTTCATCAATTGCTGCCGTGGCGGTTTCGTATCTTTTTCCGATCAAATTGGTGTTGCCCGGTGCGATGAAGATCGCCGAAAGTGCACCGAAAGATCTGGGGACTGTTGTGACGAGCTTACTAACCAATGCCGTTGCCAATCCAATCTCTGCATTGGTTGAAGGTAATTACCTAGCTATTCTTTTCTGGTCCTTACTGATCGGTTCCGGTTTACGATTGACCAGTGCTGTGACCAAAAAGGTGGTCACGGAATTGGCCGATACTGTCAGCGCTGTCGCTCAAAATGTCATTCAGTTCGCACCGTTTGGGATTGTCGGGTTGTTACATGAGTCCTTGAGCAAAACTGGTGTCAAAGGGGTCATGGCATATGGTCAGCTGCTCATGCTGCTGGTTGCCACGATGGTATTTGTTTACTTAGTCGTGTACCCATTCATGGTTTGGTTGATGACCCGGCAAAATCCGTATCCGTTGACTTTTTGGACGCTGAAAGTCAGTGGCATTCCGGCATTCTTTACAAGAAGCGGCGCTGTCAATATTCCCATCAACTTGAAGGCATCAAAAGATCTCGGATTAAATGAAGAAAGTTATGCGATCTCAATTCCGCTTGGTGGCTCGGCAAATTCTGGTGGTGCAGCGATTACGGTGTCGATCATGACATTGGCAACCGCCAATACCATGGGTGTACATGTCAGCATTTTCCTGGCCTTGCTGCTATGTTTCTTGTCTGCCATCTCGGCTACCGGGGTTTCCGGGATCGCAGGTGGCTCACTGTTGTTAATTCCAATGGCGGCTTCATTGTTTGGCATTTCAAATGATATTGCCATGCAGGTTGTCGGTATCGGTTTTATCATCGGCGTGGTTCAAGATTCAGTTGAAACGGCTGTTAACTCCGCGTCTGACTTGCTGTTCACCGCGACTGCCGAGTATGCCGACGATCGCCGTGAAGGACATCCGGTTGATATTCGAGCTAAGGTCAAAGCGGCAGGCAAGGGAACGGCAGAAGTTGTCACACCTGAAAAGGCCAATGAAGCTGAAGAAAGTGAACAAGTTTAGTTCAGTCAAAAGAATCGCGAATTTTCGCGATTCTTTTTATGTCCAGCTAATTTGAGACAAAATGATAACGAGTGTTTTTGAATTCACATCAGACAATAACGAATGTCTTTAAACTCACAGCGCTTTCCAGCCAAGCTGAAATGTGCTAACCTATTTCTCATACGTTTTTTAAATATGTGAGAGACTGACTGCTTGATGAGCAGTGCCATGGAGGTTACCGATGGGGCAAGTTTGGCAACGATTGATTAGAAAAGAAGATCCAAGTGTTTATGAAGATAAGGATTCACATTTACCGCGCGTTTTACGCGTCCGCGATTTTCTTGCGTTAGGGGTCGGGACGATTGTGTCGGCTTCGATTTTTACATTACCAGGGGTGGTGGCGGCAAAACATGCTGGTCCCGCTGTGTCGATTTCTTTCTTAGTAGCCGCGATAGTCGCAGGGCTGGTTGCGTTTGCCTACGCGGAAATGTCAGCGGCGATGCCATTTGCCGGTTCGGCTTATTCTTGGATCAATGTTGTTTTCGGCGAATTTTTTGGCTGGATTGCCGGCTGGGCTTTATTGGCGGAATACTTTATCGCAGTGGCGTTTGTGGCGTCAGGACTTTCAGCTAATTTCCGCGGGCTGCTGGCAACCATTGGCGTGAATTTTCCTAAAGCCTTGGCGAATCCGATTGGGACCGATGGTGGCATGGTCGATCTCGTTGCAGTGGTCGTCATGGTGCTGGTCGGCTTGTTACTGTCGCGGGGGGTATCAAGTGCTGCGCGCGTTGAAAACATCTTGGTTGTCATGAAGGTGCTGGCAATCCTGCTTTTCTTGGTGGTCGGCTTGACTGCGATTCACCCTGAAAACTTCCATCCATTCTTTCCTGCTTATCATCTCAATGCTGACGGTACACCATTTGGTGGTTGGCAGGGGATCTATGCCGGAGTTTCAATGATTTTCCTTGCTTATATTGGCTTTGATTCCATCGCTGCTAATTCTGCGGAAGCCATTGACCCAGAGAAAACGATGCCGCGCGGTATTCTGGGTTCGTTACTGATTGCAGTGTTCTTGTTCGTTTCGGTTGGTCTTGTGTTGTTAGGTATGTTCCCATATCAGGATTATGCCAATAACGCGGAGCCCGTTGGCTGGGCATTGCGTCATTCTGGCCATGCAGTCATTGCCGTTGTGGTTGAAAGCATTGCGGTCTTAGGAATGTTCACGGCTTTGATCGGGATGTCCATGGCTGGGTCGCGCTTGCTTTACAGTTTTGGCCGTGATGGCATGCTGCCGCAAAAACTGGGTAAGCTGAACAGTCGTAAGCTGCCTAATCATGCCTTGGCTGTTTTGATTACCATCGGCGTTTTGATCGGCGCTTTCTTCCCGTTTGCCTTTTTGGCCCAACTGATTTCGGCTGGCACCTTGATAGCCTTTATGTTCGTGACACTGGGAATCTATCGATTGCGTCCGCGTGAAGGCCAAGATATCGCCAAACCGCGCTTCCGGATGCCACTGTATCCAGTTTTGCCAGCAGTTGCCTTTCTGGGATCACTTATCGTTTTCCTTGGGCTCGACATTCAAGCCAAACTGTATTCCGGTGTCTGGTTCCTGATCGGCTGTGCCATTTACTTCCTGTACGGCATGCGTCACTCGGCTCTGACAAAGGGATCAGCGGTTGAGCAAGAAACTGCAGCGTTAGGACAAGAAAAAGATTAAAAAAGCCGCTGCCTGAGATTGCCCGCGTTGTGACGCGCGGTCTCGGACAGCGGTTTTTTGGTACGGTGGCTTAGTGATACTCGTCTGGAGAGACACCGTTAAGCTGAGCGCTTAACCTGACGAGCCTAAGCTTCTTGAGCCTTCTTCAGATTTTCTTTCAAAATAGCTGCAGAATCGGCTAAACGCTTATGATCTTCTGGGTTCAAATCCAGCTCAATGATGCGTTCCAAGCCATTAGCGCCGAGGATTACCGGTACACCGATGGAAACACCTGACAAGCCGTATTCGCCTTCCAAATGGACGGACATTGCGAATGCTGCGCGATCATCATTCAAGAAGGCGCTGGTTAAACGGGTTAATGAGGCGGCAATGCCGTAGAAAGTGGCACCTTTTTTCTCAATGATGCCATAAGCAGCCGTTTTGACGCGCTCGCTAATATCAGGCAGATCTTTATCCTGGCGATCTTTAGGAATCCAATCAAGAATCGGTTTGCCGCCAATGTTGGTGTAGTCCCAAACTGGAAATTCAGAATCGCCGTGTTCACCCATGATGTAGCCGTGCACAATCCGGGCGTCCACGTTATAACGCAGGCCGATCTCAGACCGTAAGCGAGCTGAATCAAGCGCCGTCCCTGATCCCAGCACCTGATTACGTGGCAAGCCGGATTCTTGCAAGACTAATTCGGCAAGGACATCGACTGGATTGGATGCGACTAGAATAAACCCATTGAACCCGCTTGCCATAATGTTATGTGTGATTTCTTTCATGATCTTTGCGTTGATGGCCAAAAGTTGTAGGCGTGTCTGACCTGGCTTTTGGGCAATTCCGGCTGTGATGACGATAATATCGGCATATTTGCAATCTTCATAGCTGGCCGCATAAATATTCTTCTGTGACGTGTAAGGTAGGGCATCAGAAAGATCTTCGACGTCACCTTGCACGCGTTTTTCGTTAACATCAATAATACCAAGACTCTGGCCGACGCCGGTGGTGAGACAGTTGAACGCATAACTTGATCCAATCGCGCCATCACCAATTAAAATAATATTGCCGTTGTTCCGCATCTCAAATTCCTCCTCATGAAGATCTTGACGACAGGTACCCAAAACTGCGACAAACGACTATGAGTGAGCAGTCATGAAGCCGATTACGACGCGCCATAAAATCGATTGCCGCCAAAGCTGTTGCATGTATCCGATTTCATTGTAACAGAGGTCTGCATGCGGGGCTTGATAAACGACTGGGAATATTTTTAATATCAAGATAACTTTCTTATCAAACTGCCATCTTTCTGTTAGTCTTGAAACAACGCTTGTCACATTTTCTTCCAGAAAGGTGGTTCCTCATGTCAGCAGCATCTTACGTACAGTCCATTCTCACAACCCTCAAACAACGCGATCCGAACCAACCAGAATTTTTTGAAGCAGCATCAGCTTTTTTAAAAACCATCACACCGGTTCTCGAAAAACATCCTGAATATATGAAAGCTAATATTCTCGGACGCATCGTTGAACCAGAACGAGCGATTCAATTTGCCATACCGTGGCAGGACGATAAAGGCCAAATCCAGATCAATCGCGGCTTCCGCGTCCAATTTAATTCGGCAATCGGACCATACAAAGGCGGTTTGCGCCTGCATCCTTCCGTGAATTTGAGCATCGTCAAGTTCTTGGGCTTTGAACAAATCTTTAAAAACAGTCTGACGACATTGCCGATCGGTGGGGCGAAAGGCGGCGCCGATTTTGATCCGAAAGGTAAGTCAGATGCTGAAGTGATGCGTTTTTGCCAAAGCTTTATGACGGAACTCAGCAAGTATATTGGACCGGATCTAGATGTGCCGGCGGGCGATATTGGCGTGGGTGCGCGCGAGATCGGTTATCTTTATGGTCAGTACAAGCGGCTTAAAGGCGCGCAACGCGGCGTTCTGACTGGCAAGGGGTTGAGTTATGGCGGATCGCTGGCGCGGACAGAGGCGACCGGCTATGGCTTGATTTACTATACAGACGAGTTATTGAAGGCCAACGGTGAATCTTTGGCTGGCAAGCGGGCGGTGATTTCAGGCGCCGGGAATGTCGCCATTTACGCGACGCAGAAAGCTGAGGAGCTTGGGGTCAAGGTGATCACGGTTTCTGACTCAAACGGCTATATCGTAGACGAAAATGGTATTGATGTCGCGGTCGTTAAGCAGATTAAGGAAGTGGAACGTGGGCGCATAAAAGCTTACGCAGATCGGGTTGCTGACTCCCATTATTATGAAGGCTCGGTTTGGGACGCGGATCTTCAGTATGATTTAGCTCTGCCTTGCGCTACCCAAAATGAGATTGATGGCACTCAGGCTGCGCGTTTTAAGGCTGCTGGCGTCATCGCGGTGGCAGAAGGTGCAAATATGCCAAGCGACCCAGAGGCGATTGCTGCCTACACCGATGCCGGTATTTTGTACGGCCCGGCAAAAGCGGCCAATGCTGGCGGGGTAGCCGTTTCCGCACTCGAGATGAGTCAAAATTCGCGGCGCCTCAGTGACAGTTTTGAAAAAGTCGATGGCCAACTGCATGACATCATGCAGCATATTTTTAAAGCTAGCGCGGATGCTGCCGCTGAATATGGTATGGCCGGTGATTATGAGGCCGGCGCCAATATTGCCGGCTTTCTGAAAGTGGCTGACGCGATGTATTATCAAGGCATGTAGGTATATTTAGACATTAATTAGAAAAAAACACGAAATAATTAGGTGTTTTTTTCCGAACGTGTTATACTCTGTACATGGTAATACTTGAACGGGAAACATCATGTTACGTGAATTTCCTTTTTAGGATTACGGTTGTCTGTTGTTGTTAGTTTTGAAAAGGAGATTCATTTTCATGCAAAAAGGTACAGTTAAATGGTTCAACGCTGATAAGGGTTACGGCTTCATCACTGGTGAAGACGGCCAAGACGTCTTTGTACATTTCAGCGCCATCAATGGCGAAGGCTACAAGAGTCTTGACGAAGGTCAGGCTGTTTCCTACGATGTAGAACAATCTGATCGTGGCCCTCAGGCTGCTAACGTTACCAAGCTTTAATTCTTGGTTCGTTAAAGGAGATCCAATCGGGAAACCGATTGGGTCTTTTTTTATGAGCGCAAACAGGAGCGCCTATATTCAGGCTTTTGCGACTGCGACAGCATTATTGCGGCGCTGGTCCTTGTAGTAGTCCAAGCCACCTGATTTCATTCTAGGCAGGCTCTCACGCTTGCTGCTTCAAGGTTAATTGCCACACACTAACAAGCACCCAACAAGCAAACGGCATCGCAGCGACAAACAAGCCTATGAAGATTAATCCTGGTGCATCGCCGCTTTCAGCCCATAGATAGCTGAAGGTTAAGCTGATGATCGCAATGATGATGGTTATGCCGCCTAGGAGCCATTGCAAGCAACGAACGCCGTTGGTGACCTGCTGCGGTGAACGGATGATTTGCCACAAGGTGATGGCGCTGGCGGCGATCCCGACAAGTACAAGCCAGCCGCCAAGCAGGACGAGAATTAATGAAACAGTTGGTTGGACGGTTAACAGCAGTAAAATCGTTGCCCATAAACCGATAGCAAGGAAAACCACACTGCCCAGTAGCAGGCTAAGTGCCAAAACAAGCTGATGTTTGCGGACCCACAAAGATGATTTTGACATTTTAATAACCTCCAATTAGTCCATACGCTAGCGCATTGTTGCGTTCAATAGTCGAGTGACCGCGCTTCTTGACGAAAAAACAAAAAAGGTATCAGCCTAAACGCCGGTACCTTCTTTATTATCTTTGAGAAAAAGTTGTGGCGCTGATGACTTACTCGCCTAGTGTCGGCTCGTCTGTGAAATCATCAACGATGCGGAAGCTGACATTTTCATTTTCTTTCAAAAGTTTGGCAACTGGGCATTCGTCCAGTGCCTGGGTGACAATCTTTTGTGCTTCTTCGCGGGTGTGGCTCGGCATCAAGATTTGTGCGTCTACGATGAATTTGTAGCCAATCTTGTCACGGGTGATGTCCACACGAGTACGGAGCTGGGAATCTTCAGCAGTGCCTTCGCGATGCTGCACGATGCGGATGGTCGCATTAAAACAGGTAGACAAGGCAAAAGCAATGAACTGCTCCGGGTTGGTCCCAGGGGCATCAATCAAGGAGCTAGAAACACCCAACGCTAAGCCTTGATTACCTTCAACATAACTTTCACCGACTAAACCATTTTCGTTGCGGACATAGGTATGATACAAAGAACGTTCTGCCATGCTATTCATCCTTTCTTATAGCTATCACCGTGAGTATAACATGGAACCGCTTTACATGGGGGCATTGTGTCTCGGTTGCAACGCCTGAATCGCTACGTACCAAGGCGTTTTGGAACGGATAACAAACATTTTCAATGGGTTTTGTTTTGTCAAAAAAACTAAGCAGTTATCGCTAGTGTCGCCATAAAAGTTCAGTCAGTCATGGTTGCAGGCGAATGATTTTTGTCGCAACTTGCTCGATAAAATGCTCATCGTGCTCGACAAAAAGCATCGTCGGTTGATAATGCTTGATGGCGGCGACCAGCTGGTCTTGGTTGTAAGTGTCCAAATAATTGAGCGGCTCGTCCCAAATGTACAAAGCTCCCGGGGTGGCTAGTGATCGCGCTAGTTCGACTTTTTTCTGTTGGCCCATGCTCAGATGCTCAATCGGCGTGTTAAAGTCGGCTCGCGGCATGCCGAGTTTGCGCAAGTTGTTAAGCAAGGTTTCACGGCTAAGTTGATGCTGTTTGGCAAAGTCGACTAATGTACCGCGGTTATCGGTGTATTGTTGACGAACAAGGCTAAGACTGACGGGGGCCAAGGTGAGATGGCCTGACTGCATGCCGGTAAACTGCTGCAGCAAGGCGCGGATCAAGGTCGACTTGCCGCTGCCATTGTCACCAACAATGGCAATCCGATCGCCGCGGGTCAAAGCAAAAGAGATCGGCTGGAAAAGCGGTTGATCGAACCCGACTTGGACCTTTTCAGCGACCACAAGTTGATGGTGATGGGTCGATACCGGCAGCATGGTGAGTGGATCAACCTTTTCTAGGTTCTTTAGAAGACTTTCCTTCTCATCGATTTCTTTGGTCATCCGGTGTTCGAGATTTTTACTTTTTTTCATCGTCCGTGCAGCTCGAGCGCTAATAAACCCGCGACCAGCATTATGACCGCTGTCCTTGATGTGCGGATTACCATAGATACTCTTTTCTTTATTTTCCGCCCAAACTTTTTTATCATGAGCCGTTCGTTTAAGTCGGGTAATTTCAGTTTTAAGTTGACCATTTTTGGCCAGTTCGGTTTGATCTTGCCGCTCTTTTTCGGTCATGAAGGTGGAGAAATTGCCTTGATAAAGGGTGATTTGCTGCCGCTGGATTGCTAGCGTGTGGTCGGTGATGCTGTCCAAAAAATCACGATCATGGCTGACGACAATAAAGCCGGGTTTTTGTTGGAGATAGGCGGCGACTTGTCGGCGGCTGCGCAGGTCGAGGTGATTGGTTGGCTCGTCAATGAGTGCGAAACCATTGTCTTGAATGAACAGTAAGGCGAGACGCACTTTTGTTTGCTCACCACCAGATAAATCGACAAATGGGCGCCAGAGAATGTTAGGATCAGCGTGGAGCAGATTTAGTTCACGTTCGAGTTGCCATTGCGCAACATCGGTGATGGCTTGTGCGGCAGTCAGCGTCAGTTGGGTTTCATCCAGCGTTTGAGGAAAATATTGCAACTGCAAGGGAACAGTCACCGTGCCACTGTAGGGTAGTGCTTGTTGTAAAATTCGCAACAAAGTGGTTTTGCCTCGGCCGTTGCGACCGACCAATCCGAGATGCCAGTTGGTATCAAGGTCAAAGGTTGTGTTCGTAAAAAGCGGTGCTTGACCATCATAAGCAAAATTGAGCTGTTTAATTTGAATCGTAGACATACAGCCACGTCCTTTCGGGGATGTGCCTGCGTGATCAGAACGTGAATCGGTATGACTTTTTGTGGCTGAAAAGTGTTGAAAGTTTGCGGCATCAGCCTTGCTATTGGGTTATTTGGCAGCATAACTGCGCTGGCTTGTATGCAACAAAAAAGCCAGTCCAATAACACTTTGGGACTGACCAAAATAAACGGGGGTGCCGTCCTTGATCAAGCCCAATTGTCAAAAAGTCCGTACTAATCCCGTTGATGATGACAGGACTTGGACATTTTCAACAATTGGCTTACTTCAATGGACGAAACCTCACTTTCGAATTTAACTTAGCTTTAAATTACCACGTGAAGCTACTGTCGTCAAACATGTAATGCTTTCACAATCGCTTCATTACCGCTTGCAATCTTCACTGTGTCTCGATGGCGATTGCTGTCTAAGGCTGCTACTAGGACGTCAGCAACATCTGCGCGTGGAATGGTTGATGGTCGTTGCGGTTGCAAGGTGATACTGCCTTGTGCAGGATCGTTGGTGAGTGCAGTTGGCTGGACGATGACGTAATCCAGATCTGTGTTGTGAATGAGCCATTCGTCAGCGTAGTACTTGGCGATGTAATAATCGTGCAACTGGTCTGGCCACTTGTCCGGATCTTCAGCATCAAGGGCGCTGAGCATGATGAATCGACTAATATCAGCGCGTTCAGCAGCTTTCATCGTTTTGACAGCCCCATCTAGATCAACGCCGAGAAGATCTTGCCCGCGGGAGCCTGCTGCGAAGACAATCGCGTCATGACCGGCGTAAAGGTCGGCTAAGCGATCGACTGGCCATGAAAGATCAAGTTCGACAGCGCGAAAGTTTTTCTCGGGATCAGGTGTCTGAGCGATTGGATCACGATAACCGCCTGTAACTGTATCGCCACGATCAAGCAGTTTGTGAACCAGCAATTGGCCGATTTGGCCGTGGGCACCGACAACAAAGATTTTCAAAACAAATATCCTTTCATGGAAAATGATTGCTATTAGTATAACGTTTTTTATGACAGCAAGAAAGCAGTTGCAGGCAGGAATGCTAAAAAGTTTAGTGCGGTGAGCTTTTCAGATAATCTGTTTGTGGTCACAGAACGCCTTCCGTCAGGGCCTTGAAGTAGTTCGGTCTGCGGCCATAAAAAAGGAACGGGGTGAAACGTAATTATCAGCTAGTTAAAAAAGAACAGTTTTTTGCATTTTGCAGGAGAATTGGTCTTTTTGCCTGCTCATGGATTGTTGATTGCGATTTTTAAGACCGTAGTGCCAAGGCGGAGCAATCGTAGGCCAGATGGGGCTCAGCCGTGCAAACAACAC
>ENA-OWZT01000005-OWZT01000005.1-human-gut-metagenome-genome-assembly--contig:-NODE-5-length-231405-cov-37.609_pt1 | contig 231405 bp, 181 predicted proteins | sample MGYA00249265_ERZ652125 | MGnify/ENA primary metagenome ERZ652125 (study PRJEB26925, sample SAMN05827236) | human gut metagenome | biome: ENVO:2100002; feature: ENVO:00000062; material: ENVO:00002003... | reverse complement strand
ACGGCCACGACGACCGGGACGCCACGGCCGGCGGCGTACTCACGACGCACGATGTGGCCCGGGCCCTTCGGAGCGACCATGAACACCGGGTGATCCTCGGAAGGCTTGATGTAGCCGTAGTGGATGTTGAAGCCGTGGGCGAAGGCGACGGCCGTGCCCGGCTTGATGTTGGGCTCGATGTCGTTGGCCCAGATCGTGCGCTGGTACTGGTCGGGGGCCAGAATCATGATTACGTCGGCCTCGGCGGCGGCTTCCGGCACGGACTTGACTTCAAGGCCCTGCTCCTTAGCGAAGGCGACCGACTTGGAGGTCGGGCGCAGGCCGACGACCACGTCAACACCCGAATCGCGCAGGTTCAGCGCATGCGCGTGGCCCTGCGAGCCGTAACCGATGATCGCGACCTTCTTGCCTTCGAGCACGGAGAGGTCACCGTCGTTGTCATACCAGATTTGTGCAGCCATGTTTGGCACTCCTTTACTTGCGTACCGGCACTCTTGCCGGCACACGGTGTCGTTTGTGGTTGCGCATTATGCAGGAGCCTGCATTCCGCGCGTTTGGGGTCGGGCATGGGCCCGGTCGATCCAAGCGTTAAGGATTTTGTCCTTAGAACTGAGGACTATCCTACCGGTAACGCCGCCACAGCCCCCTCACCGTCCACAACGTGAACCATCTCACTATTGGAGTATGAACAGTTCAGGCAGGGAGCGGGTGACACGGCGCAGGACGCGGCAATGTCGGCTTCGTTACCGGCCGCATCACCGGCAACGCAGAAGGCCGCCGCTCCCGAATGAACGGGAACGGCGGCCTTGTTATGCACCGCTCTCAGTCAGTCTGCGACCGACTGGCGGCTCCCTCCAGCGGGAGCCGGAGCGGAGGCGATCACTGAACCTGGGTACGAGCGATCTTGCCGTTGAAGGACTCGGCTTCGTCCTGGTCCTTGGCCGGGCCGTTGTTCCAGGAGAACATGGCGCGCAGCTTCGGGCCGACGGTCTCAAGGTGCGGGTGGGAGAACTTCTCCTGCAGTTCCTTGAACTTCGGGGCGCCGGCAGCCTGGTCATCCATGAACTCCTTGGCGAAGGAGCCGTCCTGGATGCGCTTGAGCTGGTACTGCATGCGCTTCTTGGTCTCGTCGGTGATGACGGTGGAGGTGTAGTCGCCGTACTGGGCGGTGTCGGAGCAGGACCAACGGGCCTTGTTCAGACCACCCTCGTTGGCCAGGTCGACCAGCATCTTCAGCTCGTGGAACACCTCGAAGTAGGCAATCTCCGGCTGGTAGCCGGCCTCGGTCAGCACGTCGAAGCCGAGGTCGCACAGGTGGTTGATGCCGCCCATGAGGACGTCCTGCTCGCCGAACAGATCGGTCTCGGTCTCCTCGGTGAAGGTCGTCTTGATGGCGCCGGCGCGCAGGGCGCCCAGAGCCTTGGCGTAAGCCAGGCACAGCGGCCAGGTCTTGCCGTCCGGGTCCTGCTCGACGGCCACGACGACCGGGACGCCACGGCCGGCGGCGTACTCACGACGCACGATGTGGCCCGGGCCCTTCGGAGCGACCATGAACACCGGGTGATCCTCGGAAGGCTTGATGTAGCCGTAGTGGATGTTGAAGCCGTGGGCGAAGGCCAAGGCAGCGCCCGGCTTCAGGTTCGGCTCGACGTCCTTCTTGTACACGGCGGCCTGGTACTGATCGGGCAGCAGGATCATGACCACGTCGGCCTCGGCGACGGCCTCGCCGACCGGCTTGACCTCAAGGCCCTGCTCCTTGGCGAACTCGACGGACTTGGAGGTCGGGCGCAGGCCGACGACCACGTCAACGCCGGAGTCGCGCAGGTTCAGCGCATGCGCGTGGCCCTGGGAGCCATAACCGAGGATGGCGACCTTCTTGCCATCGAACACGGACAGATCGGCGTCCTTCTCATACCAGATAGTTGCTGCCATAATAGGCACTCCTTTAATTGGATGTCTTGCCGCCGAACGCGCTCGCTTTCGACGGCCCTCTTGGTTGCAGACGGCTTCCACGCGGGATTGTGTCCCGCGCCAAAGTCATCCCCTCCTGTGGCTCATTTCTAGTACCACTGGAGGCGACGTGGTTGCCCACGTCCAAATATTGAATGATTGTTTTTGTGTATTGTTGTTATTTTTTGGGAGTTCAAGCGCGGCCGGGCGGTACCCGACCATCGCCGTCACTTCGTAAAGTCGACGTCCTTGGTCTCCTTGCAGGTCGCCAACGCAATCAGGCAGCAGACGGCCATCACGGCAAGATACAGACCCACCGAATGCACGCCGAAGTTCTTCGACAGCCACGTGGCGATGGTCGGCACGAAAGCAGCGCCGACGATGGCGGCGAGGTTGTAGCCGATGCCGGAGCCGGAGTAACGCACGTTCGCGTCGAACAGCTCGGGCAGGAAGGCGCCGATCGGGCCGAAGGCGATGCCCATCAGGGCGAAGCCGAGGCACAGGAACACCATGGTGGCCGCGAAGTTCTTCTGACCGACCAGGCCGCTGTCCAGCAGGAACGGGAACAGCACGGCGAACACGACCAGCGCGCAGGACGAGAACATCAGCACGCGACGACGGCCGATCCGGTCGGCATACAGGCAGGAAAGCACGATGAACAGCGCGAACACGCAGATGGAGATCATCAGCATGAGCAGGTACTCCTGGTTGGTGAAGCCGAGGTCGCCGCCGCCTTCACGCTTGATCTTGGTGCCCCATGCGAGCGACCAGGTGGCGAGCGTGTAGAACAGCGTGTAGGTCACGGCCACGAGGAACGTCGCCTGCAGCACCTGCTTCCAGGACTTGCGGAACACCTCGGTCAGCGGGGACTTGACGACTTTCTTCTGCTCCTGGGCCATGCGGAAGATCGGGGTCTCCTCCATGTGGACTCGCACGACGAGGCCGATGATCACCAGCACGGCGGACAGCAGGAACGGCACACGCCAACCCCAGGCGCACATCGCATCGGTGTCATTGAACGACTCCAGCACAAAGTAGGTGCCGTTCGACAGGAAGAAGCCGATCGGGGCGCCGAGCTCCGGGAAGGAGCCGTACAGCGCACGCTTGTCTTCGGGCGCGTTCTCGGTGGCGACCAGCGCAGCACCGGACCATTCGCCGCCAAGGCCGATGCCCTGGATGAAACGCAGCAGACACAGTACCGCGACCGCGCCGACACCAACCTGACTGTAGGTCGGCAGGCAGCCGATGAGGAACGTGCTGACGCCCATAGTCATCAGCGAGACGACCAGCGTGGTCTTGCGGCCCATGCGGTCACCGAAGTGGCCGAAGATCAGGGATCCCAGCGGACGAGCGATGAACGCGATGGCGAAGGTCAGCAGGCTCATCAGCAGCGCGACGGTGGGGTTGTCCTTCGCGGAGAAGAAGATGTGCGGAAAGTAGTTCGCTGCGGCGGTGCCGTAGGCGTAGAAGTCGTAGAATTCGATGGCGGTTCCGACCATCGAGGCGGCGATCACGGTCTTGACCGAGTCACGGACCATCGCCTTTGCTTTTCCACCCACCGAAGTGGTGCCGTCAGCTGTCAGTGTGACTGCTGTCATTGTTAGCTCCTGTTACTGCACGCGGACGAGCCCGCGATTTTTATTCTGTTCTCTCTCGTTTGCCGCTTTGCTGATCCGGTGACCTTGTGGGACGCATCAAAAAAAGCCCCGCGACTCGTGCAGGGCTATACGATTGGTTGCTCGCTGAGCCCTGCCTTCGTTGGCGGGGTTCCAAGCAGTGATGCCGAATCAGTCCGCCAACGAAGACGGAATAATAATTCGTGCAGACAGCAGAACAACGTTAACAGTGGTTGCGTTAGCGGCGTTATCAGCAGCATATCCAGTCATCGCGGCGAACCTCCTTTCGGTATCGAACGTGTCTTTCGAGCTCTTTCGCGCTCGACTGTCTGACAACATAGGCGCGGGATTCCACGACAGCCATCAAAGGTTCACTATGTGGACGGCCGCGGCATAACAACATCGGCGGCGTCGGCACAACCTGTCTGTGTTCCGCCTGCATTACAGACAGACACATCGACGCCCCATCCCGCGAAAGTCCCATTTCAGCAGCAACGGATGGGACTAATCGCGGATAGGATGATGCCTCAATCCCAAACGAGGCGCAACAGCGGCCAATCCGGCCGGATTGCTAGCGCTTCATCGAAATCGTGACGACCGCGGACGCGAGCACACAGACGATGGCCGCCGGGAACAGCACCGAGAAACCGCCGGTGACGGCCACACCGACCGCGCCGATTATCGCGGCGAGCGCCAGACCGACGGAATTCGACAGGTTGAAGAACGCCAAATCATGGCCGGCCGAACGCGCATCCGGCAACGCGCCCATCGCAAGCAACTGGCCGAACGTATCGATCAGGCCGAACGCGAACCCTCCGATCAGGGCGAACAGCACCATGCTGACGGCGCTCGGCATGGTCATGGGCAAAGCCAACGCCACCGTGTACAGCACGCAGGAAATGACCGACAGATACCGCGGATCCTCAATGTACTCACCCACCGGACCGGCGATGAACGCGGCACCCACGGAACCGACGAGCGTCGCCAAGGCCATCGAGGCGATCAACGAGCACACCGGTACCGCGATCGGAGAGGAGTTGCCTTGCGTGAACCAATCCCGGAAGATCAGCGCCGATGCGATGAACCACAGGAACATGGTCGTCAGTCCGACACCAGCCGACACCAAGGAGCGCGAAGCGAACGCCTTCCAGAATTCGACGGCGTGCCGCGGCGCGCGGAACCGCTCCATCAGCATGTGCGCACTCATCGCCGTATGCGGCTGCTCCTCGCTCGACGGTTCCTTCGGCCACACCAGCACCGGCACGATGCCGGCCAGCAGGAACACCGCGGCGGCCGTGGCGAACGGCGTATACAGCCCACCGAACACGACGCAGGCGACGCCGATCCACACGCCCAGCGCCTGGCCGACCATCTGGCCGATGCCACGCGCGCGCACGATGCGCGGACGGAACTTGTCGGGCACTCGCTCGCTGAACGCGGCCGCCATCGGCACGGTCAGCATCACATAACCGACCTGCACCAGACCCCACAGCAACGCGATGCCCACCACGTTCGAGCACAGTCCCAGCGCCAGCGTCATCACCGCGGAGACGACGCCTCCCGCGATGATCCACGGCGTGCGCCGGCCAGCGGCCACGCGCGTGCGATCGGACAGCGCGGAGACGACGGCCTCGGCAATCAGCGACACGACGACGCCCACGACAACAACCACGGCCAGATCAATGGCCCATGCCGACGCCACCCCGCCGTCGCCGACCGTGCCAATGCGACTGACCAGGCTCTCGGAGAGTTCCTGGCCGCCACCGGAGAACGCCGCGCGGGAGGCAACCGCGCTGGAGACCCGCTGCCAGCTGACTTTCGCTATGACCGCAGGCAGCGCGAGCAGGTTCAATGCGGCCCATGGCACGATCGACATGGTCGCGCCCACCGCGAAGCCCCACGACAGGCGGGTCACCTGACCGGGGTTCGGGCGCTGGCCGTCGGCGCTGACCACCGGGTCGCGCATGTCCACGTACGCCGAGCCCATGTCCGGGACCGCCGTGTCGACGGAGGCCGCGGCCGCCGCGGGAGATCCCTCCGAAGTCATCTGCGCGACCTGGGTCTCGGCTTGCGTCACGGACGCCTCGACCTTGCGCCGCGGCTGATGCACGGCCAAGCGAGCGACCGCGGACTTGTCTTCGGGGCTGAGCACCTTGTCGTAATCAGGCCGATCATCGATGCCGGGGCGAATGTACACGCTGCCCGGCAACGGCTTCGGAGCGGGGAATTCGTTCGGTTGCTGCTGATCATCGGTCATGATATCGGTTTACTTCTCTTCTCTTGTGCGCTCTCGTTACGGGTATACAACTATCGTAACGGTCGCATATTACACGATGACGCGGCACGGCCGATATGCCGGCCGCGTCGCGTGAAACTGTTGGGAGTGCGGAACTTGCGAGATTCGCCGCGCGGACGGCAGATGCCGGCGAGGTCTTCTTCGGTGGCGCCGTTCGGGAATACGGAGCTCACGGTCAGGAACATCGGGTAGTACTCGGATTTCTCGCCGTTCTTCAGCACGTCCTGGAACTGCGCGGATTCCCAGCTCATGTGGTTGACAATCGCGTCGACGATGATGTCGTGGGACTTGCTGAGTTCAGCCACGTCATCCCAGGAGCCCAGGCGCGGGTCCACCTTGGTGTGGTCGATCGGATCAAAGCCGGCGTCGGCGCCGTCGAACGGCGTGAAGAACGGCAGAACGTGGACACCGTCGTACACCCCGGCGAAGCGGGTGCGCAGCACATCGGTGAGCGAGGCGATGGTGCCGTCGCCGAAGCGGTTGGCGTAGGTACCGCCTCCGGACTCGCTGGCGGAGGCGCGGCAATCAGCGCCGCGTGGTGTCGGCCTCGCGCAGGGAAACAGGGATTACGTCACCGGCGGAATCGACCGGGCGCCCCTCGATGGCATCCGTCATGCGGGCGACGGCCGTGCCGGCAAGCGCATCGAAGTCCTGGCATACGGCGGTCAGACGCAACCCTGCCATGTCGGTCAGATACGTGCCATCATAGGCGACGACCTGCACGTCCTGCGGCACACGCATGCCGCGGCGAAACACCTCCTGCACGCAGCAGGCGGCACCGATATCGGAACTGACCACGGCATCCACGTCGGTAAAACGGTCGAACAGTTCGCGCATGGCCGTCGCACAACCCTGAAAATCCGCCACTTCCCCGGCCTCGATGTACTCGCACCGAATGCCTGCACGCTGCAGTTCACGCTCCAGCGTCAGGTAATAGCACACGGTCGGGGACGTGGTGTTCCCGGGCGATTCCGTCTGCCGCGCCTCGCCAGTCGGCGTCTGCGCCAGATCATGGAACTGCCTGCACGGGCCGCCTACCATCGCCACATGCCGGGAACCATTATGAATCAACAGGTCGGCGATCAGTCGCCCGCCCTGCTCGTGATCGGAGCCGACCGATGGGATGCCCTCGCCGAGATAACAGTCGAACCCCACGATGGGCCGACCGATCGAAGTCCAGTAATCCGGAGCGTGCTCGGTGTGCGCCGCCATCACGATGCCATCCATCATATGCCGGCGGAGCATGTCGACGTACTCGGCCTCGCCAGTACCCGAATCGGCCGTCGAGCACAGCATGGTACGCAGCCCCCGCTCCGACAGCTCTCGCTGCAGACCGGCCGCCAACGTGGCGAAGAACGGATGGCGGATGGTAGGCACGATGACGCCGACGGTGTTGGTGCGGTCATGATACAGGTTGCGGGCGAGCTCGTTCGGCACATAATTGAGCGCACGCATGGCTTCGGCGACGCGCTCGCGCATGTCATCGGACACGCACCCGGCGCCATTCACCACCAGCGACACCGTACTCAACGATACCCCGGCCTTTTTGGCCACATCACGCATCCCGACCATGCCCCCACTCCATCGTTTGCCGTCACAATATGACTGTTCGCCTAATTGTATACAGAACGACGCTCTCAAAACTTGCAGATACAAAAACAGAACCCCTATTTTCCAACAACATCGTTTTTGTATCTGCAAGTTTTGAGAGCCACTCCAGCGCAGACGAGCTACCGCACCAACGCGATCAGCCCCCAACCCAGCGCCACACACACCACCGGCACCAGCACGGTCATCATGAAGTACACGGCGGCCGCGGCGTATTTGCCGCTGCGGGCGAGCGACACCATCTCATTGATAGCCGTGGAAAACGTAGAGAAACCGCCGAGGAAGCCGGTGACGAACAGCAGGTACGACGAATGGTCGGCCGTCTGGTAGAAGTAGGCCGCGGCGGCCACGCCGGCGAAGAACGTGGCGAGCACGTTGATGATGAACGTGGACAGCGGGAACGCGCGGTTCCACCACCGTTGAATCGAGGTGTTCAGGACGAACCGCGTCACGGCGCCCAAGCCGCCGCACATACAGATCAGGGCAAACATGTCAGCGCACCTCCCCGGTTTCGGGATCAGGCCTGAGCGGAATTTCCGCGGTGATCGGATCCGGTTCGAACGACGGAAGGTGCTGTTCGTCGGATACTGGCATGTCTTGTACGCGGCCCGCAGCCGGTTCCGAACCGGCCTGACTTTCAACAGCCAAGTCTGCTCCGGACGGAGCGCCGGCGGCCTGCGACTCGCGCACCGCGCGAGCCACCACGTGCGCCTCGCGTTTTCGGCTCAGCGCAAGGCCCAGCATGGTGCCAAGCCACGCGATGATCAAACCGCAGATGAAGCTCAGCAGCGTGTAGGTCACGAATCCCACGATGTTCTCGGCGCGCAACGAGTTCAGATCCTCGATCATCATCGCCGACAACGTGGAGAACCCGCCGCACATGCCCATGCCGACACCGCGGCTGACCAGCTGGCGGATGCGCTTGCGAATCCACGCCGCCTGCGACATGTACGTGCTCAGGACGGCGAAGATGAAGCACGCCAGCATGTTCGCTATGAACGTGGCGGTGTGGAACGAATGAAGGAGGCCACTTGGCGCGGCCGGATTCGGCAGGAGCAGCGAGAGCCCGTATCGTATCGCCGTGCCGAAGAACCCGCCGACGAACACCACCAAATACAGCATGCCATCGGCGAGGGGATTGAATTTCGCCTGCACGCGCTTGGCCGGGGCCAGTGGAATGGAAGGTGGTGCTACTGCGGCTGCCAGTCCGGTGGGCCGAGGCGCCGAGTATTCGATTTCGGAGGCGCTGATCTCTTGGGTCGATGGCGCCGGCTCGTCCGCGGCGAGGGCGTGAGCCTCGCTTGGAGTCGAGTCCGGCGCGGAAGTGTCGGCGACGTCGGACCCGGCAGAGACGGATTCGATGTCCCCCGCGCCGGCGGCGTCGCCACCATCGGATTCGTCATGCGAGGAGGGCACGAACGGTACAGACTGATTCATGATCTGAAACCCTTGTAGTACGCGGATTCACTCTGTCCCGGCAGCCGTGGGTCGGCGAGAACGCCGAATGGCGACTAGTCGAGAAGCGAGTGGACGGAAATGATGTGGTCGCGCTGAGGACCGGTGCCGATCACGGAGATGCGGCAGTTACTCAGAGCTTCAAGACGCTTGACGTACGCCTGGCAGGCGGCGGGCAGCTCGTCGAACTCGTGGACCTGCGAAATGTCCTCGGTCCAGCCGGGCATGGTCTCGTAAATCGGCTTGGCAGCAGAGAAGGCGGCCTGATCCGTCGGCATATCGTCGTAACGCTCGCCATCCACATCGTAGGCGACGCAGATCGGAATCTCTTTGAGACCGGTGAGCACGTCGAGCTTGGTGAGCACGAGGTCGGTCAGACCGTTGACCTGGCTGGCGTAGCGGTTCACGACCGCATCGAACCAGCCGCAGCGGCGCGGACGGCCGGTGGTCACGCCGAACTCGTGGCCCTGCTGGCGAAGCCATTCGCCGGATTCGTCGAACAGCTCGGTGGGGAACGGGCCCTCGCCGACTCGGGTCACGTACGCCTTGGAGACGCCGACCACGCGGGTGATCTTGGTGGGGCCGACGCCGGTGCCGGTGCAGGCGCCGCCGGCGGTTGGGTTGGAGGAAGTGACGAACGGGTAAGTGCCATGATCCACGTCAAGCATCGTGGCCTGGGCGCCTTCGAACAGCACGGTCTTGCCCTCGTCGAGAGCCTTGTTCAGAATCAGGCCGGTGTTGGCGACGTACGGCTTGAGGCGTTCGCCGAGCTTGAGCAGCTCGTCAGTGGTCTGGTCCACGTCGATGGCGCGACGGTTGTACAGCTTGACCAGAATCTGGTTCTTCTGGTGCAGACTGGCTTCGACCTTGTCATGCAGGTGCTCGGCGTTGAACAGGTCGTGCACGCGGATGCCGACGCGGTTGATCTTGTCGGCGTAGGCCGGGCCGATACCGCGGCCGGTGGTGCCGATCTTATGCTTGCCGAGGAAACGCTCGGTCACCTTGTCGAGCGTGCGATGGTAAGGCGCGATGACATGTGCAGCCTCGCTCACCAGCAGGCGGGAGCAGTCCACGCCGCGGCTTTCAAGACCATCAATCTCCTCGAACAGCACTTCCGGATCCACGACGACGCCGTTGCCGATCACGGGGGTGACGTTCGGGCTGATGATGCCGGAAGGCAGCAGGTGCAACGCATACATCTGGTCGCCGACCATCACGCTGTGGCCGGCATTGTTGCCGCCGTTGAAACGGGCCACATAGTCCACTTTGGTACCGATCAGATCGGTAGCCTTGCCTTTGCCTTCGTCGCCCCACTGAGCGCCGATCAACACGATTCCGGACATACTGCACCTCCGCATCCGCACAATTCCGCCGGGAACAGCCTACCGTATGCCCTCTACTGCGAAGGTAAGCGCTGGGGCGGCGGTTACCGTCGCATTCGTTTTGTCAACGCCCATATCAACATGGGCGCGAACGGCTGCAACTTGCCGTCCTTGCCTTGTTGAAGTTCCTGCAGTCTCTCCCTGCACTTGCGTGGGTAATCCCGCGCCGACGCATTTTTTCAATATTCAGCCATCATATCGGAAGACCGTAACTCGACAGCTGCGGTTGCATCTACCGCGGCGACCGACGTCACTTCAGGGCTTTGCCGGCGGAACCGAGCTGCTTGCAGGCCTCCACGACGCGGGCCGCCATCGCGCTCTCGGCCTCGCGGCCCCAGGAGCGCGGATCGTACAGCTTCTTCTCGCCGACCTCGCCGTCCACCTTGAGCACGGCATCGTAGTTCGAGAACACATGATCGGCGATCGCACGGGTGAACGCGTACTGCGTGTCCGTATCGATGTTCATCTTGACGACGCCGTACCGCACCGCCTCGGCGATCTCTTCCGGGCGAGAGCCCGAACCGCCGTGGAACACCAGAGCGAACGGCTTGCCGTTCGGAAAATCGACGGCCCCGGCGGCGGACGCGATACGTCCGTCCACCACGGCCTGAGCCGCCTCGCGCTGGATGTCGCCCAACAGTTCCGGGCGCAACTTGACCACGCCGGGCTTGTAACTGCCGTGAACGTTGCCGAACGTGAACGCGGCCATGTACCGGCCACGCTCTCCCAGGCCGAGACGCTGGGCGACCTTCACGCCATCGGCCGGCGTGGAATACAGTTTTTCGTTGATTTCGGCGCTATGACCGTCCTCTTCGCCGCCGACCGCGCCGATTTCGATTTCCAGGATCGTGCGCGCGGCGACGGACTTGTCGAGCAGCTGTTCGGCGATGGCGAGGTTTTCGTCCAGCGGAACCGTCGAACCGTCCCACATGTGGGACTGGAACATCGGCTCGCGGCCGTGCGCCACCTCATCGGCCTCCATGTCCAGCAGGGGACGCACCCAACCGTCCAGATACTGCTTGGCGCAATGGTCTGTGTGCAACGCGACGGTGATATGCGGGTAGCGCTTCGCCACCTCATGCGCGAACGCCGCGAACGCCAACGACCCGGTCACGCGGTCGTTCACGCCCTGACCGGAAAAATACGCGGCGCCGCCCACTGAAACCTGGATGATGCCATCCGACTCGGCATCGGCAAAACCCTGCAGCGCAGCGTTCAGCGTTTGGGAGCTCGTCACATTGATCGCCGGGTAGGCATATCCGCCGCGGCGCGCGGCGTCCAGCATTTCAGCGTATCGTTCGGCAGTTGCAATCGTCATACCTGCATTATCCCGCGACCATGCAACATTTGGCACCACCGCTACTCCGGCCGGAGCCGCCGGGCGGAATCCATCGCCTCCGCACGCCGCGGCCCGTTCCTCACCTTTCTCCCATCTTCACCTCCGTAAAATTAGGACGTGACAAAAGAACCGCAGTACATTGAAGAGCTGTCGTTTGGGGACAGTGTGCGCCGGGCGGGGAAGACGCGCGGGAACGAATATGGCGAGTACGGAGCCGGCCCCGATAACGGGCGGCGCGGCAGGGGACGGCATCGGCTGATTGCATTCGTCGCCATTCTGGTGATATTGGCGTTGGCCGGTGGCAGTGTCGGTGGCTGGTGGATGTGGGACCGGCATTGGCGGCAGATACCGATCACGGTAAACGGCACTTCCATGAAAGTCAGCGTCGACATGACGTTGGGACGACTGCTGCGCGACAATGGCGATTTCGACGCGCATCCGGGCAATCTGGTCGACGTGGCCGGCGACATGATCGAGAAGCATGCCGGCAAACCGATCGTCGTCAGCATCAACGGCGCTGCCGTGCGCCGGGATGCAATCGACAGCACGACGATCCCGCAGGATGGCATGGTGATGGTGACGTCAGGCGAGGATGTGACCGAAGACCATACCGTGAGAAAGGAGACCGTGCCGCACGGCGAAAGCATCGACATCGCAGGCGGCTCGATACAGATACTCAAGCAGGCCGGGAAAGACGGCGTGCACGAATACTGGGTCGGGAAACGTTCCGGCAAGCATGTGGACAAAGGCGTCACCGTCGAGCCGCAGGACACGATCGTCGTGCCGTTGAACCCGCGTCCGGAGGGGAAGAAGGTCATCGCGCTGACGTTCGACGACGGGCCGAGCAAATACAGCGGCCCGATCCTGGACATCCTCAAGGAGAAGGGCGTCAAGGCCACGTTCTTCGACGTGGGCGAGGAGTGCCTGTCGTTCCCGGACGCCGAGAAACGCATGCTGGAGGAGGGACATCAGGTGGCGAGCCATTCCAACACGCATCCGGACATGCCGACACTCAGCCGCGACGCGTTGCTCGCTGAAATCATCGCCGGGTTTTCGAACATGAAGAAGGCGTCCGGGCATGTAACGAAAGTGCTAAGGGCGCCATACGGGGCGTTCGGCAAGAAGCAGTGGCAGGAGACGTCCGACCTGATCGACATGAACGTGCTGTGGGATATCGATACGCTCGATTGGAAGCGTCCCGGAGCCAAGGCGATTCATGATGCCGTGATGACGGGCGCGCATAACGGGGCGATCGTGCTGATGCACGACGGCGGCGGCGACCGTTCGCAGGACGTCGAGGCGCTTCCCGGCATCATCGACGATCTCAAGAAGCAGGGGTACGAGTTCGTCACCATCGAGCAACTGATTAAGATGGCCGGCGACGCGGGAGATACGGGGGGACGCGGGTAACTGAGCCCCCTGCTGGAGCTGGCACGTGTAGCTATCTGATAGGTGGAAAACCACCCTCAGTCTCGCTGACGTGAGCCAGCTCCCGCCAGCGGGAGCGGAAAGTGGTGGCGCGGATGACGGGAGTCGAACCCTACCTAGACAATGACGCAAAAGCGCTAAATATCAATGTTTTCCACTCCTCGGAGCTTTATCCATAAGACCATATGACAACACGGTGACAACAATTTTGTAGAGGAACGTTTTTCTTCCCTCACCGAGCACCATGTACAGAGGCTTTAGCCTTTCTCCATAAACCGGTTGACTTTGGGTGCCACCGTCAGCAAGTAGACCGGATGCGCGACGGCGATGAGAAGTATCCACCAAGTAAGCCAATGCATCGGACTGTTGGGAATCATAGCGAGGCGATCGGCCAAAGCGAGGCTGGCAAGGATAAGCAACGTCCAGAGGACGCCATGCACCCCGAATGTCCGCTCCCGCCACCAGTCCATGACCGCCATTTTGGTGAGCAACGTATAGCCGACAGCTATGAGCAGCGGCACTCCGCACACGGTGACGAGAATGAGCAGCATGAGGAGGAAGGCGAGCGGCCCATTCCACCATCCCCGGGGAATGATTTCGCCAAGCCACGCATCAACGTTGCCAAGCCATTGACCAATCGCGGCAAGCTGTTGCTTGCGCGCGTGAAGCCACTCGGGCAGTGTGGCCGCGAGGATATGCCATCGGCCTGCCATGACGATGACAAGCATGGGGACGGCGAACGAACACACGCCTACGCACAGAGCGAATAGGATGCGCTTGGCTTTCTCACACCGCCTGTCGTTGTCCTCCCCAAGCCGCTGACGCTCTCGTTCGGCCTCCTGACTGACCTGTTCCGCGATGCTCTTGTGCAGCTGCTCCCGCTCGCTATCAAACCGCGCTCGGTCAGACTGAAGCTTGGCTTCGCGGGATTCGAGCGCAGCCTGGCGATTAAGGATATGTCTACAACGCTCTTCTTCTTTGGCGCAAGCGCGTTCTCTCTTCTTGATTTCTCCGAGTAGTTTCGTTGTCTCGTTGAGTTCGGAGAGTCGCTTCCTGAGCGTCCGATTCGTTGACAAGAGCTGCTGATCCGTTGATTGAAGCTCTTGATTCCTTGATGAGAGCGTCGAATTCTTGCTCCGAAGCTCGCTGATTTGACGGTTGAGTTCTCGCTTCTCCTCCTCTAACCGGGCCACGTCGGTATCCGTTGTCGAGGTCATGTTCGTTGGTTCCTGCGGCTGCATCTGGTCGAACATTCGGGAGAACATGTCGCCCAACGGGTCGGTTCCCATATTGTCGTTCCGGCTCGCTGATTGATCCATCATTTCGCTCCTTGCTGGTGGTGTCCGGCAGTTTGATGCCAGAGTTCCGGGCGAGTAAACTAATTGCGTCGAGTTCGTGCTGACATTCGAGCACCACTTGTTCACGGCGTTCAACTTCCGCACGTGTTTCGACCACGAGGTCGAGGTCGTTATTACTGATCACATCATTCAACGCGATGACGGCGGCGCGTAGTTCGCCGCGAGCCCAGTCGGCCCTGGCGTTCAGGTTTTGCATTCCCTCGGCAAGACTGTTGCCGCCTTCGCGTTGGATTTGGCATGCCGCGTTCAATCCGTCTGCCATCATCTTCAGCTCGTCGAGTTTCCTTGCCTGAACCTGGTAGTAGCGGCACTGCGCCGGGCTCGACGCATGGCGGAGGGTCGTCGTATTGGCACTTCTCACGAGTGGTTCGAGTCGCTGTTCTGGACGCCCGAACGTTTCAGCCAGCATGGCCGTAGTGAAGCGCGCAGCGTACCTATTCGACCGATCCATGACCATGCCAGTAAATGTTTCTGGTATAAGCAGATGCCATGTGCTGCCGTCGCGGCGCAGCATGCTGACGGGTAGGTTGACCTTCCGCTGGCGCTTGGTTCCAGGCAGCCACACGCTCACCGACCGGTCGTTCTCAGCAGCGACAAGCTTGTTGTTGAACGTCAGATGCAGCATGTTCTCGCCATTCGCGAGCCTTGCACCGATGGCATCGAGCGTGAACGCCGGGCCAAGTCGCGAGCCACGGAATTTGCGCCCCGTTATCCGATCTATGAACGTCACGTCCCCACCACGCATCGTCAAACCAACGCCGTGCGAGTCAAGCAGCCGGGAAAATTCGCCAATGTTGGACGCTTTGGCCGCATCGAGGTCAATCAGGATGCGCATCCGTTCCTTGATTCCCTTGCCCTTTGCCGCCGCGTACAGCTCCCCCATGTCTACGCCGCGACCTGTGGATTCGATGACCGGGGCTTCATATCTAGAGACCGATTCCGCATTCTGTCCGGGCGTTCGGCGCATCGTACCACGCATATCCACACGGTCCACGGCGGCCTCAACAGCCGGGTTCTTCAGCACGTTCAGGCCCTCGCGACGGCACAGTTCGTCGCTGATAGCACGCCATTGGTCGATGCTCCTGCGGGTAAGGCGCATCTTCCTTCCAGACCTTCGGTTCGCCGCGCACATGACGATGTGGTTGTGCAGATGGTGCCGGTCCATGTGTGTGGAGACCACGTACTTGTAATCCCCGCCCGTGATCGCCTCGGCCAGCATGACGCCCAACTCGTGCACCTGTTCCGCCGTCACATTCTCATCGGGACTGAACGAATGCTTCAAATGCAATGCGAGCACGCCGTTCGCGCGCAACCCGTTCGCGCAGCGTTCTAAGTCGTGGATCATCGGCTCCGCAAGCATGTTCGCGTCGTGCCGCTCGTGGCTGTAGCTGGCGTACACAAGTCTGCCGCCGCCGTTCTTAATAGGGTTGATGACGTAGCGGATTGTTCCGGCGAGATTCGTCTTGACCTTGCTGCCGAGCTTGACCACAGCCATCAGTACAGCCCCTGCGCTGCGTCAATCTCCGCCTTTTCACGCTCCATCAACTCCATCTTTCTGTCGATAGAGGCAAGCAAATTCAGCAGTTCGCGCACCTGCTGCGGGGCGACAGATCCGGCCAGGTTCGCGGTACGGGCGATTTGATTCACGTTCACGCCGATGCGATGCAGCTCGGCCTTGAAAGCCTCGGGATCGCTTGCCAGCGTCACCGAAACGTTCATCGATGCGCCCCGCATGAGCGTCTGCCGGGCGAAATCACCCCACCGTCGATACATCGGCAGGTTCCTTGACCATCGCTCGTGAACTTGCCTGGCCTGTTCCCATTCCTCCGGTGCGAACATGATTTTCTTGCAGATGCTTCGCCTGCGATTGTCACGCCAGCCCATCGGGAAACGCCTCCACACGAGAGCCGGAACGACTCGTTCCACCAGCCGCGAAAACGGTCCGGAGGCTTCGCCGACCAAGGGGCACGGGTCTCCCGGCAAGCCGCCCCACACCAGTGGGGCGAGCAAGTGTGGCCACACATGCGTCGCTTGCTAACCACCATTCCGAGCATATAAACATCAAGACTTTCCCTCTACGCTTCACGACGAACATGTCAGGCTCCTTTCAACTGCCGCCGAGGAAAGGCAACCACGCTCCAAGCCAGGTTGCGTGCGTGTCATGGAAACAATCCGAACTCGACGCACCAGTTATCATCTCAACGCTATAAAGCAGCAGAGCTTCCTAGTTTGGACATTAACCCCGCTGCGACCGAATTGGGTTAGACGTAAAAGTAAGAGAAAAGCGTCACAAAATTTTCTGCGCTGCTTCACATCCGGTCGGCTGTTGAAATATTTCAGCCGCAGTAGCCAACAATTCGCCCCCCCATTATCAGCCTTTACTCATTCACGTCTGCTTTCTATGTGTCAGTCGAACAAGTCCCACAAACGCCATATGCACTGTGTGATTTCTCCGCGCCCGACATTGCGCGCCGGCATGTCACGCGTCCTTCACCGTACGCAATCTAAACTGGAACTGAACTCGACTCTAGTGTTCACAGCTCAAGGATGTGCTTAGTTAGGAGCGGACGATGGCGTTCGATGTCAAGAAGGAATACAAGGACCTGTACCAGCCGGCGGCCACGCCGTCAATCATCGAAGTGCCGCGAATGCGGTTCGTCGCGGTCGAAGGCTCCGGCGACCCCAACGAGGAGGACGGCGACTACCAGACGGCGTTGCAACTGCTGTACGGCGTCTCGTTCACCATCAAGATGAGTCGGAAGTCCAAGGATCCGGCCGAGCACATCGAGGGCTACTACGACTACGTGGTGCCGCCGCTGGAGGGCCTGTGGCACATGGACACGAATGATAACGAAACCGGCGCCATCGATTATTCGCGCAAGACGGATTTCCAGTGGACCTCGATGATCCGCCTGCCCGAATTCGTCACCGACGAGGCCTTCGACGCCTGCGTCTCACGGTTCGCCGCCAAACACCCCGAAATGGATGTGAGCCGCGTGTTCCTGCTGGACTGGACCGAGGGCTTGGCCGGACAGGTCATGCACAAAGGCTCCTACGATAACGAGCCCGCGACCATCGCCACACTCGACCAACACATCGCCGAATCAGGGCACCATCTCGATTTCGATTCCGCGAACCGGCGGCTCCATCACGAAATCTACCTGGGCGACCCGCGCAAGAGCAAGTCAGAGAACCTGCGCACCGTCATCCGCCACCCCATCGCATGACGAAACGGACACGGAACCCATGACGCGATCAACCATCAAAGCCATCCTCCAGCACAACGTTCAAACGGTTTGGAACATCGTGACTAATGTCGATGACTACGGGTGGCGTTCGGATCTGAGCAAAACCGAGGTTATGGACGACAGCCAGTTCGTGGAATACACCAACAATGGTTATGCCACCACATTCACCGTCACCCGTTGCGAGCCGTATGAGCGCTGGGAATTTGACATGGAAAACGACAATATGACGGGCCATTGGATCGGAACCTTCAGTCCAATGGGCGACGCGACGGCAGTTGAGTTCACGGAGCAGGTGACCGCAAAGAAACTGGTGCTGAGGCCATTCGTCAAAGCCTATCTGAAACGACAGCAAACACGATACATCAAGGATTTGGAAAGAGCACTGGAGCGACGATGACAACAACGGAACAAGTACCGGATGCTGTGCCGGCTCCCACAGATATCACAATCACGGCGATGGAACCAGAGGAGTATCCATTGCTCGCCGAGTTCCTGTACCAGGCAATCCATGTGCCGCCGGGAACCCCGACACCAGACAGGAGCGTTGTCGAGCTGCCGGAATTGCGGCGATATATCGAGGGATTCGGACGGTTCGGCGACGCCTGCATGGTTGCCAAGGTCGAAACTTCGGATAGGCCGTTGATAGTGGGCGCCGCATGGGCCCGAATCTTTCCGCGCAGCGCCACCGGCTACGGCACCATCGACACGGCAACGCCGGAAGTCTCCATATCCTTGTTTCCCGACTGGCGAGACCAAGGCATAGGCCGCCGCCTGATGACGGCACTGCTGAACCGACTGCGGATTGATGGTCGCACCGCAGCCAGTCTCTCGGTCCAGCGCACCAACGCCAACGCCCTCCACCTTTATGAGTCGCTTGGCTTTACCACCATCAGCGAACACGACGGAGAACTGGTCATGTGCAAAAGTCTTGCGGTGTAACGCATTACCCAAAAGCGCTCAGAGCCTTATGACGCTAAACCTTTCTCAGTAAGACGACGCCGGCCAATCTCAAATGGCCGACAGGGATTGCATAATGGCTGAGCACCATTGCTGCAATGCCGCGTAGTCCTCTTCTCGGGCTTCGCTAGGGTCGATGCTGTGCGCGAGCAGCATGTGCTCTGATGGGTCGTCCAGAACGGCAAGCAGTTCGCGCTTGGTCGGAACGAACACACCAGCGCGAACGGCGTGGACGATCTGCGAGGAGAAGAAGAACCCCTTGAGCATGGCGCGCAAAGCGTCCAGACGGGCATCCGCAGGCAGCTCCCGCGTCGTCAGATACGTGTGGTTGGTCATGTGATAGAGGTTCGCCACACTTACCCTCGCACCAAGCCGGACATCGGCCTGCCCATAGACGGGAAGCAAAGCATGCAGGTCGCCATGCCAGACCTGGGTGCCGTGCTCGAACTGCGCGAGCTCATAGGCGGGCCACGCGGCCAGTTCGTCACGTCCGCAGGTGAAACCGACGGCCTTTCCGCCTTCCGGCACCGCGCGCATCGCCTCGTGGAAGCGGTCAAGATCGGTCAGCTCCACATGGTCGAGCACCACCAGCAAATCGATGTCGCTGTCCGGCCGGGCCTCGCCACGCAAATAGCTGCCCTGCAATCCCACGCACAGCAAACGTTCGCCGAATGTCTCCCGCAATGCCGCCATCGCCAGCGGCCTCCACTCATCCAAATCAATCATCATCATTCTCCATACGCATTAGAGTTCAAAAACACCCAGCCTAGCAAACCCGTAGTGACAGCAGAGCCACAGTGAAAACAAGTCCAGCCTAGGAAAACAACAGCCGCATCATTAGGCCCCGCCGAACTCTCTGGCACCATCAGCCGGCTAGGTCGGAGTCGTTCATGGTCTTCTCGTCCCCGATCATCCAAGTGACCTACCGACCTACCAACCTACCCATTGGAATCACTGGGATTCGACCGCCTACCAATCCAGCCTATCGACCTACCTAGGGGAGGTCGGTAGGTTCAATAGGTAGGTCGCGAAAACCCTTACGGCAGTAGTAAGTAGGTCGGTAGGTTGGTAGGTCGACTAGATAAGCGAATACCGGTCCCCGCCTCGCCTGCCTTTGCTGTGTTTAACCACTCCTGAAGCTATCAGGTTTTCCAATGCATCATCCATAAATAGTTTTTGCCGTTTCGATAGAGACCGCGATATCTCTGCCCTAGAGACAGACTCTTGGGCCGAGCTTTCCAGCAGCTCGACGATGCGTTTTTCGGTGGCACGGAGGGCGCGAATATCGACCTGCTCACGAACCAACTCGTCCTCCTCTTTGCAATCGGCGCGACGATTGAGATTCTCGTTCTTGTATTCCCGCAGGTTCTCCTCGTAACACTTGCGCGAGCACTGCATCATCATGCCTGCGAGATCCCAATCTTCCTGCGTGATTGCAGACGACTGCGGGTCTTCGAGCAGGCGGAACGCCGCCGCCAGCTTTGTTTGCAGATACATACCGTGCGCCCTGCGCGGATTCCCTCCTCGCTCCCTGTTGACACGTATTTTATCTGCGATGATCTCGCGCTTCACAGCGGACGGCAATCTCATGGCTCGCATTCTCAGATGGCTGGTTTCTGGCGTGGATTCGTTAGCCCTGGCATAGCTTCCGCACTCGTAGAGCCGGTTCATTTGCTCAATGGGATAATCTTCAAGCAATAGCTTTGTGTCATAGGGTAACTTCCTCAATGAGGAAAGCATGACCGCTTCCTCGTCGATGGCACGGACATTGAGCCTGTCACTGTATGCGGAGACGTAGAGGAATCGCTGTTGGAAGCCCACGCCGACACCGGCCTCGAACATTCCCATCATCGACGGCTGCGCGGAGATCACCACTACCGCCCTGTACCCATGTTCAGGAATGGTCACGGACAGCTCTCTGTTCTTGGTGTAGTCGCCAATCTGCTGCCCCGAGAACAGCGATAGCATCTCCGGCTGGAGATTGCTTTCCCTCGCGCTTGACAGCGCCCTGAAATTAGACGCTTCGGAATACCTGAGCATGGCACGAGGGGACTTGCACTCCAATCTGAACCTGCCCTCCTCCTGCACGCGCTGTCCGAACAGAGCACTGATGGCCTGCCCGCTCGCCACGCTGGTCACCGGAGCGTCACGTATGTCCGGCACCAGCGCCTTCGCCGCGCCGAAGGCCGCATCCTTGCCCGACCCCGGATTGCCGAGAATCACCACGCCGAAATTTAACGAACCGTAATCCGAACCGATGGTCGGAGGCAGCACCACATGAGGAGGTGTCGCCGCGATGATGCGACAGAGCGTCACGGCAAGCACCGCATCTGGAGACACAAGCCTGCTGACCGCGTAATCCTTGATCTCCCGTAGGCTCGTCCTTGAATTCCAGAACCCATCGTCGGGGAATGTCACATTGTCATCGGCCTCCGGATTGTATGGGATCCCTCCGGCGGTCGTCTACGCGAGCAGTCCGCGAAAAACCACGGCTGGTACGCAAGAGCACTGCGCGATTCCGGCGTCCCGACGCTGACCTGCCATGATCTTCGCCACACAGCAGCCTCCATCGCCATCAGCTCCGGAGCCAACGTCAAGGCCGTCCAGCGCATGCTCGGGCACAAGAACGCAGCCATGACGCTGGACACCTATGCAGACCTATTCGACACCGATCTCGACGACGTAGCCACGTCCATCAGCAACAGAATCGCAGCAGCAGAGACCTTGAACGCGGAAGATGACTTTTGAGCTGAATAACGTCCTCCGAATTCCCTTTAGGACGCCGCCATTCCACCTAAACAAAGTCCATCGCGCCGAGGACCCGCAAACATGCTCTGTCATCTGTCATCCGATCGCTCCAATCGGCACGCATTGCCCATATCATGGAACCATATGCGAAACACGGAAAAACAAGTGGTTTTGAAAAGAAGGTAACGATGACGGACACATCCATATCCATGAAATCAATCGAGGATCTTCAACATAATCCCGAGGACAGCAACAAGCCATACAGGTTCTTCGTCCCGTCATATCAACGCGGCTATCGATGGGGCAAAGAGGAGGTCTCCGCGCTCATGGACGACCTGAGCGTGTTCTTCGACACCCAAACCATCCATCACGACTACTGCCTTCAGCCAATCGTCGTGAAACCGAGGGAAGACGGGTCATACGAGGTTATCGACGGACAACAGCGGCTAACGACGCTGCTGCTCCTGATGCAATATTCCGATCCTTTCAAAAGCGGCGGCAATTATTCCATTGCCTATGCGACCAGGCCAGATTCACGGGAATTCCTGCATTCCCTGAACGCGGATTCCCCAGCAACATCGGAACATGCGGAAGACAACCCGGATTTCCACCACATGGCCCTCGCCCTTGAGACCATGAGGAATTGGGCCAGAGAACATGGGAAAGACCGCCCAGACATGTTCAATTTTCTGAGCGTTTTCCGCAGGCGCACGAAGGTCATCTGGTACGAGATAACGTCCGGCAAGGACGAATCCATAGGTCTTTTCCGCAAAATCAACGTGGGCAAGATCCCCCTGACCAACGCGGAGCTGGTCAAGGGTCTGCTGCTATCCGACGATGGCTTCGATGCCAACGAGAAACGCGCCGTAGCCAACGAATGGGACCGCATGGAGCATCGGCTGCAGGACGACGCACTATGGTGCTTCCTGACCAATGACATCGAAGGCGAATACCAAACACGGATCGACCTCATTCTGGACATATGGCTCAAAGCCCAGGACGACGCCCCAGCCATCGATCACACGCACAACCGTTACGCTGTGTTCAACCATGTGTACGGCGGCGGGCATGACAATGGATGTCAAACGCTTCTGCGTGACATGTGGCGTTCATGCAAGGAGATCTTCGCCAACCTTGAATACTGGTTCGAGAACCGCGAGCTTTACCACCTCATCGGCTATCTTGTCGCAAGACGCAAAACAGACAAGAAAACCGACGTGCTGGACCTGTACGCGCAACTGTCCAATTGCGACAAGTCTGAACTACGCGGACGGCTCCGCACACTCATTGGCAAGGACATTGACCTTGAGCAGATACCCTACCTCACGTACAACGACAGCGACAAAACCAGGAATGCGCTGCTTCTGTTCAACCTGCTGACGCTCAACGCGTCAACGGGAGCCCTCATGAGATTCCCATTCGACCGCTATAAGAGGGAACGATGGGATCTGGAACACGTTCATGCGACGGCGGGTGGACCGCCCACGGACAAGGAGGTGAACGGCAACGGTTCCCGAATCACATCGCCCTCAGAGAGCCGAAGGATGTTCTTCGAAGGTGTGCTGGGCCTGCTTTCCAACGCCACGAGGGGAGAGGAAAGCGGGGACGGCGTCAACGAGGTCGATGCCATCCGAGAATTCCTCGACCGCAAGGATTTCAGCGAAAAGACATGCGACGATTTCTGGACATGGCGCCAGACTCTCATCGAGAACAAACTGGGCGACCAGGACAGCATCGACAATATGGTCCTTCTGTCAAGCAAGCTCAACCGCGGATACGGCAACGCCAGCTTCATCGAAAAACGCCGTTGGATCATCGATGCCGATAGAGACACCACTTTCGTGCCCCCATGCACGAAAAACGTTTTCCTCAAATACTACACTGACAATCCCAACGACTTCACCTTCTGGAGCCATGAGGACCGCGAAGGCTATCTCGACGGCCCCCACGGCATCATCGCCACGTTGAAATCCTATCTGGAGGAAGAGGAGACGAAATGAACGCGGGAATCGACAATGGCGGGAACACCATGAGCTTCTGGCGTCTGCTCAAGCACTACTCCATTCGCATCCCCGCGATACAGCGCGACTATGTGCAGGGACGCGGCGACGTCCAATCGGCGAATGCCCGCACCGGTATGCTTGATGACATCCAGACCCACATTTCGGACCGCACCCCGATGAGCCTGAACTTCATCTACGGGCAGATCGAGGGAAGTGATGATTGTGACGTTGAGCTGTTCGTTCCGCTCGATGGTCAGCAGCGCCTGACCACCCTATACCTCATCCATTGGCTTGCCCTGGTCATGGCCGTCGCCAATGCCGGTGACGGCGAACGCGCGCCGGAGCTCGACGGCGACGCGCAAACCCTAGGCAGGTTCTCCTATCAGACCAGACAGACGTCCTCCGATTTCTTCGCCAGAATCGGCGAACCCGACGTCATCCAGCAGATTGCACAATGGACAGCCGACCGAACGCCCATGTGCAAACTGTCGGAGTACCTTCGGGACAAGCGCTGGTTCCGCCCGGACTTCATGTATGATCCCACGATCCTCTCCGCGCTCGAAGTGCTCGACGACATCGACGAACGCAGGATGACACGGCATGGGGTCTGGGATCTGCTGACCGGCGACGATTGCCCGATCCGATTCGAATGGCTCGACGTGAACGACATTGGCAACGGCGACGACCTGTATATCAAGATGAACGCCCGAGGCAAGCAACTGAGCGATTTCGAGAACATCAAGGCGGAACTGGAGCAGAAAGCCCAGGCAGAATTCTCTCCCGAGCACTACGAGGAGTTCTGTCGGAAATTCGACCAGGAATGGACCGATTTCTTCTGGAGCTTCAAGGGAAGTGTCCCAACCGAGAAACGTGACGAATACGACATGCGGTTTATGGGTTTCCTCAATTGGTTCCTCTGGAACCAATGGGCGGGAAAGGCGAAGAAATCGCCAAGGATCAACACCGAATACTCGATGAAGGGCGTGGACCTGGCGGATACTCGGCATCGAAGCTTGGACGAATACAACAAGGACCTGAGAACAGAGGGAGGCTCCGTCTGCGACAGTCGTACTCTAGTCCGCCTCGAACGCATCCTCGATCACGTGTCCGGCGACGACGCATTGCCCGGAATCCCGGAAATTGTAATGGCCTCGAGCTCCATAGACGGGAAAGCGGAGAGCTACAGCACGCGCATGAGGCTCGAAGCCGCCGTCGCATACCTCGACGGCGTTATGAACCAAGGCAAAAGGCCCGAGGAACAATCTTGGACCGAGTGGATACGGGTGATTCGGCACCTTTCCAATGCCGCGACGATGTGGCAGGGTTACAACACGCTTGGCCTGTACGCACAGGCCGTCGGCATGGTCGAACGTTACTCCGACCATGCCGACGATCTGACCTCATACCTCGCGACGTTCCCCGGCGACACGGGATTCACGCCAAAGGACCAGATTGACGAGGAGGAATTGAAGGCATGGCTTCGGGCCAATGCCCCGCAATGGTCCGAACCGTTGCACAAGGCCGAGGAAATCCCATATTTCGAGGGGAAAATCGACTTCCTGCTCTCTTTCGCCGGCATCACAAGAGACAACGTCGAAACCATGTCCCATGATCCGGATGTCCTCGATGCATTCGACAAGTACTTGGAGCTCACGAAAATGGCGTTCGAACGGCAGGACACCAATCTGCCGGACACGTCTCTGCTCATCGATGTCCGAAGAGCCCTGCTGACCAAGGGGGATTACTCGATGAGGGAAGGCAACCTCAGCTACCTCGTCGATTCAAGAAACCATGCGCGAACCCTTGGCTGGAGGAATATGCTAAGGGCTTCCTCAGGGAAACGCGAGTTATTCCATAGGCTATGCGATGACGTTCTTGACCGCATCGGGGACAAGCAGCTGGGACGCCAAGACGTCGTCGACGCTCTCACCGCGATCGCCGACGAGTACGTATGGGACGAGGAACGCACCGACGTCCATGCCAAGTCTCTCATCAAGGAGAAGGGATTGTGGTCCCATGAATACTTCGGGTCTCTTTGGCAATTCCGTGTCGTGGACGGCATCTGCTACCTACCCTCAGGCGAAAAGACCCAGCTGAACGGCATCAACCGCGAGCTTGCCTCCTGCGTGATATGCGAGGAACTGAAAAACGTGATCCCCGACGTCCAACGCACATTGAAGACAAGGGTAGGCAGACTATATCTCGAGTGGAAACCAGCCGAACCCCAATACCTCACACTGCAAAAGGACGGCAAGATCATCCATATCGGCAGAAAATACGTTTCCGGAATCGATGGGAACGGCAATTCCCTCATGAGCACGGTGATTACCGTGCTGGACGGCGACCATGAGGAACAGTTCTCGGACGTCGAGGATACAATCGCGCGCATCGTCGATATATACGCATAACGCTCATACAAAAAGCAATCTATGGCCCATCGTGTCCCACGTCTGCATCACAGCCGGCAACACGATGGGCCATCCATACCGGACACATTTTGACACCCGGGTCTCGATGCCCAGCGCCGGAAAAGCGGCATGTGAAAACTGTGAGTGGAAGTCATGCCGACAGGAGCGAGGGCAATAGTATGGCCGACGCCCATCCGCATAACTCAGCGCTCACCACACGCTCACATTGTCCAAGTAGCCATACCCTAAGTCCAATGGGCGGCCTCATGACAGTCCGGGCCAATGGAGATGCCGTCAAACAGGACGTCATTACGGGTTCGAGATCCCTTCGGACGTTTGGCGGAGCAACTGGCCTCCGACACGCCGAACGGGCCATAACGTGGTGTAACCCCCAACTATTTCTGACATCACTTTCTTCAGTCATTTTCGCTGATGCAACTCATGTCGTTCCCTCTAAATCCCCTTCATGCGCCCCGTGACAACACGGTGACAACATTCCAGCAGCACCTATGTGATTGAGCAGGTATTCACATAATCAAGAATCGTTGGAATGATTAGGATTCGCAGCCTCGACATTGAGGGAAGTGGAGCGGATGACGGGAGTCGAACCCGCCTTTAAAGCTTGGGAAGCTTTCGTTCTACCGATGAACTACATCCGCAGTGCTTTGTGCACAAGTCGTCAGTGTATCACATGACGGCGATGCCCGCGAGCCTTGCGCAACGAAGCTAGTACAAGTAATGCGGGCTGCCGCCACCGTCGATGCCGGAATTGCGCATCTCCTGCGACATCTGCATGAGCCGGCTGATGCGCTCGTCGGTAGGTGGGTGCGTGGAGAACAGCTTCGAGAATCCGCGCGCGGAGAACGGGTTGGCGATCATCATGGATGACACCGACTGCGTGCCCGCGGTTTTCGGCATCGGATTGGCCTGAGCACCGTAGGAGATCTTGTTCAGGGCGGAGGCGAGTGCTTCGGGGTCGCCGGTCAGGCGGCTGCCGTCCTCGTCGGCGTCGAATTCGCGGGTGCGGGAGATGGCCATCTGGATCAGAGAGGCGCCGATCGGCACGAGAATCGCGCTCAACAGCGCGCCGATCAGGCCGAAGGCGCCGGAGGAGTTGTCACGGTCGTTGCTGCGACCGCCGCCGAAATACATGAGCGAGTATCCCAGATACGTGATGATGGTCGCCAGTGCGGAGGCTATGGCGGAGGTGAGGATGTCGTGGTTGTACACGTGCATGAGCTCGTGGCCGAGGACGCCGCGAATCTCGCGCTCGTTGAGTATGTTGAGGATGCCTTGCGTGCAGCATACGGCTGCGTGGCGCTCGTTGCGGCCCGTTGCGAACGCGTTGGGGCTCATGGTCGGGGCGACGTAGATGCGAGGCATCGGCTTGCCGGCCTTGGCGCTGAGTTCGCGCACGATGCGGTACAGTGCGGGAGCTTCCTGCTCGGTGACCGCGCGGGCGCCCATCGAGGCGATGGCGAGTTTGTCGGAGAACCAGTACGTGCCGAACGTGGAGACCAGACCGATGACGATATATACGCCCAGCGTGCCGCGGTCACCGCCGGTGGCCCACCAGATCAACATGATGATGGCCCACATCAACGCAAAGAGCAGCGTCGTTTTCAGGCCGTTGAAGTGGCCGCGCACATGCAATTTACCGTCCATAGCCCACACACTAAATTCACTGTCTGACAGTTGGCTGGATATGCGCCTTGAGCACAATGAAATGATTCCGGAGGCACGGGATGATACAAGTACGGGCAAAAACAAGCCGCCGCCCGCAATGTCACGCGGGAGGCGGCTTGATCGATGTATACGAGTCGCGCTACAGGTCGCTCAGGCGTGAGCAAGCTCACGCATCTGATCCGGCTCGACGACCTTCTTGTGCTCGCGACCTTCCTTCGCGCCCTCGGAGCGTTCGAAGGCGTCGACCTTCTTCCAACCGGCGAAGTCAATCGGCTTGACACCGCGCTCGGCGAGCAGGCGGTCGATGGACTCGGGGTCGCGGTCGACGGCCACACGGCCGCCTTCGGCCGCCTTGGCGAGGTCTTCCAGCATGTTGGTGACGATCATCAACGCGTCGGACTTGGTGGAGCCGATCAGGCCGACCGGCCCGCGCTTGGCCCACCCGGTGGCATACAGGCGTTCGCGCACGTCACCGCCGGCGGCCTCGGTGGTGATGCGGCCATCGCCGTTCGCGTTAGCCAGGTGGGCGCCCTTCTCGTCATAGGTGATGCCGGGCGCTTCGGCGGGCTTGTAGCCGATTGCGTGGTACACGGCCTCGACCGGGTAGTCTTCAAATTCGCCGGTGCGGTGCATCTTGCCGTCGGCGCCGGTCTCGGTCTTCTCCACGCGGATGCCCGCGACCTTGCCGTCCTTGCCGAGGATCTCGGTGGGAGCGGAGTTGAAGTGCACGTAATACTTGCGATCTGCGGGGTTGCCCTCGTAATCGACGTCGCCGTCGTCTTCCATGTCTTCGGCCATCTCGCGGATGGTGAACAGCTCCTCGACCATCTGGCGCGTCAGCTTGTCCTTGCCGGCCTCTTCGATCGTGTCGTCATCCAGCTCGAAGTCGTCCTCGTTGATGATGAGCTGCACGCCGGGCAGCTTCTCCATCTCACGCAGTTCCTGCACGCTGAACTTGGCCTGGGCGACGCCACGGCGGATGAACAGATGCAGCACCTTGGCCTTGTTGCCCTGGATGCCTTCGAAGACGTTGTCGGGGATGTCGGTCTTGGCCTTGAGGTCGTCGGCGTTGCGCATGAGCTCGCGCGCGACGTCCATCGCCACGTTGCCGCCACCGATCACGGCGACGTTCTCGGCCGAAAGTGGCCATTCGCGCGCACCCGTGGGGTATCCGTCATACCATTCGACGAACTTGGCGGCGCCGTACACGCCGTCGAGGTCGGCGCCCGGCAGGTTCAGCGGTTTGTCCTTGACGGCGCCGGTGGCGAACAGCACGGCGTCGTAACGCGCCAGCAGGTCGTCCAGGGTCACGTCCTTGCCGAATTCCACGTCGCAGTAGAGGTGGATGTCGGGATTGTCGAGCGTCTTCTCCAGCGCGGATGCGATGAATTTGATGCTCGGATGGTCGGGGGCCACACCGTAACGGACCAGGCCGAACGGGACCGGCAGCTTCTCGAACAGGTCGATGCGGGCCTTGGTGCCCAGACCCAGCTCCTCGCCGAGCTTCTTCAGCTGGCGCAGGAAGATGTCGGAGGAGTAGACGCCGGCGGGACCGGCGCCGATCACGGCGATACGAAGTTCATTGTTCTCAGATTCAGTCACGCGTTATAGGTTATCGCAAGCCACCGAATCACGGAAGGGGGCAACGGCGGGATTTCCCGGCATTGCCCCCATTGTTGTCGAATGTCACATTCGTTCTCGCCCGTCGACCACGGCCCGTCAGTCACGGTCAAGCAGCGCGGTGAGCGCCCAGAGGATGCTTACCACGTCGATGGCTTCCTGCAGAAAAGCGCCGACCACGACGGGAATCAAGTTGAACGCCGCCGCAACCATGCCGATCAGGGCCAGCGCGAGACCGGCCAGCACGGCTTGCAGCATCACACGCTTGGTGCGGCGGGCGATGGCGATGGCCCGTGGAACGGCGGCGATGTCGTCGTTCAGGATCACCACCTGCGCGGACTCCGAGGCCGCAGTCGACGTGCCGTCCGTCATGGCCATGCCGATATCGGCGGCGGCCAACACGGGCGCGTCGTTCACTCCGTCGCCGACCATCATCGTCACGCCGCGCGATGGCGTCACGGTCGCGGTCGTGACAGCGGTGACCTTATCTTCGGGGAACAATTCCGCATGCACGTCGTCGATGCCGACCTCACTGGCGATGATGGCGGCGGAGGATCGCTTGTCTCCCGTCAGCATGGACAGCTTGGCGACGCCGAGACCGCGCAGGCTCGCGAGCGCCGACTTGGCGTTCGCGCGCGGCACGTCACGCAGGACGATCCGGGCGATGAGATGACCGTCGACCGACACGTACGAGGCCATTTCATCCGGCGCGAGCATGCCGAAACGGGTACGGATCTCGTCCGCAAGCCGCCCCTCACCTTGTTTTCCGGACCGCCGGTCTCCATCAGTCGTGGCCCAGCCCGGGACGATCCGCTCAACCGGCAGGAACCCATCTTCGCTTGAGGCCGCGAAAGACAGTCTGCCTACGCGCACCTTATGCCCATTCACTTCGCCGGAAATGCCTTTCCCGGCGTCTTCATCAATGTGCTTGACGACCGGATAATCGCGCCCGTGACCAGACCAGTCCGCATCGGGCTGCGGGCATAGCCGCTGCCCCTCCTCGAACCGCCGATGCAGCCGGGACAGAGCTTCCGTGCCGGCCTTCGCGATGCCTTTGGCGAGGATGTGCACGGAATAGGTCTCGACCACGCCCGCCATCATCAGTACGTGGTCCTCATTGAGGTGAGTGCCGGCACCGGGCAGCATCTCGACGCGGGTCACCTGCGGCTGCTTCACGGTCAGCGTGCCGGTCTTGTCGAAGAACACGTGCGTGACGCGGCCGAGGTTCTCCAGCACGTCCTGTGTCTTGATCAGGATTCCCGACTTGGCTAGTCGGCCGGTTCCCGCCACATACGCGACGGGGGCGGCGATCAGCAACGGGCAAGGAGTCGCCAGCACCAGCACCTGAGCGAAGCGCGTCGGCACACCGGACACCAACCATGCCACGGCCGCGATCGCCAGTGCGAGCACCGTGAACGGCACTGCCAGCACATCGGCGGTCTTCACCACCGCCGGGCGGGAATCCTGCGCGGCCGCGACGAGCGCGAGAATGCGCTGGTATTGCGAGTCGCTGGCGGCTTCGGTGGCACGCATGGTCAGCGTGGTCGAGCCGTTCACCGCGCCGGACATGACGCGGGCGCCCGCGAACACTCCACGCGGCACCGGCTCACCGTTGATGTTGCTCAGGTCGAGCGTGGCGGATCCGGACAATAGCTCGCCATCTACCGGCACGGTTTCACCGGGCAGCACAATCAGCACATCGCCGGGGGTGACGGATTCCACAGCAACGGTGTCATAACGGGAAGTCGCAGCGTCGGACGACCCGCTAGCGGCGGAAGACGGCAGAGCGGCGACCTTGCGGAAGCCGTCGCCCCGGTCGTCGGAGCTGCCGTCGCCGGTGTTGACACCAACGACGCCCACGCCGGGCCGTCGCACGACGTGCGCGGTCTGGGGCGCGGCCGTCATCAGCGCGGTCAGGCTGCTTTCGGCCTTGGATTGGGCGTATTCCTCGATGGCTTCGCCGGACGAGATCATCAGCACCACGGCCCAGCTCGCCCAGTATTCCTGCACGGCGACCGTGGCGGCGATCGCCACGACAGCCAGCAGATCCACACCGACCCGGCCATGCCGCAAATCGTCGATCATGCCGCGCACGGTGTCGATGATCGTGTACGCCACCACGATGATGACAATCCACTGGCCCACGCCGGGATTGCCCAGTACAGGAATATCCGCCGCTCCCCATGGGCGCCATGACGGGCACACGGCAAGCGGAATGACCGTGAGCACGGCAATCGGCAACAGCGGCACTTGAACACACAGATGACTGCAAAGATAGATGAACTTACGCATCGTATCTCCTTACGCTCGTATACGGACCATCCGTCATCCCAGCAACAAGCGCGGAATCACGAACGGCATGCGACCCACGCCTTGTTAACCCATCGGCAGCACTGCCTAAAACGGCGAGGGCAGGCGATACACGGCGTAAAAAGATTATTCGATATTCAATTGTTCGTTCGATTATGTTGCGCGGCGGCACATGCCATCCGCGGCTTCTACCAACTCTAGCAACAACTGCGAAAGGACACGCCAACGGCCCGCGGGAACATGGCCGCAGACACAAGTGGAGGGACCGGCGCAAGCGCACCGGCCCCTCCATCATCGAGCCCTGTCAACTGCCGGGCAATGTCAGCCGTCAGGCAGCGTCAGCGGCTTCGGGAGCGGAATTTACCACAGGCCGAACGGATCGGAGAACCCGCCGTTGCCGTAGTCGTTGTTGCCGTACCCGTTCTGGCCGTTGCCGTTGTTGCCGTTGCCATTGCCGTTACCGTTCTGGCCGTTGCCATTCTGGTTGTTCTGGTTGTTCTGGTTGTTGTTCGAGTTCGAGTTGCCGGAGCCGTTCACCGCGGACTCCTCCTTGTCGAGCGTCACCTCGACGTCCATGGTCTTGCCGCCGCGCACGATGGTCAACGTCACCTTGTCGTTGAGCGCCGACGCACGTACATAGCCGAGCAGCGAATACGTGCTGCTCACCGCGTTGCCGTCGTACGCCACGATGACGTCGCCCACCTTCAGGCCGGCCTTGTCGGCGGGGCTGCCGGACACCACGGCGGAGCCGGAGGCTCCCGCGGTGACCTTGGCGCCGGCGCGGGTCACGCCGTCCGCCTCGACCGTGCCGGTGGTGATTGTCACGCCGAGGGCCACGTGCTTGACCTTGCCGTCCTTGATGATCTCGTTAGCCACGCGCTTGACGAGGTTCGACGGAATCGCGAAACCGATGCCGATGGAGCCGGCGGAATCACTGGAGGTCGCGGTGGAGGCGATCGACGAGTTGATGCCAATCACCTGGCCGGCGGCGTTGAACGTCGGGCCGCCCGAGTTGCCGGGGTTGATGGCCGCGTCGATCTGCACCGCGTTGGTGACGATGTCGGAGCCGGAGTCATCGGTCACGGTGACCGGGCGGTTCAGCGCGGACACGATGCCGGTGGTGGCGGTGTCGTCATAGCCCAGCGGGTTGCCGATGGCCATGACGTCCTCGCCGACGGCGAGCTTGTCGGAGTCGGCGAATTCCACAGCCTTCAGGTCGCTCGGCGGGTTGTCGAGCTTGATGACCGCCAGGTCGGTGGTGGTGTCGGTGCCGACCACCTGAGCGGTGTACATCTGCCCGTTGGACAGCGTCACCTGAATCTGCTGGGCGCCGGAGATCACGTGGTTGTTGGTGACGATGTAGCCCTTGGCGCTCACGATCGCGCCCGATCCCTTGGCGGTGCCGTTGCTCAGCGCCGCCTGAATCGACACGACGGAGCCGGAGACCTCGCTCGCCACGGTCTTCCAGTCGGCGGCCTCGCCCGTCTTGGCGGTGGCGCTGCCGGTACCGGACTTGTTCGACTGGACGTTGGTCAGCGATGTCGTCGTCGGCGTGCTCACCCAACCATAGGTGAGCGCGAAGTATCCAACGCCGAGGCACAGCGCCGCGGCCACCAGGGCGGCCACCACTGCGGTCACGATGTGGCTGGCCGCGGAGCTTCCGCCGCGAGACGCGTTGCCGCCGTCTTCCGGCTGAGCCATGCCCTGATCCTGGCCGCCGTTCGGGCCTTGCGGGCCGAACGGGAAACCGTAGGGCGTGTTGCCGTTCTGGCGATTCTGCTGTGAGGCGTCGTTCGTCGGGCGCGTCATGAACGGGTTGCCGTTGAAGAACGGGTTGCCGCCGTTGCCCGTGTTCTGATTCTGCTGCTGGGTCGGCTGCGGCTGCTGGGGCTCCGGCTGAGTCGGAGTCGGGCCGTAGGCGCCGTATTCCGGTGCCGGGCGGTACAGCGGCTGCGTCGGCTGCGGCTGCAGCGGCTGAGTCGGTTCGGAAGCCTGGGCCTGCTCTGAGGTCGGCGCGACAGGCGCCAACGGCTGGGTCGGACGGGTATCCTGCGCTTCGGGCTGTGGCTGCTGCGCGTCGTCGTTCTGCGCGGGCGCTTCCTGCGGCGCGCCCAGCGGCTCCTGGGCGAATTGCTGATCCTGCGCATCCGAGGTCGTCGGAGCGTCCTGCTGCAGGTTGTCGTTCTGCGGCTGCTCAGGCTGGCCGCCGTTATCGGCGGGCCAGTATCCATTGTTGTTGTCAGCCATGTTGTCTCCTTCAGTATTCGTAAGTATCAGCAGACGGGTTGGGTCTCGTATCTGTGAGCCAGCGCGCCGCCAAGCTCTACGTAAGAGTAAAGATACCTGCTCTGGATGTTTCCTGAACGTTGATTGGAAGGAGAGAATGAATTATCTACCGTTATCATGAAGCAGGCCGTCGGCCTTGTTTCGTACGACATTTCCGACCGGTCAGCAGCAAAACGATTCTTCTGAAACCCGCGGATATCCCGTCCGAAAAGCGGACGCATCAGCCGGACAGCTTGAGACAACGATGCGCCACGAACCGCCGGGAAAGCCCGAAACAGGCTTTCCGAGCGCCATCCCCCGCCTTCCCGGCCATCGCCTAGAGTAATCGTATGACGAGTTTTCTGGAGCACCCGCGCGGCGCGGCCGATGGCAGGCCCGGCGACCGCAGCGCATTCTTTTTCGAAACCCTTACGCAACTGCCCGATTCAGCTGACGGCAAAGGCCGTGGCGGACGCCGTTACGGCCGCACCGGCATCATCCACACGCCGCACGGCGACATCCGCACGCCGGCCTTCGTGCCGGTCGCCACGCAGGCGGCAATGAAGGCCGTCCTGCCGGAGACCATGCGCGAGCTGGGGGCGCAATGTCTGCTGTCCAACGCGTTTCATCTGTTCGAGCGCCCTGGCCAGGACGTGCTCGACGCGGCCGGCGGACTCGCGCGATTCATGAACTGGGACGGGCCGACGTTCACCGATTCCGGCGGATTCCAGGTGCTGTCGCTGGGAGCCGGATTCAAGAAGACGCTGGCGATGGACGTGACCGGCATGAAATCGGACGACGTGATCGCGGCGGGCAAGGAACGACTGGCGTTCGTCGACGAGGATGGAGTGACATTCAAATCGCCGCTCAACGGCGACCGTCATCGTTTCTCCGCGGAAATCTCGATGGGCATCCAGCATAAAATCGGCGCGGACATCATGTTCGCGTTCGACGAATTGACGACGCTGATGAACACGCGCTCGTATCAGGAAGCCTCGGTGGAACGCACCTACCGTTGGGCGCAGCGTTGCGTGGCCGAGCACCAGCGGCTGACCGAGGAGCGACTGGGCAAACCGTACCAGGCACTGTACGGCGTGGTGCAGGGCGCGAACTATGAGGACCTGCGCAGGCATGCGGCCGAGCAGATCGCCTCGCTGGACTTCGACGGTGTGGGCATCGGCGGCGCGATCGAGAAGCGTATCATCGCAGACACGTGCGCGTGGATCTGCGACGCGATGCCGGAAAGCCGGCCACGGCACGTGCTGGGCATCGCCTCGGTCGACGACATCTTCGCATGTGTGGAGAATGGCGGCGACACGTTCGATTGCGTTGCACCCGCGAGGTGCGCGCGCAACGGGGCGATTTTCACGCGCGACGGGCGCTACAACGTCAAGCGCGCCCAGCACAAGTTCGATTTCGGCCCGCTTGAGGAGGGGTGCGACTGCTACACGTGCCAGCATTACACGCGCGCATATGTGGACCACTTGCTGCGCGCCCGCGAATTCAATGGGTTCACGCTGGCGACGATCCACAACGAACGTTTCTTCGTAAAGCTGCTGGACGATATTCGTGCCTCGATTGACGGCGGTTACTTCGACGAATTCCGCGACGAGTCGCTTGCCCGCTTCTATGCGAACGGGCCGCGCGGGTGAGGTGAGGGAGCGCTGCGACGGGTGCTTGCGGCGGGCGTCACCGCAGCAATCACCGCAGCACCCGCCGCGACAATCATTACGGCGCCCCACCGCGACACGCCGAATTGCATTATCCACGTATCGCTGGTAAGTTATCTCTTTGTCTGCGAGTGTGGCGGAATGGTAGACGCGCTGTCTTCAGGTGGCAGTGAGTGTATGCTCGTGGGGGTTCAACTCCCCCCACTCGCACGTATGGAGAATCCCCGGAAAACGTTGGAACGCCAACGCTCCGGGGTTTCTCATATATGCCGGATACCGGGTTTTAGGGACTAGACGTGGTGTTTTAGACTTTGGTTTCTGGTCGGTTTGGTCCCGTTTGACGTGGGTGTGGGATTCGTCCCGGTCGGCCCCGGTGCCGTGTCCGGGTCCTCCGTCGTCGCCGTTGTCGTCGCGCGAAACCAACTGATTGCGAGATCAATCGGATCACGTGATAACCGGCCATTACTACAAAGAGCCCCCACTCGCTCCCGTAAATTACGGGTTGAAATCGCCGTTCTGGGCAATTCCCCGTGCGAAAATGTCGCTTTCGGGCCCGAAAACGGCGATTTCGCACGGGGAATCACGGATTTCGGCTATTTCAACCCGTAAGTTGCATCATATGAGCGCCTTGATCAGCCAACCGTGGCGGCCGTCGTCGTAGAGTTCGTCGGTGAGTTGATATCCACGCCGCTCGTAGAACTTGTAGTGGTCGTTCTCCGAATGTACCGCGGCGATGGTTCCTCCACTGTGCGCAATACGGCGTTCAGCGTCGGCCAGCAGTTGGGAGCCGATACCGCGGCCTCGCGCGTCGGGCAGCACGGCGAGACGCGCGATCACGTACCTTCCCGGCTGATCGGAATGGTCGGGATCCGCATAGAATCGGCATGTCGCCACGGTCCGATTCCCGTCGAACGCCAGCAGATGCACGGCCACGGCATCCCACTCGTCGAATTCAGGCCGCCAGTCACGCTCGCGGATGAACACCTGCTCGCGTATCGCACGAGCCGTTTCAGGCAGATGGTCGTAGGCTTCGATTTTACCGGTCATGGGCACCAGTGTAGCGCGTGTCATACGTGGTGCCGCGCCCGGCATCGCGTGGATGCCTACCGTCACAGCCGGCCGGCCCACTCCCGGAGCAGACGAATCACCGCTTCGGGCTGGTCGATGTGCGCGTTGTGGCCGGCATCATCCAGCGTGACGAACGTGGCGTCGGGATAATGCGACAACAGGGCCCGTTGATCTTCAAAACCAACGATCTGATCCCGTCGTCCGGTGACGAACAGAGTCGGCCCGGCATAAGTGCCGAATACGCGCTCCGGGTCGTCATTCAGCCAATAACGGGCGTCCAATCTGGCGCAGGCGTCACGGTCGCACAGACGGATGCCCGGCAAAATATATGACTGATAGCGGCGCCACGCGGCGAATGACTGGTTGACGCCCATGGTTACGAAATCGAACGTCTGATCCTGAGGCAGCGCGTGTATCAGCGTCGGATTCGGCTCGGTGATCACATGCTCGGCGACATGACGACGAGTGCGCCGCGGATCCACCACCGGGGCGATCAATGCCAGCCCGCGAACCCGCGATGGCTCGCGAGCCACCATCTCACGGGCGAGTGCACCGCCCATCGAATTGCCGACCAGCGCGAACGGCTCCCCCGCGCCGACCAGATCGTCGATGGCGGACTGCAGCCAGTCGGCCATCTCCGGCAGACCGCACGCGCGTGCCGGCAGTGCCGGAGTGCGGCCGAACCCCGGCAAATCCAGATATATGCGCTTCAGCGACCGCGACGCGGCAGCGCCCGACTCCGGGCACAAGAATGCCTCATCCAGCAGCATCAGCGAACGGTGGTCCACGCCCATGCCATGCACGAACACCACGGGCAACCCGTCGCCCTCGGTCACTGCATATGCCTGCGGTTGAGTCATCACACGGTCCTTTCCACCGGTATCATCCGTCGCGCTTCGCGGCGCAACGCTTTACGATACCGTCGCCGTGCGATGTTTCGCCGAACGCCGGTGCCGGCACACAAGCCGCCGCCGGCACAGTTCAGCCGCGGCGGGCGAGTTGCACGGCGGTGCCGGACGCGGTGACCATCAGCATGCCGTTGTCGGCGCCAAGCACCTCGTAGTCGATGTCCACACCGACCACGGCGTGCGCACCCATTGCCTCGGCCCGCTGCTGCATCTCAAGAATCGCCTCGTTGCGCGCCTTCATCAGCTCCTCTTCATAGCCCTGGCTGCGTCCGCCGAACATGTTGCGCAGGCCGGCGCCGATATCCTTGAACATGTTGACGCCGGAAATCACTTCACCGAACACGATGCCCTGATAGCTATTGATGACGTAACCGTCGACCGACGGCGTGGTGGTGACGAGAATCATGATATGACCGCCTTTGGTTTGACTGCGATTGACATCTTCAGTCTAGCGTCGAACAGGTGAATCGTCCCGTCCTGTAGGTGGGCAGGATGGGAATTGATATAGGGATGTTTTTTCGAGGACCGGCGCAAACTGGCCGGCGGGAGCGGTACCGTCGCGTCCTGGCGCACCGAGTTCGGCGAGCCCATCAAGCACTGCTATGGAGGCCGGATCGTCGGAACCATCATCGACGACGATGACGCAATCGGGACGAATCGTCTGGGCGAGCGCAGATTCGACTGCTTCACGGATGAGCGCTCCCTGATTGCAGCTGGTGATCACCACCGTGACGGCAGAGGGCGCGGCGGGCTTCAATGCTGCTTCCATAATCGCAATTCCAACAAGCGAGGCGAGAGTAGAGTGGAAGCGCGAGATATCCAGCGACAGACAGGATCAGTCATGATCAGCGCAGACGCCATCACATCGAGAACGTTCACCACAGTGCGGTTCAAGGAAGGGTATAGCACCAGAGAGGTCGACGACTTCCTTGACGAAATCGTCGACCGCATGGCGACCGGCGACCACTCGCTCGCAAGGCGCATCAAGGAGAAGACCTTCAGCAATGTGCGTTTCAGAGGGGGATACGACATCGACGAAGTCGACGATTTTCTCGATGAGGTGGCCAGAGGACTGGAAGGTGACGCGGGCGCGAGCACGGGCGCGAGCACAGCCAGCGCAGCCGCAGCGATTCCGGATCCGCATGAGACCGTCGCACCGGAGCCGGGCACGAGCTACACGAGCGACGCGAATCTTGCGGCCCCTTCGTCCGACAGCGACGCGGCGCAGCTGCCATGGTGACGGTTGTGCTGGCGTCTCGCTGAAGGATCGCGGGCAGCCGACCTCAACCGCGGCGCCGCGGTCATACCTGCTGGTGGCGGTATTTGCCGAGCGGTCTGTGTCAAACTTCCAGTAGCTGAAACTTCCGACAGCAATTGCAATCACTTCACATGCCACTCATGACACCCGTCCGCACAATCGCATTATCAAACGCCGCCGTTGTATCCTGGGTAACCATGGACTCTCATGCCAAGATCATCAACGTTGTGGGTGCGGCGATCGTACGCGATGGAGCGGTGTTATGCGCGCAACGCGGACCGGGAAAATCTCTCGCCGGATATTGGGAATTCCCCGGCGGGAAAATAGAGCCTTACGAGACGGCTCGTCAGGCATTGCATCGGGAGATCGAAGAAGAACTGCTCTGTGAGATCGAGGTCGCCGATGAGGTGTGCACCAGCGAGTACACCTACGACTTCGGCACGGTCCGACTCATCACATTCATTTGTCACCTAATCGACGGCATGCCACGGCTGACCGAGCACACGGACATCCGTTGGCTGGATCCTTCCGCAATGCCACAGCTGAATTGGGCTCCGGTCGACCGTACGGCCGTCGGCATCATCGCAGGCATGCGCTTCCTCACCCAGACAACGTCGGGCACCTCCGAGGAACCGAGCCGGCCATGAATACGCGAGAATCACTCAACCCGCAGTCAGACCTCAAAACCGATGCCACGCATTCCGTGCTGGAAAGCGTCATCTCCGGACTGATCGAACCCCGGCAGGACGCCCCCGAAAGCTATAAGCCAACGCTGATTTCGAACCGCCCAGGCGACCTCACCATGCATGATGAAATCAGCGATGCGCTCACGAACAGCGATTCCTTCGACATCTCCGTCGCCTTCGTCTCTCCTGATGCCATACTCAGTTTGTTCGAGGACTTCCGCAGTCATCATGCCAATGCGCCCGAGCAGGTCAGCAGACTGATCACGTCGACGAAGAATCATTTCAACGACCCACGCGCTTTCTGGGAACTGCTTCACCTACAGCGGACGGCAGGCGTGGACGTCCGCGTGTGGGCAGGCTCCGACTCTTCAGTATCAGTCGCTCAAGGGCAGCCGTTCCATCCCAAAGGATACGTATTCTCGCGCCGCATGCGCAACGGCACCCCGTACTACGACCTGTTCGTCGGCAGTTCGAATCTTACCGGCGCCGCATTGAACACTCAACGCGAATGGAATCTCAAGGTCTCATCCCTCGCCAATGGCGAACTGGTCGCGCAGGTGCGAGATGAAATCGACTCACAGATCGCCGATTCCAAGCCGCTCACCGAGGAATGGATCAAACAGTATGAGGAGGATTTCAAGAAGTACGCGCCGCCACGGCGCGACATTCTGAAGTCCCTCGAAGGCCGTGAGATCCAGCCGAACGCCATGCAGAAAGAAGCCCTCGCGAGCCTGAAGAAACTACGCGAGCAAGGGGAGCATCGCGCGATCATCGTGTCGGCCACGGGAACAGGCAAAACCTATCTTTCCGCGTTCGACGTGCGTGAGTACCGGCCCCGGCGCATGCTGTACATCGCCCAGCAGCAAATGATCCTCAAAGCGGCGATGAAATCCTACCAAAAGGTGCTCGGTTGTCCGCAATCCGAGCTGGGACTGTATACCGGCACCAGCAAACAACAGGATCGGCGTTACGTGTTCGCCACGGTGCAGACCATGCGCCAGCCGGAGGCACTGGCGCAATTCGCCTCTGACGAGTTCGACTACGTTCTTGTCGACGAAGTTCATCATGCGGGCGCCGAAGGGTATCAGCGCGTCATCGACCATTTCAGGGATGCCGACTTCATGCTGGGCATGACCGCCACACCGGAACGCACCGATGGCATCAACATCTTCGAGTTGTTCGGCCACAACATCGCCTATGAGATCCGGCTGCAGAAGGCTCTGGACGAAAACATGCTCTGCCCGTTCCATTATTACGGCGTCGCAGAATATCTCGGTTCCGACGAGGACCCGGACCAGGACATGCACCGCCTCGATGTTTCACAGGGGCTCGACGCGAAGGAGTCGAAACAGCTCAAATACGAGATCGGGCAGCTCGCCACCGAGCAGCGCGTGCGCTATATCATCGACAAGCTGCAGGAATACGGGCAATTCGGGATCCCCGTCACCGGGCTGGTGTTCTGCAGCAGGCAGGAGGAGGCGCACGAGCTGTCCCGCTTGTTCAACGAGCATTGGAACCAGCAAGCGGAACGCCCCTATCGCACGGCAGCGGTGACCAGCAAAGACGTCAACGGCAAGCCGTTATCGCAGGAAAAACGCAACGAATACGTCCGGCAGCTCACCGACGGCGAACTCGACTACCTGTTCACCGTCGACATGTTCAACGAGGGCGTCGATATCCCCGCCGTCAACCAGATCGTGATGCTGCGCAGCACAGAGTCCAGCATCATATTCACCCAGCAGCTTGGCCGCGGACTGCGCAAGTTCCCGTACAAGGACAGCGTCGTGGTCATCGATTTCATCGGCAACTACAACAACAACTACCTGATCCCCGTGGCCCTGTACGGCAACACCGGTGACCGCGACCGCGCGCGCAAGAACCTGCAGCGCAAATCGATCGGGTTGTCCTCCATAAGCTTCGACCCGATCGCCAAGGAACGCGTGCTGGAATCACTGGACACCGCCGACTGGTCCGAAATGAAGAAGCTATCGGAACAATACCGGCAGGTGCGATACGAGCTCGGACGCATTCCGATGCTCATGGATATCTACGCCTACGATCCTTCCTTGCCGTATACATTGGCCACGAAGCGCAGCAACTACCTCGATTTCGTGCGATCGCGCGAGAAGAGCCTCGGCGGCGGCAAGAACCACGAGACAACATTTGAGGATCAGCTGGACCCGGTAACCGACACCGAAGACGCGGTCCTCAAGATGGCCACGGAATTGCTGCTGCCCGGGCTGCGCCCTCATGAGTTGGCCATCCTCGAACGGCTGTGTCGGCTTGCCGAAGAGCGCCTGGATGACGAGACTCCTGTCAGCTGGAACGCATCCGCGCCAATCAGTCGAGATGCGCTGCTTGATGCGATCCGTGCGGACTTCCCACAGGCTGATCTCTCGGATGCGCAGTTCGACTCCGCTATCAGCGTGCTTGACTACTCATACTTCACCGGACCGAATCGCAAACGTTTCGGGAACCTGCCACTGGTGGAGACGCTGGCCGACGATGATCAGGGCGAACCGGCCTATCGTTTAAGCTCCGGCTTCGTCAACATGCTCGCCGAAAATCGCACGTTCCGCATCTTTCTCGCAGACACGCTGCGCACCGGTCTGGCCAATTGCCGAGACCTGTTCCAGGAGGCGCAGAGCCGGCGACGCGCTTTCGACCATGCATTCCTGTATGAGCGCAAATACTCCATGGCCGACGTCATGCGGCTGTGCGGATGGAAGAAGGAGAACACGCCTCAGAACGTAGGCGGGTACCTGCTCGACAAAGACACCAACACCATGCCCATCTTCGTGAAGTACGCGGCCAGCCAATACGAAGACGAGTTCCTGAACGCACAGGAGATGAAGTACTTCAGCAAGAACGGGCGCACCCCGCAATCTCCCGAATTCCAGTGGGCGCTGAGCGGTGTGGGACCGGACTGGGGCCGTACGCATTTCGTTCCGCTGTTCGTCATGCGCAAGGCGGAAGAGGCCGACGGCAAATACTATTACGTCGGGCACGTCGCCGTGTTTGACAATCCGACGCTCACCACCAAGCCGAACACGGCCGGAGACGGTACGGTGAAGGTCACGCTCTCCACACTGAGACTTGCGCGGCCGCTGGATCCTGAGCTGTACCGGCACCTTGTCGGGTAAGAGATTGCGCAGATGAGCGCTGTCAGAAGGCTATCTGCGTTTCGAGGGGGCGATTCGGTTTGATCCGAACATCTATCTGCGTTTCGAGGGGTTGGTGGCCAAGTATAAACGCCCCCAAAACCGCATGATTCCAATGGCGATTGGCGCTCAATACCCCGGGCATCGCGTTTTGGCAACCCCTCGAAACGTAGATAGACGTTTGGCGAACACGAAATCAACCCCCTGAAACGCAGATAGCTGCCCCTTCCCGCGAAAAGTCTGCCCGTTCGTATGAGGTTTGGCGGCGATTCGCGGCAACCGTGCCTTCACAATGTGCGATATACCTGATTCGCCTTCGAAGGAGCCGACGATGAGAGAATCTACGCTCATCACCAAGAGCAGCATCCGACGCGCGTCGCCACAGCTGCGCCTGCGCACAGGATTGGCGTGGGGCATCGCAGTGGCAGTGGACGCTTGGCTAGTATGGCTCAAATGGTGGTGCCTGCCGAACACCATCCGCGAAATCATCAGAATGTTCCCCGAAGCCGCATTTCTGCATGATCCGGCGATGCTGTGGCAATTCGTCGCTGCATCATGCCTGCAAGTCGTCGTTATCGCATCGTTGTATCTCGCCGTCGCAAGAATCCCGGCGCGCTGGGTGCCATGGCTGCGTATCGCGACGCTCGCCGCGTTCGCGGCGATCTGCATCGGTTCCAACGCCCCGGTGATCGCCCACGGCTTCGGCACTCCGGGATTCGTGTATTCTCTGGGATTGGCTGCGGCGGCCAGTCTCATCGCGACCGTTGCGCTAGTCCATGGCCAATGGCGGCAATGGCTGGCGCGGAGGAAAAGGCGCGCAACGGCTCTCTGAACGGCTATTCGCCATCCACCGCAGGCAACCAGTCGCCGTAGCCTTCCGCCTCCATGCGCGAGCGCGGCACGAAGCGCAGCGCGGCGGAGTTCATGCAGTACCGCAAACCGCCCCGATTGGCTGGCCCATCGTCAAACACGTGCCCGAGGTGGATCTGCGTGTCTGCCGTCCGCACCTCGATGCGGTCGCGCCCCGGGATGCGATGATCCGCGTGCTCGGTTAACAGCTCGCCCGCGATCGGCTTGGAGAACGCCGGCCAACCGCAGCCGGAATCGAATTTGTCGCGCGATGAGAACAACGGCTCGCCGCTGACCACATCCACGTAGATGCCCGGCTCGAACTCCTCGTCGTAGGCGTTGACGAACGGCCGCTCGGTGGCCGCGCACTGCGTGACCGCGAACTGTTCGAGCGTCAGGTCCCAGATCTTTTCCACATACTTCTGCCGCCGTTTCACGTTCGCGATGGCGGCCAGCGGAATATGGCAGAAGCCTCCCGGATTGGCGATCAGATAATCCTGATGGTGCGCCTCGGCCGGGTAGAAGTTGCGCAGCGGCTCGACCAAGACCGCCGGGCGGGCGGGCTGCCGATCGACCAGCTGCTCCAGCGCGGCGATATACACGGATTGCTGCGTCGCGTCCGTGAAGAACATGCCGGTGCGGTACTGCCGCCCACTGTCCTCGCCCTGACGGTCCACCGAGAACGGGTCAATGACCTCTAGGAACAGCAGCGTGAGCGTGCGCAGCGTCACCTGCGCTGGGTCGAACACAACTTTCACGGTCTCCGCGGCGTCGGTGACGCCCGCACACACCTGTTCATAGGAGGGTGATTCGACCTTCGACTGCGCGTAACCGACCGTGGTGTCGGTGACACCGTCGACGTTCTGGAAGTAGCGTTCCAGCCCCCAAAAGCATCCGCCCGCGAAATAGGCCGTCTGCGTGGACGGGCCGTCCGCCGCGGCCGGGTTGCGCCGGGAGTTGTTTGTTGTATCGTGATTGTTCTGCTCGCTCATGCGTCTCACCATACCTGATTTTTCTTTGCGTTGCGTTCACTCACAGCACCGTCGATTGGCGGCGTTTCGCTCGGCTGTAGGCCAGCCGCCGATGTCACCGCTCAGATGCGCGCGCTGCGCTTTACGACTTTGGTCGCGTATAGGGAAAGTATCACGGCGATCAGAAGCGAAAACCACGCCTCCCAGCCGGATGTGGTCGCCCGCGCGGCGAGCAGACCGATAAGCGTGGTCACCACGGAAAGCCACATCAGTGCCATGAACGGCCGGGATTTGGACGTGTCCGCTCCGGCCCGGCGGCCGAGCCATCCGCCGATCAGATACAGCACGCAATTGCCCGCGAACACCAGGCCGAGCGTGAACCATGCCACGCGCAGGCCGATGCGCCACCCGCCGATCACTTGCACGGAAGCCGCGGGATCAAGGCCGGACAGTGACGCGAGCGCACTGATCGCCATCAGCAGCTGGACGACCGCGTAGACCATGACGATCCGTCCTACGGTGGTCAGCGTGCTGTCTCCGCGTGTGAAACGGGAGGATTCGGTGGACTCGGAGGATGATTCGGCTGGGGTCTTCGCTGCCGGCTGATTCGAGACGTCATTCACGTTTCCATCATAGCCTTCGCGGAGAACCGCGTCCGCGCCTCATGTGCCGCGGTTGCATCGCACCCGGATCATCCGCCGTCATCCTATTTTCTCGACGGTTCCACCCCACTGCTTCTGGAGCTTGTCAATGATGGTCCTGTAGCTGAACACCGACCATTTCTTGCCACTCAACAGCCGCCAGTCTCCCTTGGAGACGGTGCTGTTCGCTTGCTCGTCAAACATCTCGGCGATTTTGTATCGCAAAGGCGCGCGGTACATGTCGGCAGCGAATTCGTTATCGAACGTGACGTAGGCGATGCGCGGCTTGAGGCATATCTCGACGTCCGTCACACCCGGATACCCTTGCGATGAGAGTTCCGACCAGCCGGACTCGCAGTAGATGCCAGCCTCCTCAACTGATTGTTGCATGTTCTGCGCACTCTGAGCAGGTGACTTGTCGGGCGATGACGGCTTGACGATGCCGTCCTTGAACAGGTTGGAGATCAGCAGCGCGGCTACGGTCAGCATGATTGCGAATACGACGGCGACGATGGCTCCGCCTGCGGTTCCGCGCACGCTCACTCGGTTGCCGCGTCGGGAAGCCACGCGAGCCATGACGATCAGTATGATGGCGACGACGATCAGCACCGCCGCGCCGATTGCCAGGCTGCGCACGGATACCGCTGTCAGCTTCGCGATTGCATGGGGTGCGACGGCCCGAACCAGTGCGAGGCCGCCCACGATGAGCGCGATTACGGCGACAACAGTGGCGAGGATCCGCGGAACGCGACCCGGATGCCCCTGCCCGGCCTGATAACGTCGCCCCGAACCGGCCTTATACGATGACTCATGCATGGCAGCCCCCGTTCTATGCATTTGGATGCTCACCTATCACTATCCGCACATCCCGCGACGCCTGGCCTGGCGGGCGAAACGTGGTCTTGCGTTCTTAAGTGCGCGCCAAAACGACGACCATGCGCACATAGGAACGCAAATCGCCCTGTTTGCGTTCCTATGTGCGCGGACTTGTCGTCTCGGCGCGCACTTAAGAACGCAAACAGTCGGTGAAGCGCGTCGCACGCGAGAGAGACCGTATGTCGGCATGCGGGCCACGCGTGCTAGCGCACGAGGAACACCATGACGATGATCATCACGAAGCCGACGAAATCCGTGGGCGTGAACACCGCACCGGCCCACAGCACGGCGGATATCGTCGCGGCGATCGGCTCGCTGGTGCCCAGCATTGTGCCGCGCATCGAGCCGATACGCATCACGCCGGCCAGGAACAGCCAATATGCGCCGAACGTGCCTCCGACAACGGTGAACACCATCAGCAGCATGCCGAACCAATCCAGCTGCGGCGCGCTGGCCCACGGGCGGACGAACGGCGTCAGCACCAAACCGGATATGACGAACATGATGCCGTTGACCGCAAGATTGCCCCATCGCGCTATCAGCTTGGCCGGCAGAATCGACAGCGCCGCCGTACACGCAGCGTCGGCGAGGCCCCATAGCAATCCGACCAGCGGCAGCTTCAGCGTGGAAAGATCTCCTCCGGTGGCGATCAGCACCGTACCGGCAAACGCCAACGCCACGCCGATGCTCTCGCGCAGCCCCGGCCAGCGGCGCCCGCGTATGCACACATACGCCAGCACGAACAGCAGGTTCAACGTCTGCAATACGGTCGCGGTGCCGGAGTTCGTCCAGTCGATCGCGGACAGATACGAGACCTGCACGAACAGCACGCAGGTCAGCGCGGCGAGCAGCAGCATCGGGTAGGAGCGTCGGTCGCGCACCGCACCTGCCAATAGTTTCGGCGTACGCACACCGGCACAGGCCAGGAACAACGCGCCGGCCGCGAGCTCGCGCACGCAGGCGATCCACAGCGGGTCGGCGTGATAGTCGGCCATCAGCAATTTCGACACTGTGGCGTTGATGCCCCACAGCACACCGCCAAGCAGCACCAGCACGGCGCCCAGCAGCATGGCTTTCGGCGTACGCTCGAATGATGCAGTCTCGGGCGCCGACTCGGCGGCCGGCGTTTTCGACTGTTTCACGATATGTTTCACGGCATCTTTCATTGCGGACTCATCCGGTCGGCATCCGTCACAAACCATCAGAACGTCGGCATCTCAGATGAACTGAAGAAGCCCAGAATCCGCTCCAGATACGGCCCAAGAACGGCATTGGGCATGCTGAAAATCTCATGCAGCGAGTTCTCGATGCGTACCACGCGCACATTCCCTCCATCGGAGTTGACCTCCTGCGCGAACCGGTTCTGCGGCTCGTTGAGCACCCACACGTCGCGCCCGGCCTGGAACAGCAGCACCGGCGTCTCGACATTGTCGCACGCCTCCGGCCGCTGCACGGCACGCGACAGTCGCAGCGCCTGCCGCACCCACGCGAATGTCGCCGCGAACGTCCGCTGATGCGGGTCGTCGATGCGCTGCTGTTGGAACCAGCGCACGCGGGCCTCGCTCGCGCCCTCGTAATCGGCCATATCCAGCTCCGGCGTGAACTCACTCTGCCCGAACACCATGTGCCGTCCCAGCCCGAGCCGGCACATCGCGCCGGCAAGCACCGACGCCAGCCAGTTCGGCATACCGGTCACCGGCGCGATCATCGGGCACGACAGCACGGCCTTGTCGAACAGCGTCGGATGCGTCTCCAGCACACTCGCCCCGATGCCGCCACCCATCGAATGGCAGTACAGGTTCAGCGGACGGCCATCCGCGTAATCCTTGCCCACCGTCTCCGCGAATTTCGCCAGATCGGCCACATACCGCCGCCAATCATCAATCCACACCAGGGACGAATTGTCGACGTCACGCGCGGAATACCCATGTCCGCGGTGCTCGAACACGCACACCGAGTACCCTGCGAGCAGGAAGTACCACACCATCTCCGCATATTTCGCGGCGAACTCCGTGAACCCGTGGGAGATCACCACGGCACCGCGGAATGTGGCGGCGGCACCGTCCTCGCCCAACCGGTCGAATTTCGCCGCGTCGTAACACACGTAATGCAGTTTGCCCGCACGCTGCAGCGGCGGCAGACCGTCGTCGTCCGCCGGCGCCATCCAGCCTTCGGACCGGCATGTGGCAAGCGCGGGCAGCACCATCTCGCGCATCTCGTCTGCATAGCGGTTCTCGTCGATAAGCTTCACTTGCATAGCCTCCACTGTACCGCCTTTCACGCCGGCGACGGGCGGGGAAACGACCGGCTTCGTCCGGCGTCACAGCCGGGCGGCCGGACGGCCGGCAACCGGCGGCTACCGGCCGCCGCACCCGCGCGGCCAGCCCACCGCTCGCCCGCCGACTCACGTCACATGACCTTGGTGGATTCGAGATTGCGGATGATCCAATCATTCAACCGCATCACCGGCTTGCGCAGCACCAGGCCGAGTAGCAGCGCCGGCAGGATGAACAGCGCCAGCTTGCCCATCGACACCCAGTATTCGTTGCCGAACGACCCCGCCATCGCCGAATGCATCGCATCGACCCCGTACGGGAACAACAGCCACTTGCAGATCGTCTGGAAGAACGGCGGCAACGTCTCGATCGGGAAGGTACCGCCCGAGCCGGCCACCTGCATGACCAGCAGCACCACGGCGATGGCCTTGCCGATGTCGCCGAACGACACGGTCAGCGTGTAGATCAGCAGCGAGAACACCAGCGCGCACAGCCAGCCGACCATCAGGAACTGCAGCGGATGCTCGCACTGCACGCCGAGGAAGAACATGTCGCCCAGGCATACCAGCGTGCCCTGCAGCAGCGCCATCGCGCCGAAAATGGCGTATCGCCCGAAATACTCCTGATACGGGTGCAGGCCGAACCGTCGCGCGTTGCCGGGCGACTCGGGGCGTGGCTTGCGCAGCACGTCGAGCATCGCGCCCGGCCCTGCGGTCCGTCCGGCGATCACGGCATCCTTCACGCCCATCGTCTCGCCCATCGGCAGCGTTTCGCCGAGGCCGAGCACCTTCGCCTTCTCGCGGTCGGACACCGACACCTTCATCATGGCGACGAGGATGATCGCGCCCACCCAGATCGACAGCACGGTATAGAACGGCGTCATGGCGGAACCATAGTTGGCGACCGGGTACAGCGCGATGCGGTTCACCGAGACCGGGGCGGACAGCAGTGTGGCGATCGAATAGGGGTCGGCTGACGTGATCTGCGAGAGATCGGGTATGCCGCTGCCTCCGACGACCGCCGTCAGCTGCTTGTTGAGCGAGTCGAGTTTCTCGGCCGAGGCGTTCAGGGTGGTCGCCGCGTCGCCCAACGAGGCTTGCACGTCGGACAGGCTGCCGGTGATGTCGCCGGACAGGCCGGACATGCTGGTGGCGGTGGCGGCCAGTCCGTCGATGACGCTCCCCGACTGCTTGACGACATCGCTCATCGACTTGCCCAGTTCGTCGAGCTGCGGCTTGATCGTGGTGTCGTACGTGTTCGCCATGTCGGTGATCGACTGCTTCGCGGCGGCTATCTGCTTCTTCAGGGATTTGCGCGTGTCGTCCGCGCTGGCGGTGCCGTCGGTGATTTTCTTGGAGGCGTCGCCGATGCTGTCGGCGACCTTCTGCAGCTCGTTCTGCGTGTTCTGCGCCTGCTGAGCCGCGTTGTTGAGCGCGTCCTTGACCGCCTGCAGGTGCGCGGCGTCGGCCAGCGAGCGCAGCGCCTCCGCGTATGTGCCGAATGTGTCGGCCTGCGATTGGATGTTGCGCTGCAGCGTGGTGAGCTTGTCGGTAATCTGGGAGGATTGGGAGCCCATGTCGGAGAACGCGGCGTCCACCTGCTTGCTGATCGTGTCGTAGGCTCCCGCAGCGTCGGACAGCGACGAGCTCATGCTCGTCGAGACGCCGGCTAGGGCCTCGTCCAGGCTTTTCACGCCGGCCGTGCCCTGTTTCAGCGCTTTCTTCGCGTCCGACGCGCCGGATCCGGTCGAGCCGAGCAGACGGTCGGTGGAGCTGATGATTTTGCCTGTCGCGCCCATCAGGCTTGCGTAGGAGTCGGCCTGTGACGCGGCGGACTTCAGCTGCGACGAAATCGACGAAATGTGTTTCGTGGCGTTGGATACGTACTCGCTCATTTGCGGGCTTTGCGCGAATTTCAGCAGGCTGGATACCAGGTCGAGGGCGACCTGCGCGAGGGTCTTCGCGAAGGTCTGGTCGATGGTCGTGGCGACCGTGGACGCGCCCTGATCGGTGATGTGCGGCGCGATCGGGTTGATTTTCTCGTTGAGGTAGTACTCCAGTTCGGCGTGCTTCATTTCCGGCGAGAACAGCGTCATCATGTCGGCGCTGAACTGCTTGGGGATGATCAGCGCCGCGTAGTATTCGCCAGAATGCACGCCGTCGATCGCGGTGTCGCGGTCGACGAACTGCCAGTCGAGGTCATGGTTGGCGCGCAGCGAGCTGACGACGGTCTCGCCGATGTTGACACGCACCGGGATCAGGTCGGATTTGTATCCGCTGTCGACGTTCGCCACGGCCACTTTCAACGATTTGGTGTTGCCGTACGGGTCCCAGCTGGCGGCGATGTTGTACCAGGCGTACAGCGCCGGCACGATGATCAGTCCCATGGCCACGATGATCGCGATGACGTTGCGCGTGGCGTGGCAGACGTCGCGCGTGAAGATCCTCCAGATGTTTTTCATCGCGTCTCGTCCTCCTGCCCGGCGAACGGCATATGCCCTGCGGGCGGTATCTGCTCGGTGGTCTCCCCGGCGCTCTCCTCATTGCCGTTATTGCCGCCTTCGGCATCGTCATTGCCTGAAATCGGTTGCGCCGGCCAGTCAAGGCCGTCGAGTTCACCGAGCTCCCCGATGTCACCGTCGCCGGCGGCCCCGGCATCCCCGTCGTCCCGAGCCGCCTTGGAGACGGCCGCATGCCTGCGCGGCGACCTCCCGGACGTGCGGAACGTCAGGTGCCGGTGCGTGTATCCACGCAGCACGGCGTCGCGGAACGCGTCCGCGCTCATGGCGCTGACGCCCAGCTGCCGCGCGTACCGGTCCCGCATGTATTCGACCACGATCAGGAAGGCATCGATGATGATTATCGACAGGATCCACGTCGTCAGCATCGCCACCTTGTTTGGGATGACGAACAGCAGGATGAGGAACACGAACGGCAGCACGATCAGCAGGGCCAGCCCGGCGCGGATCAGCCGCGGATAACGCCCGAAGAACCGTTTCGCGCGACGGCGGATCACCTTGCGAAGCTCTTCGGTGTTCGAGAACTCGTTCAGGATCGAAGAGAAGCTCACCGACTCGTTGACCATCGCGTTGTGCTCGGTCATCATCAGGTCGGTTTCGGCCAGCCGCCGGTCGAACAGCGCGTTCAGGTTCAGCGCGTACCGGCGCACGACCAGCCCGATGAACAGCGCGACGGGCAGGTACAGGAACAGATGCAGCATGTCGCTCCAGTAATGGTTGCCGTAGAGTCCCGCTATCGGGCCACGCATCGCGTTGATGCCGTACGTGAACGGCAGCCACGGGTGCAGCTCCCGGAAGAAGTCCGGCATCATCTCAATCGGGTACAGGCCCGACGCGCCCGGAATCTGGACGATCACCAGTATCACGGCGACCGCCTTGCCGATATGCCGGAACGCGACCGCGAGCGCATAGATGATGTTGATGTACACGAACGAGCAGAACAGACCGGCGAGGACGAACAGCACCGGACGCTGGCATTGGATGCCGAGCACCAGATCGCCGATCATGACGATCAGGGCCTGGAGGAATCCGACGACCACGAACAGCAGCCACCGCCCGAGATACGCCTGCGACGCGGTCACGTCGCCGAGCCGCTCGCGGTCGACCTCTAGCTTGTAGATGGCAATGAGTACGAAGCCGCCGACCCACAGCGCCAGGTTCGTGTAGAACGGGGTGACCGCGGAGCCGTAGTTGTCCATCGGGTAGACGCTTTTGGTGGACAGTTCGACCGGTGTGCCCATGAATTCGCCGAAGCTGTCGCCGTCGATGTTCAGGGCCTGCTTGATTTTCTGGTATGTGGCCGAACTGCCGAGCGCGGCGATGTCGGTGCGCACGCCGCTGACGCTGTCGGTGAGGTCGGCGAGCGATTTCTGCGTGCCGGCCACGGTGGTTTTCGCCTGGCTCAGCGTGTCGGACAGCTCGTCAAACAGGCTGTCGGACTGGCCGAGCGTGGATGACAGCGATGACAGCGTGCCGTCGATTGTGCCGCTGAGCGTGGCGAAGTTGCTCAATCCCGCGGTCAGGTTCGGGGTGACGGTTCCGGTGAGCGTCGTGCGTGCGCGGTTGAGTATGCCAATGCCGCTGCCGGTGGCGGTGCTGGTGACGTCCGAAAGGCTGGTGGCCGCGCTCTTGCCGGAGCTGATGAACTGTGACGTGTCCTTGTGGAAGGCGTCGAGCTGGCCCTGCTGGGTGTTCACGGTCTTGTCGAGCGCGTCTATCTGCTGCCAGATCTGCTTGCCGATGGCGGTGTCGCGGCCGATGCCGGCCTTGTTCATCGCGTCCTTGAGGTCGCTGGACAGCGTAGCCGCGCCGTCGATCGGCTTCTGCAGAGCGTTGGTGATGTCGTCGATGCTGCCTTGTGCGGTGTTGAAGGCGCTGAGCGCGTCTCCCGCCGCGTTGTTCACGCTGACGCCGATGCCGGACAGCTGCACGGATCCGTTGTCGAACGCGCCCGCAAGCGACGACGAGAACGATTGGGCGCTGCCCTGCACCTGCGTGAGCAGTCTCTGTGACTGTTTCGCGGCTTTCTGCGCGGATGAGATCTGACGTTTCAGCGAGGCGACGGTGGACTTGGCCTGTTTGATGCCCTTTTCCGCATCGTCGAACGTGCCGCCCATGCGCCCGAGCGATGAGTCGATGTCGTTCAGCTGCTCGATGAGGCCGTTGAGGTCGTTGACGACGCTGGTGCGCGTGCCGTCGGCGGACTGGCTGAGCTTGCCGCCCTCCTTCGTCATCGTTTGGACGAGTGTCTTGCTGACGGTGGAGACGAATGTCGCATTGATCTGGGAGTCGATGGTCGTGGCGCCCGTATCGGTAATTTTCGGCGCGATGGCGTTCTTTTTCTCGTTGACGTAGTAGATGATGTTCGGCTTGTCGGAAGAGCCGGTGATCGAATTGATCAGGCTTTCGCTGAAGTCCTTCGGCAGTACGATCGCCGCGTAGTATTCGCCGGACTGCACGCCTTCCACGGCCTTGTCGGCGCTGACGAACGTCCAGCCGAGCCGGTCGTTCTTCTTGAGCTGGCTGACGACCTGCTTGCCCGCGTCGAGCCGCCCGACCAGATCTGATGCAGTGCCCTTGTCTTCATTGGCGACGGCGACCTGGAGGTTGCCGGTCGACGAATACGGGTCCCAGTTGGCGAGGATGTTGAACCACGCATACAGAGAGGGGATGATGGCCACGCCCAGCGTCACCACCACCGCGACCGGGTTGCGCAGGATGCGCATGAGGTCGCGCGTGAATATTCGCCAAATCGTACGCACCAAACCCCCCGTTTCGTATCTTCCGCCCGATCATGCTCAGTGAGAGTATATCCCCAGCCGTGAGAGCTGGATTCGCCCACAGCGCACCGCCGAGGTCATATGTGGACACGAACCGCCCATATGTCGAACGCGATATCGGACATACTGTGCACAATCGCCGCCGATGTCGCATTTGCCGCGTTTTGGGGCGGAATGCCGTTCCATTCCGCCCCGAAACGGGCGACCGGTCACAGGTCGAGGGCATCGCGCAGGAAGTCGCGCTGCAGCGTCAGCAGGTTCTCCGCGACGACCGGGTCATTGGTCATATGCGTGATTCCAGTCAGCGGCAGGAAGGTGTGCGGACGGCCGGCGGCCATCAGCGCCTGACTGAGGCGCAGGCTGTGCGCGATGGTCACGTTGTCGTCGGCGAAGCCGTGAATCAGCATCAGCGGGCGGGCGAGCTTCGGCGCGTCGGCGATGATGCTGTTGCGCTCGTACGCCGCCGGGTCGAGCCCGAGGTAGCGCTCGGTGTAATGCGTGTCGTACAGCGTCCAATCGGTGGGCGGGGCGCCGGCGCATGCCGCCTTGACCACGTCCGGGGCGTCCAGCACCGCGAGCGCCGACAGGAAACCGCCGTACGACCAGCCGATCATGCACACCTTGTCGAGGTCCGGGGCGGGGATGCGCGACGCGTCGCCGTCCTGCGCGGTGCCGCGGTTCAGCTCCTCGACGGCCTGGGCCAACGCATGCACCGCCTCCACCTGGTCGGCAAGCGTGACGTCCTTCATGTTCTCGAAGATCTCACGGTCCCATCGCGGCCCGCGGCCTGTGGTGCCGCGGCCATCGGCGGTGACGACCAGGAAGCCCTGGTCGGCCCACCACTGCGCGTCCCAGTAGTACGCCTGGTTGAACACGACCTGCTGGAATCCGGGGCCGCCGTACGGCTTGAGCAGCACCGGCAGCCTGTCGGCCTTCGCGTACGGGCTATCGGCGCTCGGCGCGATGATGGCCGTGTACAGGCGGTGCTCGCCGAGCCGGGCGAAGCGCACGTTCGGCGCGAAACCGGGTTCGGCGGCATGGTTGTCGATCGGGCAGACGAGCGTGCTCATCGCGGCGGAGCCATCGCCATCGTTTTCCGGCGCGGCTCCCCCGTCGACCGGGCGCATCGTGAAGGAGTGCGACATCACGGATTTCGCCGAGTCCATGTCGCGCCCGGAGATCACCAGGCCCTCGCCGCACCGGCTGGCCGACCAGGAGCCGGGCCGTGCGGTCATCGGCAGCACATTGCCATCATAATCGAAGCTCACCACGTCGAAGCTGCGGGCGTCATGGCCATCGGCGTTGCCTCGCCACGGGCTCAGTCCGTCGGGCGCCTCGTATCCGTCCAGTTCCGGGGTGCGCTGCACGACCGCCAGCACGTCCTCATCGGTGACGTCGAGCACCTCTCGCACCTGCCAGCCGGCGGGCGTGAACGGGCGGCCGTCCACCGTCAGCCGGTTGGTGTCGGCGTCCATGTCGTTGAGCGCGCAGACCAGGCGTCCGTCCGGTGTGAAGACCGGCGTGCCCTGGATGATGTCGAGCCACTGGTCGTTGGCATGCTCCTCCAGCACGGTCGTGGAGCCGACCGGCGCCGAGCCCGCAGAGGCCTCGGAGCCGAGATGCACCGAGAGCACCTGGTCACGCGTCTGTCGGCGGTTCTGCACCAGCAGCAATGGCTCATGGCCGGCGGACCAGTGCACCGCGGCGACATATTCATAGTCCTTGCGGTTCCAGGAGATCTGCTGGATGCCCAGTCCCGCATACTCGTCGTGCCCGTCGTACGCGAGCTCCGCCAGCGTCAGGCGCACATCGGCGTTGCTGGTGAGCGCACGCGCGTATCGACGGCCGGAGGCCGACGTCTGCGGGTTCGCCGGGTCGCTGATGTACCACATCGGCTCGGGTGCCGCGTTGAACGTCTCGAAGATGATGTGACGGGAGTCCGGCCCCCACCAGAAGCCGTCGTAACGGTCCATCTCCTCGCCGGCGACGAATTCGGCCAGACCGATCTTCCACGTGTTCTCGTCGGCGTCATCGTCCGGATACACGCTCCACAGCGTGCTGAGCTTGTCGGCGGAGGGGTCGTAGGGGGCGCCCGCCTCCTCGTCGCCGCAGCGGTGGCCGTGCGCGTGCGGCGCCGGCTGGCCGTCGCAGTCGTCGTCGGTGGCGTCATCATGACGACTGTCAGACGGCCACTGCGGCGCGATGTCGACCAGCATCAGATGTTCGCCGGTCGTGTACGCCACATGCCTGCCGTCCGGCGATATGCGCGGATTAAGCACCGGCGTGGCACCCTCTCCTGCGGCGATGCCATCCGCCGCCAGCATACGGGTGCGACCGCTGCCGTCTTCGGCGATCTCGGTCAGGAACAGCTGACCGTTGATCGTGAAGACCACACGGCGGCCAGCCGCATCCACCGAATACGAGACAATGCCCGAGCCGCCTTCACGGGCGCGCTCGCGACGGGCCTTCTCCTCGGCGGGCACGTCCTCGTCATCAGCGTCCGCAAGCAGCACACGCGGGTCGGCCAGCAGCACCTCCCGATGTGTGCCGTCCGCGTCGAACACGCTCAGCCACAGCGAGGTCACCAGGTCCTCAGGACCGTCGGAACGTAGGAACAGCGCGCGGGAACCGTCGCCAATCGCGGTCGCGGAACGCGGGGCGCCGCAGGAGAACCGCAGCGTCTGCGCCTTGCGGCGGGGAAAATCGCCGATTGCATCATGAAGAGTCGTCATATCGTTCATGCCCACCACGGTAGCCACCGCACTGGGCAAACCACGCCGGCAGCCCTCCCCTTGCCTCCCCCATGATCGCCCCGCGGGCTGGCGCATCAGGCGGACGGCATCGGCCCAAATAGGTCTCACGCCCCACAACGCCGTGTCAGAAGTGGAAATTTTGCGCTCAAACAGGCTTTTTCCTCAGAAATCACAATTGACTTCCCCACTGACGTATAGGATGGGTAAGGATATAGAAAGGGATCACCATGAGCGTTCTCGACCGTTTTGAGAAAAGTGTAGAAGGCGCGGTCAACGGAGTCTTTTCCAAGTTCGGCTCCAAAGACCTGAAGCCTGTCGACCTTTCCAGCGCCCTGGAGCGCGAGATCGACGCCGAAGCCATGCCGGTCGGCCGCGACCGCACGGTAGCCCCGAACGAATACCGTTTCAAGCTCAGCACGGCCGACTTCGATCGCATCGAACAGTGGGGCAGCGAAGTGCTCGCCAACGAGCTGGCGGACAACCTCACGCAATACGCCAAGAGCCAGCATTATGCGTTCGTCGGCCCCGTGATGGTCATCTTCGAGGAGGACCTCGACCTGCCCAAGGGCAGCTTCAACCTGAGCTCCGAATCCGTGCAGGGCAACGCGGTCCCCGTGACCACCACCGACCAGGCCGAGGACCATCCGATGCTTGACATCAACGGCAACCCCTACCTGCTCACCGAGAGCAAGACGGTGATCGGCCGCGGCTCCGGCTGCGACATCGTCATCGACGATCCCGGCATCTCCCGCAAGCACCTGGAAATTGACCTGACCCCCAACGGCGTCATCGCGCGCGATCTGGGCTCGACCAACGGCACGTACGTCGAAGGCCATCAGGTGCCGGCCGCCACGCTGCTGGACGGCAATACCATCACCATCGGCCGCACCCGCATCCTGTTCTGGGCTTCCTCACGAGAGCAGGAGTGACCCCGAGCCAGGAGTCGACTTTCCGTTATGACCGAACTGACATTTGCGATCCTCAAGTATGGATTCCTGATCCTGCTGTGGGTCTTTGTCTGGCTTGCGGTGCGATCGCTGCACAAAGACATCGAAGCGTTCAGCCCGCAGCCGTCGCGGGCCCGACGCCGCCGAGACAAGCGCGCGATGAAATCCTCTGACGGCCCGGCACCGTCCGGCCCGGCCGCCGCACAGACCGCGCCCGTTACGCCGCCGCGCCAAAGCCAGCAACGCACGCCGCAATCCGGTCCCACACTGCTGGTCATCATCGATGGCCCGAAGGCCGGCGCCTCCGTGCCGCTGACCAGCGAATCCATCACGCTGGGACGCGCCGCGTCCAACACCGTGGTGCTCGACGACGAATTCGTCTCCTCGCATCACGCTCGCGTATATAAGGATCCCGCCTCCGGTCAATGGGCGATCGAGGATTTGGGAAGCACCAACGGCACCATCGTCAACCAGCAGCGGCTGAACATGCCCATGCTGCTGCCCCCGCGCATGCCGGTGCGCATTGGCGCCACCACCTTCGAATTGAGGTGACGGCTCATGCCAAATTCCGTTGCATCACAGACCTTGTTCCTGTACTCGACCACGGTGTCCGACGTCGGCACCGTGCGCTCCAACAACCAGGATTCCGCGTTCGCCGGGGAGCACCTCATCGCGATCTGCGACGGCATGGGTGGCCATGCCGGCGGCGACACCGCCTCGACCATCGCCATCCGTTCACTCGCCCACATCGAGCACGATGACGTCAACGGCGACGTGAGCACCGTCGCCCGGATGATGGAAACGTCCGTCATGGCCGCGCACGACGCGATCGTCGGCAAGGCGAAGCGCGAGCGCAAGCTCGCCGGCATGGGCACCACGGTGACCGCCGTGGCGCTGGTCGCGGGCTACTGGGTGCTCGCGCACATCGGCGACTCGCGCGCGTACCTGCTGCGCGACGGTCGCCTGACCCGCATGACGCAGGACCACAGCTACGTTCAGCATCTCATCGACACAGGCCGCATCAGCCCCGCGGAGGCGCGCAACCATCCGCAGCGCAACGTCGTCATGCGCGTGCTCGGCGACTTCGACATCGATCCGCACCCCGACATCGCCATTCGGGCCGCCCATCCAACCGACCGTTGGATGCTGTGCTCCGACGGCCTGTGCGGCGTGCTGGAGGATTCCACCATCGAGCAGACGCTCACCGCCTACTCCGATCAGGAGGAATGCGCCCAGCAGCTGGTTTCGATGGCCTTGAAGGCCGGCAGCACCGACAACGTGACCGCGGTCATCGCCGACGCCACGCTGGCTCTCGACGCGGATGCCTTCGACCTGCCCCACCAGACCCCACTGGTCGCCGGAGCGGCGAGCGCCAGCCTGGAGCCCATCGCAGACATCCTCAACGAGCCTGTCGCCACCGCGCCCATGCTGCGCGACGCGAACGCATCGCCAGCGCAACGCGCCGCCGCGCTGATACAGAGCCAGCCCGCCTCGCAGCCGTCGCCGCGCGTCGCGCAGCCGTCGGCCGTGCGCGAGGAGAACGGCGAACGCGCCAACCCCGACACCGGCGAGATACCGGTCATCCAGAAGCGTGACGGCCATGTCACCGACGATCCCAACGATCCCGACGTCGCCAAGGCCATCCATCACGAGCGGCAGACGCAGCGCAAGGAGACGCGCAAGCGCGGCCGCCGCAATCGTCTGATCGCAATCCTCATCGTGATCGCCGCGCTCGCGCTTGCCACGGGCGGCGCTTTCGGCGCCTACCGCTGGAGCCAGACGAAATACTTCATCGGCAACGCAGACGGCGTGGTGGCCGTGTACCAAGGCGTGAACACCAACGTGTTCGGCCTGGCGCTGTCGCACGAGGTCAAGCGCACGAACATCGACATCGACTCGCTGCCGCAGGCGTGGCGCGACCAGCTGCAGGACGGCATCACCTTCAACAGCTATGACGAGGCCATCCAGCACGTGCAGGTCATCCGTCAGGAGAAAAGCAACTTCAACGACAATTCCAACACGTCCAAGTCGTCCGGCAACGCGGGCAACGGCACGTCCGACTCATCCGACTCATCCGGGTCGAACGGCACGGACGGCGACTCAAGCGCCGGCAGCAGCCAGACCGACGGCGGCACTGCGGGCGATACCGGCACGGACGCATCGTCCACCGGCACAGACGGCGGTGACGCCCAATGATCCCCATACGTCTCCGCCAGGCGTCGCTGCTGCTGTTCGCCATGCTGATCAGCGCCGTAGCCTTCTACCAGATGTTCCTGCGCATCTACGGCCACTTCCCCGCCAACTACATCGGCCTGCTGGCCGTGGTCGGCGCGCTGTTCCTCGTGCTGTGGGGACTGCTGCTGCGGTTCAAGCCGTACGCCAGCCAGGTGATTCTGCCATGCGTGCTGATGCTGACCGCGATCGGCGTGGTGATGATCGCGCGCATCGACAAGTCCGGTAATTCCTCGGTCGGCTCAAGACAGCTGATCTGGCTGTGCATAGCCCTGACGCTGTGCGGCATCCTCGTGGCGGTCATGCGCGACTATCGTGTGCTGCGCAAATACTCGTACGTGAACATGGTGATAGGCCTGATACTGCTGCTGTCGCCCATGATCCCCGGTCTGGGGCGCAGCATCAACGGCGCCAAGATCTGGATCCGCATCGGCGAATATTCGCTGCAGCCCGCCGAATTCGCCAAGCTGTTCCTCGCGTTCTTCTTCGCCGCCTACCTGTTCGACCACCGCGACCAGCTCGCCGTGGGAGGCAAGAAGGTGCTGGGACTCCAGCTGCCCCGCATCAAGGACCTCGGTCCGATCATCATGGTGTGGCTGATCTCGATGGGCGTGCTCATCATGCAGCGCGATCTGGGCACGTCGCTGATGTTCTTCGCGATGTTCGTCGCGATGCTGTACGCGGCCACCGGGCGCAGAAGCTGGATCGTCATCGGCTTCATCGCGTTCGCCGTAGGCGCGGTCGCCGCGGCCAGCGTGTTCAGCCACGTCGGCCAGCGCGTGGACTCATGGCTGCACCCGTTCAGCGACGAGCAGTACAACCGCATAGGCGGCTCGTGGCAGCTGGTCACGGGCATCTTCGGCATGGCCTCCGGCGGCATGACCGGCACCGGCCTGGGTCACGGGCAGCCGGGGCTGACCACGTTCGCGAATTCCGACTTCATCTATTCGTCGGTCGGCGAGGAGCTGGGCTTGACCGGTCTGATGGCCGTTCTGGTGCTGTACCTGCTGATCATCGCGTCCGGGTTCATCACCGCCATGAAGATCAAGGACGGGTTCGGCAAGCTGCTGGCCTCCGGACTGGTGTTCACGATGGCCTTCCAGGTATTCACCGTGGTCGGCGGCATCACGCTGGTAATCCCGCTGACCGGCATGACCATGCCGTACATGGCCGCCGGCGGCTCATCGCTGATCGCGAACTACCTGCTCGCCGCGCTGCTGATGATCATCTCGAACGCGGCGAACCGCCCGGAGCCGGACACACTGTCCGACACGTTCCAATACGAGGCGCTGGCGGTGCTGCGTGACCGCGAGCTGAAGGAACGCACTGACAAGGAGTCCGCACCCGAACGCGAACCGCAGGCCGAGCGGCCACCGGAACCCCGCCACGCGGCGGCGAACAACCAGACCACGGAAATCATCGAGGCAGGTGCGCGATGAACAAATACCTCAGGCAGCTGTTCACCGCCGTCATCGCCTTGTTCGTGGTACTCGGCATGTCCACCACGATCATCACCGCCATCCGCGCCAACTCGCTGAGCTCCGACCCGCGCAACGCAAGGGCGCTGTATCAGGAATACGGCGCTCCCCGAGGTGCCATACTCGCGTCCGACGGGACGATCCTCGCGCAGTCGACCCCGGTCAACGACGTGTTCTCATACCAGCGTTCCTACACGAACGGGCCGGTGTACGCCCCGGTGACCGGCTTCTTCTCGGTCACCCAGCGCGGCGACCGCGGCATCGAATCATCCCGCAACAAGCTGCTGAGCGGCAAGGCGGACGCGCTGTTCTGGGATCAGCTGAAATCGCTGTTCACCGGCGTCGAGAACAAGGGCGCGTCCATCGAGACGTCCATCAATCCCAAGCTGCAGCAGCTCGCCTACCAGCAACTCGGCAGCAACGACGGCGCCGCAGTGGTCATCGAGGTCAAGACCGGCCGCATCCTGACCCTGGCGAGTGCCCCCAGCTACGATCCGAACGCTCTCGCCACGCACGACACGAAGAAAGCCACCGCGAACTATTCGAAACTCGCCGCGCAGGCCAACAGCCCGATGATCAACCGCGCGACCTCGCAGCTGTACCCGCCCGGATCCACGTTCAAGACCATCGTCGCCGCGACGGCGCTGGAATCCGGCGACTACGACACCGATACTCAGATTCCCGCCGGAGCGAGCTATACGCTGCCCGGAACCTCGACGAACCTGACCAACACCACCGCCGCGGCGAACGGCATCGACAGCAAGATCACGCTGCAGGACGCGCTGACATACTCGTCCAACACCGCGTTCGCCCAGCTCGGCGTGAAACTCGGCCAGGACAAGATCGCCGAGCAGGCGAAGAAGCTCGGCTACGGAAGCTCGATCACCATCGACGGCACCTCGTCGTCCGGGCGCCCGATGAAGTCCGTCGCCGCCAAGTTCCCCGACACGCTGTCCGACGACAAGGTGGCGCTGGCGTCCATCGGCCAGGGCGACGTGCTGTCCACGCCATTGCAGAACGCGATGGTCGCCGCGGCCATCGCGAACGACGGCAAGCTCATGAGGCCGACGCTGGTGGACCGCGTGCGGGCCAGCGACCTGAGTACGCTGTCCGAAGCCACGCCCGAAGTGATGTCCACCGCGTTCAGCTCCAGCACGGCGTCCAAGCTCAACCAGATGATGCAGTCGGTGGTCGAGCATGACGCGCCCAGCCTGCAGCTGAGCGGCATCAAGGTCGCGGCGAAGACCGGAACCGCGCAGATCGGCAGCTCCAACCAGACCAACGACGCATGGGTTATCGGGTTCGCCCCCGCCGACAACCCGAAGATCGCGGTCTCCGTTGTTATCCATAATGTCAATCAGTACGGTGTGGAAGCCGCCGGACCGATCATGCGTTCACTGATGGAGGAGGCCCTGAAACAATGAAACTCGTCGAAGGACAACTCATCCACCGCCGTTACCGCCTGGATCGCCGACTGGCGCAAGGCGGCATGGGAGAGGTGTGGAAAGGCCACGACATCCAGCTCAACCGTCCCGTCGCCATCAAGGCGCTGCGCGACGATCAGGGCAACGTCGAGGCCAAGCTGCACCGTCTGCGGGCGGAAGCGCACAATTCCGCCAATCTGGCGCACCCCAACATCGCCGCGCTGTTCGAGTATTACGAGCACGACAGCATCGGCTTCCTCATCATGGAGTACGTGCCCAGCGACTCGCTGGCCGACATCTACCGCGACCGTGGCACGCTGCCCGCGACGGAACTGCTGCCGATACTGATCCAGACCGCGCGCGGCCTGTTCGTGGCGCACAGCCACGGCGTGATCCACCGCGACGTCAAGCCGGCCAACATCATGGTCTCCACTACGGGCGAGGTGAAAATCACCGATTTCGGCGTCTCCTACTCCACGAACCAGGAGCAGATCACGCAGGATGGCATGGTCGTCGGCACCGCGCAGTACATCTCCCCCGAGCAGGCGCAAGGCAAACAGGCCACGCCGCAATCCGACATCTACTCGCTGGGCGTCGTCGCGTACGAGGGGCTGTGCGGGCATCGGCCGTTCACCGGCACCACACCGGTCGACATCGCCGCCGCACACGTCAACGACCCGGTGCCCCCGCTGCCGGATTCCATAGATGTGCAGCTTCGGCAGTTCGTCATGTCGATGCTGTCCAAGGATCCGCTTGACCGTCCGAAGGACGCGCTGACCGTTTCGCGCACGCTGTCGCGCATAGAACGACGTCTGCTCGATCAGGAGACCGCGCAGATGGATGAGACCATCATGGGACTTGGCGGGCGCATGCCCCGCCGCGTATCCAGCACACCGCACACGGCGACGCTGATCACCATGAACCGTAACCAATTTGGCGGGCATACGGCGACGACCGACCCGAAGAATCGAGAGGAATAGCTATGAGCAGCAATATGCCGGCATCGCTGGCGAACGGCCGCTATCAGCTCGGCCAACTTGTAGGGCGTGGAGGCATGGCCGAAGTGCGCGTGGCATTGGACACGCGCCTGGGACGTACGGTGGCGATCAAGATCATGCGCGCCGACCTGGCCAACGACAAGATCTTCCTGTCCCGATTCCGCCGCGAAGCGCACTCCGTGGCGCAGATGAACAACCCGAACATCGTCAACATCTACGACTCCGGCGAGGAGACCGTAATGACCGACAGCGGCGGCACGGAGCGGCTGCCGTACCTGGTGATGGAGTTCGTCAAGGGCCAGACGCTGCGTGACGTGATCAAGGCGAACGGCCCGCTCAGCCAGCGAGACGCCGAACAGGTGATGCTCGGCGTGCTCAACGCGCTCGAATACTCGCATCACATGGGCATCGTCCACCGCGACATCAAGCCCGGCAACATCATGATCTCCGAGCAGGGCGTGGTCAAGGTCATGGACTTCGGCATCGCCCGCGCGCTCGACGACTCCGCTGCAACGATGACCCAGTCCCAAGGCGTGGTCGGCACCGCGCAGTACCTCTCGCCCGAGCAGGCTCGCGGCGAGACCGTCGACATGCGCTCCGACCTGTACTCGGCCGGCTGCGTGCTGTATGAGATGCTCACCGGCCGTCCGCCGTTCACCGGCGACTCGGCTGTGGCGATCGCCTATCAGCACGTGTCGGAGGTGGCGACGCCGCCCAGCACGCTCGTGCCCGGCCTGCCGCGCATGTGGGATTCGATCTGCGCGAAGGCGATGGCGAAGGACCGGCAGAACCGTTACGCGACGGCGGCCGAATTCAAGAACGATATCCTGACGTTCATGAACGGCGGCGTGCCGGTCGCGGCGGCGTTCAACCCGCTGACCGATCTGGCCAACGTGAAGGCCCGCAAGGCCGCGGAGCAGCAGGACGGCGGCGCTACCGTGCCAATGAGTGCTGTCGGCGCGGGTCAGCCCACGCAGGCGTACAACCCGGCGACCGGCCAGTTCGAGATGGTGCCTCCGGCGCAGAACCCGAACGAGGCCCTGGCGGTCAAGTCTCGCGCCGAACAACGCGCGGAGGCGGCCAGGCAGAAGCGCAAGAAGAAGATCATCATCGCGTCGATCATCAGCGGCGTGGTGCTGCTGGCGATCATCTTCGGCGTGATCTACACCATGAGCCGCAAATCCGCCACGGAGATGGGCACCGTGCCCACCATCACGGCGACGATGACCAAGGCGCAGGCGAAGGAGAAGGTCACCTCGGCCGGGTTCAACTTCGTGGAGATGCAGGATTCGGATTCCGGTGAACCCGCCGGCACGTTCACCAAGCAGTCCCCCAAGGGCGACACTCAGGCCGTCAAAGGCTCGGACGTGAAGGTCTGGTTCTCCGTAGGCCCCAAGTCGGTGACCGTGCCCGACCTGAGCGACTACACCCAGGAGGATGCGCGCAACGCGCTGGAGAAACTGGGCTTCAAGGTGTCGTCCGTCACGAAGACCGCCGACAGCGCCACCATCGAGAAGGACAAGGTCGTGAGCACCGACCCGGCCTCCGGCACGTCGCAGCCCAAGGGCACGACGATCACGCTGTACATCTCCTCGGGCATGACCAAGGTGCCAGACGGTCTGGTCGGCCAACCCAAGGACACGGTGCTGGACAAGCTCTCGTCCATGAAGTTCCTGCCGGTCGTCGAGCAGGAGGCCTCGGACAAGGTGGAGAAGGGCTCGGTGACGCGAGTCAGCCCCGGTTCCGGAGAACTGGTGCTGCAGGGCTCGCAGATCACGGTCTACGTGTCCACCGGCAAGCCGCAGGTCAGCGTGCCCAATCTCCTCGGCAACACGATCGCCGAGGCCAAGGCCACACTGGGCAGCGACTTCACGCTGAAGGTCACCGGCGACGCGACCGATGATGCGGTCATCGAAACGCAGGATCCCGCGGTCGGCACGCAGGTCGACAAGGGCAGCACCATCTCGGTCACCGCCAAGAAGCCCACCACCGAGGATCCCGACAACAACGGCAACGGCGGCACGACGACAGGTGGGAACTGAACCGCCGGGAATGGCCGTGATTGCCAATGCGGTGTGACCGATCGGCCGTCTGACGGCCGGTAAGCGCAACCGGCAATCGCGGCGGGTCGATCGGCCAGACGGGCGGCCCAGCCGCGCGGTCTACACACATCGGCCCAGAACACATGATGGGCCCGTGGCATTCCTCATGCCACGGGCCCATCATCGTTGTCATGCGCGTCACGCGCGGCGCCACACACACGTGCGTGTCAGCGGTTGACCTTGGGCTGCAGACCGATGGACTTGGCCACGGCGTTGGTCTGCCCGCAGACGGCGAGCCAGTTGGCGAGCAGCCGGTAGCCGTCCTGCGTCATCACCGATTCAGGATGGAACTGCACCGCATACATCGGCAACGACCGGTGCTTGATGCCCTGAACGATATGGTCATCCTTCGTCCACGCCGTCACGACCAGGTCATCGGGCACGGTGTCGGGCTCGACGGCCAGCGAATGATATCGGGTCGCGGTCATCGGATTGGCGACGCCGGCGAAGATCTCATCATCGATATGCTCGACGAGACTGGTTTTGCCGTGCATGATGGTGGGCGCGTGGCTGACCGTGCAGCCGAACACCTCGGCGAGCGCCTGCAGGCCAAGGCACACACCGAACATGGGCTTGCCGAGCTTGGCACATAGCCGAATAACGTCCTCGCTGGCCCCAGAATCCGCCGGAGCGCCCGGACCGGGGGAAATAAGCACACCGTCATATTCGTCCAGCACAGAGGCATCTGAGGGGTCTATTGCGTCGTTGCGCACCACATCGACCGTCGCTCCCAAGGTTTTCAGATATCCAACGATGGTGTATACGAAAGAATCGTAATTGTCCACCACCACAATGCGTGCCGAATCCGTCATGACGCTCCTCGTCTCGTTCTGATTATGGGATGGCGCCGGCGAGCGCCGACCGTCATCCCATGCGTTCCCATTATCGCCGCCAACCGGCCATGCCGCTAATCGACCGCGTAATTCGACATGCTTTGCAGGATGGGGATGTTGCTTGCCGCCCATGGGCACGCCCACTGAATCAGCGACACGCTGACGATGAACAGCAGCAGTATCAGCAGCGCCCACCTGATTACCAGCGGACCGGGCTGGTGACGCAGCAGCCATCCGTAGATGCTCGCGTCCGGACGGCGGCGCTTGCCGGCGCGAATCTCGCGCAGCACCGGGTACCGCCAGGCCACCAGGGCCGCGATGTACAGCACCAGGTACGCCACCAGCGCCCACAGCACGATGGGCTGCAGCGTGCCCAGCTTGGACACGAACGACCGGCTCGTGTTGCTGCTGGAGAACGCCACCTTCGCCGAGTTCGACGACGTGGCGAGCTCCTGCGGCACGCCATCCGAGACCTTGGCCCAATAGCTCAGCTCGCCGTAGCTGATCCAACGATGCGTGGCCGTGGTGTATTTCGGCTCGCACGTGGTCAGTGTGATCATGCGCTTGCTGGGAGGCGTGTTGAGATCCTCCGGGTTAGCGGCGATGACCTCGGAGTGCTCCGGGGTGACGATCTTGTATGTCGTGTACTTGTACACGTACCAGTAGTCCTTGGTACGCACGATGATCGCGTCGCCCTCCTGCAGCAGGTCGACGTCTCCCAGCGGTCGACCGTAGCCGTTGCGGTGGCCGGCGACCGCGAAATTGCCGACTGAACCGGGCATCTGCGTGGACGGATAATGTCCCAGACCATGCAGCGACAATTCGGCCTCGTCCGTGCCTTCGACCACGTTACGCACCCACCCCTGGCCGAACCGGGGCACGTACACCTGCGCGATGAGCTCGCCATCGCTTGCGCTCGTCGGCTGGACCGGCACGTCGCCGCTTTGCGCCTTGGCGACCTTCGAGCTGTCGCCGCCGGCCGGATCGGACCATGACGCCGACTGGCGGGTCTCGACCTGCGTGTGCTCGGACTGGACGCCGGTCCACCACATCTGCCATACCACGTACAGCGCGCAGACGGCCGCCAGCGTCATCAGCACCTCGCCGAGGATCCCCAGCACCGACCACAGAACGCTGCGCTTGGCCGCCGGCTGCGCGAGGCCGCGCCGGGCGTTCGGATCGGGCATCGGCACCGGAGGCAGCGCCATGGTCACTTCCCCGGCGTACTCCGGTTCAGCAGGGGCAGGCGCCTCGAAATCCTGAAAATCGCCTTGAATCTGTTGAGAGTTGCGCGAATGCTTCATTCCTCGCTCCCGTCCTTGACCACGGACGCATACCGCAACGGCTGCAGCGTCGCCGCAGACTGCCCGAACACGAGATCGTCCTTTTTTTCCACTTTCCAGCCCAATCCGAATGCGCTGACATACTCTTTATACAACTTGACCGCGTTCGAGTCGTCCAAAGCCCGAATCATGGCATCTGTGGGGCCGATCGCCGACACGGTGAACGGCGGCGAGTATTTCTTGCCCTGTAATAGAAGCACATTCCCTTGGCAGATCACTGCGGAATTGAACAACACGCGCTGGTCCATGATCATCATCGACTCCGCGCCGCCCGCCCACAGGGCGTTGACAACAGCCTCCACGTCCTCCTGATGCACGACGTAATCGTTGATGTTCGCGGCCGAGCCCGAGCTGTCCACCATGTTCTCCCACAACGGGGAGTCGTTCAGGGTCACGGTGATGCCGGGACCGTGCACCGCCGGCAGTATGGTGCCGGAGCCCGCGTCCTCGGTGTCGCTGGGCTTGGGGTCGCTCGTGCCCGAGGGCTGCTCGGAGGAGCCACTGTTGTTGGCGAAATCCTTCAGCGTGTTGATCTGCGCGCTCAGGTCGGTGATGTCCTTCTGCAGCTGGTCGACATGCTCCACGCGCTGCTCCACCAGGTCCGCCGTGTCGGAAGTGACCGTTGCCGTGCGGTTCACGCGCACGTTCGTCACCAGCAGATACCCGGAAAAAGCCACGATCAGGCACACCGCGAAGCCGCCGAGCCACGTGCGCCGGGCGGCGTGCCTGCTGGTGTGTCTGGCCATGATTCCTCCCAGTGTGTTCAACTTTCGAGTGTAACCGCTATTATGATTTTTTAGCCTATTGAATGGAGACTACGCTTATGGCTGACACAGAGCTGCACGAAACCGACTCGGAAGACCAGAAGGACTGGCAGGCCGAGACCGACGCCGACGTCAAGGACACGGACACCAACGAGACCGACGAGGCCGATGACGATTACGGCGTCTCCATGGACAAGGTGCAGGCGGTGCTCAACGCCACCGCCGACAAGTCAGAGATGACCCCGCAGATGCAGCGCATGATGTCGCGGCAGGCGGAGAACACGCGCCGCGTCGAGGAGACCATCAAGGGCACCAAGTCGAACCCGCGCTGGTTCGTCCCGCTGTTCTGCGCGCTGATGATCATCGGCCTGATCTGGGCCGTGGTCTACTACCTGTCGCCGAACGGCACGTGGCCGATCCCGGGTATCGGCGCTTGGAACCTGGCAATCGCCTTCGCGATCATTATGGTCGGATTCATCATGACGATGTGGTGGCGCTGAGCGGCGAGATCCCCTCGCGGCAGCCAGCTCCATATCGACGGTAAGCGACGTTACGGTTTGGCGGTGGCGCGGCATGGTGCTGCGCCACCGCCAAACTGTGTTGCTGTCATACCCTTTTCGCGGTTTCACTGCTTCACGGTGCGGACGATGACATGACGGCCATCGACGGATGTCGTGCCGAACAGATACACATCGCCGCCGTCTGCCAGCTTGAGTTTCCTGCGCAGCTGGACAGCGGTCAACGGGAAGTTGCGCACTGCGATATTCGCCCTGTCGACGCCCGCTAGAGCCCGTTTCAGCTCTTTCTTGCCCATACCCGCGATGGTTTCAATGACAAATCCCCGGCCGGGAAACTGCGGCGCCGGCGTGCCCGATATCAGCAGGTGGCTGTTCGGACCGATCTGGCGCATACCATAATGGTCCTCCAGCAGCGCGAAACAGCCGCCCTTCATCAGCGAAGCGTTCGGCTCGTACAGATACCTGGGCTGTTCCGGAGCGGCGTGTGACGGCTCTGCAGACCCGCCCTGACTGCCTTTTTCTCCTGCGGAGGCGAGGACCACGCCGTCAGAATCCGCGCCGGTCTTCATGTCATGGACGTATCCGAATACGTCGCCATCGTTGACGCAGATCACGCGTACGGCGTCGTGCGAACCGCGGTCGAGCACCAGCAGCAGTTCCTTGCATTCGTTGCCTGTGGAGACGATATGCACTTCGCCGACCGAACCGTTGAAGTCCGCAACCGTCTTTCGCCAATCCAGCATCGGAGACAGCTTGACCATGACGTGCGGCGAGACGGCCAGCAGACGGTCTTTCAGCGCGAGTACGTCCGGCGTGCAGTCGGCGATGGCATAGGTTCGGCCGCCATGCGCGTCACGTCGCGCGGGGTCGAGGTAGATCAGCGCGATGGGAACGGCTGTAGCTGAATCGACTGCGGCCGAGTCTGCGGAGGCGGCGCGGGAATCAACGACGCCGCGCAGCCAATCCTCCGCATCGCCGTTGATCACATCCATGTGCGGGAGCCCCAGCGCCCGGAAATTATGAGCCGCGAGCTCGCACAGGTGAGGCTGGCGCTCCACATAGACCGCCCGGCTGAATCCACGCGCGATATACGAGCAATCGACGCCGAATCCGCCGGTCAGATCGACCATCGCACCGCCGGCGCCCGCTACGCGCCTTGCGATGCCGGCCTTGTACTGCGCGGCGAACTGGGAAGAGCACTGTTCCATGGAGATGTGCGGCGGATAGACGATGCCGTCGGTCTCGGCCCATTGCGGCAGCTTGCGGCACGCAGTCTGCCAGCCGGCGATCTGGTCGAGCGCGAATGGCAGGTCAAGCCCGTCCACGCGTTTGGCGCTGAGCGCCAGGTCGCGCACATCCTGATTGCGGTGCGCCGCAATGAACCGACTGGTCTGAGACGAAATATCCATAGTGTCATGGTATCCCGGCAGCGTCATCGCGCCCCGGCTTCGAGACCCGTAACGGATGCTCCGCAAATCAAGTTGTGCACTATCTATCCACCGGTTTTCCCCATGTTATCCACATTATTCACATACTTATACACAATTGTGGATAACTCTTATTCGCATTGTGCACATTGTCCACAATGTGTCAAAACCCATTATTTCCAACATTGTTAGAGCTCACACGGACTTATTCACCATAGTTATCCACGAGTTATACCCAACTTATACCCAAGTTGTCCACAAAGTTCTCCACATCATGTGGAAAACTACACGCATGTAATTCACATTGGTGCGACGCCTTCACCCTGAGCCATTCTCCAGTGCCCCGCCCACCCCACAAGGTCCCATCACAAGCTCGGGGGCGGTGACGTTTTGTTGGACTTCGTTGTCTGTATGGTTGTCTGGCAGGTTATCACATGTGTTCAGCCGACGAGCCCCAGCTTGATGCGCCTGTCCATGATGCTCATCCCGTACTCGGTCTTGATGCGTTCGTCGCGGTACCATGTCATGTACTCGTCGAGCATCGTCGGCGAACCCGTCGACCATGACGCCCGTGAAGTCGCGCTTGTGGAAGAACTCCTGCTTGAGACGGCCGAAGAACCCCTCCGCGGCCGCGTTGTCCGGGCTGCAGCCCTTCGCGCTCATCGAGCGGGTCAGCCCGTGGCCCTTGCAGATGCGTATCCATTCCGGCCACTGGTAGTGGCAGCCGCGGTCCGAGTGGATGACGGGCGCCTCGCCGATCTCACCCCTGTACGAGGAGTAGCGCCTCGCGCTCCTGGACACGGGCACGAGCCCGTGCCGGGCCATCAGGCGCATGACCCGTTTGGCGGACACGACGACGCCCGCGCCCCTCAATTCCAGGTGGACGCGCCTGTACCCGTAACGGCGCCTGCTGTTCTCGAACACGCCGCACCGGGTGGGACTTTCACCGGGTAAGAGGCCAATCACATGATGTACGTCAGAGCTGGATTGCTCAGATTACAGACCAGCACGCCTGCGACGATCAGCGCCAACACCACCGCCCCGTACACCATCGTCCGGAACGTCAGGCTCTTGCCACGCAACGCGTGCACGCCGGAAACCAGCAGCCACGTGAACACGCCGCCGACGATGAATCCGCCTACATGAGCCTGCCATGCGATACCGCCCACCAGGAACGGCATCAGGAAGTTGACCGCCATCCAGACCAGCATCGAACGGATATCCTCTCCGATGCGCCGGTACACAACTAGCATCGCCGCGAACAGGCCGAACAACGCGCCGGACGCGCCATAGGCACCACCAAGCCACCCGGTGCCACCCGGCCACAGCGCGGCCCAGGACATCAGCCCAAGACCGCCGCCCAAACCGGAAAGCACGTACAGCGCGAGAAACGGCCAATGCCCCATCATCTTCTCCAGCACCGGCCCCACGCTCCACAACGCCAGCATGTTGAACAGGATATGCAGCACCGACTTCGGTGAATGCAGAAACATCGACGTGAGGAACATCCACGGTTGTGCGACCGCCGTCATCGGGTCGAACCGGCCGTAATAGATCATGGTTGCGAGTCCAAGAGGCCAGAACAGGCTGAACACCATCTCGACAACCCACACGGCGACGCACGCGATGATGATCGCGCTGGTGAACACAGGGCCGTTCGACCGCCACTGATATTGAATCGCACGCTTGGAGAACAGGTTGTGCGCCGACGGCGCACCGGGAAACAAACTGAATCGGCCATTACTCATGTCATCTACTGTAGCGGAATCGCATCTCCTCGCCGGACGGTGAAACAACACGCTCCCGGCTCGTCGTGCGCACCGCCGGCAAAGCAAAAGCATTCCCGCACGCAATCGCCACATTTTTGGAATTAAGATGGAACTCAGAGTTGGTTTTGAACGGGCAAGCCAACCAGGATTGGGAAAGGAGCCGTCATGGAGAACAAGTCTTCAAACGGTTGGAAGTTCTTTGCGTTGTTCTTTGGTGCGCTGCTGGCCGCCGTGGTTGGTCTGTACATCTACAAGCAGCAGAACCCGGATTATGATCCGTGGGAGGAGCCTTGGGAGAACAGCTCGTCCCCGGTCGACCTTGGCCTGACCAAAGACGCCGACAAGGGCGACGCCGATGAGGCCGAAGCAGCCCCGGAAGCCGCCTGAGTTCATTTAACAGTCAATCGTTGTAGGCACACATGTGTCCGCGAAAAGAGCCTGCCTGCATTTCGCAGACAGGCTCTTTTCGCATGTTGTGCCGCATTGGGGCTCTCAAAACTCGCAGTTATAGACCATTTTCAGCAAGTATTGCGGTGTATCTGCGAGTTTTGAGAGCCCCAATGCGGCAGACAAGGGTTCTGGATGGCTCACTGCATGGCGATTCCAACCTTGCCCCTCTTCGTCGAGACATGCCCCACCGCCGCCACGATCGAAAAACGGCAGCAACGTATGCGGTGCCGGCAAGCTCAAAGCATCGTATTCGCAAAGCAAGACGCCGGTTCCGAACCTATGCGATGGCAATACCGACACCGCGTGGGGCGACTGGCAGTCCAAGGGCAGTGTGAAGCCCGAGCCTTGGGTGAGCTGGACGTTCGATGAGGCGAAGACCTTGGATTACGATCTTCCCGGATCGTTGAACATCGAGACTCAGGCGTATCCGCGTCGTTCGCGGTCGCGATCGCGTCGAATGGTGGCCAGCAGCCGACCACGCCGAGCAAGCCCGGTGATGGCGATGCTTGCAAGCGGCTTCCTGCTGCTAATCGCCGCAGTCGCCGTGTTCGCCATTCGCCGCGCTGCGCAGTGATGTAAAACGTGATTCGCTCCCGCCAACGGGGGCGAATCACGTTACACGCCGTCAGTCGGCAAGCGGGCGCAGCCCGTTGGACTGATTACGTGTGCGTCCTCTAGGCGCACCGAAGGAAACGGTACAAAGGTACCGCGACTGAGGAGCAACGACGAGGACGCTCCGCAATCAGGCCAACGGGGAGGTGTGCCAGATGTTGTCGAGATAATCCTGGATCGACCTGTCGGAGCTGAAGTAGCCCGAGTTCGCGACGTTGAGGACGGCCTTGCGGTTCCACTCGAGGGGGTCGCGGTAGAGGGCTTCGATCTCACTTTGGATGCTGGAGTAGGCGGTGAAGTCCGCGAGGGTCATGAACCAGTCCTTGGTGAGCCAGTCGGCGACGAGGGGGGCGTAGGTGTTGCGGTCACCGTTGGAGAAGGTGCCATCGGAGACCATGTCGATGGCGGCCTTCAGGCGGGGGTCGGCCTCGTAGTACTTGGCCGGCGAGTAGCCATCTTCGTAGAGCTTGTCGACCTCGTCGACGGTCATGCCGAAGAGGAAGAAGTTCTCGGCGCCGACACGCTCACGGATTTCGACGTTCGCACCGTCCAACGTACCGACGGTGAGGGCGCCGTTGAGGGCGAACTTCATGTTGCCGGTGCCGGACGCCTCCTTGCCGGCCTGGGAGATTTGCTCGTCGAGGTCGGTGGCTGGGATGAGGTGCTGGGCGAGGCGGACGTTGTAGTTCCAGGGGAAGAAGACGTGCAGCTTGCCCTTGACGTCGGGGTCGTTGTTGACGACGCGGGCGACGTTGTTGATGAGCTGGATGGTCATCTTGGCGAGGTAGTAGCCCGGGGCGGACTTGGCGCCGAAGATGACGGTGCGGGGAAGCACGTCGTCGGCGGAGACGCGGCCGGACTTGATGTCGGCGTACTTGGCGATCAGCGCGAGGATCTTGAGGGACTGGCGCTTGTACTCGTGCAGGCGCTTGACCATGGTGTTGAACATGGTGTTGGGGTCGAGGTCGAAGCCGTATTCGCGCTTGGCGTAGGCGGTGAAGTCCTCCTTGTTGGCCTGCTTGACGGCGGCGAACTTCTTGACGAATTCGTCGTCCTTGGCGAGGGGTTCGAGGCCCTTGAGCAGTTCGAGGTCGCTCAGCCACTTGTCGGTGCCGAGGCCTTCGGTGATGAGGGCGGACAGGCGCGGGTTGGCGAGGCGGATGAAGCGACGGGGGGTGACGCCGTTGGTGACGTTGGTGAACTTGTCGCCGTAGAGGTCGGAGAAGTCACGAAGGGTGACGTCCTTGAGCAGTTCGGAGTGCAGTTCGGCGACGCCGTTGACGTGGGAGCCACCGGCGGTGGCAAGGTATGCCATGCGGACCTTGGGGTTCTCCTCGTCGGTGACGATGCGCATGCGCTCGATCTTGGCCTTGTCACGGGTCTTGGTCTTGAGTTCGGCGAGGAAGTGCTCGTTGATCTCGTTGATGATTTCCATGTGGCGAGGCAGCAGTTCGGAGATCAGCTTGGCCGGCCAGACTTCCAGCGCCTCGGGCAGCAGGGTGTGGCAGGTGTAGTTGAAGGTCTTGGTGGTGATGGACCAGGCGGTGTCCCAGTCGTAGCCGTACTCGTCGATGAGGATGCGCATGAGCTCGGGGATGCCGATGACGGGGTGGGTGTCGTTGAGCTGGAAGGTGATCTTGCTCGGGAAGGTGGTCAGGTCGGGCTTGCTCTGGCCGGGGTAGAACACGCGGATGGCGTCGTGCAGGGACGCGGCCACGAAGAAGTACTGCTGTTCGAGACGCAGCGCCTTGCCCTGCGGGGTGGAATCCTCCGGGTAGAGAATCTTGGAGATGTTCTCGGCCTTGACCTGCGGCTTGACGGCGTCGAGGTATTCGGACTTGTTGAAGGTGAGCAGGTCGAATTCGTCGTAGCTCTTGGCGCTCCACAGGCGCAGCGTGTTGACGCGGCCGGATGCGTAGCCGGGGACCATGTAGTCGACGGGCACGGCGCGCACGGACCAGGCCGGCTTCCAGACCTTCTTGCCGTTCTCTTCGACGACTTCGCCGCCGAAGGAGACCTTCTGGGAACGGTTGTAGTCGATGTGGCCCCAGGGCTCTTCGTTGGTCAGCCAGTAGTCAGGCTTCTCGATCTGCTTGCCGTCCTTGTCGAAGGCCTGCTCGAAGATGCCGTACTTATACTGGATGCCGTAGCCGAACGCGGGTACGCCGAGGGATGCGAGCGAGTCGATGAAGCAGGCGGCGAGACGGCCGAGGCCGCCGTTGCCGAGGCCCGGCTCGTGTTCGACGTCGATGACGTCCTGCGGCTCGAAGCCCAGGTCCTTGACGGCTTCGTTGAACTGGTCGATCATGCCGGCGTTGAGCAGTGCGTTACGCAGCTGCTTGCCCATGAGGAACTCGGCGGACAGGTATCCGACGGCCTTGGTGTTGCCATTGACCATGTCCTGCTGGGTCTTGAACCATGCGTCCTGCAGGTAGTGGCGGACCACCAGCGAGGAGGCGACGTACACGTCGGCGGGGGTGGCCTGCTCGACGGTGACGCCTTGGCTGTACTTCAGCTGTTCGCGGATGCCGTCCGCGAACTCGGCGGTCGTGACAGGCGACTTGGGTGCAGTGATTTCAGTCATGTCTGACTCTCTTTCCGGATTATGCTTCCTGTGTTATTATGCGACGGCTTGGTGACCACGCCAATAAGTTCCGGTGAACGCTGCGTAACGTTATGCAATCGTTTGCAGAAACATGAAACATCATACAGGATTTGCCATAAATACGCCAAATCGGCTATATATCAACCACATCTTGAGACGACAGAAAACGTTGCCACGTTGGAAAACAACGTATTGCAACACCTGACGCAAGCCCGATGAAACACTTTTGCAGAAATGCAAAGCATCCGAAACCGCACCGAGAACCGCCGGCCGATGCGAAAAGGCAATCGTCACCCCTAGAGGCACAATGGAGTCATGGCCGCAATTCGAGAACGAGACATACCCGCGGGCGAGCGCGCGTGGCAGCAGTGGAACGACGCAGCGCAGCGACTGCGCGAGGACGGGGCGGACTCGGAGTCCCTGATGCCGGCGCTGCCCCGACCGACATGGGCGATGGCGGTGCGATACACCTTATATCTGCTGGAGCGCAAGGCGCCCGGCCCCGGCGTGGAAGTGCGAGTCGCACCATGGGGAGCCGTGAAGATCCTGGATGGCCCGGCGTCCGACCCGCACAATCTCACGCCGCCCGATGTCATCGAGCTCGACCCCGAGGTGTGGCTCCGTCTCGCCGCCGGCATCACCACATGGTCCCAAGAGAAGGACGCGGGGCGCATCACCGCCGTCGGCGAGCGCGACGACCTGAGCGACCTGCTGCCGCTCTGACCGGCCGCGGGCGCCCGTACTTACCGGCCTTCCGGCATGGGCGGCACCGTCGGGCTGCCGCCCATGCCGACGCACGACAATGCATCTGCCACCCGCGGCGCCTACTCCTTGACGTAATACTGCGCCTGCGCATGCCACAACTCGTAGTACTTGCCGTTTTCGTCGGCCACGAGCTGGTCGCGCGTGCCATACTGGACGATCGCGCCATGGTCGGACACGGCGATGTCGTCGCAGAACTTGCACGACGACAACCGGTGGCTGATATACGCGGCCGTCTTGTCGCCGGCGATGTCGATCTTCTGAGCCTCGCCGCCCGAGACTTCCACGCCGTTCTTGTCGAGCTCCTTGTACAGGGGCGTGTCAAGTCCGTCCGGCAGCGTCTTCAACCGGTCGCCGAAGTCGGCCTTACTCAGGCAGTCCATCACGCGCTCTCGGTCGTAGTGCGCCGCTGGAGGCGCCAGGATTTCGGCTGCTGGCGGGTCGAACTGGTCGCCGACATGCCGCGGGTGGATTGCCCGAAGTGCGGCGTCGTGGTCGCCCGGGTGCCGTGGGCCGAGCCGGGCAGCCGGTTCACGCGCGACTTCGAGTCGGAGTGCGCGTGGCCGGTGAGCGTCGCGAACCAGAAGACGGTCGGCGGTTTCCCGCATATCGTATGGAGGACCGCGGGAGACATCGCCCGCCGGGTCGCCGAACGGCTCGGAACGGCGATGCCCTCGCCGTTCGACGGCCTCGCCGCGATCGGCGTGGCTACAATGTGTTAGACAGTCCGATGAGGGACGAATGATATGAGATTGGAGGCCGACGATGGCCGGCCCGAAACATCCCCCGCCACTACGACGAGGCGTTCAAACGGCAGATCGCGCAGTCGTGCGAGAGCGGCAAGCCATCCCGGGGGATCAGGGCCGAGTACGACATCGCGCGATCGACCCCGCGGTGCCGGTATTCGCACGAAGGCAGGCGTGATACGGGCCAACTCCGCCCGCTACCCGATATCAGCGCGATGCAGGATGCCGGGCGTTCCCCGCTCCACCTACTACTGGATGACCGGGCATCCCGGGACGGAGCGTGCGGATTGTGTTTCTGCAAGTTGGTGTCCACAGTATGGGCACTTTTTTCAGCAGCGTAGGCGGCTGGCTTCCAACAGAAACCGCGCCGTCGGCACCCGCCGCCCTTTCCTTCCCGGCTATCTGGTCATGAGGGCGTGCCCGCTACGGTAGGAGCCCCCCCCCCGAATCCGGTGAGCCTTCCGTGGTGCACGGTGCGGTCGATCGGCATGTAGCCGAACTCGTCGATGACCGGGAGCCTCGCCCTGGCGATCTGCCGGAGCTCCGCGTCGAGCCGCCCCCGTTTCGCGCGGCGCAGCCGCATGAGCAGCCCGGTCGCGGTGAAGAACCCGACCGGTATCGCGCGCATGCACGCGAGCCTGCCCAACGCGACCGCGAGATGCGTCTTGCCGGCGCCGACGGGCCCGTAGAGCACGAGATTGAATTGACACGCCATTCTGGACTACTTCAATTTGGCAAAACACACATCAGCACGGTGTACACCACCCAGGTCAGGGAACACGGCATGCTTCCCTCGACCGGCACGGTCGGCGACTCGTACGACAACGCCATGGCCGAAAGCGTCAACGGCGCGTACAAGACCGAGCTGGTGTGGCGGCGCAAGCCATTCGCCGACCTGGCCGAGCCAGAATTGGCGACGTTCCGGTGGGTCTCGTGGTGGAACTCGAAGCGTCTCCACCAGTCGCTGGGCTGCAGGACACCGGAACAGATCGAAACCGAGTATCATGCAAACCAAGCGGCACAAGCCGTCTCACAATAAAAGGGGAACAGAAATCAGGCCACTTCAGGCAGCCTCATCGCGCTCGTCATGCTCCGCTGCGACGGACTCGACATACACCTACCACAACCAAGAACCTAACCCACGAAAACAGCAGAAGCCCCTCAACTCTTCAATTCCACTACAAAGGTCACATCACGGCATACGCACGCCGACGCGCGTATGCGTGCACGACTCCAGCAACGAGCCGTACCCGCCGTTAGATGGCAGGCTTCAGTATCGTGACGCCATGCGTTAGCGTCACCATGCAACGATAGGAACACACTATTCAATAGTGCATCATGAAAGCGTGACGTTGCCCTTGCGCAGGTGCCGTAAGACTCCACGGACAAAGCAATGAGGCTTCCCCCGTGAGAAGGGAAGCCTCATATTCCATTCATTCTATTCAGCGATGATGACGCCGAATCACCGATCATCCTTTGGGAACAGCGCGTCGAAGGCATGTTCCATCACGGACTTACGGCGGATCACACCGACGAGTCTGCCATCACCATCCACCACCGGCAGTTTCTTGAACTGCTTCTTGGCGAGGATTCGGGCCACCTCTCCAACATGCTGGTCGGGCGTGGCGGCAACGACCTTACGCGTGGCGATGTCCATCACCTTCTTGCCGGAGAGCGCCTGCACCTTGGAGGCCACGGTTTCGTCGTCGAACACCACCATCGTCGAACCGGTGCCGGTGGAAACCGTACGGGATTCATAGGTGGCAATCGATTTCATGACATCGCCGTCGCTGACGAAGCCGACGAGCCTGCCATCGCCGTTCACCACGGGAAGGCTGGAAACGTTGAGGCGGATGAACTCGCGCACCACATGCGTGATGTCATCGCTGTCCAAGCAGCTGTAGGGCTGATCGTCCATGATCCCGCCGATGGACTGTTCCTGGGCCTGCTTGAACAGGGAGGAGGCGGGGGCCACGTATGCGCCGGCGTAGTGATGCTCGGCGGGCTGGCCTTCAGTGGTTTCGGCCGCGACTTCGGCGGAGGCTTGCGCCTCGTAGGCCTTGGCGTTGCGTGCGGCCTTCTCCTTGGCACGGCTGGTGACGGTGAAGATGCAGATGATCAGGGCGACCAGCGAGATGGCGGCGCACAGCAGGTAGGAGAACGCAATGCCGCTGGCCGTGGCGGACTTCACACCCTGGGACATGTGCGAGGCGGTCACGGATGTTTCTGCGGTGACCAGAAGCGAGGTCGCAATGGCTGCCGCGATCTGGCGGCCGGTGTTGGCGATAGCGTTGCCATGGGCGATCATGTCGTTCGGCAAAGCGTTGACGCCCCAAGTGTTGATCGGCATGTTGGCGATAGCCTGACCGGATGCCTGCAATGCGCAGAACACGGCGACAAACAGCACTGATGTCCTGGTGTTGATGGTGCCGAGAAGACCAAGAGAGATGGTCATGAGCGCAAGGCCGCCGATGCCCACGCCGCGCGGGCCGAATTTGTCGAATGCGGCACCGGCGACCGGACTCAGGATGATGCCGACCGCCGCGGCGGGCAGCATGACCATGCCGGTGACGGTGGCGGATTGGCCGAGCACATTCTGGATGAAGATAGGCAACGTCACGTTGGTTGCGGCGACTGCGGCGTTGATCAGAGTGACCAGAATCGCGGAGTTGCGGAAGTTGCGGGTGGCAAGGGTGTCAACGCGCAACAATGGCTCATCGAGCTTGACTTGCTTGTATACGAATGCGACGAAGGCCACAAGACCAACGACGATTGAGGTAATGACGACCGGACTGGCCCATCCCATCGTGGAAGCGGACGAGAAGCCATAGAGCAGGCCACCGAACGCGATGGTCGAAAGGATCACGGACAGGACATTGAGCTTTGGGTTCTTCAACTCGCTGACGTTCTTGAGCATCATCGTGCCTCCGACAAGGATGACCAGTGCCACGACTGCAATGCCAATGAACATCGGGCGCCATCCGAAACGGTCAATCACCAGACCACCGACAACCGGGCCGATAGCCGGGCCGGCGGCCATGACGATACCAGCCATGCCCATGGCGGTGCCGCGCTTATCCGGCGGATAGACGAGCATCGGCACTACGGCGACCAATGGCAACAGCACGCCGGAGCCGGCGGATTGCAATATGCGTCCGATGAGCAACAGCACGAAATTCGGCGCAACGGCACACAGCAGTGTGCCGACCATGAAAGTGGCAAGGGCTCCGGCGAAGAGCTTTCGGGTGGAGAATTTATCAATCAGATAGCCTGAAATCGGCACCATGATGCCCGAGACCAGCATGTAGACGCTGGTCACCCACTGCACGGTGCCGGTGGTGATATTGAAATCACGCATCAGTGCCGGCAAGGCCGGTGACATGACGGTCTGGTTGAGCAGCGCGATGAACGAGCCGACGACGATCACGCCCACGACGATGAATCGGGCGTGCGAATCAATAGGCTTTACGGAACTGGCGGCGGACCCGGATTCCGCGGTTTTCTGTGAGGTCACAGCATTTCCTTCTGTTGGTAACGGCATGTGTGGGCGATCCGGCCCCATACTTGTGTCAAGACGCGGGGACACCGATGAGTCCGGGGTAAAGGAAAAGCCGCCATCCGTTCCGCATTCATATACGGCAAACGATTCGCGGCTTTGCGTAAGTTGATGGCTATGGTGAGCGATTCATGCGACGTCGACTGCGGATGGGCCATCGGTACATCCCGGCATAAGGCGTGTCCCCGCTACACCAGCATCGAGAATAGGGCCATTTGTGGATTGGCAAACAGAACATTGCCGACGAACGACCCACGGCAGGCGTGTGCGATGAACATCGCGTAGCGATACAGGTTCATGGCATCTCCTTGATGGGTCTTCGTACGGCAGACATCGAGAAGCCTATCATCATTCAGATCGACGGCGAAACCCACGCATGCCCGACAATACACAAAATCTTTACAAAAGGATTGGGCCTACCGCATACGATCCGCCTGGGTAGCGGCCCGAGGATGAATCAGGGGCGAGCCAAGGGTTGCGTCTCGTGTTTCCGTCATGATGTCTGGCAAAATAGTGAAGCCGGACATGCGAGGCATCGACCGGAATCGGAAAGGGGCAAATCATGCGAGTTCTCGGCAATATCCTGTGGATCATTCTTGGTGGGTTGGCCATCGCAATCGGATGGGCATTGGTGGGACTGATTCTATGCATCTCCATCATCGGCATCCCGCTCGGCATTCAAGCGTTCAAGATGGCGGGACTCACCCTGACGCCGTTTGGCACAACCGTGCAATACGGCGGCGGAGTCAGCTCTGCCTTGGCCAACATCCTGTGGGTGGTGCTGGTCGGCTGGTGGATGGCGCTCGGCTATCTGGGAGCCGGCGTGCTCAACTGCATCACCATTATCGGTATTCCGTTCGGATTGCAATCGTTCAAGATGGCCAAGCTTGCGCCCTGGCCATTCGGAGCGGAAATCGCCAACCTGTAGATTCCAAATACTACAAAGCCGCCAAAGCAACCCTTGACGAGGCGGTCACCGACGTCAACAATTGGATTGATCAGCAAGCCGCCAAGGCCGAATAATAAAACACACATTATGCTGCTGCAGCAGCCAGTCCTTGCAGAACAATGTCATGACAAAGGCCCGAGAAGACGACTTCTCAGGCCTTATCCGTGCCGCTCCTCAGTCGCTTGTAGCGACAGCTCCCCTCAAAGAGGGGAGCCAGAGAAACACTTACTTCGAGATGTTGAACTTGAACTCGGCGTCTTACCGGTCTTCTTCGTCCTGCCTTGCCGCGGATATTCAATCGCATCGCAGGGGTGCATAGCCATAAAGCGATTCCACAAACTGGCTTATAGATGGCAGATTCGGAAGGCTGACCGGAGGCATCTCGCCTATGTATGGCAGTTCATTCCAGAAAGACCGCAGTTAGAGGGTACACAATTACCCCCTAACCGGTCTGTCACAAAAACGAGCTGCCACATATAAGCGAAATACGTCCGGACGAACGCCAGAATCTACCATATATAAGACCACCTGTCAGAAATCTAATTCAAGCCGATCAGCAAACCACCATTACATTACCCTTGATTTGGTGTATCTACAACACCTTAGTTATCCTTGATTTGGTGTATAAATAGCACTTCGCCTAGCCTTGATTTGGTGTATAATTAAGCATGTTATTACCCTTGATTTGGTGTATCTACGGCGGTGAGACATGGAAACTTTCGAACGAAAAGCGTACGAAGAACTGGCTTCCTGGAAGGATTCTTCCCAAGGAAGCACAGCCCTGCTCATCGAGGGCGCACGGCGCGTCGGGAAAAGCACCATCGCGGAGGAATTCGGACGACGGAACTATGCGTCGTATATGCTCGTCGATTTCTCGAAAGCCCCCGATGACGTGCTGGGCTACTTCGTCGACCTGCGCAACGACCTCGACGCGTTCTTCATGTACCTGTCATCCTTCTACGGAGTGGAACTGCACAGGAGGGATAGCCTCATCATTTTCGACGAGGTGCAGCTGTACCCGAAAGCCCGCGAGGCCATCAAGCAGCTGGTGGCTGACGGGCGTTACGACTACATCGAGACAGGCTCGCTCGTCTCCATCCGCGAGAACGTCAAGGACATCCTCATTCCATCAGAGGAGGAGTCGATCCGCCTGAATCCCATGGATTTCGATGAATTCCTCTGGGCTTTGGGAGAAAAGCCACTGTCCACGCTCATCGCGGACTCGTTCAAGAAGCGCAGGCCGCTCCCCGATTCGCTGCACAGGAAAGCCATGCGGCTATTCCGTGAATACATGCTGGTCGGAGGCATGCCCCAGGCTGTGTCGAAGTACGTCGAGACCCATGATTTCAGCAAAGTCGACAACGTCAAACGGAACATCCTCCGACTGTACAGGCAGGACATCTCCAAGCATGGCGGCAGCGACCGGATACGCATCACGCGCATCTTCGACAACCTGGTGGGTCAGCTTTCCAAGAAGGAGAAGAAGTTCAACATCACATCGCTGGGAGAGAAAGCGAAAACCCGCGATTACGAGGACGCCTTCTTCTGGCTTTCCGATGCGTTCATTACCAACGACTGTTTCAATTCCACCGATCCGAGCGTGGGCTTGAGCATTAGCGAGGACCATTCGACGGTCAAATGCTACGCCGCCGATACAGGGCTTCTCACTACGCTCGCCCTGGCCGACTCGGAACAGACCGGAAGCAACCTGTACCGGGACATCCTCCTAGAACGCATCGAGATCAACGAGGGCATGCTCGCGGAGAACGTCGTTGCACAGCTTCTCCGGGTCAACGGGCACCGGCTGTTCTTCTATTCGCGCAGCGATCGCGACGACCCGTCGAACCGCATGGAGATCGACTTCCTCATCGTCGAACCGTACGAGAACGCGGCAATGAAGTACAGGGTCAGCCCCATCGAGGTCAAGTCATCGAAACGCTACCGCACGGTCTCGTTAGACAAATTCAAGGCAAAATTCGATAAGAAGGTCGGCACCAGATACGTGCTGCATCCGAAACCGCTGGTTGTGGAAAATGACGTGGTCAAACTGCCGATCTACATGGCGGGACTGCTGTAGGAGGCTTCGTGCAGACAGCGCTTTTGGGTGCACTACCAGCGAATGACGCCCAACACTTGCGCGCGCATATGTTGTCCACCTTGAACACATCTGTTTGCTGCCCGTCACCCAGTTAACCTTCCAGCCACCTTTCAGACATCTGCTAGATACTCGTTCGTCCACAGCTGAACACTAAAATGTATGAAGTGGCCTGATTTTTGTTCCGTCCTTATAGTGAGGCGGCTTGTGCCGCTTGATGTTGATGATACTCGGTTTCCACCGCTTCGGGTGTCCTGTAGCCCAGGGACTGGTGCAGGCGCTTCGAGTTCCACCACGAGACCCACCGGAACGTCGCCAATTCCAGATCATCGATATCCAGGAATGGCTTGCGCCGCCGGACGAGCTCGGTCTTGTACGCGCCGTCGGCGCTTTCGGCCATGGCGTTGTCGTACGAGTCGCCGACGGTGCCGGTCGACGGCAGCATCCCATATTCCATAACCCCGGTGGTGTACACCGTGCCGGTGCACTGCGTGCCATGGTCGCTGTGGTGGATAAGACCATCCGTGCCGCCGCGGGACGCGGCCCGTGAGATCGCCTGCTCCAACGCCTGCAACGGCGGCTCCTGCGTGTTCATGGTCATGGCGCACGCCCATCCCACGATCCGACGGGCGTACACGCCGTCGGCGAACGCCGTGCAGCCGAACGAGCCGTTGGCCATGCGCACGTAGGTGATGTCGGCCACGTGCAGGCGGTTCGGCGCACAAGCCTCGAACCTCCTGTCCACCGGATCCGGCCTGCCGCCCGTGCCCTTGGCGGGTTTCGTCGTCACCGGGGTTTTGCCGCGGCGCACGCCCCGGATGCCAAGCCCGCGCATGATGTTCATCACCCGGTCGCGGCCGACCCCGGCCGGATCCCGGCCCTGGGCGACCAGCTGCGCGTGCATCTTCCCGCAGCCGTACACGGCCATGAAGAAATCCGAGTGGATCTGGAGGACGGCGCGGGCCAGCGCCTCATGCCTCGCCCGCATGCGGCTGACGGGACGTGTTCTGAACATGCGGTAGCCGCGCGGCGTGAGAAACCCGCAGTCCAACGATTCGGAAAGGCCCCTGCAGATCGGCCCGACCCTGAAACGGCTTCTGTGCTCGTCGATGTACGCGGCCATCAACGCCGTGCCGGGTCGAGCCTGCGACCATCACGGGTGACACTCACAATCGGCATGTACAGCAAGGAAGGCATGCCAGAGCGTTCTTACCATGCCGCTAGAGCATACAACCAGAAGTGGCGAGAAGAAGGAATCGGGGAGATTCGTCTTGTACAAACATATAAACGAACTAATGTAATTTTTGGACTTAAGAAAATTACATTAGTTCGCCAGTGGCCATACCCAGCTTCAGAACCGCCATATATCAAGCATTTCAAGACTAATGAAATTTCTGAGGTAACAAAAATTTACATTAGTTTGCTTCAGCACTCAACCAAGAAAACAGCCATCTACTCTTGAAGATGCCACTTAGCAGCCGAAGTAGCACCTTCTGAGTAAATCTTTCCTTGCTTCCGAAGACTCTGGAGCAGATAGCTCACCCGCTCTCCCTTCTGCTTGGCACTTAGCGCCCCTGGCAATGCATGATCAATGGCGTTGAGCACCTCAAGTCTTGAAGAAGGCCTAGATCGAAGCAGCTCCAAAATCAGTTCCTTGCATATCTTGTTATCCAAGCCCTTGCTGCGCACATACTCCTTCTGCTTGCCCATGGCGTTCGCCACATCCGACGAAATGATCAGACGGGGATAACGCCCCTCTACCAAGCCGCGTGACCTCAGCGAAACAGCCTGCTCCCTCTCTATCACCAAGCCCTTTTGAATCATGTCGAGCCATACCACACTCTGCAAATCCAAATCCGGGAAGGACGCAAGTAATTGCGAATATTTCTCATCGAGGATGGTGCCATAGATCGAGACCGATACGCGAGAGCGATTCGACAAATCGTATGTGGGCAACGGCAGCCGGCGCTTCCTCTGCATCTCGAAAACATTCCTGATGCCGATGGCATTCTGATCAATCATGCCAACCTTGCTCATCGCCTTGGCAAGCAGAGAATTCCGATAATACGGAGGCTTGTACCCGACAGCCAGCGCAGCATCTATGCTTCCTGGAATGAACGACCCCTCATTCATAAACACAAGGCGGTCTTCATATTCCAGAAGATTGATCTTCCCCGACAAACGATAATTCTGATGTGCAATGGCATTATGCAATAGCTCTCGAATAATCTCCGGGCTATAGCGTTGCGCCACCTCGGGGAACAACGTATTTGGATCCGTGAAAAACCTGTATTTCTCGTTGCGAATCTTGTCAAGCACCTTGTCCACCTGCAATATGAACGGGGGCTCGAAATGCTCATATGAGACCACATCATTCGCCGAGTTATACAACGTCCAAGTGATGCGCGGCTCGATTCCACCAAGGAAAACCGTGGACTCAGGCTTACCAAGCAGCACCAGAGCGGCATTGGTCACATGTCCATGAATCAGGAGACCGATCTTGGTCAAAATCTCTTCAGACGAGAATCCCTCAATCGCCCGTTGCCTAGGCGCATACTTCTTCGAATACTCCTCGCAGGCAAAAGCCACGGCATCCGAATCAAGATCGCCAACATTGGCGTCATATGCAAGCTGACTGGACCAATCAGGTCTTGCTTGGGAATAGATTGCAGTCAGCTTGAAAGCAGGCATCTGCACAATGGATTCGTTCTCTCGAGAATAAGGAACGCCTTTCCAAGTAGTAGGCGTAGCGAATGATGCAGGGGGAATCTGAAAGACCACCACTCGCTGACGTTCTATCGTCAGCTCATATATTTCCTCGAACGTCATGCCGCTATTGGTATACAGCGCCACCTCATGCTTCAACTTGCGCAACCCGACACTTGGCTCATGCGCTTCCTTGCGGTATCCAGTCCCACATATCGTCCGATCGTTACGCACTCCGAAAAGAAGCCAGCCAGCATCGGCATGACGAAGATTGGCTTCATTGCTCAAAGCAGAGAAATACTTCCCCAAGTCGTCGAAATCAAAATTGTTCTTGGCAGACTTGTACTCCACCACTTCTGTTTCCACATCAGACAGAAGTCTCTGAACCTTGTTCACCACTTCCTCTGGCCGGTAAACCATAGCAGATCTCCAACTAATGTAAAATCGAACGAACTAATGTAATATTAGCGCTTCTTATGAACCTACCGACGAGCATGAAATCATGGCAATACGACTCCCACGCTCCGAGAAGAAGACTACGGGGAAAGACTTGCCGCGAGCCTAGGATGAAGCCCAAGCCGGCGAGCACAACACATGACCCTGTGATTTCCATGCAGTCGCCATGTCACCGGAAGACCGAGCACCTTAGCATCTTTGAAAACCGTTGAAATCATTGAGATTACGACACATTTCTCTGCTTCCCACTGGATTTCCATGCAAGCCCACTAGATTTCCATGTAGGCACAGTAGCTATCGAAGATTCGGAACCAATAGAGCTCCCCCAAGAAGCCAAAGCACTTTGAAAACACTAGGATTCCAGCATCCTTAGCCCCTCAACCGCGCACTTCCCACTAGGTTCTCGCTACTTCCCACTGGGCAACCGGCAAATCACGACGAGCAAATACGCGTGGCTGAACGCCGGCGTCCTCTCTGGTCCAACCGCTGGCCCTGCACCAGAAATCAGCGAGCGCTTTCGCCCCATAGCATGACAATGCTTCGCGCTCATTGCCATCAATTTTCAATCAATCGGCCATTGCCGGCACCGTTCAAGACATCTGCTGCGCTCTCCGCATGAGGCCGACCACCAACCAGTTTGGCTATCTCCTTTTCGCATTTATGCATGTATCGCAAACTCTTCTCGAAAGAAGCAAGCTCGTTCTTGGCTTTCTTTTTCTCTTCCTTGTTTAGGCTGGAATCTTTGGAACGTTCGAAAAGTATGGCCTGTTGGATTTCCATCTGCCCGATTTGATTGGCCAATTCGTGTCGAATTGACTCAATCAACTCCTCTGCTTTATCGCCCTGGACCAATGAATCTTTGCAGAAAGTGAGGAGCTTGGCGCATTCATTAAGCGCAAACTCTCCCTTGGTTCCGGTCAGCAGCGCGGTAATGGCTGTCGCCGCACCACCACTAGCCAAACCCAGAGCCGCACCACCACCAGCGATTATCGCTGTTCCACCTGCCATGCCAAGCCCGCCAGCAGCCAACGATCCATATCCAACTGCCGCAAGACTGGCGCTGGTAAGGGCAGCACCGGATAATCCAGCAACAGACGAACCCGCAAGCACCGGTGCTATAACCAGAGCCATCGCAAATGCGACACCTTCAGTAGCACCCATGATTGCCACAGTTCCCGCAGCACCGATGATTTTCCTGTTACGACTGCCGTCCAAGATGCTCGCGTTCCGCCTCAAGACTTTGGCAACATATTTCACAGACGATTTGTCCGGATCACCGAACACCTCACACCACATTTCGTCAAGAATCTTCGAATCAAACGGAGGACTCTTACCTTTCTTGCCAGTTTCGTCTTCACCAGATTCAATCAGCTCATACGGCTTAAACCGAGCAAGCTCAATCAGAACCAGTCGCTTCCAAAGACCGCCATCTCTTGCTACGAGATCCTCTGCCTCCTGCTTCACTTGACCGAGATTAAGCAGATGACAGCTCTCAGGAAGTCGCTTACCCCATTGATCAAGCCATTGCTCCTTATCAGCACGACTCTTTGGTTTACCTCGCTCGATGTCCTTATAAACGGACAACCGCTCAATAGAGAACAAAACAGACTGATGCTCAGGCTTCAGCAACAGCAGATTCAATGCCACCTGACCGTCAGCTACATCCTTCTGTTGCGATCTCACATGCTCGCCCCTGTGCTCCCACACTGTTTTGGCATCGACGCCCACCGCGAAGACCAAGCGGGCAACACCCACGTAATTGATTCTCAGAATGAATTCCTTGACGCCTTCTTTCGGCTCATCCTGTAACCCGACCAGCACAGCCCGAATGGCGGCATCAACTGTATCAACCGCAGTGAAAGTCGCCGAAGCAATGGACACCATGCACACGACTCTGGGATTATCGAACGGAAGCAACTCAGCTACATCTAGCTTCCTCAAGTCGCCCAACGACCTGAAGAAGAGCTGATTGACCATTCTGTGCGTAGGCATCAAATCTCTTTTTAGCAGTATTAGGCAACAGCATGAGGATATCAATATCGCTGGTATTGATTGCTGTGCCTCGCCCATATGAAACTACGTACAAACTGTGAGCAGTGTCGCTTTCATAATTCCAAAAACGACGATTCACCGCTTTCGTAATTCGCCTATACCGCATTGTTATATTTTCGCAAGCTTTAGCCGCGCACCTACTCCCCTATGACTATTCCCAGACCCAGTTTTCTGACGAGTTCGGTCATTCCATAAGCTACGGCACCGAATCCCACGAAATTAATCAGCACCATCAGCCATGGCGAAATATTAGGCCAAAAATTAAAGGATAGATATATCAGCGGAGAGTGGAAAAGGTATATTCCCATGCTGTTGCGGCTTATTTTCCGCAGTGTCGCTGTCGAATGATTCGGAACGACGAGGTATGCCACCAGAACGCAGATCAAAGAGAGGATTTTGCCAAGTAGCATTGATTCGATGCCACACCCGGTAATCAGACATCCAATACCTGCCGCACAGACAAGCACAATCTTCATTCCACCGGTGCATACTTCTCTAATCCACTTTTCATGTCTGTGGAAAAGCACACCCACCACGAACCACATATAGTTCTGGCCGAACTGCCCTAAATAAGGCCAAGACACGGGAATCGCAACCGTCAGCAAGGCAATCGCCACAAGACTTAAATCGAACAGTGATGGCTTGCTTTCGAAAAGCGGAACGCGGGCAATCAGGTCGGTTAGCACCAGCATCAGGAACAACGTCGGCAAGAACCAGAGATGTCCGTTGTCATAGCCAAAGTAAATATACTTGACAAGCACGTTGGCCGGGTTCACATCCTGATATGCCGGATAATCGGCAAGCATTCTTAACGGATACAACCACAATGCGCCAATAATCAGAAAAGGAACTACGACACGTCGCAGTTTGTTTTTCAGAAAACCCCTGAAAGAACGCTTCCCATTCAATGAATATACGAGGCAGAATCCCGATATCGAAAAGAACAACGGCATTTGAATAAGGTTAATTATGTCTTTCAGTCCGTTTAGAGGGGGGGCTGAGACTGTTGTGGGATACAGCGCCCATTTATCCGAATACAGGATAACGCTGTGCCCTAGAACCACAAGAATTATTGCGACTGCTCGCAAATTCTCAATGTCTTCTCTTTTCTTCACCATTCATTCTCCTGCTTCTCTCTCGCTGAAATCTCTTTTAACCCACTAACCACCGCTCTGGAAAGCGCCATTATTTACGAATTAACGGCCTGCGCTTTGATATGGCCTGATTTTTCCGTCCTTAATAGTGGGGCGGCTTGCGCCGCTTGGTTTACATAATACTCGGTTCGGTCCGTTCCGGTGTCCGGTGGCCCGAGGGCCGGTGCGGACGCTTCGAGTCCCCGCCACGAGACCCGCCGGAACGTCGCCGATTCCGGGTCCCTCGGATCCCGGAAGGGCTTGCAACGTGTTTATGTTCAATGGTTTTAAGACCGGTTGAGCGTTTGGTTTTTAGTCCGAAAGAGCGGTAGGAATTAGTCCATTTCATCGTTGATGGAAAACAAGTGACACCGGTCTGTCGTTATCGATTAGTTTCCCGAGTTGAAAAAACAACCATTGACGGTTCTCGGGAAAGGAAAGGAATGACCATACCGGTGTCGGTTCAACAACGTATCAGGCTCCTTGACCAGCAGGGAACGCCATGGCGAGCCATCGCCCGTGATTTGAACGTGTCCAGGGACACGGTCGGGAAATACGCCTTGATGGAGGATTGCTCGCCCAAACCCAAACCATCGACCACGCGGCCGAGGAAACTCGACGGGTTCACGCCCGTGATCGACGAGTGGTTGCAAGCGGACCGGTTCATGCCCCGCAAGCAGCGCCATACCGCCAAACGCGTGTACGACAGACTCGTCACGGAGAAAGGGTTCACCGGCTCGTATTCCGCGGTGCAGCGTTACGTGAAGCAATGACGTCAAGAACATCGTCCCGCCTGTGACGGGTTCATGGAGCTGGAATGGCGGCCCGGGGTCATGCAGGTCGATTTCGGCGAGGCCGTGGTGGTGCTGGCGGGCGTGAAAACCAAGGTGCATTGCCTGGTGGCGTCGTTTCCGTATTCGAACAAGCGTTACGTGGTCGCGTTGCCTGGCGAGAACGCGCAATGCGTGTGCGAGGGATTGGTCGAGATCTTCGAGCATATCGGCCTGGTTCCGATGGTGTTGGTGATGGATAACGCCACAGGGGCCGCGCACCGGACCGCTTGGGACAAGATCACGATCGTCGGGCTCTTCCAGTTGTTCCTGGAGCATTACCGGATCGAGGCCAGGTTCTGCAATCCCAGGAGCGGTTGGGAGAAAGGCAGCGTGGAGAACGCGGTCGGGTTCCTGCGCCGCAACCTCATGGTCCCGTTGTTGAACGTCGAGTCCTATGCGCAGTTAAGCAAGCATCTGCTGTCGCGGTGTGACGAACTCGGCAACGACAAGCATTACCGGGCTGATGAAAGCGTGAACGACTTGTTCGAAGAGGACCGGGCGGGCATGCGGCCATTGCCGCGCGTGCGCTTCGACGCGGTCGATTGGCAGGAACGGCGCGCCGACAAGGAAGGTGTCATACAGGTCGGTTCGTATCGTTACCTCGCGGGCCCGGCCTGGCGTAGCTGGCCGCTATTGGTGGGATTGCGCGCGTTCGACGTGGAGATCCGTACCCGCGACGGCCGCAAGGTGGCCTCGCTGCCCAGGGCTTATGGCGAGCAGGCCGGTACGGTGCGTAGCCCGTCGTCGCTGCTGCCGGCATTGGCGCGCAAGCCACGCGCGTGGGGCGAATCACCCGTGCGCGGTGATTTTCCCGAGGGCCTGAGAACCCTGATCGACGCGCAGGACTCCGCCCGGCGCAAGGCCACGTTCCGCTTGTTGGAGCGCGTGGGTGCCGCTTGCGGTTTCGACGCGGCCTGCAAAGCCGCGGAACACATCATCGGCCAGGGCAGACCGATCGACGAGGCAGCCCTGAGCATCATGGCCAGACGGATAGCGTCCGGCGAGGCGCCGGCCGATGTTCCCGCGCCCGACCTGAGCGTGTACGACGACTTCATGAAAACAGGCGATGGCGATACGCTCAAGGAGCGGGAAGGAGGGAAGGACCGATGAGCCGGATCCAGAACCCCGCGCCGGACGCCACCCGACGCCGCGCGTCCACGAACAGGAAAATGGAAACGATCATGCGATTGGCGCGCCGACTGCCGTTGACCAGGCAAGTGCTCGCCGACCAGCTCGAAACCGCGACCCCGTCGCAAATGGAGTTCATGGACCAATGGATGAACGCGGAGATCGAGTCCAGGGAACGATCGAAACGATCCCGGCTGCTCAAGCAGGCCGGTTTCCCGGCCGTCAAGACATTGGACGGCTATGACTGGGAGAACATTCGTTTTCCGGTGGATTGGGGCAGGCGGTCGCTTGAATCATTGGAGTTCGCGAGCCGTCCGGAGGATGTGGTCATGTTCGGACCTCCCGGCACGGGCAAAACCCATCTGGCGATGGCGTTGGGAAGGAAGGCCTGCCTGGAAGGCATGACGGTACGGTTCTTCACCGCCGCTGGCCTGGTCATGCGCTTGTTGCACGCCAGCACGGAAGGCAAACTCGACAGGGAAATCGCGTCCATCGGCAAGGCCCGCCTGTTGATCATCGACGAGTTGGGCTACGTGCCGATCGACGAGGAAGGCAGCCGGTTGTTGTTCCAGGTCATCACCAACGCGTACGAGATGCAATCCATCGTTTACACCACGAACATCGAGTTCAGCGGGTGGGGCCGGGTGTTCGGGGATCCGAACATGGCCGCGGCGATCATCGACCGGACCGTGCATCACGGCAGGATGCTCAGGTTCGAGGGCGAGTCCTATCGCAGGACTCATGCTCTTATGCAATGAAACAATAAAACACGAGCAATGACAGGCCAGTTCCGAACTGGACTAAAACCTACCGCTTTTTCGGAAGGAAAACTCACGCCACACTGGCCTATAACAACTTGACAAAACACATTGCAACGCCGGACGAGCCCGGTCCTGTACGCGCCGTCGGCGCTCTCGGCCATGGCGTTGCCGTACGGGTCGGGTGGATTCTAGTGGTGGTTGCAACGCCTGATTGGTTTTGTTGGTTGTTAGGTTAGCTTGCGGTGTTGAGTAGTTCGATGATCTTCTCGCTGGGCTTCATGAACCCGAGGGTTTTGCGTGGCCGGTCGTTGAGTTCCTCGGCGACCGCGTCGAGGTAGTCCTCCGGGTAGACGGATAGGTCGGTGCCTTTGGGGAAGTACTGGCGCAGGAGCCCGTTGGTGTTCTCGTTGGTACCGCGCTGCCACGGGGAGTGCGGGTCGCAGAAGTAGACGGCCATGTCCAGTGCCGTGGTGATCCGTTTGTGCAGGGCGAGCTCGCTTCCCTGGTCCCAGGTCAGGCTGTTGCGCAGGAGTTTGGGCAGGTGCTGCATCTTGTCGATGATGGCCTGCTGGACGTGTTCGGCGTCGTGCCCGTCGGGCAGGCGCAGCAGGATCGTGAACCTGGTGGTGCGCTCGACGAGCGTGCCGATGGCGCTTTGGTTCTTGGCGCCGGTGATCAGGTCGCCCTCCCAGTGTCCGGGCACGGCGCGGTCCTCTATCTCGGCCGGCCGTTCGCTGATCATGACCATGGGCTCGCGGAACCGGGGTCTGCGCCCGCCGTCGCCCTGTGGCTTGCGCTTGGCCCGGCCTTGCCTCATGGCGCGTTTCAGCTCCTGTTTGAGTTCGCCCCTGGCCTGCAGGTAGATGGCCTGGTAGATCGTCTCGACGCTCGCGTGCATATCCCCATTATCCGGGAAGTCCAGCCTCAGCCGGTTGGCTATCTGCTCCGGGCTCCAATGCCTGCGCAACCCGGCGGCGATCTCGTCCCACGGTCGCGTGCCCTCGGCCGCCTTGCGTGGTTTGGGGCGTTTGAGCCGGTCCGCGGCCTTCTGCTGGGCGCGGTAGGGCTCGTAACCGCCGGACTCGGGATTCCTGTTGCGCTCGACCTCGCGGCTGACCGTGCCGGGGTCGCGGCCCAGCAGCCGGGCGATGGCGCGGATCGAATCGCCCAGACGCAGACGGTCCGCGATGGCGATCCTCTCGTCCTGGCTCAGATAGCGCGCATGGATCTTCTTTGGTTTGTCCATGGTGGAACGATACCAGTCCACCAGGGGTTTCTCGTTCCTTCCCGTGGCGCGCGTCCTGCCGTTGCGCCACGCCTTGCCGGCGCGTTTCGAGACGCCGACCGCGTGCGCGGCCTGGGTGAAGTTCATGCCCTCCTCATCCAGCAGGCGCACGTACTCGGCGCGTCTCGCCTCGCACATCTCGTTCCTCGTCGGGTATTCGACGCCGTTGAACGCCCAACGGCGTGCGTCGCGGTCCCCGTCATGATGATGGCTTTTCATCACCTGATCCTCCTTGCGGTAGGTCAGGTGTTGCAACGATCACTAGAACCCGCCTAGGTGCCAGCGCGGGCAGGGGGGGGTATTAGTGCGCGACCGCAGCGTGGCGCAAGTCAGAGAAGACTGAAAGGGCATGGCTCATCACGATGAATGCACGGCAACTGTGGGCGAAGGCGTGACGTTGTTCGCGTCGGTGAAGGAGGGCGCGTGATGGCGGAATCGGCACGGCACTCAGGGCGCAAAACTCCCTGGAAGACGATCCTGGCGGTGTTGCTGGTGGTCGCGATCGCGGCCGGCGACTACAAGGACGCCGCGGCCGGCGAGACGGCAGCGCTCCAGAACATCGTAATGTCCCCGTGCCCGTTCGACGCGGGGCATGGGGACGTTCGTCATGCGCGGCGGATACGGGCTGGCGCGGCCCGTGTGCCGGCCCGTGTATGGCCAAGTACAGGGCCGTGCCTTATCCTTGGGGGAGAGAACAAGGCAAGGAGACATCACGTCATGCAGCAGCAGAACATGGGAGAGCGTACGCCGCAGGGCACGCCGCGTCACGCCGGCCCGAAGCCGCTGAACACGCCGGAGGAGCTGCGGGCCATCCGGCAGGCCATGGACGAGGGCAAGAACCCGCTGCTCGCCACGGGCGTGCCGCGCTGGGAGGATCAGGTGGGCGTCAGCCGTATCATCAACCGCCGGGTGCTGGAGCTCGAACCGCTGCCCACCCCGGCCCAGGTGTTGGCGGAACTGCCTCTTGACTCCGCCGCGCAGGAGATCGTCGCCTACTCGCGCGACGAGATACGCGCCTGCCTGTATGGGCAGGACGACCGTCTGCTCGTCATCGTCGGCCCCTGCTCGGTGCACGACCCGAACGCCGCGCTCGACTACGCGCACCGGCTGTCGAAGGTGATGAAGGAGACCGAAGGCGAACTGCTCATCGTGATGCGCGTGTACTTCGAGAAGCCGCGAACGACGGTCGGCTGGAAGGGACTGATCAACGACCCCGACATCGACGGCAGCCACAACATCCGCAAGGGCCTGCTGCTCGCGCGCAAGACGCTGATCGGCGTGCTGGGCGAAGGACTCGCCGCCGCCACGGAATTCCTGGAGCCCACCAGCCCCCAGTTCATCTCCGACGCGGTCAGCTGGGGCGCGATCGGCGCCCGCAACACCGAATCGCAGGTCCACCGCCAGCTCGCCAGCGGCATGTCGATGCCGATCGGATTCAAGAACGCGACCGACGGGTCCGTCAAGGCCGCCGTCAACGGCTGCTACGCCTCCGCGCAGCAGCACACGTTCTTCGGCATCGACCACATGGGCCGGGCCTGCGCGGTGGAGACGCTCGGCAACCCGGACTGCCACGTGGTGCTGCGCGGCTCGATCCACGGGCCGAACTACGACACCGCATCCGTGCGCCGTGCGATGGACGACGTGCGCGCGATGATGCCGGCGGAATCTGCCGCCACTCACGGGCTCATCATCGACTGCTCGCACGGCAACTCCGGCAAGGACGAGCACCGGCAGGCAGAGGTCGTGCGAGACATCGCCCGGCGCATAGCCGATGGCGAGGAAGGCATCACCGGCATCATGATGGAAAGCTTCATCGAAAGCGGCAACCAGCCGGCGGCCCCGCTCGACCAACTGGTCTACGGCAAGTCGATCACCGACCGCTGCATCGGCTGGGACGAGACGGAACGGCTGCTGCACGAGCTCGCCGACGCGGTGTCCGCCCGGCGCTGGCGCTGAAACGGCGTCCATCACTCTTCACGAACAACCACACGGAAAGGATTCCCATGACCACCATCGCCATCATCGGCGCATTGGACGACGAAGTCGCACTCATCGCCGCATCACTGAACGACGTCACCCACGACCGCCAAGCCGGCCTCGATGTGACGCGCGGCACGCTGGGAACCAACGAAGGAGGCACCGTCACCGCCGTCGCGACCGTCGGCGGCATGGGACTGGTCAACGCCGCCGCCACCACCCAGCACCTGATCGACACATACCATCCCGACGCGGTGATCTTCTCCGGCATCGCCGGCAACCTCAACCGGAACCTGCACATCAACGACGTGGTGCTCGGCGGCACACTGCGCTACCTCGACACCGACATGCGACTCGTCGGCCAATGGAAGCCCGGCACCGAGCAGCAGCCCGTCGAGGAATTCCACTCCGACGACCGTCTGCTGTCCCTCGCCGACCAGGCGCTCGCGGCCATGGGCGTCACGCACATCATCGGCATCATCGCGTCCGGCAACTACTTCGTCGATACGCCGGCGCAGATCGCCAAGGTCATCCACGACACCGGCGCCGACGCCGTCGAGATGGAAGGCGCATCCGTGGCGCACGTCGCCGCCCGAAACGAAGTACCCGCGTTGGTGATCCGCGCGCTGAGCGACAACGCCGACACCGACTACGAGGAGTTCAAGGGCTTCGATATCTCCGAATACGCGGATACCGCGGCCCGCATCGTGCTCGACATCCTGCGGCGCATGTGATGCCGGGCGCGGCTCGCTTCGACGGGCTGCGCCGCGGAAGGACACGGCAAGTTGAACAACTGGCAAACTTACGTAGTCGCGCTGGCGGCGGGACGTGCGGAGCCGTTACGCTGAAACCATCCGCATCCGCATCATCGGTGCGGGTGGATGAGAGCGGTGCAGGGCCGAGGAAAGGCGGGGCGGGTCCGATGACATGGGTGCATGTGGCGTTGGCGGTGCTGGTGACGATTATCGTGTTGGTGATTGCCGTATCGAGGTCGTACGCGCTGGGGCGCGAGTCCGGCGAACGCGACACGCTGGCGGGACAGGGGAGCGATTCCGGCTCGCTGTTCGGCACCGACGTGCCGGTGCGCGAGGCGGAACAGGGGCTCATCGACGTCATGCCGTCCGAGGTGATCGTCTGCGACGGCAACGGTTCCGTGCGGTGCTCCAGCAAAAGCCAGGTGAACGTCGATGTCATCGAGAACGGCTGGATCGTCAAGGACGAGATCCTTGACATCCTGCACGTCGTGGTGGAGAACGGGGGCGTGCGGGAACGCGAGATGCGCGTCTCGCTCGACCTGACCCGCATGTCGAGCGCGATTTCCGGACGAGGTGTCACCGCCGGCAGCTCCGCTCCCTCCGACAGCTACCTGCGCGTACGCGTCGGCCATATCTGCGACGGGCTGTACGCGGTGTTCATCAACGACGTGACCGAGCAGCGTCGGTTCGAGCGGATGCGCCGCGACTTCGTCACCAACGTCTCCCACGAGCTGAAGACCCCCGCAGGCGCGATCTCGCTGCTCGCCGAAACCGTCTCCGACGCGGCGGATGACCCTGGCGCCGTGCGGTATTTCGCCGGCCGCATCACCAAGGAGTCCGCGCGGCTGACCGAACTGGTGACCCACCTGATCGAACTGCAGCGCGCGCAGGACGCGCCGGCGATGCTCAAGGCGCAGCGCATATCCGCCATGTCGGTGGTGCGCGCGGCCGTCGGCGAGAACCTGGTGCAGGCCGGTGCGAAGCACATCGCCATACGGCTGTCGCTGCGCGGCGAGCAGGCGCCGGTCGACGCTGACGCCGCCGCGGACGACGAGGCGCAGCGCGACATCGCCATCATGGTCGACCGGGAGACCCTCACCATGGCCGTGAAGAACCTCGCCGAAAACGCCATCCGCTACTCGCCCGAATACACGACGGTCAGCGTGAGCGTCTCGCTGTGCAAGGACCCGAGCTCCATGACGATTCGCGTGATCGACCAGGGCATCGGCATCCCCTCGGCGTCGCTGGACCGCGTATTCGAACGGTTCTACCGGGTCGATCCGGCGCGGTCGCGGGCCACGGGCGGCTCGGGGCTTGGCCTGGCCATCACCAAGCATTGCGTGCAGGAGTGCGGCGGTACGATCTCCGTATGGTCGCGCGAGGGCGAAGGCTCCACGTTCACCATCGAGCTGCCGGTCGCCCCCGAACCGGATGACGATGACGGCGAGCGGGCGGATGACGGCGAAGCGCCCGGCGAGACCGTCGGCGCGCCGGAGGCCGGCGACGCCGCGACGCAGGAGTAGGCCCGCCGCCACGGTCTCCCCGGCACGTCGGCCACCCATCGTGAAACCCGCGGAAAAGCAACGTAGTCTTCGGGGCCGAATGCGGGCGGTGCCGGAACACGCTACGATGGTGACGGTACGGACATTGAACACAGTATGTGTGAAAGGTAAACATGACACGCATTCTCATCGTGGAAGACGAGGAATCATATCGTGAGCCCTTGGTGTACCAGCTGACGCGCGAGGGCTACGACGTCTCCGCCGCAGCCAGCGGTGAGGAGGGCCTGGAGCTGTTCACCAAGGGCGGCATCGACCTGGTGCTGCTCGACCTGATGCTGCCGGGCATCGACGGCACGGCACTGTGCCGGCGCATCCGCGAGCAGAGCCGCGTGCCGATCATCATGCTCACCGCCAAAAGCGCCGAGATCGACAAAGTCGTCGGTCTGGAGATCGGTGCGGACGATTACGTGACCAAGCCCTACTCGTTCCGCGAGCTGCTCGCGCGCATCCGCGCGGTCCTGCGGCGCAATCAGGGCGCGGTCGAGGCCAGCGGTGCGGTCGACGACGACATCCCGCTGGTGTGCGGCGACATCTCCATGCAGGTCGGCCAGCATCAGGTCACCGTGCGCGGCGAAAGCGTGTTCTTCCCGCTCAAGGAATTCGAACTGCTCGAATACCTCATGCAGAACAAGGGGCGCGTGATGACCCGACACCAGCTCATCGACCGCATCTGGGGCTCCGATTACGTCGGCGACACGAAGACCCTCGACGTGCACGTCAAACGCGTGCGCTCCAAGATCGAGGAGGATCCGGCCCATCCCCAGTACCTGACCACCGTGCGCGGCCTCGGCTACAAGATCGACAGCCCGCAGCAGTGACCGGCCCGCACCCGGTATAAAGCGCCCTCGGCCCGCCTGAACCACCCGGTGCAGGCGGGCCCCGAACCATATCCCGCAAACCGCGCATTCCAACTACGTGGCAAGGTCGGCAACTATTCATCTTCTGTTTACCGATTTTGTCTTCCGACCCCTCGAACAGCCCATAGGCTAGTAACTGTCATGAAAAGGAATCGGCTCTGAATCGTATGACACGAGCCGCTATGACAGTTGATAAGAGGAAAGAAACAATGCGTAAGAATCTCTTCGTTCGTTCCATCGCGGCGGTTTCCGGCATCGTGATGCTGGCGTCGCTCGCCGCCTGTGGCGACAACACTTCGTCCGCCGGCAACAACTCCGGTTCCACCTCGACCGAGAAGATTACCGGCAGCTTCTCCGGCGCCGGTGCCACCTCCCAGCAGGCGGCCGAGGAAGCCTGGATCTCCGCCTACATGGCGGCGAACTCCGGCGCGAACGTCACCTACAACCCGACCGGTTCCGGCGCGGGCGTCACCACCTTCCTGAGCGGCGCCACCGCGTGGGCCGGCTCCGACAAGGCCCTCTCCGATGACGAAGTCACCCAGTCCTCCGACAAGGCGTGCGCCAACGGCACCACCGCGTTCGACGTGCCGGTCTACATCTCCCCGATCGCCATCATCTTCAACTTGAAGGGCGTTTCCGACGCCGGCAAGCACATCAACCTCGATGCCGACACCGCCGCCAAGATCTTCGACGGCAAGATCGTCAAGTGGAACGATCCGGCCATCGCCAACCAGAACAAGGACTTGACCTTGCCCGACACCCAGATCACCGTCGTGCACCGCTCCGACAAGTCCGGCACCACGCAGAACTTCGTGAGCTACTTCAAGGACCAGGCCCCCGACTCCTGGACCCATGAGCTCTCCGAGAACTGGCCTGACATCCCCGGCCAGCAGAGCGCCAAGGGCACCTCGGGCGTCGTCACCGCCGTCAAGCAGGCCGATGGCACCATCGGCTACGCCGACTTCTCCCAGGTCGGCGACCTGGGCACCGCGGCCATCAAGGTCGGCGAGAACTACAACGAGATCTCCGCTGACGCCGGTTCCAAGGTCATCGAGGATTCCGAGATCGACACGTCCGTCAAGGGCGACAACCGCGTGGTCGTGAAGATCAACCACGCCACCAAAGCCAAGGGCGCCTACCCGATCGTGCTGGTCTCCTACGACATCGCCTGCCCCGCCTACAAGGACGCCAACACCGCCAAGTTCGTCAAGAGCTGGCTCACCTACGTGACCAGCGACGAAGGCCAGAAGACCGCCTCCTCCGCTGCCGGCTCCGCCCCGCTGCCGAGCAACATCGTCGAGAAGGTCACCAAGTCCATCGAGGCCATCAAGACCAAGTGATCAGCGTGAGCTGACACGCCGTATGGCGGATGCCGCAGAACACCTGACACAATGAAAGGTGTCTGCGGCTTCTGTCGGTTGTACACGGCCGTGAAGCCACCATTGAAAATGCATACGAAGGAGAACCTGTGAGTTCGCAAGACAAAGCGGCAGACAGTCCGGCCAGTACAGGCAAGACCGGCGATGTCGTGTTCAAGACGATCGCCTATGCTGCCGGCATTCTCATTCTCGTCGCGCTTGCGGCGGTGTTCCTGTTCCTGCTGTTTCAGGCGTGGCCGCTGATCGGAGGCGATCAGGCCGCGAACACCGCCACCATCGAATCATTCACCGGCAACCGCGCGCACAACTTCTGGCAGTACGTGGGCCCGCTGGTGTTCGGCACGGTGCTTGTCTCCGCGCTGTCGCTGATCATCGCGTTTTTCATCTCGATCGGCATCGCCCTGTTCATCTCGCATTACGCACCCAAGAAGCTGGCGACCGCGCTGAGCTACGTGGTCGACCTGCTCGCCGCCATCCCGTCCGTCATCTACGGCCTGTGGGGCGGCCTGATTCTGGTGCCGGCCATCCAGCCGGTGTGGAACTGGTTCGCGAAGTACCTGAGGTGGACCTACATCTTCGATGGATCGCTCAATGACCCGTCGGTCGCCGACAGCCCCTCGCGAACCGTCGCCACGGTCGCCGTCGTGCTGGCCGTCATGATCCTGCCGATCATCACCTCGGTGTCGCGCGACATCTTCATGCAGACCCCGCGTCTGCAGGAGGAGGCGGCCATCGGCCTGGGCGCCACCAAGTGGGAGATGATCAAGCTGGCCGTGCTGCCGTTCGGCAAGTCCGGCATCGTCTCCGCATCCATGCTCGGCCTGGGCCGCGCGCTCGGCGAGACCATGGCCGTCCTCATGATTCTTTCCCCCGGCCTGACGTACTCGATCAAGCTGCTGCGGGCATCCCAGAACCAGACCATCGCGGCGAACATCGCGGCGCAATACCCGGAAGCCGACCCGAACATCGGCGTGCCCGTGCTGATCGGCACCGGCCTCGTGCTGTTCGTTATCACGTTCCTCGTGAACTTCGTCGCCCGTAAGATCACCGAGAAAGCGAGCGCATGATGAGTGAAGCAACCGCAAAGAGCACCATCAGCGTCGACGCGAACGCCGTGAAGAAGACGCCCGCTGCACGCAACGACAAGCAACTGCCCGACATCGACTTCGACCGGTTCAAGACCAGCCGTTCCTTCGCCGCGTCCCGCAAGCGCAAGGACGTCTTCATGAAGAGCCTGATCTGCCTCGCCTTCATCATCGCGTGCATCCCGCTGATCTCCGTGCTGTGGACGACCGTCGCCAACGGCATCAAGCGACTGAACCTCAACTTCCTTTCGTACAACATGTCCGGCGTCGTCGGCGGCAGCCAGACGCCCTCCGGTGGATACGGCGGTGTGCTGCACGCCATCATCGGTACGTTGGAGATCACCCTGGGCGCCATGGTCATCTCCGTGCCGGTCGGCCTGATGTGCGCGGTCTACCTGATCGAGTACGCGGCCCGCGGCAACAAGCTCGCCAAGTCCATCGGCCTGCTGGTCGACGTGATGAGCGGCATCCCGTCCATCGTCGCCGGTCTGTTCGCCTACTCGATGTTCTCGCTCATCGGCGGCCCCGGCACCATCAGCGGCTTCGAAGGCTCCGTCGCGCTTTCGCTGCTGATGATCCCGACCGTCGTCAAGACCAGTGAGGAGATGCTGAAGGTCGTGCCCGGCGACCTGCGTGAGGCCTCGTACGCGCTGGGCGTTTCCAAGCAGCGCACCATCTGCAAGATCGTGCTGCGCACCGCCCTGCCCGGCATCGTCTCCGGCGTCATCCTGGCCATCGCGCGAGTGATCGGCGAGACCGCGCCGCTGCTGATGACCGCAGGCTACGCGACGTTCACCAACGTGAACCTGTTCAGCGGCGAGATGACCACGCTTCCCGTGTTCGTCTACCAGGAATACAGCAAGCTGCGTGCCAACTGCCCGCCCAACGCCGGCTCCTCCTGCGTCACCACGATCCCGATGGAACGCTCCTGGGCCGCCGCCCTGGTGCTGATCATCATCGTGCTGATCCTCAACCTCATCGGCCGTGTCGTGGCTCGCGTCTTCGCCGTGAAGTCCGAACGGTAAGCCGCCGTACACTGTATATACATCAATAAAGGAATTCATATGGGACAACGCATTGACGTCAAACATCTGAACATCTACTACGGCGACTTCCTGGCCGTGGAGGATGTCAACATCAACATCGAACCCAACAAGGTCACCGCGTTCATCGGGCCGTCCGGCTGCGGCAAGTCCACGGTGCTGCGCACCCTCGACCGCATGCACGAGATCATCCCCGGCGCCCACGTCAAGGGTGAGGTCGAGCTCGAAGGCAAGAACCTGTATGCCAAGGACGTGGACCCCGTCGCCGTGCGCCGCGATGTCGGCATGGTGTTCCAGCGCCCGAACCCGTTCCCCACGATGACGATTCGTGAGAACGTGCTCGCCGGCGTGCGCCTGAACAACCGCCGCATCTCCAAGTCCGACGCCGACGACCTGGTCGAGTGGGCGCTCAAGGGCGCCAACCTGTGGGAAGAGGTCAAGGACCGTCTCGACAACCCGGGCATCGGCCTGTCCGGCGGTCAGCAGCAGCGTCTGTGCATCGCCCGCGCCGTGGCCGTGCACCCGCAGGTGCTGCTGATGGACGAGCCGTGCTCCGCGCTCGACCCGATCTCGACGTTGGCCGTCGAGGACCTGATCAACGAGCTCAAGGGCGACTACACGATCGTGATCGTGACCCACAACATGCAGCAGGCCGCCCGTATCGCCGATTACACCGCCTTCTTCAACCTGAAGGCCGTCGGCGAGCCCGGCCACCTGGAGTACTTCGCGGACACCACCACGATGTTCAACAACCCCCAGAACGCCGAAGCCGAGCGCTACATCTCCGGTCGTTTCGGCTGATCGGCGGCGCGCTGGCGGATCGCATGCGTTGCATCCGCCCGCGCGTCCATCGCCACAAGACCCCGCCTCCGCGCGGGGTCTTCGCGTTTGTGAGGGGGAGCTCCGGAATAGAAGAAGCGACGGCGATGCTGGACAACTGCCGTGTTGTGCGATTTTGCAGATGTTGTACAACGACATTCTTGATTGTCACGCTCCGCTCCACCCGAGAACGTTCGCGTTGTTCCCGGTCATAGCATGATTCGACGCCTATCGTCTTCGGTCATACCGATACCCGTGCTTCCTTGCCAGTCCCTCTAGGCTGCTTGCGATGACCTCGAAGCTCCGCGCTCGGCGAGTCGTCTTGCTATACGCAGGGCCAGTTCCGCAATCGACATCTCGTCAATCAGATTTTGAGCGGTCACGATGATTAATATCCAGCCGTGGGCCCGCAACCGTTCCCTTTTTTCGTTGTCTCGGCGCCACTGGACCTTATCCGTTCGATGATGATCGCCGTCATATTCCACTCCGACCTTGAACTCGACCCATGCGATGTCCAGCGAAATGGCTGCTCCTGAACGAAAGGTGATTCCAGGAACCACGACATTGCATCGTCCATCCGGTATTCCGTGGCGTTGAACGCCCAGCCGTAGCGAGCTTTCGGCGGGAGACCGTATATTGGGGCGTACCAGTGTCATGGCTTGCCTGCAAATGCTTTTTCCTCGGAACGGCGGCATCTCTTTTATGAAACGCTGCAACTCCAGATACAATTTGTCCGCGTCCGGCGCGCCATTGCGTACCAGCATCGTGAGAATGGAATCTCCGAGCACAACAAGATCCTCTGTCGAAAGATATGGGGACAGCTGCGCCCACACATGAAACACGTGCAATGCGTGCACGCCATTCGATATGTGGATGAGTGATTGCGGAGTGCAATGGCTCCAGATGTGGACAATGACCGGGACGGATTTCAACGGTCGAATATGAGGCCTGCCGGAGCGCGTCCGCACCGTGACATGCAGCGCGGCCGTGTCGAGATTGCAGTGGGAGGGCACCGGCACGCCTTGCAGTTCCAGAGTGGTGGTCATGCCGAAGAGCAGCTGGCGGTCGGACTGCCCTACCGTGGCGGTGCAGCGTTGCAGAGTCTGCCGCCTAATCTGTTCCAATGACTGGAACATGGTGGCTGTCGGCTCGCCCGGTATCGGTTCGTAATCGTTCATGGGCGCAACGCTAGCGGGTCGGGGGCCCGCGCGCCACCGACAGCGGGATTTCTGTGGATATGTGGATGGAGAACGGGTTATCCACATATATCCACAGGCCGTCCGGCACCATAACATCCATGACTTATGAAGATGTTATGGTGGGCGTGTTCGGGAAACCGGGCGAATAGCAGTTTGTCTCGCCGAGGCCGGATGGCCTCGCACATTCAAGGAAGCAGAGAAAGTATGGAGAAGTTCTTCCATTTGAAGGAGAACGGCACGACCGTGTCCACGGAGATCGTGGCTGGCCTCACCACGTTCTTCGCGATGAGCTACATCATCGTCGTCAATCCGCAGATCCTGCACCAGACCGGCATGCCGTGGGGCGGCGTGTTCCTGGCAACGATCATCGCGGCCATCATCGGCACGCTCGTCATGGGCCTGTTCGCCAATGTGCCGTACGCGCAGGCGGCCGGCATGGGTCTCAACGCGTTCTTCACCTACACGGTGTGCTTCGGTCTGAAGTTCACGTGGCAGGAGACGCTGTGCATGGTGTTCCTGTGCGGCCTCATCAACATCATCATCACCGTCACCAAGATCCGCAAGATGATCATCGAGGCGATCCCGCCCATGCTGCAGAACGCCATCGGTGGCGGCATCGGCATATTCGTCGCCTACGTCGGCATGCTCAACGTCAACCTCGTCACCTTCACCCCGAAGGACACCAAGGCCGCCGGCAAGGGCCTGGCCACCGGCGCCACGCCTGGTCTGGCCACGCTGAACACCCCGACCCTGTGGCTGTTCCTGATCGGCCTGCTGTTCGCCATCGTGTTCACCGTGCTCAAGCTCAAGGGCGGTATGCTGCTGACCATCGTCATCACCGCGATCATCGGCATCCCGATGGGCCTGACCAGCATGTCCAACTCCGTGTCCATCTCCGACACGTTCGCCCAGCTGCCGCAGACCTTCGGCGTGATCTTCAGCGCCGATGGCTTCCCGGCGCTGTTCTCCGACGTATCCAAACTGCCGCTCGTGCTGGTCACGATCTTCGCGTTCTCGATGTCCGACACGTTCGACACGCTCGGCACGTTCATCGGCACCGGCCGCCGCACCGGCATCTTCTCCGATGACGACATGAAGCACATGGAGGACGGCAAGGGCTTCTCCTCCAAGCTGGATCGCGCCCTGTTCGCCGACTCGATCGCCACCTCCATTGGCGCGATCTGCGGCACCTCGAACACCACCACCTACGTCGAGTCTTCCGCGGGCATCGCGGCGGGCGGCCGCACCGGCCTGACCTCCGTGGTCGTGTCCATCTGCTTTGCGCTGTCGATCTTCCTGTCCCCGGTGATCTCCGCGGTGCCGTCCGCAGCGACGGCCGGCGTGCTGGTCATCGTCGGCTGCATGATGGCCTCCAGCCTCAAGGAGATCGAGTGGAGCGACATCTCCGAGGCGATTCCGGCGTTCTTCGCCGCCGTGTTCATGGCGCTCGCGTACTCGATCAGCTACGGCATCGCCGCCGGCTTCATCACCTACTGCATCGTCAAGACCTGCAAGAAGGAAGCCAAGAGCGTTCACCCGATCATCTGGATTGTCTCGCTGCTCTTCATCCTCAACTTCATCCTGCTGGCAGTGCTGTAATGGCATCTGCCCTGCCTTGAATCCCGGCCCCCATTGGTTTTCCAGCGGGGGCCGGATTCGTATCGTGCCGTCTTGTGTGTTTGCTCTCTCGGCAATGCGATGGATGTAAGGGACAGAACGGACTGCCCTATACCACCCGTCGCGACGATGGTGTTGACGGTGGGCGGCGATCCGTCCGCAGACGACGATCAGATCGTGGCCTGCGAGATCTACATCAGCGGCCAGCTGCTCGACAGCCAGTACCGGCGCGGCAAGGACGCCACGGTGACATACCCCTATAGCTCATGGCAGCAGGAGCCGTTCAACGGGCGCGAGGTCGACCTGCCGAGGCTCGGCGAATACGGCAACGATCTCGCCAAGCTTGTGTCCTGATAAGATCGAGGCCGTTGTCTTTCATAACACATAGACTGAGTGGATGCTGAGCGCAAGGTCGCGATTGGCATACTGGACAATCAGAAACAGCTGGCAAAGATAAAGGCTGGGACACAATAGGGTGGCCGATTTTCAAAGGTGAAAGAAAGGATGTCCATAAATGAACCGAAGAATATCTATGTGGTTGCGCGGTCGTGGCTCTCCATGGAGACCTGCCGCCGCCGTGATCGCCACGGTATCCATGATGCTGGCGACGGTCATGGGCCCCCATTTCGCGGGGATGCGGGCGCAGGCCGTCGAGCCCGTGCAGACCACCACCATCTCGCATACCAAGATCACCGGCGACGGCAACTACTTCACGTTCGCCGACAACGCCTGGGATCCGGGCAACGACGTGCATACGTGGTCCAAGGCGCCATCCGACAGCCTCCCGGCGGAGGACATCTGGTATACGGTCCGATTCTTCGGCAGCGCAATCGACGTCTATGCAGGCAAGAACAGGCCCATGGGCAAGGTGAAATACTATATTGACGGAGCGGAAAAAGGCACGTACAGCCTGTACAACGCCTCCAACATCAACGAGACGAAAATCGCGTCGTTCACCGGGCTTGACGAAGGTGAGCACGTGTTCAAGGCGGTGGCCACAGGCGAGCGGGACACGAATTCCACGAACGCGCTGATCGACTGCGCCAAGGTCGTCGTGACCCATCAGCCGTACGTGGTCACCGGCGTCACACTCGACACGACCTCGATGACGCTGGGCGTTGGCGACAGCAAGCGGATCTCGTATACGGTGGCGCCCGATTACGCGACCATCGATGACATGACCTACACGAGCGGCGACACGAGTGTCGCCACAGTCGGCGCAGATGGCACGGTCACCGCGGTCGCGCCGGGAGCCACCGCCATCACCGTGGCTTCGACTGCGGCCGGCATCAGCAAGATCGTCGACGTCACCGTCGCCAGGATGGCACCGAACCTGACCGGCGGCATCGTGGACCCTGATACGCAATACACGCAGAAGCGGTTCGACGAGGTGAAGGCCCTCACGACGAACAACCGGGCGCTGAAAGCATGGAAGAACGACAAGGTCAACAGCGAGATCTCGCTCGCCGCGGTCGGCACCACCGTCTCGAACCTGACGGTCACCGCAAGCGACCTGACGTCGCAGGGCGGCGACGTCATCGCCAAAAGCAACGTCACGGCCACGTTCATCAAGTCCACCAGGGCATACAACGGCAGCTATCTCGGCTACGGAGACCCGAACCGCGAGGTGCCCGCCGCCACCGAGACCAACCGCTCCGAAAGCAACGACATCCTCTACCAAAGCGGCCCGATCACGGTGAAGGCCAATCAGGTGCAGAACATCTGGGTATCGTTCGCCATACCGAAGGACGCCAAGGCCGGCACCTACACCACCACGCTGACCGCCACCGCAGACGGGATGGAAACGCCGCTCACATTCACCTACACCATCGAGGTGAAGGCCGCTACGCTGCCCGATCCGGCAGAGTATGAGAAGAACTTCGACGTGGAACTGTGGCAGTACCCGTATTCCTCCGCGGAATACTACGGCGTCACCCCGTTCTCGGACGAGCACCTGCAGATCCTCAGATCAAGCATGGAACTGTACAAGTCCATCGGCGGCCACGCCATCACAACCACCATCAACGAGGACGCATGGTCCGGCCAGACCTACAGCGCCAACGCCATCCACTACCCGTCGATGGTGAAGTGGACCAAGAACGGGGGCGGGTTCACCTACGACTTCACCGACTTCGACAAGTGGGTGACGTTCAACAAGGGACTCGGCATCGGCGACAAGATCGTGATATACAGCATCGCGCCCTGGCACGGCAACTTCACGTACTGGGAGAACGGGACGATGAAGTCCGAGAAATACACGGTCGGATCCGAGCGCTGGAGGAGCGTGTGGACCGACTTCCTGCGCAAGCTCATCGAGCATCTGATGGACAAGGGCTGGTTCGACGAGTCGTACATCGGCATCGACGAGCGCGGCTTCAGCGCCGACGCGTTCGACCTGATCGACTCGATACGGAATATCCACGACGTGCCGTTGAAGACCGCCGGCGCGATGGACGGCTTCGTCAACAAGTTCGACCTGGCGCTGCGCGTCACCGACCTGAACGTCGGCGACACCGCGGCGGCGGCCCATCCCACCGACTTCACCCGGCTGATCGAGGCGCGTGAGGCAAAGGGCCTTCGCACCACGCTGTACTCCTGCACCGAGCATGAGCCCGGCAACTTCTCGCTGTCCGCCCCGGTCGAAAGCTACTGGTCGGTGGTCAACGCGGGCGAGCAGACCAGCGGCTTCCTGCGCTGGGCGTACGACGCATGGGTGGCCGACCCGCTCAACGACGCCACGCACAACGCCTTCGAGCCCGGCGACCCGTTCCTGATTTATCCGAGCGAGAAGAGCGGAGACAAGGTGTCCAAGTCGTCCGTGCGCCTGGAGCGCATCGCCGAGGGCGTGCGCGACGTGAACAAGATCAGGCTCATGGTCACCGAGATCCCCTCGTTGCAGGCCGATGCCGACGCGATGTACGCGAAGATCAGAACGACGGTGACGACCTCGCACTCGTATCTGACCGCCGCGCAGGTCACACAGCTTGCCAATGAGATGAGCGGATTCAAGGGTGACCTCGACACGCTCACCGACAAGTACATATCCCTCAAGGCGCAAGGCACGAGCACGGTGGAATCCGTTGCCATCGACGGCGGCGACCAGGAGATCATGCTGGGCACGGCGAAGCAGCTGACCGCGACACTCAAGCCGGCGAACCTGCTGAACGCGTCCGTGACATGGCGCTCGTCCAAGACCGGCGTCGCCACGGTATCCGCCAAGGGCGTGGTGACCGCCGCCGGCGTGGGCTCCACCACAATCACCGCCACATCCAAGGCCGACCCGACGAAATCGGCGAGCATCACCCTCACCGTGACGCCACAGGTCGTGGCGCAGGGGCTGCACTACTACTCGTTCGACAACTCGAACGCCAACGACTCCTGGGGCACCCGCAACGGCACCGCCGACGCCACGGCGCAATACGTTGACGGCAAGTCCGGCAAGGCGCTCAAGGTCACGGACGGCAAAGGCGTGACCCTGGCCGGCGGCAACGACATCGCGAAGACGGATCCGTGGACGATCGGCTACTGGGTGCGTTCCGACGCCGAACTCACCGGCCGCTCGGCCGTGATGACGAGTGCGGACGGCAAGTACTCGGCCGACCTCAAGATGGACGCCGACCGCGAATCCGGCTTCCGCGTCGGCACCGCCAGCGGCGACGTGCTCACCTTCCGGTACGACTTCCAGCCGGGCACGTGGTATTACATCGCGTGGACTCAGGACAAGGCAGCCGGACTGACCATGTACGTCAACGGCACGAAGATCGGCGCGACGAACACGTGGACGAAGACGCACGATGTCGTCGCCCCGATCGACGTGATCGGCGGCCCCGGCTTCACTGGCCTGATCGACGAGGTGAAGATCTACAAGCGCGTGCTCTCCGACACCGAGATCGCGGCCGGCATGCTGCTGCCCGGTCTCAACCTCGCCGAGCATGAGACCGACATGTACATCGGCGGGACGTACACCATCGTCGCCAACCTGCAGGGCGGCGACGGCGATGGTACAGTCACGTTCGAGTCGAGCGACCCGACCATCGCCAAGGTCGACGCCTCCGGCACCGTTACCGGAGTGTCCCGCGGAACGGCGGTCATTACCGTCCGGGGAGGTGGATTCACCGACATGGTGACCGTCAACGTGAGACGCGAACTCACCATCAAGAACACGCTGCCGCAGTACAAGCTCGACCAGACGAAGGTCACGGACGTGCACAAGTCACTCGACACGTCCAACCAGTACTTCGGCCAGCCCGACATGATCCGCACGAAGAGCGGCCGTCTGATCACCTCGTTCCCGCAAGGGCACGGCAAGGGACCGTTGATCATGAAGATCAGCGACGACGACGGCGCCACCTGGACGCGCAAGACCGACATCCCCGCGTCGTGGGCCGGTTCGCAGGAGACGCCGACCCTGTACGTGCTCAACCTGGCCGACGGCACCGAACGCATCATGATGATCACCGCCTGCCCGGGCTGGGGCACCGACTCCGCCGGCAACAGGTACGGATGGAACACATCGTATTCCGACGACAACGGTGAGACCTGGACCGAATACCGGCACTGGCAGTCCAACCGCACGTACGACAACGCCAACAACGATGCCATCGTCGCCATGGCGAGCCTCGTGCAGCTCAAGGACTCCGACGGCAACGACATCCAGAAATGGATGGGCGTCTACCACAACTACGCGTACGTCAATTTCAGGACGTACCTTACTTTCGACGAGAACGGCGACGAGCAGTGGAGCGAATCGGAGCCGTATCTTGCGCAATGGCGCAGCATCGAAAGCGCATACCAGATGTGCGAGATCGGCATGTTCCGTTCTCCCGACGGCAAGCGGATCATCGGTCTGGCGCGCAGCCAGTCGCACAACAACCCGGCGACACTGATCTACTCCGATGATGAGGGCGAGACGTGGAGCAAGCCAATGGATCTGCCCGGCTCGCTGGCGGGCGAACGGCACAAGATTGCCTACGATCCGATTTCCGGCCGTCTGCTGGTCACGTTCCGCGAGATCAACTACGATCTCAACGGCAACAACCGGTTCGACGGCGGCAACGACTGGAACGCCGGCGACTGGGTGGCCTGGGTCGGCACCTACGACCAGCTCATTAACCAGGAGGACGGCGAATACCGCATCCTGCTGGCCGAGGACTGGGCGAACAACGCGAAGTCGGGCGACACCGGATACGCGGGTGTAGCGGTGCTCGACGACGGTACGTTCATCATGGACACGTACGGTCACTGGGACAAGGAATTCTCGCAGAACTGGCCCGGCGGCGTCACCACCGACCGCTGCTATATCAAGCAGGCGAAGTTCAAGCTCGGCGAGGTCGAATACGCGAACGGTCTCATCGACCGCAGCGGACTGAAGGCGGCAATCAAGCGGGCAGAGGCGCTGAATGCGGCCGACTACACGGCTGACTCGTGGGCGAAGATGGATGCCGCAGTGAAGGCCGCGAAGGCCGGAGACGCCGACGAATCCCTGCAACAGGCGCAGGTTGACGCGCTCGCCGCCGCCATCGATGCGGCCATCGACGGGTTGAAGCCCGCCGAGACGCCGGATCCCGAGCCCGGCAAGGTGAGCAAGGACGAGCTGAACGCCGTGATCGCGCAGGTCAAGGCCAAGGATCTGGGTGGGTATACGGATGAGTCCGTCCGGGCGGTGCGTGATGCGCTTGCTGCAGCCGAGAAGGTCGCTGCCGATCCTGATGCGACGCAGGCCGAGATTGACGCTGCGCTCGCAAGTCTGAATGCGGCCGTCGACGGGCTGAAGGCCAAGGATGACGGTGACAAGCCCGGCGCGGGTGATGGCAAGCCCGGCGACGGCAAGCCGGGCAAGGGCGACGAGACCAAGCCCGATACCGGCAAGAAGGGCGGGCTGAGCGCCACCGGTGCCGGCATCGTTCCGATCGCCGCCGCGGCCCTGACGCTCATGGCCGGTGCGGCGCTCGCACTGGCCAAGCGCTGAGACGCCATGGGGCGGTCGGCCCGTCGGACGGAGATTTTTCGTCCGACGGGCCGATTATTTGCAGCCTCCGACCACGACACGCCCGGAGTGCGTAGCACAATCGTCGCGCGCGTTTGCGGGAATCGGCTCCATGGCGGCGTTTCATGAAATTCGGCATGCCGATCTTGCTGAGCACTCCGGGCGTGTCGCGATGGAATGCCACCTGTTTAGTCAACATTCCGGACCGACGCGAGCCGCATAGGTCTTCGCTGGCAAATCCTCACTCATGGCCACGATTGCCGTGAGAAACTTATGGTATTGGCAGCGTGGCGTTGATAATGCTTGGCGCCGTGAAGGGATAGCGAGGTCTGCGACATGAGGAACCGTGTGATTCATCGCAATTCGCGCGCCGGCGATTCGCCGTTCCGTCTGCTCGCCGCGGCGCTCGCCGTGCTGACATTGACCTTATTGGCGGTTATGGTGCCGTGCGAGGGAGAAGCGCACGCAGCCGCGCCCATCAAGGTCGCATGCGTGGGCGACAGCCTTACGGACGGCTCCAAATCCAGTGGCGGCAAGAAAGGCGACACCGCATATCCGGCGTGGCTCGGCCGCATCCTCGGCAGTGGCTATGACGTGCGCAATTTCGGCGCCGCTGGTGACACGCTGCTGCGGGGCACGGGCTGGTCATATTGGGATTCGGCCGAATTCCGGCAGAGCAAGGAGTTCGCCCCCGATATCGTCATCATCATGCTCGGCACCAACGATTCCAAGGACGCCTACTGGAACGAGACACTGTACAGGACCGAGGCGAAGGAGCTGGTGAGGGTGTACCGGGATCTCGCCAGCCGACCGGTCGTGTATTTCGCGAGTTCACCGCACTCATACCGGGTCGCCCCCGGTACCAAATATGTCTCCGTCAACTCCGTGAACAGGTTACATCCCGTACAGGAGTCGCTGATCCGTGACGAGCGTTGGAACACCATCGACCTGTATGCGGCGACCGCGAACCGGCGGCAGCTGTATGACGCCGACGGCGTTCACTTCAACGACGACGGGTACCGGTTCCTCGCCGAGCAGATCGCAGGCGTCATGCACCGGTCGGCGCAGATCATCGGCTCCACCGGAAGGGAGCGGGTCATCGCAAACGAGACGGAGAACGGCGCCACGAAAAGAGCCGGCGTGGAATTCGGCCTTACCTCGCAGGGTACCGCCGCCGGGAACGCCGGCGATTCGTCCGATGGCAACGGGGATGCCCTGCGCGGCTCCGATGCCGTCGTGGCCATCATAGCCATGCTGTCGGCGGGCATTACCGGAGCGGCGCTCGTGCTGGGCGGACGGTCGCGACACGCCCGGGTTGAAGGTGTCCGCTCGCGGCCGTATTCTATATGACTTGTAAACCACAGACCGTTGGTTGGAGTGTGCAAGCACTCACGAAGTTTGGTTCGCCAAGCCAGCGCAGGTTGAGAAATATGTGCCCGTAATACGGCTCGCCGGAAACGGTTGTATGTTGCTCTGCCTGTGCGCAGGGCTTTTTTATTGCCCTGGCAGGGTGCGCGGGACTTCGCAGGATCAATGGCCGATCTAGGAAGGAACGCCATGAAGAGGCCCGAAAAGGAAGCGGTAGTCGCTCAGCTTACGGAACAGTTCCGTAACGCCGACGCTGTCTACCTGACCGAGTACCGCGGGCTTACCGTTCCGCAGGTTTCCGAACTGCGCGAAAAGCTAGGCCGCGATACTTCCTACACTGTGGCTAAGAACACGCTGGCGCGCATCGCCGCCAAGGAAGCGGGCATTGAGGGTCTTGACGACCTGCTCAAGGGCCCGACCGCCATCACCTTCGTGAAGGGCGACTTCATTGAGGCTGCGAAGACGCTGCGTGACTTTGCCAAGACCAACAAGGCTCTCGTTATCTCGGGCGGTTATGCCGACGGCACCGTCTACGACGGCGAGGGTGCTACCAAGCTGGCGGACATGATGTCCCGTCCGCAGCTGCTCTCCAAGTTCGCAGGCGACCTCAAGGCCACGACCGCCAAGGCCGCGTACCTGTTCGTCGCTGTGCCTACCAAGGCCGTGCGTACGATCGACGCTCTGCGCGAGAAGCAGGAAAAGGCAGCTTGATTCTCATGCGGCTTGCCGCATGAACCACAATCGGAAAACAACACACATCAGGCGGACGGCAATCGCTGAAGGCCGCCGCCAGAATGAAAGGAAGCCATCATGGCTAAGTACACCAACGAAGAGCTGCTGGAAGCTTTCGGTGAAATGACCCTCGTCGAGCTCTCCGAGTTCGTCAAGGCCTTCGAAGAGAAGTTCGACGTCGAGGCTGCCGCTCCGGCCGCCGTCGCCGTTGCTGCTCCGGCTGCCGGCGCTGCCGCCGAAGAGGAAGAGAAGACCGAGTTCGACGTCGTCCTGACCGCTGTCGGCGACAAGAAGATCCAGGTCATCAAGGCTGTCAAGGCCATCACCAACGCTGGTCTGGCTGACGCCAAGGCCATGGTTGATGGCGCTCCGAAGGCCATCTTGGAGAAGGCCAAGAAGGAAGACGCCGAGAAGGCCAAGGCTCAGCTGGAAGAGGCTGGCGCCACCGTCGAGCTCAAGTAATGATCGCGGGAGTGAAACCCGCACATTGCAGCTTTTCACAGACCCTGCTGTCGCACATGCGGCCGCAGGGTCTGCGCGTATGCGGCGGTCCGCGCACCGGAGCCGAGACCGCTTCTGTGAACGCCTGACACGGCCTGACATGGGCGTTCCGCACCGGTGTGCGCTACAATCCGAAATACCGGCATCAATGCGATAATGTTGTCAATTCATCGGTCATCAATCCCTGAAAACACAGCGGGACATGACACAATGGCACATAGTATGCGAACGAGCGTGAAAGGAAGGGCGGCACGTGACTGGCGATCAGCGGACGATACAGCAGTGGACGGTGAGAATCGGTGGCATCGATCAGAAAACCGTGAAGCCGGGAGACAGCATCGAAATCGGGCGCAAGCCGTTGCGGCCGTTGCCCGATGACGGCACCGAACGCCTGGAGATAGCGGACGGCACGCGGTCCATGTCGAAACGCCATGCGACCTTCGCGGTGAGTCAGAACGGCGGCGGCACCGTGCGCGATCTGGGCTCGACCAACGGGTCATATGTGGTGCGGGGCAATGGCGATCTCATGCGTCTGCCGCCGAACGTCGATTTCCTGCTGCCGACTTCACCGATGCGCCTGCAATTCGGCGATGTCCCCGTCGATTTCATTCGTGTGGAGCAGCCGGTGAGCGACACGTTCGTCGTGCCCGACCTGTTCGGATACGCTTTGGAGACCGTCAAGCAGGAGCCTGATGTGGCCGACATGTCGGTGGATGACATTCTTGACCTGCGTGCCGGGGAACCTACCGCCGCGATCAGCGCTGCCACCGTGCGCAAGCGTGTCGGTGAGCTGAATGCCGCCGCATCGCAGGCGTTCCCGCCGCAGAAGACGACCACGGCGGATGGATTGGCGGCGGATTCCGCGGCCGGCGCCGCTGAGCCGGATCCGGAGCTTGCCGTTTCGTCGGATGCTGCCATGCCCGTTGAGGCCGCGGTGCTGGCCGAAACCGTGTCGCCGGCTGAGGCCGACGCTGCCGAGAGCGATGCCGAGACCAAGGTTCCGGAAGCCGCCGAGTCCTCCGAGAATGCGGCGCCTGCGGATGCCGTTGATGCCGCGGACGCGGCCGTATCCACTGAGACTGCGACATCCGATACGGCATCGCCTGAAACCGTGACTTCTGGAACCGTGGCATCCGAGTCCGCCGCGGATACGGTACCGGCTGATTCCGCTGTATCTGATTCTGTAGTGACCGCGGCCCAATCGCAGACCAACGATGAGCCGAGCGAGCCCGATTCCATGCCGTTGAACGTGGCCGATGCTAAGCCGGCGGTGGCGTTGCCCCGCGACCTGTTCGCCGACGCGCTCGCCGAGGACAGCGAAGAGGCCGGGCAGTCCACCGCGCCCGCAGAGCAGGCGGATCAGTTGGCGAACGGACAGCCGTCCGACGACCGATTCCAGCAGGCGTCATCCGATCAGGAGGCGCACGACGACATCCGTCAGGCGGTGAACGAGGTCGCAGCCAACGCGGCCGGTGTGGAAGTCACCGCCGGCGCCGTGGCAGGCGACGGCGTCGTGAAAGCCGATACGGACATCGCCCACGGGGAGATTCCGGAAGAGCACCGCCGGTTCGCGCAGTCGAACGACGACGAGGCGGACTCGACCGGTTCGTTCCGACCCGCATTCGAGCCGGGCTCGGTGTTCGAACTCGTGTCGAAAGGCAGGCTTGCCGCCGCCGAACCGAAAATCGAAGTCAACGGGTACACCTCTGACCAGGCGAAGACCACGGAAGACTACACCGAGCAGTTCGCCATCGCGAATTGCGAAGAGCTGCTGCCGTTCCTTGCCATGAATCCATTGCTGTACGATGACCTCTATAATTGGCTGGAAGATCAGGGCAAAGCGGACATCGACGCCGCGCTGGAGAACAATGAGGGCTACAAGAGTTACCGCAAAGCGGTAGGGAAGTGAGTCGGGTCATGAGCGAAAGCATGCAACAGGCGCCCCAATCGCTGGAACGCATGCGTCAATGGCATGAGCAGTACCGCGCCGGATTGGTGCCGTCCCCATTGGAGGACATCAACCAGCTTGGGGCGAAGCTCGATTTGACCCATGCGCATCCCTCCGGCATCGCCCAGCTGTTCGCGGGAGGCCGCGCGTCGCTGGATCTGCTGTTCCGCGACAACGGCATGCTGCGTGCGGCGAACCGCCGACTGGAGCGGGTGCTTGACGAGAAGGCCGCGAAACTGCGCGTCAGCGGCGTCGCGGAACTGTCTCTCACCGTGGGAGTCGCCACATGGGACGACGGCGCCATGCCGGTGCTGCTGTATCCGGTATCCGTGCAAAGCGCCCAGGATGAAGGCGATGTGGCGGTGATCCGGTTCGTCGGGCATGTCCGGCTCAACCCCGCGTTCGTGACGGTGATGCGCGAGCAGCACGTCGAACTTGACGAGCGGGAGCTGTTCAACGGCGCCAACTACGAGAGCGGCACGCCCGAAACGTCCGCGGTGTTCGCGGCGATCACCAAGCGTGCGGAGAAGGTGTTCCCCGATTTCACCATCGAGCGGCAGATTATCCTGGGCTGCTTCATGTCGCCCGGCTCGCTGATTCTTGCCGAAAGCCAGCACATCATAGATACGCTGGCCGAGGGGGCGACCGGCAACACGGTGCTGGACGCGCTCGCGGGCAGCAAGGAGGCCGCCGAAGCGCTCAAGGACTCCGGCGCACCTGCGTTCAGCCCATTCGATGCCGATCCGCACAACGAGTTCGAAGTCGGCGATGTCGACAACGCCGTGCGGTACGCGGCCGATATGGTCGCAGCCGGGCACTCGCTCGGAGTCGATGTCGTCAACGGGCGTGACACCGCCGATTACGCCGCCGCCATCGCGTCGCGCTGCGTGATGAACGGCCGCAGCGTACTGTACGTGCCGTGCATCGCCGATCAGAAGCGTCGTTTCCGTCAGGCCATCAGCGCCAATGAGCTCAGCGGCCAAGTGCTCGACGTCTCGGACGAGCGCTGCAATGACAGCATCGACCATCAGCTGATCGCCGCGGTCGGATTCCAGCCCGGCGTCGCCAGCTCCCGGTTCGACCAGATCGCCGATGAGCTGGTCGGCGTGCGTTCCCGTCTCACCCGGTATCTGGGTGACCTGCACTGCACTGACAAGCAGTGGGGCGTGTCCGCGTACCAGACCATACAGAACCTCGCCGAAATCGCCACGTTGCCCGCGCATCCCGCCACCCGAGTGCGGTTGCGCAAGGAGACCGCGCGTGAGATCGGCGGTCATCTGGACGAATGGGCGGCGAAGCTCAGGCGTGCCGGCGAGCTCGGCGAATTCACGCTCGGACCGGAGGATACCGCTTGGTTCAAGGCCTCCATTACGTCCGAGGATGAGGCTGTGACCGTCTACCAGCGTGTGGTCGATCTGCTGCGCAAGTTGCTGCCGTTGACCCGTGAACAGGTGTCGTCCACCGTGCAGACATGCGGGTTCCCGATACCGAACACCGAGCAGGAGTGGGGCCGTCAGGTGCAGGTGCTGAAGAACCTGCGCCGCGTGCTCGACGTGTTCCAGCCGGAGATCTTCGAGCGCGACATCGACGCGATGATCGAGTCGAGCAAGTCCAAGGCCGAACGCAAGGCCGAAGGCACCACTATCGGATTCTGGGAGCGTCGCCGCCATATCAAGGAGGCCAAGAGCCTGCTGCGCGTGGGCGCACAGGTCGAGAACCTGCACGATGCGCTGCAGGTCGTGGCCAAGCAGGCTGCGCAATGGCGCATGTTCGTGCCTCACGGCGGGTGGCCGGTGCTGCCGAACAAACTCGACGACATCATCGCCACGCAGGAGGAGCTGGCCCGCGACCTGACGGCGCTGGACGCCGTACTGTCCACCACCGTGCAGGGCGGCGATCTGGAATCGCAGGATTTCGTCGCCGTCGAGGAACGTCTGAAGGCGCTGTTCGACGACCATCTCGCGCTGGACACACTGCCGGAGCGCTGCCGTCTCGAACATGAATTCCAGACGGCCGGGCTCACCGAACTGGTCGAGGACCTGCACACGCGCCGTGTGCCGGTGGAATCGGTGGATGCCGAACTGCAGCTGGCATGGTGGACCACGGTGTTCGAGAACATCGTGCGGGCGTCCGCGATCATCTCCAATCAGGATGGGTCGGCGTTGCAGTCTGCTGCGGATCGTTTCGCGCAGGTGGACACCGAACACGTGCGTTCGGTCGGTCCGATGGTCGCGCAGGAATCCATGCGCCGCCTGTGTGAAATGCTGTTCTCCCGCACGCAGGAATCCAACCAGCTGCACACGGTGCTGGCCGGCAAGACCCGCATCCCGCTCAGCCGGATACGCCGTGACCACCCCGAGATCCTGGCCGCGGCCAAGCCCATCATCGTGGCGACCCCGGCCACGCTTGCCGCGCTCACCGATCCGACGACCCTCGCCGACGTGGCAATCATCGACGCGGCCGCGCACATTCCGGCCATCCAGTTGCTGACCATCGTCTGCCGCGCGAAGCAGGTGGCCGTGCTGGCCCACCGGTCCACCGTGACCTCGCCGAGCGTGAAGGCGCTGATGGAGCTGCTGCCGAGCGTGAAGGTCCGCTCCCACCCCGTGCGGCGCGCGCCCAGGCTCGCCGCGTTCTTGGAATCCCAGGGGTATGGCGAGGTGCGCTATGACGTCACGACCGAGCCGTCGCAAGGCCGGGTGGCCTTCCACAAGGTCGAGGCGAACGGAACACCGGTCATGGCCACCGGATTGGTCGAGAGCAGCCAGCAGGAGATCGATGAGGTCGTCCGCATCATCACCGAACGTGCGGCGAGTTTCAACGTGGTGCCGGTCGGCTACACGCTGACCGTGGTCACGCTCACCGACGCGTTCCGTTCGCGACTCGGTGCGGAACTGAAATCGCTGGCGTCGAAGAACAAGACCATGGGGCAGTTCCTGCGCCACGTGCGCATCGTCGCGCTGCCGGAGATCGCCGGGGCCCAGTCGACGGACGTGATTCTGTCGTTGTGCTACGCGAAGACCGTGCATGGGCGTCTGCTGCAGCAGTTCGGCGTGCTGGAGGGCGAAGGCGGACGTGCCATGCTGCTGGATGCGCTGGCGCTGTGCGACCGTCATCTTGATATCGTTTCGGCGTTCGACGAATCTGATCTGGACGATGAGCGACTTCACCAGCCCGGACCGCAGCTGCTGCATGCCATGCTGCGCTGGGTGGAGCAGCTGGACGACCACGTGGTGCGTCCGGTGACCATCACCCGGTCGAACAATGTGCTGTTCAATGATCTGGCGGAGCGCGTGCGGTCCCGCGGACTGAACGCCGCCGTCGACTACGGGTTCGACCGCGGCCTGCACATTCCGATGGTCGTCGGGTTGCCCGACAAGCCGTTCGCGCTGGCCGTGCTGACCGACGACGCGCAGTTCATGAGCGTGCAGTCCACGCGCGAACGGCATCGCGGCCTGATGCAGGACCTTGCGTCGCTGGGCTGGTCGGTGATGAGCGTGTGGAGTGTCGGCGCATTCGTCAACCCGGACAAGGAGGTCGATGCGATCGTGTCGCGCATCGGCGAGATCTACGGGGATGTGCGATGAGCGGCGATACTACTGGTGACGGGGATCATGTGGCCGCAGATGCTTCGGAGCCAAGGCCGTACAGTGCCTCGCGTCGTACGCGGCGCGAGCACAAACGCGTCGTGTTCCACGGAACCGAGCGCTTCGATGCAGACGGCGTGAAACTCGAACCGGGTGATATGCGCACCGAGCAGCAGCGCGAGGCCGACGACGACAAACGCATCCTCGGCGAACTGCCACCCCACTGGGCCATCTTCAACGACAAACGTTGAGTGTGGTGACCACCCCAGTCGCTTCGCGACAGCCCCCGCCAGCGGGGGCTGTCGCGCGAACAGCGAGACTGGAGGTGGCTGCTGCGGCTGAGCAACCGCAGCTATTGCGCAGTGACGGCCATAATCGGACCGAGTTCCTGTGCGTTGATGATTGATATGGCTTCGTCGGGAGTCAAAGCGAACGTGATGAGCGTGCCGCCGGTCATCGCATCGTCATGGGCGGCATCCATCGCCGTGGCCGATCGCGCGAGAACGCATGACCGGCCGCCTGCGGATTCGTCACGCGATGAAGTCGTACCAGCCGAAGCGTCGCAAGGGGTGCCGGATACCAGATCCATGACATCACCGGCCGCGATGCCGTCCACCGTGCCGGTGACCCGTACATCGATCACCGTCTGACCGGGTTCCGCCACCGGCCGCCGCGAAACTATGGCGCCGAACAGCGGCTGCCCGGCGGCGATGTCCGTCTGCGCGATGCCTCCCGCCGCCTGATTCGCCGCATCGAGCGCCGTATCCCAACCATCCGATACGGGCATCTGCCGGATCTCCACGTCCTCCGCGCCGATACGCGCGCCGCGTGGGATGAGCCGTGCCGCCACCACGACCGGTTGCGTGACGATGCTCGCCGTCACGCATTGCAGTGTCGCGAATGCTGCAATGGCCGTGCAACAGGCCGCCATCAGCCGCCGTGTGAGCCGCAGCATCCGACGTTGGCGCAACGTGGGGCGCTTCAGCTTCTCCAATATAGAAAAAGTCACCATGCAAGCATGGTGACTGAACGTTGTTCCGATGCGCAAGCCGTGACGAAAATGTGGTCGAAGGCTCGGCAGTTATCCACATCTTGGGCGTGTCGCACATGCGCGGGCCGAGCACTGGCCGCCGGAAGACGGCGAACGCGCCAATGGCAGCTGCTTATTTGCCGGAGCCGCCGCGCCCGTCGGTGCGGTAGAAGCCGTGCCCCTTGAACTCGATCGGCACGGCGGAATACACCTTGCGCACCTGCTCTTGCCCGCACTGGGGGCACACGGTGATCGGGTCGTCCTCGAACGACTGCTGCTCGGTGAAATCGTATCCGCAGTTCTTACAACGGTAATGATAGGTTGGCACGGTTCCTCCCTGGTCGAAGCTCATTATATGATTCCGGCACGTATGCGATGCCCGGCATACGCATCAAGTCCGTTCATATCCTAGTCGTCACGCGGACACCGCGCCGCTCGACGTCTCGTTTTGTTCCCTCCGCGAACTTGCGCGGATGGCGAACTACAGGCGTCGGGCTCCCTGCGGCGTGACCACCCAGTCGACCGGGATATCGTGAGACTGGCGGGGCAGGTCGTCTGCCATGCATTCCCACGGCCAGCAGACGGCGACGACCGGCACGCCTCCGCGTCGGTATGTCAGCGCGCGGTCATACCAGCCGCCGCCGCGCCCAAGCCGGACGCCATGCGTATCCACGGCCAGCGCGGGCACGATGATCAGGTCGGCATCGCCAAGGGCCGCCGGGCCAAGCGTCTGCGTATCCGGCTCATCCGGCCGTTGTGCCATGCCGGTTCCCTCGCAGGTCACGCCATGCAATGAGGCCATGTCGGGCAGCAGAGCCCATCCCACGTCCAGACCGGAGCCCAAGCGCGGCACAAGGACGCGCAGCCCGCGGTCGAGCAGCAGGGACAGCAGCGGCCGCATGGGGATTTCGCTGCCCATCGACACGTAGGCGGCCACGGTCGGCGGCCGGTGTCCGCGGCCGTGTGGCGCGGACATGACGCCAGACGTGCCGGCCTGCACGCCGACCAAGTCCAGCAACGGCACAATGTGTTCGGCCAGTGCCGCCGCGGCCGCGTCCCGTTCCTGCCGCGTCACGGTCTTACGCCGCGCGATGGCGTCCCGTCTCAGCTGTCTCTTGCGCAGATCGTCCGACATATCGGCATCGGTCGTCTGCCGGCGTTGGCAAAGGTTCATGGTTACGTTCTATCACGGACGAATGTCCGTCATCGGCGGACGGTGCGCCGTGTCGGAGACGCGACGATGGCACAATGGGTGCGTGTCCGTTTTGCAATCTATATGCGCCGTGTTCCGGCAGCCGGCAGCGCCATCCATCCGCGTGCCGCGGTGGATCGGCATTCCGCAATGCCCGATAAAGCTGCGGCCGATCACGGCGGACGACGAAGAGGAGTGGAACGAGGTGCGGTGGCGCAACGATGCATGGTTGCATCCATGGGAGTCAGGCGATCCCATGCACGGCTCGCCGATGACCTACAACCAGTGGATGCAGCAGATGCGTCACAACGAGCAGACCGGCCGCGGAGTGGTGTTCGCCATCGATTATCATGAGCATATCGTCGGCCAGATTTCGCTGGGAGCGATAGATCTGGGATCCATGCGCACCGGTGTGATCGGGTATTGGGTCGATCAGCGGTACGCGGGGCATGGCTTCGCGCCGATGGCGGTGGCGCTGCTCGCCGACTGGGCGTTCTGTGATCCGACCGGCCCTCGGCTGCACCGCATGGAAATCGCATTACTGCCGGAAAACGAGCGCTCCCGCAGGGTGGCGTGTAAAGTGGGGTGTCATTATGAGGGCGTGCGGCCCCGGTACATGTTCGTCAACGGGCAGTGGCGCGATCATGAGACCTACAGCCTGTTCGCCGAGGACGCCGGCGACGGGTTCATCCATCGTCTGATAGCTCGACACGCCATGCCGGAATCAGTGCAATCGTAAGGGGAGTCTCCTATTCTTAAGGACATGGGTTATGAGTCGCTGAGCACCGTGGTGGTGCTGGTGATTCTGATGGTTATCGCGGTTGGCTGGCTGCCCAGGCGGACGGTCAACAGCATGAAAAAGGTGGCCGAGCACCGTCAGGACAGGTACTCGTCGTCGTTGCATCTGGTGGATGCCGACAGCGGTACTCGATTCTCCGACGAGCATACGCCGCAGCCGAAAGGGGCTATTATGCAGCGGGCGCAAACGAGCACCACGACGCCGACCACGGCGAAAGTGGCGCATATTCGCGAGCTTCGGCGTGCGGCGGTCCGTCGTCGGCGCATATTGGCGCTATCGCTGCTGCTGATCACGGTGCTGGTGCTGGTGCTGTCGATGGTCCTGCCTTTCAGCGCCCTGTTCGCTCTGATTCCGGGCGTGCTGCTGGCGGTCGTGTTGGCGTTGGGCGTGCGGGCCTCCAGTCAGGCCCGTCGCTGGGAGCATGCGCTGGCCGAGGCGCGGCGCAGGGAACGTCTGGCGAAACGGGCCGGGGCGATTGCCCGCCCGCGAGCAAAGTCCCCGTCTCAGGCAAAGTCCACGTCCCCAGACAAGTCTGCGGCGAAGGCAATCGCTGATACGGCCGGTGACCAGGTAACCGCCACCGCGAATCCCTCTGCCGAGACCGAAGTGAAGACCGACGTGATGGAACGCCGGGAGATTCGTCAGGCGCTTCACCGCGCACGTATCGAGCAGGATCGCGCGTTGGCCGCCCGTGAGGCGCGGCAGAAGGCCCATGCGATGGCTGCGTCCGAAAACGGCCGGCATGATGTGGATGCGGCATCGGAACAGCCGGAAGCGGCCGGAACGTCGGCCGTGCAGCCTGAGCCGCGGCAGGATTCCGTCGCGCAGCCGTCCGCGGACGAGTCCGCGACGAATGTCGTGGAGCCCGCGGACTCCCATGCCGAAGTGGTCGTCGAGGAGGGGAGCGCCCCCTCGGGCGGCGACATGACCACGGAACTGGATCGGGTGCACCCGGCCGCGGCCTTGGACGCCTTCGAAGTGGCCGCGTCTCAGGATCTGATTTCGTTCTCGCTGGGCGAGCCGCGCAATGGCGTCGACCGCCATGCGCCCGCGCCGGAGAGCCTGGAGATCAAATCGACGAAGCAGGTCGCGAAGGCCGTTCCCGCACTGGTTGCCGAGCAGCCCGCCACCGTGGACGGCGGCGATGCAGGGCAGTCGGATGCGGATGCCACCGTCGCCGCGGTCATGGATGACGCCTCGGTGAACGATACCGACGCGTTCCATCAGACGGAGGTGCGGTCAAGCGTGGATGCCCCGGATGCGTCCTCCGACTCGCTGGGAACCGGCCTTGAGGCGATTCTCGCGCGCCGCTCGTCGTGATTGCGTGTGATTTTCTCTCAGAGCGTTAGCAGTCGAGTTGGCAGAGTGCTAACAATCGCGCTACGATGAGTGCTAGCGCGAAGGGATGATGCCCGAAGTGATCGTCAGCCTCTGAATGGCGGCATTCCATCGCGGGACCATACGATTGGATTTCAAGAATACGAGGTGACCCACAGTGTCGATCAAGCTCACACCGTTGGAAGACAAGATCATCGTCAAGCAGGCCGCTGCCGAGACCCAGACCGCGTCCGGTCTGTTCATCCCGGACAACGCCAAGGAGAAGCCGCAGCAGGGTGAAGTCCTGGCCGTCGGCCCCGGCCGTCGTGACGACAAGGGCGAGCGCATCCCCATGGACGTCAAGGTCGGCGACAAGGTGCTGTACTCCAAGTACGGTGGCACCGAAGTGCACTACGAGGGCGAGGACTACCTGATCGTCTCCTCTCGCGACGTGCTCGCCATTCTTGGCTGAGTGAACGCTGCACGACAGCGCCGTCAGCACGGAACCCCGGATCGCATGATATGCGCCGGGGTTTTCCTATGTCTGGCCGCACTCGTTTGGTAGACTGTGCGGAAGGGAAGACGATACAAGGGAATTCCGATGAGGCAGGCAATCATGATGGTATGTCCGAATTGCGGCAAGCCGATCAGCGCGGGAGGTCATGGCCGTGCCCGCGCCCGCAGCGCCGAAAGAACCCGACCCGAGTGAGACGCGTGTCGCTGCCGTCAAACAGGTGCTCGATACCAAGCTCGCGCAGTACGGCGGCACATGGTCGGCGACCTACATCGATCTGGAAAGCGGCCGCGACGTCACAGTCAACGACGAGAAACTCGTGGCGGCGTCACTGGTCAAGCTCTACATCATGCTGGCCGTGTTCGACGGCATCGAGCATGGCACCATCACCGATGACGTGAACGTGGACGCCCTGCTGAAGCAGATGATCACCGTCAGCTCGAACGAAGCTGCGAACGGGCTGCTGTCGCGCATCGGCAACGGCGACGGCAAAGCCGCCATCGCCACCGTCACCGCGATCGCGCAACGATACGGCTTCACATCCAGCGAGGAGCTGCGCACATTGACCGGCATGGCCTCGGGCAACGCGGTGGAGAACTGGACCTCGACGCGCGACTGCGGCTCGTTCCTCTCTCAGGTGTACGCCGGGACGCTGGTGTCGAAAAACGCCAGCGAACGCATGATGCAGCTGCTGCTCGGCCAGACGCGGCGCACCAAGATTCCCGCGGGCGTGCCGTCCGGTGTGAAGGTCGCCAACAAGACCGGCGAGCTGGCGGCCGTTCAGAACGACGTGGCGATCGTGTTCGGCACCCATCCGTATGTGCTCGCGGTGATGAGCAACGACATCTCCTCAGCCGTGGCCCCAAGCCAGATCACCGAACTGTCCCGCGCCGTATGGGACGCCGCACAATAGCCGCCCCCCCCGCTGACGGGGGCTGTCGGCGGGGCCGACTGGGGGTGGTACGCGCAACGGGTATCGAAAGCAACGGCGGAACTGACGAAGACATCGCGATCGACACTCCCGCCATGTCGGCGGCGGTCATCGGCGACATCATCGACGCGCTTGCCGGTGTGCTGTCGTGCTCCCGCGAGGTGATTGAGCTCGCGGTAATGACGCTGTCCGCGGCGACCCGTGACGCGCAGGGCGTGCGGTTCGGAGTGTCGCCGCGAGGCAGCCTCAACGTGGCGGCGATGACCCGTGCGCGGGCGCTGATGCAGGGTCGTGATTTCGTGATGGCGGATGACGTGCGCTCGGTGGTGGTCCCGGTGCTCGCCCATCGAGGGTGCGCCGGCATCGACGCCGGATGCGGTTCGGCCTGATGGAGGCGGTCGGAGAGACCGGATCGCCGGACGCGACGAACGGCATGGGGCGGGCTTGGCGTGCGGCGTGGCGCGAGGCGTGCGATTCGGCATGGGGCGCGGGCGTGAGATGGTCGCCTGTCGACACTGAGCGCGGTATTGCCGGTCGCATCGCCGAATGTCTGGAAGCCGTGACGCCGGAAGGGGAGTCCGATTTCGGCGCGTATCTGGCCGAACTCGCGGACCATGTGACAGCCGGCGCGTCCGACGTCCGTCGCGCCGTCGCCGGAACCGTTGCGCGGGTTGTGCGCCCGGTGCGCCGTCGCCGCGAAACGACGCGGCAATGCGGTCTGGCGGATGTTCAGACGGCTGTTCCCGGCGTCATTGCGCAGAAAAACATGATGCGAGTATCGAAGGTGAGATGCCGTGATACCTTGGAAATACTTGCGACATGCCGTGTGCGACACGCGAGTTGCAAAAGTTGGCGACTTGTGTTTAGATAGCCAAGTTGCCGGTTGAGGCCACAGCCTCGACAAGCAGCCATGGCGGATTTCCCAAGCGGTCAAAGGGAGCTGACTGTAAATCAGCCGCTTCGTGCTTCAGTGGTTCGAATCCACTATCCGCCACGCCCCGATAGCTCAGTGGTAGAGCACTTCCTTGGTAAGGAAGAGGTCGTGAGTCCAATTCTCACTCGGGGCTCTCTGGCGGGATAGCTCAGCTGGCTAGAGCGTACGACTCATAATCGTAAGGTCAAGAGTTCGAGTCTCTTTCTCGCTACAAAGGCCGGTAAGCCACCGGTAAACAACGACCACAGAGGTGAACCACATGGCAAGCAAAAGCGCCGATATCCGTCCGGGCATCACGCTGGCATGCACTGAGTGCAAGGAGCGTAACTACATCACGACGAAGAACCGTCGTAATACGCCCGACCGTCTTGAGCTGAAGAAGTTCTGCCCGCGTTGCGGCAAGCAGACCGTGCACCGCGAGACCCGCTGAGCTTTATCAAGTCTTTGTCGTAAAAGCCCGACCTTCACCGGTCGGGCTTTTGTCGTTTCATCGCCCCGGCCGTCGCACGGCCGCCGCTCGCGGGACGGGCGCGTGTACCCTAGAGGGCATGACGAGTTTTGCAGATCTGACCACTATCGGCGTCGGCGGCCATATCGCCCGATTCATCGAACCGACCTCGCGCGTCGGGGTGATTGAAGCGGTGGAGGACGCGGACTCCAAAGGGCTGCCGCTATGCGTGATTGGCGGCGGATCCAATCTGCTGGTCGCTGATGGGCCGTTCAATGGCGTCGTCGTGCGCGACGCCCGCCGGCAGATCACCGTGCCCGACGAGGCCGCGCCGGTCGAGAACGGCGAGCGAATCGTGCACGTCAACGCCGAAGCCGGCTGCAACTGGGATGATTTCGTCGCGTTCACCGTCGAGCTCGGGCTGGAGGGCGTGGAAGGTCTGTCCGGCATCCCCGGCACAGTCGGCGCCTCGGTGGTGCAGAACATCGGCGCGTACGGACAGGAAGTCGCAGGCGCGGTCGAATCCGTGGAGGCGTGGGACCGTCGGGACAAGCGGACGCTGGACATCGCGGCTGCCGACATGGGATTCGGATACCGTATGAGCGCTCTCAAGACGAGCATGTATCAGGCTCCGGCGGTGCCGGCCGGCGAGTTCTTCCCGACGCCGCGATATGTGGTGCTGTCGGTGACATTCGCGCTGCGGCACAGCACTACCGGCACGGTCGGTTACGGACAGCTCGCCAAGGCGCTGGGAGTCGAGGTCGGTGACCGCATGGAGACCGCGGCCATCCGCAACGCCGTGCTCAAGGTCCGTGCGGCCAAGGGGATGCTGGAGGATGCCGCGCGTTATCTTCAGCCGGCGATGGCCGGCACCAAGCGCGACGTCAACGTGCGCATCGCGCTCGAAGCGCAGCGTCGCCAGCTGGCCGCAGGCGCGGACACGCCCGTCGTGCGCGATCCCGACCGGCACAGCTGCGGCAGCTTCTTCATGAATCCGGTGCTTCCCGCCGATGCGGCCGATAGGCTGCCGCAGGACGCCCCGCGTTTCCCCGCGACGCTGCCGGATGGCACGGCGGGCGTGAAGACCTCCGCCGCCTGGCTGATCGATCATGCAGGATTCCATAAGGGGTTCAAGGTCGACGAATCCTCGCCGGCTGGCCTGTCCACGCTGCACACGCTGGCACTGACCAACCGCGGGGATGCGGCCGCCTCCGACATCGCGGCGCTGGCGCATGCCGTGCAGGACGGCGTGGAGGCGGCGTTCGGCGTCCGCCTCGTCCCCGAGCCGGTCGTCGTCGGCATGGACCTGCGTTAGCCGCCCAAAGTCCCATCTCGTGCGCGTTAGATGGGACTTTTGCGGGGTGGAGCAAGGCGGGAGCGTGACCGTGCGTCCCCGTTGCCGCGTACTGTGGTAAGTCAAGCTAAGCCAAGGAGGAGTCATGCCATACGTTATCGCCCAGCCGTGCGTGGACGTCAAGGACAAGGCTTGTGTGGACGAGTGCCCGGTCGATTGCATCTACGAGGGTTCGCGTTCCCTGTACATCAATCCGAACGAGTGCGTCGATTGTGGCGCATGCGAGCCGGTGTGCCCGACCGAAGCCATCTTCTACGAGGATGACCTGCCCGACGAGTGGGCTTGGTACAAGGATGCCGCGGTGAGTTTCTTCGCCGAGGTCGGTGATTTCGGCGGTGCTTCCGCACACGGCCCGATCGGCCACGATCCCGAACAGGTGGCCGCGTTGCCGCCTCAGAATCAGGACTGATCCGCCCGGTATCATTCTGCAGGCCGTCGCCTTGTGCGGCGGCCGCTTTCATAGAGCACGGTTCCTTCGCCGGGTGACACGCCACGGTCGGCCGGAGGACGTCGAGGAAAGGACCAGCATGGGCTTTCACGCTTATTCATCGCCATACGATTGGTCTCGCATCGCCCCGTACAAGACAAAGGCGGCACAGGTGCCGGGCGGCATCGTCGACCTGTCGGTGGGCTCTCCCGTCGACCCGGTGCCGCAATCCGTGCGTGAGGCGCTTGCCGTGGCCTCGGACGCGAAGAACGCGCACGGTTATCCGGTGACGGCCGGATCCGGTGATCTGCGCGACGCCATCTTCGAATGGTTCCGTGCCGTGCGCGGCGTGGACCTGCAATCCATCAACGCCGACGTTGTGCCCACGGTCGGCTCCAAGGAGGCCGTCGCGCTGATGGCCTCGCTGTTGCACCTCGGCGAGGGCGATGTCGTGGTCCAGCCGAAGGTCTCGTACCCCACGTACGAGATCGGCACGCAGCTGGCCGGTGCGAGCGTGCTGAAGGTCGATGACGTCTCGGATGTCGACTCATGGTGCCATGTGCCGGGTGTGAAGGCGGTATGGGTCAATTCGCCGTGTAATCCCACCGGCGGCGTGCTGTCCGGCGGCTGGCTGTCCGATATCGTCGCGGCGGCGCGTCGCATCGGCGCGGTGGTGCTGTCCGACGAGTGCTATGCCCTGATGTGCTGGTCGTCGAATTCGCGTGATTTCCACGTGGACGGTGCCGAGGCCGGCACGTCGATGCCGGTGTCGTTGGCGACGTCCCCGTGCGCGTTGAACACCACCGTCTGCGATGGTACCGCAGACCGGATCCTGGTGCTGTACTCGCTCAGCAAGCAGTCGAACATGGCGGGATACCGGACCGCGTTCATCGCGGGAGACGCCGGCCTGGTGCGTGAGATGTCGGCGTACCGCAAGCAGATCGGGCAGATCATCCCCGGTCCGGTGCAGTCCGCGATGGCCGCGGGATTGCGTGATTTCGATGCGGCGAAAACCCAATGGACGCGCTATCGCCGCCGTCTGAAGACGCTGGTCGGCGCGCTGCGGTCCGCCGGATACGACGCCCGCATGCCGCAAGGGGCGCTGTACGTGTGGGTGCGGGCGAAGTCGGGCGACTGCTGGCGCGACATGGACGATCTGGCCGCGCTCGGCATCATAGCGAGCCCCGGGGAGTTCTACGGAGCGCCGGAATGCCTGCGCTTCTCCGCCACCGCGAGTGACGATGCCGTCGCCGACGCGGCGCGGCGTCTCTCGCGCTGACGTCGGTCGGCTCACCCACCGGCTCACAATCCCAGCGACGCCGCGCCCTTGCCGTATTTGCGGCGTATCGCGTCCAGCGCCTGCTCCGCGTCGCGCTGCCGCACCGACCGCGTGACGGTTCCGGCGGACTGTACCTCGGTCTCCTCCAGCACGTCATCCAACGTCGGCTGCACGGTCGAACCAGCCGACCTCGCCAATCCGCTCGCGCTCATGCCGGCGAGCCGGATGTCTCGCGGCAGGGGAGTGCCGGGGCTCCGCATGGCGGCGACGCCATCCTCGATCCCCAGCATCCGGCACAGTAGCTCTACGGATTGCGGATACAGCGCGGCGGCCGTGTCCTCGGCGCGTTCCATGGTGTGTGACATCGACTTGTAGCTCAGATCGGCGAACCGCAGTTTCACCGTCACCGTCCGCGCCACCAGACCGCGTCTGCGTAGCGAGCTCGCCACTTCGTCGCAGCACCGGCGCAGCAGGTCGCATACCCGGCGCATGTCGCGCGTGTCCTCGGGGAACGTGCTCTCGGAGCCGATCGACTTCTCCGGAGTGTACGGCGTCACCGCATGCCCATCCATGCCACGCGCGGCCATATACAGGCCGTGGGCCATGGTTTGCGAGCCGATGGCCGTGGCCAGCGTCTGCTCGCTCATCTTCGCCAGGTCGGCCACGGTCTTCACGCCCCACTCCGCCAGCCGCTGCTCCAGCGAAGGCCCGATGCCGGGTATGCCCCGCAGCGGCATCATCTGTACGAACTCGGCGTGCCGGGCGACGGGAATCAGCAGCATGCCATCAGGCTTCGCATTCGTCGACGCCATTTTCGCGACCAGCTTGTTCGCGGCGACGCCCACCGAACAGGTCACATGGAACCGCGAGACGACCTCCTGTCGTATCCAGGCGCCGATCCGGGTCGGCCGTTGCCAGGCGAGCAGCGCCCCCGACACGTCCATATACGCCTCATCCACCGAAACCTGCTCGAACCGGTCAGTGACCTGGCTGAACACCTCTTCGACGATGCGCCGAGACATCATCCGGTAGTAGTGCATGTCCACCGGCAGGAACACGCCGTCCGGGCACAGCTGACGGGCGCGGGCGCTCGCCATCGCCGAATTGACGCCGTAACGCCGTGCCTCATAGCTCGCCGCCGACACCACCGAGCGCGTCCCGGTGCCGATGATCACCGGCTTGCCTTTGAGTTCGGGATGACGTGCCACTTCCAGCGAGGCGTAGAAGGCGTCCATGTCGATGTGCAGCACCGTGCAGCCGGTCTCGTCATGCCCCCAATCGCGTTTGGCGGCGGCCAGTCTAGGTGCGGTACTCATATCCCTTATCGTACCGTGCCGGGCCGGGATGGAGCGGGCCTTGCCGTACCGGTTGGGGAGCGGCCGTCGCAATCTCTTTGCCGCCCGCGCGTGGCCTGGCCTGTCGGAGCGCAGGGCGCCGCGAAATTGCTGGCGTCGCGCTGGTGATTGTCGCGGTGATCGTCACGTTCACGGGCGACCCGAATCCGGCGCGTTGACCCGCCGTCAGGCCCCGTATGACGCCGCGTGCGGCACACCGTGTTGCTGAAGTCCGGGGGACGATGGTAAGATGCCATGTTGTTGCGCCAATGTGCAACATGGAGACATGCCTGAGTGGCCGATAGGGGCACCCTGCTAAGGTGTTAGTCGTGTTTAGCGGCTCGAGGGTTCGAATCCCTCTGTCTCCGCCGACTAGGCTCCGGACGTTTGCCCGGGGCTTTTTGCTTTTTCCGGGTCTTTCTCGAAGGACGTCAAGAACGACTATTGCAGCCCGTATTATGGCAGCAGGCTGGAGCCGCCGGCGCGTGGGGCGATGCTGTGTGACTGGTAGGGAATCGGTAAGCCACGAAAAGCTGAATGTCCGCTGGGATTCGTGTGGTCATGATATGAGAAAGCCGGTCGTGCATAATCCGCGCGACCGGTCATCCGGGCAAGGCGCAACGTCCCTTGTAGCGAAGCAGGGGGGGCGGAGGTACGCCATTGTCCGTCCGTCTCCAAGCAGTCATTCTACCCCATTCGTTTACCGTGACATAATGATGTCATCGTTCACATAGTAAGAAAGATGCCGCCGCAATGTGATTGCATATGCCGGTTTCCCGCGCGTGTCGCATGTCTGTGCTTGTGTCGTATGGGAGATCCGCCCGCGCGTGTCGTGTCCGCTTACTGGACAGTAGCTGACGGGCGTTAGACTGAGAACCATCAGGACGAGATGAGCAAGGAGCGTACGATGGGGCACATCCGGGGAAAAGGGCATCACAGGACGACGGCATCGCATTCGCCCGTCAGGGCGCTCGTCGTCGTGCTGGTCGTCGTGGCGGTGCTCGTCGGCGGCGGATGGCTGGTCGTGCGGCATATGCAGGCCGCCGCTCCCGTCGCGAAACCGGACAAGGCCGCGACGGTGACCCGGGTCGATCTCGACAACAAGCAGGCCGTACCCGAACCGGTTGTGGAGCACCATGGCAATTCGCCCGACTGCCCGGACACCGACTGCATCTCCATGCTGGTCAACGGCGACCTGCTGTTCCATCCGAACCTGTGGAAGCATTTCGCCGGTGCGAACACCGCCGCCACCGACGGCACGGCGTTCGATTTCACGCCGCTGTTCGAGACCATGAAGCCATACATCCAGGCGTCCGACATCGCCGTGTGCGAGTTCGAGACACCGATCGCCAAACGCGGCGGTCCCTACACCGGCTATCCGGTATTCAACGTGCCGCCGGAGGTCGCCGATGCCGCGGCCTCGGTCGGCTACACCGCCTGCACGCACGCCACTAACCATTCATGGGATCAGGGTGCCGATGGCATCGCCCGCCTGTGGGATACGCTCGCGTCCAAGGGCATCGCGCAGACCGGTTCGTACAAGACCGAGGAGGACTCCACCAAGCCGCTGGTCATCGACTCGCCCACGGGCGGCGGCAAGCTCGGCCTGGTCACCGGCACGGTGTCGCTCAACGGCATGACCGCCGACCATGACTGGCAGGTCGACCGCCTGCGCGAAGCCGGCGACCCCCGGCATCAGTCCGACATCGACCGTGCCGTCGCCAAGGCCAAGGCCGCCCGTGAACAGGGCGCCGACGTGGTGGCCATGGCCATGCATTCGGTGCAGGAATACATCGACTACGCCGATTCGTGGCAGGTCTCCGAGGCGCATGAGCTCGCGGACACCGGCGCGTTCGACGTGATCTACGGCGCCGGATGCCATTGCGCGCAGCCCATCGAGAACTACAACGGCACGTGGATCATCTACGGGCTTGGCAACACGGTGACGGTCAGCGCCCCCGCCAGCAGAATCGTCAACAATCAGGGCGTGACCGCCCGCATCCAGTTCGCCGGCCGCAAGGGCGTGGCCGGGGCATGGCGCGTCAGCCGCATCGACTGGGTGCCGACCGCGAACATGCGGCAGGGCTCATACCAGTGGTGCCCGATCTCCAGCGACCATCCCAACGGCACATGCTGGTCCGAATCGCAGGATGCGCAGGTGCGCCAGCGCATATGGAACGTCATCTATTCGATGGGCGCCGACAAGAACGTCGTGAAGGAGTGGAACATCACCGATGAAAACCGTTCTTGACACGTTCGACCGGCCGGCGCATGACGCACTGGTGGAGAAGAAGTCCGAGTTCATCGCCGATGTGTGCCATGTGGATGCGTTGGACGAGGCGCTGCTGTTCGTCGATTCCGTTCGCCAGCTGCACCCCAAGGCCCGGCATGTGGCGTACGCCGCGATATGCGTCGACGGCGATGGTCGCGTGCGGGAGAGGATGAGCGATGATGGCGAACCATCCGGCACCGCCGGCAAGCCCATTCTCGACGTGCTGCGGCAGGGAGATCTGATGAACTGCGCAGTGACGGTCACCCGGTATTTCGGTGGTATCCTGCTGGGGTCGGGCGGGCTGATTCGCGCGTATTCGTCCGCCGCCTCGCTGGGCGTCAAGGTGGCCAGACTGGCGTCCATCGAGACGTGCCGCAGATACACGACAGCGCTGCAGTACCCGCAATTTGACGTGTTCCGTCAACTCGCCTCGGATTGCGGGGCCGCGCTGGAGAATGAGCGGTACAGTGACCGTGTCGTACTGGACGCGGTGGTGCCGGTGGAGCGTGAGCGGGAATTCCTCCGGCGCGTGCGTGAGACGTTCAGCGCGACGGTGACGCCCGAATCCGGTGAACTGATAAGCCGTCCCGTCGCAATCTAAACAGGCGCGCTGTTATGCGCAGCATGACTGGGGGTGGTTTTTGCGGTACTCAGCTCACCCGCCAGCAGGAACGCAATACTTTGCGGAAGATATGGTTCGGTTCGGCGACCCCTCGGGTATGGTGATGACTATGAGCGAGATGCAACGACATGATGACGAGGCCACGGCGCGCGAGGCCACGGCGCAGACTGCAGCGCAGTCTCAGCCTGACACGCAGTCTCAGCCCGACAGCGCCACTGACTCCACGCCCTTCGAGCCTCTGACCGCCACGTATGAGCGGCTGCGGCACTCCACCGATAGCGCGGAACTGTCCGAGTTCGCGCGCCGTCCGTTGCCGGACCGTTCCGATCAGGCGGCGTTCTCCCGTGCGACGGCACTGCTGGAGGCCGTCGCCGGCAACCGGCACACGCCGTTGGAAGATCGCATCATGCTGGCGGAGACGATGCCGTTCCCGAACATCCTGGTCAAGCTGTCGACGGACCCGAGTCCGGACGTGCGCAGGGCCGTGGCGGCCAACGAGGACGACAAGAACTGGCTGGTGGGGCGCCTGACCAAGGACGAGGTCCCCGAGGTGCGCGACGCGGCGCTGCGCAACAAGCGCACATCATGGAAGATGCGGCTGGAGGGAGCGCAGAACACCGATCTTGACGCCGACACTCTGGACGTGCTGTCAAGGCTCGGAGTATCGGAGGAATCCGGTGCCCCGGCGATTCTCGCGACGATGGTGCGGCGCGCGGTGGCGTTGAACCCCGGCACTTCGCAGGAGACGCTCGACCGGTTGCGCGACGACCCTTCGCCCGAAGTGGCGAAAGCCGCGGCGAGCCGGACCTCGGACGCCTCGTGACGCATCATTGCGCGACACCCTCCCTGCGCTCCCTCCTGCCACCCCCGTACTGACCCCGTTTCGTTCCGACCCGTCCGCCGCCGGCGGATCAGGCGATAATCGCGGGTAAAATCTGGCGCAATTCGCGGTATACGTAAGCGTGCCGCGCAAAAGCGGGCTTACACTAAGGAATATGACAGAGAGTACAGAAAGTGCGGAGCGTCTCGCGCGTCCGCTGATCCATCTGGCGCGTCTGGTTGGATTGGCCACGAGCTACATCGGCATGAGCGACGACTATCACGAGATCGATGATGATGTCCTGAAGGCGTTGCTGGGTGCGTTGGGCGTGGACGCCCATGACGATGACGCCATCGATGATTCCGTTGTCCGTATCCTTCGCGAGCGCCACGGGCGTCTCGTCGCCCCGACTGTGTTGCATGTCGTCGGCAAGGAAGATCGTGTGCTGCTCAACACCGGTATCATGCAGATTCCCTCCGCAACCATCACGCTGGAAAACGGCGACGAATACCAGGGCGCTCTGGAGCCGGGAGCCGGAGACGGATCGCAGGCGTACGAGGTCGACGGCAAGTTCGTGGCGACGGCATCCATCACCATACCCGCGGATCTGCCGATGGGATACCATACGCTGCATGTCAGCGTGGGCGACCGCACGCAGGACGCCACGCTGATCAGCGCCCCCGAGCGTATTCCGATGCTGCCGGCCATGGAACATGACCAGCTGTGGGGCTGGATGGCCCAGCTGTATTCCATCCGGTCCGTCGGATCCTGGGGCGTGGGCGATTTCGAGGACCTCAAGACCCTCATGGTCGATTCGCACAGCAAGACCGGCGCCGATTTCATGCTGGTCAACCCGCTGCACGCGTGCGAGCCGGTAGCGCCGCTCACCCCGTCGCCGTACCTGCCGATTTCCCGCCGCTTCATCAACTTCACGTACATTCGTCCCGAGGCGATCGAGGAATATGCCGGCCTCGGCGATGACCTGAAATCGCAGATCGGCGAGCTGCACGCGCAGGCCGAACCGCTGAACGGGGACGCGCAGATTATCGACCGTGATTCGATGTGGCGCGTGAAGATGCACGCCCTGTGGCTGATTTTTAAGGCCGGGCGCAGCGAGGAGCGTCAGAAGGCGTTCGACGACTACAAGAGCACGTCCGCCGAAGGGCTTGAGGCCTACGCCACGTGGTGCCTGTGCTACGACAAGTGGGGCGCGCCGACCGGCGAAGCCGACAGCTGGGAGAAGCGCCTCGACAAGAACAGCGACGAGGTGCAGGGGCTGCGTCGACAGTTCCCCGACACATTGGACTTCTACCGCTGGTTGGAATGGATCGCCGACGAACAGCTGGGAGCCGCTCAGCAGGCCGCGAAGGACGCCGGCATGCAGATCGGCCTCATGGCCGACATGGCGGTCGGCGTGCATCCGTCCGGCTCCGACGTGTGGTGGAACCCGGAGTGTTTCGCCAAGGGCGCCACGGTCGGTGCGCCGCCGGATTACTTCAACCAGCAGGGGCAGGACTGGAGCCAGCCGCCACTCAACCCGATCGAGCTGGAGAACACCGGCTACCTCACGTATCGTCACATGGTGCAGGGCATGTTCGCCCATGCAGGCGCGGTGCGCATCGACCACATCCTCGGCCTGTTCCGCCTGTGGTGGATCCCCTCCGGGCACACGCCCAAGGACGGCGCCTATGTGCAGTACGATTCCGAGATCATGCTCGGCATCCTGGCACTTGAGGCGTCGCGCGCCCACGGCGTGGTCGTCGGCGAGGATCTGGGCGTCGTGCCGGACCACGTCTCGACGTCGCTGTCCGCGCATCAGGTGCTGGGTTGCGCCGTCGAATGGTTCGAGCAGATGGACGGCAAGTTCCGCGCCCCGAAGGATTGGCGCGAGTTCTCGCTCGCCTCGGTGAACACGCACGACCTGCCGCCCGCAGCCGGATATCTCGCGTACGAGCACGTCGAACTGCGCGAGCGCCTGGGACTGATCGAAGGATCGGTCGAGGACTTCGAGCAGAACGCGCGCGCCGAGCACAAGGCCATGATGGTCATGCTGATCGTCAACGGCTATCTCGACCCCGACCTGCTGAAGGACGAGAAAGCCCACGAGCAGGAGATCGTCGAGGCGCTGTACCGCGGCCTGCGCGGCTCCCCGTGCAAGCTGCTCGCGGCGTCCATCGTGGACGGCGTGGGAGAGCGCCGCGCCCAGAATCAGCCCGGCACCAACAACGAATATCCGAACTGGCGCATCCCGCTGGCCGACGGCAAGGGCAATGTCGTGCCGCTGGAGGAGCTGTTCTCCAATACGCGTCTGCTCTCGCTCGCCAAGGTCATGCAGGGGTGCTGAGGGTGCGATATGGGCATGCCATCCGGCCGTACATGAGGTGTCGTTCGGCCGGATGGTGAAGTGTGTCGTGTGGCGTTGCGAAATGTCAAAGGTGGCGTTATCATAGAGGATTGTTGTGTTTCCCTAAGGGGTCCTTCAAAGCGCTTTCCCACTCGCCATCGAGGACTTTCAGGGAGCCCACGGATAATGAGGCCGAAACCGCCAAGCCTGACCAGCGCGGCAGTCCAAGCCCGGAACACAATAAGCAAGAAAAGGTACACCAGTGAAAACTTTCACTCCGAAACCAGCCGATTTGACTCATGACTGGTACATCATCGACGCCACCGACGTGGTGCTCGGTCGTCTGGCCACTCAGGTCGCCACGCTGCTGCGCGGCAAGAACAAGCCGACCTACGCGCCTCACGCCGATTCCGGTAACCACGTGATCATCATCAATGCCGACAAGATCGCTCTGACCGGCAACAAGATGGGCAAGGAACTGTACTCGCACTCCGGTCGTCCCGGTGGCCTGCGTCGCGATAGCTACGCCGAGCTGCTGGCGAACAAGCCGGAGCGCATCATCAAGGCTGCCGTCAAGGGCATGCTGCCGAAGAACCGTCTGTCCAAGGTGCAGCTGGACCGTCTCCGCATCTTCCGTGGTGCCGAGCATCCGCACACCCCGCAGCAGCCGCAGGTTTTCGAGATCGCTCAGGTCTCGCAGCAGGCCAAGTGAACCGAAGGGAGATAGAGAATCATGGCTGAAAACACCAACGACTCCGCGGTTCAGGCAACCGAAGAGGAGCTCACCAGCTACACCACCGAGACCAACGCGGGTGCCGGCACCGGCACTTCCGCGATTGCTCCGGGCTACGGCACCGGCCGCCGCAAGGAAGCCGTCGCCCGCGTGCGTCTGGTTCCCGGCACCGGCAAGTGGACCATCAACAAGCGCACCCTGGAGGAGTACTTCCCCTCCAAGCTGCTGCAGCGTGAGGTCAACTCCCCGATCGTGCTGCTCAAGCTCGAAGGCAAGTTCGACGCGATCGTCCTCGTTGACGGCGGCGGCACCACCGGTCAGGCCGGTGCCATCCGTCTCGGCGTTGCCCGCGCTCTGAACGCCATCGACCGTGACGCCAACCGCGCCGCCCTGAAGAAGGCCGGCATGCTGACCCGCGACTCCCGTGTCGTGGAACGCAAGAAGGCTGGTCTGCACAAGGCACGTCGCGCTCCGCAGTTCTCGAAGCGTTAATATACGCCAGTTCTGGCTATCGCGAGGCCCTTTCGGAAACATCGTTTCCCGAAAGGGCCTCGTTCGTTATGAGCACCTCTACTGCAGCCTGCGCATCACGCTGATGCTGAGTGCGGGCATCGTCCATACCACCGACCCGTTAACCGTAGCGTTGCCGCCATCACGGGCCGACGTGGAAGCGCCATGCACGGTACTGGCCGCAGACATGGTCGCCGAAACATCCGCGCCAACGCCCGGGGCCTGCTCGTCATCCTCGAACAGCACATCGGCATGCTCTGTGGTGGCGCCAAGCAGATCCAGCTTGTCCTGCTCGGCCAGCGACGCCTGAACGGTCTTCAACAGCTGATGGATGTCGTCCTTCTCGCTGACGGACATGATCCAGTTGCTGCGCAGCGCCTGGTTCTTGCCGATACGCTGCAGCCGATCGCCCGGCGCCGGCCGCAGTCCGACCGCGGTCGCGGAACTCCAGTCGCACTGCCAGGAGCAGTCGCTCGGCAGGGTGAACCGGCGTACCTCGTCGACGCCGTTGATCACGATGAGCACATCGACCTCATCCTGCGAGAGCAGTCGCATCGCGAAGCTGCGTATCGTCGTGTCGAACCAGTCCCGATCCATCGGCGTGGTGCCGTCGGGCAGATACCATTGCACGCGGCTCGACGGCTTGAACAGGCCGAGCTGCGTGAGCCGCGTGAAGAACTCCTCGTGATGGTACAGTCCCAGCGACTTGCGTATCGACAGCAGTCGGGACACCGTCTCCAGGCGGTGCATCTGCATGGTTTTGCGGGGCTGGTATATCCAGTCCCAGTTCAGCCAGGTGATGTCGTTGTCCTGCGCATAGGCGTTGTTGTTGCCGCTCTGCGAGTTGCCGAATTCGTCGCCCGCCAGCATCATCGGCGTGCCCAGCGACAGCATCAGCGTGCCGAGCATGTTCATGGCGGCCTGCTCGCGTTTGCGGATGATCGCCGGGTCGTCGGACGGCCCCTCGACACCGAAGTTCGCGGAGTGGTTCACGTTCGATCCGTCGATATTGTTCTCGCCGTTGGCTTCGTTGTGCTTGACCGCGTATCGGGTCAGGTCGGTGAGCGTGAATCCGTCGTGGCACGAGACGTAGTTGATCGAGGACACGCATCCGCGCCCGGGCTCCGTGGCGAACAGGTCGGACGAACCGCACAGTCGCGTGGCCATCTCCTGCACGCCGATGCCGCTGGGCGCCCCCGGTTGGGTGTCGGTGATCCAGAATCGGCGCACCGTGTCGCGGAACCGGTCGTTCCACTCGCTGAACGGCATGCCGAATCCGCCGGTCCTCCATCCCTGCGGCCCCAGGTCCCAAGGCTCCATGATGAGTTTCAGGTTGCCGAGCAGCAGGTCGGAACGCAACGCATACAGGAACGGGTGATGCTTGGTGAAGTCCCCGTCCAGCCGCGCCAGCGACACGCCGAGATCGAATCGGAACCCGTCGATGCCGATGCGCTTGGCCCAATACCGCAGCGAGTCCACGGCGAACGTCACCACGTGCGTGTTGGTGAAGTCGAAGGTGTTGCCGCAGCCGGTGGTGTCCTCAAGCCGTCCGATATTGCCCTTCTGACGCCGGTAATACAAGAGCGCGTCCAGACCGCGCCAGCATGTCGTCGGCCCTTCCACGCCGCCTTCGCAGGTGTGGTTGTACACCACGTCCATGATGACCTCGAACCCGGCCTCATGCAGCGCGCGCACCATGCCGATGACCTCGTCGCGGATCGCCCGGGCCCCCTTGCGCTGGGCTTCGGCAGTGGCGTACGAAGGCTCGGGGGAGAAGTAGCTGAGTGGCGAGTACCCCCAGTAGTTGTGCCGCCCGCGCTCCTGCAGGAACAGCTCGTCCTGCTTGGCCTGGATGGGCAGCAGTTCGATGGAGGTGACGCCCAGGGATTGCAGGTACGAGAGCGTGGTCGGGTGGGCGAGGCCCGCGTACGTGCCGCGCAGTTCCTTGGGCAGCCAGGGTGCGTTCGCGGTGAATCCCTTGACGTGCAGCTCGTACAGCACGGTCTTGCTCCACGGCACGTGCGGGTGCGAGGGGTCGGCGTCGTGCTTGGTCTTGTCCCGGTCGTCGATGGCCACCGACACGGGCATGTTGCCCAGTGCGTCGACGGTGCTCATCGGCCCGAACGCGGAGCCGCGCACCTTGCCGTCCTCACTGACGTCGCACTGGTATGAGAACGCGGCCGGCGACAGCTTCATGCGGCCGTCGATCCCCTTGCCATACGGGTCGAGCATCAGCTTGTACGGGTTGAACCGCAGCCCCTTGCTCGGATCCCACGCGCCGTCCACTCGGTAGGCGTAGCGCATGCCGTCCCACGCCTTGGGAAGATGCACGTACCACAGGCCGTAGTTCGGCCCATCCATGCGGAACAGCGTCTCGCGCACGTACATGGGCTCGATGATGCGCGTGCAGACGGCGTGCTCGTGTATTTCGTTGATGAACGGCGTTGCTGAATCATCGAAGATGCGGATGGCGTCGTTGAAGAAGGCGGTGGGTTGATCGACCTTCTCGTAGATGCAGAGCCACACCTGATCGGCTGTTTCGGAACGGACGATGACATCGGCGCCGCCGTCTTCCGTGAAGTACAGGCCCGGTCGTGTCGCATAGCGATGAGGGATTGCATACCGCTGAGATATCGCGTGTTTCATACACCCATTGTAGAGGTGTCGATTTTCGTCCGTGTCGGAGCGGACGAGGACGGGTGCGGGCCCGTGTCCCAGCCGCACAGCGCGTCCATGTAGGGGTCGGTGAACTGCATGGCCGCGCCGATGGCGCCGCTGTTCTCGTCGCTGCGGCTCAGCCGAAGGGTGAAATGGTCGGTGCCGAACACGCTGAGGGCTGTGACCCGCCGCTGCAGGTCGGCGATGTTGTCGTGGTCGAGGTACAGCGCCGCCTCCCCGCCGATGACGACGTCGGCGCAGATGACGCACCGCACGTTGGCGATGGCCAGCGCCACGTGGTCGAGCCAGTCGTTCATGCGCTCGCGGTGATGGGTCTCGCCTTGCTCCAGCACGCTGAAGAAGCCGGGGATGCTCTCGTAGTCCTCCGGCAGGTTTTCGGGAGAGCAGTAGGCGGCCATGCAGCCGCGCCTGCCGCAGTGGCACGGTTTGCCGCCTGGGATGAGCGTCATGTGTTCGATGGCGCCATCGCACAGGTTCGGGCCGCGGTGCAGGCGGCCGTTCATGATGAGCGCACCGCTGGGTCTGCGGTTCAGGTACAGGCATATGGCGTCGCTGATGGCGGTGTCGTGCAGCGTTTCGGTCATGGCGATGGCCGCGGCCTCGCGGATTAGTTGACGCGGGTAGCGCACCGACTGGGCGACGGTGTCGATGGTGACGCCGGTCGCTCCGGTCGAGTCGTTGAAGGTGATGACGGTGCCGTCGGCCGAGATGGCACCGGGGATGGCGAAGGATACGCCGAGCACGGGGCCGTGGGCCTTTTCGGTCTCCGCGGCGAAATCGTTGATCGCCGAACCCATCCGCTGGTAGTAGGCGTTGGTGTTGGCATAGGGGAGCGTGCGCGAGAGGGTGGCGATGGGGCGCCCCTGCAGGTCGATGGCGCATAGGCGCAGGGTGTTGCGGTGCATGGTGACGCCGATTGCGGTGCGATGACTCGGGTTGAACCGGTAGCTTTGGGATTTGCGGCCGCCCGTGGAGTCGGTCAGGGGGCCGGGGGCGATGATGCCGTCGTGTTCGAGCGCGCGGATGTTGCCGGTGATGGTCGGCAGGCTCAGCTGCAGATCGAGCTGCAGCTGGCGCTTGGTGACGTTGCCGTGCGTTGTGAGGTGGCGGATGATGGCCTGCCTGTTGCGCGTCTTGGTGATGTTTCGGGTTGTGGCGATGTCGGTGTCCGTGGTCGTCATTGGGGCCTCGTTGCTGGGTTGATTCCGTGTGGTGCCGGACGCATGACACCGCTTTTAATAAGTAATTTTATAAAAGTTTGTCGACGAGTGCAACTTTTATAAACATATTTTATATAAGTTGTTTCATGGAAATTCGTTTGATGGTGTGCGATGTCGCAAAAAGCGAACAAAAGATACCATTTCGTGGAATATCAGCAGTAAAACAGGGTTAAATATAACAAATAGCAACAAATAAATACCAAAAACAAACACGAAACGCCGTCGTTTTTGTTCGTGTGCGTTTGCGCAGTATATCACGTAGATTGTGACGTAGGCCACAGATGCGCAATAGCGAGCATGTGGATGGATGATCCGCCAGGTGATGGCGGCAACGACAACGGAATGAAACCACAGCTAGTCGAGGAGTATTCATGGCAGAAGCAACACAGGTCGAGGCGCCCGCCAAGCCGAGCCCCGAGGAGAAGCGCGCGGCGGCCGAAGCCGAGGTCGACGCCCTTGTCAAGAAGGGTCTCAAGGCCCTTGACGAGTTCGAGAAGCTCGATCAGAAGCAGGTTGACCGCATCGTCGCCAAGGCGTCCGTCGCGGCCCTGAACAAGCATCTGGTGCTCGCGAAGATGGCCGTCGATGAGACCGGCCGTGGTCTCGTCGAAGACAAGGCCACCAAGAACATCTTCGCCTGCGAGCACGTCACCCACTACATGGCCGGGCAGAAGACCGTCGGCCTGATCCGCGAGGACGAGGTCATGGGCATAGACGAGGTCGCCGAGCCGGTCGGCGTCGTCGCCGGTGTCACCCCGGTCACCAACCCGACCTCCACCGCCATCTTCAAGTCGCTGCTGGCACTCAAGACCCGCTGTCCGATCGTGTTCGGCTTCCACCCGGGCGCCCAGAAGTCGTCCGTGGCCGCCGCGAAGATCGTCCGCGACGCCGCGATCGAAGCAGGCGCACCCGAGAACTGCGTGCAGTGGATCGAACACCCGTCCATCGAGGCGACCGGCGCGCTGATGAAGCACCCGGGCATCGCCACCATCCTGGCCACCGGCGGCCCCGGCATGGTCAAGGCCGCGTACTCCTCCGGCAAGCCCGCCCTCGGCGTCGGCGCCGGCAACGCTCCGGCCTACATCGATACCGATGTGGACATCGAACGTGCGGCGAACGACCTGATCCTCTCCAAGCACTTCGATTACGGCATGATCTGCGCCACCGAGCAGGCCATCATCGCCCACAAGGACGTCTACGCGCCGCTCGTCAAGGAGCTCAAGCGCCGCAAGGCATACTTCGTCAACGCGGACGAGAAGGCGAAGCTGGAGCAGTACATGTTCGGCTGCACCGCCGGCTCCGGCCAGAAGCCGGTCCTCAACTCCGTGGTGCCGGGCAAGTCCCCGCAGTTCATCGCCAAGGCCGCCGGCTTCGAGATCCCCGCCGACGCGACGATCCTCGCCGCCGAATGCAAGGAGGTCTCCGACGACGAGCCGCTGACCCACGAGAAGCTCGCCCCGGTGCAGGCCGTGCTCAAGGCCGACGACAAGGAGCAGGCCTTCGAGATGTGCGAGAAGATGCTCAAGCTCGGTGCCGGCCACACCGCCGCCATTCACACGAACAACGAGGCGCTGGTGCGCGAGTACGGCCTGCGCATGCACGCCTGCCGCATCATCTGGAACCAGCCGAGCTCGCTCGGCGGCATCGGCGACATCTACAACGCGATTGCCCCGTCGCTGACCCTGGGCTGCGGCTCCTACGGCGGCAACTCGGTGTCCGGCAACGTCCAGGCCGTGAACCTGATCAACATCAAGCGCATCGCTCGGAGGAACAATAACATGCAGTGGTTCAAGATTCCGGCCAAGACGTACTTCGAGCCGAACGCCATCAAGTACCTGCGCGACATGCACGGCATCGAGAAGGCCGTCATCGTGTGCGACAAGGTGATGGAGCAGCTCGGCATCGTCGACAAGGTCATCGACCAGCTGCGCGCCCGTGACAATCGCGTCACCTTCCGAATCATCGACTACGTCGAGCCGGAGCCCTCCGTCGAGACCGTCGAGCGCGGCGCCGAGATGATGCGCGAGGAGTTCGAGCCCGACACGATCATCGCGGTCGGTGGCGGCTCCCCGATGGACGCGGCCAAGATCATGTGGCTGCTCTACGAGCACCCGGAAATCTCCTTCTCCGACGTGCGTGAGAAGTTCTTCGACATCCGCAAGCGCGCGTTCCGCATCCCGCCGCTGGGCGAGAAGGCCAAGCTCGTGTGCATCCCGACCTCGTCGGGCACTGGTTCGGAGGTGACGCCGTTCGCCGTGATCACCGACCACAAGACCGGATACAAGTACCCGATCACCGACTACGCGCTGACCCCGTCCGTGGCCATCGTGGACCCGGTGCTGGCCCGCACCCAGCCGCGCAAGCTGGCCTCCGACGCCGGCTTCGACGCCCTGACCCACTCCATGGAAGCCTACGTGTCCGTGTACGCGAACGACTTCACCGACGGCATGGCCCTGCACGCGGCCAAGCTCATCTGGGACAACCTGGCCGAGTCCGTCAACGGCGAGCCGGGTCTCGCCAAGACCGACGCGCAGGAGAAGATGCACAACGCCGCCACCATGGCCGGCATGGCGTTCGGCTCCGCGTTCCTCGGCATGTGCCACGGCATGGCCCACACCATCGGCGCCCTGTGCCACATCGCCCACGGCCGCACCAACTCCATCCTGCTGCCGTACGTGATCCGCTACAACGGTGCCGTCCCGGAGGAGCCGACCAGCTGGCCGAAGTACAACAAGTACGTCGCCGACAAGCGCTACCAGGACATCGCCCGCATCATCGGCATCGACCCGGGCAAGACCCCGGCCGAAGGCGTCGAGAACCTGGCGAAGGCCGTCGAGGACTACCGCGACAACAAGCTCGGCATGAACAAGTCCTTCCAGGACTGCGGCGTGGAAGAGGACTACTTCTGGAGCGTGCTCGACCAGATCGGCATGCGCGCTTACGAGGACCAGTGCACCCCGGCCAACCCGCGCATCCCGATGATCGAGGACATGAAGGACATCGCCGTGGCCGCATACTACGGCGTGCCGCAGGCCGAAGGTCACAAGATTCGCGTCGAGCGCGAGGGCGTGGCCGCCACCGAAGAGGCGTCCGAGCGCGTCTGACGATGGCATGACATCACCCATCCCAGGTGATTGAACCAATGTGGGGGTCTTCCTATGCGGAAGGCCCCCACAATTATTTCAGGCCATTCCTGCCTCCCGCTGGCGGGAGGTGGCACGTAGTGCCGGTGAGTGGTCACGCGGATTCAGTGATTACCTCCACTAATCTTCTCTTCGCGACTACCCACTGAATCCGTCAATTACCTGCCTTGTCTCCCTCCGCGGCGGTGATCGCCTCGGCTATCGGATCATGCCGGAAATCGTGGTTGCGATACTCAGGATCATCCACCGGCAGATGCTGCACCAGCGTGTCGAACACCTGACTGTATATCTTGCCGTGATCGAGCACCGCGTCGAGCACGTGACCGCCGAACGTGCGATCGTCTGACAGAAAATGCTCGTGAAAACCGGCGACGGCGGCTCCATGAAACATCTCCGGCGAGAAATATCCCAGCATCGTGCCCTTCACGTCGTGCCGCAGGAACATCGCCTGCCGGTCGGCGACCTCCACCAGAGTCGGGTACGGGGCCTGCTGTTTGATGACCGCCCTCGTCTTGATGAAGCTGAAGGTGCCTCGCACGATGACCGAGAAGAACGTGTTGGCGCGGCCGTTCGCCTCGACGATGCGGTTGTTGAGATCCTCCAGGCCGATATCGCGGCGCTCGCACTGGTATTGGAACGCGGCGTGATGCACGTTCGCGAACGGCATGGTGAAATCGTCCGGCACGCGTTCCGCCACGCCGCTTTGTCCGACCTTATAGGCGACGCCGTCGAGGATGATGAGCTCGCCGTCGAGCCCTTCGCCGGTTCCGATGCCGGTGTCGCCGTGGGTGAGCAGTTCGCCGATGGTCGTGGTGCCTTCGAGCAGTCCGGGCACCAGCAGCGCCAGCGTGCCGTGCTGGTACAGCTGGTTGGCGTGATGCGCCGTGATGGGTTTGATCTGTGCAGCTTGCGATTTTGTCACGGTGATTACGATAATGCAGCACGCGGGGCGCTTCAACGCGGGCTTCACATAGGGGAGCGCCTGCGCTGTGACCTGCCTCACGAACAACACAGCCACCTCATCCCGCCAAAGTCCCATCTGCGGCCTCTGAAATGGGACTATGGTCGGGGAGGGAGTCGGATAGGAAGGGGGAGGCGGATCGCCGCTATGCCAGGTGAGGACAGATGATGATGACCGCTATGAACACCAGTAGCAGGCACATCGCTTCGGTGACGCCGGCGATCATCGGTTTCGGCCGTCGTTGCCCCACAGCGAGCGCTCCCGGCGCAGCCATGCGGCGAGGAATGACAGCCCGGCCAGCGTACGACGAACAAAGGCGCCCACCGCAGCGCGCCCGGACGCATGATGACGAATGGCAGTCCGACCACGCACAAGGCCGCCGAATACACGATCGTTGGCGGCATCCAACGGCGGGCGAACCGTGATTTGAACCATCGCGCCGCGGAGAACTGCACGCAATAGCACAGCACCCAGGCGGCGAACAGCCATACGGTGTCCGCGTTGATGCCGCCCGTCAGCAGTGCGAGTGCCGCCAGGGCGATGATCGGAGCCGTGCTGGCGCCGGTCTTGGACAGCGGGTTGGACACGCCGTTCGGCTGCGTCGATGGCCTTCGTGGACTTGTCGGAGTAAGTCGCGGTAATCTTCAAACCAGTCGGGTCGAACTGCTCCTGATGTTCCTGCACCCAGGTCTTCTCGATCTCACGGAACTTCGCATCGCCGACCGTCGAACGCAGCGCGGCGAGGGCGAGCGCGCCGCGGTTGTACGCCGCGGAAGCACCGCCGAACAGATCGGTCTCGTTCTCATCGCCGGTGACCGGGTACTTCCACCACGGGTTGCTGGCGTCGGTGGTGTCGTACAGCTCTTCCACTTCGCCTGCACATCGAGGCCGCTGGTGTTCTCGTAATACTGACCGTTTCCGAACCTTCGGGCATGGATTGTGGATATTGGTGCACGAAAGCCTGGCAGAGTGGAATCTTCCCCTTCCCTGAATGTCTCTCCCAAGTTGGTTGTCATCGTACAGCACGAAAACCGTGCGCGGGGCCGTTTGGCTACTGCCTTTCCCGATAGCCCATTGAAAATCGTGTACGGATAGGTGTATCGGCGCACTGAGAGGTGAGAATAATGGGCTATCTGCATTTCGAGGGGTTGATGGCAGAGTAGAGGCGCTCCGGGAACCGCATGATTCCAACAACCGTAGGACAGTGATACCGAGGGTATCGTGCTCTGACAACCTCACGAAACGCAGATAGACGTTCCCGAGGCACCAAATCAACCTCACGAAACGTAGATAGCGCCGAGGAGCGGCAGCCCTGAGGGGATATGGCGGGATTCGGGCGTGCGACACGCCCGCGGAGCCGTGTGGCCGGTAGCCCGGTGGGCTGCCGGTAGGCGACGCCGAGGGGCGGCAGCCCTGAGGAAATATGACAGGATTCGGGCGTGCGACACGCCCGAATTCCCTATAGGTACCCCTGGTGCTTTAATTAACAAGTTGCCTGTTTTGGGCTCGCAAATTGGAATCAAAAAAGCGAGCGTGGAACAAGGGGTCCGTTTCGACGGGCTTCTTGCATGTCTACGCACTGATGTGGTTATGGCCGCGAAAAGTATTTTCGTGTGTCATGCTCGCCGGTGCCCTTTAGCAGGATGGTAATAGTCAACGAATCGCTAGAAAGGGCGGACGGCAATGGCGGGACAGAAAATCCGCATCAGGCTTAAGTCCTATGACCATGAGGTCATCGACCAATCGGCGAAGAAAATCGTCGAGACGGTGACGAACGCGGGTGCCACTGTGGTGGGCCCGGTTCCTCTGCCGACCGAGAAGAACGTGTTTGTTGTTATTCGTTCTCCTCACAAGTACAAGGATTCTCGCGAGCATTTCGAGATGCGTACGCACAAGCGTCTCATCGACATCGTGGACCCCACCCCCAAGGCTGTGGATTCTCTGATGCACATCGATCTGCCTGCAGATGTCAACATCGAGATCAAGCTGTAAGGGAGGAGGGATCGTTATGACTTCGCAAAGAGGTAGCCACAAGGCTCTGCTGGGTCGCAAGCTCGGCATGACGCAGGTGTGGGACGAGAACGGCTTCTTCGTCCCCGTCACGCTGGTGGATGTGTCCACCAACGTGGTCACGGCCGTCAAGTCCGAGGAGACCGATGGCTACAAGGCCATCCAGATCGGTTACGGCCAGATTGATCCCACCAAGGTGACCAAGCCGCTCGCTGGTCACTTCGCCAAGGCCGGCGTGACCCCGCGTCGCCACCTCGTTGAGGTGCGCACCGAGGACGCCGCCGAGTACGAGCCCGGCCAGGAGCTGTCCATCGACGCTTTCGCCGAGGGCTCAGAGGTGGATGTCACCGGCACCACCAAGGGCAAGGGCTTCGCGGGCACGATCAAGCGCTGGGGCTTCAAGTCCTACCGCCGTACCCACGGTTCTCACAAGAACGAACGTCGCCCCGGCTCCGTCGGCGCATGCGCCACTCCGAGCCGTATCCTCAAGGGCAAGCGCATGGCCGGCCGCATGGGTCACGTGACCGCGACCGTCCAGAGCCTGACCGTCATGTCCGCTGATGCCGAGAACAATGTCCTCGCCATCAAGGGTGCCATTCCCGGCCCCAAGGGCGGCATCGTCCTCGTCCGCACCGCAGTGAAGGGAGCCTGATTATCATGGCAAACGTTACTCTCAACGTCACTGACGGCAAGGGCCAGGCCACTGGCTCCGTTGAGGCGCCCGCCGAGCTCTTCGGCCACACCGCCGACGAGGTCCAGGCTCACGTCCCGCTGATCCACCAGGTCGTCGTGGCCCAGCTGGCTGCCGCCCGTCAGGGCACGCACGCCACCAAGACCCGCGGCATGGTTTCCGGCGGCGGCAAGAAGCCGTGGAAGCAGAAGGGCACCGGTCGTGCCCGTCAGGGCTCCATCCGTGCACCGCAGTGGTACCACGGCGGCACCGTGTTCGGTCCGCAGCCGCGCGACTACTCGCAGCGCACCCCCAAGAAGATGAAGGCCGCGGCCCTGCGCTACGTGCTTTCCGATCGCGCCAACGCCGGCCGCGTCGTCGTGGTTGACTTCGGTGTCACCGACACCCCGTCGACCAAGGCCGCCATCGCCGCGCTCACCCCGGTGACTGAGAACAAGTTCACCACCGTGGTGTTCTCCCGCGATAACGTCAACGAGTGGCTGTCGGTGCGCAACATCCCGACTGTTCACCCGATCTTCGCCGATCAGCTCAACACGTACGATGTGGTCACGGCTCAGTACGTCGTCTTCACGAAGGAAGGCCTTGAGGCCTTCGTCGACGCGAAGACCAAGCCGGCCGCCAAGGAGGCCTGATCATGGTCGCTATTCACAAGCCAGCACATGACATCATCCTGAAGCCTGTCGTCTCTGAGAAGAGCTACGCCCTGTCCGATCGCGGCCAGTACACCTTCGTGGTGGCCCCGAACGCGAACAAGGTGCAGATCAAGCAGGCTATCGAAGAGATCTTCAAGGTCAAGGTGACGAACGTCAACACCCTCAACCGCGCCGGCAAGCGCCAGCGCACCCGCACCGGTTTCGGCCAGCGTGTTTCCCAGAAGCGCGCCATCGTGACCGTTGCCGAGGGCCAGTCGATCGACATCTTTGGCAACTGAAGGTTAGCCGAGAAAAGTTAAAGGAAGAACTATATTATGGCTATCCGCGTTTATAAGCCGACGACCGCGGGCCGTCGTAACGCGTCCGTCTCGGACTTCTCCGAGCTTACGCGCACCACGCCTGAGAAGTCGCTGGTTCGCAAGCTCAGCAAGACCGGCGGTCGTAACTCTTACGGCCGTATGACCTCCCGCCACCGCGGCGGTGGCCACAAGCGCCAGTACCGTCTCATCGACTTCAAGCGTTGGGACAAGGACGGCGTGCCGGCCAAGGTCGCTCACATCGAGTACGACCCGAACCGTACCGCTCGCATCGCGCTGCTGCACTACGCCGACGGCGAGAAGCGTTACATCATCGCCCCCGAGGGCATCAAGCAGGGTGACACCATTGAGACCGGCGAGAAGGCCGATATCAAGCCCGGCAACAACCTGCCGCTGAAGAACATCCCGACCGGTACGATCGTGCACGCCATCGAGCTCCGTCCGCTGGGCGGCGCGAAGATCGCGCGTTCCGCCGGTGCCGCCGTGCAGCTCGTCGCCAAGGACGGTGCCTACGCCCAGCTGCGTATGCCGTCCGGCGAAATCCGCAATGTGGATGCTCGCTGCCGCGCCACCATCGGTGAGGTCGGCAACTCCGAGCACGCCAACATTCAGCTCGGCAAGGCCGGTCGCGCCCGTTGGATGGGCAAGCGTCCGTGGACCCGTGGTGAGTCCATGAACCCCGTCGACCACCCGCACGGCGGTCGTACCCGCGGTGGCAAGCCGCCGGTTTCGCCGTGGGGCAAGGGTGAGGTTCGTACTCGTCGTCCGAAGAAGGCTTCGAACAAGATGATTGTTCGTCGTCGTCCGAATGGTAAGAACCGCAAGTAAGGAAGTATCGAGAAGATGACTCGTAGCATCAAGAAGGGCCCCTTCGTCGACGCCCACTTGCAGAAGAAAGTCGACGAGCAGAACGAGAAGGGGACCAAGAACGTCATCAAGACGTGGTCTCGTCGTTCGATGATCACCCCTGATTTCATCGGACACACCTTCGCTGTTCACGACGGCCGCAAGCATGTCCCGGTGTTCGTCACCGAGGCCATGGTCGGTCACAAGCTCGGTGAGTTCGCCCCCACGAAGACCTTCAAGGGTCACGTGAAGGACGACAAGAAGGCCCGCCGCTAAAGGAGAGAATGACTTATGGAAGCTAAAGCAATCGCTCGTCACGTCCGCGTGACGCCGCGCAAGGCTCGCCGCATGGTCGACCTCATCCGAGGCAAGAAGGCCACCGAAGCCGTTACCATTTTGAAGTTCGCCCCCCAGGCCGCGGCCCTTCCGGTCCGCAAGGTGCTGGAGAGCGCCATCGCCAACGCTCGCGTCAAGGCCGACAAGGCCGGTGAGCCGTTCCGCGAGAATGACTTGGTCGTCAAGACGACCTATGTGGACGAGGGCGTTACGCTGAAGCGTTTCCGTGCTCGTGCGCAGGGCCGTGCCGCTCGTATCAACAAGCGCACCAGCCACATCACGGTCATCGTTGCCAACAAGGAAGGGGATCGCTGAGATGGGTCAGAAGATCAACCCGTTCGGATACCGTCTGGGCATCACTGAGAGCCATCGCTCGAAGTGGTTCTCCGATTCCAACAAGGTCGGCGAGCGCTACAGTGATTTCGTGCTCGAAGACGACAAGATCCGCAAGGTCATGAACAAGGATCTCGAGCGTGCGGGCGTGTCCCGTATCGTCATCGAGCGTACCCGTGACCGCGTGCGCGTGGACATCCACGCCGCCCGTCCGGGCATCGTCATCGGACGCCGTGGCGCCGAGGCCGAGAAGGTTCGCGCCAAGCTCGAAAAGCTGACCGGCAAGCAGGTCCAGCTCAACATCTTCGAAGTCAAGAACGCCGCGCTGGACGCCCAGCTCGTCGCTCAGGGCATCGCGGAGCAGCTGACCAACCGCGTCACTTTCCGTCGCGCCATGCGCAAGGCCCAGCAGGACGCCATGCGCGCCGGTGCCAAGGGCATCCGTATCAAGCTCTCCGGCCGCCTCGGCGGTGCGGAAATGAGCCGTTCCGAGTTCTACCGCGAAGGTCGCGTTCCGCTGCAGACCCTGCGCGCTCTGATTGATTACGGCTTCTTCGAGGCCAAGACCACTTACGGCCGCATCGGCGTGAAGGTCTGGATCTACAAGGGCGACATGACCGAGCGTGAGTTCGAAGAGCAGCAGGCGCAGCAGAACAACAACCGTCAGGGCCGTCGCGGCGATCGCCGCCCGCGCCGTGGCAACCGTGCCGCCGGCGCTCAGCAGAAGGCCGCGACCGAAGCCGCTCCGGCTGAGGCCCAGGCCGCCGCCGAGGTTCCTGCCGCAACGGAAACGAAGGAGTGAGCTGATGCTTATCCCAAAGAGGACCAAATATCGTAAGCAGCATCGTCCGGGCCGCTCTGGCATGTCCAAGGGCGGTACCGAAATCGCTTTCGGCGATTACGGCATTCAGGCGCTTGCCCCGGCGTACGTGACCAACCGTCAGATCGAGGCCGCGCGTATCGCCATGACCCGCTACATCAAGCGTGGTGGTCGTGTGTGGATCAACATCTTCCCCGACCGTCCGCTGACCAAGCACCCGCTGGGCGCCCGAATGGGTTCCGGTAAGGGTACCCCCGAGTTCTGGATCGCCAACATCCACCCCGGCCGTGTGATGTTCGAGATCGGCGGCGTGTCCGAGGAAGTCGCTCGCGAGGCTCTGCGCCGCGCCATCGACAAGCTTCCGATGAAGTGCCGCATTATCGCACGTGAAGGTGGTGATATCTGATGGCAGTCGGTACCGCTGATTACGCAATCAAGAATCTGAACGAGAAGACCAACGCAGAGATCGAGGGCTTCCTCAAGAAGTCCAAGGAAGAGCTGTTCAACCTGCGCTTCCAGGCTGCCACCGGTCAGCTCGACAACACTGCCCGCCTCAAGGCGGTCAAGCACGACATCGCCAGGATGTACACCGTCCTGCGCGAGCGTGAGCTCGGCATCAGCCAGGAGCCTGAGGCTACCGAGACCAAGTCGGAGGAGAAGTAAGCATGGCTGATACTACAGAGCGCAACTTCCGCAAGGTTCGTCGCGGTTATGTCGTGTCCGAGGCAATGGACAAGACCATCACCGTCGAGCTCGAACAGCGTTCGACCCACCCGCTGTACGGCAAGGTCGTCCGCTCCACCAAGAAGGTCAAGGCCCATGATGAACACAACGACGCCCACGTTGGCGACCTCGTGAGTATTATGGAAACTCGGCCTCTGAGCAAGACCAAGCGTTGGCGTCTCGAATCCATCATCGAGCGCGCCAAGTAAACAAGTTCGGCAAGGCTCCGCGAGACACCCTGCCTGCGCTGGTATAGGCAGGCAGGGTGCTCGGGGAGAACCAGCTCGGCTAAGGAGAATCAATGATTCAGCAGGAAACGCGGCTTCATGTCGCCGACAACACGGGTGCCAAGGAACTCCTTGCCATTCGCGTGCTCGGTGGATCGAAGCGACGCTATGCCGGCCTGGGCGACGTCATTGTCGCCTCGGTCAAGGACGCGATCCCTGGCGGGTCGGTCAAGAAGGGCGATGTGGTCAAGGCCGTTGTCGTCCGTACCGTCAAGGAGCACCGTCGTGTCGACGGCTCCTACATCAAGTTCGACGAGAACGCCGCCGTCATTCTCGGCTCCGGCCGTGAACCGAAGGGCACTCGTATCTTCGGACCGATCGCCCGTGAACTGCGCGACAAGCGCTTCATGCGCATCGTGTCCCTCGCTCCGGAGGTGATCTGACATGGTAGCCAAGATCAAGAGCGGCGACCTGGTCAAGGTCATCCGCGGCAAGGATCGCGGCAAGGAGGGCACCGTCACCCGCGTGCTGCCCAACGACCGTCTGATCGTCGAGGGTGTGCAGATCGTCAAGAAGCACGTCCGCGCCACGCAGCAGGGACAGCAGTCCGGCATCGTCTCCGTGGAGGCCCCGATCCATCGCTCCAACGTGATGCTGGTCGACCCGGAGACCAAGGAGCCGACCCGCGTCGGCGTGAATGTTAAGCAGGAGGCTCGTGACGGCAAGGTGAAGACCGTGCGCGTGCGCGTCGCCAAGAAGTCCGGAAAGGAGCTGGCATGACCGATAGCACTATCGAGGCGCCGGCAACTCCGCGCTTGAAGCAGCAGTACAAGGACGTCATCGTTCCTGAGCTGGAGAAGGAGTTCAAGTACTCCAACCCCATGCAGGTCGCTCGTGTCCAGAAGGTCGTCGTCTCCATGGGCGTCGGCGCTGCGGCCCGCGACTCCAAGCTCATCGAAGGCGCCGTCAAGGACCTCACTCTGATCACCGGCCAGAAGCCGAAGATCACCAAGGCCAAGAAGTCCGTCGCGCAGTTCCACCTGCGTGAAGGCCAGGCCATCGGTGCGTACGTCACCCTGCGTGGCGACCGCATGTGGGAGTTCCTGGATCGCCTTCTGACGCTGGCTCTGCCGCGTATCCGCGATTTCCGCGGCATCAACGGCAAGCAGTTCGATGGTCAGGGCAACTATAACTTCGGCCTCACGGAGCAGTCCATGTTCCACGAGATCGACCCCGACAGCATCGATCACCAGCGTGGTATGGACATCACCGTGGTGACCAGCACCAAGGACGACAAGGAAGCAAGCGTGCTGCTCAAGCACCTCGGCTTCCCCTTCAAGGAGAACTGATATGGCAAAAACCGCTCTTAAGAACAAGGCGGCCGGCAAGCCGAAGTTCAAGGTGCGCGCCTACACGCGCTGCCAGGTCTGCGGTCGTCCCCACTCCGTGTACCGTAAGTTCGGCCTGTGCCGCATCTGCCTTCGCGAGAAGGCCCACCGCGGCGAGCTGCCCGGAGTCACTAAGTCCAGTTGGTAAACATCGACGCTGAAGGTCCGCGGCCCGAACGTCTGCAGTGCAGGCGCTAGGGCGGCGGAAACCACGGCGAGAAAGGGCAACAAGCCCACATGACAATGACAGATCCGATCGCAGACATGCTCACGCGTCTGCGTAACGCGAGCGCGGCAAAGCACGAGACCGTGGAAATGCCGTACTCCAAGTTCAAGGCGAACATCGCCGAGATCCTGAAGCGCGAAGGCTACATCAAGGACTTCACCGCCAAGGAAGCCAAGGTCGGCCAGGACCTTGAGGTCACCCTCAAGTACGGCCCGAACGGCGAGCGTTCCATCCAGGGCATCAAGCGCATTTCGAAGCCGGGCCTGCGTCGCTACGCGAAGTCCGACTCCCTGCCTATGCCGCTCGGTGGCCTCGGCATCGCCATCATCTCGACCAGCTCGGGACTGATGACCCAGAAGGAATGCCTCGACCGGGGCATTGGCGGCGAGATCGTCGCCTACGTGTGGTGAGAAAGGAGAGCTGACACATGGCATCGCATATTGGTAAGCTCCCCGTCACCATCCCGGCTGGCGTGGAAGTCGCTATCGAGGGTCAGAACTTCTCCGCCAAGGGTGCGAAGGGTTCCGATTCCTACGTCATCCCTGAGGGCATCACCGCTCAGGTCGAAGGCAACGAGATTATCCTGACCGCCGCGGATGACCTGCGTCCCACCCGTGCCAAGCACGGTCTGAGCCGCTCGATCATCGCCTCGATGGTCAAGGGTGTGCACGATGGATTCGAGAAGCGCCTGCTCATCGTCGGCACCGGTTACCGTGCCGTCGCCAAGGGCAAGGGCATCGAGTTCTCTCTCGGCTACTCTCACACGATCACCGTCAACCCGCCGGAAGGCATCACTTTCGAACTGCCGAACGCTAACGAAGTGGTCGTCAAGGGCACCGACAAGCAGGTCGTTGGCCAGGTCGCCGCTAACATCCGCAAGCTGCGTGCTCCGGAACCCTACAAGGGCAAGGGCATCAAGTACGCGGACGAGCGCATCCTGCGCAAGGCCGGAAAGGCTGGTAAGTGATATGAGCGTCAAGATTCTAGGTAAGGGCAAGAAGGTCGCGCGCCTTCGTCGTCACGCTCGTCTTCGCAAGAAGGTCGTCGGCACCCCGGAGCGTCCGCGCCTCGTCGTCACCCGCTCCAACCGTCACATGGTCGCTCAGATCGTTGACGACACCAAGGGCCACACCCTGGTGAGCGCCTCCACGCTGACCGCCGAGTTCGCCGGCTTCGAGGGCACCAAGTCCGAGGCCGCCAAGAAGGTCGGTCTGCTGGTGGCTGAGAAGGCCAAGGCGGCAGGCATCGAGCAGGTCGTGTTCGACCGCGGTGGCAACAAGTACACCGGTCGCGTCGCAGCCGTCGCTGATGGCGCCCGTGAGGGAGGTCTGGCACTGTGAGCGACAACGAAGTGAAGGAAACCCAAGTGGCTGAAGAGACTCAGAACACTGCGGCACCCGAGAACAACAATGATGAGCGCAAGTCCCGTCGTGGACAGCGTGGCGAAGGCCGACGCGGCGAGCGTCGCAACCGTCGTGAGGAGAACCACGGCGACGAGATGCTCGATCGCGTGGTGACCATCAACCGCGTGTCCAAGACCCACAAGGGTGGTCGTACGTTCAGCTTCGCCGCCCTCGTTGTGGTCGGCGACGGCAACGGCACCGTCGGTGTCGGCTACGGCAAGTCCCGTGAGGTCCCGGCGGCCATCGCCAAGGGCCAGCTCGACGCCAAGAAGCACATGTTCACCGTTCCGCGCATCCGTGGTACCGTCACCCACCCGGTGATCGGCCATGATGCCGCCGGCACCGTGCTGCTCCGCCCGGCCGCCCCGGGTACCGGCGTTATCGCCGGTGGCCCCGTGCGCGCCGTCATGGAGTGCGCCGGCATCACCGACATCCTCACCAAGTCGATGGGCTCCGCCACCGCCGTGAACATGGTTCGCGCCACCGTGGCCGCCCTCAAGCAGCTTGAGGAGCCGGAAGAGATCGCTGCCCGCCGTGGCCTCGCCCTGAACGAGGTCGCCCCCGATGCGATGCTTCGCGCTCGCGCCGCCGGCATCGCCGAGGCCAAGAAGGCTCGTGAAGAGGCTCAGGCCAAGGCCGCCGCTGAACAGAAGGATGGTGAGTGATGGCTAACCTGAAGATCACGTTGCACCATGGTCTGGTGAACCGCACGCCCAAGCAGCGCGCGACCGCCCAGTCCCTTGGTCTGCGCAAGATCGGCCAGAGCGTGATTCGTGAGGACAACTCCGTTACCCGCGGCATGATTCTCACGGTTCGTCACCTCGTTACCGTTGAGGAGGCTGACTGATTATGGCCAACGAAGATGAACTCCTGCAGATGCACAATCTGAAGCCCGCCCCGGGTGCCAAGAAGGACCGTACTCGCATCGGTCGTGGTGAAGGCTCCAAGGGTAAGACTTCGGGTCGTGGCGACAAGGGTACGAAGAAGCGCTATCAGGTTCGTCCGGGCTTTGAAGGCGGCCAGCTGCCGCTGTACATGCGCCTGCCGAAGCTGCGTGGCTTCAAGAGCCCGTTCAAGAAGGAATACCAGGTTGTCAACGTCTCCGCTCTTGGGGAGCTGTTCCCTGAGGGCGGCGAGGTCACCGTTGACGCGCTGGTTGCCAAGGGCGCTGTCCGTGGCGGTTTCCCGGTCAAGGTTCTCGGCGATGGTGACATCACCGTGGCCGTCACCGTGAAGGGCGCCAAGGCATCCGCTTCCGCCAAGGCCAAGATCGAGGCCGCCGGCGGCTCTGTTTCCGAAAACTGATTGTTGTTCGGCAACACTGCATGTGACCAATGAGATAAGGCCCTCCCCGCTCATGTCGCGGGCGAGGGCCTTATCTGTCATTACGACTCGTCATATGACATATGACACCAGCGTGTCTGCGGGTAGACCCCGTACGCTAAACTCGACGGTTAGAGTCTGTTTGCTTCGGTGCGCCGGGCGCGCACAACGGAAAGGAATCCTTGTGAGGACGTTAATCCAAGCCTTTCGGACCAAGGAACTGAGGAACAAGATCCTCTTTACCTTAGCCATGATCATCATCTACCGTATTGGTTCGTTCATCCCGACGCCGGGAGTCAACTACAAGACGGTGCAGGATTGTATCAACACACTTAGCGGTAGCCAGGAAAACTTCATCGGCTTGGTCAACCTCTTCTCGGGCGGTGCAATGTTGCAGCTGTCCATTTTCGCGCTGGGTGTCATGCCGTACATTACCGCTTCCATCGTCGTGCAGCTGCTGCGCGTGGTCATCCCGCGCTTCGAGGCGCTGCACAAGGAAGGACAGTCCGGTGAGGCCAAGCTGACGCAGTACACGCGTTACCTCACCATCGGCCTGGCCGTGCTGCAGTCCACCACGATTCTGGTGACCGCACAGTCCGGCGCACTGTTCAACAACATGTGCTCCTCGCCGATTCCGGACAACTCCGTGTGGAACCTCTCCGTCATGGTTCTGATCATGACCGGTGGTACCGGCCTGATCATGTGGATGGCCGAGTTGATCACCGACAAGGGCATCGGCCAGGGTATGTCCATCTTGATCTTCATGTCCATCTGCTCTGGCTTCCTGCCGCAGCTGTGGGAGATCGGTTGGGGCACCAACGGCACCAACGGCGATTGGCTGAAGTTCGGCATCGTCACCGGCGTGCTGGTGGTCATCCTTGTCTTCGTCGACTTCGTCGAGCTGAGCCAGCGCCGCATCCCCGTGCAGTACACGCGCCGCATGATCGGCCGTAAGATGTACGGCGGCTCCTCCACCTACCTGCCGCTGAAGATCAACATGAGTGGTGTCATCCCGCCGATCTTCGCGTCCTCCATCCTGGCCATCCCGACGCTGATCGCGCAGTTCGGCAAGTCGGGACAGTCCTGGGTCGACTGGATCAACAAGAACCTCGCCAACACCACTTCGGTGTGGTACATCGCGCTGTATGCGCTGATGATCGTGTTTTTCTGCTTCTTCTACACGTCGATCACGTTCAACCCGGACGAGACCGCCGACAACATGAAGGAATACGGTGGCTTCATCCCCGGCATCCGCGCCGGCAACGCCACCAGCCGTTACCTGAACTACGTGATGAACCGCCTCAACACGGTCGGCGCCGTGTACCTGCTGTTCGTCGCGCTGATCCCGACCGTGCTGATCATGGCGCTGAACCTCAACTCCAAGCTGCCGTTCGGCGGCACCACGATCCTGATCATCGCGGGCGTTGGCCTTGACACGCTGCGTCAGGCCAAGGCCCAGACCGAGCAGTTCCAGTACACCGGCTTCCTGCTCGAAGGCATCGACCACAAGGAAGGCTGATCCTTCTGCGCTCCCGCTTTTATGGGAGCGAACATATATAACGTATTCACTTCACCAAGGAGACCACATGCGACTGCTGATTATGGGCCCGCAAGGTGTCGGCAAGGGCACCCAGGCCGCCCTGCTCGCCGAGCACTACGGCATCCCCGCCATCTCGACCGGCGACATCTTCCGCTACAACATCAAGAACAAGACTGAGCTCGGCCTTGAGGCGCTGAAGTACACCGACAAGGGCGAACTGGTGCCCGACGAGCTCACCAACAAGATCGTCAAGGACCGTCTGGCCATGGATGACGCCAAGAACGGCTGGATTCTCGATGGCTACCCGCGCAACGCCTCCCAGGTCAAGGCGCTGGACGCGATGCTCGAAGAGCTCGGCACGCCGCTGGACAAGGTCGTCGCCCTTGACGCCGACCACGATGTGCTGATGCAGCGCATCGCCAAGCGCGCGCAGGAGCAGGGCCGTTCTGACGACACCCCCGAGGCCATCGCCAAGCGACTGGCCACGTACGCCAAGGAAACCGCTCCGCTGCTCGACACGTACAAGAGCCGCGGCCAGCTGGTCGCCATTGACGGCGTCGGCGACATCGACGCCATTCAGGCCAACATCGTCGCCGCGCTGAGCGACTGATTGCCGCTGCCGGTCGTATCGCCGGCAGGAGCAAGGATAAAGCAAGAAATTATAACGGGTCATGCACGCCTCGGCGTGTCGTGACCCGTTATAATATATCCTTTAAATTTGGTGTGTCTTCGGACATACAAGTGTAATACACCCAAGGAATGGACTGTAAGGCTTATGGCAAAAGACGGTGTGATTGAAGTCGAAGGTCAGGTAGTGGAAGCGTTGCCGAATGCGATGTTCCGCGTCGAACTTGAGAACAAGCACATCGTGCTGGCGACGATTTCCGGCAAAATGCGGAAGAACTACATCCGCATCCTGCCGCAGGATCGCGTTGTGCTGGAAATGAGCCCCTACGATCTGAACCGTGGACGTATTACGTACCGTTACAAGTAAATAGGTACAAGCAAAGGAAAACCATGAAGGTCAGCCCTAGCGTGAAGAGGATCTGCGAAAACTGCCGCGTGATCCGCCGTCACGGCCGCGTCATGGTGATCTGCACGAACCCGCGCCACAAGCAGCGCCAGGGCTGAGAGCAGATTCCAGCGGCAACAAGTAAATAAGGCGCTGAGTCACAGCGAACAGCTGAACCCCGGGTACGCAGGCCCGGGCCGGGAAACCGGAAGACTCGGTGCACGACCTGCGTGAACACAGAAGGAATCGCAATGGCACGTCTTGCCGGAGTCGACATCCCCAATGAGAAGCGCATCGAGATCGCCCTCACCTATATTTTCGGTGTAGGTCGCACTCGTTCCAAGGAAACGCTTGCCGCGACCGGTATCAACCCGGATATTCGCGTCAAGGATCTGACGGATGAGCAGCTGATTACGCTGCGTGATTACCTCGAAGGCAATTACAAGATCGAGGGCGATCTGCGTCGTGAAATCGACGCGGACATCCGTCGCAAGATCCAGATCAACTGCTACCAAGGCCAGCGTCACCGTAAGGGACTTCCCGTGCGCGGTCAGCGCACCAAGACCAACGCCCGCACCCGCAAGGGTCCGAAGCGCACGGTCGCCGGAAAGAAGAAGGCCACCAAGTAATAGGGTGGCGTCGATTCGGGCCACGGGGTGACACCCATCGTCCGGATCCAATCCAAAACAACAGTTCGTTACAAGGAAACGAGGGTCAATGGCAGCTCCTAAGCAGGCCGCGCGCAAGCCTCGTCGTCGTGATCGCAAGTCGATCCCCGTCGGGCAGGCGCATATCAAGTCAACGTTCAACAACACCATCATCTCCATCACCGACCCGTCCGGCGCAGTCGTGTCCTGGGCGTCCGGTGGCGATGTCGGATTCAAGGGCTCCCGTAAGTCCACTCCGTACGCCGCTGGCATGGCGGCCGAGTCCGCGGCCCGCAAGGCCATGGAACACGGCGTCAAGAAGGTCGATGTCTTTGTGAAGGGCCCGGGTTCCGGTCGTGAGACCGCCATCCGTTCTCTCCAGTCCGCTGGACTCGAAGTCGGTTCCATCACCGACGTCACTCCGCAAGCGCACAACGGCGTTCGTCCCCCGAAGCGTCGTCGCGTCTGAGCACTCAGCAATCTCATCCATCCAAAACCGCTTACGGAAGGTGAGTGCACCACCGTCCAGAAGCTGAAAGGATACACACAGTGCTTATCGCACAGCGTCCGACACTTACCGAGGAATCCATCAATCCGCAGCGTTCCCGTTTCGTCATCGAGCCGCTTGAGCCCGGTTTCGGATACACGCTTGGTAATTCGCTGCGCCGCACACTGCTGAGCTCGATTCCGGGCGCGGCGGTCACTTCCGTGCGTATTTCCGGTGCCCTGCATGAGTTCACCACTCTGCCGGGTGTCGTGGAAGACGTCACTGAGATTCTGCTGAACATCAAGGGCATCGTGCTGACCAGCGAGTACGACGAGCCCGTGGTCATGTATCTGCGCAAGAGCGGCAATGGTGAAGTCACCGCGGGCGACATCACACCGCCCGCCGGTGTCACCATCGCCAACCCGGACCAGCACATCGCGACCCTCGCCGACGACGGCGAACTCGAAATCGAGTTCACTGTCGAGCGCGGCCGTGGCTACGTCCCCGCGCAGATGAACAAGCAGGACACCGATGAGATCGGTCGTATCCCGGTCGATTCGATTTACTCCCCGGTGCTCAAGGTAAGCTACAAGGTCGAGGCCACGCGCGTCGAACAGCGCACTGATTTCGACAAGCTTATTCTGGACGTGGAGACCAAGCCGGCCATTTCACCGCGCGATGCGGTGGCTTCCGCTGGCTCCACCCTGGTTGAGCTGTTCGGCCTGTGCCGTGAGCTCAACGTGCAGGCCGAAGGCGTCGAAGTCGGTCCCGCTCCCGTCGCGGAGGAGACCAACCCCGAGATGGCCGTCCCGATCGAGGATCTCAACCTCACGCAGCGCAGCTACAACTGCCTCAAGCGCGAGGGCATCCACACGATCGGCGAGCTTGTCGCTCACACCGAGCAGGATCTGCTGGATATTCGCAATTTCGGTATGAAGTCGATCGACGAGGTCAAGGACAAGCTGCAGTCCATGGGACTGTCGCTGAAGTCGTCGCCGCTGGGCTTCGATACCAACAATTTGGAAGGTGGTACGTTCTTCTCGCCTGAGGACGAGTGACGTCACCTTTCGCAACAGATATAACCGTCGGATTCGGACGTTCGGGCATGTGCCCACCTGAATCCGACGGGCTATAAGGAGAAACTATGCCTACACCCAAGAAGGGCCCGCGTCTGGCGTCAAGCCCGGCCCATGAGCGCCTTATGCTCGCGAACATGGCCACCAGCCTGTTCCAGCACGGTCGCATCACCACCACGCTGCCGAAGGCCAAGCGCCTTCGTCCGCTGGCCGAGCGCCTGATCACCTTCGCGAAGCGCGGTGACCTGCACTCCCGTCGTCGCGTGATGCGCGTCATCCGCAACAAGTCCGTCGTGCACGTGCTGTTCACTCAGATTGCCGAGCAGATGGAGCAGCGTGAGGGCGGCTACACCCGTATCGTCAAGATCGCTCCGCGCAAGGGCGACTCCACGCCTGCCGCCATCATCGAGCTTGTCACCGAGCCGGTAAGCCCGAAGAAGGCTGTCGTCAAGGAAGCTGAGGCCGCCACCAAGGTCGCCGCCGCTACCGAGGCTCCGGTCGAGGAGACCGCCGCCGCTGAAGCTCCGGTTGAGGCGCCCGCCGAGACCGCTGCCGAGGAGACCGCCGACAAGGCCGAGTGAGACCCGTCTCATAGACATTGATAGGGGCTGGGAACCGTAACTGGTTTCCAGCCCCTGTTTTTTGTTTGTTGGGTGGTACTGGAGGCTGTTGACGGGCCCTAGTCCGTTGCACGGACAGCCCTCCGCCAGCGAGTGCGTTGGCATCAGATGCGGTTGCGTTCCTAAGTGCGCGCCGAAACGACAACCGTGCGCACTTAGGAACGCAAATAGCCCCGTTTGCGTATCTAAGTGCGCGGACTCGTCGTTTCGGCGCGCACTTAGATACGCAACAGTAGGCGATAATGACATATCCACGTTATTACGTACCTGCACGCAACGGAAGAGGGGGCTCCCGGCGTGAACCGGGAGCCCCCTCTAGGGTCTCAGCGTGTCATCCGCGGGGGATGACACGTAATTCGGTCAGATCCTGCGCTTACGCACCAGCAGGTAGCCTGCGGACAACAGCAACAGGGCGCTGAAGACGACCGCCGTGACCGAAGCACCGGTCTTGGCGACCTCGTCAGGCGTGTTTGGCTTCGGCTTGTCGGCACCGGGCTTGTTCTCGCCTGGCTTGTTGCCGCCAGGAGTCGGGGTCACGGTCTTCGCCTTGACGGTGATCGTGAAGGAGTCGGTGAGCTTGCCGGAGGTCACTGTGACGGTGATGTCGCCCGCGGCCGTGAACGGCTTGGTCAGGTCGACGGTCTTGCCGTCGGCGTCGACCGCGGACAGCTTGTATTCGCTGTCCTTCAGCAGCGCCGTCTTGCCGTCGGACCAGGTGCCCGTCACCGCGAGACCGGTCTTGGCGAACGTCTCATCCACGGTGTACGTGGCCTTGTCCGGCTTGGACGTGACCTTGATGGACTTGAGCGTCGCGGGTTCCGGATCGGGATCCTTGGCCGTCACGGTCACGTCGAAGGTGGCGGTCTTGCCGTTGGCGGTGACCGTGACCGTGACCTTTCCGGCCTTGGCGAACGCCTTGTCAAGCGCGACCGCGGCACCGTCCTGCGTGGCTGAGAGCGTGTACTCGCCGGCCGTCAGGGTCTTCGTGCTGCCGTCCGACATCGTGGCGGTGACCGCCAGTCCAGTGGCGTCGAACGTGTCGCCGACCTTGTAATCGGTGACGGTCGGCTTGGTGACGGCGATCGAGCTGATGGTCGGCTTCGGGCCGGGATCCGGCGTGGAGTCCTTGGTGAACTTCGCGGTCAGAGCCGTGTTGCCGTCGGCTGCGAACGTGTACGTGGCATCGGTGGAAACCGCCGTCTCACTGGCCGTCGTGTACCAGCCGCTGAACCTGTAGCCATCCGCCGCGACCGCCTTGGCGGTCACCGAGGCACCGGATGCGACGTCCACGGCCGTATCGGTGCCGGTTTCGCCCTCGGCGGCTACGCTCACCGTACCGCCTTCGGCCGGATCGGCCGCGACGAATACGCGCACGGTGGAGGACGGCTTGTTTGCCACGCCGAACTCGGAGACCGCGACCCAGCCATCGTTCGAGGACTTGGCCACGAACTTGACGTACCGCACTTCCTGCTCGTCGAACATGAAGGTCTTCTTGGCGCGGCTGGCCTCGAACACCTGATCCGTGGCGACCTGCTTCCACTCGTCGTTCGCGTTGGCCTTGACGTACAGATCGGCCTTGGTCACCTGTCCGCTGTCCTGGCTGGTACGCGGCGTGAAGGAGAACTGGTTGATCGTGTACTTCTGGCACATGTCGATCTCGGCGTAGAACGAGTTCGAACCGGTCAGCTTGTCCGTGGCGCCCTTCCAGTTGGAATGCCAGATGGTGCTCGGGTTGTTGTCGAACGCGTACCGCAGCAGACCTTCCGTGTCGTTGTATTGGGTCTCGGAATTGGTCGTGCCGGTCCAGCAGGACTTATTGTACTGGTCTGTCTCGGCCTCGGACTTCTTGACGATGACGTTGTCGATGACGCCGTTGATCGCAGAGGTCTTCGAGCCGATACGCTGCAGCGGCAGTGCGAAGGTCGCGGCAGTGATGCCGGTCTTCTTCTCGATGCCCTTGTCGATGTACTTGCCGGTCGCGTCGCTCACGAATTCGCCGTCAACATACAGCTTCGTGGTCTGCTGGTCCACCTTGATGGTCACGGTGACCGTCTTGCCGACCGGCAGCTCGTAATCGAAGTAGTAGTTGTACAGCTCTCGCGTGAAGCCGAGCTTGCCGTTCTCCATGACGCGGATGTCATGCGTGCCGTACGGAGCGTCGGCCTCGAAGAGGATGTCTCCGGGCTTGGCAGCCTGCTGGAGCGTCACGTCGAACGTCAGCTCGTTGCCGTTGCCGAGCTTGTCGAGCTTGGATGTGGCATAGCTGGAGCCGCCGGCGAGCTTGAGCGACTGGTCCTTGACGGCGGCCTTGCTGCCGTTGCCGATGGTCAGGTCGCGGCCGTTGCCGCTGGCGTCGGCGAGCCCGTCGTTGAAGTCGTAGCTCTCGTAGACGCTGTTCTTCGAAGTGGCCTGGTAGTACGGGTTGGTGCGAGGGCCGGTTCCCTGCTTGGCGGCCAGCGCCGTGAGTTTCGCGGCGGTGCCCTTCTCCTTGCCGGTGGCGGCCCAGGTCTTCTCGGCGTAGAACGGCATCGCGTCGAAGAAGCGCCAGTATAGGTCGGATTCGGTCAGACCCGATGCGCTCTTGTCGATGTTGTCGCTCCAGATCGCGAACGCGGCGCCGAGCATCTGGTCGTCGCCGGAGGGCACGGCCTGGTAGCCGCCGCTGCTGCGGACCTTGTTGGGCTCGAAGCTGTCGAAGACGCGGCTGATGTTCAGCAGGTCGCCGTACGCGTTGGCACGTCCGTAGCTGCCGTTGGGCACCATGTAGCCGTAGTCGTCGATCGTGTTGATCAGCTTGTAGCCCATGTTGTACATCTGGAGGCCGTCGGCCCAGTCCTTGGACCACAGGTTCATCTCGACGTTCTCGATCGCGTCCTTGGTGATCTCCGTCTTGTGGTCGTTGATCCAAGTCAGGCCGCCCCACATGCGCACGGTGTTCGTGTCCTTGATGTAGGGGACGATCTCGTTGATGAACTTACGGTATGCCGTGTAGTTGTAGAGGAACTCGTCGGCACCGATGTGCACGGTCGTGTCGCTGTCGAACGTCGGGTCGTCGCCCTTGGTGTAGTCGTCGAAGATCTCCTTGATCTTGGCGATGGTCTCGGGCTTGGACACGTCGAGGTGGTCGATGAGCGGTCGGTTGCTGTTGATCGGGGAGACCCGTCCCTTCACCATGAGCTCGGGCCAGATCTTCGTGAAGGAGTTGGCGTGCGCGGGCACGTCGATCTCCGGCACGACGTTCATGCCGAGGGCGCGCTCGTCCTGGATGAACTGCTTGAACGTCTTCTTGGAGATGGAGTAGTCCTCGGCCGTGGGCGATTCGCCCTTGTCGTTGGTCAGGCTGGATTCGAGACGGAACGCGTCATAGGCCTTGAACGCCTCGTCCTCGTTGTCGCCCTTGCCGTAGTTCTCCAGGAAGATGTAGTTGTCGGACAGATGCGCCTGGAAGTCGTTCATCTTGTAGTAGCGCATCGTGCGGGTGATCTCGCGCATCATCTCCAGCGAGACGGGCTTGCGGGCCACGTCGAGCAGGAGTCCGCGGGTGGTGAAGCGCGGGTAGTCGCGCATCGAACCGATCACGAAGCCGTCGGCGTCCTGCTTGGTCATCTGCAGGATCGTCTGCATCGCGTACATGTTGCCGGTCACGCTGGACGACTTGGCGACCACGCGGTCGGCCCGGATGTCCATCGTGTAGCCTTCGTCGCCGAGCTGCGCGATCGCGGCCGTGGAGTCGGTCTTGACGAAGTTGAACGCACCGGCTTCGGCGGCGCCCTTCTTGGCGGTCAGCTTGATGCCGGTGAAGTCCTTGTAGTCGGCGACGAACTCGTCGACCACGGCCTTGAGCGAATCATCGTCGTAGACGGCCTTCGTCACGGCGGAGGCCGCCAGCTTGGCGGCACTGGTCGAATGCCATTCGGCGATTTCGGGGATGATGGTCGGCTTGGCGTTGTTGCCTTCCTGCTGCTGGTTGGTGCCTTTGACGACGTAGGGGATGTCGGAGGTCGTCTTGGTGTTGCCGGTGGCGGTGTCGGTGACGACGTAGGCGACCTGCACGGTCTTGTCGACCAGCGGGTGGTTGACGGTGCCGTCGGCGGCGATGAGCTGCTCGTAGTCGGCGCCGTTGAACTTGACGGTGTAGCCGTCGGGCACAGTGGGCAGAGCCAGCGTGTCGGTGTCGGTCTCGATGGTCAGGTGGTTGGATTCGAGGTCGGAGACCACGCTGTCGAGCGTGGCGCCCGGCTCGGCCTGATCGTTCGAATACGCCTCCCATTCGGCGATGCTCACGTTGTTGTATTCGGAGCTTTTGATCGCGAAGTTCGACAGCTTGAGCGAGCGGGCGTTGACGGCCTGATCGAGCTGGATGACGACGTCAGCGACATAACCGGCCCCGGAGGCCGTCATCGCGTAGCCGGACTTGAGCGTGTGCTCGGTGCCTTCGGAGTCGGTGTAGGACAGGTCGAAGCTCTGGACATTGGTAGGCTTCGGATTCACGTCACGCTCGAAGAAATAGATGCGGATGTCCTTGACCGCGGTGAGCCGCGGGAATTCCGCCTTCAGCCAGATGTTGCTCGGGGTCTCGTAGCCGCTGGCCCAACGGTTGTTGCGGCCGGTGCGGTTCTGGTCGATCGCCTTGTCGGGGGTGAGCGTCGCCGTCTCGTTGCTGGAGGCGGTCATGGTGGCGCCGAGCATGTGGTTCGTGTCGGCCGTGTCGAGCACGGTCTCCTTGGGTGCGGAGTACACGGAAATCTCGTTGATGCCCACGTTGACCCAGTTCATGGTGCCGCCGTCGGCGGACAGTACGGTCACCTTCACGGCGGACGCCTGCTGTGCCTGGTCAAGCAGGATGATCTCCTGTTGCTTGGCGCGGGTGTCCTTCTGATACACCTTGGTATAGGTGTCGCCCTGCTTCAGCTCGACTTTAAAACTGGTGATGTTCTGATCGGCATCTTTGCGCTCGAAATCGATGTTGATCTGCTTGACGGTCTTGGTACCGCCCAAGCCGACCTCGATCCATTCGTTTGCGGCCTTGTTCTGCGCGGTGCCCCAGCGTGTGCCGAGATCGCCGTCCACGGCCTTCTCGGGCGCAGTCTGCGCCACTTCATGTGAACTGGCCGTTACGGTCTGATTCAGTGCAAGATTGTCATCGCTGGCTTGCGCCGCCGTGACGCCGGTCAGCGACATACTTAGTAGTGTCACGGCTGCCAGGACACTGCCTATGGCCGCTTTCACTCTCCTCAATCGCATAATCTCTCCATTGGGTATGTGGTTAATGTTGTTTCTGTTATTGTCGGAATCTTTGTTGATTGGTTAGCGCATCGCCGCATTCGTTGCGACTTTGCTCCAATATAAACAAAGTTTACCGTTACATCCAACATTTGCACACAGTGTATCGGCACATGGGTGTCGCGAGGTGGGGAAGGGGACTCGGCGCGGCGTCGATATACTGGTGGGCGTGATGAGATTGCGCATTGACCTGGCATATGACGGCGGCGGCTTCTTCGGATGGGCGAAGCAGCCGACGATTCGCACCGTGCAGGGCGAGATCGAACGGGTGCTGCACACGATTACGCGCGTGCCGGTCGACGATCCCGCCGAGCCGCTGCGCCTGACCGTCGCCGGCCGCACCGACACGGGCGTGCACGCCTCGCATCAGGTCTGCCATCTCGACATCGGCGAGGAAACGCTGAGCCGCTGCGTCGGGCACATGAGCGTGTCGCCGACCGTAGCGCTCAAGCACCGTCTGCAACGCATGCTGCCCGCGGACATCACCATCCATGACGTGACGGTCGCGCCGAGCGGATTCGACGCGAGGTTCTCCGCACTGGAACGCACTTACGTGTATCGCGTGGCCGACCGTGCCAGCGAAGTCGACCCGCGTCTGCGCGGCTTCGTGCTGCACCTCGACGCCGACCTCGACGTCGCCGCGATGAACGAGGCCGCCGCGATGACCATCGGACTGCATGATTTCGGCTCGTTCGCCACCCCCAATCCGGGCGGTACCACGATTCGCGAGGTCAAAACCGCATATTGGCGGCGGATCCCCACCCGGCCGCTGGTCGTCGACGGCGTGGGGGAGCGATACCGCACGCCGGCCGCCGAATCCGACCTGCTGTGCTTCACCATCGTCGCCGACGCCTTCGCTCGCAACATGGTGCGCTCGCTGGTCGGCGGCTGCATACAGGTCGGCATGGGCAAGCGCTCGACCGACTGGTTCCGAGAGAAGATGGCCGTGCCGCTGCGCGAGGGCTCCACAGGGCCGATCGCGCCGCAAGGGCTGACGCTGGAGCACATCGCCTATCCCGCCGACGACGAGCTCGCCGAACGGGCCGAGCGTATACGCGCCAAGCGCACGCTGTAGACGCGGGGGTGGGCGCGAAGGCAGACGTTCGGCATGCCGGCGAACCGTTCGCGGCGCGACCGATTCGTAACATGATTGTCGATTTTTCGAGCGAATGCGGAAACCACGGCCGCATACGCTGGGACGAGTTCAGTATCATAGAGCATAAGCGTTCAGCATGCGTATCTGTGAGACAAGGAGTCGCCATGACAGAACGGTCAGCCCGACAATTCGCCGAGGAACTGGTCAACAGGCGAGGAGACATCAACCGTGAACTGAGCCGCAACGGCGTGCGTTTCGGCGTATACAAGAACGGCGAATACCACGACCGGCTGTTTCCATACGACCCGATCCCGCGCATCATCGAATCCGACGAATTCGACGAGCTGGAAGCCGGCCTCAAGCAGCGCGTGAACGCACTCAACGCCTACCTCAAAGACATATACTCAGACAAGCGCATCATCCACGACGGCGTCATCCCCGAAGAATACGTGTACACGTCGGCCGGCTACTTTCCGCAAGTCAACGGCGTGACTCCTCCCGGCGGCATCTTCGCGCACATCGCAGGCGAAGACCTCGTCCAAGGCGAGGACGGGCGCTGGTGGGTGCTGGAAGACAACCTGCGCATCCCGTCGGGAGCCAGCTACCCGCTGTTCGCGCGCGACATCGAACGCCGTACGAATCCCAAACTGTTCCGCGACGTGCACGTGCGCGACAACCGCGACTATCCGCGGCTGCTGCGCAAGGCCATGGACTTCGTATCCACCGAAGGCATCGCCGTCGTGCTCACGCCGGGGCGCTACAATTCGGCGTTCTTCGAGCACGCCTACCTGGCCGAGAAGACCGGCGCGGCACTCGCGTTCCCCGAAGACTTGGAAGTCGTCGACAACAAGCTGTACTTCCTCGACTATGCCGGCAACCGGCATCGCGTGGGCGCCGTGTACCGCCGCCTGTCCGACGAATACCTCGACCCGTTCGCGTTCAACCCGGACTCGGTTATCGGCGTGCCCGGACTGCTGTCGGCCTACCGTTCCGGCAACGTCGCCATCATCAACGCGCCCGGCAACGGGGCCGCGGACGACAAGGCGATCTACTATTTCGTGCCGCAGATGGTCCGTTACTACCTCAACGAGGAGCCGATCCTGCACAACGCGCCGACCTACATGCCGATGTTCGAGAAGGACCGCAAGGAAGTGCTCGACCGCATGGGCGAGCTGGTCATCAAGGACGTGGCGGAAGCCGGAGGCTACGGCGTCGTGTTCGGCTCGTCGCTCGACAAGGCCGCGCGGGAGGATCTGGCCGACCGCATCAAGGAGGATCCGCGCCGGTTTATCGCGCAGGAGGTCATCCAGTTCCGCGACATCGACGTGATCGACCCGGACAGTGGCGAGGTGAGCCCGCGCAAGTGCGATCTGCGCGCATTCGTGGTCACCGGGCAGAACACGCACGTGTGGTATTCCGGCTTGACGCGCTACTCGTCAGTGCCCGGCCAGATGATCGTCAACTCGTCGCAGGGCGGCGGATTCAAGGATACGTGGGTGCTGGCGCCCGAAGACGGCAGCACGGACAAGCAGCGCGAGGAGTCGGTCGCCTCGGTGAACCTCATTCCGCATTCGAAGCGGCACTCGCTGTCGCTGGTCACCGCGTCGAAGGCCGACAACCTGTACTGGCTCGGGCGGTACACCGAGCGCGCGTTCACGACACTCGTGCAGTTCTTCCCCTTCTACGACCGCGTGATGGACACCGATGTGGACGCGTTCCGCCCGTTCGCGAAGGCGCTCGACCTACCGCAGGATTTCGAGGACTTCGACGGGTTCATCCACTCCTTCCTCTACGACGGCACGAACCCCGACTCGGTGCGCTCCGCCATCGTCGCCGCGTTCAACAACGCCGTGGTGCTGCGCCCGGAGCTGACGTCGAGGCTGCTGCAGTACGTCGAGCTCGCGGTGAAGAACATCACCGAGGCCGCCGAGCGTTCCGCCAGCGCGGATGACATCTACTCGCAGCGTGACATCGCCGACGACATGCTCGCGTTCTGGGGCGGCATCGAGAACTCCACCGCAGACATCACACTGAAGGCGTTCGTGTTCATCGGCAAGTACATCGAGCGCATCGACCTGTACACCCGCTTCCATCTGGACAATAGCGAGCTCGACGCGCCGCTCGCCAAGTTGGAGACCTACTCGCGCACGCTCGACGGCATGCCGTTGCCCTCATGCTTCGTGTCCGGCATCAGCTGGCTACTCGGGCAGTTGCCGAGCCGCGGCTACCCGGAGCTGACGAGCCGCCTGAACGAGTTCCTCACCGACTTCAACAGCCGGGCCATCACCGGCGACCCGAAGGACGCGGGCATGCTCAACGCGATGAACATGGACGCCAAGCGTCCGTGAGGGGCAGACCGCCGATCGGAGCGTGACCGGTCGGCGGCCGTCAGCTGACGGATGACCTCCGCCGTTTCTGCTAGACTAGAGTGGATTTTTGCGAGCATTATCCGACGAGGAGCCTGCCGTCATGAAGAAACTGGTGTTTGACTACGAGATGAAGCTGACGTTCAGCTCGCCGGTCACCGACCATCGTTTCCAACTGCGCTGCGTGCCTGCGACCGGCCCGCGACAGCAGGTGGTGGACGTGGAGGTCGCCATCGAGCCGGACGTCGAACTGGAGACGACCATCGACTCGTTCGATTCCGTGGTCATGACCGGGTTCATCCCGCAGCCTCACACGATATTCAGCTATTCGGTGAAGGGCATCGCGTTCGTCGACAACGCCCACATCAAGTCGGAGATCTACAAGCCGCTGTACCGGTTCAACTCGGCGCTGACGATTCCCGGGCCGTGCATCGAGGCCATGATCGCGGCGTGCCGGGCGCGCATCGCCGGGCTGCCGGCTGACGCCACGCCGATTGATCAGGCATGGGAGGTGATGGACGAGGTGTATCAGGCGTTCACGTATACGCCCGCTTCGACCACGATCCGCACCACCGCCGAGCAGGCGCTCGCCCAGCGCAAGGGCGTGTGCCAGGACTACGCGCACGTGATGCTCTCGGTGTGCCGCCACGTCGGGCTGACCGCCCGCTACATCGCGGGCCTGCTGGGCGGCGAGGGTGCGACGCACGCATGGGTGGAAATCTACCACGACGGCCGTTGGATCGGGCTCGACCCCACCCACAACCGCATGGTCGACGACAACTACATCACCATCGCCCACGGGCGCGATTACCGCGACTGCATGCTCGACATCGGCATCTTCTCGGGCTACCAGGTCCAGCAGAACCAATGGGTGAACGCCTCCGTCCACGAGCAGCTGCTGTGAGGACGGTTGCCCGGGGCGTTTTGCGGGCTATCTCGCTTTCGAGGGGTTGATTGAGGCTGCTTGGGTCATCTATCTGCGTTTCAGGGGGTTGCTCAAACGCGATACCTGATGTATTCGGCTTGTTACGCTATTGGAATCATGCGGATTAGCGAGCCGTCATACTTGACCACCAACCCCTTGAAATGCAGATAGATGTTTTGCAGGAGCTGAATCCACCCCTCGAAACGTAGATAGCTCGCCGATGGAGGCTCGATGGAGCGGTGGCAGGTGCGCCACGCGCTGATTTGCGTAATCGGGAAATCGACTTATAATAAACAAGTTGCGTTTTTTCGCAGCGCATGGATAGGTGTCCGAGCGGTCTAAGGAGCACGCCTCGAAAGCGTGTGAGGCTAACCCCTCCGCGAGTTCGAATCTCGCCCTATCCGCCAGCAAAGAGGGTTCCGGGATTCTCCCGGAACCCTCTTTCGGGCTTATAGGAACTTTTGTGGTGCTTTAGGTCTGGTTCTCGGCGTCAGTCGGTGCCGTTGGGATATCGCGTGCCGGTGTGGAATTCGTTCCAGTCGATGCCGATCCCGTATGCGGGCGAGACGTCGCCTTCCGGTTCGGGCGACGTCGCTTTCCCGTCCTCCAGCGGATCGTTGGGAATGAACGATTCCGGCCGCGGTTGCGCGGTCTTCATGTAGCACACCCATTCGCACGCGCGGAGCATGTGCTCCTCGGGCAGTCCGCGGTGGTTGCGCAACACGTTCTTGACGACCGAGTTGACGCCGTCCTCCAGCCGGTTCGTGGTGCGCGCCACCGGCCCACCTGCGGCAAGCGCCGGCCCGGGAAAGGCGAAGAGCTTCCCCTCGCGGAAGAGTTTCTCCAACCGCCGGCAGCAGCGGCGCAGCTCCTCGTGCGTCCACCACTGGAAGGCGAGGACTTCTCCGCTTTCGCCGTCGATGGCGATGATCAGGCACCAGCCGTGGCCCATGTACGTGCCGTCGGCCATGACCGTGTGGCGCTTCGCGTCCGGCGGGGCGATGCGCGGCCGGATTGACCAGCACCATGCGATCCGCTTGCGCAGGGCGTGCGCGTCGCCCGTGGATTCCGACGCCGTCTGGGACGACGCCCCGGCAGCCATGAGAGGAACTCCTCCAGCGTCCGCGCCCGTCTGCGGCCGCGCTGCGGCATCGTCGAGCTCAGTCGGCAGGCCCGGCATCTTCACCGTTGCGTGCCCCTGCCGGTCCGTCCGTTCTTCTTCATCGCACGCCCGCATGCCGGGCATTTCTTCGCTTTGCTGGATGGCGTTCTCACACCATCCAGCCCACCACCGGGAGCGCATCATTTTCCACGCGGGGAAAAAGACATGCCGACACGCCTACTCGTACAAGGCCAGACCTCGATCATAAGCACCACAAAAGTTCCTATAGGCCCTACGTTGTCGTTGCTGGCTCATCGATGAGCCATCGAGGGTGAGTTTGGCGTTTTTTCCATCGGGTTTCACGGCAACGTGAGACCTTTTACGAAGAAACGGTTATGTTGCGCATATGCAATCGGGCTGACTTCTGCGGCGTACGGGTGTTGCTTTTACCCCCGTATGCATAATAGGGCTGCGGGAGTGACGCGATCAGGAGAAGAGGAACGCGTCCATGTCGGGGTAGCCGAGTGCGAATGCGGAGGTGATGTGGGAGGAGATCAGCGTGGAGAGGACACGCAGGCGTGCGTCGTTTTCCGTGCCGACTGTGTTGGTATCGGTGGCGTTGACGTCGGTGGTGTCAGTTGCACTGTCGGTATCGCCGTTGCCGTTGGTGTTGTTGCCGGTCTTGTCGGTGTGCTTCGACTTGGCCGACGCCCCGTCATCGGCCATTGCGGCGAGCTGCTCCCGGGCGCAGTCGATCTCCGTCAAGGCCGTTGTCGGCACGCTCAGGCCGGTCGTGGAATCGGTCATCGAGGTCGGCGAGGCGAGGATCTTCTGGATGTCGTAGACCTTTTCTCGTGGGTCGCGGCTCAAGCCGGACGCGGTGAAGAGCAATTGCCCCGCGGTCTTGTGCCGGTCGGACCGGCTCAGGGTGGCGCCGGGCGTATCCCGCGCGGCGAGCACCTCCATGACGAACCCGGCGCGGTCCTCGGCCAGCGACATGGCGCCCAAGGTGGCGCCGTCGAGGTCGATGCCCAGAACCTGCCTCAGGCTGTCGTCGGAGACCGTGCGGTAGGTGTCGTTGCCACCGAGCCTTGTGCCCAGCGTCACGGCCATATGCTCGGCCTGGGCGCTTCTGATCGTGCCCTGCGCGAATCGCTGGGTGCAGGTGGCGGCCACCTCGCTCCACTGCCCGACGGCCTGCTTCGCCGCGAGATATCGCATGATGATATGGTGACGGCCGTTCATGGTGGCCGTCGACGCGTCGGCGGCCCAGTAGGCGCTCTCGCAGGCGCTGGGCTGGTGTTCCGACTCCGCGCGCCCATCGATCCGGGGCGCGCTGCAGGCGCTCAGGGCGCCGCACAGGGCGGTGATGCAGAGTGCCGCGACGATACGGCGACACCACGAAGATATGTTCCCCTCACGGCATAGAATGCCGTGATCTGGCCAATGACGTGTCTGCATAGGCCTCTACACTAATAGACGACTGTGACCATATGCGCGCCACCACGGCTATAACTTCATAGGAGGTCTTGAGTATGGAACTGGACCTGGCAGGAATGCATCAGCTCGCCATCGAGCAAGGAATCGATCTCGAACAACTGGACGCCGCGCTGGAAGAGGCGCTGCGTCTGGCCTATCTGAAAACACCTCATGCGGCCAAGCATGCCCGTGTCGAACTCGACACGCGGGCAGGCACGTTCACCGTGTGGGCTCGTAAGGAGATCCCGGTGGAGCCCACCGAGGATGACCCTCATCCCGCACCGGAGCTGGGCGAGGAGTACGACGACACCCCGCGCAACTTCGGGCGCCTCGCCGCGGCCACCGCGCGCCAGGTCATCGGACAGCTGTTCCGTAAGGCCGAGGACGACAAGGTCTTCGGCGCCTTCTCCGGCCAGAAGGGCAAGCTCGTCACCGGCATCGTTCAGCAGGATGCCAGCGATCCGACGAACGTGCATGTCGCCATCGGCGATGTCGAGGCGATTCTGCCCCGTCGCGAGCAGGTGCCCGGTGAGCGTTACCGTCATGGCGAGCGTCTGCGCGTGTATGTCGTCAACGTGGCGCGCGGCGTCAAGGGCCCCGAGATCGTCGTCTCCCGTTCGCACCCCGAGCTGGTGCGTCGCCTGTTCGAGCGCGAGGTCCCGGAACTGGTGTCCGGCGCCGTGTCGATCATGGCCATCGCCCGCGAGGCTGGCGCCCGCACCAAGATCGCCGTCCGCGCCAACACCGATGGCGTCAACCCCAAGGGTGCCCTGATCGGCCCCGGCGGCGCCCGCGTGCGCGCCGTCATGGAGAACCTCGGACCGGAGAAGATCGACATCGTCGACTGGTCCGCCGATCCGGCGAAGTTTGTCGCCTCTGCGCTGTCTCCCGCCGTCGCCACCGGCGTGCAGGTCATCAGCGAGAAGAACAAGACCGCCATCGCCTTCATCCATGACGACCAGCTGTCGCTGGCCATCGGCAAGGAAGGCCAGAACGCGCGTCTCGCGGCGAAGCTGACCGGATGGAAGATCGGCATCGAATCCACCGAAGCGCACGCGAAGAAGATCGCTGCCGAAGGCAAGTGATCCGCGACACGGCGGTGACGCGCGGCCGACGGCACATCCAACGTCCCTAGTATGCTGGACACGGCACACCGGGTGTGGATGCGTTATGCCGTCATGCCACGGGATCGAGATATGAGGTAACACGACCATGGTTGCACGATGAAACGGGCAGAATCCGTCATCGGAAAATAGCCGCGCGAGTCTACGCGCGGCCCAGAATTAGGAGTAATGTGGCGAAAAAACGCGTGTACGAGCTTGCCAAGGATTTTGGCGTCGACAGCAAAACCGTCCTTGACAAACTCAAGGACATGGGTGAATTCGTAAAATCAGCTTCTTCGACGGTTGAGGCGCCGGTGGCGCGCAAGTTGAAGAACGCCTTCCAGAAGGGCGAGGCGAAGCCGGGAGCGTCCGCAGCGGAACGCAAGACACCGGCTCCCGCACCGTCGGAGCATCGTGCTCCCGCAGTCAAGCCCGCACCTGTAGCCAAGCCCGGTCTGGGCAAGAAGCCCGCCGCGGCACCGCGTCCGGCGGAACCGCGCTCTGCGGCGCCTGCTGCACATGTGCCGTCATCGAATCGCGGCACGACGCCGCGCGACAATCGCAACGAATCCCGCGGCGACATGCGTGACGCTCGACCGAACCGTGAAGGCGGCGAGAACCGTCCCTCACCCGCGCAGCGTCACAATCCGCACGCGCCTTCAGGGCAGCGCGGCGCCTTCCCCGGCCCGCGTTCCCACCAACCCGGTCACGGCGGCAACGCCGGCGGCCGTCCGCAGGATTCCCGAGGAGGCTCCCATCAGGGTCAGCCGCGCCAGGGCCAGCAGCCGGGCGCAGGCAGCGCACCTTCCGCCAACGGCGGCGCCCGTCCGTCGACTCCGGGGCCTCGTCCCGGCAACAACCCGTTCAGCCGCAAGCAGGGCATGCACGCGCCCACCCCGCGCGACATCCCCCGTCCGCACCCGATGGCCCGTCCGACCGTAAACGGCAACCACAACGACAATCGCGGCGGCCGTGGCGGTCGTCCCGGCGCAGGTCAGGGCGGTCGCGGAGGATTCCGTGGCGGTCGTCCCGGTCAGGGAGCGCAGGGCGCCAAGCCGGGGCAGTGGGGGCATAACCGTCCGGGTCAGACCGGCGGCGCCCGTCCCGCGGGCGGCAACCGCTTCGGTGCCGGCGCTGGCACCGGCGCTGGTCAGGGCGGCGGCTTCCAGAACAACTCCAACACGTCCGGAACCGGTCCGTCGCGCGGCGGCGGTCGCGGTCGCGGCGGCGCGGCCGGCGCATTCGGCCGTCAGGGCGGCAAGTCGTCCAAGGCCCGCAAGAACCGTCTCGCGAAGCGTCAGGAATTCCAGGAGATGAAGGCACCCGTCATCGGCGGCGTGCGCATCCCCACCGGCAACGGCCAGACCGTTCGCCTGCGTCAGGGCGCCTCGCTCGCCGATCTGGCGGAGAAGATCAACGTCAACCCGGCGGCCTTGGTCACCGTGCTGTTCCATCTCGGCGAGATGGCCACGGCCACCCAGTCATTGGACGAATCCACCTTCCAGATCCTGGGCGAGGAGATCGGCTGGAACATCCAGATCGTCTCCGCCGAGGAGGAGGACAAGGAGCTGCTGCAGCAGTTCGACATCGACCTTGACAGCGAGGAGCTGCAGGAAGACGAGGATCTGAAGCCGCGTCCGCCGGTCGTCACCGTCATGGGCCATGTCGATCACGGTAAGACCCGACTGCTCGACACCATCCGCAAGACCAACGTCATCGCCCGCGAGGCCGGCGGCATCACCCAGCGTATCGGCGCCTATCAGGTGACCGTCGATCTGGAAGGCGAGAAGCGCAAGATCACGTTCCTCGACACCCCTGGCCACGAGGCGTTCACCGCCATGCGTGCCCGTGGTGCCGAGCTCACCGACGTCGCGATTCTCGTGGTCGCCGCCGATGACGGCGTGATGCCGCAGACCGTCGAGGCCATCAACCACGCGCAGGCGGCCAAGGTGCCGATCGTCGTGGCCGTCAACAAGATCGATAAGCCGGGCGCGAACCCGGAGAAGGTCCGTGGCCAGCTCACCGAGTTCGGCCTCGTGCCGGAGGAGTACGGCGGCGACACCATGTTCGTCGACATTTCCGCCAAGCAGGGCACCAACGTCGACAAGCTGCTCGAAGCCGTGCTGCTCACGGCCGACGCCGACCTCGACCTGCGCGCGAACCCGGATATGGACGCCCGAGGCGCCACCGTCGAAGCCCGACTCGACAAGGGCCGCGGCGCTGTGGCGACCGTGCTCGTGCAGCAGGGCACCCTGCGCATCGGCGACGCCATCGTCGCCGGCACCTCGTACGGCCGCGTGCGCGCCATGCTCGACGAGAACGGCAACCACATGAAGGAAGCCACCCCGTCCACGCCCGTGCAGGTGCTGGGTCTGACATCCGTGCCGACCGCCGGCGACCTCTTCCTGGTCGCATCCGACGACCGCACCGCCCGCCAGATCGCCGAGAAGCGCCAGGCCACTGAACGCGCCGCGCAGCTCGCGAAGCGCCGCAAGATCGTCTCGCTCGAAAGCCTCAAGGAGCAGTTCGCCAAGTCCGAGGTGGACATGCTCAACATCGTCATCAAGGGCGACTCCTCCGGTTCCGTCGAGGCGCTGGAAGACTCCCTGATGAAGATCGAGGTGTCCGACGAGGTCGGCATCCAGGTCATCCACCGCGGCGTCGGCGCGATCACCCAGAACGACGTCAACCTCGCGACCGTTGACAAGGCCGTCATCATCGGCTTCAACGTGCGCCCGAACCGTCAGGTGGCGGATCTGGCCGACCGTGAAGGCGTCGAGATCAAGTACTACTCGATCATCTACAAGGCGATCGAAGACATCGAGGCCGCCCTCAAGGGCATGCTCAAGCCGGAATACGAGGAGGTCGTCACCTCCCACTCCGAGATCCGCGAGATCTTCCGCTCCTCCAAGTTCGGCAACATCGCCGGCGTCATGGTGCAGGACGGCGAGGTCAAGCGCGGTACGAAGTGCCGTATCCTGCGCAACGGCGTCGCCACGGTCAACGATCTGGAGATCTCCTCGCTGCGTCGTTTCAAGGACGACGTGCAGTCGGTCAAGGAAGGTTACGAGGCCGGTATCAACCTCGGCACTTTCAACGACATCGAGCTCGGCGACATTATCGAGACCTTCGAGATGCAGGAAGTCGAGCGCAAGTAAGGCGCATATATACATGGGCGGCGGGCGCTTTCGGGTGTCCGCCGCTTTTTCGCGGACGGGCGCAGCGAACCATTTTCATTACGGTTCGTGCGCCCCCCCCGTTTTTCGCCAATGAACAGTATTCGCTGCTGATGGCCGGAACTCCGGGCTTTTCGGTTTTGTTCGATTGTGCGCTAATGTGCGCAATCCTCGCATGTTTCTTATTGAGAACGATTCGCTGTGAGCCTTCGAGTAGGGGATGTGCGAATATGATACGAGTGATATTGTCAGCGGTTCGCCGCGCAATCGAGGAAAAGGATTTTTATGGCAGGAACGAACCCGCGCGCCGCACGAGTCGCGGCGCTGATCCAACGGGTGATCGCGTCGTCGATGGAAGCTCAGCTGCATGACAAGCGGCTTGCGAGCGTGACCATCACCGATGTGCGCGTCACCAATGACTTGCAGATCGCCAAGGTGTACTGGACTCAGCTTGGGCATGATGGGCGCGAGCAGGGGGAGCGCAAGCGCGCCAAGCAGGCGCTCGATCAGGCGAAAGGGCGGCTGCGTTCGCTGGTCGGCTCCAAAGCCGGCCTGCGACTGACCCCGCAGCTGCAGTTCATCTATGACGAGGTGCCGAGCGAGGCGCATGAGATCGAGGATATCCTGGCTGTCGCGCACAAGCGTGACGAGGAGATCGCCAAGGCGCGCGAGACCGCGCAGTACGCGGGCGACGCCGACCCGTACAAGCATCCTGAAGAGCGCGATGACGACGAGTTTGACGATGACGACGAGTACGACGAGTACGCGGACGACCTCGACGATGACGACGTCGAAGGCAACGGCATCGGCGTCGAGACCCTGGAAGATGACGCCGAGAACGCGACGGACGAGGCAACGGGCGACCGCTGAGCCGCATATCAGCGGTTCTGCGAGACGGGAGAGGATTCACTGATGGGGACCGTACCCGAAGCCTCGGGCGGCGAGCAGGCTCCGATCGTGGCTGGCTCCGCCGCGCCGGCGACTCCTACGTCGGGATTGTTGGTCGTGGACAAGCCGCGTGGCGTCACCAGTCATGACATCGTCGCGGCTGCGCGCGGCGCATTGCATATGAAAAAGGTGGGGCACGCCGGCACCCTCGACCCGATGGCCACCGGCGTGCTGGTCGTCGGATTCGGCAACGCTACGCGGTTGCTGAACCATATCGTCGAACACGACAAGACCTATGAGGCGACGATTCGCCTCGGCCAGTCCACCACCACCGACGATGCCGATGGCGAACTGCTGTCGGCTACCTCGCCCGAGCGCTGGCAAGAGCTGCTGGCATTGCCGGTCGCCGGTGGGCCTCAGTCGGCTGGCGAGAATGGGCCTGTGAACGCGGCCAAGGGTTCGGTCATGGCAGCCGCAAAGGTCGCGGATGACGGCTCCGCGTATCATCCGCAGCAGGAAGCGGTTTTGCCGGATTGCCAGCAGCTGTGGCGCGACCGTATCGATGACATCATCGCATTGCAGCTCACCGGCAGCATCGAGCAGGTGCCAAACACGTTCTCCGCAATCAAAATCAACGGTCAACGTGCCTATGATCTGGCCCGCGACGGCAAGGACGTGCAGCTCAAGGCGCGTCGGATCACCGTCAGCGCGTTCGGTGTGCTGGATGTGCGGTTCGGCTATGCCCCGACGCGGCAGCTAGGACTTCCGCTCGTCTCGGCGGCGGACGGGCGGGCGACGACGGAACGGGATGACGCGGAGGCGACGCCGGTGATCGACGTCGATGTGCGCGTTAGCTGCTCGGCGGGCACATATATCCGCGCGCTCGGGCGCGACCTGGGCGCGGCGCTGGGAGTCGGCGGGCATCTGATACGGCTGCGGCGCACACGGGTGGGCGGTTTCGACGTCTCCTCGCCGAATGTCATCACCGCGCACGTGGAGACACGCGAGTACACCGACCGCAACGGCAACCACCAGTCCCGCAACCGCGCCGTGCTCGATGTGATTGGCGACGAGCTTGCAGGCAAGGCGCTGACGATGCTGGATGCCGCGCGAGGCACCATGCCGCTGCTCGCCATCACCGATCAGGACGCCGTCAACCTGCGGTACGGCCGGCGTATCTCCTATGACATCCACGGTACGGTCGCCGCGTATCTGCCGCAGAGCGGGGAAGTGGTGGCGCTCGTCGAGCGCGCCAAGCGTGGCGAGGCCAAGCCGGCCACCGTATTCGGCGCGTAATGCGTCACTGTGTGCGAGGTGCGTCACGCTGTGCGTCCACGCACACAGTGACGCAATGCCAGAAATCCTTATTTTCCAAGGGTTTTGTGGTATGCGTCACGCTGTGCGTCCACGCACACAGTGACGGCGCCCGCACACAGTGACGGCATCGGGACGGCATGATGCAAATCAGTTCATCATTTCGGTGGCGCAGCCGCACTGGTGGCGGGTATCATGGAAGGCCGGAACCATGCCCACAAGCCGTATATACGGCGCAACACGTGAAGGAACACCATCACCCATGAAAATCACGATTCTTGCCCCGGACGCCTCCGGGCTGGTCGAATGGCCGACGCTGAGTGCCAACAGGAAATCCGTGGTCACGGTCGGCGTGTTCGACGGCATGCACCGCGGCCATCAGGCGGTCATCCGCCGAGCGGTGGAACTCGCCAAGACCGACAAGGCGTTTTCCGTGGTGGTGATGTTCGACCCGCGTCCCGGTGTCGTGCACGCGTACGCGGCCGCCCATGACGGGCAGGAGCCGGGCGATGGCTTCCGTGACCCCATGGCGCTGACCAGCGTCGACCAGCGGCTGCGGACGCTGGAGAACCTTGGCGTGGACCATGTGCTGATCGTGCGCTATACGCTGGCGTTCGCCACGAAATCATATCGGTTCTTCCTCGGCCAGATGGTCGGCAAACTGGGCATGCGCACGCTGGTGCTGGGAACGGATGCGGCAATGGGCGCCAACCGCGCTGGCGATGTGAAGGCCATCGGAGTCCTCGCGCAGGCCACCGGCGTGTTCGAGCTTGAGATCGTCGACGACCGCGGCCCAGGTCATGTGCGCGTGCCGGCCGACGTCACCCCGCAGATGCCGAGCGAGCCTGGGGAGCCTGTGGATCCGACCGAAGGCATGACCAAGGCGCAGCTGCGCGCGTGGAGCAAGAAGCATCAGGGGCGCGAAGTGCGCGTGTGGAGCTCGACGAACGTGCGATACCTGCTCGCACATGGTCGTATCAAGGCCGCCGACGAGATCCTCGGCCATGCGCACGCCATCGAGGGAACGGTGGTGCACGGCGAGGAGCGCGGCCGCACAATCGGTTTCCCGACGGCGAACCTGGGGAGCATGATTGACGGTTATATTCCGGTGGATGGCGTGTATGCCGGCTGGCTGATCGATTTGGGCGCGGCGGGAGCGACCGCCGACTCCGACGAGAATGCCTCCGACGGCAACAGCGGCAGCGGCAATGCCTCGGTGATTCCGCGCGTGTATGATTCTGGCTCATCCAAGGCCAGGCTCGCCGCCGAATCACCCTACCGGTGGCCGGCAGCGATCTCCATCGGCACGAAGCCGACCTTCAACGAAGAGACCGGTCTCAATGAGCGGGTGGTCGAGGCGTACGCGGTCACCGACGAATGGCTGGACCTGTATGGTCACGACGTGCGCGTCGAATTCGCGGGATTCCTGCGCCCGCAGGTGAAATTCGACAGTGCCGATGCGCTCAAGGACGAATTGACGCGCAACGTCCAGGAGACCAGGGAACTGACCTCCGCGCGTTGAGCGCGGCAGAAGCGCCCGACAGACGCCGGTCTCTCCACCTGCGTCCGAACGGTATCGGCATAGGCTCGCATGCGCTGAATCGCGCCGCTATCGTGCCTCGCGCATCTTGCGCGTGCCGTGTCGCCACCGTCACCGTCACTGTCAGACGACGCCCAGAGACTCCAGCGCGTCGCGCAGATGCGTCACCTCTACGATGCGCAGCCCCTCGATGGTGACACGCTTGCGCATCGGCGGCACCACCGCCGTGGCGAACCCGAGCCGCGCGGCCTCGCGCAGCCGGTGCTCCAGCCGCGGCACCGGCCTAATCTGCCCGGTCAGGGAGATCTCGCCGATGGCGCACGTGTCTCGCGCGATTGGCTTCGACCTGGCCGCACTGGCCAGCGCCGCCACAATCGCCAGATCACAGGCTGGTTCCTTCGCCAGTCCTCCCGCGATCGTCGATACATACAGGTCGTTCGCCAGCAGGTTCACCTTGCCATGTCGGTACAGCACGGCGGTGAGCATAGCGATGCGGTTCGTCTCGACCCCCACCACCGCCCGTCGCGGTGTCGGCAGCACGGAACTGGTCACCAGCGCCTGAATCTCAATGGGCAGGCTGCGATGGCCGTCCAGCGTGAACGTCACGCACGTGCCCTCCACACGTTCGTCGGCGGACGACAGGAACAGTCCCGAGGGATCGCTGACCTCCTCGATGCCCTCGCCACTCATATCGAAACACCCGACCTCATCCGTAGGCCCGAACCGGTTCTTCACCGCCCGCAGCATACGCAGCGCCGTTTCCGGATCGCCCTCGAACTGGCATACCACATCCACCAGATGCTCCAACGTGCGCGGGCCGGCGATGGACCCGTCCTTGGTGACATGCCCGACCAGGAGCACGGGGATGTTCAGCGTCTTCGCCGTGTCGATCAGCGCGCTCGCCACCTCGCGCACCTGCGTGGAGCCGCCGGAGATGCCATCAACGTCTTGCGAGACGATGGTCTGCGCCGAATCCACGATCGCCAGTGTCGGCCGCGTCCGCTCGATCAGCCCCAGCACGGTGGCGAGATCGGTGGTGGACGCCAGTAGCAGGTTCTGCTCCATCGCATTGACCCGCGACGCCCGCAGCCGCACCTGCGCCTGCGATTCCTCGCCGGAGACGTACAGCACCGAGCCGTTGGGCTGGCCTGCGGCGATGTTGCCGGCGGTCTCCAGCAGCAGTGTCGACTTGCCGATGCCGGGTTCGCCCGCGATCAGCACGACCGAGCCGGGCACGATGCCGCCGCCGAGCACACGGTCGAACTCGCCGAAACCCGTGGACAGCCGTGACGCCGTGGACGTGTCTATCTGGGTGATGGGCGTCGCCGCGCTGACGATGGACGCGGCCGCCTGCGTGCGTGAGGTGCGGCCCGGCGCCGCGGTGCGCGACGACGATGCGGCGGGACGGGCCTCGTGGAATTCCTCCACGGTGCCCCACTGCCCGCACTGCGGGCAGCGGCCCACCCATTTGAGACCATCCCAACCACATTCGCTGCATACATATCGCGTCGCCGACTTCACCATACCGCAGACCTTAGCACAAAGCGGCACGCCGATGTCGCCGGCGAAACGATGCCGTTGCGTCGTATGCGCGTGAGAGAATCACAGCATGGCAAAGACTCAATCCCCTTCCTATCCGCACGGTAGTTCCGCATCGCGCGGCAAGCTGATCGTCGTGATGATCGTCGCCGCGCTGGTCGTCGTGTTTGCGCTGCTGTCCGCGTTCGTATGGCCCGGTTGGGCATTGAACAAGACGGACGAAGTGACGAAGGTGCAGCAGCAGACCGCCGCCGAGCCTACCAAGCCGAGCATCAAGGCCACCGCGCTGCCGGATGACGCATCCGAACTGCTCAAGGCGATGCCGGACAGCGTGCTCAACTACGCGCGCACCAAGGCGGGCGCCAGCGAGACCTGGAAGTCCGCGTCGCCGCTGGAGGAGTACACGCTCACGTACTCCACGGGCAAGTCGGCGAAGGACGTGACCGTCATCGTCGCGCAATGGTCGGACTCCGACACCGTGAAGAAGCAGTACGACGAGCTGGCGAAGAACCTGACCGGCAAGGAGCTGAAGTCCGGGGACGTCAAGGTGTCGGGCAAGAGCACCGGCAGCTACACGGTGAGGGCCGACAGTGAGGACGGCAAGACCGCGACGGCGTTGTGGCAGAACGATACCGCCGTGTTCGAGGTGACTGGCTCCAAGGAATCCGTGCTGCGGTTCTATGAGCCGTTCCCGCTGTGATTTCGTGATAATTCGGGGTGGTTTGCGGATTCATGGCGGAAATGGAACGCGCGGATGCGTAAGTCCCTCAATACGTGTACTATTGGGCAAGTTGCAATCTTTAACGTACTAAGGGAGGCTGACGATGGGTTCGGTCATCAAGAAGCGCCGCAAGCGGATGAGCAAGAAGAAGCACCGCAAGATGCTGCGTAAGACTCGCCACCAGCGCAAGTAGTCGTTCGCTCGCAAGCGCGCACACAAAGCCCCGCGACCCTGTCGGCCGCGGGGCTTTTACATTCTCTTCCCCGCTGGCGGAAGCGAACTGGATATGACAGCGCCGGCAGACTCCGATGGGGGGGGCTGCCGGCGCCGGGATTGAGGCGGCGATTCGCCGCGTTAGGTCACTTGTTGCCGTTGGTCATTACGCGTGGGCCGTTGGGGTCGCCGACGATGACCTTGTCGACCATGTTGAGGAACAGGCCGTGCTCGACGGCGCCGACCGTGTTGATCAGGTCCTCGGCGAGATCCTGCGGGTGGTCGATGCGCTCAAGATGCAGGTCCACGACGAAGTTGTTCTCGTCGGTGCGCACTTCCTTGCCGTCGGCGTCGAGGCGCAGCACCGGCTTGTAGTTCTTGGCCTCGAACTGCTTGATGACGTGGCCGGCGCCGAACGGAATCACCTCGACCGGCAGCGGGAACTTGCCGATGGTGTCGACGACCTTGGACTCGTCCACGATCCACACGATTTTGTTGGAGTTCGTGGCCACGATCTTCTCCCACAGCAGTGCGGCGCCGCCGCCCTTGATGCCGTTGAAGTTCTTGTCCACCTCGTCGGCGCCGTCGATGGTGATGTCGATATGATCCACATCATCGATGTCCACGATCTTGATGCCGTAACCTTCGGCCTGCTCCTGCGTGCGACGGGAGGTCGTCACGCCGGTGAACTGCAGGCCCTCCTCCTTGACGCGGCGGCCGAGCTCATCGACCAGGAAACGCACGGTCGAACCGGTTCCGAGACCGGCGATCATGCCGTTCTCGATCAGCTTGGCGGCTTCGATGCCGGCCGCCTTCTTCAGTGCATCCTGCTGTGCCTTGTCCATCATGTACTCCTTGAAATGTCCGTGCATTCCCCTTGGAGGGAAACATGCTTCAAACTTTGGGATTGAAGTCCACCTCTATAGTATCCGGTTCATGGAACGTCACCGCCGTTCGTCCGGGTTTTGGGAGGAGAACCGTCGCCATTCGGCTGCTATCCCTGCTTGTCCGTATAGAACGCGGCATTGTCGAGGGTGATGGTGCCGTCGCCGTTCACATATCCGTCCACGCGAACCAGTCCGTGGATGATGCGCGGCCGTCCGTCATATGTCGGGCTGGTGGATGGCGGGGGAGTAAAGCGCAGCGTGCCCGACGCGGTGAGGGCGGTCGGTGAGAGCCGCGGCGCCGCAGGTTCGGCCACAGAGCGTGTGGAGCTGCCGGACTGTGTGTCCTCGGCCTGTGCCGAATTCGATGGCAGTGCGACGGTCGTGTCCGATTCGGTTGTCATGGGAACAGCAGGAGCTGACATCGCAGTGGTGGATGATGTGTCCGACTGGGTCTCGCCGTAGTCGGGCACGCCTTCGGGTTCGGCAAGCAGCTCCGCCAACGATGGCTTGCGGATTCGCTTTGCGACGTTGTCGCCGTCCGATTCGTGCTCGGCTCCCGCTTCACCCGATTCCCCGCCTCGCCCGAGATGGTACTCCTGCGTGGAAATCTTGCCGTCCAGCAGCATCTGCGCATCCTCCGGCACGTCGGTTCCCTTGGCATACTCCGAAGCCAGCAGCGACTGCCATCCCTCCTTCGGCAGATATCCCTCCTGCACGCCGCTGCGGCAGTCGCCGGCATACGTGCGGGCCAGGTCGTCCACCTTCTCGTTGCCGGCGTTGCCCGCGTGCCCCTTGACCCACACGAACTTCACCGAGCCGGCGCGGCGCGACAGCTCGGCGTCGATCGCCCTGATGAGCGCCGCGTTCTTCACAGGCTTCTTCTGCGAGTTCTTCCAGCCGTTCTTCTTCCACCCGTGCACCCACTTGGTGGAACAGTTGATGGCGTACTGCGAGTCGGTCTCGATGACCAGCGGCTCCGCGCCGGGATGTGCGCGCAGCGCCTCCAGCACTGCGCACAATTCGCCGATCTGATTCGTGCCGTTCGTGGCGCCGCCGGCATCGCAGTCGCCGCCGTGCTCATGGCCGCCGGAATGTGCCATGTTGAGTTCGTGGTCGGCCCAGGCCCAGCCCATTGGGCCGTTCGGATTGCCCAGGGCGCTTCCGTCTGTCGATACGGTGATGGTCATGACAACAACAGTAACGCACGCCGTGTCACGGCCATGAATCGCCGATGGGCTGCGACACGACCGAAAACGTCGCGATATTTTGTTAAGTATATATACTGAATACTGACCAATGATGAACTCACACGAGTCCCCGTGTCACGATGATGCAAAGCAGCATGGTGACGAATAATTCAATGATGAGAGATTCAGCCGGCGCGTCCCCAGTGCCGGACAAGGAAAGGAACCCCAGTATGCGCAGCAAGGCATTAGGAGGCCTGCTTGCCGCGGCTCTGTCGTTGAGCCCGGCAGTGGCCATCGGCGTGCAGACGGCGTACGCGGCAGGCGGCGATACGGCGGCGACCGAATACACGCTGTACCCCAAGCCGCATTCGATCCGTTATGACAGCGGACAGTACATTCTTCGCGACATCAACGTCATCTATGACGATGACATCGATGAAGCCACCCAGGACCGACTGGACGAAGTGGCGGCGCTCAAGAACCTGAACGTCACCGAATCCGACGCCGCAGTCAGCGGCAAGACCAACGTCTATGTGGGCGTGAACGGTTCCGATGGCAAGGCCGAGACTGCCATCGAAAGCAAGTACAGCCCGGATTCCGCCATCTTCGACAAGACCGACTCATACTTCCTCAAGTCCGACAACGGCACGATCTCCGTGCTCGGCAAAGACACCGACGCCAGCTTCTACGGCCTGACCACCCTGTACCAGGTGCTCGGCCAGATCGATAGCCTGACGATCCGCAACTTCACCGTCACCGACTACGCCGACGTGGTCAGCCGCGGTTTCATCGAAGGCTACTACGGCAACCCGTGGAGCACTCAGGACCGCATCAACCTGATGAAGTGGGGCGGCTACTACAAGCTCAACTCGTACTTCTACGCCCCCAAGGACGATCCGAAGCACAACTCGCAGTGGCGTACGCTGTACACGCAGGACGAGCTCGACACCAAGATCAAGCCGCTCGCCGATGCCGGCAACGCCTCCAAGACGCGTTTCGTGTTCGCTCTGCACCCGTTCATGAACAACGCGATTCGGTTCAACTCCGAGGCGAACTATCAGGCCGATCTGAAGGTGCTGCAGGACAAGTTCGCGCAGACCATCGGGGTCGGCGTACGCCAGATCGCCATCCTGGCCGATGACGCGGCGAACGTGGGTGGTAACAATTACACCAAGCTGCTCACCGATATGGTCGCGTGGCTCAAGGAAATGAAGAAGACCTACCCGGACCTCAAGACCACGCTGCCGTTCGTCACGCAGGAATACATGGGCAACGGCATGAGCTACTTCGCCAACTTCCCCAAGGAAGTGCAGATCGTCATGACCGGCGGACGCGTCTGGGGCGAGGTCTCGCAGAACTTCACCGACACGTTCACCTCGAACGTCGGCCGCGGCCCCTACATGTGGATCAACTGGCCGTGCTCCGACAACTCGAAGAGCCACCTGATCATGGGCGGCTACGACACGTTCCTGCATCCGGGCGTCGACCCGTCGAAGATCCAGGGCATCGTGCTCAACCCGATGCAGCAGTCCGAGCCGAGCAAGGTCGGCATCTTCGGCAACGCCACCTACTCGTGGAACATCTGGCGGAGCAAGAGCGAGGCCGACCAGGCATGGCAGGATTCGTTCTCGTTCGTCGACCACAACTCCGCTGTGCCGACCGCCGCGTCGAACGCGCTGCGTGAGCTGTCCAAGCACACCATCAACCAGAACATGGATTCGCGCGTCACCGCGCTGCAGGAGTCCGTGGACCTGGCTCCCGCACTGACCGCCGCCAAGGCGAAGCTGGCTGACGGCACCATCACCGCCCACGACCTGACCGACATCAAGGCCGCGTTCGTCACGCTGCAGAAGGCAGCCAAGACCTACCGCGCCAAGGGCGATGCGAAGATGCTCGGCGACATCGGCAAGGACTACACCGGGCAGGACGCCAACGAGCAGATCGCCCCGTGGATCGACTGCTGGGATGACACCACCAAGGCCGCGCTCGCCTACATCGCGGGCATCGAGGCCGCGCTGAACGGCGACACGTCCTCGACGCTCAAGGAGTACTCCGACGCGCAGTCCGCGTTCGCCGCGTCCAAGAAGCACGGCTTCTACTACGTGAACCACACCGAGTACGCCGAGGTCGGCGTGCAGCACATCGTGCCGTTCATCAAGGCGATGGACTCCTACCTGTCCAACAAGGTGCAGCAGGAGGCCGACCCGAACGTCGTGACCAAGACGTACATCAGCGACGTGTTCACCACGCCGACCTCCGGCTCGATCGAAGACATCTTCGATGGCAAGGACAGCACGGTCACGGTGTTCCAGAACCCGAACTACCTGCACAAGGGCAACTACGTCGGCGTGAAGTTCAGCAAGGCCAGCACGCTCAAGAACATCCGCTTCGCGTTCAACGGCGGCAAGAACCACTTCTACCACTCCAAGCTGCAGACCACCACGGATGGCGAGAACTGGACCGACGTGCCGGATGCGACGTTCGAGCGTCCGAAGGACTCCGAGGAGCCGATCAAAGTCACCGGTCTGAACATCACCGGCATCACCGGCGTGCGACTGATCGCCACCGCCGACAACGGCGATGACCTGTGGCTCGGCATCAAGGGCATCGACGTCAACAAGGTCGAGAAGGAGACTCTCGCTCCGTACACGGCGACCGGCGTGCAGCTGGAGAACCTCAACGCCACCTACAGCAGCACCAAGGAGCAGATGATCGACGGCAACCCGTCCACGATCACCTACCTCAAGGACCCGAACGGCGACAAGATCGCGGCCGGCGCGGCCGTGATCGTCGATCTGGGCTCCAGCAAGCCGATCGGCGAGGTCACGATTACCGGTCATGCCTCTAGCCCCAACGACCGTCCGAGCCAGGGCGTCGTCGAGGTCAGCGATGACAAGGCCACCTGGACCAAGCTCGGCGACCTGAGCGACGACGTCACCTCCACGGTGAGCGGCAACGTGACCGGACGCTACGTACGCATCCGCAACACCGCCGCCAAGAACGTGTGGTGGCGCGTGGCCGAGATCACCGTGACCCCGCCCGAGACCGCCGATCCGCTCAAGTCGGTGTACACGAACAAGACGCAGCACGGGTACACCGCCACGCTGGGCGCCAATACGGCGGAGCTGTTCGACAAATCGCACACGATGCTTGACGGCGGCCAGTACGCCGGACTCGATCTGCTGGCGATCCGTGATCTGACCGACGTCGAACTGAACACCGGCAACGCGAACCCCAGCCTGCAGATCTCCGACAACGGACTCGTCTGGACCACTGTCGAGCCGGGCAACCTCACGGGCAAGACCGCCCGCTACGTGCGCGTGATCAATGGCACCGACGGAGCGGCCTTCTCGGTCAACAAGCTCAAGGTCGGCTTTTCCACGGTCGGCAAGTTCGGCAAGCTGGTCTCGTCCGACATCCAGAAGCGCAACGATTGGGGAACCGACACCCGCGAAAGCGGCAACGCGTTCGACGGCGATATGACCACGGTCATCAAGTTCGCCGGCCAGCCGCGACAGGGCAACACCGCGGTGTTCGACCTCGGTCAGCCGATCGACATCACCTCGCTGCGCATCTACACGCAGGACACGCAGTACGACTACATCCGCGACACCAAGGTGCAGATGTCCGTCGATGGCAAGACCTGGGTTGACGCGTTCGAGATTGGCGACGGCGTGTCCGACACCGACACCACGACCGCGTTCGGCGACATAAGCGACACGAACAAGAAGACCGATTCCAACTACCCGAACGTCTTCTACTACGGCAAGGACGACATCGCCAACGGCACCGGCATGCGCTACCTGCGTCTGCTGACCACCGCCGACTACCCGCAGCGTGCACTCGCGTTCAACGAGTTCATGGTGAATCAGGGCGCCTACGTCTCCACCGAGGCGAACGCGGCGTTCTCCGCCACCAAGGTCGAGGAGCGCGGCCACGCGCCGAGCAACATGATCGACGGCGACCTGACCACCACGTACAAGCCGAGTGCGGCCAATGGCTCCCTCACCTACAAGATCGATGACCCGAGCGACATCAAGTCGTTCCGCATCGTGCAGTCGGGTGCCGCCAGCGGTGCGACCGTCACCGGTACGGTGTACGACGCGGCGACCGGAACCACTGCCGGTGTGACGGCTCGTGCAGCCGCCCGCTCCGCCTCCGAGGTGACGTTCGGAACGCTGGAACAGGCGATCAACGAGTTCAAGGTGCCGGACGGCAAGCAGCTGCTCAGCGTCAAGATCGCGTGGGGTAACGCCATCCCCGAGATCTCCGAGTTCATCACGCTCGACTCGGCCGACACCGACGCCGACATCACCACGGCCAAGGCGGCGCTCAAGGAGAAGATCGACGCGACCGTCGACACTTCCGCCTGGACCGCGAACGCCAAGACCGCGTATGACGAGGCCAAGGCCACCGCCCAGGCTGTGTACGGCAGCCCGCTGGTCGGCAAGGCTTCGATCGACGCCGCAGCCAGCGCCGTGCAAAGCGCCATCGACGCCGCGCAGACCAAGGCCGACGCCGCCGCGGTCGCCGCGCTGCGCAAGCTCGTGGACGCAGCCGTCACCAACGACGGCCACTTCTACACGACAGTGACGTTCACCGCGTACACCGACGCGCTCGACGAGGTCAAGGAAGCGCTGAAGGACACGAACAACCTGTCCACAGCAGACGCCGCAAGCCTCAAGAAGGCCGTCGATGACGCTCTCGCCGCGCTGAAGGACTCCACCTACCAGCGTGAGCTCGCGACGATCGCCGTCGACAGCTTCGCCACGATCGACGAGGCCGACTACACCACGAACTCCTACGCGGCTTTCAAGGCCGCTAAGGAGGCGCTCGACACCCTGATCGCCGCCGACGGCACCAAGCCGGCCACGTTCAAGACCAAGACCGCCGAGTACACCACCGCCAAGACCGCGCTGGTGAACGTCGCCGCCCTCAAGGCCCAGATCGCGCACGAGAGCAACTACGTGGAGGCGAACTACACCGCCGACTCGTGGAAGGCGTACTCCGACGCGCTCAAGGCCGCAAAGGCGGAGCTGGTCAACGGCACCACCGATTCGGTGGCCGCCGCGCTGACCGCGCTGACCACTGCCGAGAACGCGCTGGTGCGCACCACGACGCCGCCCGACACCACCGTGCTCGACGAGACCATCGCCGACATGGAAAAGGTTAACGGCAGCGAGTACACCACCGACAGCTACAAGGCCCTGACCGACGCCATCGCCAAGGCGAAGAGCGACAAGGCCAAGGGGGATGCCGGCCTCAACCAGCAGAACATCGACGCCATGAAGGCGGCGAAGGAGGCCCTGGTCTCCACCGTCGAACTCAAGGCGAAGGTCGCCGAAGCCGGCAAGGTTGACTCGTCCAAGTACACCACGGCCAGCTACGAGGCGCTCTCCAAGCTGCTCGCCGCGAAGGACGACACCACCTCCGACCCGGTCGTCAAGGGTCTCGACACGCTGTACAAGTCCGGCACCGTCAAGGAGCTCGCCGAGCGCGTCGCCGCCATCGACGCCGCGGTCGCCAAGCTGGATGCCCGCGCCACCGGTGTCAAGGACTACGTGGACGGCATCAAGCTCAAGGACAACGACAAGGGCTACTACACCGACGCCAGCTACAAGGCCTACTCCGACGCCTACAAGGCGCTGAAGAAGCTGGCCGCCGCCGGTGAAGGCGAAGTCGGGATTGCCGAGTTCACCGAAGCCAAGGAGGCGTTCGAAGCCGCCGAGGCCAAGCTTGCCTACAAGTCCGCGGACTACGGCAAGATCGATGACCTGCTCGCCAAGGTCCCCTCGGACCTGAGCGGCTACACCGCCGACTCGGTGGCGAAGTTCGAGGCGGCCAAGAAGGCCGTGAAGCGCGGACTGACCATCGACCAGCAGAGCAAGGTCGACGCGATGGCCGACGCGCTCGAAGCCGCCATCAAGGGCCTGACTCTCAAGTCGCAGGCACCCGGTGACAACAAGGGCGACGGAACCCAGAGCGGCACTCATAAGGGTGACGACATCTCCAAGACCGGCGCCGACGTGCAGGTGTTCGCGATCATCATCGCGCTCGCCACGTGCGCTGGCCTGGGCGCCATGGCCTACGCCCGTCGCCGCCGTGAGGCGTGACGGCAGGCTGACTAGCCGATAACCCAAGGGGCTCCCCTCCAATCCAAGGAGGGGAGCCCCGATTTGTTGGACGCTGTGCAAATGTATCGCGGACACGCGCGATCCGCGACCGTTACGCGAACAGGTCGTTCAGCGCTTCGGCCATGGTCGGATGCGTGAACATCATGTCGCGCAGTGTACTGGCCGGCGCGCCCATATCCATCGCCAGCTTGACGATGTTGATCACCTCGTGCGATTCGGCGGCGAGCAGCATCGCGCCGAGAATGCGGTCGGTGCCGTTCTCGACGAGCGCCTTCATCATGCCCTCCGGTCGACGCATCACCTGGGCCTTGGGCACCGTGGCCACCGGCAGTCGCTTGACCACGTAATCCAGTCCCGCCGCCTTCGCCTCGCGCTCGTTCAGGCCCACACGCGAATACGGCGTGTGCAGGAACGTGCTTGACGGCACGTTGCGACGGTCGCTCAGCGTGTACGGGCGCGCGGAACCGTTCAGCTGAGACCATACTACGCGGTAGTCATCCAGCGAGATGTACGTGTGCTGCGGGCCGCCGTTCACGTCGCCCAAAGCCCAGATGCCGTCGGCGGTGGTACGCAGCAGGTCGTCGACCTTCACGGCGCCGCGTTCGGTGAGTTCCACGCCCGCCGCCTCGAGATTCAGGCCCTCGACGTTCGGCGTGCGTCCGGTGGCCACCAACACCGCGTCGGTGGACAGGCACAGACGCGCTTCGGAGCCGACGTCCGACGTGCCCCTCATCGAGACGGACAGCCTGATGCCGTCATCCGCCGATGTGATCGCCTTGGTGTCCGCGCCGAACAGGAACCTGACCCCCTGCGATTCCATCTGTGCACGGATCGCGGCCGCCACATCCTCGTCCTCGCGTGGCAGGAACTCGTCGCTGTGCTGCAGCACGGTGACCGCCGTGCCGAAATCGGCGAACATCGAAGCGAACTCAAGTCCGATGAATCCGGCGCCGATGATCACCAGCCGTTGCGGAAGCTCATCGACGTCCATCAGACCGGTGCTGGTGTATACGCCCGGCGTGGTGCGAATGCCGGGAATGTCCGGAATGTGCGGCGTGGCACCGGTGTTGATGAACATCATGTCCGCGGCCACGGCGACCGGTCCGTCGGCGGTGGCGATTTCCGCACTGTGGGCGCCGGTGAAGCGCGCGCGGCCGGTGATCACGGTGATGTTGTCCTGGTCGGCCAGCTTATGGTAGTTCCGGTCGCGCAACATCGCGGTGACGCGTCGCTTCTCCCTGATGGCGGCTTCGAATGCCGCTTCGCGGGTTTCGGCGGTACGGTTCGCGCCCTCTCGCCGCGCCCGATCGGCGGAGAGGATCAGTGATTTGGACGGCAGGCATCCGATATTGATGCAGGTGCCGCCGTACATGTCGGCGCTCGCTTCGGCCACGACGACAGTTCGGCCCGTTGAAGCGAGCTTTGCGGCCAATGTCTTGCCTCCCTTGCCGAATCCGATGATGAGGGCGTCCGCGGAAATCGCGGATGGAACGTCGGTGCTGCTGGTGCTGGTCATGGTGATGTCCTTACTTATGTGAATGGTGGTGCGCCCAAACCGAGGTGTATCCGTCTTTCGTCCCCTTCCTTGGCGACGATGGGACCGGTCGACGCGAGCGGGCGCACCACTGTACGCACGCGCGCCGAAGTCGGAGCCGTAGTCCTGTCCTATGCGGCTACGATACCGTCATCATATCAGATGCGGTGGGCGGAGCGAAGCGTGAATCGGACTTATCCACATGGTTATCCACATCCGAGGTGGGTCCGGTCACGGCGTTCATCCAGACGACCCATGGGTGTAATGCGAAGGCCCTTCGCGGAAGCTGATCCGCAAAGGGCCTCGGGGTCGGTCGTTTGGTGGCTAACGGGCCGTCAGCCCGGCCATGCGTTGCATGGATCTCATTCGCCCAATGCCTTGTCGACGACGAGCTTGGCCTCGTCGAGCACCTTGTCCAGGGCCTCGGGGGAGACGAAGGATTCTGCGTACACCTTGTAGATGTTCTCGGTGCCGGAAGGACGCGCGGCGAACCAGTTGTCCTTGGTGGTGACCTTCAGGCCGCCGATCTTGGCGTGGTTGCCCGGCGCCTCGGTCAGCTTGGCGGTGATGTCCTCGCCGGCCAGCTGCGTGGCGGCCACGTCATCGCCGGTGAGCTTGGCGAACTTGGCCTTCTGTTCCAGCGTGGTCGGGGTGTCGACGCGCTTGTACCAGCTCTCGCCGAAGCGGGCCACCTGATCCTGATGCAGCTGCGCGGGGTTCTTGCCGGTCTTGGCGGTGATCTCGGCGGCCAGCAGGTCGGGGATCAGGCCGTCCTTGTCGGTGGTCCACACGCGGCCGTCGCGGCGCAGGAAGCTCATGCCGGAGCTCTCCTCGCCGCCGAACGCGACCTCGCCGCTGAACAGCGGATCCACGAACCACTTGAAGCCGACCGGAACCTCGACGAGCTTCGCGTTGATGGACGAGGCCACGCGGTCGATCAGGGAGGAGGAGACCAGGGTCTTGCCGATGCCGGTGCCTTCCGGCCAGCCCGGACGGTTGCCGCCGAACAGGTACTCGACGCACACGGCGATGTAATGGTTCGGGTTCATCACGCCCCAGTTCGGGCAGACGATGCCGTGGCGGTCGGCGTCCGGGTCGGTGCCGCCCACCAGGTCGTACTTGTCCCAGGCACCGGCGTTGAGCTGGTCCACGAGGCCCTTCATCGCGTACGGGGAGCTCGGATCCATGCGGATCTTGCCGTCGTGGTCGATGGTCATGAAGCGCCAGGTCGGGTCGACCTCGGGACGCACCACGCCGATGTTCAGGCCGTACTTCTCGTTGATGAGCGGCCAATAGTTCACGGAGGCGCCGCCAAGCGGATCGATGCCCAGGCGCACGCCGGAGTCGCGGATCACGTCGAAGTCGATGACGTTGCCCAGGTCGGCGACGTAGTGCTCGCGGAAGTCGAAGCCCTCGACGTACTCGGACTTGATGGCCTCCTCGTAGGGCACTCGCTTGATGGACTTGAAGTCGCCGAGCAGTTCGTTGGCGCGGGCGGCGATGGCGTTGGTGGTCTCGGCCGGTGCCGGGCCGCCGGTGACCGGATCGTACTTGAAGCCGCCATCGGTGGGCGGGTTGTGGCTCGGGGTGACCACGATGCCGTCGGCCAGGCCCTCGCCTTCGAAGCGCTGGGTGCCGTCGGCCGCGCGGTTGTGCGTCAGGATCGCCTGGGAGACGACTGGCGTGGGGACGAAATCGCCGCGGGAGTCGATGCGCACGTGCACGCCGTTGGCGACGAGCACCTCGATGGCGGTCTTCTCGGCCGGGCCGGACAGGGCGTGGGTGTCGCGTCCGAGGTACAGCGGGCCGGTGACGCCGGCCTTCTTGCGGTACTCGGCGATGGCCTGTGTGATGGCGACGATGTGGGCCTCGTTGAACGAGGTCTTCAGGGACGAGCCACGGTGGCCGGACGTGCCGAAGATGACACGCTGCTCCGGAACCGCCGGGTCGGGGACGAGGTCATAGTACTTGCCGATGACTTCGTCGACATTGATCAGATCAGCTGGGGTGGCGGGCTTGCCCGCATTGTTTGCTACCATGCTTCTATTTTGCCACGACCGGTGTCATTTGGGTTACGTTTTTGTGAGAAATTGTGATTTTTTGTTCGAGAATGTTGGTGATGTTGCCGGGCGTGCTGCCTGCGCATGCCATGTGCGCCCAGCTCTATCCGCTCTGTCATTAGGTACACCGGTACATTACGGGTTCAAATAGCCGTTATCTGGTATTCCCCGTGCGAAATGGTCGTTTCAAAGCCCAAAAACGACCATTTCGCACATGCAATTGTGAATAACGGCTATTTGAACCCGTAATGTACCGGTGTACCAGATAAGAGGATGACGGCGGGGAGGGGGAAGGCGGAAAAGAATGCAGCGAAAAGAGACGCGGAGGAAAGGGACGCGGCGGAAAGGGACGCGGCGGAAAGGGGACACGGCGACAAGGATGCGAGGAAGCACGATTGACCCTAGAGGATTGATTAGTGGAGTGACAGAGTACGACGGATAGCCCCGGAGGACAGGATGGCGAAGGGCGGAACATAGGGGATGGAGACGCGGGAGGAAGGGACGAGTGGAAATGGCACGGCAGAGGCGGTCTGTGTTGACCATCGACGCCGATATGCCAACGGCACGGGGAATCAAAGGCGCTTGGAACCGGCGAGAGGTTGATGGATTGGCGTTTGCCGCGAAGAGGGCGGCAATCACGATGGCACCGGTCGTGGAACCGGTCTTCGCGAGCGTCTTCACCGCATCGGCGGAAGGCGCGACCTGAACCTGCGGCTTGAAGATCGTGACCTTCGGCTTGCTGGGCTTGGTCGGCTGATACCGGGCTTACCGGGCTCAGCCGGCTGCGTCGGCTCGCCAGGCTTCGTCGGCGCCTTGTACACGTTGGCGAACGTGGCCGCGTCAACGGTCTCGCCATCCTTCGCATACGAGACGGCGGCGGTCAGTGTGTTGTCGGCCGTCGCGGTCACGGTGATGGTCGCCGCGTACTCGGTGCTGTCATACGTGACGCCATCGGCGTTGCCGGCGACCTGCACGAGCGTGTACTCGTACGTGCCTGCAGCGTCGAACGGCAGCTGGTCGAAAGTGACAGTGCCATCGGCTGCGTTCGTGGTAGTGCCCGGCATCCACCACGTACGCAGCCGCAAGGAGAACGTCTCCGATTTGCGCGACACCGTCGGCGCGACCGCATACGGCCACGTCGGCGACAACAACGATGCCGGTATACTCGACCGCCTGTCCACGAGCAAGTACAAGAACCCGGCCGAGCTGTCCACGTGGGGCGCGGACGCCACCGGCCCAGACCTGACCACCAAGGGTGTGGGTAATTTCACGCAGGATGACGGCATCCCGTTGCAGGTCTGGGACGCGTCTGCGTCACCATCGGCATGCCCGCCTGCAAGTCCGGTTCGACCAGCGGTTGGACATGCGGCGTCGTCACCGCCGACAAGGTCACCGAGAGGTGAACAACAACGGCGCGCTGCTCGACGTGTACGACTTCCACTTCAGCGCCTTCCTGCTGAGCGGCGACTCGGGCGGTGCCATCGTGTCCGGCCACTACTCGATCGGCGTGGATTCGTACGGCAACATGAGCTCCTGCGATGACGCGGCCGATGACGATGCGGTCGCCGGTGGCTTCGCCATCGTTGACGGCAAGTACAACGCCGAGGCGATGTTCAAGCACGGCTTCAACCTGTCCATCAACGTCGGACAGCCGAAGTTCGCCAAGCTCGCCGCCGGCCAGATATCCGGTATGGTTGATGCCGCCGCCGGCGCGAAGGTCACGGTGACGGTGGATGGCAAGAGCTACGTCGCGATCGTCGGGAACGCCGGTGCCTGGACAGTTCGTCTGCCGAAGGCGCTTGCGCCCGGCTCGCACAAGGTGACGGCCGTGGCCTCGCTGCAGTCCAAGGGCTCCGATTTCGCCACGACCGGAGCCGCCGCTTCCCGGAAGTTCACGCTGTAGCGGTAGCGGGTCTTCGCGGATGGGCGACGTGATGCGTCCGTAAGGCGGCGTGCGTGCGGGCTGAGCCGCGAGCGCGCCGCCCGCCCCGTCAATTGCGGGTGATGTCTCGCACGGCGAGATCCGAAAATGGTCCCACACCATACGGCCGGTCGGTGCTCTATGTTCCGACCGGTCGTCACGCTGCGCGGGTTTTGCGTCACTGTGCGCGGGGTGCGTCACGCTGCGCGACCCCTCGCACAGTGACGATATCCCCAAAGCCCAGTGATTGCAAGGGTTTTCGTCATAGCGTCACTCGGTGCGGGGTCGCACAGCGTGACGCGACCCGCGCACAGTGACGGGTGCCCGCGAAACATGCGTCGCATGAGCCGGCGATGATGCTTATATAGATGTTTATATAGATGAAAGGCGGGGCGCATCGGCTACCCGCTCATCGCCCGAATGGTTGCGATTCCATCTTTGTGATTTATCGGCGTGTCGCAGTTCATCTGAAGTTAACATATCAATCGACTCAATGCAGGGTTGCAAGTCGACAAGACGCAAGACCTGAGATACGGATAGGACTATCCATATCTCAGGTCTTTTTTTGTTTTGCGGCCCGGCACCGGAGACGGATCAATGGAAGATTCACGGAAAGGGATGTGAGATGGCAGCATCAACTGCATCGCAGATCATCGAAGCGATCGGTGGCGCGGGCAACGTCAAGAGCCTGACGCACTGCGCGACTCGCCTGCGCTTCGAACTCGTCGACGCGGGCAAAGTAGACCAGCACCGGCTGGAGACCATGAAGGGAGTGCTGGGGGCGGTGCCGCAGTCCGGCGACCGTTACCAGGTCGTCATCGGCGGCGCGGTCGCCACGATGTACGAGAACATCATGCACCTGCCCGAGATGGCGGGCGTCGGCGCTGGCAAGGGCGCGGTCGCCGGCGACAAGGCGCAGTCCGATGCCGACGTCAAAGCCGCCGAACGCGCCAAGGTGCGCGGCAAAGTCGCGTGGATGGACTCGTTCTTCGAGTACCTGTCCGACTCGTTCCGCCCGATCCTGGGCGTGCTGCTCGGCGCGTCGATCATCATCGCCCTGGTCAACCTGTGCATCTCCATCGGTATCGTGCCGAGCGAGGAAGCCAACACCAGCCTGGTGTTCATCAAGGCCATCTGGAAGGGCGTGTTCTACTTCCTGCCGATCATGATTGCCTACAACGCCTCGAAGAAGCTCAGGGTCGACCCGTGGCTCGGTGGCTCCATCATGGCCGCTCTGATGACCCCGCAGTTCGCCGACCTGATGGACTCCGAAAAGTGGAAGGACGTAACCACCTGCGTCAAGAGCGCCACGCTGGGCACCACCTCTTGCTCGACCAAGGTGTTCGGCATTCCGATGCTGCTCAACGACTACAGCGGCAACGTGTTCGTGCCGCTGCTGATGGCTGCCGTGCTCGCGCTCGTCTACCACGGGCTCAAGAAGATTGTCCCCGACAGCGTGCAGATCGTGTTCGTGCCGTTCTTCTCGATGATCATCGTCGGCGCCCTCACCGCCTTCCTCATTGGCCCGCTCGGCATCCTCGCCGGCAACTGGCTCGGCGTCGGCTTGGCCTGGCTCAACGGCCACGCCCCGTTCATCTTCGCGATCCTGATCCCGATGCTCTACCCGTTCCTCGTGCCGCTCGGCCTGCACTGGCCGCTCAACGCCCTGATGCTTATGAACATCCAGTCCCTTGGCTACGACTTCATCCAGGGCCCGATGGGCGTGTGGAACTTCGCCTGCTTCGGCGCGACCGCCGGCGTGCTGTTCATCTCCATCCGCGACAAGAACAAGGACATGCGTCAGACCTCGCTCGGCGCCCTCGCCGCCGGCCTGCTCGGTGGCGTGTCCGAGCCGAGCCTGTACGGCATCCACCTGCGCTACAAGCTGATCTACAAGCGCATGCTGGTCGGCTGCTTCGCCGGTGGCGTCGTCATCGCGGTGCTCGGCTGGCTGTTCCCGTCCGTCACTGCAGCCGGCGAATCGGTGCGCGGCGTGACCACCAACGCGTTCGCGTTCACCTCCCTGCTCACCATCCCGGTGTTCAGCCAGATGTGGGTGTACGCCGTCTCCATCGCCGTGTCGTTCATCGTCTCGATGGTGCTGATCATCATGCTCGATTACCGTACTCCCGAGCAGAAGGCCGAGATGAACGCCGCCAGCGAGTCTGACGGGACCGCCGTCGAGACGGCGCCGGCGGACGCTGCACCGGTGGCGACCGCCACCGCGACCGCTACTGCCACCGCCGTTCGCACCACCACGGTCGGCGCCCCCGTCGCAGGCCATGTCGTGTCGCTCGACGACGCCGGCGACCCGGTGTTCGCCTCCCGCGCGCTCGGCGAGGGTGTGGGCATCCAGCCCACTGATTCCACCGTGGTCGCGCCGGTCTCCGGCGTGCTGCAGACCGTGGCCGAGACCGGTCACGCCTTCGGCCTGAAGACTGACGACGGCATCGAAGTGCTGGTGCACGTCGGCATCGACACGGTGAAGATGAACGGCGAGGGCTTCCACGTTGCCGTCAGCGCCAACCAGCGCGTGAACGCGGGCGACACGCTGGTGACCGTCGACTTTGATAAGGTCAAGGAGGCGGGATACAGCACCACGACATTGATGACGGTGCTGAACACCGCGGCGCTTGCCGGCGTCACCCCGAAGACGGGCGTGGACGTGCAGGCGGGCCAGGAAGTGCTGGACATCCAGCGCTGACCGCATCAAGAGCCAATCGGCGCAACGGCCGAGCGGCCGGAAGGAATGCCGTGAAAATTCTTCGCGTGTTCAACAACAACGTCGTACTCGCCAAGGACGGTGCCCGCGAGGTCATCGTCACCGGGCGCGGCCTGGGATTCCAGGCCAAACCCGGCCAGCGCGTCGACGACGCGAAAATCGTGCGCGTGTTCGTTCCGGCCGACGGCCGAGACCCGGACCATATCGCGGAACTGCTGTCCGAGATACCTCCGGAGATCATTCGACTGGTGACGGACGCCATGACGGCGACCGGGCTCGCGGAACAGGCCGAATCGCAGCCCACGCTTGTCATGGCGCTCGCCGACCACATCACCGGTGCGGTGCAGAGGGCGCAGCGCCACGTCAACATCGCATATCCGCTGCAGGCGGAAGTCCAGTCGCTGTACGCGTCCGAGTACGCGCAGGCCTCGCGGCTGGTCAATGAACTCAACCGTCACCTGAACGGTGTCCTGCCCGGCAGCGAGACCGTGGCATTGGCGTTGCATCTGGTCAACGCCGGCTTCGCGAACGGCGACCTGTCCGACACATACAAGATGACCGGCGTCATCCAGCAGATGCTGACCATCATCGAGCAGACCTACGGCGTCTCGCTTGATCAGCACAGCGTCAACGTCGGCCGGTTCATCACCCATTTGCGCTACCTGTTCGTACGCATCCATCAGGGCAAGCAGCTCGACAAGGAACCCGAGCCGATCATCGCATCGATCCGGCAGTCATATCCCAAGGCCATGCAGTGCGCGCAGACCATCGGCACCGTCGCCTCGCTGCGTCTGGGCTCCAACCTCACCGAAGATGAGGTCGCATACCTGGCGTTGCACGGCGCACGGGTCGTCGCGGATGCACGTAAGCATGAGTAGCGCTCTCAAAACTTGCAGATAGAGGCCATTTTTCATGAAGAATGGCCTCTATCTGCAAGTTTTGAGAGCGTCGGTTTCGTATCAATCGCGAATCGGCGGGATGATTCCCGTCGCTGACATGTCGGGTGCGACCTCCGGCACGCGCACGCACAGCGCCTCGCGGTCGACGGTGAATCGCAGATGCCGCGTGCGGCCGAGCATGTCGCCGTCGACCTGGGCCAGCACCGGCTTCTCCAGCGTGATCTCCGCGCTCACTCCCTGAATCTGGTCCATCGTCGAATTCGTCGACAGTGGGTTCGATCCGGGCTTGCCGGTGATGGTCTGGTGCACTACATCGCCAAACAGGTTCGCCCAGCCGAAAATGCCGCCCGACGTGTCGATGATCTCGAAATCGAGGATGCCATCGTCGTATGAGGCGTTGGGCATCAGCGAGAACACGGGGATCTGCCCGCAGTTGCCGGCCATGAACGTGCGGAATGCCACGCCATGACGGGTGTGCATGCTGCCGTCCGTGCTGGTGATGGTCACGTCGCCCCGGTATTTCGGGGTGAACAGGTTCTTCACGCCGCCGACGAAATACGCCAGCCAGCTGATGTTCTTCTTCAGCTGCGGGTCGGTGTCGTCGATCATGGCGGCATCGAAACCGACCCCGGCGATGATCAGGAATGCGTGGCCGTGATCGGCCTTCGGATCGTCCAGCAGCGAGAGACGGCCGACGTCCACGTGCCGCGACCCGTGCGATGTGGCGACGGTGAGCGCCGCGTCGATGTCGTCGATCGGAATACCCATGTTGCGGGCGAACAGGTTGCCGGTGCCGATCGGGATGATGCCCATGGCATGGCCGGTGCCGGACATGGCGCTCGCGACCGTGCGGACAGTGCCGTCGCCGCCGACCGCGACCACCACGTCGGCGCCGTTGGCGAGCGCCTCCTTGGCGCATGCGCGGCCGTCCTTGTCGAGCTGCGTGTCGATGAATTCCACGTCGGTCAGTCCCTTGTCACGGCAGAACTGTTCGATGTGCGCGCGCCGCTGGGCGGCCTGCGGCTTGGACGGGTTCACGACGAAGACGTAATGCACCTGATCGTCGTTGCGTTTGACGAGCTGCTGCGACAGGCGCTTGTGACGGCGGGCGCGCAGGGCGAACGTCACGGCGACGATGAGGACGATGACGCCGGCGATGACGGCTATGGTGATGATGGCGGCTAGCGGCATACCTCCCATTGTGAACGTTCAAGTGGCTTGTAATGGTTTCGTCCCGCCGAAATTCGACGATTCCCACACGATATTCACGGGCGGGGGCATGCGTGGGGAGAGGGATGAAGCGGATGCCACGGCGACCGGCCTCGGTCTTGTGTTGTCATTGGGAGGTGCGTCGTCTTGCTCCCGCTGGTGGGAGCTGGCTCGCGTAGCGAGTCTGACGGTGGCTTGGTGTGTTGGCGACCACCCACGGTCTCGCTGCGCGCATAAAAAAACCGCGTGGCGGGAGGCACCCGTTGGGGCGCGTCCCACCACGCGGAGGACTGTGGCCAGTTCAGCTGGCCGGTCAGCGTATGCGATCGGCTCGCTTCGACGTGCGGACCGCGGTGAGACCAGCGGCCAGCAGCGCCATCATGGCGACGACCACCGCCACCACGGGTGCGCCGGTCTGCGACAGCTGCTCGACGGCGCCGGCGTTGCCGCCATTGCCGGCTGCGTTGTTCGCGCCGTCGTGCCGTTCATCGCCCGTACCGGGCTTCGTCTGACCAGGCTGCTCGGTCTGGCCGGGCTTGCCGGGCTGCGGCTTGGTCGAGGTGCCGGCGGCGACGGTCAGCGGCAGCGTCACGGTTGTGCCGTTGGTCATGGCCTTGACGGTGAGCGTCGCCGCGCCAGCCGGCAGCCCGGCGGGAACCGCGACCTGCAATGTGGCGGTGTCGCCGTCCTTGACGGCCGCGGAGCCGACCTCGGTGCCGTCGATCGTGGCGACCAGCTTGGTCTCGGCGGGCACGCCCAGCGAGGTGAGCGTGAGCTTCGAGAACTGCAGATCGAACGAGGTGCCGGCCGTGACCTTGCCATCGGCCGGGATGCCGGTGACGGCCACCGCGCGACGGTCGTAGCGCGGCTTGAGCGGCGAGTTCTTGGAGATGTAGTCGATCCATGCGTCACGGTCGACCAGACCGGTGTCCTTCGTGTCCTTGCCGGCGGCGAAGGCGCGGAAGTTGTCGCCGCCCTGCAGCAGGAACGAGAAGGAGCCGATGCGGTACTCGCGCTTGAGGTCGAGCGGCTTGCCGTTCACGGTCATCGAAGTGATGTGATTGCCCTGCGCCGCGTTCGGATCATAGGTGTAGGAGACGTTGTGCGACAGGCCGAGCTGCAGGTACGGGCGGGAGGGCACGTTGCCGTCGGCGTCGGTCTGCCACTGCTGTTCGAGGGCTTCCTTGAACTGGGCTCCGGTGAGCGTGGTGGTCCACAGGTTGTTGAGGAACGGCAGCACGGCGTTGGCCTGGGCATAGGTGATGGTGCCGTCGGCGGCGATCGTGCACTTCTCGTTGTCGCCGGTCTTGCAGAATTCGGCGCGCAGGCCGCCGGGGTTCACCACGCCGATTTCGGCGCCGCCGCGGTCCTCGGACGACAGTGAGTCGAGCAGCGAGTCGGCGACGAGGTTGCCCATCGTGGATTCGGAGGCGCGGTCGTCGCGCGCGCCGTCCTTGAAGGCGGTGGTGATGTCGGCGGCGATGGAGCCGACCGGCTTGCCGCCTTCCTCCTGGCCCTTGGCCACGGCGGCGTCGACGATGCTCTTCACGTTCCTGACGGTGTCGTCGCCGGCGGCCGCGAGCTCGTCGTCGCTCTTGCTGGTGTCGACCGCCACGTTGCCGGACTTGCGGTAGGTGACGGTGCCGGTGGCCTTGTCGTAGTCGAGCACGACCTGGCCGATGTTCGCGGCGTAGCTGCCGGTCTGGATGACCGGGCGTCCGTTGTGGGCCGGATCGGTGTACGAGTACTTCATGTGCGTGTGCGCGGTGAAGATCACGTCGACCGCCGGGTCGGTGTCGTCGACGATCTTCCTGAACACCGGGCTGGCGGCCTTCTGCTCGTCGATGGTCGGCTTGGCGGTGGCGTCATCCTCGTTGGAGGCGGCGCCCTCGTGGTATTCGGCCACGATCACGTCGGCCTCGCCGTTCGACTCGTCGCCGTCGGTGAGCTGACGGGCCACGCGGTTCACGGCCTCGACCGGATCGCCGAACTCGATGCCTTCGATGCCGCCGGGGGAGACGAGCGTGGAGGTCTCCTGCGTGACCACGCCGATCACACCGACCCGCACGCCATTGACGTTCTGGATGCTGTATTCCTGAAGCGCCGGCGTACCGGTGCCCTTCTTGTACACGTTCGCGCCGAGATAATCCCACTGCGCGTTGCGCTTGCCGTCGGTGCCGATCACGCGGCCGGTCAGGTCGTCGTACCCCTGGTCGAACTCGTGGTTGCCGACCGCGGAGGCCTTGAGCCCCAGCGCGTTGAGCACGTCGATGGTCGGCTGGTCCTTCTGCACCGACGAATTGAACAGCGAGGCGCCGATGCTGTCGCCGGCCGCCAGCAGCAGCGACGAATCCGGGTGCTCGGCGCGCAGCTGCTCGATGGTAGCGGCGAACGGCACCGTCAGGTTCTTGCCGATGCGGCCATGGAAATCGTTGAAGTTCAGCAGATTCAGCGTGGCCGTGCCGCCGGTCGTGCCGGAGGCCGAGATTCCGATGATCACCGGATCATGGTCGGAGGCGCGGAACTGATCGGCCTGGTACAGGTTCTTCGCATTGTAGTTGTAGCGCGAGTATTCCAGCGCCACGGATTCGACGGAGTTGATGTTCCAGATGTCCGCGCCGGTCACGGACCGCATCGCGGCCTCGTTGGCGAAGATGTGGTCGAGCGAGCCGACCCCTCCGTTCGTGTTGCCGGATTCGTCCTTGACGGTGTAGGCGTAGGTGTACTTGCCGGTCTTTTCGCTCACCTGCTCGCTCAGGTCGGTGTATCCGGCCGCCACGATCTTCTGGATCGGTTTTTCGGCGTAGTAGGCGTTGAAGTCGCCGACGAGGAAGACCTTCTCCAGCTTGAGATCGCTCTTCACCTCATCGGTGAACGCGAGCAGCGCGTCGGCTTGCGCCTGACGGGTGTAGTCGGCGTTGCCGGAGCCGTCGCCGGGATCCTGGTTGAGCGCGTTGCTCGCCGAGCCCTTGGACTTGAAGTGGTTGGCGACGACGAGGAACGCGTCGGAGTCGGCGGCGCCCTTGGCCTTGAACGCCTGGGCGTCGGGCTGGCGGCCGTGCTCGTAGCCGTTCTTGCCGTTGAACGCGTCGGAGTCGGTGAGGATTCGGGTTTCGCCGACGGTCGCGACCTTGGCGGGCTTGTAGATGAACGCGGTGCGGATCACGTCCTCCACGTCGAGGTCGGGGACGGTCTGCGGGCTGGGCACGTAGGCCCAGGTGCCTTCGCCGGCCTGCTCGTTGAGCGCGTCGACCAGCGTGGAGAGCGCGTAGTCGCGGCGCTCGCCCTTGAATGATGCCGGCACGGAGCTGGCGGCCTTGGCAGAGTTCTCGATCTCCTCCAGCGAGACCACGTCGGCGCCGAGGTTGTTGATGGCCTTGACGATCTTCGCCCGCTGGCGTTCCATGTTGGCCTTGTCCCATGCGCCGCGCACGTCGCAGTTCTTCGCGGTGACCGGGTTGCCGTCACGGTCGGTGTAGGCGTTGCTCGTGGAGCAGCCGGTCTTGTCGGCGGTGGTGGAGAAGTAGTTGAGCACGTTGAACGTGGCGAGCCTGATGTCGCCTCCGACCGCGGCCAGATCGGGCGTGTCGGTGCGGGTGCTGGTGAACGTCACCGGCTGCGCGTCGGCGTTGTCTCCGGTCAGGCGTTCGGTCGGCTGGAAGCGCCACGCGCTGTTGCGGTAGTCGAGCACGACGGGCTTGGTGAACGTGACCTTCTCGCCCACGCGCACCGGCTGGTCGTTCGACAGGTACGGCAGCGGCGTGTCGGCGTTGTCCGGGTACTTCGTGTCGAGGAAGTTGCGGCTGGAGCCGTCGTCCAGGTACACGCCCTCGGCTTCGATGCGGCCGAGTTCGGCCTGGTATGCGGCACCGGTTTCGGCGTCGCCCTTGAGGCCCTTGACGGTGGGGTTGAGGAACGGCTTGTTCGATGCCGCGAGTCCGATCTCGCCGTACTTGTTCGTGTTGTACACGTCCGAAACGGTGTAGTCGCCCTGCGGCGCGATCAGCATGCTTTCCAGGCTTTCGCGCTCGGTGTCGGTCTTCGGGAACGCCACGGTGGAGGCCTTCGGGGCCTCGACCTTGTCGGAGAGCTTCGTGACGGAGCTCGCGTTGAGCTCGGTCAGGCCGTAGTATTCGCTGATCGTGCCGTTGACCTTGACATAGTCGCCGATCTGAAGATCCTTGACGTTCTTCGAATCGTATACGAACAGGCCGTCGGACGCCTTGTGCTCGGCGAGGTTGACCGCGCCTCCGGTTGCCGGCGTCTGGATGGTGTAGCCGTTGAATCCGCCGTCCGGGTAGGCCGCGGTCACCACGCCTGTGGTGGTCACGGTCTTGCCGACGCACGGGCTGGTGTCGGTGGTGCCCTGGATCTGCGCGATTTCGGCCTCGCCGGTCGGGCAGTCGCCGGGCGTCGGGTCTGGTTTCGGTGTCGGCTGGGATTCTTCGCCGGTGCCTTCGGGGGTGATGTCGGCGCTCAGCGTGAAGTCGGCGCTGTTGTCGTTTGTGTCCACGCCGTTCGCGCGGTTCAGCGACTTCACGTCGGCGTTGCTCTTCGGCGCGGTGGCAGCCGCCTTCTCGAACGTGTTGGTGTCGCCGTAGCCGAGCGCGTCGATGATGTCGGCGTTCGCCGTGGTGTCGCCGGCGGCCGGGCTGAGCTTGCTTGTCGTGGCGGCGAGGAACAGCGTGCCTTTGGTGCCGCTGGCGTTGAGGCTGGTGGCGGTGGCGTCCGCTTGCGGCAGCTCGGCACCGTCGGAGCCGTTCGAGCCCGCCTTGATCAGATAGTGGCCCTTGGCCTTGATGACGCCGGTCAGGTCGGCGGCGGCGTTGCTCGCGCCTGTGCCGCTCGCCGGACGGTACTGCAGCGAGGTGCCGTCGAGCGTCACGTCATTGTCGGTGGTGTTGTACAGTTCGATGAATTTGTTCTTGTATGCGGCGCCCTTGCTGCCGCCGGATAGATATGCCTCGTTGATGACGACGCCCGACCAGGACGCCGCGGTCTTTTCCTCGGTCGGCTGCGCGTAGGCTGCGGTGACTGGCGTCGCCACCAGCGGCACCAGCAGCGCTGCCGAGACCAGCAGGCTTTGAATGCGTGTTGAAATACGCATGGATACTCCTTCTTGCTAAAGATTCCCGCGCGACGCGTCGCAGGGCGCGAACGGTCGTCGCACGGGAACCGATGTGCAACGCCAGCGTAGGAAGCCCGAAGAGACGGCACATGGAGCCGCAATGAACGTCGTGTGAATCCGCTCGGAACTCTGTTCTCCGGCTCCGTAGTCGGATGCGGCGATGCAACGGCCGCGCCGGCCGAGGGGAGGGAGCGGCCGTGATGTGCGCGGCGGGCCGTTCAAGGGCCGGTCGAGGGGTATTGTCCGTGTCGGCTTACGGCGGTAGTGTTAGGCACATGCTTGATATTCAATTCATTCGCGAACATGCTGACATTGTCAAGGAATCCCAGCGCAAGCGCGGCGAATCCGTCGAACTGGTCGACGAGGTGCTGCGCTCCGACGAGACCCGTCGCTCCGCGCTCAAGGAGTTCGAGGAGGCCCGCGCCCAGCAGAAGGAGATCGGCAAGAAGGTCGCCGCCGCGCCCGCCGATGAGAAGGCCGCGCTGATCGCGCAGACCAAGGAGCTGTCCGCCAAGGTCGCCGAATACAAGGCCGCCGCGGACGCCGCCGCCGAGGAATACACCACCGCCATGTGGAAGCTGTCGAACGTCGTCGAACCCGAGGCCCCGGAAGGCGGCGAGGACGATTACGTTGTCGTCAAGAAGGTCGGCCAGCCCCGCGACTTCGCGGCCGAAGGCTTCGAGCCGAAAGACCACCTGACCCTCGGCACCGGCGTGGCCGGCATCGACATGCGCCGCGGCGTCAAGGTCGGCGGCTCCCGCTTCTACTTCCTGCGCGGCGCGGTCGCCCGCATGCAGATCGCCATGCTGACCATGGCCGTCGATCAGGCCGAGAAGCACGGCTTCGTGCTCGCCATCACCCCGACGCTGGTGCGTCCCGAGGTCATGGCCGGCACCGGCTTCCTCAACTCCCACGCCGACGAGATCTACCGTCTTCGCGAGCCTGACGAGCAGTACCTGGTCGGCACCTCCGAGGTGGCGCTCGCCGGCATGCACGAGAACGAGATCCTCGACCTGTCCAACGGCCCGCTGCGCTACTGCGGCTGGAGCTCCTGCTACCGCCGCGAGGCCGGCGCCGCAGGCAAGGATACGTCCGGCATCATCCGCGTGCACCAGTTCGACAAGGTGGAGATGTTCGTCTACACCAAGCAGGAGGACTCCTACAAGGAGCACCAGCACCTGCTGAGCATGGAGGAGGAGATGCTCGCCAAGGTCGAGGTGCCGTACCGCGTCATCGACACCGCCGCCGGCGATCTCGGCTCCTCCGCAGCCCGCAAGTTCGACACCGAGGCGTGGATCCCGACCCAGGGCCGCTACCGCGAGCTCACCTCCACCTCGAACTGCACCGAGTACCAGGCCCGCCGCCTGAACATCCGCGAGCGCAACGAGGACGGTTCCACCCGCGCGGTCTCCACGCTCAACGGCACGCTGGCCACCACGCGCTGGCTCGTCGCGATCCTGGAGAACCATCAGCAGAAGGATGGCTCCATCGAGATTCCGCAGGCCATGCGCCCCTACATGGGCGGCAAGGAAGTCATCGAGCCGACCAAGTGGGAAGCCTGATCGCTTCGGCGTCGACCGCATCCGGTGGCGGAGAACATCCACGCCGGATGTATAATTGAATCTTGTGCGCTTCGTGGCGCACATAAGGACAGGTGTCTGAGCGGCCTAAAGAGACGGTCTTGAAAACCGTTGTGGTGCAAGCCACCGCGAGTTCGAATCTCGCCCTGTCCGCATATCGGGGTTCCGGGTGCATCGCCTGGAACCCTTTTTGTCTATTGCCGGCATATCCGCGGTCCGGCATCTGGGAATTGTGCCACACCACGTCAATTTGTGGTCAAAATCGCATTGTGTGGCACAGCGTTTGCCACACAATGCGATTTCGACGCGTTTTTGAGCTGGTATGGCAACGAACAAAAAAACAGAAACCGCCATTTTCCAATGATCTGAGGAATTCGCCCGAATTGTCCTGAATCGGCGCTGTACCACACCAGCACAAAAACCGCCAAAAATCGCATTGTGTGGTACAGGGGCGGTTGAAAGCGGCGTCGCGCGGCGTGACGCGGGCGCGCCATGTCCCATTCTTTGTATAATTTGTTAACAAAATCCGGCAATGTCCGCCGGTGCGGTTCTTACTGAAAATCAAGAGAAGGCAAGGGCAACCAATGATGGTTTCATCCGCTCGTCATCGTCGTGGGCACTCGCCCGAACATCCTCCGACCTGCCACCGATCATGGCGGCGTCGCGCGACGGCCCTGCTTATCGCCATGGCGACACTCATGTGCGGCCTGATCACATCCGGACGTCTCGCGCGCGCCGTGGAACCGGCGATCGCCGGCGTCACGGCGAGCGGTACCGCCGCGGACGGCCATGCTGCGGCCGCCGCAGTCGACGGCGATCCGGCGACCTACTGGCAGTCACCCGCAGACTCGTCGATGCAGGACTACCGCCGCTTCCTCGACTTCGACCTGCACGGCGCATACAGCATCTCGCAGATCGACATCACCAACCTCGCCGGATCGTACTACCACTACGAGGTCTATCTGTCCAAGGACGGCGCCGACTACGGCAAGGTGGCCTACAAGAGCGATGACGCCCCCGCGACCGGTGCCGCCGACACGCATCCCATCGATGCCACCGAAGCCGCATACGCGCGCATCAGCGTCAGCTACAACTCCGCCGCCCAGCAGGTCAACCTCGCCGAAGTCGCTTTCCACGGCACCAAGGTCTCCGACGAGCAGGCCAGCCCCAAGGCCATCTCCGTCACCGACTTCGACTCAAGCTCGTGGGGCCGGGAGTGGGCCCGCGTAGAGACCGACACCGACTATGCCGCCGAGAAGACCGTCACCGAGGTCAGAAACCTCGTCGGCCGCGTGATCGGCGAGCGGTGGGTCGACAAGTTCGACTTCCAGCTGCGCGGCAAGGCCGACGGCAAGGACGTGTTCGAAATCTCAGACGCCGGCGACGGCCGGATCTCCATCCGCGGCAACAACGGCGTCTCGCTTGCGTCCGGCCTCAATTATTATCTGCGCCACTGGTGCAAGGTCGACTACAACCCGCTGTTCGGCTCCCAGCTGTCCATGCCGGAGAGCCTGCCTGCAGTCGGCCGGAAAATCCTCAAATACACGAACTACGAGTACCGGTACGCGCTCAACTTCTGCACCTATTCGTACACGATGGCGTTCTGGAACTGGGATGATTACGAGCCGTTCCTCGACTGGGCGGCGATGAACGGCGTGAACCTCATGCTCGACATCGTCGGACAGGAGGAGGTGCTGCGCGAGACGCTCACCCAATACGGCTACAGCGACGACGAGGTGCGCGAATACCTGTCCGGGCCGGGATACTACGCATGGTTCTACATGCAGAACCTGTACTCGGTCGGAGGCCCCCTGCCCGCCGCATGGTTCGAGCAGCGCGTCGAGCTCGGCCGCAGGATCCACGACCGCATGCAGGCGTACGGCATCACGCCGGTCATCCAGGGCTTCGGCGGTCAGGTGCCGGCCGACTTCCAGGAGAAGAACCCGACGTCGGTGGCCGCGTCGTCCGGCACATGGTCCGGTTTCGACCGCCCGTACATGATCAAGACGTATCTGACCGACGCCGACAAGGCGGCCGGCAAGGAGGACTACTTCCAGAAGGTCGGCGACACGTTCTACAAAGCTCAGGAAAGCGTGTTCGGCAAGGTGTCGAACTACTACGCGGTCGATCCGTTCCATGAGGGCGGCATGGTTCCAGACGGCTTCGACATCGTCGACATCTACCGCACCGTGCAGCGCAAGATGCTCGACCATGACCCGGCGGCCGTGTGGGTGATGCAGCAGTGGCAGTGGGGCATCGACGAAACGAAGCTCTCCGGGCTCGCGGACAAGGGCCAGGCGCTCGTGCTCGACCTGCAAAGCGACCTGCGCTCGCAGGCCAGCCCGATGGAGAACCAGGGCGTGCCGTGGGTGTGGAACATGTTGCACAACTTCGGCGGACGCATGGGCCTTGACGGAGTGCCGGAGGTGATCTCCCAGGACATCACGAAAGCCTACAACTCCAGCGGTTACATGCGCGGCATCGGCATCACGCCCGAAGCCATCGACAATTCGCCGATCGTCTACGAGCTGCTGTTCGACATGACCTGGGAACAGGATCCGGTCGACTATCGCTCCTGGACGCAGGAGTATGCCGAGCGCCGGTACGGCGGAACCGACGGGACGATCGAGAAGGCGTGGGACATCCTGCTTGACACCGCCTACAAGCACACGGACGGCGAATACTATCAGGGTGCGAGCGAATCCATCATCAACGCCCGCCCGTCCGACAACACCATCGGCTCGGCGTCCACGTGGGGCCACAGCGACATAGATTACGACAAGCGGCAGTTCGAGAAGGCCGCGGCCCTGTTCGAGCAGGCGTATGACTCGTACAAGGACTCGGCCGGCTTCCGCTACGATTACGTCGACGTGATGCGGCAGGTGCTGGCCAACAGCTTCCAGGAATACCAGCCGCTCGCCGGGCAGGCGTACAAGTCGGGCGATCTGGAGACGTTCCGGACACTGTCGTCCCGGATGCTGGACATCATCAAGGCGCAGGACAAGCTGCTTTCCAGCTCGGACGACTTCCTCGTGGGCGCATGGATCGACGACGCCCGCACGATGCTCGACGGCGCGGACGATTGGACCGCCGACCTGTTCGAGCTCAACGCGCGTGCGCTCGTCACCACGTGGGGTCTGAACAAGAACGGCTCGCTCATCGACTATTCCAACCGCCAGTGGGCCGGGCTGACCGGCGACTACTACTATCGGCGGTGGAAGACGTACGTGGACAACCGGCTGAACAAACTGGAGCACGGCACCGACTTCACCGACCCGGACTGGTTCGACTACGGCTGGCAGTGGGCGAACCGCAAAAGCGACGAGGACGGGTATGGTTTCGCGACCGAAGCCGCGGATGACGTCGACCAGAAAGCGCTCGGCAAGATCATCCTCGACCAGTATTCGGTCACCGCGATGGACGACGTCACCGACGGTGGCACCGCGGTCGAACGCACGAACCTGGCGCTGGGACATGACGTGACCGACGAGGACACCGGCACCGTCGTCCCGGACGTGACCGACGGCAACACCGACACCGGCTGGACGCAGACGGGCAAGACCGACGCCACGCTGGTGGTCGACCTCGACGGCACGTATTCGATCACCGGCGCCGGCATCACCCTGCAGCAGATCGCGGCCGACTTCCCGCTGCGCTACGAGATCGAGGTCTGGAACGGCTCGGGATGGGTCGAGATAGGCCGCAGTGAAGCCGATGCCGTCAGCTCCAAGAACGAGGTCGCCGCCGACATACTCGGCTCCAAGGTGCGTTGGAAGTTGCATTCGACGAACGGGCGGGACCTGACCGGCATCTACGAGCTGTCCGTCTGGGGAGCCGCGCAGCCGCAGCCCGAGTACACGAATCTGGCGCTTGGCGGCGCCGCAAGCGCCGGCCCCAGCGAGCGGCCCGCGTCGAACGGCAACGACGGCGACGACGGTACGCTGTGGGTCGGCAACGGGTCCGACCCGAACTGGTATCGGATCGACCTGGCATCGGCGCAGCGTGTGGACCGCGTGCGGCTCGTGTTCGAGACGGCCGGCCGCCTGTTCCAGTTCAGGGTCGTCGCGGGGCTCGCTGACGGTACCGAGCGGACACTGATCGACGAGACGCAGAACCAGGGCGCCCTCGATCAGGTGTATGCGGCGAATCTTGGCGAGGAGGTCGAACACGTCATCGTGGAGTTCACGGGGTCGGTCGGCGGCACCGCATGGCCGGCGCTCGCCGAACTCGAACTGCTGCAGGAGGCCGGCGACACCATCGAAGGCGTGAACATCGCCACCTCGGCCGTCATCACGTCGTCGCCCACCAAGGACGCGCCCGAGAACGCCGGCGCGCTGGTGGACGGCAAGGCGACCGCATGGGTGTCCCGCGACGGCGCCACGCCGGCATGGTTCCAGCTCGACTACGCCAAGGCCCGTGAGGTCGACAGCATACGGCTCAAGTTCGAGGAAGGCCAGCCCGACCGCAGCATGCAGTTCACGTTGAAGGTGATCGACGCGAACGGCGACGAACATACGGTCGCCGAACGAACCGAAGCCGACCTGAGCAAACAGCAGGGCATCGTGATGGACGTGCCGGTCGGCATGAGCATCACACGCATCCGCATGGACATCGCCGACGCCCGCATCCCCTCCAGCGGCTCGCCCGCATGGCCACTGGTGTCCGAGATCGAGGTCTACGCGACGCCCGGCAACGTGGCTTGCGACGCCAAGACGACGGCCTCGGACGGCTCGACGCTCACGGCCGCCGACCTCGCCAAGCTGACGGACGGAGACCGCAACAGCGCGGCCACCTTGACGGCCACGGCTGACAAGACCCTGACATTCACGCTCGCGAAGGCCGCGGACATCAACATGCTCGGCCTGCTGGCCTCCGGTAACAGCGAGCCGGTGCGGTTCAAGGCCGAATACCGCGTGGTGCCGCAGGACGGCGGCGGTGCGGGCGATGGTGCAGCCGACCAGTGGAAGACGCTGACCGACTATTCCGGCAATGCGCAGATGAAGCCGGAGATCGTGGCCCGCCTTGCACGGCCCGTCTACACCGACGCGGTACGCATCACCGTGCTCAACGAGAACCCCGTCGCCATCAACGAGTTGTACCTGTATCAGGCGGATGCAGGGGCGTCTCTGGAAAGCTACCTCTCGTCCGTCGAGACCGCGCTCGGCAAGCTCACCGTCGGCGAATACGCCGGCAACGTCACCCGGGCGGCGAAGACCAAGCTCGAAGTCGTGCTGGAGCAGGCGCGGGCGGCGCTGGACGCCGGACTGACCTCGCGCGAGGCCGGCCGGTGGACGACGACCGTCGAAGACGCGGTGTCCGAGTTCTACCGCACCGGCTACGTGTCGCTCGACCGCAACGCGCTGTATGTGGCGATCGATGACGCCGCGGCGCTGATCGCGTCTCTGGACGCGCATGGCCTGCCCGCGTCGTCGGCCGCATTGGCCGAGGCGAGGGCAAGCGCCAAGCAGGTCTCCGACGCCTACGGCACGGTGACGCAACAGGATCTCGATGACGCCGCGGCTGCGTTGCGGCGGTCGGCCGACACGGCGCTCGCGCAGCTTGACGCGCAGGAGCGCTATCAGGTCGTGCTGGATGCGGCGGTCAAGACGCTGGAGGACGCGCAGACGGCGGGCAGCGTCGGCGAATACGAGGGGCAGCATCCGCAAAGCGCCGCGGACGCTCTGCGCCAGGCCATCGACGACGCCAAGGCCGCACACGATGCGGCCGCCGGAGACGCCGATAAGGTGGACGCCGCGGCAGACGCGCTGCGCCAGGCGACGATCGCGTTCAACGAGTCGATCGTGCACATCGATGCGGCCGCGTTGGATGCGGCGAAGCGGGCGGCGACCGGTCTGGTCGAATCGCAGTACGACAGGGCTGCGTGGGCGACGATGCGTGAGGCTCTTGCGGCCGCCGGAGACACCGACATGGCGCACATCTCCCAGGCCGACGTGGACACCCTTGCGGCACGGCTGAATGATGCCATCGCCGCGCTGTCCGACGCGCGTCTGGACCGTGGCCCGCTGTCTGACGCCATCGCGTCGGCTCAGGCTCTCAAGGAAGGCGATTACACTGCCGAATCGTGGAAGGCGTTCGCCGAGGCGTTGGCCGCCGCGCAGGAGGAGTGCGGACGGCGATCCACCACGCAGGGCGATCTGGACAAGGCCGTAAAGGCCCTGACTCAGGCTCGCGACGGGCTGGAGCGCAAGCAGCCCGGCGGCGGTGAGGAACCAGGAGGTGGCGAGGATCCCGAGCAGCCTGGCAGCGGCGGGCAGACCGAGCGTCCCGGTGGCGTCAAGCCCGGCGCCGGCGGCAACGCCGATACCTCCAAACCTGGCACGGCGGGCACGGAAACCCTCTCGAAGACGGGCGTCCAGACGCTGCTGCTCGCAGTGACGGCGTGCATCATGCTTGCCGCGGGATTCTCCATCACGACGGCGCGCTCCCGTCGCCGGTGACCGGCTGCGGTATGGCCGGGCACCTGTATGGGGTGACCGGCCATACCGACGTGCTCGCGCACACATATGGGTCTCCTGCATGACCATATCGCGCCGCCAAAGACACCCCCGTAACTCCCCGTCATAACCCCTTAGAAACATAGTCCCCCAAATATCTTCCCGCTGGCGCTACACTTCAAAATCACGGGGGGGGGGGCTTGTTTTGCGCTTTTTGCGTAGGATGAACCCTCCCGAAGCAAGAAGTGAAGGATGTATCATGTTTCGGGAAAATCGACGTTTCGTCGTCAGGTTCAGGCAACGATTATCAATATCATCCAGCAAATATACAGGCGATGCCGCCGCCGCAAACGCGGTGCACAAGGCGCAATCCCCAGTCATGCGCGTGGGTGATGAGGCCCCGCTGACCGCCGCCAAGGCCGGATCCGCCGCTCCGGCCGCCAACATCGCTCTGGCCGCAACGCTTGATATCGCCAATGGCGTCGACGTCATCCTGACCGGCGAAGTCGATGGTCACATGATCGATTCCATGGCCGATGCCAAGCCCGTGCTGAAAACCTCCACCCCCGACGCGCCGAACACCCCCGAACCCTCGGAAGTCCCTGTGAAGTCGGAGACCTACGCCGCGGTGACATCCGTCGCGACTGTTTTGGGCGAGACACGGCTGCCAGGCACGTCGCCGATGATGACCCGTGCACGCCGTGAACCGTATATCGGCGGCTGACTCGGCCATCCGCCTGCCTTTCACGAGGCAGGGCGGGCGTCCCGATTCGGAGGATACTGCGGGGAAGACAGTGCAGTGAATCCCGGCGAACCTCCGTTTCATGTGCGTCTCTATCGATGAGAAGAGTGCTGGAGGGCACCATCATGAAAGACAGAGAGTTTGACGACGACGAGATTGACTACCTGCGTTCACTGCCTGCCGTGAACAGCGTCGGACGGAACCGCATCCGATACACCGGCCAGTTCCGCGAATACTGCATGCAGCGGTATCGTGCGGGGGACTCGCCGACGGGTATATTCCGCGACGTCGGGCTTGACCCGGCGCTTATCGGATACAAGCGCATCGAACGGTGCATCGCGCGTTGGAAGATGATGGAACCGGCTGATGACGACGCCGAGCCGATATCCGCTGACAAGTTCCCGCGTACCGGCAATCCGCTGATTCCGCCGGCACCGATTCGCACGGCCACGATCCGCGAGAATTTCGGCGGATCGGAGGCCAAGGACCTGCGCGATATGCTCATAGCGCAGCAGATCCGGTACATCCACGAGCTGACCGCGGAGAACGACAGGCTCCGCGAACGCAACCGGAGACTCGAATCCGGACTGCGGGAGGATGAGGGCGAGACCGGCGAGCAGAGCGGGGAGACGGACCAGCCCACGCTCTGACGCCAGCTTGGGACTGTCGCGTAGCGACTGGGGGTGGTCCCGGAGCGGTTCTCGCCGCGCCAAAATCCCGCGATATGATGCAATGCATGGTTCTTTCTGAGAGGAATGGGCCATGAGATGCACGCGCATCACTACTATGGTGCGTATGACTGATTCCGTTTCCGCCACGCCAACCGCGTGGACCAATCCACTGCGCGATCCGCGCGATTTGCGCCTGCCGCGCATCGCAGGCCCGTGCAGCATCGTGATCTTCGGCGTGACCGGCGATTTGTCGCGCAAGAAACTGCTGCCCGCGATCTATGACCTCGCCAACCGCGGCCTGTTGCCGCCGAGCTTCGGACTGACCGGCTTCGCACGCCGCGACTGGACCGAAGACCATTTCAGGGATTTCGTCCGCGAGCACGTGCAGCAGCATTGCCGCACCCCGTTCCGCGAATCGACGTGGAAGCAGCTCGCAAAGGGCATCCGTTTCGTGCAGGGGACGTTCGATGACTCCGCGGCGTTCGCGCGGTTGAGCGACACGGTCGCTGAACTGGACCGCGACCGGGGCACGCGCGGCAACCATGCCTTCTACATGTCGGTGCCGCCGCGGGCGTTCCCCGTGGTGGCGCGTCAGCTCGCCGACTGCGGACTGGCCCGCTCGTCCGAGGGTGCATGGCGACGCGTGATCATCGAGAAGCCGTTCGGCCACGATCTGGCCAGCGCCAAGGAGCTCGACCGTGTGGTCTCCGAGGTGTTCGACCCGTCGAGCGTGTTCCGCATCGACCATTATCTCGGCAAGGAAACCGTGCAGAACATGCTGGCGCTGCGTTTCGCCAACGCGATGTACGAGCCGATCTGGAACGCCAACTACGTCGACCACGTGCAGATCACGATGGCCGAGGACATCGGCGTGGCCGGCCGCGCCGGATACTATGACGGCATCGGCGCAGCGCGCGACATCATCCAGAATCATCTGCTGCAGCTGCTGGCCCTGACCGCCATGGAGGAGCCGGTCTCGTTCACCGCCTCCGACCTGACCGCCGAGAAGACGAAGATCCTCTCCGCGGTGCGTCTGCCGAAGGACCTCGCCGCACACACCGCTCGCGGACAGTACGCCGCCGGCTGGCAGGGCTCGCATGACGTCGTCGGATACCTGGAGGAGAAGGGCATTGACCCGGCGTCTACCACCGAGACCTATGCGGCGATCCGGCTTGACATCGACACCCGCCGCTGGGCCGGTGTGCCGTTCTATCTTCGTACCGGCAAGCGTCTCGGCAAGCGTGTCACCGAGATCGCCGTCGTGTTCAAGCGCGCGCCGCACCTGCCGTTCGAGTCGACCGCAACACGCGAGCTCGGCAAGAACGCGATCGTGATCCGCGTACAGCCCGACGAGGGCGTGACGATCCGCTTCGGCTCCAAGGTGCCTGGCGGCACGGCGATGGAGGTACGTGACGTCTCGATGGACTTCAGCTACGGCCGTTCGTTCACGGAGAGCTCGCCGGAGGCATACGAGCGACTGATTCTCGACGTGCTGCTCGGCGACCCGCCGCTGTTCCCGACCACCGAAGAGGTCAACCTGTCGTGGAAGATCCTCGACCCGATCGAGGAATTCTGGTCCACGCTCGGTCAGCCGCAGCCGTATCGTGCCGGCACGTGGGGGCCGACGGAGGCCGATGAAATGCTCGCACGCGACGGACGCCACTGGAGGATGCCATGATTATCGAAATGCCGAACACCCGCACCCGCGAGATATCGCAGAAGATCGACGAGTTGCACGAGGAGCGCGGCGAGTCGGCGACCGGCCGCGTGCTGACGCTGCTGATCTCCACCACCGAGGACGAGCTGGAGCAGGCGCTGGAACTGGCCAACGCCGCCAGCCGCGAGCACCCGTGCCGTGTCATCGCCATCTCCCCGCGGCGTGGAAATGGAGCGCGCAAGCCCGTCGAGGGTGCGCCCGAGCCCGCCGAGGACGCGGATGCGGCGTACGACAATTCCAATCTGGACGCCCAGGTGCGCTTCGGCGCGGACGCCGGTGCGGGTGAGATCATCGTGCTGCACCCGCGTGGTGGGCTGGTCCATCATCCCGACACGTTGGTCATCCCACTGCTCGTGCCCGACGCGCCGGTCGTGGCGTGGTGGCCGAACGAGGCGCCGGCCAACCCGTCCAAGGACCTGCTCGGCGCGATGGCGAGGAGTCGCATCACCGACGCCATGCACTCGTCGAACCCCTACCGCACCATCGAGGATCTGCGCCGCAACTGGTCGCCGAAGAACGTGGACATGGCATGGACGCGCCTGACGGTGTGGCGTGCGATGCTCGCCACCATGCTCGACCAGCCGCCGCACCTGCCGATCAGCACGGTGAAGGTCTCCGGTCCGAAGGGCTTCCTGCCCATGGATTTGCTGGCGGCCTGGCTGCGGCTGAAGCTCAACGTGCCCGTCATCATGGAGGAGGTGCCCGGCGCGACCGCCGTGACCGGCGTATACCTGACGCGCGCGGACGGGACGCTCAGTCTGGAGCGGCCAGACGCGAAGGAGGGCATCGCCGTCATCAGCACGCCTGGCCAGTCGCCGCAATCCATCAGCGTGCCCACGAGGACGCTTGAGGAATGCCTGAGCGAAGAGCTGCGTCAGCTCGACCCGGATGAAGTGTATGCTGAAGTCATCACCCAGGGATGGAATCTGATTCATCCTGCCGAATAAGCACTGTCGGACCGGCGTCTCGACCGCAAGATGCCGGTCCGACGGTAAGCGGTGAATCAACGAATGAACGGCGATGCGTGAGCGTCACGGAACCGTCACGCGCCCATGCCCGGGCGCGGGTTTCGGACGCGTGAAGACCGAATCAGAACGACAAAGGAGCTGTAACTGATGTCGCAAAGAAAAACCGTAACATGCCCGAACCCCGATGTTCTGGCGCAAGCTGTGGCCGTGCGCGTGCTGACCACGATCAGGAACCTGCTCGCCGAACCGGGGCGCAGCCGCGTGGATATAGCGCTGACCGGCGGGACCGACGGCAATCGCGTGCTGCGCGCGATCGGCACCGACCCGCTGGCCGATGACCTGGACGCCTCGCGCGTGCACATCTGGTGGGGCGACGAGCGGTTCGTGCCCGAGGACAGCGACGACCGCAACGCCAAGCAGGCGCGGCGGTTCCTGAACATCCTGGTGGAGCGCGGGCTGATGCCGGAGGAGAACATCCACGAGATGCCCGCTGACACGCGCGATGCCGCACGGATCGCCGCAGCCACCGACGAGGAGAACGATGCGGTGCTGGCCGATGCGGCCGCCGCCTACCAGAAGGAGCTGATCGAGCAGCTGGGGGAGGAGCCCACGTTGGACATCGCGTTGTTCGGCGTCGGCCCGGATGCGCATTTCGCGTCGCTGTTCCCCGGCCGGCCTGAAGTGCTGATCGACGACCCGCATGTGCTGGTCGCCGGCGTGCGCGATTCGCCGAAGCCGCCGCCGCTGCGCGTGACGCTCACCGTTCCCATGATCGCCCGTTCGCGGCACACGTGGGTGTTCGCGTCCGGGGAGCGCAAGGCCGATGCGGTCGCCGCCGCCTTCGCCCAGCCGCGCAATCCGCAGGCCCCGAGCTCCTTCGCCGACGGCGAGGAACTCATCTGGTACATCGACCAGGACGCCGCCAGCAAGCTGTGAGGTTTGTCTCGGCTATCGGATAGTTCGGTATTTGAAGCTTGTTATTTCGGATAGCGAGACAATTCGAGGATTCCGTGGCACGAAACGGCAAAGATGCATGGTTTTGCCGTTTCGTGCTGCGTCTCCCGTCGTGAAATCAGATCTGATTGGTGTTCATCATGGCATGGGATTGAGGCCGGTCTGTCAATCATGGCGATGCGGTTCGACGATCGTACTGGACAATCCGGCGTATTGCGAATTTCGTTCACTCCGCCCGAGGGTTCATTGCGTGCCCGGTGCGGTCCGGCATGCGAATGGGATGCAGCGCAAGAAGCGCGCAGGGTTGCGACGCCGATGCGTGTACAACTCCCGCGAAATGGCATAATGCGCGCGTTGTACAGGAGGATATGCACCGCCGGCGGTGACTGGGCGTTGATTGGTGATGTTGGGATGCGGCTGGTTGCGATTACTGTGCGCGAAAAACGTCTGTGTGAAAAATGGGAATCACACGATATGAATGGTGTGCCGATGAAACACGATGGCGCAGACGCCCCTAGGGGAGCCTCCACCATCATTCGTATGGTTCGCGTTCGATCTGCGAGCGGTAGTGAGGGGCTTGTGGTGAGGCTCGGTGTTTGATTATGACCAGGCTCGCCTTCGGCCCCTACGATTGGGATCTCGCTTCGCGAGGCTCATTGTCTCCTCGCGGCTGTCACCGGAAATCACGCAATGATTTCCTCACGGCCAGGCTCAGCCCACAACGTGTGGAAGGCACCGGGCATGTCGGTGCGCTGGTAGGTGTGGGCGCCGAAGTAGTCGCGCTGGCCCTGGATCAGGGCGGCGGGCAGGCGCGGGGAGCGCAGGCCGTCGAAGTACTCCAGCGAGGAGGCGAACACCGGCACCGGGATGCCGAATGTAATCGCACGGGAGACCACGCGTCGCCACGAGCGCTCGGCGGTCTCGATCGCGTCCTTGAAGTACGGGGCGAACAGCAGAGACACGTTGGCTTCGCCGTTCTCGAACGCGTCGGAGATGCGGTTCAGGAACTTTGCACGGATGATGCAGCCACCGCGCCAGATGCGCGCCACCGCAGCCAGATCGATCTTCCAGTCATACACCTTGGCGGCTTCGGTGATCTCGTTGAAGCCCTGGGCGTACGCGACGATCTTCGAAGCGTACAGCGCCTCGCGGATGTCATTGATGAACGCGACCTTGTCTTCCTCGGCCATCGGCACCACGCCGGACGGTCCCTCGAAGTCCTGCTTCTGGGCTTCGGCGCGAAGCTCGGCCTGCCCGGACAGTCCTCGCGCGAACACGGCCTCGGCGATACCGGTCACCGGCACGGCCAGATCAAGCGCCGACTGCACGGTCCACGTGCCGGTGCCCTTCATGCCCGCGTGATCCACGATCACGTCGACCAGCGGCTTGCCGGTCTTCTTGTCGACTTGATGCAGCACGTCGGCGGTGATCTCGATCAGGTAGGACTCCAGCTCGGTCTTGTTCCACTCCTCGAACACGTCGCCGATCTCGGCCGGCGTCATACCGAGCGCGCGACGCATCAGGTCGTAGCTCTCGGAGATGAGCTGCATGTCGGAGTATTCGATGCCGTTGTGCACCATCTTCACGAAATGGCCAGCGCCGTTCTCGCCGATATGCGTCACGCACGGCTCACCCTCGGCCTTCGCCGCGATGGACTCGAAGATCGGCTTGAGCGTCTTCCAGGACTCCTCGCTGCCGCCGGGCATCATCGAGGGTCCGAGCAGGGCGCCTTCCTCGCCGCCGGACACGCCGCAGCCGACGAAGTGCAGTCCGCGGGCGCTGATCGCCTTCTCGCGGCGGATCGTATCGGGGAAGTGCGCGTTGCCGGCGTCGACGATGATGTCGCCCGGCTCCATCAGATCGGCCAGCTGGCCGATCATCGCGTCGGTCGGCTCGCCCGCCTTGACCATGATGATCGCGGTGCGCGGCTTCTTCAGCGATGCCACGAATTCCTCCATCGTCTTCGCGGGGAAGAACTCGCCCTCGCTGCCATGCTCGGTGATGAGTTTCTCGGTACGCGAATAGTGACGGTTGAACACCGCCACCTTGTTGCCGTGACGGGCGAGATTGCGGGCGAGGCTCGCTCCCATTGCGGCCAGTCCGACGACACCGACGTTTGCTTCAGCGGTCATGCTGTTTCCTTCCGACGAGGATAGGGTTTTGTTCGTTACCAGTGTATGAAGAACGCTCTACGTGGGTGGCGTCCGTTTCACCGTCGGCATGGGAATGTCGCTGCGCCGGTCGTGCCTTGCCTCATACGATGCGGCGGTCGGCTGCCCAGCGGGTCAGTTCAGTGCGGTTGGACAGCTGCAATTTGCGCAGCACGTTTGACATGTGGGTCTCCACGGTCTTGATGGAGATGAACAATTCGGCGGCGACCTCCTTGTATGTGTATCCGCGGGCGATCAGGCGCATGACCTCCTGCTCGCGGCCTGACAGCAGGTCCAGCTCCTCGTCGCGGCCCCGCGCGCCGCCGGCCCCGTCCATCGGCGCCCCCTGGAAGGCGGACAGCACGAATCCGGCCAGTTTCGGCGAGAACACCGCATACCCTTCGTGCACCTGCTTGATGGATGAGATCAGATCGTCGCCGGTAATGGTTTTGGTAACGTATCCGCGTGCGCCGGCACGAATCACCGAGCCGACGTCCTGCGGCGAATCCGACACCGACAGCGCCAGGAACGCGGAAGCGGGGGAGAGCGGCTGCGATTTGGCGAGGATCTCCGCGCCTCCTCCTCCCTCGCCGCCGGGTACGTGCACGTCGAGCAGCACCACGTCCGGTCTGATGTCGGCGATCATCGCGATCGAGCCTTCCACGTCGGCGGCCTGCCCGACGATGTGGAAGTACGGCTGCAGCGTGGCGATGACACCGGCGCGGAACATCTCATGGTCGTCGACGACGGCCACGCGAATCGGCGTCGCCGCAGCTTCGCGGGGAGTGGTATCCGTATCAGTGGCTCTGCCGGACTCCACGTCGTTGCACTCCACGCTGCCGAACTCACCGGCCGCCCCTTGCCTTCGCATCCGCCCTGATGTCGGTCCGATGCTTGTGCTGTCTGCCTGACCCATATGCTTCACCTGTCGAATCATGTTTCCCTCTGCGTGCGTGTGTATGATGCCGCGCCGGATGGCGGTCGTCCATGCTGCCCGCCGGCGTTCGTGGCATCGTCCCGTTGGTTCGGTTGCCGTCCGCCTGCGACCGGCATGTGCATGCGCACCTCGGTGCCCCAATGCGGCCTCGATACGATCTCCACCGTACCGCCCCGTCGTCGGATCCGCCCGATGATCGACTCGCGGATGCCGAGCCGGCCCTCGGGAATCGCGTTCATGTCGAACCCATCGCCATGATCGCGCACGAAGACCTCAACCTTGTCGGCGCCGGCCTCGCAATACACGGAGATGGGCTCGCCGCCATGCGTCACGGCGTTGATGAGCGCCTGCTGCGTGGCATCGAGCAGAGCGTCGGTCTGGGCACTGGGCCTCGCGTCGCCCACGGTCACCACTTCGATCGGTTTGCCGTGCTCGTCTTCCGTCTGCGCGGCGATGGCCTTCAGCCCGGCGCTGACCGAACGGTCCGATGTGGTGCGTTCCTGATACAGCCATTCGCGCAGTTCGCGCTCCTGCTGCCGGGCGAGCGAGAACACGGTCTGCGGGTCGTCGCTGTGCAGCTGGATCAGGGCGAGCGTCTGCAGCACGCCATCGTGCAGGTGCGCGGTCATGTCGGCACGTTCCTCTTCACGCTCCTTGAGTGCGCGCTCGGTGGATAGGGAGCGGATGAGCGTGCTCACCCAAGGCACGATCGCCAGAGCCGTGCCGGCCAGCAGTACGAACCCGCCGATGATGATGCGGCGAGGGGACGCGCCCCACCCCGGAACCGTGCTGGTGAACACGAAGATCGCATAGCCGACGAACAGAAGCACGATGCCGCCAAGCATCGATGGCAGTTTGCCCTCGTCCGCGTCGAACCGCGACCATGCCAGTCCGAGGCCGCCGACGGCGACGGCCAGCGGCACGATCAGCTCCCGTCCGCCGGCAAACGACAGCAGCACGCTTATGGCGATGAACACCAGACCGGCCAATGCCACCAGTGAAGGTTTCGGGGCGCGGCGCAGAGCCGCCGCCAGTCCCTCCGAGGAGTCGTCGGCGTCGCTGCGGCCACTGTCACCCGCGGTGCCGGCGTATGCCGCATTACCGCGGGAGAGTGGCTCGGCGAAACCTGTCGAGGCCGCATCCGACATGGCCTGCGCGGCGGCGACGGGATCGCCGACCGGCATGAACATCCACAGGAACACGTATGCGATGACGCCGGCCCCGAACGCGAGAGCGGCCGCGGCGAACGCGAGTCGCACCAGCCATACGGGCGCTCCCAGATGTAGGCTCACGCCACGGCACACGCCGACGAGGACGCGCCCGTTCCGCGGGCGCATCAATGGCAGGCTCGGCGCGGCGGACGGCGGTTGGGCGCGGCGGGCCTGCCATTGCGTCCGACGGGGCGCGTGCGGCTGCCGGTACGGGTTGTTCGGCTGGGTCATGGTTCCATTGTGCGCCTCCGGGGAAGACGACATGGGGCATAACGCCCCGGTTCAGGGAACAATCAGGGTGTCCCCCGATGCGTGCGGCGGCCGGTTGCTGCTGTAATGGAAGCATGAACGATACAACGTATGCCTATGACGCGGGTGGCACCGCCGGCCCCGGCACGAATGGTTCGGATTCGTACGGTTCGAATCCGTACGGTTCTCCTGCGCCCGGACCCCAGCCGAAGCCGAAGCGGCAGAGCGACCGGTTCTTCTCGTGGATCCGCGGCAGCGCGATGGAGCGCGGCGACGACCGGTGGATCGCCGGCGTGTGCAGCGCCATCGCGCAGCGCGTGGGATGGAGCCCGACTCTGGTGCGGGCACTGGTGCTGGCGAGCGTGGTGCTATGCGGATTCGGTTTGGCGCTGTACGCCATCGCATGGGCGCTGCTGCCCGATGCGCGGGATGGCCGTATCCTCGGCGAGGAGCTGATCGACGGGCGCTGGGATTGGAACATGCTTGGCGTGATAATCATGATGATGCTGGCGGTCGCCGTCCCCGGTGCCGGTCTCGCGGCGGCCCTGTGCGCGGCGCTGGTGCTGTGGGCCCTGGTGCAGAACGCCAACCGGCGGCATGGCGGATACGGGTCGGGCAGCGGCGTCAGCGGTACCGGCGATTCTGAGAACGGCTCATACCGGCGCGGATGGCCGGCCTCGTCATACGCCTATGACGGTGCGGACACGGGAGCGCAGGCGGCCGATGCCGGCACGGCTGGCTCATCAGGGCCCACCGCGCCGGAAGCCGCGGGAAGTGCAGCGGAGTCCTCCGGAGCGTCGGTGCGTCAGCCGTTCCAGCAGCCCGCTCCGGGATACGGCTTCGGCCAGCCCCATACCGCCGATCGGCCCGCACATCCTTCCATGCCGTACCCGTCGTCTCCGTATCGCCCATCGGCGGGGCCTCTTCCGCCGAAATACGAGCGCCGCAAGCCGGCCGGTTTCGCCATCGTCATCGGCATGATCGGGCTGATGCTCGTCTCCAGTGCGGTTCTGATGCTGGCAAACGACAACTCATCCATCGAATCGATGACCCGTGTGCTCACGCTGTGGATTGGCGGCGTCTGCCTGGCTCTGGGTGCTGTCATAACGGTGCTTGGCCTGATGGGACGCCGCTCCGGAGGCCTGATTCCGCTCGCCTGGACCGCCGCGTTCGTCGCGGTCTGCGTACTGGGCGTCAACGTCGCTTACAGCTATACGGTGGATGCCATGCAGTCCGAAGGCGGCACGCTGGTCAATGTTCACGGAGTCACGAAATATGGCGCCACCGATCAGCAGATCGCCCGATTGCAACAGGGCGTGCGGTTCGTCGGCACGAATTACGGCGACGACCGTGTCAGCATAGATCTGACGCGAGATGGCGTGCCCGGCATCAGCCCCCACAAGGTGACGGATGTCGATGGAAAGGTCAGGCAATCGACGTGTCCGGTCGGGGACCTGCGCATCTCGGCCTATCGGGCCCGGGTGATTCTGACTTTGCCGCAAGGATGCAGCTTTGCGTTCGGCAAGCGCAGCGACGGGTATCGGCTCGTCGGTTCTATCGGAGGCCGGTATACGATCACCAGAAACCAGTGGGGATACGATTTCCTGCGCCTGGACAACACGTTCTCGGGCCGTTCCGGTGAGAAGCCGGCGTGCGACGGCGGCGCATCCAACCTCGATTACAGCACCATTCCCGAAGGCGGGCCCGAACTGATCATCAACGTGCCGTACACCATCGAGGGGAAAGTGGCCGTCCGTTATGTCGATGACAGCGGCGGATGCTCATCCGATGACGCCCTGTGAGCACTGCGGACGAATGATACAAGGAGCACATCATGAATGACGATCACGATATGACACGGCATCTTCCGAATGCCGAGGCGATGCCTGCGGATTTCGAGCAGACCGAGGCTTTGCCGACACTGGTCGGCGGCGTGTCCGAACAGGCTTCTGCCGTCACGCAGGCGTTGCCGGTCGAGCCGACACAGACGCTGCCGGTTGCCGAGACAGAGGCGATGCCGGTAGAAAAGGTCGCGGTGCCGCAGGCCGAGACCAAGTCGTTGCCGGTTGACTCCGCGTCGACCGAGAAGTTGTCTGCCGAACCACTTGCGGCCGGGGCGGTTTCGGACGAATCGGCGGCCCCCGTGGATGACGGCCAGACCGAGACCGAGCCTGCCGCCGACGCATTCGGGAATCCCGCCGCCGCTTCCGATCGGCGAACCGGCGATGTTCCGGCCGGAGCCACAACGGCCGGCGATGTTCCTGACAAAGGGCAGCCTCTTGCCGCCGCGCCATCCACAGACGCGGGCGCCACGCAACAGCCTGATGCCGCCACGGCCTTCGCCGCGGGCGATACAGAGCAGCCCGGTCCGGCACCTCAGCAGATTCCGCTGTACAGCACGCAGCCCCCGCGAGAGCATGACGGATACGGACCGAACCGCCCGGATGCGGGTCCTGCATACGCCGCTCCGGCCGGTCCCTGGGCCCAGCCGGGCGCGGGCTCCAATTACGTGCAAGTGCCGCGGGACGTGCCGGTGCGTCCGGTCATCCGCAAGACAGGGCCGAGCGCCGCCACACTGACATTGGGTGTGTTCATGCTGCTGGTCGGCGCGGTGGCGATCCTGTTCGGAGTGAGGTTCCCCAATGGCGTGCTCGCATGGTTCGATATGGATCCCCGCGTGATGTTCGCCATCGGGTGCGCGGTGGTCGGCGGGGCGCTGATCCTGATCGCCATCATCTGGTCTCTGGCAAAGATAGCGCGCAACGCGCGAACGCCCCATGGCGAGTGACATATCGACCGGTGCCTTGCCGGCGGCCCTGCCGGCAAGGCACCGATTCCCGCGTCAGCCCTGTGCGGCCTCCGCTTCGGCGAGATCGGCGAAACCAGCGAGGGCGACGGTGTGGGCGATCGTCTCCTCGGTCAGGTTCCGACCCTTCCGGAGCAGATCGTCGACGAAACGCCGGTACAGGGCCATCGTGCGTTCCGAGTAGGTGCCGAGCTCCCCGCGCAGATATGTTTCGAACGACGTGGATTGCGCGGTGTCCTCCGCGGTGCGCAGCACGCGCATGGCCCGGCCGAGTTTCGGGTAGCGGGCGCGGAAGTCCTCGGCCCACGCCACCTGCGTCGCGATGACATGCTCCTGCGTCGCGATACGTTCGTCGCTCAACCGGGGTATGTACGGTTCGATGTTGTCATGGAAATCCTGCGGTGCCGTGGATTCCATCATGCGACCGTACTTCTCCGTGACCAGATTGCGCCCGACGCGCTCGGCTTCGACCAGATCGGCCAGATAACTGTCCAGCAGCGGATCGGTCCATGTCATGAACTGGCTCC